>Ga0209909_100009_pt1 | contig 495351 bp, 493 predicted proteins | sample FECB22metaG_FD_188302 | JGI IMG/M metagenome (GOLD analysis project Ga0209909, IMG submission 188302) | Cyanobacterial communities from the Joint Genome Institute, California, USA - FECB-22 (SPAdes) (version 3) | ecosystem: Environmental > Aquatic > Thermal springs > Hot (42-90C) > Microbial...
CGACTACATCGAGCGCTTCTACAATCCGAAGCGCAGGCACTCGACCATCGGCTATCTGAGCCCTATGGAGTTCGAACGGAAGGCCGGATTAGCTTAGGTGCGTGTCAACGAAACCGGGTGCAGACCAGTGGGACGAATTTTGTAGCAACGTTACCGAGCCTTTGCCAGCAGATCGCCCCCGAAATGGCCTGTTCGATTTTGATGCCTTCGATTCTGTCCCTCCGATGTACCACCATTTCGACTGGGGACCGCTACCGGATGAGCGGATAGAGGAAACACCCGATGCTCACGTTTTGAACTCCGTAAGCGCCTTTCTGGCGAGCACCCCGACTCGACCATTCTTCTGTGCGGCGGGTTTCTATAAGCCGCATCTGCCATGGCACGCGCCACAGCGCTTCTTTGACTTATATGACGTCAACCGCATCGCGTTGCCGCTAGTTAAGCATGATGACCTGGAAGACGTTCCACCAATAGGACGTGAATGGGCGCTATCACCCCGCGATCATGAATTAGTCACTTCGCGCCAGCAATGGCCTCAGGCTGTGCAGGGATATCTCGCTGCAATAAGCTACGTCGATGACTTGATCGGGAAACTGGTTGAGGTGCTCGATCATACCGGCCTCTCAGATTCGACCGCAATCATACTCTGGGGGGATAACGGATTTCATCTCGGCGAAAAGCTCCATTGGCGCAAGTTTGCGCTTTGGGAAGAGGCCACACGCGTGCCGCTCATTATCGTGCCACCGGGCGCGCGGCGCGGTGTGGTGAATCGGACCTACGATCCGGTCAGCCTGATAGATATTTTTCCGACCATCGTGGAAATGGCAAACCTTGGCGATGTCGCTCAAACTGACGCCTTCAGCCTCGCCCCGCTCATTTCCGACCCCTCGAAAAAGAGGCCATCACCTGTCGTCATGACTTGGGGTCGCGGCAACCATTCGATCAGACACGCGCAATGGCGATACACTCGGTATTCGGACGGTAATGAAGAACTCTATGATCGCGTGGCCGACCCGTACGAATGGACCAATCTGGCTTCAGAGCCGACGCTTGAAGCAGTTACAGATTCGTTGAAGTCGTATCTTCCTTCCGACCAGCCCGGCACGTAACCGCCCCATCTACCGCCGCCGCGCCACCGGCGCACGGCCGATCCCCGTATAGGCAAAGCCGTATTTGGCGGCTTCGTCCGGCGGATAAATGTTGCGAAGATCGACCATCACCGGCGCCTTCATCGCCGCCTTGATCGCTTCGAGATCGAGCGCGCGGAACTGCTCCCATTCGGTAACAATGACCAGCACATCGGCGCCTTGCGCGCAGGTGTAAGCGCTGTCGGCATAGGTGACGTTGCCGGGCAGCACCTCGCGGGCCTGCTCCATGCCTTCGGGATCGTAGGCGCGCACCTGCGCGCCCATGTCCTGCAACGCGGTGATCAGCGGGATCGAGGGTGAATCGCGCATGTCGTCGGTGTTCGGCTTGAAGGTGAGGCCGAGCACGGCAACGGTCTTGTCGCGCAGCGAGCCGCCGGCCGCAGCCACAACCTTTCGTGCCATGGCGCGCTTGCGCTGATCATTGACCGCGACCACCGTCTCGACAATGCGCTGCGGCGCCTCATAGTCCTGGCCGGTCTTGATCAGCGCGACCGTGTCCTTCGGAAAGCAGGAGCCGCCGAAGCCCGGCCCGGCATGCAGAAATTTCGAACCGATGCGGTTATCGAGACCGATGCCGCGGGCGATTTCCTGAACATTTGCGCCGACCTTTTCCGCAAGGTCGGCCATTTCGTTGATGAAGGTGATCTTGGTGGCAAGGAACGCGTTGGCCGCGTATTTGATCAGTTCGGCGGTGCGGCGCTCGGTATACATGATCGGCGCGCGGTTGAGATAAAGCGGCCGGTAGATTTCCGCCATCACCGCCTTGGCGCGCTCATCGTCGGTCCCGATCACGATGCGGTCCGGATGCTTGAAGTCGCGGATCGCAGCACCCTCGCGCAGGAATTCAGGGTTCGACACCACGGCAAAATCGGCGTCGGCCCGGGTCTGGCGCATCACCCGCTCGACCTCGTCGCCGGTACCGACCGGCACGGTGGACTTGGTGATCACCGCGGTGAAGCCGTCGAGCGCGCGCGCCACTTCGCGGGCCGCATCGTAAACATAGGACAGATCGGCATGACCGTCGCCGCGACGCGACGGCGTGCCGACGGCGATGAATACCGCATCGGCCTGCGATACCGGCTCTTCCAGCGCGGTTGTGAAGGCCAAACGGTTCTGGCGCACATTGTTGCCGACGAGTTCGGCAAGGCCGGGCTCGTAGATCGGCATCTTGCCCTGTTTCAGCGCATCGATCTTGCGGGCGTCCTTGTCGACGCACACGACCTGATGTCCGAAATCGGCAAAGCACGCGCCCGAAACCAGGCCGACATAGCCCGAACCGATCATCGCAATGCGCATGAAACCCCTCCGGAGCGGGGGTCATGCGGCAAATGTCCGGCCCCTCGCGTGCGGCCGATATGCCGCATCCGGACCTGTACCCACGGGGCCCTGCTTAGGCAAGACCAAGCCTTTCGGCGTGGCCGACTGTCACAAATCCTTCTTAAACGCTAAAGGGTGCGAGAGCCGATGGTCGATCGTCACGAGGCGCCACTGCGCGTCTTTCTCATTCGCGGGCTGGCCGGTGGCCGGCCTTTTTACTTTTCCGGGGGCCTCGACCGCCTTGGTGCAAAGCTTCATGCGCAAGGGGTGAGGGCGACCATGCACGAACAGGGCTCGTTCCTGCGACCCTATGGCGGCGTCCGGCTAATCGCCCAAGCTGCGCGCGATGCGGCGGCCGAGGGTGCACGGCCGATTCTGATCGGTCATTCGATGGGTGCGGATGCGGCGCTGAAGGTGGCGGTCGACCTTGCTGCGGCGCAGATCGTGGTGCCGCTGGTGGTCTGTTTCGATCCGACCAGTTTTCGCGTTGTGTTCGGGCCGCCGCCGGTGCCGAAGAATGTCAGGCGCGCGTTGTGTTTCTACCAGAAGGTCAGTCCGCTCGGCCGCGGGATCCTTAAAGCCGCGCCCGGTTTCAGGGGTGCACTGATCCAGCAGCAGGTCGCGACCATCCACAGCGCGGTCGACGACGATCCTGCGCTGCAGGCGCGGGTGCTTGCCGAGGTAAAGGCGCTGCAGACGACGCCTGTCTGAAAATCCGCTCCGCACAATCGATCGGCACCAGCCGCGCATCCGCGCGGCTTTTTTGTATCGGGAACGACGTCATGGCATCAGGAAATTTCGACGCCGCGCTTGCGCGCGTGCTCAAGCACGAAGGCGGTTACAGCAATCATCCCTCCGACCCCGGCGGGCCGACCAATTTCGGCATCACCATCCACGACTACCGCCGCTACATCGACCCCAAAGGCACCGCCGCCGATATGCGCGCGATGAAGGTCGCGGATGCGGCGAAAATCTACCGCGCGCGTTACTGGCATGCGCTGCGCTGCGACGAACTGCCGGCCGGGCTCGATTACGCGGTGTTCGATTACGGCGTGAATTCCGGCATCGCGCGTGCGGCGCGGGTCATGCAACGGCTGCTCGGAATCGGTAACGGCACGGCGATGACCGATGCGGTGGTTGCGGTTGCGCGTCGCGCAAATGCGGAGAACCTGATCGAGCGGCTTTGCGACGAGCGGCTTGCCTTTCTGAAGTCACTGCGGACCTGGCCGGTCTTCGGCGCGGGTTGGGGACGCCGCGTCGCCGAGGTGCGGCGCGATGCCCTGGCCATGGCGCGGGGAACCGCGAGTGTGCCGTCCGCCTCCGGCGCGGCGACCGGGAAGGGCAGCGTGCCGGCGCCGAACACGGCAAGGACCGCGACCGCCGCGGGCGCCGTGGTGGCCGGCGGCGGGGCGGCGCAGGCCGCAGCGGCATCTGGCGCATCGTGGTGGGTGATTGCGGCCATCGTTGGGGCCGGCCTGATTGTCGCCGTCGCATTATGGGCCGGATGGAGCCTGTGGCATCGCGACCGGCAAAGCGCGCCCGCGCTTCAGTCCGAGCGGGGGATCAGCGTGGAAGCCTTGATCGCATCGCTGCGGGACAGGCTGAAAGGCTGGCGCACGCTCATCTTCGGCAGCGCCGTCACGCTTGCCGGCGCGACCCTCGACCTTCTCGATGCGTTCCAGTTCGTCGATATAGCGCCGCTGCTGCCGCCGGAGCATGCCCTGAAGATCATCGCCATGATCGGCATCGTCACCATCGTGCTGCGGCTCGTTACCACCGGCCGCGTCGGCCAGAAGGATCGCTGAGATGATCGCGCAGCTGGCGTTGAAGCTCGTCGGATGGTTTGGCGGCGGCGCGGCCGACATGCTGCTCGGCCGCGTCGCCGACCTCCTGCAGCGCAGGGCGAGCGACGATCTCGCGCGCTACCAGGCCGGCGTTGCCGCAGACACACAGATCGCGCTTGCACGCATCAACGCCGAGATTGAAGCACGGAAAATTCAGGCGCAGCTCATCCAGGCCGATCGCGGCTGGTGGGTGACGGCCTGGGTACGCCCCCTGATCGTGTACCCTTGCGTGATCCATTTCGGCGCGATCGTGCTGGATTCCACCTTCCGCTTCGGCTGGGGCATCGCGAAATTGCCGCCGCCTTATGACGGCTACGAACAGGCGATCATCCTGTCGTTCTTCATCGCGCGGCCGTTCGAGAAGGTAGCGCGGGTGTTTGCGGCGGGGCGGGGTGAGGGCAGCGACTTGGCTCGCGCGCGCAGAGATAGTCCTGCCGATTATCAATCTCGGACAATTTGAGCAGTATCGCGATGGACAATGAAATTTCTGTCGAACTTGCGCGCGTGCGCTGGCATCTCGCCGCCTTCCGGTTCGAGCATGCGATGCTTCGGCATGCGGTGGCACTGCGCAGGTTGAAATACGATCCGAACCAGCCCCGCGTTCCAGCGGGCAATGCGGAAGGTGGGCGGTGGACGTCCCAGCAAAGTTCTTCCGACTTTGCTTATTCTTCTGCCCGAAGAACTAGTCCTGGACTTGCAGCAGAATGTTTGAGCGGCGTGATACCTTTCACTGCAATATCGTCGGTCTAAGATCCTGCCATGCGCAAGCCTCTCTTCGATATGCAAATTGTCTGTCTGGGCTGCCGATCCCGCCGCTCAACTATTGAGGCGTTAATATGATTGCCAAGCGAATCCTGAAACTCAAGCGCGACCACGATGTCTTCGATATCGCGATCCGTATTCATGCTCCGCAGGGTGAAGGACGCATCTGGTCCTGCCGTTATGAGATCGACTGGCCCGGAGGAACGCAGGTGATGGACGTTTCGGGTATCGATTCGATCCAGTCGCTCTTGCTCGCGTTTCAAATGATCGGAGCAGACCTTTACACGAGCAGTTATCACAAATCCGGCCGGCTTATGTTCGATGAGCCTGGTCAGGGTTACGGGTTTCCCGTGCCGAATAGCCTTCGCGATCTGCTGATCGGCCACGACCGTGAGTACGGCGCCTGATGTGAAATGGCGCCCGTGCAAAATCGCGCCCGTGCAAAATCGCGCTTGATCTCTCCCGCGTCTTCCGTCTCTAGAGAATGACCCGACCGAGAGACCCGCAATGCACGTCCGCGACGCCGTCGCCTCCCGCTATTCCTGCCGCGCCTTCCTGCCGACGCCGATCCCCGAACAGGTTGTCCGCGAGATCGTCGAGTTGTCCGCGCGTGCGCCGTCGGCCGGCAACATGCAGCCGTGGCGGATCGATGTGATCGCCGGCGAGCGGGTCAAGGCGCTGAAGGCGCTGCTCGCGCCGCGCATGAACGAATTGCCGCGCGCCGAGGGCACCGAATACACGATCTATCCGCCGGAGATGAACGCAACCTATCGCAAGCGGCGCTTCGAGGTCGGCGAGCTGCTCTACAAGTCGATCGGGGTGCCGCGCGAGGACAAGGCGGCGCGCTACCGGCAATATGCGCGCAATTTCGAATTTTTTGGCGCGCCGGTCGGCATCTTCTTTTCCATCGACCGCGATCTCGGCGTCGCGCAGCATTCCGACCTCGGCGGCCTGATCCAGACCGTCATGCTGGTGGCGCGCGGCTACGGCCTGCACAGCTGCGCACAGCAGGCCTGGGCGTCCTGGCACAAGACCGTGCCAGCCTTCCTCGAACTACCCCCGCACATGATGCTCTATTCCGGCATGGCGCTCGGCCATGCCGACGAAACTGCGCCGATCAACAGCTGGCGCTCGCCGCGTGCGCCGCTCTCCGACTATGCGCGCTTTTCCGGCTTCACAACTTAGTGTTCCTGGCGCTTTCAGGTCGCGCCGGTACGCCGCCGATATTCACCCCGCATTCACGGGCGGCCCTCTAAACGCTTTGAATGTCACCTCGAACGCCGATTCTCTGCGTGGCCTTGCTGGCCGCTGCCACGGCTGCTGCATCAATCGACGCGGCCGTCGCTGTCCGGGCGGCCGCGGCCGCGGAATTGACAGTGCTTGCCCAGGCCAAGGCGGGCCAGTCACAATGTCTCACCCCCGCCCAGCGCCGCAGTGTCGCCGCCAGCGGCAAGGTGGTTCCCTTGTCGAAGGCCATTCGCGCGGCGCGCGCCCGGAAAACGGATGTAGTTGACGCCAGGCTATGCAAGGGGCCAAAAGGGCTGGTCTACCTGCTGACATTGCTCGCGCAGGATGGCAAAGTGACACGCGCCACCGTCGACGCGACCAGCGGTCTGCTCACCGACGGCGGCTGATCCGGAGGGTGTTCCGCCTTGCGTCTCCTCGTCATCGAGGACGATCCCGACCTCAACCGCCAGCTTGCAACCGCGTTGACCGACGCAGGTTACGTTGTCGATCGCGCCTTCGACGGCGAGGAAGGGCATTATCTCGGCGAGACCGAACCCTATGATGCGGTGATCCTCGATATCGGCCTGCCCAAGATGGACGGCATTTCCGTGCTGGAAGCCTGGCGGAGGGCCGGACGCGCCATGCCGGTGCTGATGTTGACCGCGCGCGACCGCTGGAGCGACAAGGTCCAGGGTTTTGACGCCGGCGCCGATGACTACGTGCCCAAGCCGTTTCATATGGAGGAGGTGCTGGCGCGGGTCCGGGCGCTGCTGCGCCGCTCGGTCGGGCATGCCAAGAGCGAGTTCAATTGCGGTCCGGTTCGCCTCGACACTCGCACCGGGCGAGTTGCCGTCGACGGCAATCCGGTGCGGCTGACCAGCCACGAATACCGGCTCCTGTCCTATCTCATGCATCATACCGGCCGCGTGGTATCGCGTACCGAGCTGGTCGAGCATCTGTACGACCAGGATTTCGACCGGGATTCCAACACCATCGAGGTCTTTGTCGGCCGCATCCGCAAGAAGCTCGGCGTGGACGTGATCCAGACCGTGCGCGGTCTTGGCTATCTCCTGACTCCTCCCGATGCGCGCTGAATTTCCTTCCTTTCTCCTGAGCCTCCCCCGCATGCGGGCGAGGAACGCGTAGTCGTCCGATGCGCGCGAATTCGCTGGCGCTGCGGCTGTTCCTGTGGGCGGCCGGCTGGACGCTTGCGATCGTGCTGGTCACCGGCATCGTTCTCTCCTCGCTCTATCGTGACGCCGTCGAGCGCGCCTTCGATGGGCGGTTGCAGGTCTATCTGCGCACCCTGGTCGCTGATCTCGCCAATCCCGAAACCCCCGAAGAACGGCTTCCGGATGCGGTGACCGAGCCGCTATTCGATCTTCCGCTGTCCGGCTGGTACTGGCAGGTGACGCGTATCGATACACAAAAGCCGGAGATTCGGGCCTCCCGATCGCTATGGGACGGCGGCTTGCCGGTGCTGCCGCGCGGCGATGCGGTATCCGCGCTGAGCGTGCGGTCCGGTTACGTTAACGGCCCGGAAGACCAGAAGCTTCGCATGGTGGAGCGTAATATCGACCTTGGCGAGGAGGGCACGTTTCTCGTTGCGGTCGCAGGCGACGCAGCCGAGATCGAAGACGATATCAGAAGCTTCAATCGCGCGCTGTTCATCACCTTCTGTGCGCTGGCCCTCGTGCTTCTCCTGACCACCGCATTTCAGGTCCAGTTCGGTCTTGCCCCGCTGAAACGGATTTCGCAGCAGCTGGCGGCAATCCGCTCGGGGCAGGTGGAACGGCTGGAAGGCAAGTTTCCGGTGGAGATCGCCCCGCTCGCACGCGAAGCCAATGCCTTGCTCGACGCCAACCGGGAGATCGTCGAGCGCGCACGAACCCATGTCGGCAATCTCGCGCATGCGCTGAAGACACCGCTTTCCGTGGTCATGAACGAAGCAGCAGCGCGCAGCGACGATCCGCTCGCGCAAAAGGTGCGCGAACAGGCCGAGGTGATGCGCGATCAGATCACGCGGCATCTGGAGCGTGCGCGCATGGCGGCCCGCCTGTCGGTCGTCGGGACTGTCACAGACGTTGCGCCGGTGCTTCACGCGATCGCGCGCACGATGGAGAAGACCCATCGCGACAAGGATCTTACGTTGCGGGTAGATGCTCCGGAGGACGGTCAGTTCCGCGGCGAAAAGCAGGATCTGGAGGAGATGGTCGGCAATCTGGTCGACAATGCCTGCAAATGGGCGCAATCGCGGGTGGTGATCGAGGTTCTCAAGGAGCGCGCCGAGGACGGCCGCGACACCATCCGCATCATCGTCGATGACGACGGGCCGGGCCTGACGGCTGCGGAACGCGAGCAGGTCGCCCGTCGCGGCCGCAGGCTCGACGAGACCAAGCCTGGATCGGGGCTTGGACTGTCGATCGTGGTCGAACTGGCGGCGCTCTATGGGGGAACTTTCGCGCTTGGAACTGCGCCGCTGGGCGGTCTGCGGGCGGAATTGGTTCTGCCAGCCGCTTGACCCGATGGCTGCAAAATTCCTTAAGTTTTCGTGTCTATATCTTTGCCGCGCGGGCGGCGGCAGCCAATGAAATGCCGCATTCCCTGTTGTTTAGTAAATACTTGCCGTGCACGGCGCGGCGACGGGGACTAGCACCGGAGGGGGCATGCGTTCGATTGGATTCGTCATCGCGGCATCGGCTTTGATCGCCGGCTGTGCGGGGGATCCCGCGACCGGAACCGGGCCGCGGGAAAATACCGGCACGCTGGTCGGCGCTCTTGCAGGTGCAGCCATCGGCTCGCAGATCGGCGGCGGAACCGGTGAGCGGATTGCCGCCGGCGTTGCGGGTGCGGCGATCGGTGGTCTGATCGGCAACCGGATCGGTGCTGCGATGGACGACGAGGACAAGCGGCGCGCCTATTACGCCCAGATGGAAGCGCTGGATCGCGGTGCACCGGGGGCGCCCGTGGCGTGGGAGAATCCGGATTCCGGACGGCGCGGAACCATCGTCCCCGGACCGCAATTCGACCGTCGCGGCATGCCGTGCCGCAGCTTCACCCATACGATCTATATCGACGGACGTCCGCAAGTGGCGCGCGGCGAAGCCTGCCGCAATCCGGATGGAACGTGGCAACTCGTTTGAGCCGCAACCGGGCGCATATCTAACCCGTTCTTAACGCGCAGCCGCTATCACTTGGGCTTCCGGAGTAGTGGTGGGCGGTGCCTATGGCCGACGCGCGGCTCGTCGAGCGTTTGCGGCAGTTCCTGAGTGAGCTCAGTCCTGGGGCGCGGGCGCTTTTGATGACCGAGCTTGAGCGCGGTCTGTTGCGCGGCGAAGAGATGCCGGGCGCGGAGATCGTGCTTCAGGAGCTGCGCCGCTCTGCCCGCGGCCATACCCGTCCGAAGCGGCCCGGCAGTCTTTCCCGGTTGTTTTTCCAGCCGCTCGAGCCCGTCCTTGTCGACGATACCGCGACACATCACCACCCCGGTCGTATTGCCCGTGTGGTTCTGCAACCGGTCTGGGAATGGATTTGCCGCGACCTGATGCCGGGAGAGGCGACGGCGGTGAACGATCAGGTCGCCGCCGCCTTCGATGACGACGATGCCGCGCGTGCCGAAGCGCTGGCCAAGGCCTTTCAGGAGCGCGCGATCGTACGGATTGAAGAGGCCATCGCTGCGGCGCGCAGCGACGAAAAGGTCCGGCGCCGGCTGGCCGGGCAAATCGGCACACCGCGTGCGCTCGACGATATCGCTGCGATCCTGACCGTGCTGAAGGCGAGGCAAACCCTTGCGGCCTTTGCTGCCCACCTTCCGAACCACATCAAGTCCCTCGACGACACCAATATCGATGCCGTCAAGGCGATCATCGAATCGCCGGCCGCCGGCGGCCCGACGCTCTTCGTCTATGTTCTGGTCATGACCATGGGCAAGCTCGGCGCGCCCTGGCAGCTGATCCGGCTCGCCCGGCGTGCAGCCGGTACCGATAGCGCGACGCGGATTGCCGAAACTCCCTATGCCATCACCGTCGATATTGTGCTCGCGGAAATCCAGCGCCTGATCAACGAACTGAAAGCCGAATTGCGTTCCGGCCGCGGCCTTGGCGTGAGCGCACTTCTGAAAAGCATCCACGACGCTGCGCGCGGCATGCGCTCGGAGATCAATTTCTCTCACGAATCCGCCTGGGCGCGCGGGCTCGCAGCCTTGCGGACCCAGGTGTCCGATCTTCTCAAGGGCGAAATCGAGACGCTGCCGGGCCGCGTCCGCCGGCTCCTGCGTCCGCGTCCGATCAAGGAAATTGCGCCCAATTCGGCGCTCGACGAGACCGATGTGCGCGAAACCGAATTGCAGATCGAGTTCGTCAATACCTGCCGCGCCTATGCCGGGGAGCTGGCGCTCAGTGAATTGACCACGCGGACCTGGTCCGACCTCGAGCATTATCTCGATCCGGCGACCTCGGCCCTGGTGGAGAATCTGCGGGTCGCAGGCGACACCGACCGGCCGTTCCGGCAGTCTCAGCTCGACGCTGCTGTGCGCTTCTGCCGCAAGGTGTTTGGCGACGATTATGCCACGCTCTTGCTCAAGGCGCGCGATGTCGCGGTGGCGGCCGAGCGCCGGGCGGCGAAGTCCTGAGCCCGGGCAGTGGGTTCCACCACGAGCGATTCCGCCCTTTACAAAGCCGGTTTCCTGTCGTTCGTGTCGCACTTCGTCGAAAAAAAGGCGTTTCATCCCCATATCAGTGCGCGATAGCGGCCTTTCCGATCACCGGATCGGTACTTTGTGCGCCGCGATCCGGTGATGTAAACGGACGCGATGAGCCTGTTCCTGATCCTTGCGCTGATGACTGCAGCGGCGATTTTTGCGGTCCTGTGGCCATTGTCGCGCCGCCCGCCGGATGAGGCCGTGGCCAAGGGCCAGGAACTTGCGGTCTACCGCGACCAGCTTGACGAGATCGAGCGCGACCGTCGCTCGGGTCTGATCGGCGACAGCGAGGCGGAGGCTGCGCGGATCGAAATTTCGCGGCGCCTGCTTGCTGCGGCGGAGTCGTCCGGAGAACGGGAACCGGCCGCCGCGCCTTCTTCGCTCTGGCGCAGGCGCGCCGCTGCGCTGGTCGCGCTGTTGCTGTTACCGGCAGTGTCGGTCACGCTTTATCTTCGTTGGGGCTCGCCGCAGTTTCCGGGCGCACCTCTGGCGGGGCGGCTCAATGCCCCGTTGGAAAACCGCACGATCGAAAGCATGGTGGCTCAGGTCGAGGCTCATCTTGAAAAAAATCCGGATGATGGCCAGGGCTGGCAGGTGGTGGCCCCGGTCTATATGCGGATGGGGCGGTTCAACGATGCGGTCAGGGCGCGGGCCAACACGATCCGCCTGATGGGCTCGACCGCCGAGCGGGAGGCCGATCTTGGAGAGGCGCAGGTCGCCGCCGCCAACGGTGTCGTGACTGCCGATGCCAAGGCGACTTTCCAGCGCGCGCTGAAGGCGGATGCTCACAACGTGAAGGCTCAGTATTTTACCGGGCTTGCGGCAGAACAGGACGGGCAGTCAGAAGAGGCAGCGCGGATTTGGCGGGCGATGCTGGCGGCGGCCCCGGACGATGCACCATACCGGCCGCTGATCCAGCGCTCGCTGGCGCGCGTTGCCCCGGATGCGCCTGCGGTCGAACCGGTTGCGCCTGCGCCGGCACCAAAGCAGGCGATCTTGGCTGCACCGGGACCAACGCAGGAGGATATGGCCGCTGCCCAGGAGATGACCCCGGAGCAGCGGCAACAGATGGTCCGCGGCATGGTGGATCGGCTGGCGGAGCGGCTGAAATCGGATTCATCCGACTTCGAGGGCTGGCTGCGGCTGGTGCGGGCCTATGTGGTGATGGGAGAGACACAAAAGGCCCGCGAGGCCTTCATCAGTGCGCGAGCGGCGATCGGCAACGATGCCGAGAAGCGCAAGCGTCTCGACGAGTTCGCCAAGGGCCTTGGGATCGAAGGGTGATGTGACATGACGCGCAAGCAGCGGCGTCTGGTTTTGATCGGAGCGGGCGGGGTAGTGCTCGCGGTGGCGGCCGTGCTGGTGCTGACGGCGCTGCGCGACTCCATCGTATTCTTCAATTCGCCGACCGACGTCATCGAGAAGCAGGTGCAGCCCGGCACCAGAATCCGGCTTGGTGGCCTCGTGCAGCCCGGAACCATCACGCGCAAGGATGTTGATGCTGTCTTCGATGTGACAGACGGCAAGAACGTCGTGCGCGTCACTTATCGCGGCATTCTCCCCGACCTGTTCCGGGAAGGGCAGGGCGTGGTCGCCGAGGGCACCCTGATCGACGCGACATCGTTTCGTGCCGATACCGTGCTCGCGAAACACGACGAGACCTATATGCCGAAAGAGGTGGCCGACGCGCTGAAGCGGCAGGGTCACTGGAAGGACGATTACGGCAAGAAAGAGGGCGCGGCAAAACAATGATCGCCGAAATTGGCCATTATGCGCTTGTGCTGGCATTCGCGCTGGCCCTGATCCAGGCGACGCTGCCGATCGCCGGCGCCAAGATGAACGACCGCACGCTGATGGGCATCGCCGAGCCGGTATCGGTGGTGCAGCTCCTGTTCGTCGCAGTGTCGTTCGCGGCGCTGACTGCGCTCTATGTCACATCCGACTTCTCGGTGCTTAACGTCTACGAGAACTCGCATTCGGCGAAGCCGATGATCTACAAGATCAGCGGCGTATGGGGCAATCACGAAGGCTCCATGCTGCTTTGGGTGCTGATCCTCGCGCTGTTCGGCGCCTTGGTCGCGCTGTTCGGCGGCAACCTGCCGCAAACGCTTCGGGCCAATGTGCTCGGCGTGCAGGCCTGGATCGCGGGCGCGTTCTATCTGTTCATTCTTGGCTCTTCCAATCCGTTCACGCGCATCGCCCAGCCGCCCTTCGAGGGCCGCGATCTCAATCCGGTGCTGCAGGATATCGGTCTCGCGATCCATCCACCACTGCTTTATCTCGGCTATGTCGGCTTCTCGATTTCGTTCTCTTTTGCGGTCGCCGCGCTGATCGAAGGCCGCATCGATGCGGCCTGGGCGCGCTGGGTGCGGCCCTGGACGCTGGCCGCCTGGTGTTTCCTCACGCTCGGAATCTCGATGGGCTCCTACTGGGCCTATTATGAACTCGGCTGGGGCGGCTGGTGGTTCTGGGACCCGGTCGAGAACGCGTCGCTGATGCCGTGGCTTGCAGGCACCGCGCTCTTGCATTCGGCCGTGGTAATGGAAAAACGCAATGCGCTGAAGGTCTGGACCATCCTGCTCTCGATCCTGACCTTCTCGCTGTCGCTTCTCGGCACCTTCCTCGTCCGCTCCGGCGTGCTGACTTCGGTGCATACTTTTGCGTCCGATCCGACCCGCGGCGTCTACATCCTGTGTATCCTCGTGTTTTTCATCGGCGGGTCGCTGGCGCTCTATGCGTGGCGGGCCTCCGCGCTGAAGCAGGGCGGGTTGTTTGCACCGATCTCGCGCGAGGGTGCACTGGTCCTCAACAATCTTCTTCTGTCCACCGCCTGCGCGACGGTCTTCGTGGGCACGCTCTACCCTCTCGCATTGGAGTCGCTCACCGGCGACAAGATCTCGGTCGGCGCGCCGTTCTTCAACGCGACTTTCGGTCCGCTATTCCTGCCGCTGATGATTGCGATGCCGTTCGGGCCGTTGCTGGCCTGGAAGCGCGGCGATCTTCATGCCGCGGCTCAGCGCCTGACCGCAGCCTTTGTCGTGGCGCTGGTTGCGATGGGCGCGACCGTGGCCATCGTGCAGGGCGGGCCGGTGCTGGCGCCGTTTCTGATCGGCGTCGCGTTCTTCGCAATGACCGGAGCGCTCGTCGATATTTCAGAGCGTATCGCTCTGTTCCGGCAGCCCGTCGGACTGTCGGTGCGGCGTCTGTTCGGCTTGCCGCGTTCGGCGATCGGCACGGCAATCGCGCATTTCGGTCTCGGCGTTTCCCTGCTCGGGATTGCGGGCGAAGCCTATTACGGGGCCGAGCGTATCGTCTCGATGAAGCCGGGACAGACAATCGAGGTGCGCGGCTATGAACTCACTTTCGACAATCTGGTGTCGCGGCCGGGACCGAATTTCCGCGAACTGATCGCCAAATTCACCGTCAAGACGGATGGCCGTGTGATCGGTGTGATGGAGCCGTCGAAGCGCACCTTCACCGCGCGCAGCTCCTCGACCACCGAAGCCGCCTTGCTGACGCGCGGGTTCAGTCAGGTCTATCTCTCGCTTGGCGATGCCAATGATGACGGCTCGATCGCGGTGCGCGCCTATCACAAGCCGCTGGTGCTTCTGATCTGGCTCGGCACGGTCGTGATGGTGATCGGCGGGCTGTTCTCGCTGTCCGACCGGCGGCTGCGGGTTGGCGCGCCGCGGGCTGCGCGCAAGACCAAGCTGCTGCCGGCGGAGTGAACGCCATGCGCCGGCTGCACATTGCCATCGTCATGCTCGCGCTGCTCTATGCGGCGCCGCTCTACGCCGTGCAGCCCGACGAGATCCTGCCCGATGCAAAGCTCGAGGAGCGGGCGCGCAACCTGTCGCGCGAACTGCGCTGCATGGTTTGCCAGAACCAGTCGATCGACGATTCAGACGCACCCTTGGCGCGCGATCTGCGCCTTCTTGTCCGTGAACGGCTAAAGGCCGGCGACAGCGACCGGGAGGTGATGGATTTTCTGACCGCGCGCTATGGTGATTTCGTCCTGCTCAAGCCGCCGGTGAATGCCAAGACGCTGCTGTTATGGGTTTTGCCGGCTGCGTTGCTGTTCGGCGGCGGGATCGTCTTGGTGGTTGCGTTGCGACGGCGGCAGGGGGCGGGGCCTGACGCTGTCATCGCGGGTGGCCGGTTGAGCGCGGAGGAAGAGCGCCGCATTACCGAATTGCTTGAGAGCGATCCGCGCACCCGCCTTTAACCCCTTCGCCGCCTGGCCGTTGGTTTAAGCCATTCCCTCAAGTTCGCGTTTAAGTAATTGAGCGCGAATACATTTCGCTCATTGTCCCCATTACCAAAGTTTAATCCGCTCGACAGGTAGCCGTAAGGCGACAACCCCCATCTTTAGTTTCGAACGGCGCCGGGAATCGTCCCCAGGAACTTTCCCAAGCGAAGCCCTCCCGGCACGTCCCGAAATGACGAAGATGGAGTTTAACCACATGACACCAACCACGCCTCCCAGCCCGGGCGGCTTCCTCCGCGGACGCCGGGCTTTATTGCTCGGCACGACGATTTTGAGCCTCGGCGCTGCGGCCCTGTTTGTCGCGCCCGATGCGTCCCGCAATGCGGCCATTGCGCAGAACGTGACCCAGCAGGCGCAGAGCGTTCAGCGCCCGGTCGGATTTGCCGACATTGTCGAGAAAGTGAAACCTGCCGTTATTTCGGTCCGCGTTAAGGTGAATGCGGGTCCGCAGAATTCCTCGTTCGAGGGTCAGCTGCCGCAGGGCTTCGAGCGTTTCTTCCGCCGCTTCGGTGAGGACATGTTCCCCGATATGCCGAACCGCGGCATGCCCGACATGCCGCGCGGTCCGCGCCAGCGCTCATCCGGCCAGGGTTCCGGCTTCTTCATCTCCGCCGACGGCTATGCGGTGACCAACAATCACGTGGTCGATCGCGCCGACGAGGTCGAAGTCCAGACCGACGACGGCAAGACCTATACCGCCAAGGTCATCGGCACCGATCCGCGCACCGATCTCGCACTGATCAAGGTTGATGGCGGCAACTTCCCCTATGCCAAGCTTGCCGAGAAGGCGCCGCGCATCGGTGATTGGGTGCTGGCGGTCGGCAATCCGTTCGGCCTCTCCTCGACTGTGACCGCAGGCATCGTTTCAGCACGGGGCCGTGACATCGGCGCAGGTCCCTATGATGACTTCCTGCAGATCGACGCCCCGGTAAACAAGGGCAACTCGGGCGGCCCGACCTTCGACATCGACGGCAACGTCGTCGGCGTCAATACGGCGATCTTCTCGCCGTCGGGCGGCAATGTCGGCATCGCCTTTGCGATCCCGGCCGCGACCGTGGACTCGGTGGTCACGCAGCTGCGCGAGAAGGGTTCGGTCACCCGCGGCTGGATCGGCGTCCAGATTCAGCCGATCACTCAGGACATCGCCGACGGCATGGGCTTGAAGAGCACTGACGGTGCGCTGGTCGCAGAGCCCGCTCCGAACAGCCCCGCCGTAAAGGCCGGCATCAAGTCTGGTGACGTGATCGTTGCGGTCAACGGCGAGCGTATCGCCAATGCCCGCGAGCTGTCGCGCCGCATCGGACAAATGGCGCCGGGCAACGACGTTCGCCTGACGATCCTGCAGCGCGGCTCGGAGAAGACCGTCAACGTCAAGCTCGGCGAATTGCCGGCTCAGGCGGAGCTCAGCCGCCGTGGCGGCGATGAGCGCGGCGGTCCGGCCCGCGAGGAGATGACGCTCGGCCTGCAACTTGCGCCAGCCTCGTCCGTGGCCGGTTCGGGTAACGAAGGCGTCGTGGTGACCCGCGTGCTGCCGAACAGCCCGGCTGGGGAGCGTGGCCTGAAGACCGGCGACGTGATCCTCGAGGTCGCGGGCAAGGCGGTTTCAAATCCGGCCGATGTCCGCAAGGCGCTCGAAGATGCGCGCAAGGACGAAAAGCGCACCGTGCTGATGCGCGTGAAGTCGGGTGAAGGCACCCGCTTCGTGGCGCTGCCCGCCGGCCGCGCGTGATGAGACCGGGTGCGGCGCGAGTGGCCGCACCCCCATCCGAAAGGGACGTGTCTCCGGCTACCGTCGCCCCCGCCGGTGCCACGAAACCCTGGGGGCGGACCGTCAGGTCCGCCCCCGCAATTGAAGTGAGGCGCACCGTCAGGCCCGCCCTCGCAAACGAAGTTGAGGCGGACCGTCGGATCCGCCCTCGCAAATCAGAGAGAGCCTGATGGCTCTCTCCATGAGCTACCTCGGAAGCCGGCTACCGTCGCCCCTGCCGGCCCGGGGTCAACCGAGGGGGTGGCGGAGTTGCGTCGACAGTCGCCACCCCCTCATGTTTTTGCAGAGAACCGCCGCCATGCTTGCAAATTCTCCGATAACAGGCGATCTCGTTCAGGACGCCACAATCCAGGACGTCCCAGTCCAAGACACCGCAGCTCAAGTCGACCCCATGCGATTGCTGATCATCGAGGACGACCGCGACGCCGCGGAGTATCTGGTCCGCGCCTTCCGCGAAAGCGGCCATGTCGCCGACCATGCAGCGGACGGCGAGGAGGGCCTCGCGATGGCGCTCGATGGAGACTACGATGTCCTGATCGTCGATCGCATGCTTCCCAAGCGCGACGGACTGTCGGTGATTGGCGAGTTGCGCGCCAAGAAGGTCGCAACACCCGTTCTGATCCTGTCGGCGCTGGGCCAGGTCGACGACCGGGTCAAGGGCCTGCGCGCCGGGGGCGATGATTATCTGCCCAAGCCATATTCGTTTTCCGAGTTGCTGGCCCGAGTCGAGGTGCTGTCACGCCGCCGCGGAGGCCGTAACGAGGAAACCGTCTATCGCGTCGGCGATCTCGAACTCGACCGGCTTTCGCATCGGGTCATGCGCGGCAAGGATGAAGTGATTCTCCAGCCCCGCGAATTCCGCTTGCTCGAATATCTGATGAAGCATTCCGGCCAGGTGGTCACGCGGACCATGCTGCTGGAGAATGTGTGGGATTATCATTTCGATCCGCAGACCAACGTGATCGACGTTCATATTTCGCGCCTGCGATCCAAGATCGACAAGGGATTTTCCCAGCCGCTGCTTCACACGATCCGCGGCGCCGGTTACATGATCCGCGACGGATCGCGCACGTAAAGGTCCGTTTTAGGAGGGGTCCGGCGCGCTTTCAGGACGCAGCCGGGCCGGCGCAGGGCTGATGATGGCGGCTTTGGGCAAGCTGTTTCGAACGACCGCGTTCAAGCTGACGCTGGTCTACCTGACGGTTTTCGCTCTGTTTGCCGTGTTTCTGCTTGGCTATTTCGCCCTCAATACCAAGCGGCTTTTTACCGAACAGGTGACCGAAGTCGTCGACGCCGAGATCACCGGCCTTGTCGACCACTTCAATGCCGGCGGTATCCGCAGGCTCACGCTGATCGTGGAAGCGCGCTCGCGCCGGCCTGGATCGAGCCTCTATCTCGTGACCACGCCCGGCGCCGACGGCCTTGCCGGCAATGTCGGCTCGCTCCCGACCGGGGCGCTGGAGAGGCAGGGCTGGACCGAGACGTTGTACCGGCGGATTGACGAGGGCGAGACATCCGACCTGCACCGTGCGCTAGCGCGGGTTTACCATTTACCCGGCGGCTTCAAGCTTCTGGTCGGACGCGATCTCGAAGAGCGCGATCGTCTTTATCAGGTGGTACTGGACGCGGGAAAATGGTCGGCGGCCGTGGTCATCGTGCTCGGCCTGATTGGCGGGTTTTTCGTTGCGCGCAGGGTTCTGCGACGGGTCGATGCAATGACGGAGACGGCGCGCACCATCATGGGCGGCGATCTCTCCGGCCGGCTGCCGATGGGCGGATCGGGTGACGAACTCGACCGGCTTGCGCATAATCTCAACGAGATGCTCGACCGGATCGAGGCGCTGATGCGCGGGCTGAAGGAAGTCTCCGACAATATCGCCCATGACCTGAAGACGCCGCTGACGCGCCTGCGCAACCGGGCGGAGGAGGCGCTGCGCACCGCCGGCGGCGAAGAGCATTACCGTGCCGCCTTGGAGGCGACGATCGAGGAATCGGATTCGCTGATCAAGACCTTCAATGCTTTGCTGATGATCGCGCGCGCCGAATCCGGGCAGGCGCGCGAGAATATGGTCGAATTTGACGCCGCGGAGGCCGCGCGCAGCGTCGGTGAGCTTTACGAGCCGCTGGCCGAGGAGCACGGGCTGAGCCTTTCGGTCGATGCGCCGGGGGAGGTTCGCATGCACGGCAATCGCGAATTGATCAGCCAGGCGCTGGCCAATCTCGTCGACAACGCGATCAAGTATGCGGGGCCCGCCGCAAAGGCCAACGGCACGCCGTCGAGCGTCGCCGTCACTGCACGGACCGATGGCGATGCGATCCTCTTGAGCGTCGGCGATCGCGGACCCGGTATCGCGGAGGCGGATCGCGGCCGCGCCGTCGAACGCTTTGTCCGGCTGGAGAAAAGCCGCTCGGTTCCGGGGTCGGGTCTTGGGCTCAGTCTTGCCTCAGCCGTCGCGCGGCTGCATGGCGGCGAATTACGGCTCGAAGATAACGCGCCGGGTTTGAGCGCCGTTCTGGTTCTGCCTCGCGCGGTGCAGCCGGCAACGGTCCCGGTTGAGCCGGAAAATACTGCGGCGCCCTAGACCCGGCTCCCTTTTTCGGAGCGGATGGTCTATGCCGGTTCCCGATGAGTCCGGGCTCAGCCTCACAATCCGCCAGCGCCGCCGCAGCCGGTCAGGCCGCGACCCTTGCCATGCGCCTCGTCGAGACGCCATATCTGGCGAAGCCCGACCGCAGCATCGCGCGGCTCGATGACTGGCTCGCGGATGCGAGCGATAGCGCGGAGCCGGAGGCGTTGCGGCGGGTCTTCGCCGCCGCCCCCAAGGCCCGCGATCTGGTCGCTGCGATCTTTGAATATTCGCCGCATCTGGCCGATCTGGTCCGATCCGAGCCAGGCCGGCTCCGGCGTGTCTTGGACTGCGAGCCCGAACGCCACCTTCGCGAATTGCTGGGCAGTGTCCTGCCTGCCCTGTCGGCCTCGACTGACGAATCCGAAGCGATGCGCATTCTCCGCCTCGTCAAGGGCGAGTCGGCGCTGCTGATCGCGCTTTGCGATATCGGCGGGGTCTGGCCGGTGCCGCAGGTGACGCAGGCGCTTACCGGGCTTGCCGATTGCATGGTGCAGGGCGCGGTGCGGTTCCTGCTCAACGATGCCGTGCGCCGCGGCCGGCTCGCTCCCGCCGACCCTGCGCAGCCGGAGAACGGCTCCGGCTATATCGTGCTCGCGATGGGCAAGATGGGGGCTTTCGAGCTCAACTATTCGAGCGATATCGACCTCATCGTCTTCTACGAGCCGGAAGCCGCCGCCATTCCGCAGGAAACCGAGCCGGCCGCGCTGTTCATCCGGGTCACCCGCGGTCTGGTGAAGCTGCTGCAGGAACGCACCCCCGACGGCTATGTGTTCCGCGTGGATCTGCGGCTGCGCCCCGACCCGGCCTCGACCCAGGTCGCGATCTCGGTTCCGGCGGCGCTCGATTACTACGAGCATCGCGGCCAGAACTGGGAGCGCTCGGCGATGATCAAGGCGCGTCCCTGCGCCGGCGATATCGTTGCGGGCGAGGCGCTTCTGAAGGCTTTGTCCCCGTTCGTGTGGCGCAAATACATGGATTTCGCCGCGCTCGCCGACATCCATGCGATGAAGCGGCAAATCCACGCCTATCGCGGCCATGGCGAGATCGCGGTCGCCGGACACAATATCAAGCTCGGCCGCGGCGGCATCCGCGAGATCGAGTTTTTCGTCCAGACCCAGCAGCTGATTGCAGGCGGCCGTCATCCCGAGCTGCGCGACCGCCGCACATTGACGACGCTGGCCTCCTTGGCCGACGGGCAATGGGTCGGCGCGCAGGCGCAGCGCGAACTCGACGATGCCTACCTGTTTCTGCGCCGCGTCGAGCACCGGCTGCAGATGGTCGCTGACGAGCAGACCCACACCCTGCCGTCCGACGAGACCGAGCTTCTGAAATTCGCGCGCTTCCTCGGCTTCGAGACCATTGCGGCCTTCGCCGAGGCACTGCTTCTTCATTTGCGCAACGTCCAGCAGCATTATTCGCAGCTGTTCGAGCCGGTCGCGCAACCGCCGGAAACCGCGTTGCGATTTCCCGCCGACAGCGATCATCGCGATACCCTCGACCGGCTGGCCGGGATGGGCTTTCGCAATCCGCTGGAAGTATCCGCGCTGGTGCGCGACTGGCTGAGCGGCAAATATCCCGCCTTGCGGAGCGAATTCGCGCGCTCGCAACTGGGCCTTCTGATCCCGCATCTGATCGAGCAGCTGGCGCGCAGCGAGAACCGCGAGCAGGCGGTGCTTTCGTTCGACCGGTTTCTGTCGGGTCTGCATGCCGTGGGTGGCGGCCGGCTGATTTCGCTTCTGCTGCAACATCACGATCTCCTGGCCCTGGTCGCACTCATGCTTGGCACCGCGCCGCGGCTTGCCGACATTCTGGCGCATCAGCCGCAGGTGATGGACGCGCTGATCGACCCGGCCTTCTTCGGTGCACTGCCGGATGCGCAGACGCTTGAAACGGAGCTTGCGCGGTCGCTCGAACAGTCGGTGTCCTATGAGGATATGCTCGACCGGCTGCGTCTGTTCGGACAGGAGCATATGTTCCTGATCGGCGTGCGCATCCTGTCCGGTACCGTTTCCGCCGAACAGGCCGGCGAAGCCTTCGCCCGGCTTGCCGACGTCATCATCCGCGCGCTGCATCGTCAGGTCGAAGACCTGTTCGCGCAGACCCATGGCCGCATCAGGGGACAGCAAACTGCTCTGCTTGCGCTCGGCAAGCTCGGCGGCCGTGAAATGACCGCAAGCTCAGACCTTGATCTCATCCTGGTCTATGACTTCGACGAGGAGCACCCTGAATCCGACGGCGAGCGCCCGCTTTACGGTGCGCAATATTTTGCCCGTCTGACCAAGCGGCTGGTCTCGGCGCTGACCGCGCAAACTAATTACGGCGCGCTGTATCATGTCGACATGCGGCTGCGCCCGTCCGGGCGTTCGGGACCGGTCGCAACCAAATTCGATGCCTTCCGCGATTATCAGACAACGGAAGCCTGGACCTGGGAGCATATGGCCTTGACGCGGGCTCGGGTCGTCTCGGCGTCGGCGCAGTTCGGGGAGCGGGTCGGAGAATTGGTCCGCTCGATCATCGCGCAGGAGAGAGATATAAAGACCATCGCGGGCGACGCCTACGAGATGCGGCTTGCGATTGCCAAGGAGCGCGGCGAAGCCGATCGCTGGGATCTGAAATACGCCGCGGGCGGCCTGATCGACATCGAGTTCATCGCGCAATATCTGCAGCTCGTTCACGGCGCCGAACATCCCGACATCCTCGATCCCTCGACAGCGCGCGTTCTGGAACGTGCGGCGCGCTCCGGCCTGTTGTCGCCCGAGGATTCCGAGGTGCTGCGGCCGGCAGTGCAGCTCTATCAGAATCTGAGCCAGATCCTGCGGCTGTGCCTGTCCGGGCCGTTCGATCCGAAAAAGACCGATCCCGGTCTGCTGCGCCTCTTGGCGCGGGCAGCCGACGTTCCGGATTTTCCAACGCTCGAAGCTTATGTGACCGAGACGCAGGCCCGCGTGCGCACGCGCTTTGAGCTGATGCTCGGGCCGGGCGGCTAGGGTTCTTTTGTTTTCTTTGAATCGCGAAGAGATTCTAACCTTTTTTCGTTGATGCGTTTTCTTAACGCGAACCGGTGACCCATTCGCTCGAAAACCCGTCAGGCAGCCGCTGCCGGGACGCCGCGCTGCTGCGGCCCTGCGACCGGCAGACGTACGATCACCGTGGTGCCTCGGCCCGGCGTCGAGCGGATCAGCATGCGGCCGCCATGCAGCGCCACCAGCGATTTGGCGATCGCGAGCCCAAGGCCCGAGCCCTGGTGCGTTTTTGTGAGCTGGCTTTCGACCTGCTCGAACGGGCGGCCAAGTTTCTCCAAAGCCTCCTTTGCGATCCCGATACCGGAATCGCTGATCGCAACCGAGACGCAGCAGCCCGCGCGGCGCCCGCGAACGGTGACATGGCCGCCCGCAGGGGTGAACTTTACGGCATTGGCCAGGAGGTTCAGCGCGATTTGTTTCAGCGCGCGGCGGTCGGCGTTGAGAGTGATGTCCGGGGCAAGGCGGGAGGTTAGGGTCAGCCCTTTTTCCTCAGCCGGGGTGGAAACCACGCGCAAAGAATCCGACAGGATTTCGTCAAGATTGACCGGTTCCAGCTCGAGCTTCATCCGCCCGGCCTCGATCTTCGACATGTCCAGCACATCGTTGATGACGTCGAGCAGGTATTGCCCGCTCCTGTGAATGTCGCGGCAATATTCGTGATACTTGTCGACGCCGAGCTTCCCGAACATGCCTTTCTCCATGATCTCGGAGAAGCCGATGATGGCGTTAAGCGGCGTGCGCAGTTCGTGGCTCATGTTGGCGAGGAATTTCGACTTGGCCTGGTTAGCGTCCTCGGCGCGGGTTTTCTCCGCGGCATATTTCTCGGCAAGGTCCTCGAGCTGCTGTTTCGATTGCCGCAAGTCCTCGACAGTCGCAAGGAGCCGCGTCTCGCTGTTCTTCAGACGCCGTTCCTGCTGTTTCAGGCTCGTGATGTTGGTGCCGACCGAGACATAGCCACCGTCCTTGGTGCGCCGCTCGCTGAACAGCCAATGTTCGTCATCGAGCTGAGCCTCGAAAGAACGCGCTCCGGGCAGGTCCGGACCGACCAGCGACACATTGCCGAGCTGAAGATTCTTGCGGCCGGCCGCCAGCACGTCTTCATAGGCGGTCCCGGGAATAACCAGTTCGTCGCGCAGCTTGTGCAGGTTCTGGAAATTGGAATTGCAGAGCACGAGGCGATTGTCCGCATCCCAGAGCACGAAGGCCTCAGGGATCGTCTCGATGGCGTCGCGCAGCCGCATATCCGCTGCAGTGGTGCGTTCCACCAGAACTTTCTGCTCGGTGATGTCGACCGCGATGCCGATCAGATGCAGGCCGGGTTCGCCCGGCTGGCGCACGATTTCGCAACGCACCCTGAGCCAGACCCAGCGGCCATTGGCATGCATCATCCGAAAATCGTGGTCGATTGCGTTCAGTCTGCCGTCTGCGACCTGTGTCGCCAGATCGTAGAGATCGATATCTTCGGGATGAACGTATTTGTTGATTTCGCCGAAGGTCATGAGGTCGTCGCGCGTGTCAAGGCCGAGAATGGCGAACATCGAGTGCGACCAGAAGACCCGGCCCCGCGCCAGATCCCAGTCCCAGAGGCCGCAGCGTCCGCGATTGAGCGCGGTGTCGATCCGGCTTCGCACGGTATCATAGATGATGTCGGCCTCACGGGCGCGCGTGGCCTGCCAGTGAAAGGCAAAGCCGAGAATGAGCAGCACGAAGCCGGTCGTGGCCGAAAGCGTCACGGTGAGCGCGGTATCGGAGCGCCACGAGGCGAGCGCGTTGGCCTTGCGCTGATAGACCGCAATCTGCCCGAGCGGCTCGTTCAGGGCGCGGACCGTCGCGAGCGCGCGTTTGCCGTCGGGCAGGCTCAGGGCGACCACGCCGGCGCTTTCGCCGAGCAGCATCAGGGGCGTGTCGCCCAGGATTTCGCCGATGTTGCGTCCGATGATGCCGGCAATGCCGGGTGCCGCCGCAATGATCGTGCCTTCGGGATTGGTAATCAGGACTTGACGGCCGTTCGCCGTGGTCCTTTGCGTGCGTGCAAGGTCGAGTTCGGTCTGGGCCCGCCGCCAGACCGTCGCGCGGTCGCCTGCCAGCGTCCGCTCCAGCCGCTCGGACAGCACTTCGGCGATGGTGTCGATATCCTTGGACGCATCGGCGAGCGCATTGCGCCGATGGTCAAGCACCTGCACGAAAGCGCCGATTGCGATCGTGAACAGAAAGGCGATGATGAGGGCGGGTACTGCCCGCCGCAGAGCGGGCTCCGCAGTCAGAAGTCGTCGGTATGCCGGCTTCGCGATCGACTGCGCCAATCCCTTGATGGAATCGGAACGCGCCGCCGCGTGCGCTGCTTGCGCGCGCGCCATGTATTTGCCCCCGTTTAGGATTGTTGCCGCCCTACACAACCCTTGACCGGGAGAGATGTGCCGCATCGCGTCCCGAATCGGGAATCATAAGAATCGATGCGTGCCGATTTGTCGAGAGTCCGGCGAGTCAACAGCGTAAAAAAATTACTAACAACGCGTGCGGCGGCGCTGCCCACAAAGAGCTGTGTTCGAACCGATTTATGGCTACGAGCGGCGGTATGTGCGGCCCTGCCGGCCGGACCGCTGCTTTTGCTGAATGGCGTTCAGGACGGCGCCAAAGCGCGGTTCGCGATGTCGCTCACGTCGGCCGACAGCGTCGACGCGGCGGCGATTCGCTGCAACGCAGCCTCCGCCTTGGTGCGGCGGCCGCTTTCAAGCGCGCGCCACGAGCGGAACGCGGTGGCAAGGCGGGCGGCAACCTGCGGATTCTTCGCATCGAGCGCCAGCACGGCGTCGGCGACGAAGTCGTAGCCTGCACCGTCGGGCCGGTTAAACTGCGTCGCATTCGCGTGCGCGAAGGAGCCGATCAGCGCCCGCACGCGGTTTGGATTGCTCATCGCGAAAGCCGGGTGCGACATGAGCGTCCGCACGCGTTCGAGCGTGCCGGGCTCCGGAATCATCGCCTGCAGGCCGAGCCACTTGTCGATGATCAGCGGATCGGCTGCATAGCGCGCGTGGAAGTCTTCGAGTGCTTCGTTGCGTTCGGGACGATCGTGCAGCGACAGCGTCGCCAGCGCTGCCATCCGGTCGGTCATGTTGTCGGCGATGCGGTATTGCCTCACGGCACGCGCGATGGCCGATGCCTCGCCGGTCGCCGCCAACAGATCGAGCGCGGTATTGCGCAGCGCCCGGCGCCCGGCGCTCGCCGCATCGGGGCTATAGGGCTCCTTGCTGGTGAGCCGCTCGTAGGTGGCAGCCAGCGTGTCGTGGAGCGCCGTGCCGATCATCTTGCGCAAATGCGTGCGCGCGGCAAAATTCGCATCGGGATCGACGTCGCGTCCGATTTCGCGCGCGATGTCGGCTTCGGTCGGCATGGCGAGGGCGAGGGCGACGAAAGCCGGTTCGAGCCGCGTATCGGAAAGGATGACGGCGAGCGCAGTGGTGAGGCCGTCGTCTGCGGCCGCAGCCTTGCCGTCGCGGATCAGCGCAACATTCCCGACCAGGAGCCGCGTCGCCAGCGTCTGTATGGCCTGCCAGCGGTTGAATGAATCGCTGTCATGCGCCGCAAGCCGCTGCAGATCCTCGGCGGACAGATTGGCCGTCAGCTTCACCGGCGCCGAAAACGCACGGTTGATCGACAAAGCCGGGCGTTCGGCGACGTTCTCATACACGACGGTCTGCACCGGTTCGGTCAGGACGACGACATCGGGCGCCGGTTTGCCGTCGGATCGCAGCGGAATATCGGCGCCGTCCGCACCCACCAGTCCGAGCTTCAGCGGGATCACCATCGGCGCTTTCACCGACTGGCCGGGCGTCGGCGCAAGCGACTGGGTGAGCGTCAGCGTATAGGTCTGCGCCGCCGCGTCATGCTGGCCGTTCGCCACCACATTCGGCGTGCCGGCTTGCGAATACCAGCGCATGAATTGCGACAGGTCGCGGCCCGAGGCATCGGCAAAGCATCGGACGAACTGCTCGACGGTCGCCGCTTCGCCGTCGTGGCGCTCGAAATAGAGGTCCATGCCCTTGCGGAAATCCTGCGCACCGAGCAGGACGCGCAGCATGCGCACCACCTCCGCGCCCTTTTCGTAGACGGTGGTGGTGTAGAAGTTGTTGATCTCGTGATAGGTCTCCGGCCGCACCGGATGGGCGAGGGGGCCCGCATCCTCGACGAATTGGTGCGCGCGCAGATTGCGCACGTCGCCGATCCGTTCGACCGCGCGCGAGCGCATGTCGGCGGAGAATTCCTGATCGCGATAGACCGTCAAGCCTTCCTTCAGGCAAAGCTGGAACCAGTCGCGGCAGGTAATGCGGTTGCCGGTCCAGTTGTGGAAATATTCGTGGGCGATGATCGCCTCGATCGCCGCGAAATCGCCGTCGACCGCAGTCTCCGGCGAGGCAAGAACATAGCGGTCGTTGAAAACATTGAGGCCCTTGTTCTCCATCGCGCCCATATTGAAATCGGAGACGGCCACGATCATGAAAATGTCGAGGTCGTATTCGCGGCCGAAGGCTTCCTCGTCCCAGCGCATGGAGCGCTTCAGCGCGTCCATGGCGTAGCCGCAGCGGTCCTCCTTGCCGGGCTCGACATAGATGCGCAGCGTCACCTTGCGTCCGGACATGGTGACGAACGTGTCCTCCACGCAGGCCAGCGTGCCGCCGACCATGGCGAACAGGTAGGAGGGCTTCGGGAACGGATCGTGCCAGACCGCAAAATGCTGGCCGCCCGGCAGATCGCCGCTGTCGATCAGGTTGCCGTTGGCCAGCAGCACCGGCGCTTGCGCCTTATCCGCCTCGATGCGCGTGGTGTAGACGGCCATCACGTCTGGGCGGTCGGGAAAATAGGTGATACGGCGAAAGCCTTCGGCCTCGCACTGGGTGCAATAGGTGTTGCTGGAGCGGTAGAGCCCCATCAGCTGGGTATTGGCCGAGGGGTCGACGATGGTTTCAAGCGTCAGGGTGAACGGCTGCTGCGGCGGCTGTGGAATGGTCAGCCGGTCGGGCGTGGCGGCATAGGCGTCCGGTGCAAGCGGCGCGCCATCGACCGAAATGCCGTCAAGCACCAGCCCGTCGCCGTCAAGCACCAGCGGGGCGGGGGCCTTGTCCGGATTGGGGCGCAATTGCAGTTCCGCGCGCACGCGGGTCGCGGTCGGGTGCAGTGAGATGCCGAGACGGACCTCGTCGACCAGCCAGTCGGGCGGCAGATAATCCTGAAGACGGACGGGACGGGCCTGCTCGGTTCGCATGAGGGGGACAATTCCTTCGACGACGTGAAAACCGGTTTGCGTCACTGTGTAGCAAACTTCGTGAACTCCATATCCGGATTTTCTGTGACCTGATAGAAGACGTGCGACGGCCATAGGCCGATAGAAGTAAAGGGAGGATGTCATGAGAACAGTCAGGACCGCATTGATTGCGGCCGCTGCCGGTTTTGCGATGCTGAGCGCACCGGCGCAGGCGCAGCAGGGTTATCCGACTCAACTGGTACGAATCGTCGTGCCGTTCTCCGCCGGCAGCGCGACCGATCTCTTGGCTCGCGCGGTCGCTGAGAAGCTCGGGGAAAAATGGAAACAACAGGTCATCGTCGAGAACCGGCCGGGGATTGCCGGCACCGCGTCGGTCGCCAAGGCCGCGGCGGACGGCTACACCCTGATGCTGACCTCCAACGGGCATACGGTCGCTGGCGTGCTGAACAAGGCTCTGCCATTCGATCCGGTAAAGGATTTCGCCGGGATCACGCCGGTGGCGTCGGTTCCGCTGGTGCTGATTGTCAATCCGGAACTGCCGGCCAAGACGCTGAAGGAATTCATCGACCTTGCCAAAGCGAAACCGGGCACGATGAACTTCGCCTCACCCGGCCTCGGCTCAACCACATTCATCGCCGGAGCGTTATTCAAGGATGCGGCGAAGATCGATGTCGTGCATGTGCCGTTCAAGGGCGCGCCCGAAGCGAATATGAGTGTGGTGCGCGGTGATGCGCATATGTACTTCACGCCGGCCAATACCGCGGTTGAACTGGTGAGTTCGGGCAAGGTGCGGGCGCTCGCGGTTGCGACCGACAAGCGGCTCGCGGACATGCCCGATGTGCCGACCCTGAAGGAAGCCGGCCTGCCGGACTTCTCGTACGAATCCTGGTTTGGCCTGCTCGCGCCCGCCGGAACGCCGGCTCCGGTGATCGAGAAGATCAACAAGGATGTCGTCGAGATTCTCCAGGACAAGGCGGTGCAGGACCGCATGGCCAAGCAGGGCGGGGTGACGGTCGTGACCTCCTCGCCCAAGCAGTTCGACGAAACCATCAAGTCGGACACTGCACGCTATAGCAAGATCTTCCAGGACGCGGGCCTCGCTGCGAAATAATTGCCGCAGCCGGATCGCGAGAATAGCCGGGCCGCCTCGTGCGGCCCGGCTTTTTTGCGCCCGGCGGCAGACGGCCGCGGCGATGCAGGCATTGAAAGCAGCATCAGTCGATGCTAATTTTGATGCAGAGGAATGGCGCATGCGCACCACGATCGCACTCGATGACGAATTGCTGGCCCAGGCCGAGGCCTATACCGGGCTGAAGGAGAAATCCGCGCTGGTGCGGGAGGCGCTGAAAGCCCTGATAGAGCGCGAGAGCGCGCGCCGTCTGGCGCGGCTTGGCGGCAGCGAGCCCGATCTTGCGCCGGTTCCGCGCAGGCGCCCCGCTGCGGCAAGGCGGTGATCCTGGTCGATACATCGGTCTGGGTCGACCATCTGCGCTCCGGCGATCGCGATCTCTCCGGCTTGCTGGAGGCGAGCCGGGTGCTCGGGCACCCTTTCGTTCTTGGCGAACTGGCGATGGGCGGCTTGCGGCGCCGCGGCCAGGTGCTCTATGAGCTTGGACGGCTGCCGCAGGCGAATGCTGCAACGGACAGCGAAGTCCTGCATTTTGTCGAGGCGGAAGCGCTGCACGGTCGTGGCATCGGTTATGTCGACGCGCATCTGCTCGCGTCCGTGCGTCTCACGCCCGGAACCCTTTTGTGGACCCGGGACCAGCGGTTGCGGGCGGTCGCGGACGATCTGAAGCTGAACGCGCCGCGCATGAAATAGAGCAAGGCAATTGGCGTGATCGAACGAAGCCGGACATTCTCCATCGCCCCCATGATGGATTGGATAGAGAGTTGTTTGAAATCAAATAATTATAAGGGCTTCGTGTGCAATTTCTGTGCGCGAAGATTCTACGATTTTTTACTATTCGTTCTCCCGATACTGCCATCATTCATTTCCGCTGTTAACGACTTTCCGCCTGTCCAGTCGTCACCACGCGTGCCCGCGTATTGGGATAAAGACCATAGGAGAGACCGTCTGCCTGAGCCCTTGAGCCGAAGCCTGATGCTGGGACCGCAAACGGCAGCCAGCGATGCGCCTCGGAGCCAGACTTCGAATCTGGGGGTCAGGGGTTCGAATCCCTTCCGGCGCGCCACCTAAGCTTCTGAGTAATCGTCGCTTTTCCGATCTTATCTCAAACGCTCCGCAGACTAAAAATCGAATTAGTCTGCGATCTAGTCTGCGGAATTTTCCAAAGATTTCTTGGGCGTGGTCGCGCCAGAGAAGCGCGGCCCGCATCTATTGTCCGTGGTGCGAACGATCTCGATTGCGCACTTCTTTCGGATTTCAAGAACCTGGAGCGGTTGTTGGCAGCGACAATCGTCCAATTCTCGGGACACAAGTACCGGACTGTCGGGTCATCGATATTCTGGACGTTCGGCCGAAATCGGTCTGCGCACCACAATAAGTGGCAAAGCCGCTCGATCCTCTTGATTCCGTACCTATCTACGGAGTCTAGGCTATGAAGAGAGGAGTCATGACCGTCGGCCTCACCATCAGTCTTGTCGCCAAGCGCGCCGGCGTCGGTGTCGAGACCATACGTTTCTACGAGCGACGCGGTTTGGTCAGGCAGCCGCCACGGCCGCGTAGCGGCGGTTTTCGGAGCTACGATGAAGAGATCATCGAGCGCATTCGTTTCATCCGACAGGCCCAGGAACTTGGTTTCTCCCTGCGCGAGATCAAAGAGCTTCTTTCGCTGCGGGCCGATCCGGGCGCCGATTGCGGCGATATTCGCCGCCGAGCGATAAGCAAGCGGGAAGAGGTTGAAAGCAAGATCTCGCAACTCGGCAAAATCCGGGCTGCCCTTGATGTCTTGATAGCGTCGTGCCCAGGCGGTGGAGCATTGCGGGCCTGCACGATCCTTGATGCTTTGGCAGTGCCCGAAAAGGAAGTCTCCGCTCGGCGGGCGCCGGCACGGAATCGAGCAGCGGCCGCGGAAGCGCAGAGGAACGGAATAAGGAAGGGCCGAGCCATGAGGACAGCCATCTTCAAAATCGAGGGGATGCATTGCGATGGCTGCGCCCGCACAATCGAGGCGCTCCTTTCGGTGGAGCCGGGCGTGCGCAAGATTGGCGTATCGTTCGACGCCCGCGAGGCTCGCATCCTGTTCGAGCCGCACACCGTGAGCGAAGATCGCCTGGCGGCGGCGATTTCCAATGCGGGGTACTCGGTCGTCGCCCCATCGAAGTGAAGGAGACCGCTTTCACCTCAGGCGTTGTTGCGTTGCGCGGATGCCGCTTGACTCCGGACTTTGGTACGGGGTGCAGGCTGCCGGGGCGAAAGGACACCCGAAGAGGTGGACCGGACGCCGGCTGACAGGAGGCTGTCATGAGCACTGCGATAGCGGAGCTTGCATCTCTTCCGTTGTGGACCGAGGAGCCCGCGAGCAAGCCCGGACGCGCGCGCGTCCGCGCCCGCATCGGCGGTTTGCATTGCTCGCTCTGCACCAGCACGATCGAGAAAGCGCTGAGCCGCCAGCCCGGCGTCGACAAAGTGGCGGTGAGCCTGACCCACGAGCAGGCGCTGGTCGAGTATGACCCCGATCGCGTCGGTCCGTCCGAGTTGCTGCAGACACTACGCGACATCGGTTACACCCTGCATGATCCGCGCAAATTGCGCCCGTTCGAGGAGGAGGAGCGCGACCTCGTCCGCGAGGGGCGGCGTTTCCTCACCGCTGTCGCGTTCAGCCTGATCGCCATTGCGCTGATCGCTCAACCGAGCGGCATCTGGTCGACCGCGCTGCCGCTCGTCGCTGCCCTGGGCTTGATCGGCTTCGTGTTCCTTGTGCTGCGAGCGCAAGGACTGTGGACCGCATCCATCGGCGCGGCAGGACTCGGCATACTCGCTGGCACGCTGCTTCTGTATCGCGAGGCGCTGGGCGTTGCGGCGATCACGCCATGGCTGGTCGGCACGCTCGCGGTTCTTCTGATATTCGGCGTCGCCCGCCACATCCTGCACATGGCGGTGCAGGCTCTGCGCCGCGGCATCTTCAATCAGCACGTACTGCTGGAGATTGGCGCCTTTGCTGGCCTTATCGGGGGCGCGATCGGTCTTGCATTGGAGCCGCCCGGCTACCCCACTGCACCGTTCTTCGCGGTCGCGGTGATGGTGACGACCTATCATCTCTTTTCCGAATGGCTGTCGCTGATCGTGAAGACACGCAGTTCGCAGGCCGTCAAGCGCCTGCTCGATCTGCAGCCCGACTTGGCCCGCGTGGTTCGCGACGGCCGGGAAGTGGAGGTCGCGATCGAGACGGTGGCCGTGGGCGATCTGGTGTGCATCCGCCCAGGGGAACGCGTTCCGGTCGATGGCGTCGTCAAGGAAGGGCACTCGTCTGTAGACCAGTCGTTGGTCACTGGCGAGCCAATCCCGGTAGAGCGGTCAATCGGTGACGCCGTCATTGGCGGCTCGATCAACGGCACGGGCGCGCTGCTCGTCCGCGTTACCGCAGTGGGCGCGGAGAGCTTCCTGCAGCGCATCTCCCGCGAGGTGGAAGATGCCCGCGCGCTCAAGCCCGGCCTCTTGCACCTCGTGGACCGCGTGCTCGTGGTTTACACCCCGACGGTTCTCGCTGTTGCCGCCCTCGCGGTGCTGGGCTGGATCGTGGCTCCCTGGTTGTTCGGCGGCGAATCCGATTTGCAGCGCGCGGTGTTTGCCGGCCTCAGCGTTCTGGTGATGGGCTATCCGTGCGCTGTGGGGATCTCCGCACCCCTCTCCATCGTACGCGGTGCGGGCGAGGCGGCTGGGCAGGGCATCCTGATGCGCACGGGTGAGGCGTTTCAAGGCTACCGGCTCGTCCGCCAAGTTATATTCGACAAGACCGGGACGCTCACCGAAGGACACCCGACACTACACGAAATCGAGCCTGTTCGCGGGAGCGCCGACGAGCTGCTCGCTGTGGCGGCGGGAGTTGAGGCGGCGTCGGAGCATCCCCTGGCCGATGCCGTCGTGACGGCCGCGTTCGCACGCGGCGTCACTCCGCCGGACGTCAAAGACTTCGAAGCCATCCCCGGCAAAGGCGTTCGAGCGCGCATCGGGGAACATGAGGTGCTGGCCGGCAGCCCTCGTCTGTTCGCAGACCGCGGCATCCCGTTGCGAGCCGTTTCTGAGCGCATAGCCACGCTTGAGGCAGCCGGCCGCACAGTGATCGTCGTCGGTCAGGCCGGCGAGGTCCTTGGTCTGCTCGGACTAGGCGACGTCGTGCGCGCGGAGGCGACGGCGACTGTTAAGACGCTCAAGAACATTGGCGTACGGACTATGCTGGTGACCGGCGACAATCAACGGGCGGCGCAGCGGGTTGCGACCGAGCTCGGAATCGATGAGGTACATTCTGGCGTGTTGCCAGGCGAGAAGGCCGCGCTGGTTCGGCGGCTGCAACAAGACAGCCGGGTCGCGATGGTGGGCGATGGCATCAACGATGCACCGGCGCTGATGCAGGCTGATGTTGGCATTGCTATGGGCGGGGGCACCGACATCGCCATTGACTCGGCCGATATCATCATCCTCAGCAACCGCCTTGATGCAGTGGTCGCCGCTCGCGAGATCAGCCGCCGAAGCTATCGCAAGATGCTGCAGAACGTCTCGCTCGCGTTCCTGTTCAATGGCATCGGCGTGCCACTCGCGGCGACTGGCCTCGTTTATCCAGTGTGGGCGATGACAGCGATGGCGGTGAGCGTAACGGCGATCTTCTTCAACTCTCTGTGGGGCCAACCCTCGCTCTTCTTTCAGGCGGTCCTCAGCGTCGGCAAGCCGATCGACCAGAAGACATGAGCCAGCTCGAGCAACTGCTTCAGAACATCACCGCACTGACACCATTCGCTGTGGCCCTGGTTGCTCTCGCCGGCCTCGTCGTCGGCATCGCGCCGAGTTCTTTTCCTCTGCTTTCAGTTGCAGCGGGCTTGGCTGTCGGTCAGGGGGCAGCACGTGCAAATCGGCGGCGTATTCAAGGACTGAAGCTGTCAGCCGGCTTTGCGCTCGGTATTGCGACCATGGATGCCGTACTCGGCGCGTTGTTCGGGCTGATGGGGTTTGCGGTTCTGCGTGTGCTCGTGGGCTTCCTTAGCTTCGCTTATGCCTTACTCGCCGTTGTGCTGACCGTGATCGGCCTTGCTTTGCTGAGGTTTGTGCATATTGCGATTCCGTCTCTCTCGCCGTCCGCCAAATCTTCGGAAAGCTTCTTCGGGGCCTTTCTGCTTGGCCTCCCCTTTGGGCTGTCGACGTGTCCGGCCTGTACGCCGCTGCTGTTGCCCGTGGTCGGGGCGGCCGCCTTGACGGCTGATCCGTTGATGGGCGCAATTCTCATGTTCATGTTCGGCCTGGCGCGGGGGATTCCGATCGTGATTACCGGCGCGGCCGCTGGAACCCTCGCTCACCTGCGAGGATCGGGTTCTTTTACACGCTGGATTGAGCGCCTCGGCGGAGTTCTCATGCTCGGGGCCGCGGCCTATTTCTACTATCAGGCCTCAATCTATTTCGGTTGGCTGTCCCCATAGCCGCCGATCCGGCGATGGTGCGTTCCGGTCGCCTGATTGAAGCGACGCTTGCGACCCACAGCATCCGGCCGATCGGTATCAAAATGGGTGTCCATGGGATGGCAAGACCACTGTTCCGCCGCTATCTTACAGGTATGCGAGCGAGGATTCGAATATTCCTGTTGTTGGCAGTCGCAGCGATGTTGCCTGCGGCCGCAGCAGGCGGTGTGCGGACCAATGTTCAGGTTGACGCGCCAGCCGTGGTGCAATCCGTCGTCTTTTCGAGCGCAATGCGTATGGCAGAGCCGTGCGGTAGCTGCAGGGTGAAAGCTTGCAGCGTCAACGCCGTTGCATGCTTCGCATACTGCACTGTCGCGAACGCACTCATTCCTGATTATATCGGACTTTCGCCGGAGCCTTTCCGAACAGTTGTTGCCTCCGCGACTCCTGCAATTTTGGATTATCGCGGACCGCCCGATCCCCATCCTCCGAGACCCTCCGCCATCAGTTGAAGCGGCCGCGATCGCGGCCGGCGCAATCGTGTGCGCCCCTGCCGGACATCCGGCAGTTTGGCGGCATGCGAATATGACGACCGGTCAGGTCGTCAATCGCGTCGAGCAGCTGATGAAAAATCCTCAATGCGCAGACGAGTTTGATTCAGCGATCTGCTGAGCAAGTCTCCGGGAGGAAGCGATGACACCAGTTATTCGAACATTACTGCCCATTGGATGCTTTGCCATTGTGGGGGCAATGATGCTGTCCATCGTGATTGCAGCAGAGGCACCGATCGGTGTCGGTCCCCAACAACCGGTCAAGCAGGGGACTGAAGCGCCTTCCGAAGCAAGCGATGCTGATACCCGTCACGTGGTCGATGCGCGGTTGTCGCCCTACTCTGCAGTTGGCAGGTTTAGAGGAACGATGCTGTGTACAGCGGCAATTGTGCTGCATCCAAGAATCATCATCACCGCTGGACATTGCATTACTGAGAGAGACGGCACGATTAGGAAATCCAACTTGTTCTTCCAGCCGGGTTTTCAAGCTGGAACCGGTCTTGGTCTATTCAAAGCAAAGGTGTGGTCCGCAGGATCAAAACAAAGCTTCCTGCAGCAATCCGTCCACGCCGCTTCGCAAGACTGGGCAATCCTCGTTCTTGACGGGACACCCAATGGCGTTGAGCCATTTCTCCTGACCCGTCACTCCTTCGAGGCCTTGAAATCGCGCGAACAGCAAGTCGTCATGCCGAGTTACTCGAAGGACATCGGCAATGCTGAGGTTCTCGGCGTCGATCCGAATTGCTCAATTCGCGACTTCGTTTGGGATGTGCTCATTCATGATTGTAGGGCGCAGTCTGGCTCATCCGGGGCGCCCTTGCTGATGCGAGATCCGCTCGGTTACGCAGTAGTCGGCATCCACACCGGTTCAATGTTTGCGAGCGACGATCATGGCCATGTCGCCAAATTCGTCGGCAATCGAGCGATCGGTTCCTGGATGTTCGCGGAACCGCTGTTGGCGCTGTCCCGTCGGCTGAATGGCGAGGGCTCCCAGGAGGCGGTTTCTCCCATCTACTGAGGTGATTCGTGGAAACCGGTGCGCTACCGACTCGAAAGGCGCGGTTATGACCACCGAACAACTGATTAAGCTGCTCGTAGCGGACCTAGAGCCGGTTGATCGCGGACGCATCTCGCGTGCGCTGGTTATGGCCATGGTGGCAGGCGCGGCGGTAACCTTTGGCCTGATGTTTCTGCTCGTTGGCCCGCACCCGAAAACGTTCGATGGCGCGAATTCCAGCTTCCTCGTAACGAAACTAATGTTTACTTCTGGTGTCGTCGCCATGGCTGCGGTGTTTCTGCCCCAAATTGCCCGTCCCGGCGCGGAGGGACGCAACTTTCTCGCATTCGTTTCACTTCCGTTCCTTGCAATCGCGGCGCTCGCGTCGGAGGCGCTTGGGTCCGCTCATTGGTCCACCTGGGGCAATATGATTGTCGGAAGCACTTGGCTGGCGTGCCTTTTCACGATCCCATTGCTTGCGATCGTGCCATTCTTGGCTCTTGTCTGGGCGCTGCGCGTCGGGGCGCCGACCGCATTGATACGAGCAGGCGCTGCCGCCGGTCTTGTTGCGGGCGGCCTGAGCGCCATGGCCTGTTCGCTCCCGTGCCTAGATCATTCGTTCCCGTCCATAGCAGTTTGGTACGGGCTTCCGATTGGAACCTGCGCGATCGTTGGGGCGAAGCTCGGGCCCCGCCTGCTGCGGTGGTGAGTTGTTTGAATGGTTCAATGTGGCCTGGCACTTCCTTCATACATAAAGGTCATAGGTTTTGGTCCGCGCATATAGCCCGTTTCAATCCGTTCGATTCGAAAGCCGGCCGCCTCGATCAGTTCACCGATTGGGCGATTGAGGTGACACCCGCCGCCGACGCGGCGCCAGACTGGCGTAAGGCGATCCTGCCAGCGCCGGACACCGGGATCCGGTGAGCGTCCATGTTCAACAAACAGCAGACGGCCTTCGGGCTTCAAGATGCGCCGCATCTCGCCGAGCGCACGCTGCACGTCCGGGATGCTGCACATCGTCCAGGTGGTAACAACAGTATCAATGCTTCTGTTGTACAGCGGGATAGTCTCCGCGCTGTTCTCGATCAATTCGAGGGGAAGCGAGGTTCGTCGGGCGGCCTCGCGCGTCATGGCAAGCAACTTCGGCGACGGATCGAGTCCGATGACCTGCTCTACTGTCGTGCTGTAGTACGGCAGATTGAGGCCTGAACCGATGCCGATCTCAAGCACGCGACCCTGGGCCGCCGGAAGGACGCGTGCCCGATACGCAGCGAGGTTCCGCTGGCGCATGGACAGATGGATGAGAAGCGGAAGAACATGATCCTGGTACAGGCCCATCGCCATCTCACTCAGCGTCGTTGACTACCCAATCCTTGAAAGCACGGGAAACGTATCGAGCAGCCAGAACGAGAACGTCGACAGATGGCCGGTGATCATGGCCGCGCCCATTGTGACCATTACGAGCCCGGCCAAGGCCTGCAAGCTGCGCCCGAGCCGTCCGATTGAGGAAAGCCTTGCAACCAGGCCGTTCGTGAATGCTGCCGCAAGCACAAACGGGACGCCGAGTCCAAGCGAGTACACTGAAAGCAAAACCACGCCGCTTGCCACGGTGGCAGAACCGGCGCTTACGGTAAGGATGGCGCCGAGTATCGGTCCTATACAGGGCGTCCAACCGAAACCGAATGCCAGCCCGAGCACATATGCGGCGAGGGGCCGTCCGCCGGGTAAGTAGAGGTGGGGGCGATGATCACGTTGCAGCCAGCCCGGCCGGAGCAAGCCGAGTGTGAGCAGGCCGAATGCGATGACGACAGCACCGCCAGCGAGGTTCAACTCGTGGCGATACGAGAGCAACACTTGGCCGAGCGCGGTTGCGCTTGCCCCAAGCAGAACGAAGATCGTCGAAAAGCCGAGAACAAAGCATCCACTCAGCCCCGCCGTCCGCAGTCGCAGCGACAGGGTGCCTGCCGAGCGCTCGGCGATTGAGTGCCCGGCAACATAGGAAATGTAGCCCGGCACCAACGGCAGCACGCACGGGGACAGGAAGGAAATGACCCCGGCAGCGAAAGCGGCGGCTATGCCGATGTTCGAGAGTTCAATCATTGAATCAGATGGCGAACCACCATGATCGCCCTCATTGCTTGCCGCGCGCTTCCTGAATGAGGGATTGCAACGTCTTCAGGTCGACGGCGCCGCGAACAATCTGGTCACCGATGACAAAGCCCGGCGTTCCATTGATACGGAGCGCCTGCGCGAGGGCGAGGTTTCTTTCGATCATCGCCGCGATAGCGGGATCGTTCATGTCCGATTTCATGCGTTCGACATCGACACCGATCTTCGTAGCGATCCGCAAGACCTTCGCCTCGCCGGCCACGCCGCGGTCCAGCATCAGCTCCTTGTGGAACGCGACGTACTTGCCCTGCCGACGCACTGCGAGCGCCGCCTTGGCGGAGAAAGTCGAATTCGGCCCCAGTATCGGAAATTCCTTGTAGACCACGCGAAGTTGCGGGTCGGCAGACTCGGCCTCCGCCATGATGGGCGTTACCTGCCGACAATAAGGACAATTGTAATCGAAGAACTCGACGAGGCTCACGTCACCATTGGGATTTCCGCCGACCGGACTATCGCTGTCGCGGAATATCTCCTCGGCCCGCGCTTTGAGCGATGCGGTAGCATCACTCTCCTCGACAGCGCGCTGACCCTGTTCGAACCGTCGGGCGGCCTCTATGATGACTTCAGGATTATTGAGAATGTAATCGCGGACGCGACGCTCGAACTCGTCTTTGGGCAGGGCGGCAGTTGCGTCCACTGACGGTCGGCTCAATCTAAACGCCGGATCTAATGCAAACCAAGCGCCGGTGGCGACGACCACAAGAAGCGGCACGAGAAGCCAGCCCAGACGTCTTCGAGATGGCTTTTGGTCGCTCATCAGCGCGCCTCCGAGACGCCGAGCGTGGCTCTTTGGCGATACTCTTCGAGCGCCCGACGCCCGTTGTTGAAGAACGTGTAAGAGAGCGTAATGGCAGTGACGTCCTTCCCGTCATCGTCCTCGGCAATCGACGGGTCGACGAAGAACGACACCGGAAACTCCTTGCTTTCGCCCGGCAGCAAGAGTTGCTCGGTAAAGCAGAAGCATTGAATTTTGGCGAAGTATTTGCCGATTTGGAGTGGTGTTACATTGAACGTCGCGGTCGCGAGCAGCGGTTCATTGCTGATATTTGTCGCGGCGAACGCCACCAGGCGTTCCTCTCCAAGCCGCACTTCGACCGGCTTGGGTGCCGTAAATTGCCACGCGAGGCCCGGCGCGACGTTGGCATCGAAGCGTACGATAACGACCTTGGAGCCGACAGCGCCCGGTGCAGATGTGCCGACTTGTGTCGTGCCTGCAAAGCCCGTCACCTGACAGAACAGCCGATAGAGCGGAACCGCGGCAAAGCTCAGCGCAACCATCGCTGCGACAGTCACCACCGAAGCAGCGACGATGACGATATTGCGACTTCGCAACTTCAAGCCCGATCGAGCCACGCGTAAGTGGTGCATTGCTTAGAATCCCAGCCGTTTCTTGATTCTGTCCCAGGTGCTTTGCTGTTCGTGTCCATGCGCCGTTTGTGCGTCGTTCACGAGTGCGTTGATGAATACGACGAGACTGGTCGGTTGGAAGCGCAGGCCGTGGAAATTCGCCCGCCAGTGCCCCTCCTTGTCGATCACGTGCGTGACGATGCTGTGCACCTGATAGCCGCCCTCCTCCTTCATGAACTTGTGGCCGAACCGCTCGGCAAGGTTGCGGCTCGCGTCTTCCGGCTGCTCGGCACGGGTCGTGAGAAAGACCCAATTGGCAGGGTCAAGCCGATGCTGCTCACCGTAGACTCGAAGGATGTCGGGCGTGTCGTTCTTCGGATCGGTGGTGATCGTCACGAACTGAACCTGCGCCTTCATCGGCGTCTGATTCACCATTGACTGGATTTCGGCAATCCGGTCAGCGTGCAACGGGCAAATATCGGGGCAGCGCGCATAGATGAAGTGCAGCACCACGACCTTGCCGCGCAGGTCGGAAAGCTGAACGGGCGTGCCATCGGCGTCCTGCAGGGCAAAGTCGGGAGCCATCTTGTCGATCGACTGGAAGTACTTCTCCCTGCTGCCGAGAAGCGATTCCAGGTCTTTAAGCGAATGCGCCGACGCTGTAACCGGTAGCGATAACAACAGCAGCGTGAGCATCCACCGTTTTATGTAGGCCATTTCGTTCCTTCGCCTCCCACTCAGCGCTTTTCATTGGGAGGCGGCGGGGCCTTCCGCCACTGATCGTTCGGCTGCCGAGAATCGGCTCCCATCATCCGGCCACAATGCTCCATCATTCGCATCATGGAGCCCATCGTCCCCATCATTCCTCCATTGCCCATCATGCCGTCGCCGCGCCCCATCATCCCGTGGTCGCGGCTATCTTGCGCATGTAGCGCGGGGGCTGCGGCAAGGCTTGTGACGAGAGCGGAAGCGATGAGCAGGAGTTTCGTTTGCTTACGCATGAGGGTCTCTCCTTTCTCGGTGCGGTTGCAGATCGATCGCCTGTTCGGGCTTGGTCTTATTCGTCGCGTCGTGGCAGCAGCCCACCGCTGCGACGGAGGGATCGGATTCGATGGACTGCGGCGGGGCTGTTGCCTCGATTGAATCAGGCGCATAAGTCGATAGCTTCGCGCCCCTCGGCGGCTTGTCGGTCGCCGCGGCCGCAAGCGTCGTGGGAGGGCTTGCAACTTCGGCGTCATCGCGGACCAGAGCAGATTCCTTTTCGCCGGAACGGCACAACATGCAGACGCCGAAGGCACACATGATCAGGCACGGCAATGTGCTGATCAGAATTGGCGCGAGACCGGCGGCGACGAGCCAACTCCAATTGAGCGCAAGCCCCGCAACGATCGCGATCGTGGCGAGCGTCAGCAAGACGCGCGGGCGCCAGAGATAGTAGCGCGCGGCGTAGAGCAAGTCGCGGGTGAGTGAGGAGTCCTGGCGCCGGGTTGTCGTGGGTGTGTTCATGCGGTCCCTCCTGGTTGGGCCGATAGCCTTGCAATCGGAGCGGTGTTGCCGTCGGTGCGCACGAAGCGGTTCGTTGGCGCGACGGAGCCGGTCTTCCGCTCGATGAAGTGCTTCAGGAACCGGACGATGTCGGGCTCGTCCCACTCGGCGGGTCCGACGAGGCGCCCAAGCTCGCGGCCATCGCGATCGATGAGCAGTGTTGCCGGCACCCCGATGGTGCCAAGCTCGCGCGTCGTCTTGCCGGACCTGTCGATATTGATCGCCATATTGCGAATGCCGACGTCCATATAGAACTTGCGAACCGGATCGAGGCCGGCGCGGTCGATAGAGAGCGCGACGACTTCGAAATCTGCGCCGCCCAAGAGTCCTTGCAATCGATCGAGCGACGGCATCTCGCGGCGGCACGGGCCGCACCACGTCGCCCAGATGTTCAGCAGCACGATCTTGCCCCGGAACGCTGCGAGGCTCCGCGGCCGGCCCTGGTCGTCCTCGAATGCAATCGAAGCAATCGGCTTGGGCGCTTCATGCAAGATAAAGTTCTTGGGCGGCTGCTGCGCCGCTGCGATCGTCGTTCCGGCAATGAACAAGCCTGCTGCCAACAGGTACTGGCCGAAGCAACGCGCCACCATCGTTCGATCAAGAGTCATTGTTGCTGCAGCCTCCGAACGAGCGGAAGGATTGTCTGTTCAATATCCTTGGGTGTGATCGGCCCGACATGCTTGTGCGCGATGCGGCCATCCTTCGTGATCACAAATGTCTCCGGAACGCCGTAGACGCCCCAGTCAATAGCGACCCGGCCGTCGCGGTCGGCACCTGTCCGCGTATAGGGATCGCCCAACGTGTTGAGCCACCGCGCGGCGTTATCTGGCTGGTCCTTGTAATTGAGGCCGTGAATCGGAACGCTGCCGCCAGCCTTCAATTGCATGAACAGCGGATGCTCATCGCGGCACGCGACACACCAGGAGGCGAACACATTGACCAGGGAGACTTCGCCAACGAGGCCGGCGTTGGAAAGGCCAAGCGTGCGGCCCTGGACCGGCGGAAGACTGAACTGCGGTACCGGCTTTCCAATCAGCGCCGACGGGATTTCGCGCGGATTATGCGTGAGAGCCCACCCCAACAATGCTGTCAGCGCGGCGAAAATCCCCAGGGGGACCAAATAGCGGCGCCGTCGTTGTCGCGTTTCATCTGTTGCCGTTAGCGTCATATCAAATCCAATGGTCGTTCCGCTCGCCTGGGCGAAGCTCTCCTGATTAGCGCTCTGATGAGGAGAACGAGTCCAGCCGTGACAAGGACCAAGACGAGCAAGCCCGCCGCTGTCGCCGCGAACAGTTCTATTTCAAGGCTCCCATCAAATTCCCTCATCGCCGACCTCATTGGTGTGACCTTCTTGCGTTCACTCCGTCGCGTACGCGCGCGGTTCTGCATCGCCTCCGATTTCATAGATCGCGAAGGGCTCGGTCTTCTGGCCGGTCATGCCAGGCGATCCTTCCGGCATGCCCGGCAAGGAAATCCCGCGAATGTCGGGGCGCTCGGTCAGGAGCTTGTCGAGCGTCTTCAGCGGCACATGTCCATCGACGACGTATTTGTCTATGAGCATCGTGTGGCAGCCTTCGAGCTTTTCCGGAATGTTGACCCCGGCCTGCCGCCGGATGAGCGAAAGATTGTGCGTGGGTACGACTTTCACCGTGAAGCCGTTACTGCGTAGATAGTTCGCATATTGCTCGCAGCAGCCGCACTGGGGATTCTTGTAGAGCGTAGCTGGCGGCCGCTCGGCGCTGTTGGCAGGGTTCGCGGCCAGCGCCAAGACGAGCCCAAGGACCGACAAGATGGATTGGAACATTCTATTTCTCCTGTGTTTCATGCGCCCCATGGCTCACATCGTAGGTTGACCTTCAGCATTTGCTCTGGATGAAGGCGGTGATCTGCGCCGGATCGGAAAAGACAAGGGATGCGCGGTCGCCTTGCATGCCGGAGCCTGTCAGCACCGGCTTTCCGCCCTTCGGTCCCCAGGAACTTGAGTCGAGTTTGAGACGCAGATTCAGCGCCCAAAATGACCGCTCCTGCCCGTCGGCAGTGGTCACGAAATAAGAGTTCTGGCAGTAGCGAACGGCCGCGACCTGTTCTTTTGGTCCGGCTTTGCTCAAGTCCTCGGGGGTCTGGCCGCGCGCGAGTGCTTCTGGAACGAGGCGCTGGGCAATGACCGCTTTTGCTCCGCCAGGTGCCATGGCGAGGCGAAGGAACGCAATCAGATCTCGCCTCGTCTTTTCGTCCTCGATTCCGCGAAACGTCATCTGACTGTCGGCAACGAATTCGGCCGGGTTTGCCACCCATGCGTTCAATGTGGTTTCGTCCCAGAAGAATTCCTGGGCCTTGAGCGCCTTTGAGTAGCGCGGGAAATCCGCTACCGACGCGGCCTTCTTGCCCCACAGGTCCGCAAGACTCGGACCTGTGAGGTGCATACCGGTTTCAAGCGAGTGGCAGGCGGCGCAAGCGCGATAAACCATGGCGCCGCGTTGCGGACTTCCATCGGCGTGAGCGACACCAGTCATGGCCAGGGGCAGGGCGAGTATGCGCGCAATGATGGAGTATCTCGCAATCATCGGGCTCTCCTCAGGTCACGCGGATCACGCCCATCATGCCGCCGGCCTGATGTTCGAGAATGTGGCAGTGAACCATCCAGTCGCCGGGATTGTCTGCGACGAACGCGATTTCTGCCCGCTCCTGCTTGCCCAGCAGCACGGTGTCCTGCCACTCGCGCTGTATCGTCGGCTTTCCGTCTCTCGTGATTACGCGGAACGAGTGACCGTGCAGATGCACGGGGTGATGCCACATCGTGTCGTTGACAAGCTCCAGGATGTAGGGACGGTTTCGTTCAAGCGTGAGCAAGGGCTCATGAACATGGCCCTTTGCGGCGACGCCGTTGATCGCCCAGACCAGGCCGTTGTGCATGAGCGTGCGGGTGTCGACCTTTTTGCCGTCCAGCATTGCCGTTCGCATTGCGCCCATCATTCCGCCGCCGAGGACGACTTGGTGGCGCTGGGCATCCTTGAGGTTTGGTTCTGGAAGCGGGTTGTCCGGCAACCGAACGGGCACAGCGTGCGCAAGATCGCGCAATGGCGCGTCGCCGCCATAGACAAGGTCGAGCAAGCGATATTCCAGACCGCGGTAGAACGTGTCGATGACGCGGAAGCGCTGTCCTGGCTGCGCTGTCATGTCAAGCAGGAGATCGATGCGCATCGCTGGGCCAAGCACGACGCGGCCGTCCTGGAGCGCGTGCGGCTCGACCGGCTGGCCGTCGAGCGCGATGATTTGCGGTTTGTGACCTTCGAATTCGAAGCCGAAGATGCGCGCGTTCGCGCCGTTGATCAGGCGCAGGCGAATGCGTTCGCCGGCGCGCACAGCAAAGGTTTCGGGAATGCGGCCGTTGACTGTAACGGTATTCCCGACGCGGCCATTGTGGCTGACGTCGTGCATGTTGCCGAAGTCGCCGCTGATCGAGGCATCATCGAGCAACCGCCAATCAGCGAGCACCCAGGTGACGTCGCGATCGACCGGAACCGCTTCGCGCTCCTCGATGATCAGCGCGCCGTAGAGCCCGCGTCCGACCTGAACGAAGCTTCGCTGGTGCGGGTGATACCAGAAGGTGCCCGCATCGGGACACGTGAACTCGTAAGCGAAGGATTCGCCGGGTGCGATCGGCTTCTGAGTAAGATGCGGGACACCATCCATGGCGTTCGGAAGCCGTATGCCGTGCCAGTGCACGGTGGTTTCTTCCGGCAAGCGATTTTCCACAACGACGCGGATGCGCTCGCCCTGACGAACGCGAATGTCCGGCCCGGGAGTGCGACCGTTATAGGCCCATACATCGGTTTCCGGGTGTGGAGAGCCCACGAGCGATGCGCGAGCCGGCGCGGCAACAAGGGTGAACTCTCGCGTTGATGTTGCAACGCCGAGTGCATTCCGCGGGAGCCAAGCCGCGGCAGCTACGCTCGTGCTTCCAAGGAGCAACTTCCGACGGTCAATCGTCGGTAAGCAGATTCCGAACATTGAAGACCCTCCATGCGGTTGAGAGCCAACTGCGCGATGCTCGATAAGTGCCGCATGCGCGTGACTCATGGACGCGCGTTGTGCATCCTGCACGCGCGTCTACGCACGCCGCTCGAAAGCGACACGCGTCAGCCGAGGCTGGTGGGTCTAGGAGGGTAGGGATCGGGCGGTCCGTGATGGCCCGCGACAGTGGTGACAAACGGTACTGTCGGAGACACCAGGGCGACGGACGCAACGAACGGAGCAGACGGCAGGACAGCGGTCATGGTGCTCCCGCAGATGGCGAAACAGGCCATTGGCATGCTGTCGTCGTCGCCGCTGCACCCACTGCATCCGCCCGTCATCGGCATGTCGCTGGTCGAGGTCCCCACCGACATCTTGACGGCCATGTCCGACGCCTGAACAGCCTGCGCCGCGCCCGCGACGACCATCGTCAAGGCGAGGAACAAAGCAATTTGGCGACGGACCTTCTCCAACATAACCCTCAAAATAGCGCCCATTTCAGACGAATGCTATAGGTACGTGAGAGATGCGGCAACTTGACGAAGTTCCTTGCCGATCTTCAATCACGGCGTCCTCGACGCGTCAGCAATTGGCCCAGTCACCGGATTGTGAAGACTAGCTCTCTGGATTGGTGGGTGGCAGCAGATGCGCCGGTGATCGCGAATTTTCGGACGAGCCACGCCGTCCGAACGATATCGACGGCTGGGCCCTGCGCCGCAGACCGTGGCGGAGATTTCCGAGATCATCAGGCCTGAATCAGAAGGGGAGCTGTCCGTTACCCACAATGCCGGACATTATCGCGTCCGACTGAGCCGTCTTCTTATCGCTCTTCCGCAGGGTGTTCATGCCAACGACCTACATCGGCCGCCATCGGTTCGATGCAAAGTTCTGGAAGACGCGCTAGCACAAGCCCGACGCCGAGATGGCGATGGCGATCATCGAAGCGGCAGAGTCCGAGGCCGTGCAAAGCGCTGCTCAAGACCCGCAGCCTGGTGCTACTGCTCCGCGTATCATTGGCGGCCCGAGCTGCTCTCCGGGATCTGTTTCTGTGCGGCTGAGCCGGTCCATAGGCGGCTACCAAACCAAACGTCAGAATCCCTGTTCCTGCTCGCTCGTTGGAGTTCGGAAATAATCTGCCGGAGCGCAAATCCTCGCAACCGTCGGCCCTTGTTACTAGGCAGAAGACACTAACTATCGCGATAGCTTGCGGACGTTGATCGTCCGATCTGTCGCTGAGACGGTTATCTCAAAATGATCCTCTTGCACGATGTCAGTGATATTGCGCGTACGGAACGCGACAACATTGTTTCCTGGTTGATGTCGGAGACTTGTATAGAGAATGCCGGCACTGTTGGATCCGCGGACGTTCTCTCCGAATTGTTGAGACGCATCATAACGGTCACTGGCATAGACATCAGGGTATTTTGCCTGCTGGCCACGGATGTCGAGATAGTCGCCCAGCAGCGTTGCCGTGTAGGTGCGGTAGATACGGCTCATTGTCGGAACGCTGCGTGCGGCAGCCTCGCGACGAAGGTGATGGCCGACCTCTGCGGCAGCGGTACGGATGTCGTCAGACGCGTACCAGGCGCCAAGATCGGAACCGTTGAACCGCATCCCTCCAGGCGCGACGTGGAGGAAGGCGGCCATCACAATGCTGGCGTTCGGCTTCCCATAGACCCATTCGCTTTGCGGCAACCGCGCCACGCGCTCCGCCACAAGCCGGTCATTGGTCCAGCCGACAAGGTCCATCACGGCCGCCAAATCAGCGGCAGTCGCAACAGTATCGAACAGCCCAATCGGTGGAAATTGCGAGGGAATGAGACGGTAGGCAGGGCGCGGTGAGCGGGCCACAGAGAGTTACCGGAAGACGAGTTCGGAATCTCTGTAGGGCACAAATGCCCGATCGATCTCGTTGGGCTGCATGTAGACGCCACCGCGTGCGCCATCCAGGAAACGCCGGACGGTGAGCAAGCCGTCCTGAGAGCCGCTGGTCACCAGATCGAGCGGGGGCCGGCCACCAAAGACGACCGCATCGTGCGGAGCCCGCAGCCATTGCACACCAAGACGTTCTGTCGGAAACAGAATTCCGAGCGCCTGATGAATGCCGAATACCGCTGAAATGCGCGTCAGAACATCGACATCGAGCACGAAGCTGCCGTGCTCACGCGCTAGCTTGCACCAATTGTGGTAGGTCGATCTGGACGGATAGCCGAGCACCAGGAGGCGCTCCTCTTCGGTCAAATTCCATAGGTCCGCAATTGCCAGAAATGTTCGCAGCGCAGGGGGGCTGAGGCGCCGCCTATTGGCAGGCGCAAAACGGGCCCTGTCGAGCTGATCGCGTCCGGACTCTGCGTCCGATGTCTTCCGTCTGGGACGGGGCGGCATGTAATGCTCCTTATCCAGATTTAGATATAGTCCATATCTGGATAAGATGCAATTCCTCCCAGCCCAATTCCAACATCCGGATACGTAGTCGAAGCGCGTCGAGAGAAAGCCAATTTACATTCTCTAACTTTCAACGATCTGCTTTTCCGCGACCCTCATAAGTATCTGATTTTACACATGTTTTTAGGCCGCTAGACTCCTGCCAGGGCATTTTGCTCTCCCCGCAAAAGCCCCCATTGTGTAACCCATGTGCCCGGAATGAACTGTCACCCCTCTCTCAGGAAGGGCACATCTGAGAGGTCATCCCTTTTCCGGTTTATCTTACACGCTCCGCAGACTAAAAATCGAATTAGTCTGCGATTTAGTCTGCGGAATTTTCCAAAAGCTTTTTCGGATTGCTGCCCTGGAAGGGCGTCACCAAACAAATTTGCCGGCCGCGGGCGAGCGCCAGTGTTTTGTCGCCTGGCGGATAACTCGACACGGACACTTTGATGGCCGCTGCCGATCGGCTCTTTCGGTGTTATGCGAAGCATTGTCTCGATCCGGACGCCGATACGCTCTTCGCGTATCTCAACGCACTGCACAGCTTCAATGACAAGCTCAACAAGTTGACGAAGAAAAGCTTATTCGCCTCAACTGAGTTCGTCGCGCTCAAAGCGCTCCGCAATCTGTTCCATGCATGAGGTGCGGTTCATTCTGACGCGGGACCTGCCGCCCGTTTCGGCTGAACTCGCAACGGCGTGCCTCATTGATCGGCAACTCGTCGAACGCGCACTCGAACGTGAAAAGATGGATCGCGAGCAGATCGCCGGTGCTTTCCGGTGGTATGGGCGCATCGCGGATATACATCCCTGCGTGTTCAATGGCGCGGTCGATGTCTACGAAACGGTCCGCTCGGCAGGACTAAGTCCTGAGTCCGACGCCTTCGCAATGTTCGATCGAAGCTACAGGTTCGAGACGGAGAACGGCCAATCACTGGTGAGGAACTGGCCGTCCTCGTATATCTCGGCAATCGCTTTATCTGGAAGCCCGCATTCAACGAAGACCAACTGTTTTCAGAATTCTGCGAGGTGATGCGAAAGAATGCGATCATTGATGTGGGCGACGTAAGCGCACTTGAGAACGTTCGGGCATTCATCACACTTTACGCCATCGCCTGCATGCTCGGATCGGTTATTCAGTTCGACGGGGACATGCGCGGTGAGCTGCTCGCGGGCTTCGCGAACCGCGATCGCCTGCTCGAAGTTAAAGTCCAGATTCGCTTTGATGACATGCCGAAACCGATCTTGGCTCCCATCTGCATGTTTCTGACGTCCCTCCAGCCGGACGCCCACTGCGAGCCTGCATTGTTGTCGCTTCAGGGCGAGTGGCTGCCCGGGGTCTGGTCCAAGCCGATCGAAATTAATGCCCGTGGAAAGCTCGACTTCATCGGCTAGGTGCAAGCTTGTAAAAGAGCCAACTCAGCTCTACAATCACAGATTAGGTATTGAGCACCTGGGACCTGTCGCCGGGTCGAACGCTCCTTCTGCACCTACCGCACACATCTCGCATCTCACCTCAGTGGGCTGCTGCGTAATCGGCGAACAGCATGGCCGTTAGAGGAGATGCACATGTTTGTGCTTCGTATTTCCGTAACCCCGCTTGTCGTCGAGAAGATCAAAGCGGAGTTCACCAAGAGCCTGCCGGACGTCAAATCATCCCATCGCGTCGAGGCCCTGGGACGGGGTCTCGGCTTCCGCACCTACGCGGCGCTTCGGTCTGCCTTGCACTCAGATACCCCGGTTACAGTTGCGGTGACGGCGGGGATCTTTTCGGCCTACCTCAAGGAGCACGGCTTTGAAGTGGAGGGGGCTCATCTTTACCGAGCGGCAGCTCAAGTGGCCATTCAAAACATTCTCGATACAGTACCGAGGCTGCATATTCATGGCATCGGCTTCGGGCGCCCGCAGCGCAATGCCGACGGTTCGCGGCAGACGCCCCAGCAGCAGTACGCGGAATTTCTGGAGCGTCGGCAGGAATGCCTCGGGCAGGACGCGGCTGAGGCCTTCCTTCGGTCTTTGGCTTTGCTGGCCCGCGTCAAGCCGACCAAGACGATCCGCTCCGGCACGGGGAGCTATCGTTTGAAGCACATTGCCGAGAACTATGCATGCACGTATCCCGAAGGCGGAAAACTTGGGCCGGACTACGTACCCAATGGGATGCTGATCGCTGCGGCCTTGCACTTGGGATTTAAGTACAGGACCCACATCGATGATCTGGGTTATGATACGCAGAACGCGAGTTTCAACATGTCGAAAGTTGCTATCGATGATCTCGACGTGGAGATTCGACCGCGTTCCGGACTCGCGCAAGACCGCGCTCGCACGCGAGAAATGCGCGAAGCGCGAAGGCAAGGATTCGTGATCCAGTTTTAGGGTCTGCATTTGGGCCCGTAATCTATCCCTGGCGTTCGGCAAGAAAGCCGACGTCAGGGACATATTCGAATTGTTGTGCGCTCATCGTGCAGAGATGTTGCGGAGCCCCCGTTGGTCTCGATAGAGATTTTCATTGGCGCGCCGATTGAGCATGCTTCCGAGCGGGCCACGCTGAAGCACGCCTATGAATTTCTGTCGGCGCATGGCATACCGGCCATAATCCTTGCGAATGTGAATCTTGGCGACCGACAGGTCGATCTCGTCATCGCGATCGATGGAGCGGCGCTGGTCACTGAGTCAAAAGGCTTCACCTCGGCCGTGCGCGGGGGCCCCAACGGTGATTGGGAAGCCCAACTTGCTTCCGGTGCCTGGAAAAAAATCGTAAATCCATATCTCCAGGCCATCGGCGAGAAGCTGGCGTTGCGCGACGCGATGCGAAGCTTCGCTGGGGCCGAAGTTCCTTATCCGAATGCCGTCCTGATCTTTGTTCCAGCCGTACCTCCGGGTTCGACGATCCCGCGGGGTGATTTCAAGGCTTCGATCGGCGGCCTCGATGAACTTCCGGCGTTTATCACATCGATGAAGCGCGACGGGTGGTCGTTGGATCAGTGGCGCGCCTTCGCGGTCCACCATCGCTTACTCGCGGTGCGGTCGATCGACGCGGCCTTGAGCCCGCAATTGCTCGATGCCGAGCAGTTGCTCGGCGCCTACGGTGAAGCATTCATCCGAACCTACGGCGGACAGGTGTCCGAGATGGTCCCCATGTCGTGCGTTTGCGAAAGCGAGGAGCTTTCGTCGGAGGGCGTGCTGGAACGCTCCGTGCAGGACGACAACGTATTGCTGATGGGGCCTTCAGGATGCGGCAAGAGCTTGCTCTCATACAGAATCGGGCTCGCCGCGTTGGCACGCGGAAACGTGCCGATCATCGTGCCGGCGAAAGATTTTGAAGTAAACTTGCGCGATGTGGTGAATCGCGAGGCCGCCTTGCTCGAGGCGCGGTCTGCCGCCGCGGTGATTTCCGCTGCGCGGCGGCTGAATCGCCAACTTATGCTTGTCGTGGACGGCTACAACGAATGCACGCCAGCGGAACGACAGCGCTTGACGCGAAGTATTGCAGCGGCCATGAAGCGGTATGATGCGCGCGCCGTCATCTCTAGTAGGATGCCGCTTGAGCGCGGCGATCTTCTACCCGCACGCAGCTACGCGGTGCAAATTCCCGACACCAAGATGAAGCTGGCTATCGCACAACAGGCGGCCGGCGGCGTTTCTGCCGAACCGTTTGCGGAGTTGCTCGGCACCGTCGGAAGCGGTCTTGAAGCGAAGATGATCGGGCAGTTGGGACAACAGTTGCCGCCCGGCACCAGTAAGTACGGTCTGTTCGATGCTTATGTGCGCGAACGGCTCGGCTCTGCCGCCTCCGATGGCATTCGCGCTCTGTCTCGCATCGCTGGAATGATGACCGAGCGCATAAGTTTCGGCCTTTCGGTTCGGGAGCTAGACCGCCTGTCAGACCGCGAAGGGGTATCGGGCGCTTTATTGCAAACGCTTCAAGATGCGAACATTCTGGGCAGGCGTGGCGACCGGGTGAGTTTCAGCCACGAAATGTTCCTCAACGTATTCGCCGCCGAAGCGATCATCCGGCGCGCGGGTGACGATCCCGAAGCGGTGGTTGCCGCGCTGCGGTTGCCGCAACATCTTGAGATGAGGCCTTTCGTACTGGGGGCGATCGACGATGACAGCTTCCGGCGCCAGGTGTTGCCGCAGCTATCAGACGAGCAGGTAATCCGGGCGTGCCTGGCAGGCCAATGTGGACCTGATGCGCAGCTTTGGGCAAACGAGCGCTGCGACGAGGTACTTGCGCGGGCCGGCCAGGAAATCGAGACCGTGCGGTTCGATGTTTCCGACGGATTCATGTGGCATGTGCAAGCAAAGCCGGAGACGATTCAGTCATGGTCCGCGCAGGACCGCGCCATCCTTGAGGCCATTCCGCACGAGCTGGTAGCGGGCCGCCGTCTCGATGAGTTGCTCGGCCTCATAGGGAAAATGGATGATCGGTTGGCGGAAGAGCACCGGAGATTGCTTGATCAAGCCAGAGAAAAGAAGCTTGGTCTGCGAACGGGCCTCTATGCGGTCTGCTATGCGGGCGTGGGAATGCGCGAAATTGGGCTTTCGTACATTTGCGGCCCCATTACGAGCGGTCACCTCTACAACGGACCAAAGGTCGCAGCGAATGCGAACCTGCGCAGGCGGTTGCAGTTCGAAACTTTGAGCCCTGGCCAGATTGGTCTGCTGATTGAACTCGACAAGTATTCCGATCGCGACGCGCCCACAATCGGAACGATCCTTCCCGGAATTCTCGTTCGAATCTGGCCGAGAGCCGCCCATCATCTGCGGCTCGCGCTCATGCATGCGGCGGTGATGAGTGCCCACGCGCTAAACGAGGAGGAGCGCCGTGCATTGATTGCCGCCATCGAGGCGTCGTGTCTGCCCAATGGCGGTTTCGATGCGTGGGGTATCATCGATGCGCTCAAATACCTCGGCGCGCTGGACGACGATCAGGAGAAACATGTCGCGACCGTCAAGACGGAGATAGAGGAGGTGCTGGCGGACCGGGACAATCCTGATTCATGGAGCCGTGCCGCCGGCTTATGGAACGCGCAATTCGATCATCCTTACGATGGTGCGTATTGCGAATGCTGGAATGGGCTTTCCGGCGACGACCGCAAGGCCTTGCAGGTCATGGCTGCGAAAAGCGTCGATCGCGACTCGATGTTCACCCCTTCCTTGATCGGGGAGCTCGCATCACATTCGGACCCGGCCGTCGGGCCAATCATTGAGCGCTGGGCGGGGTTACCGCCTAAGAGGAATGCATCCTTCCAGGACAGGATTCGCACGTTCGAAATGGCCCACGCGGCGCTGGCGCGCCTGCGCTGCTCCTTGCTTGACCATTCGGCCGAAGCAGCCTCTGCGGCGGACCATGCGCTGCTGGCTTGCGGCCGGATTCTCTACTGGCTGAATCGCGATGATCTTCCAGTTTCGGAACGCAAGGCGAATTGTGCAACCGCGCTCGCCATCCTGTCGCGCCATGAAACCGGTGTCGCGGCTGCCGTCGTTGGCGAATTCTTCAGGTCGGACCTCATGTTCGATGAAAGCGCGCGGCGGCTTCCGGGTTCGGAGCCGGTGGTGACCTCTTTTGGACAATTCTTCCCTGATGAGATCGCAGCGATCTACCGGGCGGCCCTTGAGAAGCCGACCATTCAATCCGGCTATTTCGAGTTCTTCCGCATCGAGGGCGTGGTCGAAATGGCTTTGGTGAATGTGGGGCGGTTCGGCAGCGCGAGCGACATTCCGCTGCTTCGTGCTTGGTCGATCCATCCTGATCTTGGGCGCCTCGCGATACAGGCCATCAGGGATATTGAAGAAGCACCCGGCCAGATGAAGTTGCGTGCGAAGGGCTAAAGGCGGGCGGCCAGACGCGATCGACAGGTGGCGGGGGGCTCTAAGACATCGAATCTGCTGTATCTACGGCTATGCCGATGTATCGTTGGGCATGGATTCGGCATCCAAATATCTTGAAGATCTTCGGCTTGCGTTACGCTCACTCGCGGCAACGGGCACGACAGGTTTTGAAGGGTTTGTCGCCGTCATCCTCACTGCCGTCACCGGCCATCCGTTCCGCCTCGCGAGCAGCGGAACTCAGCGAGGGCGGGACGGTAACAGCGCCTTCGACGAAGGCGCTACCTATTTCGAGGCCAAACTCTATGAGAACGAGGTTCCGAAAAAGGACGTTACCGTCAAGCTCGCCGATCTGGCCAATAATGATAGGGGGCAGGTCGATCTGTGGGTGCTGGGAAGCACCGCGCGGACTTCCGCTCAGCATGCCAAAGACTACGAAGTGCTCGCTGCTCAGCACGGTATCGGCATTGTACTTCTCGATTGGACTGGGGAGTTTCCTGCGCTCGCGCTGGCCGCACAGTTGGCCGGCACCCGGGCGGCAAGTTTTCTGAAAGCGAATTTGACTGGGCCAGATAAGACGAGTCTGGCGGACGCTGGAATTGACGCACTGGCGAAGCTTGCCGCCGAACCGGGGTGGGCCGCATCCGCTGCCGCACTGCACAGGTCACTTACCGACGCGAGTGTAGGCTTAGGGTTGGCTAAGGCTGCAAACAATGCATGGCTGAAGTCACTCTTCTCCGACCGCAAGAAGTCCCACGTCGAATTCGGGCAATCCTTGGCGCCGCTTGCGAGGGCAAGCTATCCCTTGCAGGAGCGGTCGCAAGCGAAGGATTTGGCAACAGCTTTCGCGGGGCCGTGCATTCACGATTTTCATGCCGTGATAGGCGGTGAGGGGGCGGGCAAATCTTGGCTTGCCGTCCAAACTTGGCTTGAGAGCCAGCCGCAATGTCTTCTCATTGTCAGCACCGCCGACGAGTATTCGGACGACGTCCAGAACGACATCGAAGGCTTTTTGATCAAGAAACTCGCGCACCAGACGCGCTGTGCTCACACCGAAGCATTCAGGACGAGATGGCAGCGGAGATTCCGCGGCTGGCGAGAGAACCCGGACCCCGAAAACGTTCGGGTGGCGCTGTTCATTGATGGGTTGAACCAAGCCTCTCATATAAACTGGCGCCGCCGGCTCGATAGTCTCGCTACGACCTTGCGCGACCTTGGCGGTCAACTCATCATTACCACGCGTGCTAATCACTTCGCCCGGTTCCGAAACGCGCTAGCCAATATTGCAAACCGCGTCCTCGTCCCAGACTGGACCGAGGCCGAGCTTACTGCCCTGCTGGTCGACCGCGGCGTGCAGGCGGACGCGCTTAGCGCTGATGTGTTCGGCACACTCCGCAATCCGCGCATCCTTTCGATGGCGCTCGAGTTGCTCGATGCCAAAGACATTGAGCGCATTGAGGAGTTCAGCGTTGGCCGTCTTCTCTTCGAACATATGCGCCTATCGGATTACGCCAACTCCGTCGCTATTCCCGCTCATGAGTTCGCACGAGCGCTACGCGAAATCGCGGTTGAGTTCATCAGCCGCTTAAAGAGCCAAGAACAAGACGATCTGAAGCTGTTCAATGCGGCCGACAACGCGACCCTCGCGGCCGTCGCTTCCAGCCGGTATTTCGCATCGGTCGGAGACGACCCCGATCTTTACTCCATCCGAGATGACGGTCTCCACTTGGCGCTCGGCCTCTGGCTCGTCAGCGTTCTTGAGAAAGAAGAGCGCAATCATCACGACCCACGCGCGAAGCTGGTCGATATGCTCGATCCCATCATGGCGCTCGACCAATCAGCCGAGATTCTCGCAAGCGCGGTTCAGGCGGCCTGCCTCGGAGAAAGCTGCCCCACCACGGTTCGAGCGGCGCTGATTGAGCACTTCGTGGGACTTCAGAACCTGCCGGACAATGGCTTTGATGCCTTTGCCGCGCTTGTCCGAAAGGCGCCTGAGGCCTTCGTGCTCGCTGGAGAATGGGTCGCGTTATCGAGGGCTCATGTGCCAAGCGCCGAATGGGTCGGAGAAGCGCTTCTTCGGTGGCGTGACGAGCCAGCAGTTGCGGCCGCTATCAAAAAAAAGATTCCTGAGTGGCTTTCCCTATACTCGCTCGCCCCCGAACGGATGATGTTCAAGGAGGCGGGCCGCGACACTGTCGAGAAGGTGCAGGAGGAACGTGCTCGCCGGCAAGCAGAGATCGACACTCGCATAGGAGAGCTAACCGCCGCCGAACGCACTGTCCTTGATCAACTCGTTGATGCCGAAGAGCCGCATTTTTCAGACCTGCATCGGCTCGCCTTTGCCTTGATGGCAGGAAAGCCTATCGCCGAGTTCGCGAAGTCGCTGATGCACTGGGCCTTCGCTGATGCACTTGCTACCAGTATTGATGCTCCGGGAAAAGAGTTTGAATATCTCGTCCGCTTCAACCGGGCCGACTGGGCCGCGACACGGGAAGCACTGCTGGGCGCCTCAGAATGGCTGGAGGTAGAGGCTACGCGCTCCAAGGTGGGGGCATGGGCCCTTGTCCGCATTCTCAGAGCGACTGGCGCGCCCGAAGACGCAGGTAAGGCGGAGACGCTTGCCGATTGGTTGACAAGGGACCGCGAACGATATGGTTCCTGGAGGCGTGTCGAGGGCTATTGCACCACGGATCCGTGCGATCCCAACTCCAGCTACCCAGACAATATCGACGCCACTGCGCTGCGCTTCGCCGATATCGATGTCAGCGAGCTGTCGAACCACATGGGTCGTTCGTTCGAGGACCACTTCTTGATCGATGCCATGCCCGGTTTGGCGCGGTTCAAGCCCGAAGCCGGTGTTGAGATTTTGCGGCGTTTTGCCCGCGACATCCTCACCCGTAACGGGTTTGCGAGGCGGCAGGGAGTATTGGCCATACTGCCGCATAGCGCTGCTTTAGACGAGGCTATCGCCCGAGAATTCTTGATCGCTGGTCAGAGCAATGAGAGCGGTCCGCGTGGCGACGAGACACAGCGAGATGCCTGGCTCACGGCGCAGTATTCCCTGTCTATTGCGCTGCCGTACCTCACTGGCGACGAACAACTCGATGCTATAGCCAACAGCAACGGAAACTTACTGCTCCTGCAGATGATGGAAGCGCTTAAACCCGCCTCCGAGGAGTGTTCTCAGAAATGGCTCGAGATCGCTGCAGCGAGCACTGACACGGGCTTGCAGACTCGTGTCCTTGGCGCTCTGCACTATTCGCGAACCCCACTGACGTCCGCCTCCTATGCTCTAGTTGGAGGGTTCCTCGGCTCGTCCGAACACATGGTTCACACGCAGGCGCTTGGCATCATCTCGCGTGGCTTCGATCTCGCACAGCTTGAGAAGTTCATAGAGACGGGATGGACGGCGCGGGCACTTTCTTTGCGCAAGCGATGGTTCGAGCTTTGGTATGGCTCCAGAGCACTGATCGTTGGCGTTCAGAACGACCTCCTGAGCGTAAGTGACGCCATCGATCGGCTACGCGTCAGCCATTTTGGATTTGCAGCAGTAGAACTCGGCGCGGAGGCTGGCCGCCTGGTTGCCAATCTCATCGATGAAGCGATCGCCCGTGCGCTCGCCTACCAGGGCAGCAGCGATCTTCCCGAGATCGAGGCACCGACCCCAACGAGCGCCGATACCATCCCGCCCATGGTTTCGCTCGACGAGCGCATTGAAAAGCCGAAGGACACCCAAGCGGCCTTCGACCGTATGAATGAATCGGCGGCCGAATACAGCGCGCGCCAGAAGCGCGCGGGCAGGGCGTTCGCGCGCTTTACCGCTGACATCGAGAGCGCCGAAGCCGACCTCGCACTCGAAGACCTGACGGCGGAAGGAGTCGACGCTATCGTCGCCGCCGCGCCGGAAAAGGCGAAGGAGTGGATGCGACTGCTGGCAGCTGCATCAGATGCCCAATTCCAAAATCTCTATCACTTCGCCTATCAGCTCGCTGGAGCTCTTGCCGATAGCAATAGAGGTACCGCCGGGGCGATTTTCCGGCGCCTGCAAACCGTCCAGCCCACGATCAACCGCGTCGTTGGTGCCGCAAAGCTGCCCGGAGAGCTACTCTCACTGTGGTCCGGTGCCTCACTTGATGTGCTCAGGTCGCACTGCTTTGAACGGCTGGATGCTGCAAGTAATGATGCTGAATTAGCTATAGAAGTGCTTGCCGCCTTGAAGTCCGGTCAGGCAATGGCTGTTGCAGAATATGTGCGGGACCGTCTTGCTGTGGGCGAACCTGCCATGACTTGTCGTGCCCTCATGGTGTGTGGCTACGCAGAAGAGAATGAGTATCTGGCCTCCGTGCTGGAGCTCTACGGGAATGCTCAAGGTTTTGTTGGCATCGCTGCAAGAGCCGCACGAGAGGCGTATGAGCGCAATACCTGGTCGAAGCACTGGTATCGTCTGATGCTTACCGCAACAGACAAGGTAGAGTTTTGGCGCTATTCCATCCTACTCGCAAAGATCGTCGATGGCAGGCTTTCCGTTTGGGCAAATGAGGCAGGCGATCCGGGAGCCGTCTTTGTCCGTTTCATACCCACCGTCAAGGCCAACCTCGAACGGCGCGTCGGCAAGTGGAAGGATAAGCGCAAGAAGCGGCTGTTCGGAGGATCGACACCTGACCGGATGTTCCTTAATTAGGTATCTCGTGGCGACGCCCTTGCGTGATATGCAGGTGACGACGTTTTTGACTCCATGCCGATTGGACGCTGCTTGCACTAGTGCATGAGGGTTCCGACCCTGTGCCGGAGCGACGTAGCGCGCTCACTCAATCAACACCCTTCTGCACCACGTCAACAGCAAGCGGACCTTCGCGTAGAGGTCGCAGCAATTTGGCCCGCGGCTTCTTCGGCCACAACTAGGCCGCCAATCCTGCGGGCCGTAGCGCAACGACCTGTCGGTTATCATACGGCTTTCCGCACACACCGCTAACGCGTGATTCGTTGGCTTAGCCTGTATGCGCGTCCTGCCAATGGAACTTTGGTGAATCCAAAAAATCAAGCTCTGTCAGAGGCTTGCTTCTGGTGGAAGAGGGTTCCTTTCCGCCATTCGGGATTGCCGGTAGATTCCGACTTTTGCGTTCTTGAGAAACCAATGGCCCACATTACCCGTCGATCCCGTGCGCTCATCACCAACGGCTTTGTCGTTGAAACCCCGGAGCTCATCGAACTCGTAGTCCGTGAAATGCCAAGCCCCTCCGATGTAAAGGCGGAGCGCGAGCGGCTGCAAGGATTCTGGTTTGTACACTGGGCCCGGGGCAAGCTTTACCATTTGCGTCTGCGAGCCGGCGGCCCGAACGTTGACGGCGAGCAACTGTCATCTTCAGCTTCGCAATACAGATGGCTGCTGCGCTCACGCGTCGAAGATGTCATCGGGGTCGCGCTACCAAAATATAATCCCATTCGGCGGCGACCTTTCACATTCCTTGCGCAACACACCGAGCTCATCAAGCCTGCCGCCGAAAAAGCACGCATCAACCATCCGCTCATCGATCAATTCACAGTCACTCCGCGCTTCATACTGCACGCAAAGACCTATGAGCCGGTTGACGGGCAATCGAAGCTCGGAATCTTCATCAACGTCGAAATGCAAATCGATATTTTGGCACCTTTGAACGAGCTTCAGAAGGCCAGTATCGATCTCACGGGGCTCCATGTCGTCCGGCGGCAGTCCGAGCCGGGCAAGCGCCGTCTCGTCGGCCGCATCGCGCGTGTCGAAGGCAACATTACCTACCTCTCTGAAAGTACCGACGGCGCGCCATCGATAGAGACCGAACAGGTCAAACTGGAAGGATCGAAGGAAGGCGTTGCACGCTGCCTGACCACTATCCTCGGGCCGGGCCAGTATCGGTCCTTGATGGTCGCGCTCGACGACGAGCAGGCCGGTTACCTGTTGGGGCCTGAGTTCGATGAGGTCGTGGCCAAACTCGGAACGCTGCTTTCCAGAACGAAGCTTCCGATCGCGCTTGGGCAGGAGGCGAGGATCGGTGACCGCATCGTACTCGCCAACAGCGACACGTCGGAGACTGTCTATGTGGCTCCGCCTGTTGATTACGTCTTTGATCGAACGGGAGCGCAGAGCAGTGCGTTTGCCTGGCCGGGGCTCACGCAGTTCGGGCCATTCGACAGGACGACCTTCGCCAATAAGTCGCCACGCCTCCTGGTCGTATTTCCAGCCTCGACACAGGGGAAGGTGGAGACGTTCCTGCGCGCGTTTCGCGATGGACTTGGGGCTAACCACCGTGGCTTTGCCCGAGGTTTCAGGGACCTATTCGGGCTTGTGAACCTCGAATTCGTGATGTGCCCGGTTCATGTTCAGGTATCCGACAGGGCCGGCTCGGAGGCTGCCTATCGCAGCGCCATTGAAAACCGCTTGTCCGCGACCGAGGATGTGCAGGGCGCGATCGTTGTTCTTTTCGAAGAGCATGCCCACCTGAAGGGACTCCAGAATCCGTATCTGCGCACCAAGGCCCTGCTGTTGACACTCGGCATTCCTGCGCAAGAAGTCCGCATGCCGACCGTCACGCAGATGCCGGGCAACCTGCAATACACGCTTCAGAATTTTGCGGTTTCCGTTTACGCGAAGCTGAACGGGACGCCATGGACCGTAAACCAGGACAAGGCTATCAGTGACGAACTGGTTGTCGGCATGGGCTTTGCTGAATTTTCTGGAAGCCGCTTCGAAGACCGTCAGCGCTTTGTCGGTATTACAACCGTCTTCAGCGGCGATGGCACTTATCTTCTCGGCAACGTGTCGAAGGAGTGCAATTACGCCGACTATCCGAAGATGGTGCGGGAATCCATGCTGTCGGTGCTTCGCGAACTGAAGACGCGGAACAACTGGCGGCCAGGAGACACGGTGCGCGTGATCTTCCACGCCCACCGGCCGCTCAAGCGCGTGGATGTCGGCAAGATCGTCTTTTCCTGCGTGCGCGAGATCGGCGCGGAGCAGGTGCTCCAAATGGCATTCGTTACCGTCTCGCACGACCATCCGTTCATCATCATGGATCGGGCAGAGAAAGGTGAACCCGTCAAACGCGATAGCGATATCATGAAGGGCGAATTCGCCCCGACGCGAGGTACCATCGCGCGCATCGGCAAGTCGACGCGGCTGCTGGCCACCAACTCGCACAAGCTCATAAAGCGGGCCAATTCACCCCTGCCTGCGCCATTGCTGATCAGCCTGCACCCGGATTCGACCTTCAAGGATATCGACTACATTGCCGAGCAGACGTTGAAGTTCACGAGCCTTTCATGGCGGTCGACGTTGCCAGCTCGCACCCCCGTGACGATCTTTTACTCCGAGCGCATCGCCGAACTCCTCGGCCGGCTCAAGGATGTGCCGGATTTCTCGACCACGGCGCTGTCCGTGAAGCTGAAATGGAGCCGGTGGTTCCTATGAACGGCGTCGTTCTCAGCGTCACGGCGGCTGTTCAGGAGGAGGCCAATCGCATTTTGCGGGCTTCCGGTTCCTGGCCGACCGCTACGGCGGGTCTTGCATCGAAGATATTGCAAAGAGACGCGACGCTATCAGGTGGACCGTTTGATCGCCCGGTGAAAAACTCGACAGCAGCGCTGTTGCGCCGAACGCCTGAACTGGCGGCATACGGCTATGTCATCGATTTCGCGCCAGCGGAGACGGTCGCGCTCTGGGTAGACGAGATCGAGCATCTCCGGGGCAGAGAGATTTATCCCGCAGACCGCAATTCCTTTATCTTCAGTCCAGTCGAAATCCTTGGCGTAAGCTTCGGCCTCTGTTCCGCGAAAGTGCCGACGGAACACCGGGAGTGGTTGGCTGGAATAATCCTCCGGGGATTTTCGCAAGGCCAGTTCAAAACCAACGTGTCACGGTTTGCCGCGCTATCTGCCCTGCATCTTCTGGATAAAGAAAAGGCCAAAAGCGTCACTGTACCGGCAGTCGCTATCAGCGGCCTGCCGACGCATGAGGTCATCGTCGCTGCGTGCATCGATTTCGCCATTGGGCTTCCCAGCGGCGCGGTGGCGGGCGATCTTGAGCAAGACCTCCTGATGCGTCTGCTTTCTGGAGTGGTGAGCATCAACGACGAAGCAGAAGCTGCCACGCTTCTCATTCTGGTGAACCGGGTATCTGACCGCATCAGCCTCAGCTCGCCCGACAATGCGGTGGACCAGATTATTGCGCTGTGCCGGCGCTTTCCGCTTTTCGCCGAGCGGTTACGCAGCCGTCAGCAGCATCGCGCGCCGTTTGAGATTAAGGATGAGTACGACGTTCAGGACTTGCTGCACGCCATTCTCAAGCTGCATTTCGATGATGTGAGGCCCGAAGAACATACGCCAAGCTATGCGGGGTCGTCGTCACGGGTTGATTTCCACCTGCCAAAAGAGCGCATCGTCGTGGAAGCGAAGATGACGCGCGCGTCTCTCGGGCAAAAAGAGGTCGCAAACCAGTTGATCATCGACGCTAACCGTTATCGGACCGTGCCGGGCGTGGAGACGCTTATCTGCCTGGTGTACGACCCCGAAAAGCGCTGTCCGAATCCGACGGCTCTTGAGCGTGATGTAGAGGCGAGCGGAGCCCAACTGCGCGTAAAAGCGGTCGTATGTCCGCAAGGCCTTTAGCGACCAGCGGCTTCGGCGGTCTTTCCGAAACCGTTGAAGCCGGAACTCGCGCGGCGGAGAACAAGACAAAAGACAGATGCTTCAACATCGGGGAGAGCAGTGCGTATCCAATCAATCTCGATCTCAGGGTTTCGCTCCTTCGGGCCAACGTCCCAGCGCGTGTTTCTGGCAGACGATCTGACGACCATCGTTGGACCGAACGCATCCGGCAAAACGGCGCTGCTTCAGGCACTCGCAAAAATGTTCGGCGTAACTCGAGCGCAGCGCACGCTCCACCGATCCGATTTCCATTTGCCAAAAGACGTAGCGCCTGACGATCGGACGACACGAGACCTGTTCATCGACGTTGTCGTCACGCTTCCCGAACTGAAAGACGGTTCAGCGACTGCAGAGGCTGTTGCCCCGACGTTTCGGCATCAGCAGCTCGAGGGACCGAAGAAGGTGCCTGTTTGCCGCTTGCGGCTGGAAGCTCGCTGGGAGGACGACGGCACGGCGGAAGGGGAGGTTACGCAAGAACTGTTTTGGGTCGATCATCTCAAGGAGAAGGTCGAGGCGGACGATAAACACACTGTCTCACCAGCCGACCGTGGACTTATCCAGTTCTACTACACACCGGCCTCGCGCGACGCAGCCACACAAATCCGCGCCACTACCGGCGCGCTTGCCGCCCGCCTCATCAAAGCCATCGAATGGTCGAAGGGCACGCGTAAAGCTGTCGATGAGGCGACAAAGAAACTCTCTGATGCCTTCGGCGGCGAATCCGCCATCGATGCGATAAGCAAAGCGCTTAGCGTGCGATGGAAGGAGTTGCACGACGAGGAGACGGACACGGATCCGAGCCTCACGCTCGTCAGCAAACGGTTCGAAGAGGTCGTCGCGCAAATACAAGTGATGTTTCAACACGGACCGGCGAAAATCGAGCGCGGTCTGGATGTGCTGAGCGACGGTCAGCAATCGCTTTTCTATTTCGCTCTCGCCGCGGCGGTCTTCGATCTGGAGCGCGACGCTGTGGCCGCAAAGATCAAAGGCTTCCGCGCGGAAGAGTTGCGCATCCCCGCTTTGAGCATCTTCGGCATCGAGGAGCCGGAGAACCACCTATCGCCATACTACCTTTCACGCATCGTCACGCAGGTCCGCTCCATCGTCGGCGGAAATGCGGCGCAGGCGATTATTACGAGCCACTCACCATCGGTACTCAGTCGCATTGAACCGACAGAAGTCCGCTATTGCCGATGCGATCCGGACACGCGTGCTTCCACGTTGCGCACGATCGAACTTCCTTCCGGTGCGACAGAGGCGGCTAAATTCATCCGGGGAGCACTTTTAGCCTGTCCGGAGCTCTACTTCGCGCGTTTCGTCGTTCTTGTCGAAGGCGACTCCGAACGCATCGTTATTCCTCGGCTCGCGCAGGCGGAAGGGCTCACGCTCGACCCGTCCTTTGTGGCGATTGTGCCTATCGGCGGCCGACATGTTCAGTATTTCTGGAAGCTATTGAACAATCTGTCGATCCCCCATGCAACGCTTCTTGATCTCGATCTGGGCCGTAAGGACGGTGGCTACGGGCGGGTGTCGAACTCGTTAAAGGAGCTTGTTGCTGGCGGAGAAGACCAAGATGCGCTGCTGAAGGGAAAAGATTTTGTTGTCGATCCAGATAAGATGAAGGGCTGGGACTCGTCCGAGTGGAGTACGTTGAAAACCTGGGTCAACGTCTTGGAGCCATATGGAGTCTTCTACTCCGCTCCGCTCGATCTCGACATGGAGATGCTCGCGGCGTTCCCGGATGCGTACAAAGCAATCATTCCCAAGGGGGGTGGACCCTCACTTACGCCGGACGAGGCGGTGGAGGTGGTGCTTGGCAAGGGCGGCAACGGGATCGCAGACTACAAGGCGACCGAATTTTCCAGTTACAAAGCTCGCATGCCGGCATACCGGTATCACTTCCTGACGCGCAGTAAGCCTGCAACGCACATCGAAGCGCTGGCACATCTTGACGATAAAGCCATCAAGAAGGGGATGCCGGAGATCTATCGTCGGCTCATCAAGCACATCGACGAAAACCTGAACCGGGATTAGTCATGACGCTCGTCAGCCGCCGGATGCGGCCCGACCAATGGAAGCCGATCGACGTCGATGCGCTCGAACCGAATGCACTCGACGTTGTCCGTTCAACCGACAATCGGTGCGTTATTGCCGGGCCGGGCTCAGGCAAGACAGAACTTCTGGCTCAGCGGGCATCATACTTGCTCCAGTGCGGCATCGCGCCGCCGCCAAAGCGAATACTTGCCATCAGCTATAAGCGCGACGCCGCCTCCAATCTGTCAGCGCGCGTGAAGAGCCGTTGCCATCCCGACCATGCTTATCGCTTCGACTCGTTGACCTTCGACGCTTTCGCAAAAAGTCTCATCGACCGGTTCGGACAGGCACTGCCCGAGCGATGGCGGCCGCGCCCCGATTACAAGGTTGTCGTCGATGCGTATGATCGGACGTTCGACGAGTTCCTGCGCTTTTTGTCGCCGCCGCCAAAGGCAATCGGGAGTCGTGCCGACGTCATGGCCATCCACTCAAAGGACTTCCAGCGTCGCTGGCTATTCGGAACGCCTCTGCCTGAGGGCGCCCCCACCATCACATCTGCCGGGGAATGGGCTGCCGACCAATTCTGGCAGTCATGGCTACACGGTCCAGGCGGGTCGTCGCTGACTTTCCCGATGATCGGCCGATTGGCGGAACTGCTGATTTCGAGCAATCCTATGGTCGGTCACGCCTTGCGACTGACCTATTCCCATCTCTTCATGGACGAATTTCAGGACACGACCCAATCGCAGTACGACCTCGCGAAGACGATCTTTTTAGGCTCCGATACCGTGGTCACAGCGGTCGGCGATAACAAGCAGCAGATCATGCGGTGGGCCTTGGCGATGGACGACCCGTTCACGCCATTCGAGACCGAATTCAAGGCAACGCGCACGCCGCTACTCAACAACTACCGTTCCTCGCCGGACCTCGTCGCTATTCAGGACGTACTTGCGAAAGCGCTCGACGCCAAGTCGTCAACGCCGGTGTCAAAGACAAAAGGGACCGTGTCTGGCGACAGTTGCGTCGTTTGGGACTTCTCTACACCGGCCGCAGAGGCTGACCACCTTGCAGATTTTGTAGGCAAACAGATGGCGGAACACAAGCTCGCGCCCCGCGACTTCTGCATTCTCATTCGTCAGAAGGCCGGCGACTATATGAAGGTGCTGGAGCCAGCTTTCGCGAAGAAAAAGTTGCCACTTCGAAATGAGGTCGAACAGGTCGGCGAGGTGACGATGCAGGAACTGCTCGTCGAAGATCTCTCCGAATTCCTTATCGTGCTTCTGCGCCTGTTTACCACGGTGCGCGCAGGACGGCATTGGACGGCTTGCCTCGACATGATGTGCATGCTCAACGGCCTCGCGTTCGATGATGATGCGGGACGAGCCAAGTTGGTCAAGCGGCTCAATGCCTTCGAAGCGGACTTCAGGAAGACCTATCCGGCCCCGGTGACTAACCAGGCTGACGCAAAGAAGATTGTTCAGTCGCTGATCGCCTTCATCGGGAAGGCGAACATCCTTGCCGCGTCTCCCGCATATCGTCAGGGAGGCTGGTTCGACAAAGTTAGCGATGCAGCGGCACTGCACTTGAAGGCAAGTTCAAGTTCCGCCGCGAACTGGACCGAAGCTCTCGATGAATATGAAGGCGTGCACACTGTGCCGTTGATGACGATCCACAAGAGTAAAGGCTTAGAGTATCACACAGTCATTTTCGTCGGTCTTGATGACCAGGCATGGTGGAGCTTCGCGAACGACAAGATCGAGGCCACGGCAGGGTTTTTCGTGGCGTTCACCCGAGCGAAGCAACGTGTGTTGTTTTCATATTGCGCGCAGCGCGGCGACCGCAGCAAAATAGCTGCCCTGTATCAGCTTTTGAGCACGGCCGGCGTTAAGACAATTAAGGTCGCTTAGTAATGTCAAGCCGGCCCGCGTTTCGGCGACAGGGGACATCTGAAGCGCCTTACGCCTTCGCCATAGCGCCACGCTGAGGGCCGTGCATTGTGTTTTGCCGGCGAGTGTCAATGCGGACGCTTTGTGATATCGATGTTGACGGTCTTTTTTGTTTGCTTTCTGTCGGCGCGAGCTTAGGTGAGCGTCTCTCTGCGGGACCGGGCTGTCGGCTTCGCTGAAACCCCGGCTAACGTCGGGTCTTCACCCTTCGGGCGTCCATCCCTGACGCGGTACTCGCGGAATTGTCCAGCGGTCTCCGGACCGGTTATGTGTGCTGGAGCACGCGTTCCAGAGAGTGAGAGTGCGGCCTGGGTTGGCCGTGACGGGTTGGAAGCCGCGAGAGAAGCTCGTGGCGCCCGTCGCGGAGACCCGCGATGCCGAGACATGCGTATCGGGTGGGCGCCGGCGAAAGCCGGGCGAACCTCTATGACGAAATCACCAACAAGATTGTCGCCGAGCTGGAGGCCGGCCGCGTGCCCTGGGTCCAGCCCTGGGGCACGGCGGCGGTGAAAGCGCCGCTCGCCATGCCGAAGAACGCCTCGACGGGTCGGCAATATAGCGGCGTCAACGTGCTCATCTTGTGGGGCGCCGTCATCGAACATGGCTTCACCGGGCAGAGCTGGCTGACCTTCCGCCAGGCGCTTTCGCTCGGCGGTCATGTCCGCAAGGGCGAGCGCGGCACAACGGTCGTCTATGCCGACCGCTTCATTCCCGATGACGAGAAGAGGCGTGCGGCCGAAACCGGCGAAGACGCCCAGGCGATTCCGTTCCTGAAGCGTTTCACCGTCTTCAACACCAATCAATGCGATAAGCTGCCCGCGGAGATCGCGACCGTCACGCCTTCGCCACCGCCCGGCATGATCGAACCGCAGGTGGAAGCGCTCATTAAGGCAACCGGCATCGACTTCCGGATCGGCGGCAACCGCGCATACTACATGCCGACGGAAGATTATGTGCAGGTACCGCCGCCGGCGGCGTATTTCGAGCCGATCAATTGGCACCGCACCGCTTTGCATGAGCTCGGTCATGCCAGCGGACATCGTTCCCGCCTCAATCGCGATCTGTCCGGTTCGCACGGCTCCAAGAAATACGCCTTCGAAGAACTGATCGCGGAACTCTGCGCCGGGTTCTCGTGTGCTTCGCTCGGCATCGTGCCGACCGTGCGACATGCCGATTACATCGGCTCCTGGCTCGAGGTCTTGCGCGAGGACAACCGCGCCATCGTGCGGGCCGCGTCGCAGGCCAGCAAGGCCGCCGACTATCTGCTCGGCTTTCTTCCGACGACCGAGCAGAGCGCAACGGCAAACGCGGCCGCTGTCGATGTTGCGGCGGCGTGATGCGTGTCCGTTGCGCCCGAGAGAGAGTGAGAGGGCAGGGCGGGGTCCATGACGGGTTTGGAGGTCGAGAGAGGTTCTCGGCCGCCCGTCGTGGAGACCTGACATGGGAAAGGCCGTTCAGAAGATCACGCTGTCGTCGTCGCGCGACATCCCCTTCAACAAGCTCGTCTTGAGCCAGTCCAACGTCCGCCGGGTGAAGGCCGGGATCTCGATCGAGGATCTCGCGGAAGACATCGCCAGACGCACCTTGCTGCAAAGTCTCAATGTGCGGCCTGTCCTCGATCCGGACGGTCACGAGACCGGCATGTTCGAGGTGCCTGCCGGCGGTCGCCGCTTTCAGGCGCTTGCTCTACTGGTGAAGCAGAAGCGCCTTGCCAAGACAGCGCCGGTGCCTTGCGTCGTGCGCGAGGCGGACGCCGACATCTCGGCCGAGGAGGATTCGCTCGCCGAGAATGTGCAGCGTGCCGCGCTTCATCCACTCGATCAATTCCGTGCCTTCCAGACCTTGCGCGAACAGGGGCAATCCGAGGAAGAGATCGCGGCGCGGTTCTTCGTGTCCGTCAATGTCGTGAAGCAGCGGCTCCGGTTGGCGTCGGTCTCGCCGAATCTTCTCGATATCTATGCCGACGACGGCATGACGCTCGACCAGCTCATGGCTTTCTCCGTGAGCGCGGATCACGCCCGGCAGGAACAGGTCTGGGAGAGCGTCAGCCGGTCTGGCTATGACGAGCCATACCAGATCCGCCGCATGCTCACCGAAGACACGGTGCGTGCCTCCGACAAGCGCGTGCAGTTCGTCGGCACGGAGGCCTATGAGGCGGCTGGCGGCGCCGTCATGCGCGACCTGTTCGAGAGCGATGATGGTGGCTGGCTGCAGGACGTGCCGCTGCTCGACCGCCTCGTCGCCGAGAAGCTGAAGGCGGAAGCCGAGACAATCGCCGCCGAAGGCTGGAAGTGGATCGAGGCCGCGATCAGCTTTCCTTACAATCACGACTACGGCCTGCGGCAGCTTGAAGGCGCGCCTGCCGACTTCGCCGCGGAAGAACAAGCGACCATCGACGCCCTTCAGGCGGAACAGGTGAAGCTCGAGGCCGAGTATCGGGACACCGATGAGCTGCCCGACGAGGTGGACGCCCGTCTCGGCGAAATCGAGGTGGCGCTGTCGGCCTTCGACAATCGGCCGCGCATCTTCGATCCGGCCGAGATCGTTCGTGCCGGCGCCTTCGTCAGCATCGATTCTGACGGCAGCCTCCTGGTCGAACGCGGCTTCGTGCGACCGGAAGATGAGGTGCCGGCCGAGGTGCCGGACTGGGAAGGCGACCAAGAAACATCCGGCGCGGATGGAGCTGATCCCGATGCGCCGTCCGCGCGCCAGACTGTGATTACAGTCGGCGGCCAATCCGAGACCGAGGATGAGGAAGATGACGGCATCAAACCGTTGCCCGATCGCCTGGTCATGGAACTGACCGCCCATCGCACGCTCGCTCTGCGGGATGCCGTGGCGGGTAATCCGCATGTCGCGGTAACGGCGCTGCTGCACAAGCTCTGCCTCGACACCTTCCAGCGTGAGATGCCGGGCAATTGTCTCCAGGTGTCGGTCCGGCAGGTGTTCTTCAACGCGCAGGCGGCCGATCTGAAAGACAGCGCATCGGCCAAGTCCATCGACGACCGGAGCAAGGCCTGGGCCGCCGACATGCCGGCCGATGAGGTTCCGTTGTGGGACTGGCTCGAGGCGCTCGACGACGCGAGCCGATCGGCGCTGCTTGCCCATTGCGTCTCTTTCGGGGTGAACGCGCTGTTCGAGAAGGCTGACCGCTACGGCGGCAATGGTGTGTCATCGCACGGACTACGCCGTCGCCTCGATCAGGCCGATCGCCTGGCGCAGGCTGTCAATCTCGACATGGTGGAAGCCGGCTGGCGGCCGACGGTCGACAACTATCTCGGCCGCGTCACCAAGAGCCGCATCCTCGAAGCCGTGCGCGAAGCGAAAGGTGAGTCGTCCGCCCAGCTTATCGACCATCTCAAGAAGACCGAAATGGCGAAGGAGGCCGAGCGTCTGCTTGACGGCACCGGCTGGCTTCCCGAGCCGCTGCGACTCGCCGAAACGGGCGAAGCGCCGCAAGCCCAGGACGGCGAAGCCGAGACGCTTCCGGAATTCCTCGCCGGTGAAGCTGACGACGCTGGAGACGACGATGAAGAGGAGCAACCTCACGCCGTCGCCGCCGAATGACACCAACCAGCGGGGCGGCTCCAGCCGTCCCGCTTCATTCCACCAGCACCATCAATCCCTCAGCCCGGCCCTTGCGCCGGGCTTCATCGTTTCAGGAGAAGCATCATGACTGACGATAACCAAGCGGCAATGCCTACGCCTGATCTCACCTCATGGCTCGCTCAAGAGCAGGCATTCACAAAGCTCTGCGAATCCATTCGACCCGAGAACAAGGCTGCCTTATTCGACGCGCTCGCCCAGGCCGGCATTGCGACCATCGTCGTCACCTTCGATGGCTACGCCGACAGCGGACAAATCGAATACATCGCCGCAAAGGCGGGTGACAAAGACGTCGTGCTGCCCATTGTCAGCGTTGAGATCGCGCATGCCGAATGGGGCAGTCCGGACATTGTCCGCCTGACCCATCCGCTGAAGGACGCCATCGAACAGCTCTCCTACGACTTCCTTCGAGAAACCCATGCCGGATGGGAAAACAACGAGGGCGCTTATGGCGATTTCCTGTTCGACGTCGCCGAGCGGTCGATCACGCTGAACTACAATGAGCGGATCGAGACCTCCGAATACACCGAGCATGTGTTCTGAGGAGGCGGCGATGGCGCATCCCTATCATCATTCTCTGTCATCCATGCGCAAATGGGGCGGGTCGATCGAGGACTATCTGCCGATCCATAGCTGGTTCGATGCCAGCAAAGAGATCACCGCGGATTTTCGACACCGCGCGCTCCGGCACCATGCCGAAGGCATCTTCATGGCCGAAACCCTCTTCGGCCCCACTATCACGCTGTCGTCCGGCCGCGTGATTCCGACGCGCTGGATCGGCGAGCAGCACGTCATCGAGGATATCGGCTTCATCCCGTCCTTTGCCGACTGGGTGAAGTGCATCCGGGCCGAACCGTGGATGGGACGCGCGCGTCGGCTCGATGGCGAAGTCGAGGCACCACACGCGGCGCCGCCTGCCACGGTGGTCGCGTGATGTACGGCACCTATCTGCGGCTCGGCATCACCGTGCATGACGGCTGGCGCGCTGTCGTGCGCGCAGCATCCCGCAAGCTTACGCAACAGGCGCTGCGCGATCCAAAGCATCGCGCGGCGCGCAAGCAATTCTACCGCCAGATGCTCGACTATCACCGCCAGGCACAGGACGTCGTGCTGACCTGGCGGCTCTGACGCGATCTATCGCGCGCTTTCTCTCCATCCCATCCCACCTGGGCCCGGCCTCCGTCGCAGGAGCGCCGGGCTCTTGGCTTTTTTTCAGGAGAACTTCAATGGCCGACTATTACACCCCGACCGTACTCCAGCCCTCGATTCCCGACGCAGACATGACGCCGCTGGAACGTCTGCTTCTCTCGCACATCTTCGATGCCGAGTGCGACGGCGACGACTGGTATTTCTTCTCCGAGCAGGGGCCGGCCGATATGCTCGATGTCGAGCGGGCCGCACTCGAAGCCGCGCTCGCGGCATCCGAGGGCGCCGGCGAAAGCGTGGCCAATACCTTCGTGAAGGAGCATCTGCCTGAGCCGCAATGCGGCGAGCCGCTGCCGTCGCATCTCGATCTCGACCTCAGCACGACGTCCTGGGAGTTCATCATGCAGGATATCGTGCGCAGGTCGCCGACGCTTCGCTACGTGTCGGCTGTATCGTCGTTCACCTGCTCGAGGATGCGACCCGACGGCTTCGGCGGCGCCGTCGTCGTGATCTCCGCTGACAAGATCATCGGCGAGTCCACCAACGATCTCCTCGAGGAGTTCATCGCGCAGGTCGCGCCGTAAGGCCCGGCGGCACATGCACGCCGATTGCCGGAATCCTCGCGCGATCATGCGAGACCCCTAGCACCCGTTCCTTCTTTCATCGCGTTGCCGCGCGTCCTGTCTGGGCGCGGCCGCATCGGCCGTCAACGGACGAGCCGTTCCCGCGTCGGCCTGACGGCCTCGCGTGACCGCCGATGCTGAGCCGCGCCCCTTCGCCAGTCCGCGGCAACGCGAATCGAGGAGCGCAGGACGATGTGCAGGGTTCTTAGCAAGCATCACGCAGGGCTTCCGGCTGGCGCCGTCTACATCGGCCGCGGCAGCAAATGGGGCAATCCGTTCCGGATCGGACGCGATGGCGACCGCGCGAGCGTCATCGCGCGATACGAGCGGTGGCTGGCGGACCAGTATCACTTGCTGCGTGCGTTCGACGAGCTTCGCGGCCGCGATCTCGTTTGCTTTTGCGCACCGCGCGCGTGGCACGGCGACCTCTTGCTGCGGCTCGCCAACGCCACGCGCGAGGAGCGCATCGCGTGGTAGCGCGCGGTGCAAGCCGCGGCATGAGAGGGAGAGGGAGGCCGGGAGGCGGGCGAGCCCGGCGCGCGAAGAGAGCGAGCCGCCGGGATGGTTCCGCTCCGCTCTCGGAGTTTCTCTCATGCCCAGCAAGTCCACGACCTTCGACTTCGGCAAGCCGGTCGCCTACGACGCGGCTGCCAAGCGGCTCTTTCATAGCCGCGCACGGTCGCAGCTCCGCCGCCTCGCAACGGCGCTCGCCCTGCGTCCGGGATCCTACGACCTGCGGTCCAACCCGGCCGACATCGCCGTCTCCGGCGAGATCACGCTGCACACCGATTGCCTTTATGTGCAGGCATCCCAATCCGCAATGGGCAACGGTAGCGGCATTCTGTTCCGCCCTTGCAAGGGACGGAAAGATTATGTCGGGGGCCCGAACAATTTCGCGCCACTCGACCTTCTCAACAATCCGGAGGAACTGGCGCAGCGGATTCGGGAGCGGTGCCATGCTTGACATCGCTCACCGCACAGCTCGCACTGTCCGGTCGTGGGCATGCGATCGCCGCTACCGCTTTCGCTCGCCTCTTGCGCAATGGCGGCGGGCCTGGCGCTACGCCGTCGACCGCCTCTCGGCCGACGATGCCCAGCGCATGATGCTCGATTGCCGCGATCCTGCAGGCTGGCATCCGCTCCTGGGTTCTCACCGTTGAAGACACGCTCGAACAGGCGCGCGAGCACCTTGCCGATCATCCTGATCTCCCGCGTCTGATAGCAGACGGCTGCGCGCGCGTCGCCGACAAGTGGGAATCCTACAACGATGAGCTGTGGGAAGCGCGGCGCTGGGCGATTGGTCTCGCCAAGGACTACGCAGCCGATGAAGGCATCGCGCTGATCGCGCGCGAGGATGATCGCGAACCTGCGATCTGACGATCCTGTCCATCCTTCGTCATCACGAGCCCGGCCACCGCGCCGGGCTTTCGGATTCAACAGTCACCTCGAAAGGAGACCCGTCATGGGTTGGCTCTACATGCAATCGCTCAAAGGATATTCCGGACCCCGCCAATATCTTGACGCACAGTTCACCTTCACACGGCCGGAACTCACGTCCAGGGTGCTGCGATCCGCGCTTGTCGGCATGCACGTCTATTACGCGGCCATCGAGCATGTTCGCCATGAGAAGAACGAACGCATCATCTTCGCTGCGGTCTGTCTCGTCCGTTACAACCCGCGTGACCGCGAGGGCTATATCTTCGGCTATAAGGACATGGACGAAACCATGGGCCCGAACGAATCGAACTGCCCCGAGGCAATCCTCGATCTGCTCACGCCGACTGACTATCCCTATGCGCAGGCCTGGCGCGCCCGTTGCCGGGAGAACGCTGCAACACGACGCGCGCTATCGCGCAAACCGTCTCCACGGCCCGGTCAGACCATCGTGCTCGATCAACCCATGTCGTTCCGCGATGGCCGCACGCTCGATCGCTTCGAGGTCGTCGCCAATCCACGCAGTCATCGCACCATGCTGTTTCGTGCCACGGACACCGGGGGACTCTACCGCATCACGAGCATCAAGAAGCGGGCTTATCGGTTGGTCGAGCCGGACTGATGCGGATCGGATTCGACGCTCCTGGTCGCGGCGTCTGACGCGCCCGACCAGGAGACTCGGCCACACAGCCTTCACAAAACGCCGGCGGCGCCCTCACGCTGCCTTCTGGAACCGGATGCCGGGGCGCAAACCTGCGCGCTCCGCAAGCCGAACCAGCATGCTCAGGCTGAACCGGTTGATCTTTCCGTTCTTGATCTCGGATACTCGAGCCTGAGTGATGCCGAGGCGCTTCGCGGCCTCGATTTGCGTCAGCCCGGACTTGCCGAGCCACTTGTTAATCCCGGACAGCAGCTTGGCGCGCATTTCAAGCTCCGCCGCTTCTTCCGCCGGGAACAGGTCGTGAAATACGGATTTTGCCATCGTCGTCACCTGATCTGTCTGAGCCGTGCCTTGGCGAGGTCTATGTCCCGCTTGGCCGTTGCTTGTGTTTTCTTCTGAAACGCGTGCAGCACATGAACAGCATCGCCGATGGTAGCCACGTAGATGATCCGATACGCGCCTGACGCCTGACGTATCCTGATCTCGCGAACGCCGGGGCCGATCGATGTCATCGGCTTCCAGTCGGATGGCTCTTCGCCGATCTGAACCTGAAACAATTGGTATCCAGCCCCGCGCCGGGCGTCCTTCGGAAATGCGTCGACATCGGACCTGCTGCTGCCGTGCCACTTCACTTCCTTCATCCAGTGAGTATGCTAAAATTGGCATATCCCGTCAACGCGCATTTGCGTCGGAGCCGCGGGCGTGTGATCGGATGAGAGGGAGAGGCGGGCCGGGACGGGTTTAAGCCGCTGCGGGTCGAGAGAGCGTCCGGGCGGCCGATCCCTCCCGGCTCTCCCGAGGCTCCCGTTATGTCGCATCCTTCCGTGTCCGCGGCCGCCATCGCGGCTGCGCCAGTCCGTGCCGCCGCAGATCCCGGTGCCGCCATCGTTGCGGCCGCCCAGCTCCTCCTTCCCCATCTCGAATCCGGTCGCCGCATCGATGCGCCGATGCTGCGCGCCGCTATGGAAAGCGCGTTCAGTGCTTCCGACGTCGATGGCGCCTGGGCCTGGAAGACCGCCTACGACGCCTGTGAGGCGGCTACGGTCCTCTTTCTACGACGTTTCGGTCCGGCCATGCGCGCCAAGGCGGCTTCGCCGGCGGCGATGCTGCCGATGCTCGCGAAGGTCGCGACGCTTCTTCCGACCCATACGCGGAGATCGGAGGAAAGCGAGGCGCTTCAACAATTCTCGACGCCGGTCGCACTGGGGTATGCCGCGAGCATCGCGGCCGCGATCACCCGAGCCGACGTCGTGCTGGAGCCGTCCGCCGGCACGGGCTTGCTCGCAATTTTTGCGGAGCTCGCCGGTGCATCGCTCGTCCTCAACGAACTTTCCGACACACGCGCCGGCATCCTCGACCGCCTGTTCTCCAGCATCTCGGCGACACGGTTCGATGCGGCGAATATCGACGATCATCTTGAAGCCGGCATCGTCCCGAGCGTCGTTCTGATGAACCCGCCATTCTCTTCCGTTCCGCATGTCAACCGTCGCATGGCGGATGCGGTCTTGCGGTATGTCGCGTCGGCGCTGGCGCGGCTGCCTGACGGTGGTCGCTTGGTTGCGATCACCGGCGCGGGCTTTGCACCTGACAATCCGGCATGGACGGATGCGTTCGTGCAGTTGCAGGAGCGCGGCCGGGTCGTCCTCTCGGCCGCGATCGACGGCGCCGTCTATGCCAAGCACGGGACCACAACCGAAACGCGGCTGACCGTGATCGATCGGCAGCCCGCCGACGATGCAGCGGCATTCCCTGAAAGCCCCGGCGTTGCGCCTGACGTTGCCACATTGCTCGGCTGGATCGTCGCGCGCGTGCCGCCACGTCTGCCGATCGCAGGCGTGGTTTCCGCACCGGCGTTCAACCGGCCGGCCGCTCCGCGGACCGTCCGCGCCTATCTCGCCCAACGTGGTTTCGCAGCCGCCGCAACGACGCCGGCTCCCGAGGCGATCGAGCTCACCTACGAGCCGGTCGCGTGGACACCTGCGGAAAACCGTAAAATCACCGATGCGCTTTATGAGGAATACGCGCTTCAGTCGATCCGTATTCCCGGTTCTCAGGCGCACCCGACGAAGCTCGTGCAGTCGGCCGCGATGGCGTCGGTCGCGCCGCCGGCGCCAAGCTATCGCCCGCATCTGCCAGCGAATGTCGTCATTGACGGCCTTCTGTCGGACGCCCAGCTTGAATCCGTCGTCTATGCGGGCGAAGCCCATTCCGACTTTCTCGCCGGCTCGTGGACCGTCGACGAGACCTTCGATCTCGTCACCGCGGCGGCCGACGACGCCGAGAATACCGTGCGCTTCAGGCGCGGCTGGTTCCTCGGTGACGGTACCGGCGCCGGTAAGGGCCGGCAGGTCGCGGGCGTCCTCCTCGACAACTGGCTCAAAGGTCGACGCCGTGCGATCTGGATCAGCAAGTCCGACAAGCTGATTGAGGACGCCCAGCGCGACTGGTCTGCGCTCGGCATGGAGCGGCTCCTGATCACGCCGCTCTCACGCTTCCGGCAGGGCACGCCGATCCGCCTCGCCGAGGGCATCCTGTTCACCACTTACGCTACGCTCCGGTCCGACGCGCGCGAGGACAAGTCCTCTCGTGTCCAGCAGATCGTCAATTGGCTCGGTGCAGGCTTCGACGGCGTCGTCGTGTTTGACGAGTCGCACGCCATGCAGAACGCTGCCGGCGGCAAGAGCGAGCGCGGCGACCAGGCCCCCTCGCAGCAAGGGCGTGCGGGCCTCCGGTTGCAGCACGCATTGCCCAATGCGCGCGTGCTCTACGTGTCCGCGACCGGCGCGACCACGGTCCACAATCTCGCCTATGCCCAGCGCCTCGGCCTGTGGGGCGGGGAGGACTTCCCATTCGCCACACGCGCGGAGTTCGTCGAGGCAATCGAGGCCGGTGGCGTCGCCGCGATGGAGGTGCTGGCGCGCGACCTCAAGGCGCTCGGGCTCTATGCGGCGCGCTCGCTCTCCTACGAAGGCGTCGAGTACGAACTGGTCGAACATAAACTGACCGATGAGCAGATCCGCATCTACGACCAATATGCGGGCGCCTTCTCGATCATCCACAACAACCTCGACGCCGCGATGCGGGCCGCTAACGTCACCGGCGCAACCGGGACGCTGAACGCGCAGGCGAAAGCCGCGGCGCGCTCGGCCTTCGAAAGCGCCAAGCAGCGCTTCTTCAACCACCTCATCACTGCGATGAAAACGCCGACCTTGATCGGCTCCGTCGAGAGCGATCTGAAGGCGGGTCATGCCGCCGTCATCCAGATCGTCTCGACCGGCGAGGCGCTGATGGAACGCCGGCTTTCGGAGATCCCGACGGAGGAATGGGGCGACGTCCAGGTCGACATCACCCCGCGCGAATATGTCCTCGACTATCTCGCCCACAGCTTCCCGACCCAGCTCTACCACCCGTTTGAGGACAGCGAGGGTAACCTGTCCTCGCGACCGGTCTATCGCGACGGCCAGCCCGTCCAATGCCGGGATGCGGTCGCACGGCGCGATCGGCTGATCGAGAAGCTTGCTTCCCTCCCGCCGGTCCATGGCGCGCTCGACCAGATCGTGCAGCGCTTCGGCGCCGACATGGTGGCGGAGGTGACCGGCCGATCGCGCCGCATCATCCGCAAGACCGGCTCGGACAGCATCGACCGCCTTGTGGTCGAGAACCGCGCCGGCTCAGCTAATCTCGCGGAAACCCAGGCCTTCATGGATGACATCAAGCGCATCCTGGTGTTTTCCGATGCCGGGGGTACCGGACGCAGCTACCATGCCGAGCTGTCGGCCCGGAACCGGCGGCTGCGAATACATTATCTATTGGAAGCCGGGTGGAAGGCCGATGCCGCCATTCAGGGGCTTGGCCGTACCAACCGCACCAACCAGACACAGCCACCCCTGTTCCGGCCAATCGCGACCAACGTGAAAGCCGAAAAGCGGTTCCTCTCCACCATCGCCCGGCGGCTCGACACGCTCGGCGCCATCACCAAGGGCCAGCGCCAGACCGGCGGGCAGGGCCTGTTCCGGGCCGAGGACAACCTCGAAAGCCATTATGCGCGCGATGCGCTGCGCCAGCTCTATCTCTTGTTGGTGCGGGGAAAGCTCGAGGGATGCTCGCTTCTGCTCTTTGAGGATTCCACCGGGCTCAAGCTGACTGACGCCAACGGCGTCAAGGACGACTTGCCGCCGATCACGACGTTCCTCAACCGCCTGCTGGCGCTGACCATCGAGCTGCAGAACATTCTGTTCACGGCGTTCGAGCAATTGTTGGCGGCGCGCATCGAAGGCGCAATCGCATCCGGCACCTATGATGTCGGTCTGGAGACGTTGAGAGCCGAGAGCTTCACGGTCACCTCGCGGAAGACGATCTATACGCATCCCGGCACCGCGGCCGAAACGCGGCTCCTCACGATCACGCAGCGCCAGCGCAACCGGCCGGTCACGCTCGAGGCGCTGGACCGACTTTCCGATCCACGCGCAATCCTACTCGTCAATACGCAGTCCGGCCGTGCTGCGGTGCAAGTGCCGGCCCGCAGCGTCATGCTCGACGACGGCCAGGTCGAACGCCGTGTCCGACTGATCCGGCCGATGGAGCATCCAGTCATGGCATTGGCGGCGATGCCGCAGACCCATTGGAAGGAGGCCAACCGCGAGACCTTCGCATGCGCCTGGTCGGCTGAAGTCGCCGATGTGCCGGAGTTCACCGACAGCGAGATCCATATTGTCGCTGGTCTGCTCCTGCCCATCTGGAAGCGCCTGCCCAATGAATCGACGCGGGTCTATCGGCTCCAGACCGATGCCGGCGAACGCATTATCGGCCGCAAGGTCTCGCCGGCCTGGGTCGCGACTGCGACCGAGGTCGGCGTCTCCACGCTCACACCGGAGGCCGCGCTTACGGCATTGCTCGACGGCAAAACCATTCTCGATCTTGCCGAAGGTCTCCAGCTCCGTCGCGTCCGCGTCATGGGCGCGAACCGCATCGAACTGACCGGCTTTACCGATGCCATGCGCGACCGGCTCTCGGCCTATGGCCTGTTCCACGAGATCATCTCCTGGAAACTGCGCATGTTCGTGCCGACCGACGCCGCCGGCGCCGATGTGCTGGCCAAGGTTCTGGAGCGATATCCCGTTGCACGCGTCTCCGACCGGGCAGCCTGACCATGCCGGCACATGCGGGCGAACTGGCACGCCGCCTCGCGCGCGAGGCCGAGGTGGTCTGCCGCGAGTACTTGTCCAACGGCCGCCGCGTCGGACGATACTGGCTGGTCGGCGACGTCAAGAACACGCCGGGGCGCTCCATGTTCGTGCGCCTCAGCGGGCCGGACTCCGGCAAGGGTGCGGCCGGCAAATGGACTGATGCCGCCACCGGCGAGCATGGCGATCTGCTCGACGTCATCGGCCATGTGTGTGGTCTCGGTGATTTCCACGACGTCGAGGCGGAGGCACGGCGCTTCCTCAGCCTGCCGCGGCCGCAAGTCGACATGGCGCGCACGCAACGTCGGTCGCCTGCACCAGTCGGATCGCCAGAAGCGGCGCGACGCCTGGTCGCCATGTCGCAGCCGATCGCGCGCACACTCGTCGAAACGTATCTGCGGGGACGCGCCATTACCGTTTTGCACGGAACCGGAAGCTTGCGATTCCATCCGCGCTGCTACTATCGGCCAGAGGGTGGCGGACCCACCGAGACCTGGCCCGCGATGATCGCGGCCGTCACCGACCTCGACGGCTGCATCACCGGCGCGCATCGGACATGGCTCAATCCGGCCGGCTTCGAACCAATCACGCTCGGCAAGGCACCGATCGATTCGCCGCGGCGTGCAATGGGCCATCTTCTCGGCAACGCAGTGCGCTTCGGCATTGCGCACGATGTTGCCGCCGCCGGCGAAGGCATTGAGACCATGCTGTCGCTTCGCTGCGTCTTGTCCAGCATGCCGATGATGGCGGCGCTCTCGGCCGCGCATCTCGCCGCTATCGTGTTTCCACCCACACTGCGCCGGCTCTATGTCGTTCGCGACAATGATCCAGCTGGGGACGGTGCGATGGCGCAGTTGCTCGACCGCGCGCACGCGGCTCGGATCGAGGCGATCGCATTGTCGCCCCAGGACGACGATCTCAATGCCGATCTGCGCCATTTTGGCATCGAGATGCTGCAGGCGGCAATCAGGGTACAGCTCGGTCCAGAGGATGTTGCGAGGTTCATGCGCGTATGACGGTCTCACCAGACGGGAACCCCCTGCGTCGCCGGTCATACATCCGATGCGTCGCCATTTCGGCGCTATCTTTCGGCTCCGAACCTCTGACTGCGAAGGCCGGCAAAACGCGCCGCTTGTCAGACGCTTGACGTGTCTTGTCCGATGTAGAGCAGGTCCGCGCCCGCAACCCGGTCTCTCTGAAAGAGTCAAACCGCTGAAAATCTGTATAGCCCGCGCTTTGTTGTCAGAAGCTCTGATGTCGAACGAAGTCATACGACATCAGTCGCATACGCGCGTTTTCACACGCGGAAAAAGGCGGCATATTCTGTGCAGCGTCCGAACGGATTTTGTCCAAACACCTCTGACATCCGGCGCTTGCCATTCAGACCATGCCAACTTTCGTCAGCAATCGCGTCCGCGCCAACATGAACGATTGGGTGACAACCGGCAGAAGTCATGACCAGACGTAACGTCTTGGATTCCGAATCGAGATTGCGTGGGTCGCTTCGATAGCACTGTATAGATTTGCCTCAACAACTGGCAGTACTCGTCGTCTCGCGGCTCTACGAGAGGATTTTTCTGCTGGCGTCGATCAGATGGATTGATCTTGCGCCGCTATTTTTTCTCAGCGTTGCGCACAGCTACGACGCTTACGATTTGCATATTGCCTCGACGAACAAGCGTCTCTTAGATCGCCGCGGTTCGCATCGAGGCAATCATGAAACCCAGAATCTGCGTCTACATTTCGGAAGAAGCGGCCGCGCGGCTCTTGGCAGAAGCGCGGCGTCGGGGCGTCTCAAAGTCTTTCCTTGTTCGCGCTGCGCTCGACCAGCTTCTGGGTGGCCCTGACTGTGAAGCGATAGACCACAGCGCCATGATGCGCCGGCTCAATTGGATGAGTCGTCAGCTTGAACATCTCGATCGAGATCTGCGCGTCGTCAATGAAACTGTCGCGCTGCATGCAAGATATCATCTCACCGTAACGCCGCCGCTGTCGCCTCCAATAAGACAAGCCGCCTGCGAGCTCGGAGCAGCGCGCTTCGACGAGTTCGCGGCTCAGGTTGGCAGGCGCGTTCATCTCGGGATGCCGCTCATGCGCGAGACGATGGAACGTGTGAGCGAAACGAGTCCACAACTTTTTACGGCCCAGCAAAGCGGCGTTGAACCCGATGCGCACACCGCTCACGATGACACCGATGACAATGTCTTTGCCATAACGCCAAGCCGGACCGCTGCCGCCGGGGAGGACGGCAGCGATGGCGGCTTTCCAGAGACAAACGGGAAGCCCGGATCCTGCAGCGAACACGAGTCCCCAGGGCCCGTCCCACGATGATGCGATCGTCAGGCGCTCTTTTGCGCCGGCTTGCCGGGCAAAGGCATCGCAGTCGATCCAAGCTCTGGCGCAGAACTGGCGTCTGATTGCCTACGTCGTTCTGCCGTTCGCGGCCGGATTCTATCTATCGTATCTGTTTCGGAACATAAACGCCGTGATTGCCGGGCCCCTAACGGCGGAGCTTGGGCTGGACGCAGGTCAGTTCGGGTTGCTCACATCCGTCTATTTTCTGACCTTTGCCGCCGCGCAGCTCCCGGTCGGCATACTGCTCGACCGCTACGGCCCGAGACGTGTTCAGAGCAGTCTGTTCGTGATGGCTGCGTGTGGTGCGGCGCTCTTCGCGCTCTCAGAGAGTTTTCTGCCGCTCGTCCTCTCTCGTGCGCTGATCGGTCTTGGCGTTGCGGCGGCTCTCGCGGCCGGTCTGAAAGCCATCGTCTTGTGGTTCCCAAAGGAGCGCCTGTCGCTCGCCAATGGCTGGATGATCATGCTGGGCGCGCTCGGCGCAGTTACCGCAACGACACCGGTCGAGGCGCTGCTCACCTGGATCGGCTGGAGAGAGCTTTTCCTTTTGCTGGCAGTGGTAACCGCCGCATGCGCTGTTATCCTCTACCTGGTCGTGCCGGATGCTCCATCTACAGAACCAGCCGCAGGCACGCCGATAGCGCCTGGTTTACGCGCCGTTTTCACGGATCGCCGGTTCTGGCGGCTCGCGCCGCTGTCAGCGACCTCGATTGGGACGGCTTGGGCGCTGCAGGGCCTCTGGGCCGCAGCTTGGCTCACCGATGTCGAGCGTTTCGACCGGGTCTCGCTCGTGCGGCACTTGCTGGTCATGGCCGTCGCGCTCTGCGTTGGCGCGCTTCTAATAGGCTGGGCGGCTGACCGGCTTAGAAGTTGCGGGATCAGTCTGAGGACGCTTCTCGGATGTCTTTCGGCATTGTTCATCGCGGCTCAGCTCGCACTGATCTTCCGCTGCTTCTCCTCGTCATACGTCCTGTGGGCCATGATTGCAGCGGTTGGCTCTGGAACCGTGCTCACCTCCTCAATCCTGGCCGAGTATTTTCCGAAGGAACTGACTGGGCGGGCGAACGCGGCGCTCAATGTATTCCACATGGGTGGAGCCTTCGCGCTGCAATGCCTGACAGGTTTTGTGATTCAGGCCTGGGCAAAGGATCACGGGCATTACCCGGAAGTCGCCTATCAGGCGGCCTTCGCCATCAACCTGCTGCTCCAGATCATCGCGCTTGTCTGGTTCTCACTGCCGCGCCTGCAGTCGCTAGCCTCAGCACTCATGACAAAGCGCCATCCGGTCAACGGTACGGCTGAACCGGTCATCCGTTTTGGGATCAAGAAGCGTGCCGTAGTGAATCATGCGCCGCGTCCGCAGACCCCGTTCATGCGCTGCCTCACATGTGGATCGATCCGTCCTTTGGGGGATCGACTGATGCCGATGGTCGCGCGCACAGCCATGTAATCTGCAAAGGAGGAAGCCATGTACAAACGTGCCCTGATCGCTACGGGTCTTTTGCTGGTCGTTAGCCCGGTAATTGCGCAGCAGGTCACGCCGCAGGGCGTGAAAACGTTATCGCCGGCAGGCGCCATCAAGCCGACGGGGACCTGGAATCTCGCAACACGGGCCGGCGACTTCCTGTTCGTTGCGGGCATGCGGGGCATTGACCCGCAAACCAACACCCTTGTCGAAGGCGACGAAGCGCGGGTTCGCCAGGCTTTTCTCAATATGCGGCTGATCGCTCAATCCGAGGGAGCGACGCTGAACGACACGGTCCGTCTGGTCGTCTTTGTCACCGACATGTTTCGGTTTCGTCCTATCGTCAACAAGGTGCAGGCCGAACTCTGGGGCAGGGCGCCTTACCCGCCCCGCACGATCGTCGAGGTGCAGAGGCTCAATCAGGACGACATCGTGGAGATCGAAGGCACTTTCTACGCCCCGAAGTCCGGCAAATAGCGCTTGCGACCGACCAAGAAGGCGCGGCCTCGATTATTGCGAGGCAGGGGCTCTATCTCTTCGCAGCATCGAAGCGATGGCCGATCCGAACACCGACTGCTGGCCGGTAAGAATGGTTCTGAGCTCCGCTCGATGCTGTTGAGGCCGTAGTCCTCCGAGGTGTGATCCCGCGCGGTCGTTATTCGTCTTCGAGGGTCGGCCTGGAGATTCCTCCGTCGAGAAGGCCGCGCCCGCGGCCTTCCTGGAGAGGCGACCTTGCGGCAAGCGGCCCGGCTCCCGCAATGGCTGCGGCCGGCTATTTTCCGCCGCGCGCCGCCGAATAGACGCTCACAATACATGCGACGGTGGCGCGCTTTGCATCGCGAGGCAAAATAACCGGCCTCCGCCATCCTCCGCTTCGCTCCGGCCGCTGCGCTTCACTCCGCGGTGCAGGGCCGGTCCGCCCGCCGCCTTCGTCGCCGTGAAGGCCGCGATGGGCGCGGCCGTTCCGACAGAGGAGCATCCCATGACGACCGACCGCCATGACACCGGCTACGAGCCGCACGCATCCACCACAGAGCACGTCCTCACCGAACTGCAACTGCATGGCTATCGCCCGTTTCAGGACGAACCCGATGTCCGGCCAATGCCTGACACCCGCCATGTGATCGGCGCCGTCGCCGACATCTTCGACGCGCTCGTCTCAACTCTGACCGATACCCGCCTCGAGCCGGACCTCGAAGACCTCTTGTGGTCGACCGCCAATCTCTTCCACCGCGCCAACGGACGGATCGAGCGCCAGCTCGACGACAACGAGCAGGCGCAGCGCCGCTGCCAGCGCGAGCAAGACGGCTCCGAGATCCGCTCCGTCGAGCTCGAACGACTGACGGCCGAGGGCATCACGCTGATCGAGCGGCGCACCGTCATGGAGTTCTTCCGCGACCAGGCGGCCGAGCACTTCGCGCGTCATACCGGCTCGCACTGGCATCCCCGCAACGGTTCGATGGTCAACCATCGCACATTGACCGCCGCGGTCATCGATAGCCGTGACTTTATCGCCGCCAAGCGCCGGAACGAGACCGAAGTCATGCTGCCGGCGGGCCCGAAGGTCGCCTTCACCGGCGGCCTCGACTTCAACGATCACCGCTTGATCTGGGATCGTCTCGATCAGGCCCGCGCCAAGCACCCGGAAATGGTGCTCCTGCACGGCGGATCGCCCAAAGGCGCCGAGCGCATCGCCGCCCGCTGGGCCGATCACCGCAAGGTTCCGCAGATCGCCTTCCGTCCCGACTGGACGAAGCACGCCAAAGCCGCGCCGTTCAAGCGCAATGACGCGATGCTCGAGGCGTTGCCGATCGGCGTTTTGGTCGCGCCGGGCTCCGGCATCCAGGCGAACCTCGCCGACAAGGCGCGCCGGCTTGGTATCCCGGTCTGGACGCTTGGCCACGGTGGCGCATGAGTGCCGCTCGTCCTATCGCACGCGAGCAGCAGCGACGGCCGCGATCCCTCGCTGTTGTCGCCACTGCGCAATTTCCGCTATTCTCACGCTCGCGCCATGGAGGTGGTGGAAGGCGCAACCCATGCAATCATTATGATGGGAGTATCCACCATGCTCGCACTCGGCATCGTCCTCAACATCGTCGGCCTCGGCTTCTTCTGCTGGGTCTTGTTTACGCTCGCCATCTACGCGCTGCCGTTCTTCGTCGGCATGACCGCCGGTCTTTACGCGCACGAGTCCGGGACCGGACCGCTCGGCGCGATCGGTCTTGGCATCGGCGCAGCAGCATTCGTGCTCGTCGTCGGACAAACTATCTTCTCGTTCGTCCGCATGCCGATCCTGCGCATCGCAGTCGCGCTGATGTTCGCGGTGCCGGCCGCGCTTGCCGGTTATTATGCGACGTTCGGCCTCTCCTGCCTCACCATCACGTCTGACGTCTGGCGGCAAGTCTTTGCCGTCATCGGCGCGGCCGTGATCGGGGCCACGGCCTGGGCACGGCTTGCCGCGGCCCCGCCCGATGGACCGGGCGGGCTCGGAACGCCGGCACTATCGTAGGCTCGGCAGCGCCGCGACCTGATGAGACGAGCGCAACGCCATCCCGTTCGTGCCGAGTTCTGATCGGAGCAAGGTGGAAGCTCGGATTCGTCAAGCGTGACCTCGCCGGAGATGCGAGTCCGCTGGGCTGCTTTTGGCAGCGGCGCGCCAGGTTCCGGCCGACCGAAATGCGCGATGGCAGGGCGTCTCATTGCCGCTCGTCTTCGGGGGGCGGGACGTCGCCTGGAGTTGGATAGTAGGATTTCAACATTGCCATCAGCGTGATCTTGCCGCGGTGACGTTCGCTTGCTTCTCCTTGCGTTGTCGATGTTTCGAGCAGCGCGTCCATTCGGGTCTCTATAATGGCCTGACCTGGCCGGACACCGGCTTCGCCTCGTTCGACTAGCCGCAATGCCGGCGTTCAACTTTCTTCCCCTGGCGGAACCCACCCCACGCGGCGAGCCGCGCGGGGACCCCGGGCCGCCGCCATTCCTCGCGAGACAAGAAAGTTGCCCGCCTGGCATCCTCCGCTGCGCTTCGGTCCTTACGGATGCGGCGTCGATCGTCTCCGGCCTGCCGGTCGCCATCGAGACCGCGATGGTCGCGGCTCGGAAACAGACAGCAAGGAGATGTATCATGGCGAACATCGGCACCTTCACCAAGACCGAGCAGGGCTTCGTCGGCGAAATCGTCACCCTCAGCTTCCAGGCCAGGAATGTCCGCTTGGTTCCCGAAGCCAGCACCAGCGACAACGCCCCAAGCCACCGCGTCTATGTCGGCCGGGCCGAGATCGGCGCCGCCTGGGCCAAGCGCTCCAACGAAGGCCGCAACTACCTGTCGGTCAAGCTGGACGACCCGAGCTTCAACGCCCCGATCTACGCGAACCTCTTCGACGAAGAAGGCGGCGAGAGCCACACGCTCATCTGGTCCCGCGGCCGCAAGGCCAACGCCGACTGAGCCGGTTTTCGAGACCCCGCCCGGTACGCCGGGCGGGGTCCTCGCGTGTCTCCGCCAGGCCGCCGACGATAACGCCCTCGCCGGAGAAGCCCATGATTGCCGTGGACAGCCTGGCAAACACGTCGATTCACTAGTATACTAGGTAGCGGTATATTAGTGATCCGGTGACCTCTCTCGCATGAGCTTGCGGGAGACCGTCGCCAAGAACCTACGCCGGATACGGCAGGCCAAAGGCCTGTCCCAAGAGGAACTTGCGGATCGCGCGGACGTCAATCGCAACTATGTCGGCATGCTCGAACGAGAGCAGCACGCAGCCACGATCGACATGCTGGAGAAACTTGCCGGTGTTCTCGATGTCGATCCGATCGAATTCTTTCGACGAAAGGCATGATTGCGCCAGACATGCCTTCCTTCGTATTTGTATACTGGCAAATTCCAGACGGCAGGATGTCAAAAGTTCGGATCGGCGATAGCAAACCTGCACATAGGCGATGCCGCACGACCTGCACATGACTGTACGCGCCTACCAAATTATCGACTCTCGCTTTGCGAACCCCGAGCGCCGAGCATCCAATGACCACCTTTAAGGACGAGCCGCCCCAACTTGATCGTGTCAGCGCTTATGATGAGGCGCATCTCGCCAGCTATCTCCGCCTGCTTGACGCTGAGGCCGAAGGCGCTGACTGGCGCGAGGTCGCTGCGACCATTTTCGGACTCGATCCAAATGAAGCACCTGAGCGCGCGAAGCGCATGTATGACAGTCATCTCGCGCGTGCTCATTGGATGACGGAGAAGGGTTATCGTCATCTTCTTGAGCCACGGCTGCAGTGACGTTCCTGAGGCGCGGCAAGAAGACGATCATAATACTGGCTCGCCTCTGTTGGGAATTTTCAATTGCGAACGATCGTGTGTTCTATCGTGTCATTCCACTTTAGTGTCTATCCCGAGTTGCAACCTCGCGGATAATCATCGGCGGCGATCCGTTGGCGATAAACAGCGAGAGTATCAATGTCCCAAGCGTATGACTGGCGGTCTCCGACTGCGGCCAAACAACTGATGCAGCTCGATCGCGAGCAGTTCGCAATCGAGTTTCTTCGCCGCAATCCTGCTTACGCGGAAGATTATCGCAATACCTTGGATCGAACGCCTCCCAATCCATCGGCAACCGAAATCGCCATGGAGGGGCTCGCCCGCCGTTGGGGTTTGGCCTTTCCCGCATGCACCGGATATACCTGCATGGGTCTCTCCTGGCTTGTGGCGGCCGGAGCATTCTCCTTCCACCGTTATTGTCACCGCGGGACCAAGCGGTTTCGACGTCGGTTATTCGATCGGCTTCGACGGCCTTTCGCCAGTGCTGATGAGCGTCGAAACGCGCGATGGACGGCACGTCCTGCTCAACGATCCGGCCGGTCGCCATCGGCTCTGGTTCGCTGGTGGAGTTCGTAGCGATAGCTCCGCGTTTCTGATTCCGTTCGATGGCGGCTTCAGCGCCCGCTTGCATAGCCTCCAGCGTCTGCACCGTCGGTTGACCGGCAAGAAGGCTGGACCTTTGCTTCGCAGTCAGCAGCTTTCCGTGGGGCAACGCGCTCGATTCACCTTTCTTCTTCGGGTGCTCGATGGCGAACAGGAAGGCGTGACCCGACGAGAGCTTGCTGCGGTTCTCCTCGATCAGGACGCGCGCGATATTCCAGCCGTCGAGTGGAAGAACTCACCGTTGCGAAAGCGAATCAATCGCGCGGTCACGGCAGCCACTGCATTGATGAACGGCGGCTACCTTGCGCTGTTGCGTGGAGATGCCGAGCGCGCCGAGCGTTTCCAACGACGATAACAGCCGAGATCGCGCCCTCCCAAAGAGGGGGACATTCTAGGAATCGCTCTGCAGCGGGTCTCCCCCAACGCCCCGATTTTCCGTCAGGCTTGCCTCCAATCCGTTGCCGTATCCGGCAACACCTTGAACGGCCCCGGAGGCTCGCCTTGAACTCCTCATCTGCCCGTGTCACGCCACGTTTCGTCCGGACACACGACGCTGCGGCCTTTCTGGGTTTGTCCGGCCGCACACTCGAAAAGCACCGCTGCACCGGCACCGGTCCGGTCTTCCGCAAGCTCGGCGGCCGCGTCGTCTATGCGATCGAGGATCTCGAAACCTGGGCTGCCGAGCGCGCGCGCAACTCGACCTCCGATCCCGGTCCGAAGCCATCACCCGCCGTGCTGCCGCCTCATCCGACACCGCCACGCAATCGCTGACGGAGCATTCGAATGCGTCACTCCGAATTTTCCTGCGCGACCCTAAACGCACAATCAGCTCGTCATCTTGTCGATATCCGGCGACGGAGGAGCGCCATGATCCTGCGATCGCATCAGAGCACGTTCATGTCGCACGCCGTCCACGCAGCACGCTGGGGCAAGTCGCGCCGAAATCAGATCCAGCCACCACCCGCTAAACCTAGCCCCTTCACAGCCCGACTAACCATCGACGTGACCCCCGACTTGCGCGCCAGGATCAAGATCGCGGCCTTCGAGCGCGGGGTCACGGTGGCCTACATGGTGCGTCTTCTCCTGCTCAAATCCTTTCCTCGTACCAAAGGACGCCGGCGATGAAGGGAGTAGCATTCCGCCATCTCTCACGCGCCCCTAATGCGGATGCATCGCTCACATTCGTCGAGCTGACCTTCCACAAGCAACGCATCGAAAACCGCATTCGATTCGGCCAACACGCAGGGCAGCAGGTTCTCGACCGCCATCGGCGTGTCCTCAGCTTCGCGCCCGGCAGCATTTTCTGCTTCGTCCGCTGGGCCGCCAACGAATACGGCACGATCCTGTCACGCGCCGACATCGTGCGCGCGGTCTGTCCCGGCGAACGCTACCAGACGCTCCCCTTCGTGCGTCCCGGCGGAGAAATCCTCTTGCGCATGGACGGCTGGCCGAAGGTCGAGCGCGTGCTGCAGGCGATCGACGCCGTGGAAGCCCTCGGCATCGATCCGGCCGATGCTGCACCTGACTATTGGCAGCACGTCCACAACCGAATTTCCGTCAACGAGACGCCGCGCAACTACACGCACACCCGCCATCAGGCGTGGCTCAAGCGGCGGGAGGTCAGCTGATGACTCGGATCGCCACCTTGTTGGCAACAACATTTTCCAGCATCACACTCGGCACCTCGGCCTTCGTCGAGCCGCCGAAGACGCTGATTTGGAATGCAAGCGCCAGCGCACCTATCGGCCTCTATCTCATACAACCGGCCGACGATCTTGATGTCACCGACCTCGTCGCCGTCGCGGCACCGCCGTTAATCGCGGAATTCCTGTACGATCGCGGATATTTGCCGGTGGGCATGCCCATGATGAAGAGAATACTGGCACTTCCCGGTGAGACAGTCTGTCGGCATGGCCTCGATATCATCGCCTATCGCTCGACGATTGGACACGCCCGCGAGCGCGACAAGGCCGGCCGCAAAATGCCGGTTTGGCAGGGGTGCCGCCGTATCGGCGATGACGAACTCTTCCTCATGAACTTCGATGTTCCGGACAGCGTGGATGGCCGCTATTTCGGTCCGTTCCCGCGCGCTTCGGTCATCGGCCGCGCACTCCCCGTCTGGACCGACGAAGCAGGCGACGGCCGCTTCCAATGGTGGACCGCCACGCGCTGACGGCACCGCCGACCTTCTCACGAACACAGAAAGGAAACACGACATGGCACAGATCGGCAGCTTCATTCGCACTAGAAACGGCTTCTCGGGGCGGCTACGGACCCTTTCCCTCGACATCGAGCTCGCCATCGTGCCGGCCGATCATTCGGACACCGAGAACGCGCCGAATTACCGCGTTCATGCGGGCAACGAGGAGGGGCCCGAGGTTGGCGCGGGCTGGAGCCGCATCGGCGAGAAGGCCGGCGAATATGTTGCGCTCCAGATCGACGATCCTGCCTTCACACAGCCGATTCGCGCCAATCTGTTCCAGTCGGGAAGCGATCGTTCCGCATTCCATTTGCTCTGGACGCGTCCCACAAAACGCGAAGCAAGGACCTAATCCGTTGGCGTCGTGGGATAATAGCGTGACCGGGCACTCCCGCTGGTTTGCGAAATCCCGGTCATTCCTCTGTTCGCGGAAGGCCGCCTCATTCCTCCGTCCCGCTCGCGGTTCACGCGGCCGTCGCGCGCAGCGGCGGTCAAGGGCGGCCGTAAGGCCGGCGCTCGCGCCTTGCCCTTGACGGCCGCGAGCACGATGGCATCGGCCCGTCGTTCAGCGGGCGGAGGATTAGATCACGGAACAAATGCGATGGACCTCGTAACACTGGTGACGGCATGCTCGCTCACCGTCGATCCGAAGCTCATGCACGCGTTGGTTTGGCACCAATCGGGCGGGGAGCCGTGGGCAATCGCCGTGCAAGGAGAAGCTATTCCGCGCGTCTATCCGCGCATGCATGACGCGATCCAGGAATCGCGCGAATTGTCCAGCAGCAATGTCGTGCGTGTCGGACTGGCAGGGCTTCCGGTGCTACCATCGAAAGTTTCGACATCCGTCCTTCTACCATGCCGCAACGTCGCAATGGCGGCCGTCCAGATCACCAAGCTTGCAAGCCGCTGCAAGACCTATCCGCAGCTCAAAGCCGATCCGACGCGATGTTCTGTTGCGGTCTATCGTGGCTCCTGGGAGCGGCCGGACGTCACCTTTGCGACCGATGTCGCCTCAACCGTCACGAAGGGCGATGCGCCAAACTTTGACATGCCGCGCGGGACCCGTACGGAAATTTTCGACATCGCCGGCGATCATGATGCTGACGCTGAACCGCTCGTCATCGACATCACAGCGACATTTGCCGAGCAGGCGCGTGGCTGGTCGAGCGCGCTGTTCCCGGCCAAGTCAAAATCATCGGCGGAGCAGTCCGAGCACAGCGCGGCTGCTATTCCACCGACAGCCGAACCGCCTTCACCCGTTTCGCCCGCGCCGTTCCCATTCAAGGGCACTCTGCAAGATCGCCACCTGTTCGCGCGTGGTGCTGGCGGCGAGCGTCCATGATGAAGTGCACCGCAGGACATCGAGAAGCGGCGAAGACCGGCGCACAAAGGAGTGTGGGCCGGGAAGGGAGCGGCAATACGACCGTTGGAGGGCAAGATAAAAGGCCGCGAAGTGCGGCCCGGTTGGGATACGGTCGGGGCATTGTTTCTGCACACATTTCACAAGGCACGCCGCGATGTGCGCCAGCGAGAGCCACATTACGCACGCAACAATTCTGTAATTCTTTCAACGAATATCGCACATCGCGGAGCACTGGCGGTGAACGCTGAAGACGACTTCCGCATCCGACCCGGCAAGATCCGCTCGCGGCCGAACATGCGGGCTAAGCCCTTCATCTCCCAGGCGCTGGCCGCCGCCGAACGCGCCGGCGGTCATGTCAGCAGGAGCGGCCGGATCACGGCATCACGGCGGTCCCGCTTCGGACGCGGCCGCGTCGCCAGCGTGCGAGCCAACAGATTTCTCACGAGCCGCTCACGGCTTGCCACCGTCAAGACCCGCATCGTCCGGAACACTGGCCGTCGCGCGGCGCTTCGGGCCCACCTCAATTACCTGCGCCGTGAGGGCGTCACCCGCGATGGCGAGCGAGCGCGCATGTTCGGTTCCGACAGCGACGGCGCCGACGTCAAAGCTTTTGCCGAGCGGTGCGAGGACGACCGCCATCATTTCCGGTTCATCGTCTCGCCCGAAGACGCTGCGCAAATGTCCGACTTGAAAGGTTTTGCGCGCGATCTGATGCGCCAGGCTGAGCAAGACCTCGGCACCAAGCTCGACTGGGTTGGGATCGATCACTGGAACACCGACAATCCGCACGTCCATATCATCCTGCGCGGACGTGCCGACGACGGCAAAGACCTCGTGATCGCGCGGGACTACATCAGCAACGGGATGCGGGCGCGGGCGCAGGACCTCGTTACGCAGGAGCTCGGGCCGCGCTCCGATCTCGACATCCGGCGCGACCTCGAGAGCCAGGTGGGAGCCGAGCGCTGGACGCGGCTCGATCGGCAGCTCGTCCGCGATGCAAGCCGGCATGGCATCATCGACGTCGCCCCGGTAGCAGGGCAGCAGCCTGACGAATACCTGCCTAAGAAAGTCGGCCGCCTGCGAAAGCTGGAATCGCTGGGCCTCGCGAACCAGATCGCACCCGGACAATGGCTCATGGCCGACGAGGCGGAGTCGACCCTGCGCGCGCTTGCGGAGCGCGACGACATCATCAAGCGCATGAACCGGGCGCTCACTGAGCGCGACCTCGAGCGCAGTGCCTCGACCTATGTGCTCTCGGGCGAGAGCCTTGCCGATCCCATCATCGGCCGTCTGATCGACCGCGGCCTCGACGACGAGTTGAAGGGAACTGCCTACGCCGTCGTCGATGGCACCGACGGGCGCACCCATCATATTAAGCTGCTCGATCTCGATGCCGCGGGCGACGGGCCGGTCGGGTCGATCGTTGAGTTGCGCCGGTTTCAAGACACCCGTGGCCGCGAGCGCATCGCACTGGCGGTCCGGTCCGATCTCAATCTCGATGCGCAGGTGAAGGTCTTTGGCGCGACATGGCTCGATCGCCAGCTTATCGCGCGCGAGCCCGTAGCGCTCGGCAGCGGCGGGTTCGGAGCGGAGGTGCGTGCCGCGATGGAGCGCCGCACCGAGCATCTGGTCGAGCTTGGTTTGGCTCGCCGGCAGGGCCAGCAGGTCATCTATACACGCAACCTGCTTGAGACGTTGCGGCGGAAGGAACTCGGTTCCATCGCCGAGAAACTCACGGCCGAAACAGGCATGCCATTTCGCAAGTCAGCCACCGGAGACTATGTCGCTGGCCTTTATCGCCAACGTCTGATGCTCGCGTCCGGCCGCTTCGCCAGGATCGACGATGGCTTGGGCTTCCAGCTCGTGCCTTGGTCGCCATCGCTGGAACGCAATCTCGGCAAGTATGTTTCCGGCATAGCCCGTGGTGACGGGGGTGTGGATTGGAATTTCACCGTCCAGCGGGGGCTCACTCGCTGAGGTCTCACGCGCATTCCCTCCGCCTCAAAGCTCGTTTCCAGACTATTGTCTCCCCATACCGATAGCTGCTTCTTAAGATTACTCGCTTGCTAAGACGCCACTCGCTCCCGGGTGTCCATTTGGCCAAGCCTGGGTTGAGGCGGGTCATAAAAATGCGTCCGCAACTACGGCCTCGATATCGGCCGATGGGTAGGGCCCAGCCGCCACAAACGCTCGGGCGATGCTGAAGCAAATTCATACAGCGTCGACCGGCTCAACAGGAATCTAAAGAACGCTTAAGTCGTAGCAGCACGCTGTTTGAAGCCAGCGGGAATAATTGTTGCTACCGTCACCGCCAGTGCAGACGAAAAATTTCAGACACCGCGGATTTCGGCAACCGAAAATGGGATTGCACTCGACTCTAACTTTGCATCCGCAGCGTATCTCTCCCCCAATCGCTTAACCATCAAGCAACACGGCAATCTTGTTCATTGAACTGCCGCGCCCGCGCGTTTGACAGACCTGCGTCAATACCGCCCTCGCGCACTGCGGCGATAACCAAGAAAATGTGTGCCATTTCCGTTAAGCGTTTCAGGCTTGGCTAATTATGATGAATCTCGTTCACCTTAGATACTTGGTGGCCGCGGCACAGCATCGTAGCTTTCGGCGCGCCGCCTTAGCGCTACGGATCGCGCAACCAACGCTGAGCAAGCGCATTCGGGAGCTTGAAGACAGCCTTGGCATTATATTGTTCGAGCGCTCGACCAGTGGCGCGCATCTCACAGCGGACGGTGAAATGGTCGCGGCCCGCGCAAAGCAAGTCTTGATTGATTTGGATAGCATGCAGAGCCTCGCAAAAGGCGGCGGAGGCGGGACTGCGGGCCGACTGGAAATAGGGTTTTACACGTCGCTGTCATCGGGTGCGCTTGGCGAGAGCCTATGCGACTTTGCGAAAGAGCATGAAGGTGTCGATATCAATGTCGTGGAGGGCGATAGGTCTGAGTTACTTGCCCTGCTTGAGCGCGGTAGTATAGATCTTGCTATCGTGCTGGGTGAGCTGCGTTATGAAACTTACGCCCAGAGAAGTCTGTGGGCTGAGCGCGTGATGGTCGCCTTGCCGAAGTCGCATTATTTAGCTGAACGAGATTTCGTTTATTGGACGGACTTGAAGACAGAGCGATTTCTGGTCAGCCGTCGCGATCCCGGACCCGAAATCCATGACTTGTTGCTGAGCAAGCTTTCTGCACCAGGCGAGCGGCCGTTAGTGAAGTCCATGGGAGTTCCACACGATCATTTGCTGACACTCGTTCGTTGTCGCCAAGGCATTGTCCCGGTCTGCGAGTCTTCGACTGGCAATCTAATCGTCGACGTCGTCTATCGCGAAGTGCGCGACGGGAATGGCGCGACGCGTCTGGGATTTGTAGCATATTGGCAGCGAAGCAACGTAAATCCAATGCTCAAGCAATTTTTGATGCGGCTGCAAATGCATGTCTCAGCGCCAACCACATGATGAACCGGTTGACAGTGTGACCTTCACCGCCCCCCGATTTCTGGGGGCAGGGCAGCCCGCGTTTCTTTTTGTGCGCGCATGGGCTTCTTGTTGCCCGAAAAGGCGCAAGACGGCGAGCACCGTGGCCGGATGTCCGTTTCCCGGTCAGATCAACGATTGTTTGGGAGCAAGCGTAAGTTAACGTTGCTGTCGGCAGCAGCGGCAAATCGCGCATTCAGTATTTTTGCGCATTCCTACGCCCCTTTGCGATATCACCTTGATCGCTGTTGATGCTGTTTGCGCGCTGCGCTTTCTTTGGCGGGCGCCACCGCCAGCACCGGACTGCTCCGTGACTGCCACCAAAATTCTCTGGGATCAAATACTCACGGTCTTTACGATCGTGCTTGCGACGACCTGGGGCGCGACGCAATGGACGGCATGGCGGCTCGGATTCCAGCCGCAGCTTGGCGCCTCGTGGTTCGACCTTGCGGGCCTGCCGGTCTATCCGCCGCCAGCCTTCTTCTGGTGGTGGTACTTCTTCGACGCATACGCGCCTCATATCTTCCTGGAAGGCGCCGGCATCGCAGCGTCCGGGGGCTTTATCGCTATCGCTGTCGCCATCGCAATGTCGGTCTGGCGCGCTCGCGAGGCAAAAAGCGCCGAGACCTATGGTTCAGCGCGATGGGCCAATGTCGGGGAGGTGAGGGCCGCGGGGCTGCTTGGACCGGACGGTGTCGTCCTTGGCCGGCTGGATGGGGAATATCTCCGCCATAACGGCCCGGAGCATGTGCTGTGCTTCGCGCCGACACGTTCCGGCAAGGGTGTCGGCCTCGTTGTGCCCTCGCTCCTGACGTGGCCGGGATCCGCAATCGTCCACGACATCAAGGGTGAGAACTGGCAGCTGACGGCCGGGCTGCGCTCACGCTTTGGCCGGGTGCTCCTGTTCAATCCGACCGATACTGAAAGCGCCGCCTACAACCCGCTTCTGGAAGTCCGTCGCGGCGAATGGGAAGTCCGCGACGTGCAGAACGTCGCCGATGTCCTGGTCGACCCGGAAGGCTCGCTTGAGCGGAGGAATCACTGGGAGAAGACGAGCCACTCGCTTCTGGTCGGCACAATCCTTCACGTCCTCTATGCCGAGGAGGACAAGACGCTCGCGGGTGTCGCGTCGTTTCTCTCCGATCCTCGGCGCCCGATCGAAACCACGCTGGTTGCAATGATGACGACGCCTCACCTTGTCGATAAAGGGCCGCATCCTGTCGTCGCCTCGGCCGCGCGCGAACTTCTGAACAAGTCCGACAACGAGCGGTCCGGCGTTCTGTCAACCGCCATGTCGTTCCTCGGTCTTTACCGTGACCCGGTCGTGGCACAGGTGACGCGGCGCTGCGACTGGCGCATCGCCGACATTGCGGGGCAGGAAAAGCCGTCGACATTATACTTGGTCGTCCCGCCATCTGACATCAGCCGCACCAAGCCGCTAATCCGCCTTATCCTCAACCAGATAGGCCGCCGACTTACCGAAGACCTGAAGGCCACCGATCGGCGGCATCATGTACTCTTGATGCTTGATGAATTCCCCGCGCTCGGCCGGCTCGACTTCTTCGAGTCAGCCTTGGCGTTCATGGCAGGCTATAAGCTCAAATCCTTCCTGATTGCACAGTCGCTGAACCAGATCGAAAAGGCTTATGGGGCCAACAACTCAATCCTCGACAATTGCCATGTCCGCGTCAGCTTTGCGACCAATGATGAACGCACCGCCAAGCGCGTGTCCGATGCGCTCGGTACCGCGACCGAGATGCGCGCCATGAAAAACTATGCTGGCCACAGGCTCAGCCCGTGGCTGGGACATTTGATGGTATCCCGCCAGGAGACCGCCCGTCCACTCATGACTGCGGGCGAGGTCATGCAGCTGCCGCCCGACGACGAGATCGTGATGGTCGCCGGCGTTCCGCCGATCCGCGCGAAAAAGGCGCGGTACTTTGAGGACCCTCGCCTCACAGAACGTATCCTGCTGCCGCCGGAACCGGATGCGTCAATGCCGGGACCGAAGCCAGACGATTGGTCGCTCAACGCGATACAACCAGAAGCGCATATAACGACCAATAAATTCGCTGCGGAGCAGATCGAGCCATCCGCCATCATTTCGCCGGACGGAAACGTCGAGTCCGATCCGGCCAATGCCGGCCTGCGGCGCGAGCCTGGCCTCGAGCGCCATAAAGACATAGCGCCCGAGCCGGCGAAGCATCCGATCAACGAGTTCGAGCCCGACCGCGATGAAAACGATGACGACGCGGTGCGCCGGCGCGCCGTCACCCGCAGCATGCGGCAGATCGCCGGGCAAGCGGCCATGGACCCTCACGACGGCGTCGAGCTTTAACATGGATAAGAAGGCCCGTCTTTCCGTTTATCTCGAGCCTTCCATTATGCGCGCGCTTGCCGATTACGCTGCGCGCCGCGGTCAATCGCGGTCCCTGATCGCGGAAGCTGCTGTTGCGTCGTTCGTTTCTCCAGATTCGGACGAGCGCCGCGAAGCAACAACTGCAAAGCGGCTCGACGGCATCGGCCGTCATCTTCAACGGCTTGAACGCGACCTCGGTATTAGCGTGGAAATGTTGGCAATATTCGTCCGCTTCTGGCTGGCTTCAACTCCGCAACTTCCAGACGCGGCGCAGGCGGCGAGTCGGGCAAAAGCAGGCGAAAGGTACGACAAGTTCCTTGAGGCGCTCGGCCGTCGGCTCGCCAAGGGGCCAAAGGTTCTGCAAGAAATCGGTGAGGAAATCGCGTCTCGTCCGGCCAATCCCGAGACCAAGCCGGAACAAAGCTAACTCAAAGCTCACTCCCGTCGAGACTGCGAAATGACCGGGCCCTGTACCAACGGACACTTGCGCCAAACTCGTCGTGCCAATTCTGCTACATGAAGAATTGTAGTGGCCGATCAGTCCCGCGGTCGGCACAACCGACCGCGGTTCGCGATTCCAGCACGCAGTTTGTGGAGTTACTTTGTTCTTCGGGCTCTTGCGAACGCACGGTCCGTTGCCATGAAGCGCTCGATCATTGGGGCCATGATCTTCGCAGGATCGGGAGCGGGTTGACCGCTCTCTTTGCCGATCGCATCTGCGTAGGCGATGAGGTTGCGATGAACCGCGACGGGCAACTCGATTGTTAGCTTGGCCGGCTTATCGTCCGCGATCGTGCCGAGTTTGAGCTTCGTCATCGATTTGCCTCCTGCTGGTCGTAGGGCGCCATCACGAGATCGCGGTTGACGATGACGCGGACGGGAAAGCCCTGACGGATGGTGAGCGTCGGCTGGATATTAAGCTGGCGGCGGACGAGCTGCTGGCCGGTATTGTTCACGGAATCCTGTGAGCCACGGCGCAGCGCGCGCATAAGATCGCTCTCGTTCTGGTTGGAGCCCAGTTCGGCGCCTATACTGAGCAAGGTGGAGAGAGCCGCGGCCTTGATCAGATCCCACCAATGATAGTCGACTTCGTCCTCGAGACCGGAGAAGCCGCGGGCGTCCGCGCCCTGCTGGCGTTCCAGCACGATGGACTTGCCGTCTGGCAGGGTGATGCGATTCCAGACGAGCAAGACGCGTTTCTGTCCAAACGAGACCTGACTGTCGTACTGGCCGATCAGACGCGAGCCCTGTGGGATCAGCAGGAACTTGCCGGTCGGTGTATCAAAAACATGCTCAGTTACCTGGGCTGTGATCTGGCCGGGCAGATCGGACTGGATGCCGGTGAGGAGCGCGGCCGGAATAACGGTACCGGCCTGCACGATATAAGGAGATGCAGGATTTGCGAGACGATCCGGACTTACGGTGCGGCGATCGACTGGCCCGTTGACGAAGGCGAGCTTGCGATCCTGCATGTTCTGCACCGCATTGGGATCTAGCGGTTGAGCTTCGGCCGGCATGGCGAATGTCGTGCGCGGCGCAATGTTCGTAACGGCGGGCGCGATTGGTGTGGACACTCGAATGGCCGTCGCGGCAAAGAGCTTGCTCAAGCGTGCGGCCTCGATCTCCTGTAGGCGTCGCTGCTCCTCGGGCGTCATGCCCGGCTGTGGCAATGGTCCACCAGCAGGAATGGGCTGACCTTGATTCTGTGCGCTGAGGATTGGCCGGCCAAGATCGCCCGGCAATGGGGGGCCAAGTCTGGGGATGGCGGTGTAGTCGCGCGGCAGTCCGGTGAGGCCGTCGGCGGTTGGGCGGTTCTCGATCGAATAGAGCTCTTTCGCTGTTTGGTTGGCGTTTCGGGTCTGCAGGGCGTAGATCAGCGCGGCCCCGACCGCCACGCCCGCAACGCCGCCAAGGCCGATCAGTACCTTGCGCGACAACCGCGTCACCCGTGGGCGTTCAGGTCGCAGACGCAAATCCGGCGTCACTTCAGTTGGGCTTCGCGAAGCGTCCGTCATGACCGGCGCCTCCCATCGGTGCGGATGATGCGGACGCGACGCTCGCTATTCTTATGGCCGAGCCGCAGTTCCGCCGCTCCGAACAGCCGGTCGACGACGTAGTAATTCTGCCGGGCGCGGTAGTTGACGAGCTCGGAGTCTCCGCTCGGTCCTATAATAAAGAGTGGCGGCATCTCGCCCTGGCGGATCCCTGACGGGAACTCGATATAGACCTTGATGCCGTCGTCGAAGGCGCGCAGCGGCCGCCAGGCCGGTGTGTCGCCCTCGATCTCGTAGCGGAAGTTGAGCGACGAGATGTCGACGCCGGTTGCGACCGGCCGAGCAGCGAGCGCAGTTACGTTCTGCCGCCGCAATGCGATGAGCTGGTCGTGCGGATATTGCCATGAGACCGACGCCATGTAGGTCTTCTCGGTCGAGTTCAGCTCCAGGAGATAGGTGCGGCGATCGGTGTTAATGACGAGATTGGTCTGCAGGTCGGGCCGCGTCGGCTTGACCAAAATGTGGACCTGCTTCGCCTCGCCCGTCCCGCTCTCGGTGTCACCGATGATCCAGCGCACGGTGTCGCCGGCCGCCACGGGACCGGAGCCGACGAGTTGCTCGCCGGCCTGCAGGGCGACGTCCGTTATCTGCCCTGGTGCGGCATAAACCTGATAAAGCGCGCCTGGTGAGAACGGATAGACTTGTACGGCATTGATGAAGCCGTTACGCACCGGCTGCACACGCGCGGCCTTGTTCGCCTGGGTGATGCGGTCCTTAGGATCCGTCGGCTCAGGCGGCGCCTTCGCTCCGGGTAAGGGCTTCAATTGACCCGGCAGCGGTAGCGGTTTGGGTAATTCGACCACCTGTACTGGCGCCGGAGGCTCCGCATCCTGTATGGCTGGCACGAAATCGTCATAGGTGATGTCGGGCGGAAAAAGCTTCTGCGCACAACCGCCGAGCGCCGTAGTGCCGATAAGAAGGAGTGGTGTGAGCAGTCGAAGCTTCGAGAATGTCGCCGGCTTCATTGCGAAAGCTCCTTGGACCAGCTGATGGCGTTGACGTAGATGCCGAGCGGGTTCTGCTTGAGACGATCGGCATCGCGAGGTTGTTGCAGGGCGATCGTGAGGATGGCTGTCCAGCGCTCGGTGCCGGCGAGTTGACCGTTCTCGTAAGACCGCTCGAACCATGCGACGCGGAACGAATCCGGCGAGGCGCGGATGACGCTGGAGACCTCAACGGCGACCTGGCGCTTGCCGACTTTGGCGAAGGGATCGTTGGCGCGTGCGTAGTCGTTGAGGCCCGCGGCGCCGCGGTCGGTCGTGAACTCATAAGCGCGCAGCCAATTCTGGCGCACGATCACGGCATCCACCGGAATCGCACGGACCTGCTCGATGAAGCGCGCGAGGTGCCAGGCGATCTGCGAGTCGATCGGCTTGTAGTCGGCGATCGCAGGACCGACCGCCTGCGCTTCGCCGATTTTGTCGATTTGCACGACCCACGGCACCACCGAGCCGCGTGCCGATTGCCAGACCAGGCCGAACGCAAGGCCTGCGGACAGGAGCAGCGAACCGAAGGCCATCAAGCGCCAGTTCTTCGCCTGAACGCGGGCAGAGCCCATCCGCTCGTCCCACACTTGTGCGGCACGCTGATAGGGAGTTTCGGGTTCGGGAGTCGCGCCGTAGCGCACGGACGGTCTACGGAAGACATTCATCAGCGTTCATCCTGTCGGAGAGAGATGGAGGCGCCGCCGCCGTGGCTGTCGCCGGACCGAACGGCGTGAGCGGCTGCGGTCGTGCCGTGGCTCATGGACTGGCGGCGCTTCATGTGCTGCGCCCATTCGGGCGGCGAAGATGAGGACGGAGCGGTTTCGTCGGGTGCTCCGCCGATCGTGCCCATCGTCGAAGACCCGCCAGTCGCCGTAGCGGCGCTGCGCGCGCCGCCGCGAAAGCTTTCAGCCACTGCGCTCAATGCGCGGCTTGCCGCCTGGCTCACGGGCCGCGCTGCAGCCGTCGCACCAGCCCGTGCAACATCGGAGAGACCTGATGCGACGCCGGCCGCACCGCGCCGTCCGGCCGAAGCGAGGCTGTAGGAGGTCGTCGCCCCTCCAGCGAGGGCGGCGCCGCCGCGCGCCGCCGCGGCGGTCGCGCCCATTGCCGCGCCGGCACCCCTCACGGCCATGCCTGCTGCGGCACCGCCCGCCACCACCGCACCGCCGGCAGCAACGGCCGTGCCGACCGCCGAGCCCGCGCCGAGTTGCGGTCCACCTGAAATCAGACCGTTGGCGATGCCGGGTCCGAAAATACCGAGACCGAGCAGCGACAGCGCGGCGAGCACGATCGCCATCGCGTCCTCGATGGTCGGCTGGTTGGCGCCGAAGCCGACGGTAAATTCGGAGAACAAGGTCGAGCCGATGCCGATAACGACGGCGAGCACCAGGACCTTCACGCCGGATGAGACGACGTTGCCGAGCACGCGCTCGGCGAGGAATGCCGTTTGTCCGAAGAGCCCGAACGGGATGAGGACAAAGCCCGCGAGCGTCGTCAATTTGAACTCGATCAGCGTCACGAAAAGTTGGATCGCGAGGATGAAGAAGGCGAGCAGCACAATCGCCCAGGCGAACAAGAGCACCGCGATCTGGACGAAGTTCTCGAAGAAGGCGATGTAGCCCATCAGGCCGGAGATCGATTCCAAGAGCGGGCGTCCGGCATCGAGTCCGACCTGTGCGACACGGCCGGGGCGAAGGAGATCGCTCGCGGTGAACCCGGTGCCCGTCGCCTTCAGTCCGAGACCGGCGAGGCTCTCGAATACGATGCGCGCGAGTGCATTCCAGTTGCTGATGATGAAGGCGAAGACGCCCACGAACAGCGTCTTCTTTACGAGTCGCGCGATGATGTCCTCGTCGGCGCCCCATGACCAGAACAGCGCCGCGAGCGTGATATCAATCACGATCAGTGTGGTGGCGATGAACGCGACCTCGCCGCCGAGCAAACCGAACCCGGAATCGATATAGCGGGTGAAGACCTCAAGGAAGCGGTCGATGACACCGGTGCCGCCCATCAGCGTGCCTCATCGGATAGGCTGGGAATGATGGAGGTCGGCATCCTGCCCTGTGTCTTGGCCGGGGTGTCTGAGCTGCGTGCAGCGGGAGCCGTTGGTACAAAGAAGCGCTGCCGGTTCTCTGCCCAGACGCGGCGGCAGGCGTCGTCCGCTGCAAGCTGCTCGGCGGTGATGTCACGGCAACGTGCGAGATCGGCAGCGAGCGGATCCGCGGTCTTTGCGGCGGGCGGGGTGAAGCGATCCGGGACATCGGTGCGGAGGGCTTCGCCAATCGCGATGATCGCAAGCGCCGCGATGAAAATGATGATGGCGACGTGCAGGACGGCCCACATGGTCCCGCCGTGCTCATGCCTCGAGGATCGATTGAACCACAACCGCATCATTGGAACATCCGGACGGTTGCCGGCCGGTAGCCCGCACCGGGAGTGAGGAAGCGGCGCAGTTGCTCGCGGGCCTGCTCCTGCGCTGCCGTGCGCTGCGCAGCTTCGAGGTTGTGCGCGCGGCCTTGTGCAGCGACCGCGGCGGTGAGGTCGGAGATCTGCTGGGTCTGCAAAGCAATAAGTTGGTTCCCGGCCTGCATCACCTGCAACGCGCCGGTCGCGGCTTGGCTTGCAGTCACGAGGGAAGACGTCTCGACGCGATTGGTCTCGATGTTGGCAACAACGCCTGCCTGAACCTTCATGGCGTCCTGAAGGCCCGCAATGGAGTTGCGCCAGCGCTCGCGCGCGCCGTCGATCAATGCCTGGTCGGGTGCTGTGGTAGACGCTGCCCCGTAGGTCGAAGAGAAAGCTTGATCGATCTGGACGACGTCGTAAGAAATCCTTTGCGCTTCCCCGAGAAGCCGCTGCGTGCGCTGGATCGACTGCTGGATCTGGTTGAGCGAGGATTGCGGCAGGCTCGCGAGATTGCGCGTCTGATTGACCAGCATCTGCGCCTGGTTCTGCAGTGAGGTGATTTGGTTGTTGATCTGCTGTAGCGCCCGCGCTGCCTGAAGGATGTTTTGGGCATAGTTGTTGGGATCGAATACAACGACTTGTGACGCTGCCGGTGAGAATGACAAAATGCCGGCGACGGTCGTGACAAGAAATGCGGCCCGGATACGCTTCGTGCTCATGGTGCCTCCAGGTTGGGTAAGTCAGGAATGAGATCTGCGGCCCACAGGAGATCGTGCTCCGCGAGCCAGGCATGGACGAAGCCTTCTCCACCATGTTCCGAGAGAACACGATCGATGCTGGCGTGATCGGCTTTCGATGAAGCCGCACAGAAGGCGAGCGCGATCGGACCGAGGCCCAGCTCAAACAACCGGTTGCCGCGGCGAGACTGGCAGTAATAGTCGCGCTTGGGCGTGGCGCGGGCGACGATCTCGATCTGCCTGTCGTTCAGCCCGAAACGCCGGTATATCGCGGTGATCTGCGGTTCGATTGCGCGCTCGTTCGGAAGGAAGATGCGCGTCGGGCAGCTCTCGACGATCGCAGGCGCGATCGGGCTGGCGTCGATATCGGATAGCGACTGGGTGGCGAACACGACGGAGGCATTCTTTTTGCGCAAGGTCTTGAGCCATTCGCGCAATTGCGCCGCGAAGCCGCCGTCGGCAAGCGCGAGCCAACCTTCGTCAATGATCAGAAGTGTCGGACGGCCATCGAGACGGCCCTCGATGCGATGGAACAAGTAGGCCAGCACAGCGCCGGCGGCCCCGGTGCCGATCAGGCCCTCAGTTTCGAACGCCTGGACGGACGCCTCGCCGAGCCGCTCGCTTTCGGCGTCAAGCAGGCGGCCATAGGGCCCCCCGATGCAGTACGGCCGCAATGCCTGCTTGAGTTTCGCGGACTGCAACAACACCGCAAGGCCTGTCAGGGTCCGCTCACCAACCGGAGCGCTGGCGAGCGAGGTGAGCGCGGCCCACAGATGCTCTTTCAGCTCGGGCGTCAGCGCGACCTGCTCGCGCGTCAGAATGTCGACGACCCAGTCGGCGGCCCACGCCCGTTCGGGCGTGCTATGGATATTGGTCAGCGGCTGGAGCAATACGGAATTCTCGGCGCCATCCGAAAGACTCCCGCCGAGGTCGTGCCAGTCGCTGCGCATGGCGAGCGCCGCGGCGCGGATCGATCCGCCGAAGTCGAAGGCGAACACTTGCGAGCGCCGATAGCGCCGGAATTGCAACGCCATGATCGCGAGCAACACGGACTTGCCGGCGCCGGTCGGGCCCACCACCAGCGTATGCCCCACGTCACCGACATGGAGCGAGAAGCGGAATGGTGTCGCGCCCTCGGTCCGGCCGAAGAAGAGCGGCGGTCCCGCAAAGTGCTCGTCCCGCTCCGGCCCGGCCCAGACGGCCGAGAGCGGGATTATGTGCGCGAGGTTGAGCGTCGAAACCGGCGGCTGGCGGACGTTGGCGTAAACGTGGCCCGGCAAGGAGCCGAGCCAGGCCTCGATCGCGTTCAGTCCTTCCGGGATGCAAGTGAAGTCGCGGCCCTGTATGACCTTTTCCACGAGCCGCAGCTTCTCGGCCGCGACGCTTGGGTCTTCATCCCACACCGTCACGGCTGCAGTGACATAGGCCTGGCCCACGTCGTCGGCACCCAGCTCCTGCAACGCCATGTCGGCATCGGCGGCCTTGTTCGCGGCGTCGCTATCAACCAGAATGGACGCCTCGTTGGTCATTACCTCCTTGAGGATTGCGGCGATGCTCTTGCGCTTGGCGAACCACTGGCGCCGGATCTTCGTGAGCAGCCGGACGGCTTGCGTCTTGTCGAGCAGGATCGCGCGCGTCGACCAGCGATATGCGAAAGCAAGCCGGTTCAGCTCGTCGAGGATCCCGGGATGAGTCGTCGTCGGAAATCCGATGACCGTGAGTGTGCGAAGGTGCGCTTTGCCCAGCCGCGGCTCAAGGCCTCCGACCAGCGGCTGATCGGTCAGCAACGCATCGAGGTGCATCGGCGTCTCGGGGACGCGGACGCGCTGGCGCTTGGTCGAGACTGTGGAATGGAGATAGGTCAGAATATCGGTATCGTCGAGCCATTCGACCTCGGGCACGAAGCCCTCGAACAGCTGCAGCACGCGATCGGTCCGATCGATGAACCCGCGAAGGAGCTCATGGGCATCGACGCCGCTCTGCTCGCGGCCCTCATAGAGCCAGCTCTCGGCGCGCGAGGCGTCCTCGGCGGGCGACATCCAGAGAAACGTGAGGTAGTAACGGCTCTCGAAATGGACGCCGGCGGCTTCGAACTGCTCGCGGCGTTCGAGATCGACCAGCGCAGACGCTGCCTCCGGAAAGTAGCTGTCCGGATAGGCAGTCGCCGGGCTGCGCTGCGCCTCGATGAAGATTGCCCAGCCTGAACCCAGTCGCCGCAGCGCGCTGTTGAGCCGCGCGGTCGTGCCGATCAGCTCGGCCGGTGTCGCGCTGTCGAGGTCCGGACCGCGGAAGCGCGCCGTGCGCAGGAAGGAGCCGTCCTTGTTCAAGACGATGCCCGGCGCGACCAGCGCGGCCCATGGCAGATAGTCGGCAAGGCTTGTAGTGCGGTTGCGGTATTCGGCGAGGTTCATCATGGGGTGAACCTCAGGCCCGGAGATATGCGGGGTAGCGCAGATGACGGCGCACCACTTCGATGAATTGGGTGTCGCGCCGTGTCGCCCAGACTGCCGCGAAATGGCCTGCCGCCCAGAGCAGGATTCCGACGAGCCAGAGCCGCAGCCCAAGACTGACGGCAGCAGCGAGCGTGCCGTTGGCGATCGCGATGGCGCGCGGCGCGCCCCCGAGCAGGATCGGGTCGGTCAGCGCGCGATGCACCGGCGCGTAGAAGCCGATGATGGGTTCGGCCGGTTGCATCACAGGAGCACCCCGCCGCCGAACGAGAAGAACGACAGGAAGAAGCTCGACGCGGCGAAAGCGATCGACAGACCGAACACGATCTGGACCAGCCGCCTGAAGCCGCCGCTTGTGTCACCGAAAGCCAGGGTCAGGCCAGTGACGATGATGATCATCACCGCGATGATCTTGGCGACCGGTCCTTCGATCGATTCCAGGATCCGCTGTAGCGGTGCTTCCCACGGCATTGAGGAACCGGCGGCATGCGCGGCCGATACCGAAAGCACGGCAACCGCGATGGCGGCGACGAGAGTGGCGGCCTGCAGGCGCCGGCAGAGTGCAAGGGCGCTCATAGATGGTCTCCAGGAGTTGCGGGATCGCGGCGGGCTTCGGCCGGAAGGATGAGATAGTCACCGGTCGCGAGATCGAGACCGGCGACGTACGAAAGTTCGGTGAGCCGGCGCTGCGCTCCTCTGCCGCCAAGCACGGCGATGATGTTGATCGTCTCCGCGATCAGGGCGCGCGGCACGGTGATGACCGCTTCCTGGATGAGTTGTTCGAGACGACGCAATGCGCCGAGCGCCGTGCCGGCATGAATGGTGCCGATGCCGCCGGGATGACCAGTCCCCCAGGCCTTCAGGAGATCGAGCGCTTCCGCACCGCGGACCTCGCCGATCGGAATGCGGTCAGGACGAAGCCGTAATGACGAGCGCACGAGATCAGAAAGCGTTGCAACGCCATCTTTGGTACGCAACGCCACGAGATTGCGGGCTTGGCATTGCAGTTCTCGCGTATCCTCGATCAACACCACGCGATCGTCCGATTTGGCGACTTCCGCGAGCAGTGCATTGGTGAGCGTGGTCTTCCCGGTTGAGGTGCCGCCGGCAACCAGGATGTTGCGTCGCTCGGCGACGACTTTGCGCAGGATCTCCGCCTGCGCCGCGGTCATGATTCCGTTAGCGGCATAGTCGTCAAGCGTGAAAACGGCGACAGCGGGCTTGCGAATCGAGAAAGCCGCCGCGGACACGACGGGCGGCAGAAGCCCTTCGAACCGCTCCCCCGTTCCGGGCAATTCGGCGGAGACCCGCGGTGCGCCAGAATGAACTTCCGCGCCAACGTGATGCGCCACCAGACGGATGATGCGCTCGCCGTCTGCGGGCACGAGCGTCGCGCCGGTCTCGGAAAGGCCGTCGGACAGCCTGTCGATCCAGAGTCGCCCGTCGGGATTCAGCATCACCTCGACGACCGCCGGGTCTTCCAGAAAAGCGGCGATGTCCGGCCCCAGCGCCGTGCGCAGCATGCGGGCACCGCGCGTGACCGCGTCTGCCTTCGGAGTTGCGTTCCCCATGTTGCCCCCCGGAGATGCGTCGGCCTGCGGAGTCCGGCCGGACATTGGGGACGCATACAAGAAGCAGGAATGGGAGCCGCGCAACAAGAGTCAGGCTGTCATCGTAGCGGCGCGAAAAAATACAGAAGGAGTGCGATTTCTTCCCGTTAATTTGCTGACTTCGGAGCGCCTCATTGGGATCGAGCGGAGGGCCAAATCAATAACGAACTGCCGAAGTTCTCGGCGGCGTCGCCTGCCGGCTCGATCATGGTGCTTCTCTAATCTAGAGCAAAGATGGCTGTTCATAATCTGCCGTAAATGCAAACGATGCCCTTACGTAAACCGCAGGAACTTTAAGTGCTCAAAAAGTTACTTCTGGCCGTCATTACGCTATCATTTACTATTGCGCCTGCACTCGCACAAAATAGTCCGCCGCCCCATTTCCAGGGTGGACCGAAGAGTAATGTGCCGCCGCATATGGGCGATTTGCCGCGATCTAAGCCGGCCACGCCTACTGGCCAATCTGGGCAGCAACATTTTCAGGGCGGCCCTAAGGAGCCGCATCACGCAGGGAACATGCCTGGCGCGCAACAAAAAGCCCCGAAGCATTCGAAGAAGCAGAAGCGACGAGATCATCAGCTTTAAAAGGGCTCACGATCTCAGCTGAGAGTTCGCAAGGTGATCGTGCGCCTAAACACAGATTTGCATCGCTTCTAAGTCGGGCGCCAGTATGCGGCGCGCTAACCAGAGCGAAGGCGAAGGCAGCCTCGGCTCCCGCCGATTCTCGGGTGGCCCGCCATAGCTACCACTAATGGTTTGACTGGACCCCACTTTTGATCAAAGTCAAACATCATAGGTGGCCGTTATGTCAAAGATTAACCCATGGGCCGATCCGCAGCATTTCTTCAGTTTGCGACAGCAGCCGCGATCTTTATCGCGACTTTGCTGGTGTCTTCGAATGCTAGCGCACACGACAGGCATCATGGCGGTGGCGTCGCGATCGGCTCCTCGTCTTACCAAGCCACGGCCGTCCGGTCTGTCGAGCTGACGGCGGACTCAGCGCTGCTCGTAGGCTCGGGCCCGTCCCAGTGTCCGCCGTCGCATTGCGGCTCTAATTGCCCAGCCGCAGGTTCTGGTTGTTGCACGCCAGCAATGGCGACCGGGCTCTATGGAGCGGTGGCTCCACCATCAACCATCGGCAAACTCGCTACCTTGCCTCGTGTGCAAAAGGAACATGGCGCTGCCCCCGAGGCGCTCCGCAGGCCTCCTAAATCCCTCATCTGACCCGCCCGTGTCTACGCCGCCAACAGTGGTTACGGCGCATTGGACGCATTCGAGTTCAATGAAGGATTCTCAACATGGCTACGCCGGTTACGACGGTCATCGCTTTCATCTTTGCTATCTTCCCACTGGTCTCCGATCTCGCGGTCGCGCACGAAGGGGAAGACCATGGGGCCGCTCCTGCAGCGGCTGCGTCCGGCATTAGCCCTCGCACGATTGCGACATCCGACTCGTTGGAACTCGTTGCCGTGGTTCGGCATGGTGAGCTGCTCATCTACCTCGATCGTTTCGAAACCAACGAACCCGTCGAAGGTGCGACCATCGAAGTCGAGACGCCCGTCGGCCCCCGGTTGGCAGCCACGCAGCCGAACGATGCTTATAGGGTTCCCGCTGAATGGGCGAAGAGGCCAGGCAGATACGATCTGATTTTCACGGTGACGGTTCAGGAAACTGTCGACGTGCTGACCGGCACGCTCGTGGTACCAGAGCCGGTTGTCGCTCGGGAGGCTCCGACTTCCTGGCTGATCAGCCCGGCGTTCGCGGATGAAATAGGGCACAAAGTTGCTGCGAACGGAACGGTTATTGTCGCACTGGTTATCGGCTTTGTCGCCGGCGTCGGGCTTATGCTCGCTCTGCGTCGTGGCAGGGCGGCAGCCGCAGTCTTCGCGCTTGCCCTTGTGCTGACCAGCAATTCCGATGCGCGTGCGCACGACGGACACGACGAAAACGGCGCCAAAGAGCCCACAGAATCGACGACCACCGATGTCGGCCGGCGCCTCCCCGACGGCGCGGTACTCGTTCCAAAGCCGACGCAACGGATCCTCGCAATCCGCACCGTCATGACGGTGTCTGAGCTTCATCGTCGTTCAGTAGAGCTTCCGGGACGCATCGTGCCCGACCCCAACGCAAGTGGTTATGTCCAGGCCGTCGTCAGCGGCCGACTCTCGCCGCCGCCGGGCGGCTTTCCCAAATTGGGTACGCGCGTCAACAAAGGCGACGTGCTCGTTTATCTCACACCCCCGCTGCAAGCGATCGATCAGTCCGACATGCGCCAGCGTCAAGGCGAGCTTGACCAACAGATTAGCATTATTGAGGCGCGCATTAGGCGTTACGACCGGCTTGCACAGAGCGGTGCTGTCACGCAGGTGCAACTGGACGAGGCCCGCATTGAATTGCGAGGGCTCCAGGAGCGCCGAGCCGCTCTCGATCATGTACGGCGCGAGCCCCAGCCACTCATTGCGCCAGTTTCCGGCGTGGTTGCCGCGGTCAATGCGGTGGCTGGTCAGGTCGCTCAGCCAAACACCGTTGTTCTTCACATACTCGACCGGTCGCGGCTTTGGGTCGAGGCACTGAGCTTCGAAGCTCTAGACAATGCGCGCAACGCCAACGCGCGCACCGGCGAAGGCCGCGGTCTTGCTCTCTCATATCAGGGAGCCGGCCTAACGGACCGCAACCAAGCTATCCCGGTGCACTTCTCCATTGACGGCGACACACGCGGTCTGCGCATCGGCCAATTGGTGACGGTGCTCGCGCAGACCGACGAAGCAAGGCAAGGCATCGCCATACCGCGCACGAGCGTCCTGCGCGGCCCCAACGGACAGGCGGTCGTCTACGAGCATGTCGAAGCCGAGCGCTTCGTGCCGCGAGAGGTCCGCAGCGAACCACTGGATGGCGAGCGCGTCGTCATAACCGCTGGCATCAGCGAGAAGGCACGCGTCGTCACTCAAGGCGCCGAGCTGCTCAACCAGATGCGTTGAGGAGGCCGTCAATGTTCACATTTCTGGTCACACAGTCGTTGCGCAACCGACTGCTGGTTCTGGCGGTTGCCGGGGTCCTTATTCTCTTTGGGGCGTTCACGACGACACGCTTGCCGGTCGATGTCTTCCCGGACCTCAACAAGCCGACCGTCACGATCATGACGGAAGCAGAGGGCTTGGCGCCGCCCGAAGTCGAGCAACTCGTAAGCTATCCTATCGAAACGCAGATGAACGGGCTCCCGGGCGTCACGCGCGTACGCTCGGTCTCCGGGGTCGGCCTTTCAATCGTTTATGTTGAGTTCGATTGGGGAACCGACATCTATCGCAATCGACAGCAGATCGCAGAACGCCTCGCGCTGGTGCGCGACCGGCTGCCGGCGAATACAACCCCGCAAATGGGACCGATCAGCTCTATCATGGGGCAGATCATGTTGGTGGCCCTGACTGGCGACAGCATCAGCGCGATGGAGCTTCGCGAGATCGCCGACTGGGTCATTCGACCGCGGCTCCTCACCATTCCCGGCGTGGCGCAGGTGATCCCGATCGGCGGTGAAGTGAGGCAGTATCGCGTGTCGCCGAATCCATCGGCTCTGCGCGCGCTAAGTGTGACGTACGAGCAGCTTGAAAAGGCGCTGGCGCAGTTCGGCGCGAACACTGGCGGGGGCTTCACCGATCAATATGCACGCGAATTTCTCATCAGAAACATCGGCCGCACGACCAAGCTTGTTGACCTACGAAATCTCGTCGTTGCCAATGCCAACGGCCAGCCGGTCTACTTGCATCAGGTCGCAAGCGTGGATTTTGCTCCACGCATCAAGCGCGGCGATTCCGGCTACATGGGGCGACCCGCGGTCATTGTCTCGGTTGAGAAACAGCCCAATATCGACACCAGCCTGCTGACAGCGGAAGTCGAGCGAGCACTGGGCGAAATCACCTCGGGCCTGCCAAACGGCGTCAAGGCCGATCAGATCCTGTTTCGTCAGGCCAATTTCATCCAGACGTCCATCAAGAACGTAAGGTCGGTGCTTCTAGAGGCGATCGTTGTCGTTGCGGCGGTGCTGTTTGCTTTCCTACTCAATTGGCGGACGACGGCCATCTCGTTGACGGCGATTCCGGTTTCGATTCTCACAACGGCCGTGATCTTCTACTTCGCCGGACTGTCGATCAACACGATGACGTTGGGCGGACTGGCCATTGCAATCGGCGAGCTAGTCGACGACGCAGTAGTGGACGTCGAGAACATCTTTCGTCGGCTGCGGGAGAATCGGGCGGCTGGAAACCCGCGCTTTGTGTTCGACGTGGTGGTGGCGGCGTCCCAGGAGGTGCGCTCCGGCATCGTCTACGCCACGATGATCATTGTCCTGGTGTTCGTTCCGTTGTTTGCGCTGACCGGCATCGAGGGGCGCCTGTTTGCGCCGCTCGGTCAGGCCTACATCATCTCAATTCTAGCGAGCCTGCTGGTGTCGATCACGCTAACGCCGGTGATGGCCTATTACATGCTGCCAAGCCTGAAGCGGCTCGACGAACATGAAAGCGGCTTGGTTCGACTGCTTAAGCGCTACAACAGATCGCTGCTCGCCTTTGCCTTTCGCTATCCGCGGCTACTCATGGCCACGGCCGGCTTCGCCGTTGTCGCGGCTGCCGTAGGAGCAACTGTGCTCCCACGCTCGTTTCTACCGCCCTTCAACGAGGGAACGTTCACGGTCAACATGCTGTTCAATCCGGGCATCTCGCTGGCCGAATCGAACCGCGTCGGACTGATCTCCGAAAAGCTCTTGCTGGCCATCCCCGAGGTGAAGGCCGTCGGCCGTCGCGTCGGCCGCGCCGAACTCGACGAGCATGCCGAAGGCGTTCATTCTTCGGAAGTCGAGGTCGAGCTCAAACCGTCGGGTCGGCGCAAGACCGAGATCGTGGCTGACATCCGGGCGCAACTATCCGCTCTTCCGGTCGCAGTCAATGTCGGCCAACCGATCTCCCACCGACTCGACCACATGCTGTCAGGGGTGCGCGCGCAGATCGCGCTCAAAATCTTCGGCGAGGACCTCGACACACTACGCAGCATCGCCGAGCAGATGCGGTTACAACTCGCCGGTATTCCCGGCATCGTCGACCTGCAGGTCGAAAAGCAAGTTCGGATACCACAGTTGGAGATCCGGGTCGATTACCCGCGGGCCGCGCTTTACGGCCTGCAGCCGGCTGTGGTGACCGAACAACTGGAACGGCTGTCCAACGGACGCGTAGTCTCCCGTGTGATCGACGGATACCGGCGCTTCGACGTGGTGCTGCGGCTACCCGACGGGCAGCGGACCACCCAAGGCCTCGGCGATCTCTTGCTGGAAACGCCGGCTGGATGGGTCCCTGTCCGGCAGGTAGCCGAGGTCGCCGAAACAGACGGTCCCAACCAAATCCTACGTGAGAACAGTCGCCGCCGCGTGGTGGTGTTGGCCAACTCGGACGGGAAAACCGATATGGCGCGGATCATTGCCGACATCCGGCGCGAGGTCGCTGACACCAAACTTCCAGAAGGCTATTTCACAAGCCTCGAAGGCACGTTTCAAGCACAGGAGGAAGCGAGTCGAACGATCGGCGCTCTGTCTGTCGTCTCGCTCGCTTTCATCTTTGCCATTCTCTACAGCCGCTATCGGTCGGCGATATTCACGCTCATCATTATGGGCAGCGTTCCTCTGGCCCTGATCGGTAGTGTCGTAGCGCTGTGGGTAGCCGGACAGCCGCTCTCGGTTGCGAGCATGATCGGCTTCATCACGCTGACAGGCATCGCCACCCGTAACGGCATCCTCAAGACCAGCCATTACATCAACCTGGCCCTGCGCGAGCAAATGCCGTTCGGTTCGGAACTCGTCGTGCGCGGCAGCCTCGAACGGTTGACGCCGGTGCTGATGACAGCGCTCGCCGCCGGCGTCGCCCTTGTACCGCTGCTGATCGATCCCGCCGCACCCGGCAAGGAAATCTTGCACCCCGTCGCGGTCACGATCTTTGGCGGGTTAATCAGCGCAACCGCGCTCGACACCTTACTAACCCCCGTCCTATTCCTGCGCTATGGCCGCAAGCCGCTGGAGCGGCTGCTTGAAGCGGAGCGGCAGCGTGCGGCGGTCTCTCAAGATCCGGATGTTGCAGGCGGTCGAAACATCGAAGCTTTCTAAAAGGAGAAGGTGCATGAGACTTGCAATTGCTTTGCTGGCCGCTGTCCTCGCGAGCCTGCCCGCCCAATCGTTCGCCCATGCTCCGAAGGTTGGCGAAAATGGCGGTCCACAAACCGACGCCGGCAGCTTTCACGTCGAACTCGTTGCCAACGAAAGTAACATCGACGTCTACGTGCGGGATCATTCCAACAGGGCCGTTCACACCGCGGGCTTCAAAGGCGCCGCGATCCTTGTGGTCGACGGAAAGCCACTTCGCATAGAGCTTTCGCCGGCCGGAGACAATCGCCTGACCGGAACAGCGCCGGTTGCTCTTCCGCAGGCGCCGAAAGGAGCCGTGTTGATCACGACATCGACTGGCAGCACAGCGCAAGGCAAGTTCCAGTGATTGGCGGATGGATTGCGCTGATATCGATCGTGGCGTCGGAGACCGGCGGGAGCATTGCCGCCGTCCCCGTCCCTCGTCAGCCATTCGACGACTGCATCTTTGACTAAAAGAGGGGGCACCAGATGAGCATCAGCGACGAGATAACAAAGTACGTCGTGGCATCTGTTCTGGCCGCGGGCGCGGGACTATCAGTTTGGCAGTTTGCGAGGCCAACTGGTACCCATCACTCGATGTCGGTCAAAGTTCCGGACCTTTCGTCCCTTGCCCTTGCAGGCAAAGGCGCCTTTGATGAGAATTGCGCGGCATGTCATGGACCGAACGCGTCAGGCACGGACAAGGGCCCGCCGTTGATTCACGACATCTACAATCCCGGCCATCACGCCGACGCAGCCTTCTACCTGGCCGCCCAGCGGGGAGTGCGTCGGCACCACTGGCGTTACGGTGACATGCCCCCGCAGCCGCAGATCACACGAGAACAGCTGTCTGCGGTTATCCGCTATGTGCGCGAACTTCAGATGGCAAACGGAGTAACGTACAAACCGCATAAAATGTAGCCAGCTAGTTATTCTCGAATTTGGACGGCAATTTGGGCCGCCCGGACCTAATGCTTGGTCAATAGCGCGACTAGCCTCCCGAAACCGCGTATCCTTCATCCATGGCCGGTTGATCGCTTCCGTCGTCTAATACCCGAGGTAAGAGCCGTATGCAGGAGTCCTGCACGTACGGATCTGTGCGGGGCGCCCGGCAACGGGCGTCCCTACCGCGATTTTTTCGGGGTTAGCCGATTATGTTCTGTCGACGAAGAAGGGACGACCTTACCCGTTGGATTGGATCGCAAGACAAGTTTGCACGGACGACCCGTAAAATAGCGCCCGGAATGCTACTGCCAGCATGCTAGCGGCGGCGACGATCGTCGCGGTCCACGATGGACCTTCGGCCACCATGACAACCAGCGATGTCTGGCTTGGTTGCGCGCTAGCTCGGGATATTTGCCTCAGACAATCGCGCAGCAATCCTCATTCGTACTAAGTTCAAGTGCGTCTTAAAACCAAACAGTGGATCCATAACGCTTGTGGGTATTGCAATCGAAAGTATCTCCGAGTAGAGCGAATCCAATTCTTCTTGCAACATCGTTAGGTCGCCACGACTCGCATCCTTGACTTGCGCTTCAATAAGTTCAAGGCGCCTATAGCAGTTAATTGCGCGTCTCCGAACCGTGTAACGAACAATTTTGGGTACAAGGTTTAAGACTGGAATGATCACAGCAAATATGCCAATGACGAATGCCAAAGCTATCTGCACATGATGAGTCACCCACCAAGGTATGTATTTCGTCGCGTATCCTGGACCATTGCGATAAAAATCTCGGGCAAGATCCGACATTTGGAATTCCGGGTCCGATAGAGTCGGGAACTCTCCGGCGCGTTGATAGAAGCCATTCCCGCTATGAGTCTCACTTGCAGCTTGGGCCAACAGGCTGATCAAGTGGGGGTGCAGCTCACTTCGAACAAGCAGGGCGATTGTCGTGCCAATCGTAGCGATATCATTTGCTGGAATATTTCTTTGGTAATCAATTGAGCCCGCGGGCACCGTAATTCTCACAAGAAAAGGAAAGAGTTTGGTCAACGCATCGCCCCGTTTGAAGGAAATTGGCTTGAGGCTTTCATCAGCCAAGGCGTCACGTAAGACCGTAGAACCAACTGAAACGGCAATAAACGCTCCGTCAAGATTGCCCTCTCGCAATTGCTTAACCGCGGCAGCCCCGCTTAGTGGGGAATACGACGGTGAATCTGGCGCCTCTTCCGGACCAAAGATCTTTACGGCGATGGCCCTCGTTTCGCTTGCTTGGGGGCCAACAGCCAATTTTTGACCGCGAAAATCCGCGGTATCCGTGCGGCTACCGTCAGCGCGTTGGAACAAGAAGAAGGGTTGGTAAGCTACGCGACCGAGCGACACGACCTGAGCTAGGTTTTTTCCACTGGAAACCCCTCCCTGCACAAAGCCAGCCTCGACATGCGAGTTCGCATCACCGAGTAACGAGATATTCTCGACAGTGCCGGAAGTGGGCTTCACGACGAGGTCGACTTGGGAGCGCGCTAGAATCGTTCTGTATCTTTGAGCAAATTGTTCGTAGCCGCTGCCGCGGAAAGCGGTGGCTATAGTTACTTTAGACGGAGGTGCTATCAGTATCCAATTCACTCCAAAAAGCACTAATACGGCCCCGACGAGACCCAAAACAATTCGTCGAACGACTTTTAGAGTGATGGTTCTCATGGTCTTTTTGGAGTTTGACTCATCTGCTTGATAGAAACGCAAGCGATGTCGTGCGCTGCTTAGGATTACATCAGGAAATCATGTGACCACGCTCGCTCTTTCGACTGGCGGAAGTAGGGCGGGACCAAGCAATTCGTAACACGCCATGAAAGCGGGACAGCCTGCGGTGCTTGTTTAGCGAAGGGGTTCGGCGAATCTCGAACAGTGATTAGGGGAGCCTCAATCAGCGAGCAATGCCTGACGCACACAGGTGCGCTGCCTAGCCGCAAGGGCATCAACCGGCAACGCTAATGCGTAGACATCGAAGGTCAATGAAGTGATCTAGGGCCACCAAAGAATCTGTGTGGGTTTGGTCTCTTTGCTGCGTCAGGTCTAACTTGCGGACGGGAATTGCGCAACTGCGTCGACGGTGTTGGTGCTGCGCTGCGTCGAATTGCTTCCAGTCTAAGAAGATATTCTGTTCCATTGATTCCCGCCGACGCAGGTCCGACTGCTGTCGGGGTCAGAGAAAGGGCCAACAACAGGCCGAGTTTGTAGGGCGACATATGATTGTTCTCCTCTTAATGTGAAAGCTCTCCTTTCGGACAATGCTCGCACAACATTCATGAGCTAGTTTCCGCCGGATGCCATGTTTAGTTACAGCGTCTCCAAGAAATGTTGCGGCTATCGTTCATGGCGATTGTCATCGAAGCTCGATTAAGCGAGGGCGCTGTCCAGGCGACGTGGTCTAACATGTGCGAGTGCGATTTGTGCGACGCGGTCGTCTTAGATTTCAATAATGGATTTCTGAGGGCTGGCGATCCTTAATCTGCGTCAAAGACGCTCGCTAAATTGTTTGAAGAATAGAAGCGATTTCGATCTCTATTCCAAGCGGGCCGGCACAGGACGGGGATTGGTGCCGCTTGCCGGCGGACCTCTGACTATAGCCTTCTGGATCAACCAAAGGTGAACTGGCGGTCGCAACGATTCGTAACCGAATTCGACACACGACCGAATTAGAGGACAGAAGCGATTAAACGCCCTTATCTTATTCCCTTGAATAGGTAGACGGAGAACAAGCGTGAAAGCTGTTTTGACTGCAGCGGCTCTCGCAAATGTAGGAGGGCGCCCTCGGCTTAATCGGGAGCTGACGAAGCGGCGCCGGCGCTTGGCTTGTGCCAAATCTGCTCTCTTAATAATTGCGTTGGCTATATCCACTCCTGTTGTTGCCCAACATGCGCACGGGAGTCAAAAGGGACCAAACGGCGGTCTGATGGTCGACGTAGCCGGTGTCCACGCCGAACTCTTAGCTTCCGGAACTACTATAATCATACGGTTCTTTGATGGGGGCAAAAGAGTTCTTCCGACCGAGGGCTTCACGGCGTCAGCCTTGATTTCGACAGGTGCCGACCGTGAGACGGTGATTCTTTCGTCCTCTGGACAAAACGCCTTGATTGGGAAGGCCAAACAAATAATTCCAGAAGGTGCGACGATCAGCGTAACTTTAAGAACCGCGGCAGGAGTGTCTGGGCAGGTGCGTTTTAGGCAATAGCCAATCCAGCTTCCTTCCGAACTCCCGAGCATATCAGGCCGATACGAGATCGCAGAGATCGAAATGGGTGCTAACGTCGCAAAAGGTGTCTTGCACTAAACTGCTCCGCGGTAGCGTCCGCGAGTAGGAGAGGTAGCAAGGCGCAAAAGATGAGCTTGTTGAGCGCGCGATGTCCGCTTTGTCCGGTGAGTTCAACTGATCGACGCAACACGTACCTTAAACCGAGGTCGTGGAGGAGCTCAACTGGTCACCCGAGCAGATTGCTGGCTGGCTGAAGCGGGCCTATCCAGGGACTGAGGCGTGGCGCGTGTCTCACTAAGACGGATCATGGCTACAAATGGACAAGACCGCACGGATTTTTGTGCGCAACGACATACTGCGCGCAAGGGCATCGTTGAGCGATTGCATCGAACGCGGCTCGACGACCACCTCCGCGCCGACGCCCTTCACCGGCCGAAGTTCTGGCGCACCTGACCTACAAGGCGTTAGCGCCGTGGTCCGCCGCCGGCAATCCCAGAACCAGCGGCGGTCCAGCCCATTCGAAATGTGGCAACATGGCGAACGCCAGAAAGCCCAATGTGCCAGCGACGATCGTGGCGGCGGCAATCGGAAGCCAGAATCGAATAGGTCCTGAAATAACCGCAAGTGCCAACCGACCGACTGCATTTGCGACGAGCGCCAATAGGACAGCATGGCCGACTGCCTCGAGCGGTGCACGGTCACCAAGGAGGCGTAACGCACTGAGCACGGCGACATCGACGTCGAAAGTCCCGGAGACCGCCGACGTGACGACCATGCCTCCCGTGCTATTCTTTGAAACGGCGGCACTGATCGTCGAAATTACCGCGAAAAACACGGCAAAAGCCAGCAGCGGTCTGAGTTCGAAAGGATTTTGGGGCAACTCTGCGTTAGCTCCCGGTGATTGACCGCGAGCAAGGAACATTGCGCCGCAAGCCGCGAAACCACTTGCCGCGGCCAGAAGCGCCAGACCGGCGACGCCTAGGACCGAAGGAGCGACGATGGCCACAATGCCTGTCACACGCAACACCGATACAGCAGCTGCAAGGGTGGCCGCACCGGCGAGTGGCCACGGACTGCCTCCGCCCGCCGCCGCGCGCGCGAGAGCAACTGTCACTGCAGTGGAGGAGACGATCGCTCCCGCAAGACCGCTGACAAGCACGCCGCGTGTAGTGCCGTAGACGCGGACAGCGATGTAGCCAAGGAAAGAGATCGCTGCTGTCAGAATTGTAAAGAGCCAAATTTGCTGCGGATTGAAACCGCCCCATGGATCAATGGTTCGTGAGGGCAGAAGTGGAAGGATGATTGCAGTCATTACGACAAGCACCAAGGCCGACCTCAGTTCGATCCATGAGATTCGTTTGAGGAGCTCGTGCAGCAGGTCGCGGCTGGCGAGGGCCGCAGCAAGTGCGGCGCCAGCAGCTGCCGCGACATGTTGGTCGCCAACGACAGCCAGTGCACCCAATGCAAATACGCTAATGCCAGCAACGACGCTTGTCACACTGAAACTCTTGTGTTGCATCGCTTCACGCGCCTTGTACCAGGCGAAGACTGCGGCAAACGTGACTAGACCTGCAATCAGAATAGCGGGCGTGTTCAAACTCAGGGCGAGAGCGGCGACCACGCCCCCAAGTAATCCAGAAATTCCGTAGGTTCGAATTCCGGCTGTACGGCCGCCATCGGCCGTATCTCGTTCACGCCAGCCGCGCTCGAGCCCGACGAGCAATCCGATTGCGAGCGACAGGCCGAGTTGCAGGATGAGCGAATTCATCGCTTGCATGCGGTTCGGCGAGCACAGAATTCATGTTTTAGCGACGGGAAAGAGAGTGCTGGCATACCCACCAAGGCATTCACGATTCAACCTCTATGATGTCACCCGACCGAGCCGCGTACTCAAGTGCATATGCAAGCTCGCCGGTGGTCTCAGAATGAACGTGCATGATCGGCTGTCCTCTATCGATCTCCTCACCGAGCCGTACCTCCAAACGAACGCCTGCAGCCTTGCCCTCCGGCGCTCCGGCAAGTTTTGCGAGCCGAGCGAGCTTGCGGTTTTGGATATGAACAACGCGACCGGCCCTCGGCGCGATCAGCGGGTGGACGTTGGTCGCCGTAGGCGGCACGCGCATACCGCCTTGTGCTTCGCAGATCGCTTGAAACTTCGTCCAAGCGCGGCCGTTGCTCAGGGTTTCAAGCGCAAGTGCCATGCCTTCTCCGTTATTGGCCTTGCCTCCAATCTCCAAGGCCGCGCCCGCAAGCATTGCCGCACGCCTGCGCAGATCGTCAGGCGCGTGGGGTGCGTGTTGAAGCACAGCAAGAACGTCGAGAGCTTCAAGTGCCGGCCCAATACCTCGCCCAACGGGCTGCGAGCCGTCCGTCTGGAGACAGATTACGGTGAGTCCGAAGCGCTTTCCAACTGAGCGCATGCGCGCCGCGAGTTGGCTGGCAGTCTCTTCGCTACGCACTTTAGCGGTTGTCCCAACCGGAATGTCGATTACAACATGCGTTGAGCCCGCAGCGATCTTCTTGGAGAGAACAGAAGCGATGAGCTGGCCTTCCGTATCGACATCGAGTTCACGCTCAACGCGGAGGAAGATGTCGTCGGCCGGGCTGAGATGCACTGCGCCACCCCAAGCTATACACCCACCTTCCTGCTCAACCACACGCCGGAGCGTTGCGAGATCGAGATCAACCGGAGCAAGCGTTTCCATTGTGTCGGCTGTGCCAGCCGGCGATGTGATCGCCCGTGAAGATGTCTTGGGCATGACGAGTCCAAGAGACGCGACAATCGCTACGATGATGGGTGTAGTCCGATTTCCCGGAAGACCACCTATACAGTGTTTATCAACTACGATCGGAGCGTCCCACCGCACGCGATCGCCGACTTCGACCATGGCGCCCGTCAAATCCGCGGTCTCATCCTCGTCAAGCGGCAAGGCTGCGCTTGCAGTCAGAAACGCAGCGAGATGGACATCGGTATAACGGCCAGCGACCACATCCTTGACGATCGCCGAAAAGGCATATGCATCGAGTCGATTGCCGTAGATTCGGCGACGCACGCTCGCGAGCGATTCAAGCGTTGGAGGATGACTCACCTGCACGGCGTCGCCCTCCGTGACCCCAAGACTCTCCCAGGCAGTCTCAGATAACGCGACCTCATCTTGTCCAAGCAGAGTCTCGCCCTCAATTTGAAACAGCGTCGCTTGGACCTGCTTTCCTCCGCGCGAAATGAGAACTTGTGAGCGTGCCGCAAGACCTTCCGATCGGCAGACATGGCAATCTGTACGCATGATGACTGTCGGCTGATGCTGAGTATGAAGCCGCAATCGCCTTGCGCGAAGTACCGGCTGATTGTAAGGCCCGGTCGTGTCGTTGGAACTTGTCATAGATCGAATACCTGGTTCTGGCGTGGTACCGTGGCATTCCATCTCAGGTCCTTGTCGATGCGCACGCGTAATGCTTCAGCGGCTTCGGTTTCTCCGTGAACGATGAAAACCTGCGATGGTTCGCGACGAAAGCCGCTGAGCCAACGCATTAACTCGTTGCTGTCCGCATGTGCGGAAAGCATGGGGAGATCGTCAACCTCGGCGCGGACGGGAATCCACTCGCCATGAATTTTGATTTCGGTTGAACGTTCTAGCATTGAGCGGCCACGTGTTCCTGCGGCCTGAAACCCGGAAAAGAGAATCGTGTTCTTTTGATTGGGGGCATAAGCTTTCAGATGATGGAGCACCCGCCCGCCAGTCGCCATGCCGCTGGCAGAAATTACGATCTTTGGATAGGTATTGGCAGTAATCGCTTTGGACCCCTCGACGTCTCGGGTGTAGGTTGCAATTGCACAGATCGCGCTGCAAACCTCGGGAGCGAGCCGATGATCGGCACGATGTGCATGTAGTAGGTCCGTCGCGTTGATCGCCATCGGACTGTCGAGATAGATCGGGATGTTTGCGATACGGCCCGCTGTCTTTAGCTTCCAGAGGTGATAGAGCAGGGATTGCGCGCGTCCAACTGCGAAGGCTGGAATCACTACGGTGCCGCCCCGCTGTACCGTCCGCTCGATGACGCTACCGAGTCGCTCAGTGGAATCGGTCGCTTCGTGGATGCGATTCCCGTAAGTGGATTCGATGACAATGTAGTCCGCTTCCGTAATGGGTTGCGGGTCGTGCATCATCGGATCGTTGTAGCGGCCGAGATCTCCGGAAAAAGCGATATGCCGGCCTCCGCATTCGATGTCGGCTGTGGCCGCGCCTAAAATGTGTCCAGCATAACGAAAGGTTAGGTTAGCTCCCCCCGGAAGCTGAATCGTCGCACCAAAAGGCACGACGGAAAAGAATTCGAGTGCCCGCTCGGCATCGCGAACACCGTAGAGCGGCAGCGCGGGTTTATGCTTCGAGAAGCCCTTCCTGTTCGCATACTCCGCATCCTTTTCCTGTAGATGGCCGCTGTCCAACAGGATCAGCTCCGCCACATCGCGCGTGGCTGCCGTCGCGAAAATACGACCCCGGAAACCGTCTCGGACCAATTTTGGCAAATAGCCCGAATGGTCGAGATGGGCGTGCGTCAGGACTACGGCGTCGATGTTGGAAGGCGAGATCGATAGCGGATTCCAGTTCAGCTCGCGCAGGTTCTTCAAACCTTGAAACAGACCGCAATCAATCAAAATACGCTTGTCACGATTGGTAAGAAGATGTTTCGAGCCGGTGACGGTTTCTGCGCCGCCTAGAGAGGTCAGTGTGAGCATGGTATAGTTTTTCGGTTTGTGAGAGTGTTCAGAGTGGCCGGATTGCCGTGTCCGTCGATAGCGTCGCATTCCTCGGGTGAGAGCAAGTCGTCACGCGACCAACCGGCCAGAGGGGACGCGGCATCTATCAGATGAGCCCACGAACAGCCGTTAGCGAAGAGCATACCGGAGACGTTAAGGGTGCCGCCGCGGCTGATGTATCCGCGCGCCGTGGTCCGCGCAGGCCCGCCGTCCAATCGCCGCAACAAGCCGAGCATTGGCTCCGGACGCGTGTGCGTGACAATCAGGCGTGGCAGGTTCAGCGGAAACAATGCCGCCAAAGTTTCGTCGTTTGCGGTGAAAGCCGCTTCGAGTGGATCGCGTGGCGCGCGGAAGCGGCCCGGCTCACATAACGCCGTCACGAGGACGCGGCGGCCATGCGCCTTCAGACGATGCGCGGCTTTTAACGCTTCCTCTAGTTGGTAAGCGCCAACTGCGACCAGCTGTAATTCGGCCCGGTCAAGCTCGCCGTCGATATGCGCTGCGCCGTCGAGCACGAACCGAGATGCGGCCTCGCCGTGGAACCGGTGTGGCATGTCGCGCTTCGACACGATCAAACATGCCACTTGTCCGCGTCCTTCATAAACCGCTCGAAGCGCGGCCATCGCGCTATTGGCATCGACCGGAAACAAGACCCGCACGGTATCCGACATTTCGCCGAGCAGCGCTTCGCCGATTGTGGGATCTTGATGAGACTGCTCATTCTTGGAATTTTCCCAAGTGTGGGACGTCACAACCAGCGGCACCGAGATCCATCCGGGGGCTTGGCTGATTTCGCGCTGCCGCCGAGCAAAGACAATCTCTTGGCGCAGGCCGCCGAGCATCTTCATCGCGAAGGCCTCGTAACTCACGATCAGGTTGATTCCGCCTTTATTGGCGAGTGCCGCTGCCGCTACGGTTTCCTCGTTCAGCGCGGTGATGACGGCACCATCCACTGCTTCAGAGACACCTGACTCCGGAACGTTGACCCGGTGTCGCAGCCGTTCGAGGGTCGCGCCCATGTGATTGGAGCGCAGTTCGTCCGGATTGCCGACTCGAGGCCTTAGCTGCGGATTGGCGTTCACCAGGCGTACAAACCAACGATCGAGCGCGTGCATCGCGCAATCCGGCGGATCGCTCGTCCGGCTCCATTCCGGTTCGGGAAGCTTTGGCGATGGCGGGCGCCGCAAGGTCAGCGCGTGCCTACTTTCGGGAGGACGGCCCTGCTGGTCATGGATGGCCAGAGCGTTGACGGCGCGGCTGATCTCATTCGCGGGAACGAACAGCGCCGCCGCGGCCTCATTAAACGCACGCCTCGCGGCTTCGTCTTGCGAGGGATTGCCGTTAAGGGGAAGGTTGTGCGCGGCATTAGTGCCGGCACCGGGAAAACCGAACCCTTTGATAGTCTCTGCGATCACATAGGGTACCGGGGCGGGATACTGGTGGTCCGGATCGGCGGCGAAGCGCGCGAGTCGTTGTTCGGCCGTGAGGATCGCCCAGGCGAAGGCAGCTGGGTCGCGCCCGTCTATGGTGAAGGGATTAAATCCGTTATGGCGAAGATGAGTAGCCAGCCAGTCGGAGCCGCCCTGCTGCGCGATCTGCGCTCGCTCCTCGATACGTCGCCCATTGAGTATCATGATAGGGACCGCAAATCCCGAGTCCTCAGCGCGCCACCAGCGCGGCGTCCAGTCCGAACCGCGTTGCTCCTCGAAGGCGCCATCGCTCAGAAACGCGACGAGACTCTCTCCCGGAAGCGGCATATGAACGTACTGAACCTCAGCGAAGCCGAGATAGCCTCCTTCTGAAATCGCACCGGCGGTATTTGGCCCGGCGTGGCTTCCGAGCGGAACGGCTGCACGTCCATGCCCGTCAATTGCATAGGAATAGAAGTCAGCGACGAGCCGCGAAAGCCCCATTTCGGTTCGATCGTAGCGTTCCTTTTGGGCGGGCGAGACATCGCCAGTCAGGGCACTCACCGCCTCAATCGCCGCGACGCTGTGACCCTGACCCATTAGCCATGAACGAGTTTTTGAAGAAATTGTATTCGCTGCGAGATACCCGACAAAGGCTGGCACCATGTTGAGTGAACCGCCTGTATGCCCTTCCGGCGTTTTTTTGAAGGCGTCGGCCGGGAGAGGCGCGCCTGAAAGATTCACCCGATTTGCATAAGTCATGTGGACGACGGTCCACATCGCCGCGGAGGTCAGACGGTCGGCGGCCGCAAGTAAGACGTAAAGCTCCTCCGGATCGCCCCTGATCGAGGAGGCCAATGCTAATACGCGCTCGACCGTCTCCTCACTATGGAGGATCGGACCATAGCCCTTACGCCAAGTCTGGAATGCCTTGGAACCAATATCTCGCATGTGGCCTTTCATCCCCGGTTCGCTGCTATCTTCTATAGGCGCTATGACTCGACGTCGGTCGGACGAGTCGGTCCGACGAGGAGACGGTTCCCCAGTTGGAAAGGATTTGCTGCCAAACGTTCCAACTCATTGCTCGGGTTGCCGTCGGTGCCGCACGAAGTGGTCGCTTGCGGCGGAGCTGGATATGATTGAGTTCGCAATAAGGGATGCGAGCCCGATAGCATTGCTCTGGTGTGGCACGGAATCAGTGGACACGACGCGTTCGGCAAGCGCCTGGAGACGTTGGTAGGACTCCTCGGCGAAGATTCCATGCACGACGACACAGACCGGTCGCGGAAAACCTTGGAACGGGATCCTTCGTGCAGCCTCAATAAGCGTGTTGCCGGATGAAGCGATGTCATCGACGAGAACAGGTTGGCGGCCGCGCCACGGGGAAAGGTCCGGCAACGCAACATCAACGCTGCGGTCGCCATGCCTAATCTTGTTCAATACGGTGTAAGGTGCGCCGACGCGCGCTGCAATCGCGGAGACCCACTGTTCGCTCTCTTCGTCCGGTCCGATAACAAGAGGTTTCTGGATCTCCGCCGCGATCCAGTCAGCGAGAAGCGGCGCCGCGTGAAGCGTGTTGGTGGACATTGTATAAAGCGCCGAAAGCGCCGGGTAGCGATGCAGATGCGGATCTACAGTTATTAGCCGATCGAAGATGGATGACAGTAAGCGCGCAAATGTCTTCGAACTTAACCCTTCGCCTGGTTTAAAGCGGCGGTCTTGACGCATATAAGAGAGATAAGGCGCGATCAGGGTGACCTCGCGAGCCCCCAGGGAGCGAGCAGCATCGGCGGCAAAGGCGAGGCGAAGGAAGCTGTCGTCCGGATGTGCCAGCGTGCAGACTAGGTCGACAGACCCGCTATCGATGTCAGAAAGTATGCGGACATAGCTCTCGCCATCCGGAAAGCGTCGCGATTCGATGCTGCCGATCTTCCATCCCCCTGCTTCGGCCAAGCGAGCAGCGAATGTTTCGTTACCCGGTAGAGGAAGGATCAGCCGCATGATGGACCACCCGCGCGTTCACTACTCGCAATTATCTTTTTGGTATGTTGAGCAATAAATTGTGTTGATCGCATTCGTTCCGGCAGCACTCTTGTCATTTGGCGGCTGCGAATCTTCGATCTAGGTTAAATCCTTCGTGGGTTGCTCGTTCGATACGTCGACGATATAGAAGTATCCCGCCTCGGCCCTCGGAGTAGGCATGAAAGATCCGCCAACTCGGTTTTCCAACGTCAGCCAAGGCTGTCTGCAAAGAGCGTTGGCCGCAGCGGAACCCATCTGCTAAAATAAATATTGTCGCGACATGTGTGGCTCGTCCCACAGAGTTCATAGATGCTGAAAAAGGTGCGCGGTGACATTGCCGAGCACCACAACGCTTTGGCCGTATAAAGGATGGGAACACTATGCGTGTGGCAAAGTCGAAAACGATGCGAGCAGGTCATTGACTGGACAGTTGCACGCACCCAGACGGATATCGATACCGGTATCCCGCAAACGTTGCATTTCCGGCCCACCAATGAATCCGCAAATTATGCGATCTGGCTTGAGTTCCAGAAGTAGATCGCACATCGACTTCGCGCCCGAGCGGTCGCGTGGATGAAAGTCCCTCGAGCCATCCGACGTGTGATGGACCAAAACGCCATCGCACCGATCGAAAAATGGACATAGCAGCGACTCGGAATCCAAATTGATCACAAGAACGGCGGTCCGTCCCGCTGCTGCTAAGCCGGATGCTGTATTTCGCACGGTGCCCCCGCTTGCGTTCTACATTGTTCGATAACATAGACCAGGTTGGAAAGAATGAACCTTAATCTCGATCAAGCGAGATTTTGCCGCCTTTATGTTGCCGCTTTCGAAATCCGCTCTGCTTGAGCTAGATCAAGGCGTCGTCCGGACAGTCGTCAATTATTGAGTATTGAGGTACCTGGAATATGCTGGCGGTCAACAGGTCTGAATGAGCGCTGAATGTTTCATTTGCGAACGCCAAACTTGACGGTAGGACGTCGGAAGGCCGCGCACGGCGCTGGCTGCTGGCTCGCTCGGGTTTTCCTCGTTTTGGCAACGATCGGTTTGTCCACGCTTGTAATGATGGAGGTCTCGCAGGCCTGTACGGGCGGGACTAGCCTCACAGCAACTGCCAAGCATAGGATCCATAATGCCAAACAAGCCGCTACTCAGCAACTAGTCAGCCGCGCGGGAGTAATGAGTATCAAGGTTGTCCCATCCTTTAAGCACATCTATTGTTGTACAAACGGTTCAGGCCATTGTCCCGGGGTCCCCTGCGCGGGATCATGCTGCATGTCGGCGGTTCTCTTCGGAGGCTGGACCGTCACTCGGCTTGGCGCTCCGAGCTTGGATTTTCCCTCATTGCAGCAACCTCTGACGTCACCGGGATTAGATACTGAGTTTCGACCCCCTCGAATTGTTCTCTGATCAAACTCTCTGTCGAACATCTCGCTATGGCCTGTCGCGGCCATGTGGTGATCGGGGGAGAGAACAATTGAGCATGCGCAGTTCGTCCTTCGAACTCGCCTCTTGATGAGAGATTCAAGTCCAGCAATTCGGGAGTTACAAAATGCACAATTCCATCAGCCTTGCGCGAGATAATTCTCAAACGCCCTATTCGCATTCGTCATCTGTGGGGCGGTTGGACCGGCCACACCCACGACGCGCGTTGCGTATTGCCAGCCACTACAAATCGACCGATCTCAAGGTCAGGGCCGGATGTGATCTGTTTCGGCTAGGGGAGAGGGGGGAAGCTATCTATAGTCTCGTTGACGGATGGGTTGCGCTCTACAAACTTATGGAGGATGGCGGCAGGCAAATTCTGCAGTTTGCTCTTCCGGGTACAATCCTGGCCTTCGTCCCGGCGCAGGGTGCGGTGATGAATTACAGTGCCCAAGCGCTTACGGATGCGATCGTCTCGATCGTTCCTCACAAGAGCCTTGGACGTCTTGCCAGAGAGTGTCCGGAAGTCGGGATGCAACTTGCAGGCATGATCTCGTTGGACCGAAGCTTAGCCTACGACCAATTGTCCAGCGTTGGTCGACGGCCGGCCCGCGAACGCGTCGCGCATTTGCTGCTCGAGTTGTTCATGCGGTCACGCATGCGCTGGCCAGGTCATCGTAGCGAGGAAATGCATCTCCCGTTGACGCAGGAGAATATTGGCGACGCAACCGGGCTCACCGGCGTGCACGTAAACCGTGTGCTTCGCGATCTGCGCAAGCAGGGTATCTTGGAGTTTCACTATCGGCGTCTCCAGATCATCAATCCGGACAAACTCATCGATGTGGCCGGGATCGACCCTCACGCTGCGATATCTTGGTTTTGTGATGATGCGGCGGATAATGCCTTCGCCGACCACACATAATGAACGACTCCGCCAACAGGAAATGTGCGCGCGACGTGAAGCTCACTAACGATTTCTAGAACCGCATGCTATCGCGGCGTCGGACCAACTGAAAGCAAGACGGATTTCGAAAGGCGAACCTCGCCGAAATCCATGATTCGGAACGCCTTGCTGTCAGCAGTTCTTTACAACCAAACCGCATGTGAAAACATCACGGACGTTACAGTGATGTACCGCCACCGCGCCAATGATTGAGCGCGGGTCACTTGCGGTCAAGGCTCATTCCTCGTGCCTTTGTGCCGGAAGTCCCGAAACAGACCGTCGATTCGTGCCGGCCGGTCTCATCTTTGATCCGCGTTAAAGATCGCACGCTTGAAAATGCGCATCATTCATTGTCCCGATGGCTAAGCGCCAAGGCAAAAACATATGAATCTTTACTACCTTCATGTCGAAATCGAGCCTGGCGTGAAGTCAAAGTCGCGAACTTTGTTTGTCCTTGCGGACAATCTGTTCGGAGCAATCTCCGCTGTGCCAGACGGCTTTTCCGTGAAAGCAGTCGAGGTTCAGGTAGGCAATGCAGTCGAACCACGTCGTATAATAAAGGCTGTAAGCGGACCTGTCGTCCATTAGGCCGCGCACTCACCCTGACGACTTAGAGACGAAAGGTCTAACTCATGGAGTGGATATCAGCGAACTGGGTTTGGATACTGATCACCATAGCCTTCGTCGCTATGCACATATTCGGACATGGGGGCCATGGTGGTCATGGCCGCCACCGCGGCCATGAGACAGACGACGCGCGATCCGGTCGCTTCCCGTCCGAGCGGGACGAGGGCGATCGAGTGGCAGGCCATCGGCACTAGGTTAGATGTGACAGTGACAGAAGGCCGTTTCCGTGGACCATGTCCGAGCGATGCGGGCTTGTCCCGCTGGGGTAACGAACGAGGCACGCGTTCGGGGGATAGAATGCTGAACACAAAATTGGTCACTTGGGCTTTGGGGATTTTCGGTGCGATCACGTTCGTCGTTTGCGTGATCTATGGACTAGTCACGCCAAAAAGTTTGCACATGAGCGAATTTCTCGAAATGGTCCTGCCGGCGTTCAAATGGCTGACGTGGTGGGGCTTCCTGCTTGGCTTGGCGGAAAGCTTCCTCTACGGCGCGTATATCGGATTGGTATACTGCCCTATCCATAACTGGATCCATCGACGCTGGGGTACTTAATGTTTGCGCGAAGGACGATCGTAGGAGTCGTCGCGGTCGCTCATCTTTCGACGAAACTCTGTCCGGAGAGTTCCTGAAGGTAATTGATAAAGCCATACCCTATCCCTCTGCAGGCCGCGTTACTCTGACGAATGGCTTGCAAGCTGCTTACACTATCACAGGTCTCCATCACTTGCAGTCTTTAACCTTCGTCAAAGACCTTAGGACATAATCGATATCCAAAGATGAGTCAGTCGGGCGCGCTACGGGGAGTCAACGTCACCCTCATAGGGTTTCGATCATCGCTGTCATGTGGCGCCAGCGATCGATATAATGTTTCGGAGGATCAGTAATGGTTCAGAGAGATTCAAACACGGAAAAGGCGACCTCGGCCTTGTATTCTGTGCCGAGGGAACTTGTCGAGATGGGTAGACAACGTCTCGAGGCAACAGTTCAGACGCAGAACGACTATTTCGACAAATTGCAAGAGATGAACCGTGAGTGGCTTGCGCGCCTTCAGTCGGAAGTGGACTTAACTACCGATATTTCAGGCAAGCTGACAACCGCTCGCTCATTGCCGGAGGTGACCACTGCTGTTCAGCACTGGGCAGGCAGAAGGATGGCTATCTTCGCCGAAGACGGCCGACGCTTCATTGCGGACAGCCAGAAGCTCATTGAGATTGGCGCGCGGCTTTTCTCGAACGGTCGTTCCGGCGCCGCCTAAATTACGTAAGAAGGCACGGCTGATCACGTGCGATTTCGGCCGATCGCCTTTATACTTTCTTCGCGAGAGTTTGATTGCTGGGCCCGACAGCTTGCTGGGTCTGACCATTGGCAACCGCCCGCGATTCATCTGCTCATTGAAGTGCAAGAGTCGGATCGTTTGAACGTCCCAAGGGCGATGCTTCAAGCGATCCAAGCTCAAGTGATCCAAGCTCAAGTGTTTAATTCTCATCAAAGAATGCGGCCTCCATCGCCTTTAGCTGAGCGGACAGTGCCTTAGTTTGCGCGGAGGCAAGCATGGATATTCGGCTAAAACGTCGGTCGTTTGTTGCGGCCACAGAGGAACTGGGAGGCTTCCACGCTCAGAGGAGGCGAACAAAGTCCTTTCGCGTACTCGCGGCAATCGGAACAAATTGCGGGGTGGCTTTGTTGCGCCGCTTACTCCAGCAAATCGTTCGAAAAGGCACGCTAACTATTGTCGGGCCGGACGGCCAAAGCGTTTTGGTTGGACACGGTGCACCTCACGTAACGATCCGCATTGCGGATCCTGGTGTAATCCCCCGCCTCCTTCTAAATCCCGACCTTGCTTTTGGGGAAGCCTACATGGATGGCGTGCTGACGGTGGAAGCCGGCGACATCTATGGCTTTTTGGATCTTTGTTTTGCCAATCTCGGCTGGAGCGCCGGACACGGAATACGGCGAGCCCGCGCATTAGTCAAACGCCTCTTCCGCAGGCTATCTCAGTACAATCCGATTCCGATCGCGCGCGCGAACGTCGCCCACCATTACGATTTGTCGGATACTCTATACGAACTGTTCCTCGACGCTGATCGGCAATACTCCTGCGCCTACTTCATCTCGCCCGACGACACGTTGGAGCGCGCGCAAGAACAAAAGAAGCGCCATCTAGCTGCAAAACTCCTGTTGCGCCCTGGCCAGCGAGTCCTCGACGTCGGGTCAGGGTGGGGCGGGCTGGGACTTTATCTGGCGCGGGCCGCCCAGGTCGATGTTACGGGTTTGACCTTATCAACCGAACAGCACGCTTATGCTCAGCGGCGAACCATCGATATCGGCATGGCCGACCAGCTGAGATTCATGTTGCAAGACTATCGGCAGGAACAAGGTCGGTACGACCGCATCGTCTCCGTTGGCATGTTCGAGCATGTGGGAGTCGGTCATTACCGCGAATATTTCGAAAAAATTCGCGAGCTTCTCCACGACGACGGCGTCGCATTGATACATACGATTGGTCGCGCCGATGGTCCCGGTGCGGCAAATGCCTGGATCGACAAATACATTTTTCCAGGCGGGTATGTCCCGGCGTTGTCCGAGATCTTGCCAGCTATCGAGCGTGCAGGCCTTTATGTAACCGACATCGAGGTGTTGCGCCTCCATTACGCGGAAACGCTGAAGGCGTGGCGGCAGCGCTTCAATGCAAACCGACATCGCGTCGCTGAGGTATTTGATGACAGGTTCTGTCGCATGTGGGAATTTTACCTCGCGGGCTGCGAAGCGGCATTCCGCCACGGCGGCTTGGTGAATTTTCAGATTCAATTGAGCAAGCGCATCGACACAGTCCCGCTGACGCGAGACTATATTGCTGATTGGGAGCGCTCGCACGGCGGCGAAATGGCAGCGGAAGAAAAGTCAGCTTCGTTCGCGGCGGTGCGATAACCGACGGAAATTTTAGGGATCATCGCTGGGCCGGTTTGCCTCATTGCCGGCGATGCCAAGGGTGAAATCATATCGGCTATGTGCCAAGCAGTTCCACGGTTGATGAGGTGGATCTCTATTCGTAAATGTGAGGTGAAGTCCGCATGTTTAATCGAGATCAAATCTTTCGCCGTTGGGTCCAGGGTATTGCTATTGTGACTGATAGGCAGGGTTTTTCGAGAACTTCGTTCACAGCCGTTTGGAGCGGGGTCCAAGGCGAACGAACTCGTTCTTGACGGGAGGGTTACATGTCGCATCATGACCATGCAGGCCCGGGACAAAAGGTAGAACGCAATTTCTTGACGTCGCGGGTTGGCATTGGCCTTGTAGTCCTGCTTGCGATTGGGGGATTCTTGCTGTTCACAGAGCATCGCGCTCATGTGCTGGGATCCGGTCTTTTCCTTCTGTTGCTCGCCTGTCCTCTCCTTCACTTGTTCATGCACAGCGGACACAGCGCACATGGTGACAATAAAGGGTCGTCGCCGCCACAGGAGCGAGATAGGAGCGACACATGAGTGACGATATGCCCGCCTATGGCCTGTGGGGCCTCGTGATCATAAATTCCGTCATCTTCATCTTTTTCGCTTACAGCTTTTTCAAGCCGCAAACGGTCCGTGATTGGCGTTCGTTCGGTGCTTTTAGCGCGTTTTTGGTCGCTCTGTTTACGGAGATGTATGGCTTTCCGCTGACAATTTATTTTCTCTCGGGCTGGCTGCAAAGCAAATATCCTAATACCGACTGGTTCTCTCACGATGCCGGTCATCTGCTCGAAGAGCTGTTTGGGTGGAAAACGAACCCCCACTTTGGACCATTTCACATCCTTAGCTTCGTGTTCATCGGTGGAGGCTTCATTCTGATTTCGGCGGCGTGGAAGGTGCTATACGAAGCGCAGAAACGGCGAGAACTGGCGACGACGGGCCCTTATAGCTACGTGCGACATCCTCAGTATGTCGGATTCGTGCTGATCATGTTCGGCTTCCTTCTGCAGTGGCCGACGGTGTTGACACTCGTGATGTTTCCGGTGCTGGTGTTTATGTACGCGCGACTGGCACGGGCAGAAGAAATGGACATGCGGTCGACCTTTGGCAAAGCGTATACGGATTATGCCGAGCGCGTGCCTGCCTTCGTCCCGAGGCTCTCACGCTCGCGGCGACGCGTCGCCGATAGTTGATCGAGTAGAGGCCGTTTTCTCGTTGCTATCGTGACAAGCAGCGAACGTCACTCGCTCCAGGTAGAGCATCATCGAAGCCCGCAAAAATAATAAGCGCAATGCGGCTCGGACCCTTAGCTCCTTAGCGCGACACCTGACGATCTGAAAGGAAAAGCTCTCAATGACTCCATCGAATGTGGTCCTCTGCTCGCCTGTCAGATCTGCTATTGGGACCTACGGCGGAACGCTCAAAGCGATGCCGGCTTCAGATATTGGGGCTTGCGTCATACGCGCAACCCTAGATCGCGCGGCCCTCCCGGGATCAGACATCGAAGCAGTTGTCCTGGGCCAAGTGGTCCAGGCGGGTAGCAAGATGAATCCGGCACGCCAGGCGATGATCGGCGCTGGAATCCCCAAAAGCGTGCCGGCGCTGACAGTTAACCGCGTGTGCGGCTCCGGCGCACAGGCGATCGTTTCCGCTGCTCAGGAAGTTATGCTGGGCCATATCGCATGCGCCGTGGCAGGCGGCATGGAAAATATGGATCAGGCGCCTTACCTGATGAGCGGCGGCCGTTGGGGCTACCGCATGGGGAATGCACAGATCTACGACAGCATGCTTCGGGACGGTCTGAACGACGCGTTTTCCGATGAACACTCGGGATGGCACACCGAAGACCTTGTCACGAAATTTCAGATTGAACGCGAGGCCCAGGATGCGTGGGCTATGCGCACCCAGATTCGGTTTGGCGAGGCGCAGGCGGCCGGCCACTTTGACGCCGAGATCGTGTCGATTGAAGTTCCGAGTCCCAAAGATCCGATCAAGTTTAAGAAGGATGAGCACAACCGTCCGGACACGACCATTCAGTCATTGACAAAACTGAAGCCGGCGTTCCGCAAGAACGGAACTATAACCGCCGGCAACGCTCCCGGCCTCAATAGCGGCGCCGCTGCGGTCATCGTTGCTGACGCCAGATGGGCCGAAAAGCATAATTTGCAGCCCATGGCACGGCTCGTTTCATACGGCATCGGCGCGGTCGAGCCGGGAATGTTTGGCCTCGGACCGGTCCCCGCCGTGCGTCAGGCTCTGACTCGCGCGGGGTGGCGTATCAGCGATCTTGATCGAATCGAGGTCAACGAAGCCTTCGCGGCCGTTGTGATCGCGCTTATGCAGGAACTCGGGTTGCCTGAGGACATTGTCAATGTAGAAGGTGGAGCCATCGCTCACGGTCATCCGATTGGAGCTACCGGCGCAATCTTGACGACCCGACTGTTGCATTCGATGAGACGTGATCGTATCCGGCGCGGTATGGTGACATTGTGCATCGGTGGCGGTCAGGGTATCGCTCTTGCTTTTGAAGGTGTTTGAAACGACCGCGAAGCGAAACTTGCTGCATCTCCTGATCCGATTCATCATTCACGCAATTGATATTTATGATGATGACCTAAAGCATTGCATTGGTGAATTGTCCTTCAGGCTAGGTGTCTCAACATGCGGCGACAAAGACGAGTTCCGCCATGTTGCAGCACAAACGCGTCGGCACAGCCGGCGTTTGATGTTGCATCACGTAGCGAGTATACCAGCCCGCAGGTGCGCCTCATCGTAACGTAGGACGATGCTGGCATCTGGTACGGCGAGATGCTTGTCAGTCTTTGGACAAGCCAAGCGTGCCAGTAGGTCACGAATGACATTGAGATGCGCAACACTCTTGTCGTTTGCGCGAACGATGATCCAGGGTGACAAAGGCGTTGACGTTCCAGCCAGCATCAGATTGCGCGCCTCGGTATAAGCGTCCCAGTGCTTTTGTGCGGCCTTGTCGATAGGGCTCGTTTTCCACTGCTTCAACGGGTCGCGACGGCGATCGCGCAGGCGCTTGTTCTGCTCCTTTTTGCTGATGTCCAGGTAGTACTTCAAAACTTGGATTCCTGAGCCGATGAGCATGTGCTCAAAGGGAACGACATCCCGCATGAAGTTTTCATATTCAATCTCCGAACAAAATCCCATCACACGCTCGACACCAGCCCGATTATACCAGCTGCGGTTGAAGAGAACTAATTCCTGGGCAGCAGGCAAGTAGCTGGCGTAGCGTTGAAAATACCACGACGCTTTGTCCTTGTCGGACGGCTTGGCCAGAGCAACAACGCGGGTATCACGGGGGCTTAGGTGCTCAGTTATACGCTTGATCGTCCCGTCCTTGCCGGCGGCATCGCGACCCTCGAAAATGACTAACACTTTATGGTCATGCTTTATGATGTGTCGCTGAATCTTGACGAGCTCAACCTGTAGCGTGCGCAATGAGTGTTCGTATCGCTCGCTCTCCTGACGCCGTGATGTGTTCGAACGTTTGGACATTGGAACCTATTTCGGTTTTGAAAAAATACTCCAAATCGCCGGCTGCAAACTTAACCTACATCAAAGTTAGACGCGACCCTTTGGCGCCAAAAGATCATCGTGATGGGTTGCTCCGCAGCGAAGTCCCGCTGGGCTCCGAAGTTTGCATTTCACAAACGAGGGAGCTGCCAAATAGCGAGCCAGCGAAGCCCCGAAAAAAGGATCGGGCGATGAACTGGCTAAGTGGTGACTGGATCATGGTTTGCGCTCCCGGGTGACCGCGTTCACTGTGCGCCGGAGTTTCGCTCTCTAAGCTGTTAGCTACCAAGAATGCTGCATCGTTTGTTTTAGAAACGATGACTTCGCATGACGGGTTTGTAAAAAAGATCCCACGCATGCTTTGCAGTGGTACCCAAAGTATCGAGATATAATGTCGATATGGATCGCAAAGCGATATCGCGTCCACACCCCTAACATCCCGACAAAACGAGTAGTAACCCCACACATGCAAGTTTTGGAAGCGTCTCCTATTGCTTCGGCAACCGGGCCAGAGTCAAGCCAAGCGATTATCGCCGAAGGCAGTCCGAACAAGAGCGGCGCGGTCACGGCATGGCCCATTGATGTCTGGGACTACTCGATTGATCTGTGGCAGCGCTCAGTGCTGTTCTGGGATGTATTGCGCCAGCGGGCTAACAACATGTTGGACCACGAAGAGGCGGGAATGCCGCCGGTCCTCACATTCCAGTACGAGATACTGCTCGATGCGCGCCGCTTCGCACGGCCGGCAAACTACGCGCTTCTGCGGATCACGGCAGCGGGAGATGATCACGCTGAAGCTTGTGTTGATGAAACCAAGCCGCCGGTAATCGTGATCGACCCGCGGGCCGGTCATGGTCCCGGCATTGGGGGGTTTAAGCGTGAATCCGAAGTCGGGATCGCCTTGCACGAAGGCTTTCCGGTGTATTTCGTAAGCTTCTTTCCAGCGCCGAGCCCCCATCAGCAACTGGTGGACGTGCTGCATGCGCTAAGGACGTTTGTTGACGAGGTCATGGCGCGCCATCCGGGAAAGGCCCCGGTTCTCTACGGCAATTGCCAAGCGGGCTGGGCGGCTATGCTTGTAGCGATACACTGTCAAGGCTCTGTCGGCCCTATTGTGCTTAACGGATCGCCGCTTTCATACTGGGCCGGTGAATCAGGGTCCAACCCGATGCGCCTCGCCGGCGGTTTATTGGGTGGTAGTTGGTTGACGAATTTTGTGGGCGATCTGGGTGACGGCCGATTCGACGGCGCTTGGCTCATCCAGAACTTCGAGGCGCTGAAGCCAGAGGCAGCGATTTGGGACAAATATGCCAAGCTTTTTCTTGACGTTGACCGAGAGGGGGAGCGCTTCCTCGAGTTCGAGCGCTGGTGGAATGCTTGGTATAGCTTCAGCCGTGAAGAGATGGTCGAAATCGTCGATCACCTCTTCATCGGTAACGAACTAGAGCAGGGCACGCTCAATCTCGGCGACGAAGTCAAGATCGATCTACGCAATCTGAAGAGCCCGCTTGTGATCTTCGCCTCCTACGGCGACAACATCACGCCACCTCATCAAGCGCTAGCTTGGCTCAAAGTTGTTTACAAGACGTCAGCTGCTCTCAAAGAGGCCGGACAGCGCATCGTTTATCTGATCAACCCCCATATCGGGCATCTCGGTATCTTCGTCTCGGCGTCGGTAGCCCGCTTCGAGCACCGCGCTATCCTGGAAAGCCTTGCCGATTTGGAGGCGCTTGCACCTGGTCTTTACGAGATGAAAATATCCAATCCCACCGACGACCCCGATTGCCGTAAACCTCAATACAGCGTTGCGTTCGAGCCTCGTCGTGTCGAAGATTTTGTTTTTGACTATCCGCGGGAGGCGTTCGAACGAGTTCGTCAGGTGTCTGACCTCAATCAGGCGTTTTATCGAACTTTCGTCAGTCCTTGGGTGCGGGCGGCGGTTACACCATGGACGGCGGCGACACTGAAATGGATTCATCCAATGCGCTCCAGCCGTTATCTGCTGTCCGAGAAGTTTTCACCCTGGATGCACGTTATTGAAGCATTTGCGGAAGAGGTACGCAAGAATCGCGTGAGCGTTCCTGACAGCAATCCACTTCGTGAGGCGGAAAGGACGTTTAACAAGCAGGTGGTCAAGGCCATCGAGACCGTCCGTCAATCCCGCGACAATTTCGAAGAAGAAAGTTTCCGACGGATTTACGGTTAGCAGCGCTTTCGAACACCGAGCCCATACTTGAGCCGAGTTGGTGACGCGAGCACCTTCGAAAGGAATGGCATGGTTGATTTGATACCACGTCCGGACGCGAGCCGCGCCGCGACTGCTGCCAGGCGGTGCTGTGTCCTGGTGCTCAATGCTGGATCGTCAAGCGTCAAGTTTGCGCTGTTTTCCGCCGACCAAAGACCTTTGCGTCACCTCTTCGGCGCAGTCGAGGGCATCGGTCTCGACCAGGGTCGCTTCCACGCAAAGGAGGACGTAGGCAACATCTGGATGGACGACAGACGGCGCGTCGCCAATCAGGAGGAGGCGATCGAACTTGTACTGTCCGCGATGGAGCGGCGCGGCGCCGGCTGGAGGATCCTTGCGGTCGGCCACCGCGTCGTCCACGGCGGGCCTGATTGCGACTGCCCCAAATTGGTGACAGCGGAGCTTGAGAACCAGCTCAAAAAGCTAATACCGCTCGCGCCTTTGCACCTGCCGCACAATCTCGCTGGCATTGCTGCTGTGCGAGCCCGGCGCCCGCATCTGCCACAGATCGCCTGTTTCGATACTGCGTTTCATCAGACGTTTCCAAAGCTCGCGCGAATGACCAGCCTGCCGCGCGACATCGTCGGTCATGGTATCCGTCGCTACGGTTTCCATGGCCTTTCCTACGAATTTATCGTGGACGAGCTCAGGCGGAAACATGGAGCCGCCGCTATGAAAGGGCGCGTGGTTGTGGCTCATCTCGGCAACGGGGCCTCAATGGCGGCAATTAAGGACGGTCGCAGCGTTGAGACGACCATGGGTTTCAGCACGTTGGGCGGGCTGCCGATGGGCACTCGTTGTGGCGATATCGACCCTGGGATTGTCCTCTATCTCATCATGGAGAAAGGGCTTTCAGCTGAAACGGTACAGCACATCCTTTACGAGCGCTCGGGTCTGTTAGGAATCTCCGAAACAAGCGCCGATATGCAGGAACTTCTCAGTCAAGCGGATCGACTGCAAGTTGCCGAGGCTATTGCCTATTTTTGCGCGCGCGCGCGTTCTTATATCGGCTCACTTGCCGCGACGCTCGGTGGGCTCGATCGATTAGTCTTCACCGGCGGGATTGGCGCCAACTCTCCCGAAATTCGCGAGCGCATCTGTGAGGATTGCGAGTTTCTCGGCATTGATCTCGACCTCGGCCGAAATCGTCACGGAGCGCAAATCATTTCTAAAGCCAATAGCAGAGTTCACATCCACGCCATGCCGACCGACGAGGAGTCTGTAGTTGCGCGCCAAACGGTGGCGCTGGCCTTGTCGCGAGAAAAGGAAACATGAGCGATGAAGGCAAGAACAGGATCGCTGCAGCACATGATCGATCAGGCCAGAATCAATAGTCCCATCCGGCTGGCCGTGGTTGGTGCTGGCCGGGACTTGGTGCTAGACGGCTTGCAACAAGCAAAGGCACTCGGCTTGGTCGAACCCTGCTTGATTGGCAACGCCAGCGAAATCGCCGATCTCGCCAAGCAACATGGATGGGATCCTTCCGTCACCTGCATCGCTGCCGGCGGCGGCGACGCGAAAGCTGCGGCAATTGCCGCGCGTCTGGTACGCGATACACGGGTCGACGCAATTATGAAGGGCAATATCCACACAGACGTGCTCATGCGCGCGCTGCTCTCAGAGGCGAGCGGCTTACGCGTCCCGGGCCGCCGCGCGAGTCATGTATTTGTTATCGAAGTGCCGACGTATCCAAAACTCTTGGTCATTACAGATGCGGCAGTCAACATCTCCCCCGATCTCAATGCGAAGGCCCAGATTCTTCAGAACGCAATAGAGGTTGCGAGAGCAATCGGGATCGTTAAGCCCAAAGCGGCGGTTCTTTCGGCGGTCGAAACCGTGAACCTGGCCATAGCGTCGACAATTGATGCCGCGGCACTCACTGTTATGAGTCAGCGCGGCCAGATCTCCGGCGCACTGGTCGACGGACCTCTGGCTTTTGACAACGTCGTTTCAGCCGCCGCCGCGAAAGAGAAGGGCGTCGTGTCCGAGGTAGCGGGCGACGCCGATATCATTCTCGTGCCCGACCTTGTCTCCGGCAACATCCTCGTAAAGAATCTCGAATACCTCGCAGGCGCCACACTAGCCGGAGCTGTCGTTGGACTTGCGGCACCAGTCGTCCTGACCTCCCGGGCCGACCCTTCTGCCGCGCGAGTTGCTTCGATTGCCCTGGCGACGCTGATCCACGGGAGCAATGCGGTAAAGCCAGCAGTCAGCAGTCCTGAAGCCGAGTCGACGGTTCACGCCGCGCCTCAGTTCGAGGCGGCTTGCCATCCATTACCAGCGTAACGAAACGAACCCTGCGGCGGAGAGTGCAATGGAAATCGTTGATCTGCGAGGACGCAGGGGCCTGATTATCGGGATTGCCAACGAGCATAGCCTGGCTTGGGCGGCCGCACAGCATTTCCGTAGCGCGGGAGCGGAGCTCGCCGTGACGTATCGAAATGACAAGGCCAAGTCCCATGTCGAACCACTTGCGCAAAAAGTCGGAGCGCCAATATTCCTTCCATGCAATGTCGCCACAGCAAGTCAATTAGAAGAGGTGTTCGCCGCGATCAAGGACACATGGGGATGTCTCGACTTCGCACTTCATGCAGTCGCCTGGGCGCGCAAGGATGCGCTTCTGGGTCGATTGACCGATTGCGCTGCGGAACGCTTCACGGAGGCGATGTTGGTTTCCTGTCATTCGTTCATTCATATGGCAAAATTGGCAGAGCCGCTGATGGAAAAGGGCGGAAGTTTAACGACACTAAGCTTCTACGGCGCGGAGAAGGTCGTCGACCATTACAACGTTATGGGACCCGTCAAAGCGGCGCTCGAGGCCTCAGTACGATATCTCGCCCACGAGCTTGGCCCCAAACAGATTCGCGTCAATGCCATTTCAGCTGGAACTGTCGCGACCCGCGCGGCCTCCGGTATTGAACACTTCGACGAACTTTTGAACGAGTCCGTCCGAAAGGCGCCGCTACGCCGTTTGGTCGAAGCAGATGAAGTCGGCCGCGCTGCGCTGTTGCTTGCGAGCGATTATGCGACGGCGATTACCGGCGAGGTGCTGCACGTCGATGGCGGATTTCATATTGAAGGTATGGTGTTTCACTGACGATCGTAATCGTTGATCTAGCCGATAAAACTGCGGCCAACAGCAGCTGAGCCAAAATTGATATGGATTAAAGACTGCTGCGCGCGCTGGAATTATGAATGTCACGTGCTGTCGCGCCGGCAATTGTGCGGGTGTGGTGCCAATGGGAAACCGATAATGACCACAGAGAGCAAGGCGGATCCGAAAGGTCCGGTCAACGCCGTCCGCAAGGCGAAACACGCTTGCTGCGAGGGCGCATCTGATGTCACGTCACAGGCTGGCCCGGCGAAATCGATTGAACAAAACCGCAGCGAACGTACGGTGCCGTCCGAAGTCAACAAATCCTCCTGCTGCCGCGGAACAAAAGACGGCCAACCCTCGACCTGAACTCGCTTAGAGTAGCATCCAACTGAACCTTTGAGAGCGTGAGGAGCAAGGCGTGAAAACAGCCACTCTTGATGTGGGCGGCATGCTTTCCGTGCTCGATTACCAATGCATTGAAAAGCAGCTTCGCCGGCTCCGTGGTGTTCAACGTGCAGACGCCAGCATTGGCTCCAACAGCGTGACGGTCGCATATGAGGAAGCCGTCACCAATATCACGGTGCTTAAGGACAAAATCAATCAGTGTGGCTTTCACTGCACTGGTGAAATCATGCCCAAGCATGTCTGCGAGAGCAACAAGAAACACGCCCGGAACTACGTGACGCCGGCCGTGCCGAGGGGGTCGGCGGAAGCAACGCCGGCTACGGTCGCTGCTGCGGTCCGGGAGCATCACGCCGATCAGGCGCACGGGTTGGCCGCAGCCGGCTCCATGGCGGCAAAGGCGATGCCGATGGCAGGCGAAATCGCCCATGAGATGGGCCACGGCGCCGGCATGGACATGCAGGCCATGGTTCGCGATATGCGCAACCGCTTTTGGATCAGCCTTATCTTCACCGTGCCGATCTTCATCTACTCGCCAATGGGGAATATGTTCACCCCGCCGGCTCCGCCGTTCGGGCTTCGTCTCGATCTCTGGCTGTTCTTTTTCGCAAGCGCCGCAATCGTTTATCCGGTTTGGCCTTTTGCAGTTGCCGCAATCCGGGCGCTCCGGAACGGAATCCTCAACATGGCGGTGTTGGTGCTGCTCAGCGTTGGCACCGGATACATTTTCAGTGTCGGCGCCACGTTCTTCTTCGAAGGTCAACAATTCTACGAAGCATCCGCTGTGCTTCTCGTATTCATTTTGCTCGGACATTGGCTCGAGATGCGGGCTCGTGCCGGGGCCTCGGAAGCGATCCGGGCGTTACTTGACTTGGCACCGCCGATGGCGATCGTGCTTCGTGACGGCCGAGAAGTGGAGATACCGACTGCTGAAGTTCTGGTGGGCGAAACAATCGTAATTCGTCCAGGCAACAAGATCCCCGTCGACGGAACGGTTACCGAGGGCGATTCGCTAGTCGATGAATCTATGCTCACCGGTGAATCGATGCCGGTTGGCAAGAAGCCCGGTGATATGGTCATCGGAGCGACTATCAACAAGAGCGGTACCTTCCGCTACACCGCAACTAAAGTCGGGGCAGACACGGCGCTGGCGCAGATCGTCAAATTGGTTCAGGAGGCACAGAACTCCAAGGCGCCAGCTCAATTACTTGCGGACCGCGCATCGCAGTGGTTGGTTCTGATTGCCATTGTGATTGGGCTTCTTACTTTTGCAGTCTGGTTTTGGTTGATCGGCGAGTCTTTGCTGTTCGCAATGACGCTGACGATCACGGTCTTCGTGATAGCCTGCCCAGACGCCTTGGGGCTCGCAACTCCAATGGCAGTGATGGTCGGGACGGGTTTGGGCGCCATGAACGGCATTCTGTTCAAAAACGCTGCCGCCTTGGAAGAAGCGACTAAACTTAATGTCATCATTTTCGACAAAACCGGAACGCTTACTGTCGGTCAGCCCGAGGTCGTCGATGTCGTCACGGCAACGGACGTGAGCGCTGAAGTCGTGTTGACGACGGCGTCAGCAGTTGAGCAGGGCTCCGACCATCCCTTGGCTTTGGCCATTATACGACGCGCACAAGGGCTTTCAATTCCAACGCAAAACGGCTTCGAGAATATCGAGGGAATGGGTGCGCGCGCTCACATCAGCGGAGAGACCGTGTTCCTGGGCAATCGCCGCCTTATGGATAGCCAAAAGTTTGACCTCGGTGCTCTCGCAACGGATGCTCAGCGGTTGCAAGGCGCCGGTCGTACCGTGGTCCACGTCGCACGGGGCGGTAAGGTCATTGGGTTAATTGCCATTGCCGACGCGATTCGGCCTAGTGCAGCAGCTACTGTTTCCAAGCTGCGCGAGCGAGGCATAGAGGTTGCAATGTTGACCGGTGATAATGCAGGGACAGCGCAAAGAATAGGTCGTGATCTTGGTCTCGACATTGTGCTCGCAGATGTGTTGCCCGGACAGAAAGCCGACAAAGTCAAGCAACTTCAGAGTCAGGGTAAAAAGGTGGGCATGGTGGGCGATGGCGTCAACGACGCGCCAGCCCTCACACAGGCGGATGTTGGCTTTGCAATCGGCGCCGGCACTGATGTTGCCATCGAAAGTGCCGATGTGGTGCTCATGAAGAGTGACCCCTACGACGTGGTCGGAGCAGTGGAGCTCTCGCGCGCTACCTTACGAAAAATGCACCAAAATCTATGGTGGGCTGTCGGGTATAACGTCGTTGCGTTTCCACTAGCTGCCGGCGTGTTATATCCAATCCTCCTCAGCCCGGAGATCGCTGCGCTCGCGATGTCGGGAAGCTCGGCGATCGTCGCGATCAACGCGCTGATGCTTAAGCGCACCAAGCTCGCCGGCATCTCGCGCCACGACGTAGCCTCTGCCGCGCCGTTGGGCGGCGTAGTGGCGCGTGCGTGAGCGGCCAAGCAGACGCTGAGCCGCTTTCATGGCGCGCGTTGCTCGCCCTCTTGCTCGCGATGTTCGCCATCAGCGTGGGCTATGGCATCGTGCTACCAATACTACCGTTCCTGGTCGGGCGGCTTGCCGGGACCAATGACCCAGTTATCCAATCGTGGCACACCGGCCTCGTGACTGGGACTTACATTCTTGCCATTTTCCTATTCGCGCCGGTGTGGGGCAAACTTTCAGACCGATGGGGACGACGCCCGGTCATTCTGTTGGGTCTAACGGGTTTTGCGTCATCTGTTGCGTTGTTTGGCTTAATCGAAAGCTTACCTGTGCTCTACTTGGGACGCTTTCTTGACGGACTATTCGCTGCCGCGATTGCGCCGGTAACTTACGCACTCGTCGGCACTCATTCTCCGTCGAAGGAATTGCAAGCTCGTCGTTTTGTCTTGATAAGCATCGCGGGAACGGCGGGATTTTTTGCCGGACCGTTGCTTGGAGGCGCCGTTCTACAAGCGTCCCGGCTGTTAAACCCCGAAGCGAATGAAATATATTCCTTGCCGTTTTTCGCAGCTTCAATTCTAGCCCTTGCTGCCGCTGCGGCAGTTTGGAATCTGGTGCCCGGCACCGATCAATTACAGCGTAATCGGTCTTCTAGCGTCGGGACGCATCGCGATCCAAAAGTGATCTTGCGTCTTTATATAGTAGCGTTCGTGACTGCCGGCGCAATTGGCGCCTTCGAAGTGGGTTTGGCGTTACGAGGAAAACAAGTACTTGGAATGGATGCGACCCGCATAGGGATGATGTTTGCGGAATGCAGCCTTGTAATGTTCGTTGCTCAGGCATTTGTGTTTTCTCCAATCATCAAGCCGGAGAGTACGCGTTGGCTTCTGACTCCGGGTCTAGCGGTCTTGGCCCTGGGTCTTGTGTTCGTTCCGTTCGCAAACACCCCTATGACGTTGAGTATTGCCGTCGCGTTGGTGGCCGCAAGTGCAGGCATCCTGTCACCGATCGCTACTTATTGGGCCTCGCTCAATGCGGGTGAGAGCCAAGGTGCCGATCTGGGCCGCATGACCGCGTCTGCCAGCCTAGGACAAGCCCTTGGCTCGGCCGCGGGAGGCCTGCTGTTCGATGCGCCGCTATTGCCCGGCTCGGCTTTCACCGTGACCGCTGTAATTGTTTTGGTGGGGGCCATCGCGAGCCTGGGGCTGCCCAAGCTTCTGGTGCGTCCTCTGATATCTCTCAGTCACAAATCGAGAGATGACGCGAACCGCCAAGCAACGACGAGGGCGCTCAGACACCCGCATGAGCATGGCTAAAAGTCACGCTTCTAGAGTCGTTGCGCCTGTGGGTCTCTCGCGAGCGTCGGTCCTTTACGACGACCTTTATGTGCGTTTTTCTCGAAAGTGGGTTTCTGCATCCCGGCAGCTTATGCCAGTCAATGGTCCGATCGGTGGGGATAGGCTTGCAGTATTGCCAGTCGCTATCGTTTTCAACCTGTTTGCGTTACAACAAATCAACTTTGAGAAAAGACGTCGGCGCCAGAGTTTGAGTCTGGCACAGCTCAGTCCTAATGTATCAACTCCGTAATAGGTGAACGCAAAAATGGTTCGGCGATCAAAGAACTTATTCAGTCTCCTTCTCGTCGTCTTGGGGTTTGCCTCAGCCTTCCTCTTTTTGCAGCTCGGTGTTGGCGGAGGACCTGCCTTGTCGCCAGTGCTTATCATGCAATTGCCGAGCCCTATGTCGGATGCAACGTGGGATGTTTATGCGCGATATGGAGCCGTTGGTGTGCTTTTTGGACTTGTGGTGCCAACCTGCGCTTTCGCTGCCGCTGCCGCAATTTGGTTAAGTCGGAAAGCCTAGCGCCTGGTGCGACCACTTCAGGCAGATAAGCACGCAAGCCAAATGATCTAAGACCTGGTGCCGCATGCGCACCCTCGACTCAAAAATTAAGCGTCGTCTTGAACGAGAAAATCGTGTTGTCTTTATCCCTGACTTGCTAGCATCTTCCTGAAGCGGGAAAGTGCAGCGATGAGGAAAAAAGCGCCGATGGCGGCTATCAGCATCAGGTCGGCCCAGACGACTTCTATTCCCGCGCCGCGATACAACACGGACTGTGCGAAACGAACAAAGTGAGTGGACGGAGAGATGAGCATCGCCTTCTGTAGCAGATTTGGCATGCTCTCGAATGGCGTGAAAGTGCCGGATAGCAAAAACATGATGACGAACACAGGAATAGAAAGCAGCGCGAATTGAGGCATCGAGTTTGCAACGGTTGCCAATAAGATCCCCAGAGAAGCCACTGCGAACAGATAAATTGCGGTCCCAATTAAAAATAGTTCAATCGATCCGACGATCGGAATGCTAAGTACGGTCTGTACGACAAGGTGAAGAGAAAGGCCCGCTGCGATTAGGATGATCAAACCATTCGACCAAATCTTTGCTACTGCGATTTCACTCGGTCTTACTGGCATAACCAGTAGATGCTCGATTGTGCCACGCTCTCGTTCGCGCATGACGGCGGCGCCTACTAAGATAATACCAAGCATGGTGATGTTGTTCATGATATCCATGCTTGCGTTGAAGCGGATTGCTTCGAGGTTTTGGTTGAACAAAGCCCGAATAACTGGATCAATCGGCAGTGCTTGGCTCCAGTTGCCTTGTTTCAGAAAACCCGCGGTTTCGCGCGCGATTATCTCCTGGATGTAAGCAGTTCCAACGGCCGCTTGGCTTACGGCGGTAGCGTCAACATTGATCTGGATTGACGGGTTGCGATTTGCCAACAAATCGGCCTCTAGCCGCGGCGGAATTTCAATAATAAAAGTGTATTCTCCTTTATCGAGTAATTGATCGACCTCTGACCTGTCGAGTTCGCGCGGTGTCCGAAAATAGGGAGGTTGTAAGGCAGCCTTGATGCGAGACGACAACGCCGATTGATCTGCGTCCACCACGGCCACGCTCGCGTTTCTCACCTCGGTCTTAATGCCTGTCGCCATGGCGTAGACCGCGACTGTAAAAACGTAAATGATGAGAATGACCATAACGACATCGCGGGAAAGACTTGCGATCTCTTTTAATCCGAGACGGAACACGTTTTGAAACCAGCGCATCATTGCTACCGTCCTTGCCTTTGCACGATCAGGCGGGCTAGCAGCAGGAATAGAAGGCCGAAACCGAACAGAACGGTAATTTCGCGGATGTAGGCATTTGCTTCGAGTCCCTTTGCGAAAACACCGAGGCTGACGGTCTGAAACCAAAGTGCGGGAAACCCCAATCCCATCACACGAGCAATGCCCTCGAGTGTCGAGGCCGGATAAAGAAATCCGGAATAATGTGCTGCCGGGATCACCGTCAGAATTGCGGTGCCGAAAACAGCTGCAACCTGTGTGGAGACGAAGGCTGAGATCAGTAATCCGAATGCCGTGGCGGCGAACACGTACATCAGAGCTGCAATTGAGAGGCCGATTACCGAGCCTTTGGGAACGATACCAAACAGACCGGCTGACATGGCCAGCAAGCTTATGAAGCTGGCAAAGCCGATTGCAATATACGGAATTTGTTTGCCGAGAAGATATTCTCCTATGGTTGCGGGGGAGGCATACACGTTCATGATCGAGCCCATTTCTTTCTCTCGCACGACTCCGACCGCAGTCAACATGGCGGGAATTAATACGAGCAAAAGCATTATCGCTCCGGGCGTCATTGCGAAGACGCTGCGAAAATCTTGATTGTAACGAAAGCGTGGCTCAACGCCGATCGGAAAAGTTTGTGCATTCCGGCCGTCAAATCGGCGCGTGCGTTCCGTCGCATAGTTCAGAATGACTCCTTGAATGTAAGCGCGAGCAGTCTCTGCCGGGAAGGTGTTGCCACCGTCCAGCCAAAAGCTCACCTCCGGCTTACGACCTTGCAAGAGGTCGCGACCGAAACTGGGAGGGATATCGATGGCGAAACGTAGGCTCCCCGAACGAAGTCGGCGGTCGATTTCAAATTCGTCATTGATCGCGTCGCGCTCGACAAAATAGCGAGAATTCGAGAAGCGTTCGAGGAAATTCCGACTCTCGATGGTTTGATCCCGGTCTAGTACCGCATAGGGCAGACTCTCAATGTCAAATGAGATGCCGTAACTGATCGCTGCCATGAGAATGAGCGGACCGATCAACGCGAATGCTAGCCGGATACGATCTCGAAGTACTTCAATAGATTCTCGCCGGGCGAACGCCCAGATACGACCCAACGACGCGCCCCCCGACCGATCCGACTTCTGCAGCTCTGGTGAAGCCCCGATTTCGGGACTATTTGCGAGAGCGCTGCCGGTAGTTTCGTTCTCCGAGGAGGCATCCTCCGCGATCTGGAGTCTTGGGGGCGGGACAGCCTTTTCAAGATACGCGACGAAAGCATCTTCGAGTGTTTCAACACTCTGGCTGCGTCGGAGCTCTGCCGGAGTGCCAACCGCGAGAACGCGTCCCGCGTGCATCAGCGAAACGCGATCGCAGCGCTCCGCTTCGGTCATGAAATGCGTCGAGATGAAGATCGTCACGCCTTCGCCACGAGACATCTCTACAAGCAGCCGCCAGAACCTGTCGCGTGCGGCCGGGTCAACGCCGGAGGTCGGCTCGTCTAGAATCAGGACTTCCGGCTGATGCAGGCAAGCAGCCGCAAGTTGCAGCCGCTGGCGTATGCCGAGCGGCAAGCCTGCGGGCAACGCCCCTGCGACGAGGTCGAGGTCAAATCGAACGAGCGCATCACTCACTCGTGCGCCGAGCTGCCCCGCCGGAATACGAAACAGGCGGCCATGCAACTCGAGATTCGCTCGTACGGAAAGTTCCTCATAGAGCGAAAAAGATTGCGACATATATCCCACACGCATTCGTGTCGCGATGTCTTGAGCATTAACTGGCGTACCCAGGAGTTCGGCGCTGCCTTCGCTGGCCGGCAGCAGTCCCGTCAGCATTTTCATTGTGGTTGTCTTGCCGCAGCCATTTGATCCGAGGAACCCAAAAATCTCCCCCCGGGAAATACGGAAGCTTACGTGATCGACGGCGGTGAAGTCGCCGAAGCGCATCGTAAGGTTTTCGGCTGCAATAGCTGGGGGGCCGTCGCTCTGCTGTAACGGTGCAATCAATAGCGGTGTAGGATCGCCACGACGTTCGGGACGTTGGAGAACGAGGTAGGCTTGTTCCAAATTGCGCGCGTTAGCCGATGCGAGTAAGTCGGCCGTCGGGCCTGCAGCCAGGATCCGACCCTCATCGATGGCCACAATACGCTCGAAGTTGTCCGCTTCCTCCATGTATGCCGTTGCGATCACAAGCGTCATGTTCAGGCGCTCGCTGCGAATGTGGTTGATGAGATCCCAAAATTGTCGCCGTGACAGTGGGTCGACGCCGGTTGTCGGCTCGTCAAGAATTAGCAAGTCCGGGTCGTGGACCAGCGCACAGCAAAGTCCAAGCTTCTGCTTCATGCCGCCCGATAATTTCCCTGCCGCACGATCGCGGAAAGGCTCGAGGCTGGTGGCTTTTAGAAGACGCTCGATTCGAGCGGCTCGATCGTTGGCCGATTGCCCGTATAGTCGACCAAAAAAATCGATGTTCTCGACGACTGAGAGTGTCGGATACAGATTGCGGCCCAAACCCTGCGGCATGTAGGCAATGCGCGGCGCGACCGCATCTCGGTGATCTTGAGATGCCATATTTCCGCCGAGGACTGTTACAGCGCCGAACTGAATTCGCCGCACGCCCGCGATCAACCCGAGGAGTGTCGATTTGCCGACACCATCCGGACCGATCAGGGCCACGCTCGATCCGGCTGGGATCGATAGGCGGACCCCGTCAAGTGCGATCGTAGCACCGTAATGATGACTGACGGCGTCGATCCGGACGGCTAGTTCATCGCTGCGCGACATCCGGAAGCCTCACGGCGAGGTTCGATGGCCAAGTCGCTCCGTTGCGAAGTTTCACGTAAGCGTTACCCGTCATACCGGCCTTCACATAGCCTCGATAGGTCTCCAAAATCTTGAAGTCGATGTGAAGCTTAATGCGGTACATCAATTTGTCTCGCTCGTTCGCTGTCTCGACATATTTGGGAGTGAACTGCGCATTTGCCGCGACGAAAGATACAGTTGCGGGAACGACGTATTCGGGCGCGCTATCGAGAACAATGCGCGCCTCCGAACCCAGCTCCACGCGGCCGACCTGGCTCGTGGGCAGAAAGATGGTCATGTGCGCCTCTGCGAGGCTGAGCAACGTCAGCACACGCCCGCCCGCAGCGACGACCTCGCCAGCCTGAGCCAAGCGATACTCAACGCGACCCGATAGGGGTGCCCTAAGTGTCATGTCAGCGATCGATGCCTGAATCTGCGCCACCTGGGCCTCGGCGACCTCAGTCGCCGCCTTCGCATCCTCGATTGCGACCCTCGCGCCTTCAAGGACCGCCTTCGAGACGTCTCTCTGCGCAGTACGTCGATCAAGCTCTGCCTGTGTGGATATATTGGTGCGTGAGAGCTCGAGAGTGCGTCGAAGCTCAGCTTCGGCAAGTTTTAGTTCGGCCTCCCGCAAACCGACATCAGCCTGCGCTCGGGCAACACTTTGATGGGCGCGATGCACTGCAGCCTTTGCGGCTACTAGTTGCGCAAGAACCTCCGTTGTGTCGATTCGAGCTAAGACGCTGCCCGACTGGACCTCGGCTCCTTCATTAACGAGAACCTCCGCCAGCCGACCCGCATACTTCGTAGCAACGTCCACGCGCTCGACCTCGATCCGGCCGTTTGCACGCGTAAGGCCTTCTGGCACGCGCGAGGCTTGTTGTTGGAGCCAGTACGCATAGCCTCCTGCGGCTCCCACCGCCAAAATCACAACACTTGCAAGGGGAACAATGCGCATTTGGATCACTACCTCAGCCGTAATGCCCCAGTCTCGATTGGGGGTCCCATCTTTTGGATGTCCTGACCTCAGTCTTTTGAGGAGGCATGCTGTCAAGAATTGTTCCAACGCCTGACACTAACGTTAGCCATCCTCGTTGGCAAAGCGGCTTCAGAGCAAGAAAAGTTCGCGAGGAGCGTTTAGACGACTTTGTTTGACCTGCATCAAAGTCGGCCAAGTTCGACGGAATAATGTTGTCGTGAGGATGTGTTATGCTCTCGACGACCGCCAGAATCGGGTTTCTTGTTTACCGCCGCACTCTTTCAGCGGGCATGTTGCTTATCCTCGCTATTGCGTTCCTTGCAGCTTTGTTAGGGGCTGCGCAAGCGTGTCCTCCGGCTAATTTGTCTGAACCCAAGATTGCTGCCACTCAAGTGACAGCCAAGCACAACAAGATGGCAGCAGCGGGCAGAACAGTTGAGCTGAAGTCGACTGCGGTGACAGACGCATTTAAAGCGGTTGGCCGATGTTGTGGAAGCTTAGTGTCAGGTTCTATCTGTCCGAGTTTTTCCTGCTCAATGGGTTCGGCGGCTTTGCCGGCAACGGTGTTGTCCGTTAGCCCGTATTTAATCGTGCGCAGTCGCGGCGTGACCGATGATACTGGACTTATGTTTTCGGCATTAAAGGCCGATTTTCGTCCACCCCGCCACATTGCCTGAGCGCGGCGCGGGCGAGTGTGACCGTTCTTGCCTAGTGACATCGCGCGTCGATTAGCCTGAGGCCGGCTCTCGCGTGTAGCCGAGCGGCTCAGCGGCAAGAACTCTCGCACACGAGCGTTCGGAAGACGAACCAAACTTTTCACGTCAAGCCATGAGGCAAGATATGAACCGCCGCAAATTTATTGGAACCGCTGCAGCTGCAGCTGTCACCGTTTCACTGCCACCACTGCTGCGCCCAGCGTCTGGCGCCTCGGACCCGCGCGACGTACTCCGGATCGTTCGGCGCGGGATTGAAGTCAATGGTCGGTCTGCCGACGTATTCGGTCTGATCGGAACTAGTGGCAAGCCGGGCCTTTCCATTGCGGCCGGACAAGATTTCAACGTCAGCCTTCGCAACGAAACAGAGGATCCGACCATCGTTCATTGGCACGGGCTGACGCCCCCGTGGACTCAAGACGGCGTGGCCGATGCGCATATGCCGGCTATGAACGGACGATCCGAACGCAGGTTCAAATTTCCAGTCGGCGCGGCAGGTACCCATTGGATGCACGCGCACACGCTGCAAGAACAGTCACTGTTGGCGGCACCTCTCATCGTAAAAGATAACGAGCCTCGCGACGAGCAAGATGTCGTCATCATGCTTCATGATTTTTCCTTTGCCACGCCGGAGGAGATTCTCACGCGCCTTAAAAATGGTACTGCTAAGCAAGGCGCATCCGGTAATTCGATCGTCATTTGGTCGGGCACAACGCACGGTCACGAAACGGTGCCGGCGACACCGCAAATCCCACATGACGGCACGAACTTGCACTTGAATGACATCGACTACGATGCCTACCTCGCCAACGACCGGACGCTTGATGATCCGGAGGTGGTGCAGGTTGAGCCCGGCGGCCGCGTCCGACTCCGCATTATAAATGGCGCGACCGCTACCGCTTTCACGATTGATCTTGGCGACATTGTCGGGAACCTGATTGCTGTCGATGGCCAAGATGTTTCGCCGGTTGCCGGATTTCGCTTTCCGGTTGCGATGGGGCAACGACTCGATATCCGATTACACTTGCCGGGCGAGAAGCGTGCGTTCCCAATTTTGGCATTGCGGGAGGGCGCAAGAGAGCGGACCGGCATAATCCTGGCCCAAACCGGTGCTCAAGTAACGAAGCTCGCGTCAAGAGGCGAAAAGGCGGGTCCCGTTGTGGATCTCGTTCTCGAACAAAAATTGCGAGCTGCAAAGCCGCTGGCATCGCGTTCGGCGCATAAGCGCTTTGAAATTGCGTTAACTGGCAAAGCGCAGAGCTACGAATGGGGACTCGAATCACGCCCGAACCTCGTCGCGCGTCAGGGTGATCGACTTGAGGTCACTATGATCAACCACAGCGTGATGTCCCATCCCATGCATCTCCCAGGTCATCGCTGTAGACGCGCACCGGTTTTCTGGAGCCATGCGCGACACGGTGCACATTCCACCGCGCCGTGCGGTCACGATCGCTCTCGACGCCCAGAACCCCGGCCAATGGGCGTTTCATTGTCACCATCTTTATCATATGGCAGCCGGTATGATGACAACCTTACGTTACGACGGCTGAAACTAGAACGCCAACGTCTGAGGAGATTGTCATGACTCTTATCAATCAGCTTCGTTTTGCGCCTGCAGTCGCGGCTCTTGCGTTGCTCCTGACCGCCGCCGAATCAGATAGCGTCGCTTTCGCGCAAACACCGGCGATCTCGGCCGCCTTGCCCGAGTCGACGATCAAGTCGCTTCAGGAAGCTCTCAACAAGCAAGGGATTGCGACAAAGACCGACGGCGTCTTGACTGACGAGACGCGCGCCGCAATCCGGAAATATCAATCACAGCATCACCTGTCTGTAACTGGGGAGCCTGACAAGCCGACGCTGGAGAAACTCGGTATTGCCGCCCGTCAGAGCGCCGCGCCGGGCGGCCAAACCGAACAAGCGCAAACCGGTCCGCGGCCGATCATGGCGCCTGGCGGAATGATGCAGGGCGGGATGATGCCGGGTGGAATGATGAACTGCCCGATGATGAGGCCAGGTCATGCGGCAGGCCCGTCCGGCAAGGTGCAACAAAGTATGCAAATGCAGCCGGGGCAGATAGCGCAAGGCGGCGCGACAGACCGCGAGATGATGCAAAGCATGATGCAAATGATGCAGGGGATGATGCAGATGATGTATGTGCAACTCCAGCGGCACGGATCGAGCCAGTTAACTCCAACCCAGCCTGAGGCGATGCCCCACGGACAGACGCAACAAAATCCGCGCTGATCAGCGATAGACGAGAGCCAGGCAGGACGTTTGATCATGAACGCGATCAGGGGCCCCACCAAGTGTCGCTGACGATGAGTTGCGACGGTTCGCAAAAAAATACAGAGGAGAAAAATTACAGAGGAATAAGTCGCGGTCGTTTGGATGCAGGTAGCGGAGGACCAAGATGATGACGACAGAATCTCCTTTTAGGTCGCCGGATCCGGAGCGTAACATTCAAACTCATAAATCGATGCGGTCTCAGCTTTTTTTAGCATACCTACCGTTGGCGCTGGTGCTGAGCGGCGTCGTAATGTTTCTGTTCGGGTTTTCATGGTGGACAACGTTGATCGTGATTCTGCTTCTGGCGTGCCCGGCAGCAATCGCCGTAGCGCTTTACTCAAGCTCAAATTCGGTACAAAACCGTAGTCGGGCCGATCAGCCCGACTAACTTGTTGGCAACTCGCAGACGCATAATTGGCCCTTTTTGAACTAGGCTGCGGCATAATGGAAACGGCCGCGCGTCGGTTGGCGCAGGCACAACGCATTTCGCGCAACCGCGTGACGCGGTAAAGCATTCGACTCTTGGTATAATCACCCTCATGAACATGTCGCGCCTTTGCAGGCGGTTCTAGTTCGGCCTGTTTGGCGATATGGAGGTAGTCAATGAACATAGGACAGGCATCCCGCGCTTCTGGCGTATCGGCCAAGATGATTCGTTACTATGAAGGCATTGGGTTGCTTCCCGAAGCTGCCCGCAATGAAAGTGGATATCGCGACTATGATGTCGTGGATGTACATAGGCTGGCATTTGTACGACGCGCGCGCGATCTGGGTTTCGCTGTCGATCGCATCCGCGAGCTGTTTCTTCTCTGGAGCGACCGGGAACGCGGCAACGTCGATGTAAGGGCAATTGCAAACGCGCATGTTGCTGAGCTGCAGGATCAGGCGAAAAAGCTCGACGCAATGATTGCTACGCTACGACACCTCGTGCGTTCGTGCCGCGGCGAAAATCGGGATGAATGCCCGATTATGGCGGATCTGAGTCGGGGCGCCGCCGCGTTAGGAGGGTCGCGGCGCAAAAGCCCAAAACCCGTTGCAGAACGGGCACGCGTGTGACCTAATTTTCTCGGGGTTAGAGTTCCAGCTCTAAATACTTTTAGAAATCAATGCTTTAGGCTTCCTTCGTGGGAAGGTTTCGGGCGACGTTCCAGAATCATCAGTTGGCAAAAGCGCGTGGACGACCTATTTTGATTTTCTGGAGTCTAATTGCCAGATGCTGAAATTGGTGACCCGAAGAATGCGCTTGAAGGCGGCCGTGTTTTTGGCCGCCCTTTACGCATTGACGGTCTTGGCGCCGCATATGGCGCTCGCTGCCGCGGGCCCCGGCGGTTACGTGCATTGCCTGACCCAGGGAAAATCCGTGCACGTCCATTCTGCCGCGTCCGATCATGAACACGCGGTTGGTTCCGCGCACAGTCATGCCGGCAATGAGGCCCTGCCTGATTCTGAAGAGTCGCAGGGGCCTGCCGCTGCCTGTTGCGGTCTGTTTTCGGTGACGGCGCTCGCAAGCGAGCCCCGTGCCATTCTTCCCGCGCCGCAAATCGCGTCGCGCATCCTTCCTTTCCCGTCGAACGGAGTCGACGGGCAGGGGCCAGGCCGCATCATCCGCCCTCCTATCGTCTGATTGACGCTTGTTGAAGCGCATGCGCGCGCGGATTCGATTCCGCGCGGGCAGGGCGCAGGTTCGTCAATCACATGGTGGGGTGTCATGTTCACGCATCGTCCGGCTGTCCGTTCCGCGATTTCGCGGAGCCCGGGGCTATTCAATCAATCCGCATCGCGGTCCGCGGGCGCATTGCTGCTGCTCTTCATGCTTGCCGGCTGCACGGCGGCGCCGGGCACGCCGCTCGTTATAGCTGACCCGTCTGATCCAAACGCGCCGGTTCGCGCGGTGCGCTATAGCCCCGTCCTTGCCGGCTATACGTCTCAGCGTCCCGTCGCGCCCATGCCATGGCGCGAGCGCAACGAACGTGTAACTCCGAAAGGAGACACGCAATGAAGCCGTCTGTGGCAGCCGGACCTATTCTGCGGATCGTCTGTGTTTCCGCGGCGCTCGCGCTCGGCGGTTGCGCCTCCTTCTCTGCGGATCGCGGCATGAGCGCGGTCGAAGAATTCGGGGGAGCGCCCATCGGAAAAGAGGTCCTGGCTATCCGGTCTGATGAGGAGGCGGCCGCTGCCCGGGCAACAGTCGAGAAGCTTCTGACGCGCCGGATGTCTGCCGATGACGCGGTACAGATCGCGCTTCTGAACAACCGCGACCTTCAGGCTGCATACAACGAGCTGGGAATTTCGGAAGCGCAGATGGTGCAGGCGAGCCTGCCTGCGAATCCGACTTTCACAATCGAACGAATCGCGGGTCTGGGCAGCGTCGAGATCGAAGCCCGGTTGATCGGCAGCATTCTCTCGCTCCTGACATTGCCAGCCAAGGCCAAAATCGCGGCGGACCGGTTTCGTCAGGCGCAGCTGAAAGCCGCCGAGACGACGCTGCGTGTCGCAACCGAAGCCCGCCGCGCCTATTACCGGGCGGTTTCAGCGCGGGTCATCTCGGGGTTCCTTGTCCAATCCCAGTCTTCAGCGCAGGCCGCGACCGAGCTTTCAAAAGAGCTTGGCGAAGCGGGCACGATGAACAAACTCGATCAGGCGCGCAATCAGGTGTTCTTCGCCGAGCTGACTGCGCAGCTTGCGCAGGCGCGCCAGCTTGCTTCCACCGAGCGGGAGCGTCTGACGCGTGTGATGGGCTTGTGGGGGCCGGATACTGACTTCAAACTCCCGGCAACTCTGCCGCGCATGCCGCCGCGGCCGGGCGGTCAACCCGATATCGAGCGTGCCGCGGTCGCAAAACGGCTCGATCTGCAAATCGCGCGGATGGAAGTACAGGCGCTTGCGACCTCGTTCAACCTGACGAACGCGACGCGCTTTGTTTCAGTACTTGATCTCTCGGGCATCAAAAAACGGGTGAAGACGACGGATGAGGAGGGCAACGTCGAAGTCGAGAAAGAGCGCGGCATCGAAATCGAGCTGCAAATCCCGATTTTCGATCTTGGGGCTTCGAAGGTTCGCCAGGCTGAAGAAAGTTACATGCAGGCGGTCAACCGCCTGGCAGCCAAGGCGGTCAATGTTCGTTCCGAGGCGCGTGAAGCTTACGGCACGTACCGTGCTGCCTACGATATCGCGCGGCACTATCAGCGCGAGGTCTTGCCGCTGCGCAAGATCATCTCGGACGAAACGCTGCTTCGCTATAACGCGATGCAGGTCGATGTATTCACGCTTCTGACCGAGGCGCGGTCGCGCATTGCGGCAACCAACGCCGCCATTGAAGCCGAACGCGCATTCTGGCTCGCCGCAACTAATCTTGGCGCGGCGGTTCTCGGCGGCGCCGCGGGGGGCGGCGAAGGCGAATCGAGAGGCCCGGCCATGGCCGCGGCCGAAGGCGGCGGCGGACACTAAAGGAGAAAAAATTCATGAACAAATCACGCAGAAACTTCATCAGCAGTTCCGCCCTTGTGCTGGCGGGCGCGGCGCTTGTCAGCGGGCGGGGAAAGGCTTCGGAAATCCCCGAAGCCGTCATCCAGGAATCGCCTAAGATGCAGCCGCCGCTTTATCCCAACACCGGCCGGGATTATCAGCCGGTGGTGACGCTGAACGGATGGACCCTGCCGTTCCGCATGAAGGACGGGTGGAAAGAATTCCATCTCGTGGCCGAGCCGGTGGTGCGGGAGATGTCGCCGGGCATGAAGGCGCATCTCTGGGGCTATAACGGGCAGTCGCCGGGACCGACCATCGAATGCGTCGAAGGCGACAAGGTCCGTATTTTCGTCACCAACAAGCTGCCGGAGCACACGACCGTTCACTGGCACGGCGTCGTGCTGCCAAGCGGCATGGACGGCGTCGGCGGGCTGACGCAGCCGCATATCAAGCCGGGCAAGACCTTCGTTTATGAATTCGTGGCCACGAAAAGCGGCACGCATATGTATCACCCGCATGCGGATGAGATGGTGCAGATGGCGATGGGCATGATGGGTTTTCTGGTTATCCATCCGGCCGATCCGAATTTCCAGCGTGTCGACCGCGACTTCGTGTTCCTGATGGCGGGCTATGACATCGACCCCGGCAGTTATGTGCCCAAGGTCATGACCATGCTCGACTTCAACCTCTGGGCCTGGAACAGCCGCGTGTTTCCGGGGATCGATCCTTTTGTCTGCAATTACAACGACAAGGTCAGGATCCGGATTGGCAATCTGACCATGACCAACCATCCGATTCACAAGCACGGCGCTCCGTTCACCGTCACCTGCACCGATGGAGGGTGGGTGCCGCAGACAGCCCGCATTCCGGAAGTGACGACGGACGTTCCGGTCGGTGCGATGCGCGCCTTCGAGTTCACGGCCGATGAAATGGGCGACTGGGCGATTCATTGCCACAAATCGCATCACACGATGAACGCGATGGGCCACGACGTGAAGACATTCATCGGCGTAGACAAACGGACCGCGCAGCGCGCCATCAGAAGACTGGTCCCTGACTACATGCCGATGGGATCGGCCGGCATGGCGGAAATGGGCGAAATGGAAATGCCCATGCCGGACAACACGCTGCCGATGATGACCGGTTTCGGGCCGTTCGGCCCGGTTGAGATGGGCGGCATGTTTTCTGTCGTGAAGGTGCGCAAGGGCATCGCGCGCGACGACTACAAAGACCCGCCCGATTACGAGCACCCGCCCGGCACGGTTGCTTATGAATTCAAGGGCACGGCGCCACAAGCCATCCGCCAGGGTCCGCCGCCGTCATCCGAAAAGACGCGGATGGAAGTTGACGTGGTCAAGCCCGGCGCGAAGAAGCCGGTCAAGCATCAACATTGAGAACCAGAAGGAGAAATTCATGTCATTGCCATTGCTGAAATCGCTGAAGGCCGCGTCGCTGACGGCGGCAGCCGTGTCATTTCTATCGATTGCGCCTGTTGCGCTCGCAGGCCCGGGGCAGCCGGGTCATTCGCATAGTCACGGCGAATATTCGGCGGGTCAGCCCGGCGACCCCAAAAAGCCCGCGCGAATCGTCTTGGTAACGATGCGCGAAACCGACGACGGAAAAATGATCTACGTGCCGGACCGAGTCGACGTGAAGCGCGGCGAGCAAGTCCGCTTCATCGTCACGAATGCAGGCGCGATCCCGCACGAGTTCACGATCGCAAGCACCGAAGACAATCTCAAGCATGCGGAAGAGATGAAGAAAAATCCGGAGATGGAGCACGACGATCCAAACAGCAAGACGATCCAGCCGAAGAAGAAAGCAGAGATCGTGTGGCGCTTCAGCAAGGCCGGCACCTTTGAATTCGCCTGTCTGATCCCTGGCCACCGCGAGGCCGGAATGATCGGCACCGTGGGCGTGAAATAAATCTGAACCAACCAAAAAGGAGAAAACCATGACCAGAAGAAAGATGATGATTGCTGCCGCGCTGTTTGCGCTCGGGGCTCCGGTAATGGCGATAGCGCAGAGCGAGCCGGTGCTGGCGCAGGCGCCGCAGCTGATCAACGGGGAGGTGACGAAGATCGACGAAGCCGAGGGCAAGTTGACGATCAAGCATGGGCCCATCAAGAAGTTCGATATGGACGGAATGACAATGGTGTTCCGGGCGCAGGACCCGGCCATGCTCAAAGCCGTCAAAACGGGCGACAAGGTGAGATTCGACCTTGAGAAGATCAAGGGCCAGTTCACCATCACCAAAATCGAAAAGGCAAAGTAGGCGGTTCTTAGCGAGCTGGCCGGGCGCCTGTTCGGCCAGCCGCATCCACGTCATTCACATCCGCGCGTGTAGAGCGCTGCAAAGGCCCTTGCGGCCAGCCTGGGTGGGAATGTCGAATCCGGCGGTGTGATGATGAATGTGCCTAGAATGTTCGATGGCTGGACCGGCTTGCGCGGTCTCGCGGCGGGTTTGCTCTTTTGGTCAGGCACGGGTTTTGCCGCTGATCGCCCGGTATCGATCGCGTTGCATGCGCCGGTTGCGGTTCACATCTTGGAAAAGGGTGTTTACGAAGCGGAGACGATTGCAAGCACCAGCAAGAAAGAGGCGACCGGAATACAAAACATTGTCAGGAATCCACGCCTGGTCAGGAGCACGGCGGTCGTGCCGGGCCGGACTGGAGTGCGGTTCGGTGTGCGTTACCTGGTCGGTGGTCCCACGGAAACTAATGTTGAGCTGAAGCTCATCATAAGGTTTCCCGACCCCGGCCTTCTGGACCCGAAAACAAGCGCAAGGTATTTCCAGACTGAACACAGCGCCGTGGTGCAAACGGGCGTTCCGGGATATTGGGAGTACCATCTCGAAAACGACTGGGAGATCGTGCCAGGAATCTGGCAGTTCGAGTTCTGGTCCAACGCGGGCAGACTGGCAGTCGAGCGGTTTTGCGTGATCGAAGGGGCATTGCCGCCCGAAACGGAAATCGTGCGGAAATGTTCCCAAATCCTCATGGGGAGCGTCAGCTCCAGCGAAGGATTCGTGGACCGGCAAGCGCGCCGATGAGCGTCATCTCCAGCATCGCGAGCGTGTATGAGATCGCCACGAAGGCCACGGCGTCATCGTGACAATGGAGCGCATATCCGACCGCGGCGATAGCCCCGGCGAGCAACCCGACATACGCGCCGGCCCGGGGCAAATTAGTCGGCGCCAGACGCCGGACGGCCAATGCGAGAATGATGAAGGCGGGCAGGGCCAGGGCTGGAATTTGCAGCAGGCAGCCCAGCCAGGCTGCATCGCCGACGTGATGGGACCATTCGCCGACCGGCACTCCCGCCAGCTCGTTCAAGGCCAGGGCGATGATGGCTGCGAAAGGCACGATCGCGAGGGCCAAAGCCCATCTGACGCGGCGGCCGGGAACCGAGAGGTCGCGCACAACCGGCAGCGCGGCCGCGACGACGCTGACCGTGAAGATCAGCTTGAGGACAAAGACGTAGTTGTGCGCTGAAAGGCCGGCAGCCAGATCGGCGCGGGGCTCCAGCCATGTGAGCGAAACCGTCAGGACAACGGCCAATGCGAACATCGCCGCGAACGTCACTGTCAGGGTTGGCGCGAAGAGCGAGGGGCGTGGGTCCTCGCTGCTCAGACGCGCCACAAGGCTGTCAATCTTTGTCATGTTTCTGCTCATCCGAAAATGCGTCCCATGGCCTTTAACGCGCGATGCACGTTGACTTTGACTGCGGCTTCCGACATTCCGGTTTTCGCAGCCGCCTCAGCGGAGGTCAGGTCCTCAATCTTCGTCAGTTCGGTCGGCGTGCGGAGCCGCTCCGGCAAACCCGAAATCGCTTTACGAACATCGAACACGGTCTGCACCCGGGTCCCATCCTCGCCGGCAAGCTCCTCAATCTCGTCGAGAGGCAAGTCCTGTATCCGGTATTCGGACGATCGGAGAAAATCGATCAGCTTGTAACGCGCGATGGCATGAGCCCAAGCGGTTACGGGAACGTCCCGGTCGTAGGTGTGCCTGCGGCTGTGAATGGCGAGCAACGCCTCTTGGACGATGTCCTCGATGTCGCTGTCGGGCCGGTTCATGCGCGCGAGGTGCCGTCGAACAAATCCTTTCAGCAACGAGCCAAGCTCGGCAAGGAAGTTCCGGTAGGCGGTCTGGTCGCCTTCGAGCGCGCGCAGCAGCATGTCTCTGAGCCTGGCCTCGCTCGCTTTCATGCATTTCCCCGCCAGTGAAACGCCATTGCGTGACCTGCGCCCGGCCTGTTGTCGATTGCTGCATCCATTAGTTCGGGAAAATGCGGGCGAAAGTTACAATTCCGCGCGTCAACTCAACGTGAGTGCGTCCATGGATCATTTGGTAACCGGCGCAGCCGCGCTGCCGAACTAAGGGACAGAAGCCAGCCGGCTTTCTTGTTTCGACTCGGCGAGCCGGGATCGAACGATAATCGGAGACATCGAAATGAAAACGCTTCTGGCCGCCGCGGCTCTCGCCGCTCTGGTAACGTCGCCCGCACTCGCGCACAAGGCCGCGAAAATGGTCGGCGTGCCAAGCCATCTTGTTTACGCCCCTGACGGGACCGTTATCGGACAGGATCCCGACGCCAATGTCCGGCTGCAAATCCGGCGCGATTTCGGCAACTGGGAATGGTAGCGCCTGCGAAACTCTGCGAGTCCGCCCGCCTGCGCAAATGCAGTCCGGCTGGAATGCATAGGGTTGTCCGCAAGCGTTTTCCGGGTTAACCTGACTGTTCCAAAGCTGACAAATTCGGGGCGCCCGGGAAGGATTGCGGTCTTTCCCGGGCGCCTTTTCATTGCAGCGCACATCTGCCGGCTTCTGTGTATATTTCCATATTGTTGTTACACGGCCCTGTGATTGCAAAGGAGCCCGGGCAGGGTATAAACGAAGCCCGATGTACAGACGTTTCCTGTCCGTTTTGCTCGTTCTGGTGATCGCCGCGGCCGGCTATCAGCCCGCTCTTGGCATGACCGGCGCAAACGCGCCGGTCATGGAGATGGCCGCTGATGCCGATTGTCCTGAGATGCAGAAGGACGATTGCTGCGACCAGACCGAAAAGGGCAAAAGGCTCTGCGCATGGAACGATGCCTGCGCGGCGCGCTGTCATGTGAATGCGGGTCTCGAAGCCGCGCCCTATGTCCCGGCCGTCCGTGGCGGCGCCGTCGCCCCGCCGGCATTCCGTGCGTGGACGGCGGTGAAGTCCGAGCGCGCAGGCCCGCTTTTCCGGCCTCCTATCATTTGATCCCTTGATGTGACGCATCCGGCCGCGCCGTCCACGCGCATGCCGGAGGCACGCGCGCGGCTCCCTATGGGCTGCACGCGCATGACATTGAGCTTCAAGAGGATCGCATGACCAGGTTCACCGCTTTTGTGCGGATCGTGCTCATTGGCATGACCGCATTGTCACCAGTTCCCTTAAACCCTGCTGCCGCGCAGGATGCGCCGGCATTTGCAGCAGTCAGTCCCGATGTTCCCGTCGGCCGGAATATCCGCCTCGAGCTCAGGCTCGGCGGCATCGATCCCGCGCCGGCCGCGTCCGAGGTCACCATCGAAAAGGTGCGTCTCGATATGGGCCCGGACGGCATGGAGGCGATGGCCGCACCGCTGAAGCCGTTACCCAGTGATGCGCCGGGTGTTTTGGCATACGAGGCCGATTTGAGTATGGCGGGCCGTTGGGCATTTACGATTACGGCGCGCATCGCGGGCCGAAAGGACCCCGTGACGTCAACCGTCATCTTTACCGCGGTCGAACCCGAGGCGCAGGCCGACAGTCCGGCAAAGGATGGCGCACGCAGGATTATCTATTACCGCAACCCGATGGGTTTGCCGGACGTCTCGCCCGTGCCGAAGAAAGATTCGATGGGGATGGATTACATCCCGGTCTATGAGGACGAAACGGGCGGGCCGGCGGGAAGCGTGCGCATCTCGCCCGAGAAGGTGCAGCGCGCCGGGGTCCGAACAATGAAGGCCGAACGCCGCAGCGTTTCCAGCACGATACGCGCTCCCGGCACGGTCGCTGCCGACGAAACCAGGCTCGGTGTCGTTACGGCCAAGTTCAACGGATTCGTCGAAGAGCTTTATGTTCCGGCAATCGGCGAGCCTGTGAAGCGCGGTCAAAAGCTGATGAGGGTCTGGATCGAATCGCCGGACATTCTTCAAAAGCAGGCGGATTTGACCAGCACGATGTCGGGAGCCTCGCGCGGCGGCGGCAACCACGAAAGCGCAGAACGCAACCTTCGCTTCTTCGGGTTTTCCGACGAGGCGATTGAAGAAATCAGGAAGGCCGGGCGTCCGCTCCGCTCTCTGACCTTCAACGTGCCGCGCGACGGCACGGTCCTGGAGAAGCCGGCTCTGGTCGGTATGCGGTTCTCGTCGGGCGACACGCTGTTCCGTACCGCCGATCTCTCGACGGTCTGGGTCATCGCGCAAGTCGCCGAAGGCGATCTCGCTTCCATTCGCGAAGGACAGGCCGTGAGCGTCCGGCTTAAGGCGTTCGCGAACGAAGCGCTGCAGGGGAAAGTCGAACGGATTTATCCCGAACTGAACATGGCCACGCGCACGGTGCCCGTCCGCATTGCTTTGCTCAATGCTGATGGCCGTTTGCGGCCGGGGCTTTTTGCCGAGGTCGTGTTCGCAGGTGGCGGCGGGGAGGCCGTGGTCGCGATCCCGGAGACGGCTGTCATCGATAGCGGGCGGCGGCGCGTCGCGTTCGTCGCCAGGGGCGAGGGCCTGTTCGAACCCCGCGACCTCGAAACCGGGGCGCGTGGCGATGGCTTTGTCGAAATCCGCAAGGGCGTGGAGGAAGGCGAAGATGTCGTGGTCCGCGGCACGTTCCTGGTTGACGCGGAAAGCAACCTGAAGGCCGCGCTTGCGGGCTTCGCACCGGCGGAGAACGGCAAGTGATCGCGCGGCTTATCCGTTGGTCGGCCGACAATCTTGTCCTCGTGACGATCGCGGCTCTGTTTGCCCTGCTCGCGGGGCTTTACGCGATGACGCGCATCCCGCTCGATGCCATTCCCGATCTCTCGGATACGCAGGTCATCGTTTATACGGAATACCAGGGCCAGGCGCCACAGGTCGTCGAGGATCAGGTCACGTATCCGCTTGCGAGCGCCATGCTGAGCGTGCCGCGCTCTCGCGTGGTTCGCGGATTTTCGTTCTTCGGCGTTTCTTTCGTTTACGTCATCTTCGAAGACGGCACCGATATTTACTGGGCGCGTTCGCGCGTTCTCGAATATCTGAATGCCGCTGCCGGGCGTGTGCCGTCCGGCGTCACGCCAGTCCTTGGGCCGGACGCGAGCGGGGTCGGCTGGGTCTATCAATATGCGCTGAACTCGAAAAACCACGATCTGGCCGAGCTTCGATCCTTGCAGGACTGGCATTTGCGCTTCGGCCTCGCCAAGGCGGAAGGCGTCGCAGAAGTGGCCGCCGTCGGCGGATTCGTGCGCCAGTATGCGGTTGTGATCGATCCGCAGCGCATGAAGACGCTCGGTATCACGCTCGAAATGGTCCGCAATGCCGTCCGTGCGGGCAATATGGATGTCGGCGGACGCACGGTCGAGCTGTCGGAAACCGAATTCATGATCCGGGGCCGTGGCTACCTGCGGACACCGGCCGATCTCGAACAGGTGGTGCTCAAGGCGGAAGGAGGCACACCGGTCCGGGTCAAGGATATCGCCAGGATCGAGCTGGCGCCGGACGAGAGGCGGGGCATCGCGGAGCTGAACGGCGAAGGGGAAGTTGCAAGCGGGATCGCCTTGCAGCGCTACGGCGCCAACGCCCTCGATGTCATCACTTCGGTCAAGGACCGTTTGTCGGCGATGCGGGCAAGTCTTCCCGAGGGTGTCGAGGTGACGGAAGTCTATGACCGCTCCGATCTCATTCATCGCGCGATCCGCACGTTGATCGTGACGCTCACTGAAGAGAGCGCGATTGTAGCGCTTGTGTGTTTTCTTTTTCTTCTTCACGCCCGCAGCGCCCTGGTCGCGATCATCACGCTGCCCGTCGGCATATTGCTCGCCATGGTCGCCATGCATGCGCTCGGAATCGGTTCGAACATTATGAGCCTGGGCGGCATCGCCATCGCGATCGGCGCGATGGTCGACGCTTCGATCGTCATGGTCGAGAACGCGCATAAGAAGCTGGAGCATGCGCCGCCGGGAAGCGACCGGCGCGAAGTCCTGATCGCCGCTGCCCAGGAAGTGGGGCCTGCGCTCTTCTTCAGCCTTTTGGTCATCACCGTCTCGTTCCTGCCGATTTTCGCGCTTGAGGCGCAGGAAGGAAGGCTGTTCAAGCCCCTGGCCTACACCAAGACCTTCGCGATGGCGGCTGCGGCGCTTCTGTCTGTCACACTCGTGCCGGCGCTGATGCTTCTGTTCATACGAGGCCGGATCATGCCCGAGCGCCGCAATCCGGTGAACAGGTTCCTGATCTGGTGCTATCGGCCCGTGATCGGGGCCGTGCTGAGAGCAAAGTTTCTGACCATCCTGCTTGCCGGCGCCATCCTCGCCGTCTCCATCATACCCGCGGCGCGCATCGGTTCGGAGTTCATGCCGAATTTGAACGAAGGCACGCTGTTCTACATGCCCACGACGCTGCCGGGCCTGTCGGTGACGAAAGCAGCGGAGCTTTTGCAGACGCAAAACCGGATCATCAAGTCGTTCCCGGAAGTAGCGAGCGTCTGGGGCAAGGCCGGGCGTGCGAACACGGCCACCGATCCCGCGCCCGTCGAAATGTTCGAAACCATCATCAATCTCAGGCCAGCCGGTGAATGGCGCTCCGGCATGACCGTGGACAAGTTGATCGCCGAAATGGATGCATCGCTGCAATTTCCGGGTGTCAGCAACGCCTGGACGATGCCGATCAAGGCGCGCATTGACATGCTCTCGACCGGAATTCGCACGCCGGTCGGTGTCAAGATATTCGGCAAAGACCTGCTCACGCTCGAAAAACTGGCAAAGGAGGTCGAAGCGGCCTTGCGCAAAGTCCCCGGCACGTCGAGCGCCTACGCGGAGCGGGTGAATAGCGGTTATTTTCTTGAGATAACGCCGGACCGGGAGGCCATCGCGCGTCTTGGTCTTTCCATCGAGGACGTGCAGAAGACGATATCGATGGCGATCGGCGCCGAAACGGTCACCACGACGGTCGAGGGGCGGGAACGCTACGGCGTGGTGCTGCGCTATCCCCGCGATGTCCGCAGCGATCCCGGAGCCATCGCTTCGGAAGTCCTTGTATCGCTGCCGAACGGCAGCGCCGTCCCGCTCGGCGAGGTCGCCTCGATCGTGCGCGCTCAGGGGCCGACATCGATACGCACTGAGGATGGTCAGCTGGTCGTCTATGTTTTCGTCGATATTCGCGAACGCGACCTGGGGGGATATGTCGCCGAGGCCCGGAGGGCGGTCGCAGACGCGGTGAAGATGCCCGCTGGGTACTACGCTTCGTGGAGCGGGCAGTTCGAATATCTGGAGCGCGCGGCCAAGCGCCTGCAAATCGTGGTTCCTGCAACGCTCCTGCTGATTTTCCTGCTGCTTTATCTGAATTTCAGGCGCATCGGAGAGACGCTGATTGTGATGCTGTCGCTGCCGTTTTCGCTCGTCGGCGGACTTTGGCTCATGCACTGGATGGGTTTTAATTTCAGCGTCGCGTCAATCGTGGGATTCATCGCGCTTGCCGGCGTCGCTGCGGAAACCGGCGTGATCATGCTCATTTATCTCAACCAGGCGTGGGAAGAAACCACGGCGCGGGTTGCACGGCAGGGGCGGAGGCTTGCGCGCTTGGATTTGAATCAGGCCATCATGGAAGGCGCAGTCGAGCGCGTGCGTCCGAAAATGATGACGGTGGCAGCCATTATGGCGGGCCTGCTGCCGATCCTCTGGAGCACCGGGGTCGGTTCGGAAGTGATGCAGCGCATTGCCGTTCCGATGATCGGAGGCATGGTGTCTTCGACCCTGCTGACGCTGATCGTCATACCGGCCATCTACGCCGTGGTGAAGGGCGCCGGATTGCAAAAATCGGGCGCGGCAACAGTTGAAATCATTCAGGAGAAGCAAACGTGACGATGGCAAGGATCAACCGGCGTCGCCTCCTGACCGGCGCTGCAAGTGTGATGGCAGCCGGAGCGCTCCCGGCACGGGCAAGCGCCGTCCCGGGCGCGGCGAAGGAATTTCGGCTCGTTGCCGCGCCCGCGCGCCTGTCGCTCGTCGGGACGCAGCACCCGGCGACGGAGCTGTGGTGTTATGACGGACGCGTTCCCGGGCCGGAAATCCGCATAAGGCAGGGCGAGCGTTTGCGCGTGCTGGTCGAAAACCGCCTGCCGGACGAAACCACCGTTCACTGGCATGGCATCCGGCTCCCCAACGCGATGGACGGCGTGCCGCATCTTACGCAAAAGCCGATCGCTCCCGGCGCGACCTTCGCCTACGAATTCGATTGTCCCGATGCAGGGACATATTGGTATCACCCGCACGAGAACAGCTCGGAGCAGATCGGCCGGGGTCTTTCCGGCCCGCTGATTGTCGAGGAAAGGGGGGCCATCGATGTCGACCGCGATATCACATGGATGCTCAGCGACTGGCGTCTGTTGAAAAACGCCTCGATCAGCGGCGATTTCAAAAACATGCACGATGTCAGTCACGGCGGGCGCATCGGCAATGTGGTCACCGTCAATGGCGCTGTGCGTGAGAGCTTCGACGTGCGGGCCGGGGAACGGGTTCGGCTGCGCCTCATCAACGGGGCCAATGCGCGTATTTTCAGCCTGGAATTCGAGGGCCACGCGCCAAAAGTAATCGCCCTGGACGGCCAGCCGGTCGAGCCGCATGAACCGCCGCAGGGCCGTGTCGTACTCGGCCCTGCGATGCGGGCTGATGTGGTGCTCGACATGACCGGCGCGCCGGGCCAGAGCTTTCGCGTCGTCGACAGGTTCTATGCGAGCCTGAACTACCGCCTGCTGAATCTCGTCTATCGGGACGAATTGCCGTTGCGCGCCCGGAGCGCCGATGGTCCGCCGCTTCCCGCCAATCCGCTTGCCGAGCCCCGCCTCGATGAAGCGGAGCGCCACAAGATCGTGCTTGGCGGCGGGATGATGGGCCAGATGTCGGCTGCGATCATGGATGGCAAGCGCACGGATATCCGCACCCTTTTACAAAATGGGCTGGCATGGGCAGTCAACGGGGTTGCCGCGCGCGGCCACCTTCATGAACCCATGCTTACATTGCCGTTGAACCGCTCGCACGTCATCGAACTCGTCAACGACACGGCATGGCACCATCCGATGCATTTGCATGGTCATGTGTTCCGGGTTGTAAGCAGGAACGGCCAGCCAACGCGTTTCAGGGAATGGCAGGACACGGTGCTGCTGGCACCGCGCGATCGGGCGGAGATCGCGCTCGTGGCGGACAATCCGGGGGACTGGATGTTCCATTGCCATATCCTTGAACATCAGGCGGGCGGCATGATGGGTGTGATCCGCGTCGCCTGACGCGCCAATCTTTTCCAGTCTGGGCTGCCGGGCTGCCGGAACTCTCTTTGAACGGACAGCGTTGGCGGAAAGGAACCTTGACCGGACACCGGCATGATCGCGCCTCCGCTGATCGTCAGAATGCTTGCCGTTGGCATATGCCTTGCGGCGGTTGTCCTGACGCCCGCGAATGCTGGTGCCTGTCCTGGCCATCGCGCTGCCCAGCAAAGCATCTTGCTTGTTGCGCAGGCGGAGCCGCGGGCCGAACTTGCTTCAGGGGAAACCGGCCCGGATCGGCAATGTCCGTTGCCGTCTTGTTGCGGCGGCGCCCGCTGTAATTCCGCCGGGCATGCGATCCAGCCGAACGCCCCGGCATTTGAGTTGGACCGGGCTTCCGCGATCCTGCTTCCGCGGCAAGCAGCGGCAAGGAGCGGGCTCCCGCCGCCCGGAATCAGAAGGCCGCCGCGCGGCTGATCGGCCGAATGTTTTGAATGTCACCCGTCCGCCGGTCGCCGGCGGGCAACGCCGCATTTTAAAAATTGAAGAGGTTCACATGAACATCAAGACCGCAATCGCTCTGGCCGTCCTGTTTGCCCTCGGCGTGCCGGCCGCGCTCGCCCAGATGCAGGGTATGGATATGCAAAAAATGATGCAGATGATGACGCCCGGTGCAAACGATCCCGCATCAACCAAAGACTTCAAGACAGCGCACATGAACATGATGAAAAACATGAACATGGAGTTCACGGGCGACGCTGACCGCGATTTTGCCGCCAGCATGAAGAAGCATCACGAAGGCGGGATCGAGATGGCGAAAATCCAGCTCAAGCATGGCAAAGACCCCGAGATGCGGAAAATGGCCGAGAAGCTGGTCAAGGAGCAAAGCGAGGAAAACAAGAAGTTCGATTCCTGGCTCTCGAAACACAAGAAGTGATGGAGGCTCTCATGCATCAGATGTCCAAGGAAATGCAGGCCTGCATCGACAATTGCCTGCGCTGTTATCAAGCCTGCCTCGGCATGGCGATGACGCACTGCCTCGAAGCGGGCGGCAAGCATACGGAACCAGCGCATTTCAGGCTCATGATGGCCTGCGCCGAGATTTGCCGCACCTCGGCGCATTTCATGCTGCTGAACACGCCGCATCACAAGCACACCTGCCGCGAATGCGCGGAAATCTGCGAGGAGTGCGCGAAAGACTGCGAACGGGTGGGCGATATGGAAGAGTGTGTCCGTGCGTGCCGCGCCTGCGCCGAAAGCTGCCGGAGGATGGCCGCATGACCCCAGCCACTCATCATGCCGGTAGCGGCGCCCATGCCAGCGGCCGGATGCATTACATGCATCTCGGCATCATGACGGTGCTGTCCTACATCGCCATGTTCATCCTGATGTACGCGATGGTCGACCGTTTCGCGAATGTCTACCCAAACATCAACCAGGCCTATATGGCGGGACTGATGGCAGCACCGATGGTCATCATCGAACTGCTCGTCATGCGCGCGATGTATCCCGATACAAGGATGAATGTCATCCTTATGGCGGTGGCCGCCGCCGCTCTTGTGCTGTTTTTTCTTGGCATCAGGGCGCAGACGGCCGTGGGTGATGTGCAATTCGTCAAGTCCATGATTCCGCATCACTCCGGAGCGATCCTGATGTGCGGCCGGGCGCCAATCACGGATGCCGAGCTGAAGAAGCTCTGCAATGAAATTATCGACGGCCAGCAAAGGGAGATCGATCAAATGAAGGCGATCCTTGCGCGCCTGGAAAAGAGGTAGAAAAACCGGTCTTGACCTTACCACCATGGGAAGGTCCAGGCTGGCCTTCAATCAGGGCCGGAGACATTCCCATGGACCACGCGTCACATAGCTGCTGTTCACCCAAGACTCATAAAGCCGGGATGGCGCATGACCATCCCGGCCACGCGGCTCAGGCTGACGGCGTAAAGGATCCTGTCTGCGGCATGACCGTGGACCCGCATCAAACGGCGCACCGCGCCACGCATGCCGGACAACCTTATTATTTCTGCTCTGCGGGCTGCCGGACAAAATTTCTTGCCGATCCCCAGCGTTACCTCGGACCCGCGCGGGCGGCCGAGCCCGTGCCGGAAGGCACCATTTACACCTGCCCGATGCACCCCGAGATTCGTCAGGTGGGGCCGGGCAGCTGCCCGATCTGCGGCATGGCCCTTGAGCCATTGCTTGTGACCGCCGAATCCGGGCCGAATCCGGAGCTTGCGGATATGTCGCGCCGCTTCTGGGTTGGGCTGGCTCTGACCATTCCGGTTTTGCTTCTGGAAATGGGCGGGCATCTGACGGGGCTGGATCATTTGATTCCGCGCGTCACCTCGAACTGGATTCAACTGGCCTTTGCGACCCCGGCCGTGTTGTGGGCGGGATGGCCGTTTTTCGAGCGCGGCTACGCATCGGTGCGGACGCGCAATCTCAACATGTTCACGCTGATTGCGATGGGTACCGGCGTCGCCTGGCTCTACAGCGTGCTGGCGACAGCCGCGCCGCAGCTTTTCCCGGCGGCCTTCCGCGGAAGCGGTGGGGCGGTCGCCGTATATTTCGAAGCGGCAGCGGTGATCACCGTGCTTGTTCTTCTTGGGCAGGTGCTGGAACTGCGGGCCCGCGAAGCCACCGGCGGCGCGATCAGGGCGCTGCTCGATCTGGCGCCAAAAACCGCGCGCCGCATCGGAACAAACGGCAGCGAGGAAGAGATAGGCCTTGACAAGGTCAGCGTCGGCGACCGGCTGCGGGTCCGCCCCGGTGAAAAAGTGCCGGTCGATGGCGAAGTCATCGACGGACGCAGCGCGGTCGATGAATCGATGGTGACAGGAGAGTCGATGCCGGTCACCAAAGCGAAGGGCGACGCGGTCATAGGCGGAACGCTCAACCGGAGCGGCGCCCTTATCATCGCCGCCCGGAAAGTCGGGCGGGATACGATGCTCGCGCAAATCGTGCAACTGGTTGCGGAAGCGCAACGAAGCCGGGCGCCGATTCAGCGCCTGGCCGATCAGGTCTCGGGTTACTTCGTGCCTGCGGTCATCGTGGTTGCCATCCTTGCATTTGCGGCCTGGGCGGTTTGGGGCCCTGAACCGCGCCTGACTTACGGCCTTGTCGCTGCGGTAGCCGTTCTGATCATCGCCTGTCCATGCGCCCTCGGCCTCGCCACGCCGATGTCGATCATGGTGGGCGTCGGACGTGGCGCGAGTCTCGGCGTTCTCATCAAGAATGCCGAGGCTCTCGAACGCATGGAGAAGGTCGACACGCTTGTGGTCGACAAAACCGGGACGCTGACCGAGGGCAAACCGTCTGTGACGAGCGTCGTCGCACTCTCCGATGGATACGATGAAGAGACGCTGCTGAAACTGGCCGCGAGCGTCGAACGGGCCAGCGAGCATCCGCTTGCCGAAGCGATAGTCCGCGCCGCGGAGAGCCGCAACATCGCAACGGCGCCTGTAACGGACTTCGACTCGCCCACTGGAAAGGGAGCGCTCGGCACCGTCGAAGGCCGGAAAATCCTGCTCGGCAATGCGCGCTTTTTGCTGGAACACGGCGTTGCTGCAGACGCGGCTGCGAAGGAGGCGGAAACACTGCGCGCAGATGGCGCGACCGCGATTTTCGTGGCTATTGACGGCAGGCTTGGGGGGATCATCGCGATCGCGGACGCGGTCAAGCCATCCACGCCAGAGGCGCTTGCGGCCCTGAAGGCGGACGGCTTGCGCGTGGTCATGCTCACGGGCGACAACTGGACCACGGCCTGGGCTATCGCCCGCCAGCTAAGCATAGAGCAGGTTGAGGCTGAGGTACTGCCCGACCAGAAGAGCGAGATCGTCAAGCGGTACAAAGGGCAGGGCGCCATCGTCGCCATGGCCGGAGACGGCGTGAACGACGCCCCCGCGCTTGCGGCCGCGGATGTCGGGATAGCCATGGGAACCGGCACCGATGTCGCCATCGAAAGCGCCGGCGTGACGCTTCTGAAAGGCGATCTCAACGGCATCGTGCGGGCACGGCGCCTGTCCCGCGCGGTGATGCGCAACATCCGTCAGAACCTTTTCTTCGCATTCGTCTACAACGCCGCAGGCGTGCCCGTGGCAGCTGGGGTGCTCTATCCGGTGTTCGGCATATTGCTGTCGCCCATTATAGCCGCGGCAGCGATGGCGCTGTCCTCGGTCAGCGTGATCGGAAACGCGATCAGGCTGCGGGTGGCTCGGCTGTGAAGAAGAAGCCGGTCTATCGGACCGGCAACGCCCTGGCGCCCTCATAACGCGCGAAGACAGACTGGCCGCCCGGACCAAAAGCGATCACGTTGTAGGTTTCGGGCGGCGTGCCTTCGACTTCCATCCCCGGCGAGCCGATGGGCATGCCGGGTACGGAGAGGCCCGTGATTTTCGGCCGGTCGCGCAAGAGCCGATGGATCGCATCCGCAGGGACGTGGCCTTCGATCACGTACCCTTCGGTTTCGGCGGTGTGACAGGAAGCAAGCGCGGATGGCACACCGAGCTTTGCCTTCACGCGGTTGATTTGCGGGTTATCGATCAGTGTTACCTCAAGTCCGTTTTCCCGCAAGTGCGTCGCCCACGCGGTGCAACATCCGCAGTTGGGGTCTTTGGTCACTTTGATTTTTGGTTGCGCGGCGAATGCGAGAGGAAAACCGGCGGCCGCGACTCCGGACGCAAGGCTCCCAAGAAATCCGCGGCGATTTAATATCAACATTGGACTATTATACAGGAAACTCACCGTCCTGGACAGCTTTTCGGTACAAGGATGGGCGAGCAGAGAGGAAAAAACCTGCAATTTTCATTATATGAAGCGCACTGAGAGCATATGAAGCGCACTGAGAGCCCGATCAAATGGGTTGATCCTGTCGGCCGCAAAGGTAAGGCCTAGTTTATGCCAGCGTCGAGCTGAACGTTTCGGTAGATGGTACCGTCGGCTATGGCCGCGAGTAGTTGCCGCGCGGCTCGACGGGAAGCTAAGGCTTTCTCGCGTCGTCATGAAAAGGAAATATTGCCTCGATCTCGTTGTTTGTGACGTGATGTTAAACGCAACCATCCCTTGCCATTTCGTCGGAAGCGCCGAATGCAATCCTCGACGGTCGTCGCGCCGCAAGTATCATCAAAAAGCGGCTAAGTTCGCACGCATGCCCCCAAGTAACGAGATGAGATGCGCGTAGGCTAGTCAAAGCCCCGATAATGACTCACGCCGCACAGCCAGCTCAGGGCTACGTTGCCGGCAGCATTGAGGAAGTTAAGCGCGAACTCATCCGCATGAGGACGTGCGAAGGGAGGTCGCGCGCCTTCGCTACGAGGCGTCAACGGCGCCTAAAGCTAATCGACGAGCAGCGTACTGAGACATACTGGCGGAAGGGGTCAGGGAGAATCTTTCGACTAATTGCCGCCGACTAAAAGGTCAGTACGCACTGTTGCGGGGTTGAAAGTCCCAACGGAAGCACACGATTCAACGCTGGTGTCTCGGAGCTCTGCCTAGACGGGTAGTCTGCCCTCTTCTTTTATATATCGCGGGTCCTCAACCTGGATCGTGACGTGCTGCAGGTGAAATTGCCCTCCCAATATCGCTTTCGCAGTGCGCAGGACCACGTGAGCGTCTACGCCGTCCCCGATTACAACATGGCCGCTCATCGAATCTAGTCCGGATGTAATGGTCCAGACGTGGAGGTCATGCACGGCAACAACGCCAGGAATACGCTTTAGGGCGCTTTCGAGCAGCGTCACATCAACTTCCGCCGGAACCCCCTCCATCAGAATATGAGTAGCCTGCGAGAGCAGGCTCCACGTGCGCGGAAGGATAAATAGCCCGATGCCCGCGCCAATGATGGGATCGGTCAGCGTCCAGCCAGTGAACATCACCACGAGAGCCGCCACTACAACGCCCAGCAACCGAGCATGTCAGCAAGAACTTCAAAATATGCACCCTTCAAGTTCAGGCTTTCCGACGAACCTGAGGACAGCAGCCGCATGCTGATGAAGTTTACGACTAAGCCAGCCGCCGCAACGGCCAACATCGGCCCGCTGAGTATTTCTGGTGGATTTAGGAAACGCTTGTAAGCCTCATACAGGATGTAAGCGGTCAGCAGCAGCAGCACGACGGCGTTCGCCATCGCCGAAAGGATCTCCGTTCTCAGATACCCGTAGGTGCTTTGGGGCGTTGCTGGCTTTTGCGCAAAGTAAATGGCGAAAAGCGCCAGCGCGAGTCCCCCTGCATCAGTAAGCATGTGCGCCGCGTCCGCCAGCAGGGCCAGACTTCCCGTGACAAGGCCCCCGATTACCTCCGCCATCATGTAGGAGAGGGTCAGAGCCAGAGCGATATACAATGACGACTTATGGCGTCCCGCGGCGGTCAGCGCGGTTGCGCCATGTTAATGACCTTCACCCATCAACTAATTCCCGGTTGGCACTTATCACGTGCCGTTCAGTCTCTTCAATTTCACGTACAGCTGTTCCACGCCGTCAGCGAAGTCACTTTTTGGCTGCTTCGCACAGAACTCATGGATGAACGCCGCCTGCGCCGCCAGCGGGAATGTGTAAGGGGCCAAATCGATACCTTCATCGACACCCGCAGGACGGCCCACCATTATTCCGCTCATATAACCCTGCATCCAGGCAAGATAGTTCTTCTCCGCGTCGGCATTTGACGCGATCTCTGTTGTAAAGCGAGCGCAGCTAGTCGCGCCGATACCGACTATTTTCACCGGTGCCGCATTTTGCGCGCTCGCTTGCGCAGCGGCAACCAACAGGCACGTTGTGAGCAGTGCGGTCGAACCGTGATTGCGCATTTTCTTCTCCCTTGTTCAGCCGGACCTCAGCGTCGGTGGGGTGGCTTCTGCAGGCCGAGGTCGGCATAGACGCGCCCTAGGTTTCTCGCCCAGTACGCCATGTCGACCCTGAAGCTGTTTTCTACTGTCCGCACATCCGTCTCCGTGAAGCGGCTGTCGAGGCCGGCCACGAACGCCCGGCGAAGAGCTGCAGACATGGACACCACGAAGATTTCGTTCACGTCGTGAGCCGTATGGCAGACGATAATAAGTGCGACACCCAGACTCCCCTTGTCCGGTACGTTGAAAGAAAGCACATCGTCCTTGCCGGAAGGCAGGCGCACGGAGACTTGACGGAAGTGGCAATCATCGAACATGTGCTGAATGTTCAACGTGGCACAAAGCAAGCCGAAGTCGACTTCGTGTCCCTCCTGGAACACGATCGACACCACTTCCTGCAACTCGGGCTGGGTGATGCCGTTCGGAACGCTGTCCACCGTAGTGCCGAGGTGCTGCTGAAGCGGTCGCTCCGCGTGAGCCTGCCGGCCGCCAAGGTCAGCCAGCAGGCAAATGATGAGCAGCTGAAACATAAGCGCCATTACAGCTGGGGCCCGGCGAGCGCGTCACTTCTCCATTGTGAACCGCGCCTGTCCGGATTTGCCGGCGGGAGTCTTTAGCATGAGTGTCACGTTGGACTTGGGTGCTACCGCCTTCTTGGTCTCACCCTTGAGCGCGTTGTCGGCCTCCGAGAGCTTTACGGTTTCCTTGTCGCTGCCGTTTACGATCAGGACGGATCCCGACATGCCCTTGGCGCTAAGAGGCTTGTTGTTCTCATCGAGTATATTAAACGTCACCGTTGATCCCGACGCGACGAACTCCGCGTGAACTCCGGCCACGTCTTCCACAGGACCGCCGTTCGGCCCTTTATGGGCGCCGTGCTTATGTTGTGCGGAAGCGCTGCCTATCAGGGCCAGAGAAAGTGCCGCAGCTAAAAGAAACTTCATGAGTGTGCTCCTTGTTGAGAGGGGTGGGGGGTCGGCGTCGTTACAGCGGGCGCGATTTCGCGCCTGAAAAGGACGTAGAGCGCTGGCAGAACGAGCAGGGTCAGAATGGTCGACGAAATAATTCCGCCGATCACCACGGTGGCGAGCGGCCGCTGAACCTCCGCCCCCGCGCCAGTGGCAATGGCCATCGGAACGAATCCAAGGGATGCCACCATGGCGGTCATCAGCACGGGACGAAGGCGCGTAAGGGCGCCCTCTGTGACGGCTTCCAGCAAGGGTTTGCCTTCCTCGCGCAAACGCTCAATGAACGCAATGATGACTAGCCCGTTTAGGACTGCTACGCCGGATAGGGCGATAAAGCCAATACCAGCGCTGATCGAGAGAGGAATGCCCCTGAGCACCAGTGCGAGCACGCCACCGGTAAGCGCCAGTGGCACGCCGCTGAAAACCAGCGCGGCGTTAGCGGCTGAACCCAGGCTCATGAACAACAGCATGAAAATCAGCATGAGCGCGATGGGCACGACAAGCGTCAGTCGTTTGGTGGCGGATACCAATTGCTCAAACTGGCCGCCCCAGCCAATCCAATAACCTGGCGGCAGCTTTACTTTCTCAGCGACCGCGCGCTGGGCTTCGGAAACAAATGATCCGAGATCGCGGTCGCGTACGTTGGCGGTGACGACGACCCGGCGCTTGCCATCTTCTCTGCTGATCTGGTTCGGTCCCGGTGCGACCTCAATGCTCGCAACCGCAGACAGCGGAATATAGCGCATGCGCAGCAGGGGAGAATTGCCAAAAACTGTTTTAACCGCCGTGGTCGGGCTTTCAGCAGCTGCAGGCAATGGAATTGGGAGTGAGCGGATGGCGTCCAGATCAACCCGCAGCTCTTCTGGTAATCGCACCACAAGGTCAAAGCGACGGTCCCCCTCGAACACGAGACCAACAGCCTTGCCGCCGACGGCGATTTCGACAATGGCCTGAACCTCCTGGGCGCTGAGGCCGTAGCGTGCAAGCGCGGGCCTATCCAGCTTGATGGTCATGACCGGCAACCCGGAAACCTGCTCGGTCTTCGTATCCGCAGCCCCAGGTATCGCCTGCACAACCGACTGAACCTGGTTGGCAAGCTGTAGAAGCGTATCGAGGTCGTCGCCAAATACCTTCACGCCGACGTCACTTCGCACGCCGGATATCAGTTCGTTGAAACGCATTTGGATCGGCTGCGTGAACTCGTAGTTGTTACCCGGCACATCCTCCACGCGCGCCTGGATGGCCGCTAGCAGGTCAGCCTTGGTGCGCTGGGAATTCGGCCAGTCCTCCCGTGGCTTCAACATGATGAACGTATCCGCGACGTTTGGCGGCATAGGGTCGGTAGCGACCTCGGCAGTGCCAATCTTCGAGAACACTTCTTTCACTTCAGGAAATTCCGCGATGACCTTCTCAAGCTTCAGCTGCATGTCGACAGCTTGCGTAAGGCTGGTGCCCGGAATGCGCATGGCATGCGTGGCGATATCGCCTTCGTCGAGGCTCGGGATGAATTCGCCACCCATGCGCGAAGCCACAATACCGGTCATCACCATGAGGAATACGGCGAACATCGCCAGCGCCATGCGGTTGCGGATAGAGGCTTTCAGTAGCGGCGTATAGATGCGCCGGGCCCCGCGCATAAACCAGTTTTCGTGTTCTTTCACGCGCCCTGTCACGAACAGGGCGATGGCCGCCGGAACGAACGTTATCGACAGCAGCGAGGCTCCTGCCAGCGCCATCAGGACGGTCACCGCCATTGGAGTGAACATCTTGCCCTCGACACCCGTGAGGGTGAGGACGGGCAGATACACTACACCGATAATCATCATGCCGAAGAGGCTTGGTCCGACGACCTCGCGAGAACCCGCGAGGATAGTCGCAAAGCGCTCATCGCGGGTCAGCAGGCGGCCCTTTTCGTGCTGGGCGTGTGCGAGCAGGCGCAGGCAGTTTTCAACAATGATTACAGCGCCGTCGATAATGATGCCGAAATCGATGGCGCCCAAGCTCATCAGGTTGGCGCTGACCTTCTTCTCGACCATGCCCGTAACTGCTATCAGCATGGAAAGCGGAATAACGCAGGCGGTAACGATAGCGGCACGAATATTTCCTAGCAGTAGAAACAGGATCGCAATGACCAGCAACGCCCCTTCGATGAGGTTCTTTTCGACAGTCGCGATGGTTGCCTCGACCAGCGTTGTCCGATCGTAGACCTTGCTCGCCGACACCCCCTCGGGGAGAGATTTGGAAATGGTGTCCAAGCGCGCCGATACACGTTGCGCCACATCCCGCGAATTGTCGCCGATGAGGAGCATGGCCGTCCCGATGACAGATTCTTCGCCGTTGAGTGTACCGGCACCTGTCCGGAGTTCCTTGCCCTCCGTCACCTCCGCGACATCGCTGATGCGGATAGGCACGGCCTGGTGCGAACCGATGATGACGTCCTTGATATCGGCAATGTTTGCGACCTGAGCCGGCGTTCGCACGAGATACTGCTCGCCGTTTCTCTCGATATAACCCGCGCCAACGTTTGAGTTGTTGGCGGCGAGGGCGGTCATGATGTCCCGGAACGAGAGCTTGTAGGCCATCAGCTTGGCCGGGTCTGGGAGGACGTGAAACTGCTTCTCGTAGCCGCCGATGGTGTTGACCTCGACGATGCCGGGGACCGTTCTAAGCTGGGGCTTGATGATCCAGTCCTGGATGGTCCTCAGGTCCGTCGCAGTGTACGGCTTGCCGTCAGTGTTCGTAGCGCCACGCTTCGCGGCCACGGCGTACATGAATATCTCGCCGAGTCCCGTCGAAATCGGGCCCATCGCGGTTTGCACTCCCGGTGGGAGTTGGTCCTTGACCTGCTGGATGCGCTCGTTGACCAACTGCCGCGCGAAATAGATATCGGTGCCGTCACGGAACACGACCGTGACCTGGCTGAGGCCGTACCGAGTCAGCGAGCGGGTGTATTGCAGGTGGGGCAGGCCCCCCATTCCGGTTTCAATCGGGAAAGTGATCCGTTGCTCGACCTCAAGCGGCGAATAGCCCGGCGCAGCTGTGTTGATCTGCACCTGCACGTTGGTGATATCAGGCACCGCGTCGATCGGGAGCCGCGTGAAGTTCCAGGCGCCCAGGGCGCCCACGCCGAGCGTTGCTATCAAGACTAGCCAACGCTGTCGGATCGAGAACTCAAGAATTCGGTCAATCATCGGACGTGTTTCTCTAGTGCTCGTGCGCCGCGGTGGACTTGCCGATTTCGGCCTTCACGACAAAACTGTTCTTGGCGGCGTATACGTCGCCGGGCTCAAGGCCGAACATGACCTCAACGTGCTCGCCGTCGCGTTGGCCGAGTTCAACATCGCGTGGTTCGAATTTTTCACCCGAGCGGACAAACACGACGGTCCGGTTTTCCAAAGACTGGAGGGCGCTAAGCTTTATGGCGAGTTCAACCGGCTTTTCCGCCATAACAACGCGAGCGGTCACGAACAGGCCGGGTCGCAGCCGACCTTCAGGGTTTGCAATCACCACGCGGGCGAGCGCGCTCTGAGTTTCACTAGCTCCGACAGGGGACAGGTAGGATATCTTGGCTTCCACCGGCTTACCGCCGTCCTCAGTGTCGATGAGGACAGTGTCTCCGACTTTGATGCGCTGAAGGTCCCGGCGCGGAATGGCGAAATCCGCCCAGACTGAAGACAGGTCCGCGACAACAAACGCAGGCTTCTGCTCTGAGACGTATTCGCCGAGCGTTACCTGCCTATCAATGATCGTGCCGGCAATAGGAGAGCGCAGTTCGTAAGTAGTAAGGCTCTGGTTGCTTTCGACCGTCGCAAGGAGATCGTTCTTTGCGACCTTGTCGCCGATGCGCTTGACAACCGAACGGACCACACCCGGGAAACGCGGCGTGACGGCCACCACTGCCTCCTGGTTGGGCTGCAGGATGCCGTTGATCTTGAACGCGTCGCGCAGCACCGCTGGCGCGGCCGTCTCCAGCCCTATTCCCGCGGCAGCCACCTTGGCATCGCTCATAACCGCGCCCCCGCCGTGCGCGTGTCCTTCTTCGCCATGCCCGTGCCCACCGCCAGGAGCCTTGCCCACGGACGCCGGCAGCATTTTCATCGTCGCATAGCCAGCGCCAATGAAGAAAACCGCAAGCAACAGAAACCTGATGGTGGCCTTCATTTTGGTCTCGTGACGTTCAGCATGAATGGGCGGCCCACGAGACCTTCAATGGTCGTGACGGCCGTGTGGAAACTCAACAAGGCTTCCTGCTCCCGGATGGCGGCTTGCGTAGCCGATGACTGCACATCAAGCACTTCAAGCAGCGAGAATCGTCCCTGCGAATAACCGCCTTCGATTCCCTCGACAGCCTTGCGGGAATTCGGCAGCACCGAGTTGCGAAGCAAACTAATTTCAGCGAGCGCACCCTGAATGGCGTCGTAGGAACGTCCTGCGATGGTGATGAGGGCCTGCCGGTTAACGTCGCGCTCGGCCTGACTCTTTTGCAAATTTTCTTGAGCCGCGATGATGTCGCCGCGGTTCTGGTCCCACACCGGAATAGGAATCGATATCCCGAGGCGCACGGCGTTGTCGCCGGTTTCTCTGTAATGCCGCCATCCGCCGGACACGCGAAGATCCGGCATAGGTTTGAGCCTGGCGGTGAGCAACTCCGCTTCTCGTTGTGCGCGGACGGCCGTCCAGCGCATGAGCTGAGGGTTGCCGTCTATCGCCATCAGCACCGTCTGAAATGCCGGTGGTCGCCCGATAAGGCCGAACTGTCCGACAACGCTCCCAAACCGCGGGACCCGGTCGCCCATCAAAACCGCAAGATCGCGGCGCGCGGTCGCCAGCGTAGTTTTGGCGCGCTCGCGTTCGACACGCACAAGGTCAACTGCGACCTGTGCCCGCGCTACTTCAGCCGGTGACGACGCGCCGGCTTCGACACGGCGCTGCAGCAGCGGCGTCATGCGGTCGAGGCCAGAAATTTGGGCGTCATAGATTTGGACACGGCGCTGTGCGCTGAGCACGGTCACGAATGCGGTGGCAGTCTCGGACGCGATCTCGAGGCGCGTGGCTTGCCGTTGCCAATAGGCGCTGTCGATTTCCGCTTCGCCAGCCGCGATGCGTGCTCTGCGCTTTCCGCCAAGTTCTATGAGTTGGCTGAGTTGAAGCGTCGTCTCCGCCATTTGTGTGCCCGCGTACTCATTCGTACCGAACGCATTGTCGAGTTCAAACGAAACCTCGGGGTTCGGTATGGCGCCGGCCTGGATGCGCCGGCCTGTCGCGATCCCAACCTCGCGCTCCGCTGCAGTAAGGCGCGGATTGAGCGCTAAAGCACGCTGCAACGCGGCTTTCATCGTTAGTGCGCGCGAACGTTCTTTCGCATACGATGGCGAAGTGAACACGCCTGACGCCACAACGACTGCGCAGATGAAGCGCAGCGGACACCCACCAAAAGCCATTGACAATCCTGCTCATTGCTACGCAGCGCGGCGCGCGCCACGACGTCGTGCTCGCATAGCGAGACACCTGCATTTTAGCGATGCCGCAAGCGGCATCCGCTTCGAGTCAGGATTTAGGAGGTGGAGGGTCGCTGTTCTTCCAATCCCGCACGATGTCGTACGAGGCTGCGCCGGCAACTTGACTCGCCGGGATGTCCCGCTCGGTCGTGATCGAAGAAAACGGCACGGTGGTCGCACCGCAGAACTGGCAGTGCGAGGCTTCCGTGTTTAACCGATCGGCCGACGCATCGTCGGCCGACGAGGAGATTTCAACAATCGCCGAAGGAGCGGGTTGGGCCGCATGAGCCACCGCGTGAACCGCCCCGCAAACCACGAGAAACACAGCCATGAATACCGCTAACCACGCGCGAAGTGCGCGGGTTCCTGGCATTTTGCTGCTAACCGGGTTCGTCATGCTTGATAGGTAGCCAACGTCGCGGTCAGGCGCAACCTCGCATTTTTGCTGAAGGCCACAATTTGCCATATTTTGCAGACGGAAGCGCAGATTTAGGGGACTGCCTTGTAACCTATTGGCCGACTCGTCCGAACTTCACGCAGGACGGTAGCGACGACATGCGCCAGCACGAACAGCCCCTTGCCGCGAAGCTGACCGCAGGACTTGGCTGCGGCCAGATGGCTTACGGCCAGTTCCTGACGGAATTGCGCAGCGCGTTGCGAACACATCTCCAGAAGCGTGCTGGTCACATTCACAGCGAGGCGCGCGAATCCGATAGCCCCTATTCACGGTGGCCCGGCGCGTTAGCGGGACAGAAAATGGTCGGCGGATTGCCGCCGGCCATTTCCGCATTGACGCGCTACGCCCGGTAATGATGATGGCGGCGCTGGGGGTGGTGGCCGTGACGGTGGCCCCGACCCGGACGCGGCTGGCGCGAATCGCAAACAAACGGGAGACCAAACTGAAAATGCCACCAGAAGCCGACTCACACCAGTTTGTCGCTGAAAGCGAAGGCGACAAAGGCTTTTGACTAAGATCGATGCCATACGCCAAATCTACCACATCAGCTTTACGCCAATAGCCACCTGATGCTTGGCTTATCTACGTTCAAAAGCGCGCTGAGATTCCCACGAAGGGATTTATACGATCGGCCGCTCGTGTTAGACCAATGTTGATACCGCCATCGAGCTGGACATTCTTGGCAAGCCTGTAAGTGAATCCTGTCGACAATAGGCCAATATCACCTCTCGCGTCCAAGGTACGGAAGCGTCCGACGATCTCGTAATATGTCCCAAACTTCTCGGTCCACTCATAAGCCAATGAGCCCGAGGCGAACCACTCTGTGTGCGTGCCCGGGCGGATGCTTGGCTCTTCGATATCATTGCGCACTACGTGGAAACCGCCGCTAATTCCGAGATTCCATTTCTCAGTCAGTTTGATTGCGAACGGTATCACCAACCCGCCCTCTATCCCGGGAGGGCTGATGCCGTTTTCCCAACCGGTGGGAATGGTCACAAAAGGCAATAGCGCAAACGCGGTTGCACCCGGCTTTTCAAACGTGTCGTTGCCCCAAAGATTGACCTTCAAGCGGAGGTCCACGCCACCTGACCCGGACTGCCTGGTCTTGTTGATGACGTTCTCTTCTGGATCGAATTGCGTCGTTCTGACCATTCCATAAGGATGTACGATGACGTTAAATTCCGTAGAATTTGTCAGGCCAACGCGGATATTCGTGCTTCCGTAGTCATAGGACTTTGTGAAAGTGCCTTCGTAGTCAGGCCGGGAGCGGGAAAAGCCGAAAATATTGGTTTCAAACTGAATGTGTCCCGCGTCGACCGTGAATGGGCTCTCGGTGTTGTCGGGACGGTCGGTGGTCATATCCCGCATCTGTTTCTCCGGCGTTGGCCGGAAAAGCCAATATTGACTCTTATCCTGCGCCGAAGCCGGCACGGCGAACAGAAACAAAACCGCGGTGGACAGAGCCAACCGCCCGCGCGACGCAACCATGTTCGCTCCCCCGAGCCCACCTCAATCTAGACAGGTTGCGAATCGTTCTCAAGTTGCGTTTGATGAGCTTGGCGGTTGTCTCCACAACATGAGGCGCGCAGCGCAACGAGGGTCACGAGGACGGTGGCTCCAGTATAGGCGAGAATGGCCGGCCATTTCCTGTCGCCGGGTCTTGCCTTCGGCTTGATCTGGCAGTCGGCGCGCGGCTGGAATCGTCCCTTGGTTGTGCAGATTCGACAAGATCCGCGAGGCGCAGGCCGTCGGTCCCGCAGTTGCCGAATACAATCCGACCGATCCGCAGATCGCCTGGCATCTCGCGCGCTTCATCGAGCAGGTTCGTGCGATTCCGGCCGATGCCGTGATCGTGCGCCGAACTCGCTGCGCGCCTACGAGTCACCACCGACCGCGGCGCCTCGGCACCAACGACTTCGCGCGCGTCAATGATCCCTTCGCAAGCGTCAGATTGCCGTCGAAGTCTCCAGCCTCATTCGCGCCTCGCCGGACTCGTTCCGCCTCGCCTGCCTGGTTCGCCTGCTCCCCGAGCTCTCGAGAGATGCGGGCTTCTCCAATGTGGCCAAGACCCGCCGCGTGGCGACGGCTCTGGGTTCGTTGACCTTTTATCACGGGGTGAAGTGATAGGATGGGATCACGCCATAATTCCGGTCAAGTTGGATTGTAGCGGACCGTACGAAAACGAGGGGACCGAAGACATTGAATTGGCGGTTTGGGAAGCGATTGATCTGGAGCGTCGCCCTGATGGGATTCGTCAGTTCCTGCGCGCAGGATTCCTATCGGTCCGCGCGGGCCATGGCGCCGGTTCCGCCCAAGACGCTGGCGCTCATGTCCGATCAGGGCATGGAGCCCGGCGCGCCCATCCTGATGCGCGCCTTCAAGAAGGAATCTGAAGTCGAGGTCTGGAAGCAGAGCCGCGACGGCAAGTACGCGCTGCTCAAGACCTATCCGATCTGCCGTTGGTCCGGTCAGCTCGGCCCGAAAATCCGCGAGGGCGACCGTCAGGCTCCTGAGGGCTTCTATGAAGTGACGCCCGCGGCCATGAATCCAAATTCCAGTCTGTTCCTGTCTTTCAACATCGGTTTTCCGAATGCATTTGACCGCGCGCACAACCGCACGGGCTCGCATCTGATGGTTCATGGCGCCTGCTCGTCACAAGGGTGCTTCGCGATGACGGACGAGGCGATCAGCGAGGTCTATGCCATTACGCGCGAAGCGTTCGCGGCGGGACAGCACAGCTTTCAGTTCCAGTCCTATCCCTTCCGCATGACGCCGGAGAATCTCGCCAAGCACCGTGCCGATCCGCACATCGCCTTCTGGAAGAATCTGAAAGAGGGTTCGGATGTGTTCGACGTGAGCCGGCAGCCGCCGCTATGGAAGGTCGCCCACGGCCGCTATGCATTCGAAAGCGACCCGGCCATCGCCGCTGAAGTTGCGGCCAAGCGCGCGATCGACGATCGCAAGGAAACCGAGCTCATCGCGAAAGGAACGCCGGCCATCCGCCTCGTGTATCAGGACGGCGGCGGTCATCCGACTTTGCGAAAACTGGCGCTCGCAGCGGCGAACAACCCGTCCTCCGCGGATGTCGACGAACGCACGCGGCGATCGCTTGGCGACATCAGTCGCCCGGAGGCCCTGGCTGAGGAGCCGCGCGAAATCCCGGCTGTGATCCCGCCGCGCGCGTCGCCGGAAACGGTCAGGCGATAAAGATCGCCGCGCGACGCTTAGCTCGGCCGGCAGTTCTCGCGCGCCCTCATAACGGGCGAAAACGCGTTGGCCCGACGGGCCGAAGGCCACGACATCGTAAGTCTCAGGGGGCGTGCCCTCGACCTCCATGCCGGGGAGCCGACCGGCATGCCGGGGACGGCCAGGCCGCGAATGTTCGGCCGCAAAGCCAGCAGCTTGCGAACCGACCCGGCGGGTACGTGCCCTTCGATGACGAAGCCCTCGATCTCCGCCGTATGGCACGAAGCCAGTGCATTCGGCACCCTGAGCCGCGCCTTGATGCGGTTGAGCTGCGCGGTCTCGGTCACGCTCACCTCGAAGCCGTTCGCGCGTAAATGTTCCACCCATGCCCCGCAGCACCCGCAATTACGGTCCTTGTGGACGCTGAGGTGCGGGGATTGCGCCATGGCAGGGCCGTTCAACCGCGCGATGAGAAGCGTGACAGCAACGCCGCCCAGAAAATTGCGCCGTGAAATCATCGCTACCTCCTCGCGGCGAACCCTCGCCTGGGTTTCTTATGCATCGATCAGCGCCTCGCCCGGAAAATGGAAACGCGGCCGATGACGTCGGGTTCGTTGTACACCCGTTTGACGTGAGAAAAACCGGCAAGCTCGATCTGGGCGGTCCATGTGCCGTCGCTGTGAGAGACCGCCGTCTCATGCCCGTAGAGATCATAAGTGCCAATCAACGCCAGTGTTTCGCGCTTGGAATACGCCTTATCGAGATCGGCCAGGTAAAGCTTGCCGCGCGAACGCAAAACGCGCCGCATCTCTTTGAGCAGCGCAAGCTTGGTGGGCGGCTCAAGCGGATGCAAAGCCATGCAGCAAATCACTTTGTCAAAACTTGCCCCGTCGCAGCCGATGCGGCCCCGTTCGAATGAAAGGCGCTGACCGTCTTCGATGGTGCCCGGAGCCGGATCGAACGGGTTGACCGAGGTGAGCTCACAGCCGGGATATTTTGCAGAAAGTTCGGCCGATATATTCGACTCGCGGATATGCACTTGAAGAATCCGCGCGCCACACCGAGGCGCGGCTTCGTTCAACAGCGCGGCGCGCCACGCACCACCGGTCAACAGGTCCTTGTACTGGAACGTGAACGCGGATTTGAAAATCCGCGAGCGGCACGCCTCCCAAAGCGGTTTGAATATATTGCTGTGAATGCTCAAAACCCCGCTTACAGTCGCACGACGGCTATGCAGACGATCCAATCAATCCTTCGATGACCCTGCATTTTGACACGCGCTGCCGGCAGCCGCGGCCGATCATCGCCTGAAGCTCCGCCTGCAGGCTCTGCAAATGCCGGATGCGCAGTTCGACTTCGGCGAGACGCGCGCGGGCGATGGTGTCGGCCTGCTTGCATGACTGGTCCGGATTGTCCTGCAATGCGATGAGCGCCTTGATGTCGCTCATGCTGAAGCCGAGATTCCGTGCGTGGCGGATGAAGGCGATCCGTTTCAGGGCCTTGTCGTCATAGATGCGCCGGTTGCTCTCGCTGCGCCGCGCCGCCGGCAGCATGCCCGCGCCTTCGTAATAGCGGATCGTCGGAACCTTGACCCCGGTCAGCCGCGAGACCTCGCCAATCATCAAATTCTGCATGTCAAAACCTCTTGCTCCTCTAGTCACTAGAGGATGTAGGGTCCTTTTCGCAACATAAAAGGAGAGCGTCGAGCGGGATGAACATTGCGTCGCGCGCCCGAACCATTTGTCTCACTGCGGGTGCGGCCTTGGCGCTTGATCAAGCAAGCAAGTCCATGGCGCTTGCGGCCTTGCAGCCGCATGTCCCCGTGGACGTTACGCCTTTTCTCGCCTTGCGGCTTGGGTTCAACACCGGCGTTTCCTTCGGCATGTTCGCAACCGACGCGAACACGTTCCGCCTGCCGCTGATTGTGCTGACGCTCATCATCATCGTCCTCCTCGTGGTGATGGCGATGCGGGCGACTCCGCTTGAGCGCGTCGCCTTTGGCGCGATCATCGGGGGCGCCACCGGGAATCTGGTGGACCGCGACCGGCGCGGCCGCGTCACGGATTTCCTTGATGTGCATGTGGCGGACTGGCATTGGCCCGCTTTCAACCTAGCTGACACTGCAATCAGCTTAGGCGTTATGACTCTTCTGTGGGTCAGCCTGAAGCCGCAGGGTCAACAAAAAACGGAAAGCGAAGGATGAGCGAGACTCTAACGCTGTCGCGATATCACGTGGGCGGCATGGATTGCTCCGCCTGCGGCGCAAAGGTCGATACGGCCGTGCGGCGGCTCGAAGGCGTCACAGATGTCTCAGTGAGCGTCGGCACCGAGATGATGACGCTCACGCACAAGGACGATGCCGATTTGCAAGCAGTCGAACAGGCGATCCGACGGCTCGGCTATACGGTCACGCCAGTAGCCCCTGCGGGCGCTGTGTCCGCATCAGCTCCCAAACCGCAACAGAGCTGGTGGCAAAGCCGCCGTGCGCTTCTCGTTGGCGTATGCGGGACGGCGTTGTTAGCGGCCTATGGCATCGGACACTGGATTCCTGGGTACGAGAAAGGCGCATTTCTCGCCGCCCTCGGCGTCGGGCTGGTCCCGATCGCGCGCCGCGCATTTGCAGCCGCCCGCGGCGGCACGCCGCTCTCCATTGAAATGCTGATGAGCGTGGCTGCCGCCGGCGCGGTTGCGATCGGCGCGACCGAAGAAGCCGCCGCGGTCGTATTCCTGTTTCTGGTCGGAGAATTGCTTGAAGGCGTGGCCGCCGGCCGCGCCCGCGCCAGCATTCAGGGCCTGGCTGCGCTCGTGCCGAAGACGGCGCTGATCGTCGAAAACGGGCAGACCCGCGAAGTACCTGCCGAAACGCTCAAGGTCGGCGCGGTCATTTCGGTGCGCCCGGGGGACCGGATCTCTGCGGACGGCGTCATCATCGAGGGCGAAAGCGGGATCAATGAAGCGCCGGTGACCGGCGAGAGTGTGCCCCAGCAGAAGAAGCCGGGCGACAAAGTCTTCGCAGGCACGGTCAACGGCGACGCCAATCTGCGCGTGCGCGTGACGGCTGCCGCGCAGGACAACACGATCGCCCGCGTGATCCGGCTGGTTGAGGAAGTGCAGGAAAGCAAGGCGCCCACGCAACGCTTCATCGACCGGTTCTCAACCTATTACGCGCCCTCCGTCGTCGCTTTCGCGGCGCTCGTGGCGACGATGCCGCCGCTGCTCGGGGGGGCTGATTGGAATGAATGGATCTACAAGGGCCTGGCGGTTCTCCTGATCGGCTGCCCGTGCGCCCTCGTGATTTCCACGCCGGCCGCGATTGCCGCCGCGCTGTCTTCTGGCGCGCGCCGGGGCCTGCTTATGAAGGGCGGGGCGGTTCTCGAGCAACTGGGTTCACTGACTGCGATCGCCTTCGACAAGACAGGGACACTCACCGAAGGCCGGCCCAAGGTGACGCAGATCGTTCCGATTGCGCGTGACGAACGTCAGGTGCTCTCGCTTGCCGCCGCTTTGGAGGCGGGGTCGAGCCATCCTCTGGCGCTTGCAATCGTTGCGCGTGCGAAGGAGGCGAAAGCGCCGCTGCCGCCGGCCGGCTGGTCCCGGGCCATCCCGGGCAAGGGCGTCGCGGGCAGCGTCGGCGGCCAGAAAGTCTTTCTGGGCTCGCCGCAAGCCGCTTCCGAGTTTGCGTCCTTAAGCGATGAACACGCAGCGCTGATCAAGACACTCAACGAACAGGGCCAGACCGTTTCGGTCCTTGTGGCTGGAGACAGTGTCGCCGGGATCATTGCGATGCGCGACGAACCTCGCCCCGATGCGCGCGAAGGGTTGGCCGCGCTGAAGAACGCCGGCGTTCGGATCATCATGCTGACTGGCGACAACGCGCGCACCGCTGAAGCGATCGGCAATACGCTCGGCATCGAGGTGCGCGCCGGGCTTCTGCCGGAAGACAAGTTGAAAATCGTCAACGAGCTCAAAGCTGGCGGCGAGAAGACGGGGAAGGTGGGCGACGGCATCAATGACGCGCCGGCCCTCGCTGCGGCCGATGTCGGCATCGCAATGGGCGGCGGCACGGATGTCGCGCTAGAGACGGCGAATGCGGCCGTGTTGCACGGCAGGGTTCGCGATGTCGCTGCCATGGTCGATCTCTCCCGCCGCACCATGCGCAACATCCATCAGAACATTACGATCGCGCTTGGCCTCAAGGCGGTGTTCCTCGCAACGACGGTGGCCGGGGTCACCGGGCTATGGCCGGCGATTTTGGCCGATACGGGGGCAACGGTTCTGGTGACCGCGAATGCGTTGCGGCTCTTGCGCACGCAACAGGCGCCGCCTCGCCTCGAAGGCCCGGGATAGCGTCATGCATCTTCCCCGCCAATCGCGATCAATGCGTCTTCAACGTTTCGCGCGTCGGTGAGGGAAAGGAGAGCGCATGGCGGAATCGAAACTCTCGATCCTGCGCGATGCCCGCCGCGCGACGAAGGGCGGACCCGAGACGATCGAGCGGCTGCAAGCGCGCCGCCTGCACGAGATGGTCGCCCATGCGCGGACGCATTCATCCGTCTACCGCACGCTTTATCGCGACTTGCCCGAGCGGATCGATGATCCGCGGCAACTGCCGGTGACCAGCAAAAAGATGCTGATGAGCCAGTTCAACGCCTGGGTCGCGGACCCCGCGATCACCATCGACGCGCTGCGCGGCTTCGTGGATGATCCGCAGCGGGCGGGCGAACCGTTCCTGGGCCGCTACACGGTTGCGACGACATCCGGAACGACAGGGGCGCGGGGCATTTTCGTGCTCGATGAGCGCAGCCTTGCGGTCACCAACGTCATGGCGCTGCGCATGCTCTCGACCTGGCTCGGGTTTGGCGATGTGTGGCGCATCCTCGCCGGTGGCGTTCGCATGGCCATGGTGATGGCAGGCAGCGGGCATTTGGCCTCTGCGGTCGCGGCCGCGAAGCTGCACAAGGCCGGCGGCTGGCGCGCAAGCCGCCTGAAGGTCGTTTCGGCGGATACGCCCATGCCGCAGATCGTCGCGGCGCTCAATGAATTCCAGCCGGTCGTTGTCGCGCCCTATGCGAGCATGGCCGTAATGCTCGCCGACGAGCAGGAAGCCGGGCGCCTGCGCATCAATCCAGTCCTGCTCGCGCTCGCCGCGGAAGGTTTGCCCGACGCGCAATACGGGCGCATCGCCAAGGTCTTCGGCGCCCGCGTCGGCAACAGCTACGCCGCGACCGAATGTCCCTATTTAAGTCATGCTTGCGAAGAGGGCTGGCTGCACGTCAATACGGACTGGGTGCGTTTCGAACCGGTCGATGAAAACTTCGCGCCCGTGCCGCGCGGGCAGGCCTCGCACACGGTCCTGATCAGCAATCTCGCCAACAAGACGCAGCCCGTGCTTCGCTATGATCTCGGCGACAGCGTGCAGGAACGCCTGGACCGGTGTCCGTGCGGCAGTCCGTTTCCGGCGATCAAGGTGCAAGGACGCTCGGCCGACGTCATGAGCTTTCCGGGACGGCATGGCGGTAAGCTCGCCATTCCGCCGCTCGCCTTCAGCCTGCTGCTCGAAGGCATCTCCGGGATCGAGATGTTTCAGATCGTCCAGAGCGAACCGGCGCGATTGCGCGTGCGCTTCGTAAGCGAGCCCAGCGTCGACTCCGACCAAGTCTGGCAAAAGATCGAGAAGGGGATTGCACGGCTTTTGTCGCAGCACGGCATCGCCAATGTGAGCGTCGAACGGGGTGCGGAGCCGCCGGAAAAAACCCGGGGCGGCAAATACCGCAGACTCATTCCCTACAGCTAAACCAGAGGGCGACATGTCAGATATCGAGACCATTCGCTACAGGATTACAGGCATGGATTGCGCGTCCTGCGCGGCCAAGATCGAAGGCGCCGCCCGCGCCCAAAAGGTGGATGACGTGCGGGTATCGATGGCATCGGAAATGACGCTGCGCCTCGATCAGAGCGCGACGTCCCTGCCGGAGGTCGAGAAGGCGGTCACCGGCCTTGGCTACAAGCTGGCCCGCATCCATGAAGACGACGATGACGACGACAAGATTCCCGACCTGTCCCACGTGACGCCGGCCTATAAGCGCGCGCTGTGGCTGGTCGTTCTCCTGAATTGCGGTTACGGGTTGATCGAGATCGTCGGCGGGTTCATCGCCGGTTCGCAGGCGCTGAAAGCGGACGCGCTCGATTTCCTGGGCGATGGCCTGATCTCGTTTCTTGGATTGATCGCGATCGGGTGGGGTCTTGCCGCGCGCGCCAAGGCGGCGCTGCTGCAAGGCATATTCCTGGGGCTTCTCGGGCTTGGCGTTCTGGGCGTGACCGCCTACCGCGTGCTGGTGCTGCATCAGCCCGAGGCCGAGCTAATGGGCATCCTTGGACTGATCGCGCTTGGCGTCAATGTGGCGGCAGCTGTCATCCTGCTTCCGCACCGGCACGGCGTCGCCAATATGAAAGCGGTGTGGCTCTTCAGCCGTAATGACGCAATCGGCAATCTGGCAGTGGTGATTGCCGCGGGCCTCGTGGCCTGGACGCAGACGCCATGGCCCGACCTGGTCGTGGCCGTCATCATCGCGGGTCTGTTTCTGCAATCCTCATACGCCATCATCCGTGACGCGCGCGGCGACCTGCGCACGACGCGCCAGACACGCTAAAGCGAGTTGTAATTCTTGACCATGCCGGACCTATCAGTGATCGGGCTCGCCACCGCGTTTGCGGCTGGCGCGATCTCCTTTTTGTCGCCCTGCGTGTTGCCGCTCGTTCCCGGATACGTGTCGTTCGTCGCAGGACGGACCGTCAATGACGGGGAAAGCGGGAAGCCGCTGCGGACGCTCTGGCTCAGTCTCTGTTTTGTTCTCGGCTTCACGACAATCTTCGTCATTCTGGGCGCAGGCGCGAACGCTCTCAACATGCTGCTCGCGCCCTATCGCTATCAGGTGACGTTGCTGAGCGGGGCGCTGATCGTGCTGTTCGGCCTATTCACCCTCGATCTGTGGCGGCCGCTATGGTCGCAGCGCGAATTGCGCGTTCAGGCGATGCCGCAGGGGGCGGGGTCGTTGCCGGCCTGTCTGCTCGGCATGGCGTTCGCGTTCGGGTGGACGCCGTGCATCGGACCTGTGCTTGGCGCCATCCTCTCGCTCGCCGCTTCTTCGTCGTCACGCGGCGCGGACGGCATGGTGTTGCTGGCCGTGTACTCCTTGGGCCTTAGCGTGCCGTTCATCATCGCGGCCCTGTTTCTCGGCGGGTTCGTCACGCGCATGGGCAGACTGCGTGTTGCCGGCCGCGTGCTGCGCTATGTCGCAGGCAGCGTGATGATCGCGATGGGCGTGGCCATGATGACGGGTCATCTGACCGATCTCGCATTCTGGTTTCTCGAGACGTTTCCGGCGCTCGGCACGATCGGATGATGATCGCTCATGCAAACGCGCAAATTCACTCGAATCTGGCGGTCACGCAACGCGAGACTGTAATGCGTGCAAGGAAAAGGAGGAAATCAATGCGCAGGTTTTCTCTCCGAACGGGGCCCTGGCTGCTGCGTCAACAGGAAGGCTGCCCGTGTTGAAACGACTTTAACCGCACAACTTGCACCGTTCTCGAGCGGCGCGCGTCGTATTCTCGCGGCCCTCATCACTTACATTGGGACCGGCGGCCTCGGAAGAGCGCGTCGCCGATAAAGTGGTCGTACTAGAACCCGGCATCTACCAAGCTGCGACCGCCCATCCGCACCGAACCACAGCACCCTTGGGCCTGTCGCAGGCGTTCGGAACGAAACGCTCGCTGCGTCTACAACAACCATCCCGGCACGCAAATCATTGCGATTTGGATTGCGTTACGTCGTTCAAGGTGCCGCGCACGGAGACCACGTCGACATCAGCTCATCACGCGCTTCCCGGAGCCCGGCCTCACCAATCCCTCGATCGGCAGCAGCATCACGGAAAACCAATACAGTGTTCGCACGGTGATTGGCGCTGTTCGCTACCGCGAGTTTCGGTTCGACCACGCTTGGGAAATCGTCCCCGGCGAGTGGGTGTTCGAATTCTGGCATGCCGGCCGAAAGATCGGATCTCAGAAGTTCTGCGTGGTACAACCATCTCAGGAAGAGCAACCAAGTGCCCCCTCATCGCATGTCAGTTGCGATCACTTGGTCAGTTGAACTTTCGAGAGTTTGCTGGCGAGAGGGGCGTCATTACGCAAACCAACCTACTGCTGTGCAACCGACTCGGCCTGCCGCATGGGCGGTGTCAGCAGGTGCGCGGGTTGGATGACCGATCGCTGCGTCGCTTCGGAACGAAAATCCGCGGAGAAGCCCCGAATTTAGGAAGCGAAAGATGGCGCGCCCGACACGAATCGAACGTGTACCTCCACCTTCGGAGCGCAACGTTCACGCGCCCGACGATGAGGACGAGCTCAGGGTAGAAGCCTCGGGAATTGCGAAGCACGTGTGGCATATCTAGGCGGCACTTCTGCGACTTGCATGCAACGTTTCCGGCCTCAAATGCGTATAGCGTCTAAGCATCTTCCAATCCTTGTGACCGGTAACGAGCGCGACCTGTTCAATGGAGAATCCGGCTTCAAAAAGCCGGCTCGTGCCTTCGTGACGAAGATCGTGAAAATGAAGGTCGTCGATTTTCAGATCTTTGCATTGACGCCGAAATGCTGTGCCAACCGAGCGACCATTGTAGGGGAAAATCCGGCCCTCCCGGATGTTCGAGTATCGTCCTTGCTCCTCGATAATCTTGCAGGCGTCGTAGCCTGACACGTCGAGCAGCGGAATCTTCTGGTTGTTCCCGGTCTTCCTGCGTGGATCTTTGCGATCGCGAATGAGGAGCATTCGTGAATCCGCGTCAAAGTCCTTCCATTCGACACGGACGATTTCGTCTTGCCGCATGGCCGTCGCAACTGCGAAACGAACAATGCGACCGACTGGAATTTGCTGCCGCTCGTTCGCTTCAAGACCCGAAACTATGCAATCAAGTTCATCTTGTGTGGGACGTCGATCTCGCTCGTTGCCTTTACCAACTAGACCAAGCCGTCCAAGCGCAATTCGCGCGAGATTGATGGGCTCAACAGGGGCCGAAATCCCGTGAACGGCGGCGGCATGGGAAAAAATTGTTTTGATGTAACCCAAATCCATTCCGACGGTGACAGGGCCCGCACCTTCGGCTGCTCGCTCTTTCCCAAACTTGACCAGCCGTTCACGATCAAGTTCTCCAATGCGTAGATGGCCCAGCCGTTCGTCGAGAAAATTCAGGCTGGCATCTTTTGACCGACCAAACTTCTTGCCAACTTCTTCAAGATCTGCGCGGTGAAGAGTGATAAGATCACCCACGAGCTTGGCGTCTCGGGATCGGGTCGTGGCAGGTTCCTGACGGTCGATCCGCCGCTCGATGTCGAGTGCCCATTCCTCGGCATCCTTTCGGCGCCGGAAGGTCTCGTTGACATATTTCCCCTTGCGCCGGATTTGGGCGCGCCACGAACCCGACTTTAATCTGCTAAAGGTAGCCACGGCGTGTGCGCTCCGTGTGCACTGAGGCGTCGAAAATCCGCGAAAATCGTCGTATGACGTCGCAAAAATGAGTGCACACGACGAGACTTAACGATCTGAATGTACTGAAAAAATGCAGCTAAATCAATCACATAGATTTGCCGTGGCACCTATGATGGACTGGACCGACCGCCATTGCCGGTCCTTCCACCGGCTACTGACGCGCCGGGCGCTGCTCTATACCGAGATGATCACGACCGGGGCGGTGCTGCATGGCGACCGCCAACGGCTGCTCCGCTTTGAGGCGGCCGAGCATCCGGTGGCGCTGCAGCTCGGCGGGTCAAATCCGCGCGATCTCGCGCAGTCCGCGCAGATCGCCGAAGACTTTGGCTATGACGAAGTCAATCTCAATGTCGGCTGTCCGTCGGACCGTGTTCAGGACGGTCGCTTCGGCGCCTGCCTGATGGCGGAGCCGCAGCTCGTCGGCGATTGTGTGGCGGCGATGAAGGCCGCGGTCCGCGTGCCGGTCACGGTGAAATGCCGCATCGGCGTCGACGAGCAGGATCCGGAGATTGCGCTCGATGCGCTGACGGCCGCCGTAAAGGCCGCGGGGGTCGACGCGCTGATCGTACATGCGCGCAAGGCCTGGCTGAAGGGGCTGTCGCCGCGCGAGAATCGCGACATTCCTCCGCTGGACTATGACCGCGTCTACCGCCTGAAGGCCGCGCATCCCGATCTGCATATCTCCATCAATGGCGGAGTGCCTTCGATCGAGACTGCGCAGGCGCATCTCGATCATGTCGACGGAGTGATGATGGGACGGGCCGCCTATCAGGAGCCCTGGCGATTGCTGGCCGTCGATCCGGTGCTGTTCGGAGAGGATGCGGCCTTCACGAGCGCCAAGCAGGCGCTGGAGACCTACTTTCCTTACGTCGAACGCGAACTTGCCGCGGGTACGCGGCTGCATGCCATGACCCGCCATGTGCTCGGGCTGTTCCATGGCGTGCCCGGCGCGCGCGCCTTCCGCCGCCACATCGCCGTCAATGCCGTGAAGCCCGATGCCGGCATAGCAGTCCTGCGCAATGCGCTGGCGCTTGTGATGGACACGGACGCTCCGATGCCGCACACCGCTGCGGCCTGACGCCGGTCCGCAACGCGCCCGGCTTTGCTCCGGAGCGTGAAGATGGGCGGCATTCCCGCCGGCGAACTGGCTTTGCTTGCGCTTGCGATCGTGACCGGCGGTGTGCTGACCGGCCTGCTCGCCGGCCTGTTCGGCGTCGGCGGCGGCGCCATCATCGTCCCGGTACTATACGAGATCTTCCGCATCCTCGGCGTCTCCGAAGATATCCGGGTGCAGCTCTGCGTCGGCACGTCACTTGCGATCATCATCCCGACCTCGATCCGTTCCTACCGGGCGCATCGTGTTCGCGGCACCTTGCCCGCAGGGATCCTGAAAAGCTGGATCGTGCCCATTGCGCTCGGGGTAATCGCGGGCGGCGTCATTGCGGCGGTGGCGCCGGGCGCGGTGTTCAAGAGCTTCTTCGCGGTAATGGCATTTCTGCTCGGGGCCAAATTCCTGTTTGCGAAGGACAGCTGGCGGATCGGCGAGTCGCTGCCCGGCAAGCTGCTGATGTGGTTCTACGGGCTGTTCATCGGCTTCTATTCGGCGATGATGGGGGTCGGGGGCGGGGCGGTGTCGACGCTGATCCTTAGTCTGTACGGCCAGCCGATCCATACTGCAGTCGGCCTGTCCGCAGGAGTCGGCGTCATCATCTCGCTGGTCGGCACCATAGGCTTCATCATTGCCGGCCTGCCTTATCAGGCGCTCATGCCGCCTTTCTCGATCGGTTATGTCTCGCTGATCGGCGTCGCCCTGATGGCGCCGGTCGCCGCCTTCGCCGCACCCTATGGCGCGCGGATCGCGCATGCATTGTCGCGCCGCAAGCTGGAACTGGCCTTCGGCATTTTTCTGTGGCTGGTCGCGATCCGGTTTATCGTCAGTCTGTTGCCGTAGATCATCGCCTCCGGGAGGAAACCGATGGCCAAAGCAAGCGACCTTCGGCGTGTTGCGCTTTCGCTTGAGGGCACGACCGAGGCACCGCATTTCGACCGCGCCGCATTCAAGGTCCGGCGCATTTATGCGACGCTTGCAGCGGACGGAAAGACCGCGAATTTCAAGTTCACCCCGGAAGAGCAGGAATTCAAATGCATGATCGCGCCCGCAGCGTTCCAGCCGGTGGCGGGCGGCTGGGGCCGGCAGGGCTGGACGACTGCCATCCTCTCTGAGTTGAGCGGCCCGGAGCTACGGCAGGCGCTGGAAATGGCGTGGCGCCACGCGCTGCCGAAGTCCACAGGGCGATAAGGCTGAGGCGAAGGCTTAAGGATAGCCGCGCAGGATCAGCCGGTCGCCGCGCACCTCCCAGCTTTCCAGCCGGTTGAGGAAGCTCATGCCAAGCAGGCTCGTTCGCAGCTGTCCGGGCTGGGCGATCAGCGCCGGCACCGACCGCTCGACCAGCCCGCCGACGGCGATGCTGTCCAGCGTGACGGCGGCCGCGCGCGTCCTGCCATTCGCCGTATCGACCATGACATTGTAGGACAACACTTCAAGCGGCAGTCCTGCGGCCTTGGCGGCGTCCTGCGTCAGCACCACGGCGGTCGCGCCGGTGTCGAGGATCATCGGCACGACGCCGCCATTGACCCGCGTGGACAGGTCGAACGATCCGCCCCCGCCGCGCGCGATTTCGACGATGCGGCCGCGTGTCGCGGCGCGGCCCGGCACCATTTCCGCCATCAGGCGGTCGTAGACGCCCCGCATTTCGAAGCGATAGGTATAGCCGAGCGCGATCGCGAGACCGATCACGATCCAGACCAGCACAATCTGCAAAGCCTTGCCGATGCTTTCGCGGAACACCACGAGGGCGCTGCTGCCGAGAAAGACCAGAAGCGCGATCTTGTAGGCGAACGAGGCAAAGTCGTCGGTGCTCATCGGCCCGACGGTCCCGGCATCGTGACGGGCGATCAGAACCGCGGCCGCGAGCGCCAGACCAATCAGCAGGAGCCAGAGGATCGGGCTGCGCAACGCGTTCATTCCTTCGGGGCCGGAGCGTCCGGCATCGCTGCAGCCATCCGGTGGGCCGCGAGTCGGTCCGGCAACAACGCCATGATGTTGCGGCGTTCGCGCCCGGACATCGCGCCCCAGCCGGCAATCTCGTCGAGCGTGCGGCCGCAGCCGCGGCACAGTTTTGCGCCGGGATCGAGCACGCAGATCTTGAGGCAGGGTGTTTCGATGGCTGGCATTGCCGCAGGGTTCGCTTCGCCCGCAACATAGGCGCCGCTGTGGGAAAGACAATGCGTCAGTTATGCGCCGCTCTTGGTTAGCCGCCGCTCCTGGTTAGGCGCTCTTGCCTGTGGCGTGAGGACCACCCTCGCGCCGCTCGAACGGCTGCGACGGTTCTCGCGGTTGCAGCGCGGGCGAAGGCTCGGCAAGCGGCGCCAGCGCCGCCATCACGCGTTCCGGCGGCAGCGTCACGATCACTTCGGTGCCCACGCGCAGCTTCGACTTCAGGGTGAAGGTGCCGCCATGCAGGTCGACCAGGCTCTTGGCAATCGGCAGGCCAAGACCCGCGCCCTGTTCAGCTGATTTTATCGCGTTCGACCCCTGACCGAAGGACGCGAGCACCACCGGGATCTCGTCTTCCGGAATACCGGGTCCGGTATCCTTGACGCTGAAATACTGCCCGCCCGACGCCGTCCAGCCGACTTTCAGCCAGATGTCGCCACCCTGCGGCGTGAACTTCACGGCGTTGGACAGAAGATTCAGTGCGATCTGGCGGATGGCACGTTCGTCCGCCCAGACCCTGGGCAGGCCGGGCTCGAAGACTTCGTGAATAGTAATCTTGCGGTTCTTGGCGCGCAGCTTGATCAGGTGATGGCAGTCCTGCACTGCGCTAACGAGTGCGATGGCCTCCTCGTTGAGTTCATAGCGGCCGGCCTCGATCCGCGACAGGTCGAGGATTTCATTGATGAGACCGAGCAGATGCTGACCCGATTCGTGAATGTCGTTGGAATAGTCCTTATAGACCGCGACCGTGTGCGGCCCGAAAATCTCGTTTTTCATCACTTCGGAGAAGCCGAGAATCGCATTCAGCGGCGTGCGCAATTCGTGACTCATCTGGGCCAGAAAGCGCGATTTGGAGATATTGGCCGCTTCGGCACGATGGCGCGCCTCGTCGGAAATCGTCTTGGCCTCTTCCAGTTCGCCGATCAGCATGTCCTTTTCGGCGCGGGCCTGCAGTGTCTGCAGCGCTGACGAATAGAGCCGGTGCGCGAGCAGCAGAAAATAGCCCTGCGCCGCAACTGCCATCAACGCAAGGATATAGTCGTGCAGATTGCCTTTGATTGCGAAGTTAAAGGCTACAGCGCCGGTCACCGGCACGGTCGCTGCAAATACGGCAATCGGCAGCGAGAAAGCGAGCATGCTCGATACCGACACCACCAGCAGCATCACAAACAGCATGAAGGTGCCGGTATTTTCGACCCCGCCCGACGGATGGACGAGGTTGAACATCCAGGCAAGCCCGAAGAACAAGTCGAGCGCGATAAAACGGATGCGCCAGGCCCGGATGTTGATTTCGGCGACCGGCATCGAGAGGAATTGCCGGCATTTTGCCACCATCACCGCCTGGATCAGCAGCACGCCGGCCGTCCAAATGCCGGCCGTGGCGGCCCCGCTCCACAGGCTCGAGAGAAAGCCGACGGTTGCGACCAGCAGTAACACCACCAGAGATGCGGACAGGCGGTTCTGCGCGAACATCCGCATCAATTCGTAGTCGAAGACCGGACTGGTTCCGCTGGTCGACGTCAGCCGGTCGCGGGCGTCGCGCACGCGCTGGGATGCCGCGCGCCGTCGCTTCGCTGCGGCTTGCTTGCGTGCGTCGCTGGCGTTGCTGGTCGTCATGCGCCGTCCGGCCGTCGTCCCCAAAGCTCCCAGCACCGCAAAACAGGCTGCCGCGATGGGTGGCGGCGCAACATGTCCAAGTTTTGGATTCGAAGGACGCTGGCCCCCGTTCGAACCAGTGCGGTATGGTTTCGCTCGCCGCGGATGCCGGCAACGGCCTGTGGCCAGATATTTGCGAAACGCTGCACTGGGTAAACTTGCTCAAAAAACCTTAAGGGCAACCTTAACAAGTTGCGAAAATTATCCTAACGGGAGGTTAAACGTGCGGCTTTACGACGGGGGACGGGCGCCAAATCCGCGGCGGGTCAGGATCTTCCTCAGCGAGAAAGGCATCTCGGTGCCGATCGCACCGGTCGATCTCGGGATCATGGAGCACAAGTCGCCAGGCTATACCGCCGTCAATCCATTGCAGCGGGTCCCGGCGCTCGAACTCGACAACGGCACCGTTCTCACCGAGTCGATCGCCATCTGCCGCTATTTCGAGGCACTGCAGCCGGAGCCGGCGCTGTTCGGGCGCACCCCTCTCGAGATCGCGCTGATTGAAATGTGGCAGCGCCGGATCGAGCTACATCTGCTCGGCGCCATCCAGCATGTTTTCCGCCATCTGCATCCGGGCATGAAAGAGCACGAGGTGCCGCAGATCCCGGCATGGGGCGAGGTCAACAAGCCGCGTGTACTGGAATTTCTGGGCATTCTGGACCGGGAACTTGGCAAACGTCGCTTCGCGGCAGGCGACAGCTTTTCTGTCGCCGACATCACGGGGCTCGTGGCGCTCGACTTTATGCGCGCGGCAAAGCTCGACCGGCCGGCCGAGTTTACCCATGTCGGCCGCTGGCATGTGGAACTTGCGGCGCGTCCGAGCGCGCGGGCGTGAGGCACGGCCGGCACGCGAGAGCGCGCGAAAATTTGCGCACACGATTGTTTGAACGGCGCATTGGCCCGCCCGGTGTCTGCCGGCCGGCCGGCCGGTGAACCGCGCCCGACAGGCCGCCGACGAAACCTCCATGACGTTACGTTTTGCTCATGGAGGGCGCCATGGTTCGCAAGGGGTTCGCATCATTCCTGATCGCTGCTGCCGCGACGGCGGCGCTGGCTGGCACCGCAACCGCTCAGGTTCGCACTGCGGCGCTGCAAAATGACGGTTTCCGACTCGCCCAGGCGGTTCAGGAGGAAAACCGGATCGCACTGGTCATCGGCAATTCGGCCTATCAGGCCAACCAGCCCCTCAATAATCCGGTCAACGACGCCCAGGCGATCTCCAGAATGCTCAATCAGGCGGGCTTCGAGGTTGTGATGGCCTTCGACCTGACCCGTGACATCATGGTCCAGACGGTCGAGGAATTTGCGCAGCGCGTCCTTGAAAAGGGCAACAACACCATCGCCATGGTTTATTACGCCGGTCACGGCATGCAGGTAGATGGCGAGAATTATCTGATCCCGATCGATGCGCGCTTTGAGGCCGAGGACGATCTCGCCGACCAAGGCGTCAAGCTTGCCGATGTCGTGGCGGCGCTCGAGGCGACCCAGAGCAAAGCCCGCATCGTGGTGGTCGATGCGTGCCGGAACAACCCGTTCGGCGGCGCTGCCACCGATGACAAGGGTGGCTTTGCGCTGGTCGATGCCCCCGAGGGCGCATTGATCGCTTACTCGACCGCGCCCGGCACGGTGGCGTTTGACGGCCTCGGACGCCACAGCCCTTATGCCGCCGCCTTCATGCGAACCGCGCGCACGCCCAATTTGCCGGTCGAGCAGGTCTTCAAGAAGGTGCGCTTGCTCGTCAACGAATCCACAGACCGCAAACAGACTCCATGGGACAGCGCGCGTCTCAATTCCGAATTCGTGTTCTTCGCCAGCGCCGACGCGCCGGCGGTGCCGGCCGTTGTGCCCGCCAGGGTGGCCGTGACCGAGCTTGCCTCACGTCCCGTGCGGCAGGCCTATGAGGTGGTGATCGCCGAAGACCGCGAGGAATATTACGAGGAATTCGTGCGGGTCTATGCGAACGATCCGCTGGCCGATCACGTGCGCCGGCTGCTCAATCGCCGCAAGCAAATGGTTGCGTGGCAGGTCGTCACCCATCGCAACCGCCCCGAGGACTATGCCGAATTCGCGCGGCGTTTCCGCGACAGTGGCCTTGCGCTTGCCGCCCGTAGGCTCCAGGAGCGTCCGCGGCCGGTGAACATCGCCTTCCCGAAGCGCGGCGAAGGCCGGTTCGGCGATGGCCGCTTCGGCATCAAAGTAAATACCGGCAACAATGGCCGTCCGATCATCAACCTGCCGGGCCGCGGCAACGGCAATCTCGATAGCCGCCGTCCCGTGATCGGCTTCCCGAACAATGGCGGCAACGGCCGTCCGGGGTTCAACAACGGCAACGGTAACAATGGCAACGGCAACAATGGCCGCCCGATCCTCAATCAGAATGGCGGAATTAACCCGAATGGAGGCCGTCCGATCCTGAACCAGAATGCTGGGATCAACCCGAATGGCGGCCGTCCGGTGCTCAACCAGAATGGCGCGGTTAACAGCGGCAATCGTCCGGGCAACGGCCTGCCGCAGAATGCCGGTATCAACCCGAATGCCGGCCGTCCGGTGACCAACCAGAACGGGGCGATCAACAACGGCAATCGTCCAAGCAACGGCCTGCCGCAGAATGCGGGCATCAATCCGAATGCCGGTCGTCCGGTGATCAATCAGAGCAATGTCAACCAGGGCCGTTCCGCCATCCAGCAGCGGCCGCCGCAAATCCAGCAACGCCTGCCGCAGGTCCAGCAGCGCGCGCCTCAAATCCAGCAACGCGCGCCGCAGTTCCAGCAACGTGCGCCGCAAATCCAGCGCCAGAATTTCCAGCCGCGCGTCGCAAATGGAGGAGGGTTCGGGGGCGGCGGTCGAGGCGGGTTCGGCGGACGCCGCTGAGGGAGAGAATGAATGAGAAAAGGCCGGCCAAAGCGCCGGCCTTTTTATTGCGCTAAACTAGTTGCGCTAAACTAGCGGCGTTCCAGCCGGGCGATCAGGCTCGATGTATCCCAGCGTTTGCCGCCCATGGCCTGAACCTCGGAATAGAACTGGTCGACCAGTGCGGTGACCGGCAAATGCGCGCCGTTCCGGCGCGCTTCGGTGAGGCAGATGCCAAGATCCTTGCGCATCCAGTCCACCGCAAAGCCGAAATCGAATTTGCCCTCGGTCATGGTCTTGTAGCGGTTCTCCATCTGCCAGGACTGCGCTGCGCCTTTCGAAATGGTGGCGATCAGCTTCTCGATGTCGAGACCGGCTTTCTTGGCGAAATGCAGCCCTTCGGACAGGCCCTGAACCAAGCCCGCGATGCAGATCTGGTTGACCATCTTGGCGAGCTGGCCGGCGCCCGGTGCACCCATCAGGTTGCAGGCGCGCGCATAGGAATCGATCACGGGCTTTGCGCGGTCGAATGCCGCTGCATCGCCGCCGCACATCACGGTGAGGACGCCATTCTCGGCGCCGGCCTGGCCGCCGGAGACCGGCGCATCGACGACGTCGAAGCCGCTGTTTTTTCCTGCCGCGTAGAGTTCGCGTGCGATTTCCGCCGATGCGGTGGTGTGATCGACGAACACGGCGCCTTTCTTCATCGCACCGAACGCGCCCGAGGAGCCGAGCGTAACCTCCCGCAGATCGTCGTCATTGCCGACGCAGCACATGACGAAGTCCTGACCTTCGGCGGCCTGTTTCGGGGTCGCTGCGCTCTTTCCGCCAAACTGCGCGACCCATTTCTCGGCCTTGGCGGCGGTGCGGTTGTAGACGGTGACGTCGTGGCCGCCCTTCTGCTTCAGATGTCCCGCCATCGGATAGCCCATCACGCCGAGCCCCAGAAACGCCACCTTCGCCATTGCCGTCCTCCCGTCACGGCCGCGTCCGCAGCCAGTTTCCGACCGGCGGCCAATGTGACGCCTTGTGCGGCCCCGTCAACCCGCCCTATCTATGCGCTCGCAATCGGGAGGGAGAGCGGACCACGTGGCACCGACGAAAGAGCAGATCCGCGAGCGGCTCGCGCAAATCGCCGGGCCGGGCGGCAAGGCGCTGACCGACACCGGTGCGCTGTCCGATATCGTGGTCTCGGACGGCAAGGTGTTCTTTTCGCTCAGTGTCGATGCTGCCGAGGTCAAGGCCTGGGAGCCCGTGCGCAAGACTGTGGAGGACGCGGTCAAGGCGATCCCCGGCGTCACCTCCGCCATGGTTGCCCTGACTGCCGAGCGTGCCGCCGGCAGGGGCGCAGCCGCGCCGCAAGCCGCGCGCCCGCAGCAGGCGCCAGCCGGACCGGCCGGCGTTCCCGGGGTGAAGTCCATCATCGCGGTTGCCTCTGGCAAGGGCGGGGTCGGCAAGTCCACCACCTCCATCAATCTGGCGCTGGCGCTGCGCGATCTCGGGCTCAAGGTCGGCGTGCTCGATGCCGATATTTACGGGCCGTCCATGCCCAAGCTGCTTGCCATCCGCGAGAAGCCGCAGACTATCGGCGGCACGCGGCTCAAGCCGATCAGTCGCTATGATCTCGCCGTCATGTCGATCGGCTTTCTCATCGAAGAAGAAACTCCGATGATCTGGCGTGGGCCGATGGTGATGTCGGCACTGACCCAGATGCTGCGCGAGGTTGAATGGGGCAATCTCGATGTCATGGTGGTCGACATGCCGCCGGGCACCGGCGACGCGCAGCTCACCATGGCGCAGCAGGTACCGCTCGCTGGCGCCGTCATCGTCTCGACGCCGCAGGATCTCGCCTTGATCGATGCCCGGCGCGGCGTCGCCATGTTCAAGCGGGTGAATGTGCCAATTCTCGGCGTGGTCGAGAATATGAGTTACTTCGTTTGCCCGCAATGCGGCACGCGGTCGGACATTTTCGGCCATGGCGGGGCGAAGCAGGAGGCCGAGCGGCTCAATGTCCCGTTCCTCGGCGCGGTGCCGCTCGATATGACGATCCGCGAGACATCGGACGCGGGCTTGCCGGTGGTTGCGACCCAGCCGGACGGACCACATGCTAAGGTCTATCGGGAGATCGCCGGGAAACTGCGCGATGCGCTGGCAGGACCGGGCGTGGGACGTGCGGCGCCGAGGATCGTCATCGAGACTTGAGCGCACGGCTGCGAGCGTACAAGATTCGGGAGCGGCAGGAGATGGCATTGAGTCAGGAGGTGCGAATGCGTGAGGGCCAAGGCTTGGGGTCGAGATTTGGAGGCATGCTGATCGCGGCGGCCATCGGCCTGCCATGGGCGATGCCGGCGCAGGCACAGAAGGCGCCGGAAGCCGATCGTCAGGAGGTCCTGATCAAGACCACGCTGTTGACCTTCAACGACGCGAATCTCACGCAGAATTACGACGTTCTGCATGCAAGGCTGTCGAAGCAGTTTCGCGATCAGTTCCCGCCCGCACGGCTGAAGGAGGTGTTCAAGCCGTTCGTGGAGCAGAAGATCGACATCGAAACCATCGCGGCCAAGTCGCCGATTCCGGCCAAGGAGGCGGCGGTGGACGAGCGCGGCGTGCTGTCGCTGGTTGGCCATTTCGACATCATGCCGAGCCATGTCTTTTACGATCTGGCCTACGTCATGTCCGAGGGCGACTGGAAGCCGATCAAGATCAACGTCAATGTCCGGCCGCCGGAGCAGAAGAAACAGTGAGCACTCCAGTCCGGTCGGTCCGGCGCGCCGGCTAATCGTCCGCCCACATCCGAATAAGGTTGGCGACCGATTTCGAAATCAGGTCGAATTCGGCGCTCCTGCCGTCGCGCGCGAAGATCGTGCGACGTGCCGTGTCGAGATCGAACAGCATTTCGCGCTGCGCGGGTCGCGCACATAGCTGCCCGCAACGGACCCGGTGGCGTACGGGGTCGCGCTCCAGGTGATCGCCGCGCATGTTCACACCGGGCACGTGGCCTGTGAGGGCAACGAACAGGAGGCGGGCGGGCATGCGGGCATAGGTCGCGGCCGAGTTGATCGACCGCGCCGCGGCGCAGTACGCTTTGATCCAGAAAGACAACGATCCGGGGGGCTATCTGTACGGCCTCGGCTTTGCGATGGCCACCGGCGATCAGGCCAAGACCGCATTGCCGTATCTGCGCAAGCGCGACCCGAAGAAAGCGACCGCGGTCGCCAGCGCCCTTCATCTGGCCGCACAGGCTTATCCCGGCATGAAGCGGCCCGAAAAGCATGCAGTTAGCATGCCCGATCTGCAGACCGCGGCCTCCGCGGCCAAGCTTGCGGTATCCAGTCTGCCCTGAGCGAGCCAGCCGGACATGGCAGGGTCGCACCAGGCCGAGGGTTTCTAACGTTAAAAAGGCTTGCCGGCCTTGGCTGACGTGGCCCCGTCCGATTTTCGCATTGACGCTGCCTCATCGATTTGTGAAGCGGGAGATCTTGTCCGGGCCCGGCTATGCCATCATCGTCTGCCCCGGCTGGACTGGCCGGCCGCCGGGCCGAACTCGGAATCAAAGAACCCTTAAGGGAGAAACACGCATGAGACGCCGTCAATTCATTGCGACGATCGGAGCGGGGGCGGCCGCGGCCGCCATTGCCAAGCCCGCGATCGCGCAATCGGCCCCGGACATCAAGTGGCGCCTGACCTCGAGCTTTCCGAAATCGCTCGACACGTTGTGGGGCGGCGCCGAGGTTTTTTGCAGGGCCGTCGCCGAGGCGACCGACAACAAGTTTCAGATTCAGCCGTTTGCGGCGGGCGAAATCGTGCCCGGTCTTGCCGCGGCCGACGCCGTGACCAATGGCACGGTCGAGATGTGCCAGACGGCATCCTACTACTATGTCGGCAAGGACCCGACCTTTGCACTGTCCTGCGCTTTTCCGTTTGGCCTCAACACCCGCATGCAGAATGCCTGGCTGTACCGCCACGGCGGAACGGAAATGATGAATGACTTCTACAAGAAGTTCAAATTCGTCGCGCTTCCGGCAGGCAACACCACCTGCCAGATGGGCGGCTGGTTCCGCAAAGAGATCAAGGACGTGTCCGATCTCAACGGCCTGAAAATGCGCATTGCCGGCCTTGCCGGTCAGGTGCTGTCGAGGCTCGGTGTGGTGCCGCAGCAGCTCGCCGGCGGCGATATTTATCCGGCTCTGGAGAAAGGCACGATCGATGCCGCCGAATGGGTCGGTCCTTATGACGACGAGAAGCTCGGCTTCCAGAAAGTTGCGCCGTTCTACTATTATCCCGGATGGTGGGAAGGCGGCACAGTGGTTCACAATTTCATCAATATCGATGAGTGGAACAAGCTGCCGAAGGGCTATCAGCAAATTTTGCGGTCCGCTTCGGACACCGCCAACATCGCCATGACCGCCAAGTATGATGCGGAGAATCCGGGCGCGATCAAGCGGCTGGTCGCGTCAGGAGCGCAGTTGCGGCCCTATCCGCAGCCCGTGCTGGACGCCTGCTACAAGGCTGCGAATGACGTTTATGCCGACATCTCGTCGAAGAATCCGGAGTTCAAGAAGATTTACGACAACATTGTCGCATTCCGGAACGATCAGTATCTGTGGTGGCAGGTCGCCGAATATGCCTATGACAGCTACATGATCCGGGCGCGGACGCGTTCCTGATCGCGCTCATTTCCGTGTCCATCAGAGCCGGCCTTCGGGCCGGCTCTTTTCGTTCTGGATATCGGGTTCCGCCTCGGACATGATCCGCTCTGGCGAAAGAGGCCGCATCCGCGCGGACCCGCCCGCAGAAGGCTTCGCCTTGAAGAGAGGGATGCCAACATGAAACGCCGACTTTTCCTGAAAGCTGCTACCGCAGGATTGGCCACGGGCGCAATCGCAGCTCCCGCCATCGCGCAATCGAGTCCGGACATTCGATGGCGCTTGACGTCTAGCTTCCCGAAGTCGCTCGACACCATCTTCGGCGCATCGGAGGTTTTCGCCAAAGCCGTCGCCGATGCGACGGACAATCGCTTTCGCATTCAGGTCTTTGCCGCGGGCGAAATCGTCCCTGGCCTGCAAGCTGCCGATGCCGTGACCAACGGCACCGTCGAGATGTGCCACACCGCGTCCTATTACTATGTCGGAAAGGACCCGACTTTTGCATTCGGGACGGCGATTCCGTTCGGTTTCAACCAGCGCATGATCGATGCCTGGATGTTCAACGGCGGCGGACTGGAGATGATGAATGACTTCTATAAGAAGCACGGCATCATTGCGTTTCCGGCCGGCAATACCGGCGCGCAGATGGGCGGCTGGTTCCGTAAGGAGATAAAAAGCGTCGACGACCTGAAGGGCCTGAAAATGCGGATCGGCGGATTTGCCGGCCGCGTGCTGGCCAAGGTCGGCGTGGTGGCGCAGCAGATCGCCGGCGGCGACATCTATCCGGCGCTGGAGAAGGGCACCATCGATGCGGCGGAATGGGTTGGCCCCTATGATGACGAGAAGCTCGGCTTCCAGAAGGTCGCGCCCTATTACTATTATCCCGGCTGGTGGGAAGGCGGCCCGATGCTGCACAACTTTATCAACATCGGAAAGTGGAACGAGCTGCCGAAGAACTACCAGTCGATCGTGGAATCGGCGTCGCATGTCGCCAATACCATCATGATGGCGCGCTACGATGCCGGTAATCCCGGGGCGCTCCGCCGCCTGGTCGCCGGCGGTGCACAACTGCGCTCGTTCCCGCAATCGGTGGTCGAGGCCTGCTATGCCGCTGCGAACGAGCTCTATGCCGAAACTGCCGCCAAGAACCCCGACTTCAAGAAGATGCTGGACAGCGTGGTGGCTTTCCGCAACGACCAGTATCTGTGGTGGCAGGTCGCCGAATATGGCTACGACAGCGCGATGATCCGGCTGCGCGCGCGCACATAAGCCTTTCGCGCGAAAGGGGAGACTTTTCGCGTCAAGAAAGCGCAGCGGCGCATGAACCGGGACTCTTTTCGCGTTTGCAAGAAAGGCGAAAAGACTCGGCCTTCGCTCAGCGAACTGCCGTCATGGCCGGACGTCCCCGCCATGACGGCGAACCGTTACTTGATGACGGGCGGCGTGTCGAACTGGATCGGCGGCGGCATTTCGATGCCGGGCAGGCTGCGCAACTGCTCCTCGATCCGAGCCGGATCGGGTTTAACCTGGTGCGCCTTGTAGTGCATCACCATGCCCGGGAAGGCGATCACCAGGGCGACCATCAAGCACTGGATGAACACGAACGGTACCGCGCCCCAATAGATTTCGCCCGTGGTTACCGGCGGCATTTGCTTGCCCGTGATGCGATCGATATAGGCGCTGCGCGGCGCGACCGAACGCAGGTAGAACAGCGCGAAACCGAATGGCGGATGCATAAAGGCGGTCTGCATGTTGACCGCCAGCATCACGCCGAACCAGATCAGGTCGATGTCGAGGCGCACGGCGGCCGGCGCCAGGAGCGGAATGACGATAAAGGCGATTTCGAAGAAATCGAGAAAGAATGCCAAGAGAAACACGAAGACATTGACGAAGATCAGGAATCCCATCTGTCCGCCGGGCAGCCCGACCAGCAATTCCTCGACCCAGCGGTGACCGTCGACGCCGTAGAAGGTCAGTGAAAACACCCGCGCGCCGATCAGGATGAAGATCACGAAAGCGGAGAGCTTGGCCGTGGATTGTGCGGCCTGCCGGGTCAGGTCGAGGGTGAGCCGCCCCTTGGCGATCGCAAGCAGGATCGCGCCGACCGCACCCATCGCCCCGCCCTCGGTGGGGGTTGCGACGCCGATAAAGATGGTGCCGAGCACGAGGAAGATCAGCGCCAGCGGCGGCACCATCACGAAGATCACCTGTTGTGCCATGATCGACAGGAGATTAAGCCGTGCGACGCGATTGATCACCGCGATGGAAAAGGCAATCGCCACCGCTACGGTCATGGTCAGAACCACGAAGTCGGCGCCGGCGGATACCTTGGTCGTGCGCATGTAGAGATAGGCTGCGGTGGCTGAAAACAGCACCACGATAGCGAGCGAAGGCAGCCCGCGGCTGCCGTCCGGTTCCTTGTAGGTCAGCGCTTCGGCCGGCAGACCGGGAGCCGCGCCGGGCCTGACATTCGCGACAAGAAAAATGTAACCGGCATAAAGGCCGGACAGCACGAGCCCGGGTATGAATGCGCCCTCGTACATGTCGCCGACCGAACGGCCGAGCTGGTCGGCCATCACGATCAGGACGAGCGAGGGCGGGATGATCTGCGCCAGCGTACCGGACGCCGCGATCACGCCGGTCGCGACCCGGCGGTCATAGCCGTAGCGTAGCATGATCGGAAGCGCGATCAGGCCCATGGAGATCACCGACGCTGCGACCACGCCGGTGGTCGCGGCAAGCAGCGCTCCGACGAAGACCACGGCATAGGCGAGCCCGCCTTTCATCGTGCCGAACAATTGCCCGATGGTATCAAGCAGATCCTCGGCCATGCCGGATCGTTCAAGGATCAGTCCCATGAATGTAAAGAACGGGATCGCAAGCAGCGTGTCGTTGTTCATTACGCCGTAGACGCGCTCCGGCAGCGCCTGAAGGAAGTCGGGCCGGAACAGCCCGAGCTCGATACCGATCAGACCGAAAAACAGACCATTGGCGGCGAGCGCAAAGGCGACGGGATAGCCGAGCAGCAGAAACACCACGAGGGAACCGAACATGATCGGCGCCATGTAGTGGATCAAGAGCTGCGTCATGGCGGGTCCGGCGGCTGGCTATTGTTTGTCGGGTTTGATTTCGGCAAGCAAACGTTCGGCCTCTGCTTCCGCCGGGTGCAGGGTCTCCTCAAATGGATCGGGAATGACGCCGCGCATCACGGCGATACGTTTGATGATCTCGGAGATGCCCTGGAAGAACAGCAGAATGAAGCCGATAACCACCAGCGACTTGGCGGGCCATTGCGGCAGGCCGCCGGAATTGAAGGATTGCTCGTTCAGACGGTAGGACGTCACGAAGAAGGGCCAGCCGGTCACGATCATCACCACGGTCAGCGGCAGCAGGAAGACGACATGGCCGAACAAATCGATGATGTTGCGGACGGTCTTCGGAAACAGGCTGTTAACGATGTCGATGCGGATGTGCTCGTTCGACATCAGGGTCCAGGGCGAGCACAGCATGAAGATCAGGCTGAACATCACCCATTGCAGTTCGAGCCAGGCGTTGGATGACAGGCCGAGCACTTTGCGGCTCACGGCATTGGCCGCAGAAATGATGACGACGGCGAGGATCAGCCAGGAGACCCATTTGCCGAGCCGCGAATTGATCGCATCGATGATGCGGCTCACAGCGAGCAAAGCATGCACTGACGGAATCCCCTCGATCCCGGCGCTTCACGCGCGCTTGGGCGGCCGGCGGCCGACCTGTGAACAGCTAATCCGAACCCCGCGGCGGCCGTCAATCGAAAGTTTGCTATGCCGGAGGGAGCCCGAGAGCGGCGACCTGGCGGCGGGCAACGGCTTCGCGATGCAACGCGTAAAGTCCGCTGGACACGATCAGGGCGGCGCCGAAAAGCGCCCAGCGATCCGGAACTTCGCTGAACGCGACATAGCCAGCGAGCCCCATCCAGATCAGAAGGCTGTAGCGGAACGGAGCGACCGCGGAGATTTCGACACCGCGGAAGGCGTAAACCACGAGATAGGTGCCGAGCCCAAGAAACGCCGCCGCGGTCACGATCATGGCCCATTGCGTGGCGTTCGGCATCGTCCATTGCTCCGACAGGCCGATGCCGGCGCCCGACAGGGTCACGGCAAGGGTGCCGTAGACCCCGACCAGCAGGGACGAGATATGCGGGTCGATCCGGCGCGTCGTGAGATCCCGCGCCGCTCCGAAGAAAGCCGCGGCAAGTCCCAGCAGGGCCCACCAGTCGAGCGTCCCGGCACCGGGCTTGACGATGAATAGCGTTCCCGCCAGTCCGACCGCGATCGCCGTCCAGCGCCGCCAGCCGACGCGGTCGCCGAGCGTGAACGCGGCGAGCGCGGTCAAAATAAGAGGCGCCGTCATGACGACGGCCGACAGGTCGGCGATCTTCATGTGGATCAGTGCCGCGATGAAGCACAAGGTGCCCAGTGCGTCGAATGCGGCCCGCAGCAGGACGAGCGGTGCTGCCGATCCGATCAGGCGGCGAAGACCGCCGGTCAGTCCGATCAGCGCGAGCACGATCAGAGCCGATAAGAGCCCGCGCAGGAACAGAACCTCGCCGAACGGCAGGTCGCGCGCCACGAGCTTCACGAACACGTCGTTGACGGTATAGGCCGCCATGCCGAACGTCAGCGCAATCATGCCGCGACGGTTGGCAGCGGACTGAGACACGTTTTCCGTTTCCGAAAAGCCGGCGTCAGCCGCCGGTGACGCTCATATGGCGGGGCAGGGCGGGACGCTTGTTGCGGCGGTCGATGACGAAGTCGTGGCCCTTCGGCTTGCGGGCGATCGCCGCTTCGATCGCGGCATGCAAAAGGTTGTCGGATTCGGAGGCGCGCAACGGTGCGCGCAAATCCGCTGCGTCTTCCTGCCCGAGGCACATGAACAGGGTGCCGGTGCAGGTCAGGCGCACGCGGTTGCAGGATTCACAGAAATTGTGGGTCATCGGGGTGATGAAGCCCAGCCGTCCACCGGTTTCGGCGACCCGCACATAGCGCGCCGGCCCGCCGGTGCGGTAGTCGATGTCTTCCAGCGTAAAGCGTTCGGCCAGACGTCCGCGCACCATCGACAGCGGCAGATATTGATCGAGCCGGGCTTCGCCGACATCGCCGAGCGGCATCACTTCGATCAGCGTCAGGTCCATGCCGCGGCCATGCGACCAGTCGATCAGGCCGGCAATTTCATCCTCGTTGACGCCCTTCAGCGCCACTGCGTTGATCTTGATCTTCAGGCCCGCCTGCTGCGCTGCGTCGATGCCCGCCATCACGCGGGCAAGGTCGCCCCAGCGGGTAATGGCGCGGAACTTGTCTGCATCCAGCGTATCGAGCGAGACATTGATCCGCTCGATGCCATGGTCCTTCAGCTCGGCCGCATATTTCGCAAGCTGCGAGCCGTTGGTGGTCAGGGTCAGTTCGTCGAGTGCGCCGGACCGCAGATGCCGCGACAGCGAGCCGATCAGCGTCATGATCCCGCGCCGCACCAAGGGTTCGCCGCCGGTCAGGCGCAGTTTGCGCACCCCGCGCGACACAAAAGCAGAGCAGATCCGGTCGAGTTCCTCAAGCGTCAGCAGGTCGGCTTTCGGCAGAAATGCCATGTCCTCCGACATGCAATAGACGCAGCGGAAATCGCAGCGATCCGTCACCGAGACCCGAAGATAGGAGATGGCGCGTGCGAACGGGTCTACGAGCGGGGCGCGGGACGCCTCGCGGTCGAGCTGGATTGGTTGCGGTGCAGCATTCATCGGTCAGCCTCAGCCCTGAATATAGGGCTTCCACCGAGGATGGCAAAAGCCTTGGTGTAGGTTCGATCGAGGCGCTATCAAGCCACCATGAGCAGCGCGTCAAACAGCCCCCAAATCTGGCCGACCGAGCTTCGCCTGAGCAAGGACCGGCGGACCTTGACCGTCGCTTTCGACAACGGCGAGCGCTACGAGCTTGCGGCCGAATATCTGCGGGTCAAAAGTCCGAGCGCGGAAGTGCAGGGCCATTCGCCGGACGAGCGCAAGACCGTGCCCGGCAAACGGGACGTGATGATCCTCGAAATCCAGCCGGTCGGAAACTACGCCGTCCGGCTGACGTTCGACGATATGCACTCCACGGGGATCTACGCCTGGGATTATTTCGCGGAACTCGGCCGCAACCGGGCGCAATACTGGCAGGATTATCTCGACGAACTCGCCGCCAAAGGATTGACGCGCGAGCCGGCCAGACGCTCCTGATTATTTCACCACAATCACTTTGGCGCCGATTTTCACGCGCTCGTAAAGGTCGATCACATCGGCATTGGTGAGCCGGATACAGCCCGACGAATCGGCCTCGCCGACCGAATCCGGATCGTGCGTGCCGTGAATGCGATAGATCGTCGAGCCGATATAGAGCGCGCGGGCGCCGAGCGGATTGCCCGGGCCGCCCTTCATGTGGCGCGGCAGATAGGGCTGGCGCTTCAGCATTTCCGGCGGCGGCCGCCAGTCCGGCCATTCGCGCTTGGCGCTGACCGTGTGGATGCCGCTCCAGGTGAAGCCGTCGCGCCCGACGCCGACGCCGTAACGGATCGCGCGATTGTTGCCCAGCACGTAATAGAGCTTGCGGTCCTTGGTGAAGACGATGATCGTGCCGGGCTTCTCCTTGGTCTCGAAGCCCACTTCCTGGCGGCGCAGCGAGAGGATTTCGAAAAGTCCTTTCATCCGGGCGCTCTGCGGCGCGCCGCCGAGAAGCATTCCGTTAGGGTCGGTGATGGAAGGATTTGCGGTGGCTGATGGAACGCCGACTACAACCGATGCGCCAAGCAGCGTCAGAACGCTCGCGAATGCTATTGCGGATTTCATGCCGCCCCTTTGTTCCATGCCGGTCAGGATCGGGGAGTCTTAACCCGAAAGTTCGATCGTCAAAGCGTGCAAGGTGTCACAAGGAGCCAGTCACCCAGTGCCTGTTGCGCGCTCGCCACACTTTATCTTCCCCGCTCAAGCGCGTGGCGCATAAAACGTGCCCTCCACCTCGAATATGTCACCCTGATTGAGGTTTGTGACCTCCACAATGGTACGCGGCGGGTAGGGACCGCCCGCCCAGAGGGCCTCCTGGACCGCATTCACAAGCGGCCGGTGCCGGTCCATGTCGGTGACGTAGACCACGAGGCGGACTGCGTCCTGCAAGGTTGCGCCTTCGGATTGTGCAATCGCCTGCATGTTGACGAAGCCCTGCCGGATGCGCGCTTCATCGCCATCGACCAGCCGGTTGGTGGCCGGATCGATGCCGCGCATGCCGGCGATGAAAACAAAATCGCCGGCCCGCGTGGCGAGGCTCCAGGTCCCGGTCGGCGCAATTGCGCCCGCCGGTGACAAAATTTGCACGCGTGCTGGCGCTGACATCTGCGACCTCCTTTTTCGATACGCGTGAGCGAAATAACCCGTCGTATGAATGATCTGCAATGTTTGCAGCTGCGTCCGTGCCGATGTCGGCCAGAAGACGCGGCTCGAAATTTTCATCATCTGGAAATCGTCCGCGACAATCGTGCCGCACCCTCTAACAGCGCCAAAGCTCTCGCCCCGCAGCGCTCAGCATGCTTTTATGCAACACGACGGCCGCCCGAACGAGAAGCGGCTTTTGTTTTGGAGAGGGACGAACGAATGAAGAAGAGAACATTGCTATTGGGAACATTGGCGGTGGCGGTGGGCGCTGCCGGCTTCACACTGCAGGCTGCCGCCCAGACCGAAACGATCCGCCTGACCATCGCCTCCAGCCATCCACCGGTCATTCCGTGGGTCGCTGCGATGCGCAATACCGTGGTCCAGAAAGCCAACAAGGCGCTGGAGGCCAAGGGTTCGAAATATCGCATCGAATGGAACGAGGCCTATGGCGGCGTTCTCTACAATTTCGAAAACACCATCGAGGCGGTCGAGCAGGGGATCACCGATTTCGGCTGGGTCGGCACCTTGTGGGAGCCGGCGAAGATGCCGCTGCATAACATCGGCTTCGTCACGCCCTTCGCCAACGACGACCCCAACGTCATCGTCAAGGTGATGGACGAAATGTCGACCAAGAATCCCGCCTTCATCAAGGAGTGGGAAAGCAACGGCGCCATCTTCTTCTCGACCACCACGTCGGACAGCTATCAGCTATTCACCAAGTTTCCCGTCCGCACGCTCGCCGACCTGAAGGGCAAGAAGCTGCTCGCGGCCGGAGCGGTCGGCGCATGGGCGGAGGGACTCGGCGCGACCTTCGTCAATGCCGGCATTCCGACCTTCTACAACGCCCTGCAGACCGGCGTCGGCGACGGCGTCATTCTGATCCCCTCGGGCGCCATTCCGATCAAGCTGCACGAGGTCGCGCCGCACGTGACCATCGTCAATCTCGGGGCGGTGGCTTTCGGCGGATTTGCGGTCAACAAGAAGAAGTGGGAGAGCCTTCCGCAGGAAGTGCGCGACGTGCTGAAGCCAATCGCCATGGAATATGCGGCCGAGAATGTGCGTATCGTGCAAGAGCGCGAAAAGGCCGGCATGGAGCGCATCAAGAAGGAAGGCGCGCAAATCTATGTTCTGCCGGAGGACGAGCGCAAGCGCTGGGCCGAAGCGATGCCCAATCTCGCCAAGGCCTGGGTCGAGGACAATGAAAAGAAGGGTATCCCGGCGCGGCAGATCATGAAGGATTATATGGACGGCCTGCGCAAGGCAGGCGCCAAGCCATTGCGTGACTGGGACGCCGGGCTGTAACAACAGCCCTTGCGATCCTTAGCGGATGAGACTTCCGCGATTCGATACGGGCGCCGGTCAAGACCGGCGCCCGACTGATTGGGGCGGGGCATGAATATCGTAAAACAAGAAGGCGCGGGGCCGGGCCTGCTTGCTAGGGCCGACGCGGGGCTCAACGCGCTGCTTTCGGCGATCAGCTCTATCTGGATTTTTGCCGTGATGGCGTTGATCTGCATGGACGTCGCCATGCGGGCGCTGTTCAACAGGCCGATTTCCGGAGTCGTGGAATTCGTCGCGCTCTCGGTCGCCGGATTCGTGTTTCTGCAATTGCCGAGCGCCATCGCCAACCGGCGCCTGCTGCGTGCTGAAATGCTCATCGATCCGCTCGAAAAGCGGCTGCCGCAATCGGCCGGTATCCTCAATCTCGTCTATGTGCTGGTCGGCGCCTTTCTGTTTGCCAAAATCCTGCAATGGGCCTGGCCGGATTTTCTGCGAGCCTATGCGAGCGGTGAGTTTGCCGGAACCCCCGGCGCCTACCAGATCCCGGTCTGGCCGTTCAAATTCGCACTGATCCTCGGCTCGACCGTTGCTTTGGTACAATTCCTCAAACTCGCCGTTATCGAAGCCATCGGCCTCATCCGGCGGCGGAGCGAAGCCGATGCAGGCTTCGTCGCCTATCTGCCGGGACTTGTGTTTCTTCTGGTGCTGACGGCTTTCATCGCGTTTCTCTTCGTCAACGACCCGCGGCCGATCACCGTCGGCATCTATTGCCTGGGCGCGATGCTGGTGCTGGTGATGCTCGGAATGCCGATCCCGCTGGCGTTGATGGGCATATCCTATCTCGGCATCTGGATCGCACGCGGCAGCGAGGCCAATGCGCTGAATACGCTTGGGCTCGCCGCGTCAAGCGCCGCCGGTTCCTACGAGTTCGGTGTGATCCCGCTGTTCATCATGATGGGCGTCATTCTCGAAAAGGCCGATGTCGGGCGCGACGCGTTTCAGGTTGCCGCGGCCATTCTGCGGAGGCTGCGCGGGGGCCTCGGCATGGCCACTGTCTTTGCCAATGCGATCTTCGCATCCATCGTCGGCTCCTCGGTCGCATCCGCCGCCGTGTTCAGCCGAATTGCCGTGCCGGAAATGGTGACCCACGGCTACACCAAGCGCTTTTCAGTCGGCTGTGTCGCAGGCTCCTCAGTGCTTGGCATGCTGATCCCGCCGAGCTTGCTCCTGATCATTTACGGGCTGGTGGCCGAAGTGTCGGTTGGCCGGCTGTTCATCGCCGCAATCGTTCCCGGAATCATTCTGGCTCTGGCCTTCTGCATCGGCATCTATCTGATGGCGGTGTTTGCCCCGCGCTTCGTCGGCGCGCCGCGTCCTGCCGAAGACATGCCTGCGATGTCGATTGCGGAGATGCTGGTCAAGCTCGGACCGATCGTTATCCTCGTGGCTGCGGTGGTCGGTGGCATCTACGGCGGCATCTTCACACCGACCGAGGCTGCCGCAGTGGGCACCGCTTTCGCTTTTGTCATTGCCTTCGCGCGGCGCCGGCTCGACTGGGCGACCTTCAAGTCGATCCTGCTGGAGACCGGTTTCGTCTCCGCGGTGATTCTGTTCCTGATCGTTGCCGCCAATCTCTATACCCGCCAGGTGGCGCTGACCGGCATTCCGATGCGCTTCGCCGACTGGGTGACCGGCGCCGGCCTCGACATGACCGGCTTTCTGATTGTGTATTTCGTCGTGGTGTTCCTGCTCGGCATGATCATCGACTCGGTGTCGATCATCCTGATCATGCTGCCGATCGTGCTGCCGGTGCTGGAGGCGCTTGACGGCAGCAAAATCTGGTTCGGGATCGTCACCACGATTGCGGTCGAGATCGGCCTGTTGACCCCGCCATTCGGCCTGGCCGTCTATGTGGTGAAAGGCGTTCTGCCAAAGGACTTCATTTCCCTGAACGCGATATTCACGGGAGCCGCGCCGTTTGTGGTGCTGATGATCCTGGTCACCATCCTGATCATGGCCTATCCGGATATCAGCCTCTGGCTGGTCTTCCGTTAAAGAGGAACGGCGCGCCCGGCTGCGGGCGCGCATGCTGTGATCGCCGCTATTGTCGCGGAAACACCGCCATCATCTCAAGTTCGACCCGCGCCCCCGGCGTCGACAATTGATTGACGCAGACCGTGGTGCTGGCGGGCGTCCAGTCGCCGAAATACTCCGACAGCACCTCGACCATCCCGTCCATGTCGCGCATGTCGGTGAGATATTTCGTGACCTTGACGACGTCGGTCCAGGTCAGGCCCTGATGGTCGAGAATGCCCTTGATGTTCTCCATGGCGAGCCGCGTCTGGTCCTTGATGCTGACCGGATGATTGTGCTCATGCAGTTCGTGCGGATGCTTGTGATAGAGCGGGGAGGGGGTGGCGCCGGAAATGATCAAGAGATCGCCCGGCGCCTCGATGCGGATCGCGGGCGCGTAGGGCATGTCGCTCTTGCGTGCGGGCTCGGTCTGGATTTCTCCGATCGCGGGGTTGGTCGGCGATGTGACGAAGGCGGGTCCGCGGGTGGTCATGGTCGGCACTCCGGTTGGATCTTATGGCGCGCGTCATGCGCCTTGGTCACGGCTATCGCGTCGGGATTTCGCTGGCAATGGCCCGCTGCCGCATCGGCGACGGACGCTTGGCGGTGACACGCAGGCTGACAGGATTGCTTTCGACGATGGGAAACATGGTGGGCGCGACAGGGATTGAACCTGTGACCCCTCCCGTGTGAAGGGAGTGCTCTCCCGCTGAGCTACGCGCCCGAAAGGCCCCGCACTTAAGTGACGGGTCCAAGTTGTGTCAAGCGACGGCGCCGCGTCCGGCGCCTAACGCGTCTGCTGCGGGGCCGGCCATGCACCGGCGGGCGGCTGGCCCTGCTGCGGCTGTCCGAAGCCGCCACTCTGCTGGGGCGGCGGGTTAAAGCCGCTGGTGGAGGGCGGCGGCGCGAAGCCGCCCTCGGCCGGCGGTTGCGCCTGCTGGGCTGCTGTCGCGGGCTGCTGCGGGCGCGGCTGGGTCGCAACCCTCGGCTTCTTGGCCGGCGCACGGCGCGGCGCAACCTTCTGCATTTCGATCGCGACAGGGCTTGGCGTGAAGCGCGGCTGGCCGCCGGTCAAGCCTGCTTCCTCGTTGCCGCGGATATCCTCCGGCGGCAGCAATTTTACCGGGACGGTTTGTGTCTGATAGCCGTTCAGGCTGAATGTCACCTGGAAATCCGCGGCGGGGACGGCCAGGGCGCAGGGCGTCTTGCAGGTCTGCCCGCCGGAGGTCTTCACCTCAGCACCAGCCGGTTCGGATTCGAATTGCAGCGGCACGGTCGGCGTCGCGGTGCGCATCACATCGCCCGAACTGGAACACCCCGCGAGCGCAAGGCCGCACGCCATTATCGTCAGATACTTTACCATCGGCTCTGTCCAATCGGTGGGCCCCCGGCGGCACCGCGGTCGGCACGACCATATGAGCGGCTGTGCGCCCCGTTACAATCGCTCGAAAGCGGGCTCCCACATGCTGATGATCTCACGGGCCCCCATGAAAAAGCTGCAAACGGCGTCAAATTTGCGGCTAATACAACCAATCATGGTTAATTTCCGACGCCATTTCCAGCCTGATCCACCGCAACCAAGCTCAGTACCGCCTCGGGCAGCGCCTCGTAATGTCCGATCAGCCGATCCGGGCGAAGCTCAGCCATCGGAATTTGAGTATACCCGAAATCGACCCCGATCACAGGGACGCCGGCGGCGCGGGCAACCCTGACATCGGTCTCCGAATCGCCGACCATGACCGCCCGTGCGGCATCTCCGCCCGCCCGCAAGATGGTCATGCGCAACGTGTCCGGATCTGGTTTCTTGGTCGGGAACGTGTCCTGGCCGCAAATCGCCGCGAACCGCGACGTCATGCCGAGCGCATCGAGCAGCCGCAGCGAAAGGTGTTCGTATTTGTTGGTGCAGACCGCAAAGGTGAAGCCCCGCGCGGCAAGCGCATCGAGCGCCGCTTCAAGCCCTGGATAAGGCCGGGAGCGCTCGGCGATCCGATCCGCATAGCTCTGGATGTAGCGCGAAAAAAGTACATCCATCGCGGCCTCGTCAGGATAATGACCGCGCTCGGCGAAGGCGCGTTCGAGCAGCGGCCGCACACCGGCCCCGATCATCGGCCGGGCAATGTCATAGCCAAGCGGCGGGATACCCTCGGTTGAAAGAATCGCATTGAGATTGTCGATAAGGTCCGGTGCGGTGTCGACCAGCGTTCCATCAAGGTCGAAAACGACGATCGGCGGTGGTGCGGGCATGGCGATGGGCTAGGCCGCCCCGGGTCCGAAATCAAGTCTTGCGGAGCGCAGGCGAAGGGGGGCTAGGTTCGCCGATCAAACAGAGGTAGAGAAGCCGCCGGTTTCTCAAAAGGGACAGCCCATCGCCCATGACGTCCGATGCCTTGAAACGGCAGGCCGCCGCCCGCGCACTCGATTTCGTGCGCCCCGGGATGCGGCTCGGACTTGGCACCGGCTCGACCGCGCGGCATTTCGTCGAGCTTCTGGGTGAGCGGGTTCGCGCCGGTCTCGACATTATCGGGGTCCCGACCTCGGAAGCGACCGAAAAGGATGCGCGACGCGCGGGTGTGCCACTGGCCACGCTCGATCAGACGCCGCACCTCGATCTGACGGTCGATGGCGCCGATGAAATCGGTCCGGGGCTTGCCCTGATCAAGGGCGGCGGCGGCGCATTGCTGCGCGAGAAAATCGTCGCGGCGGCCTCCGATGCCATGATCGTGATTGCCGACGAATCCAAGCTGGTGCCGGCACTGGGCGCCTTCGCGCTGCCGATCGAAGTCGTCCCCTTCGGACTGGGCGCGACTGAGCTTGCGATCGGCCGCGCCCTGCAAAAGCTTTCGCTTCCATCGGAATTGCATCTGCGCATGACGCCGGACGGTCATCCTTTTGTCACCGATGGCGGTCACCGCATTCTCGATGCCGCGCTTGGCCATATTCCCGACCCCGATGCACTCGCCGGTTCGCTTGCCGCGATTCCGGGCGTTGTGGAGCACGGACTGTTTTTGGGTTTGGCCACAGCCGCGATCGTGTCGACTCGATCGGGAATCCGCGTCATCGAACGGCAGGACCGGCCATGACATCTATCAGACCAAGGGGAGTTTCTATCATGCGCGTACAATCGCTGGTTCGTTCGGCTGCAGCCGGTCTTGCGGCGTTCCTGCTGTTCTCCATGCCCGGCACGCCGGTCGAGGCACAGCAACCCTCGAAGAACGCCGTGGCGCTCGCCAATGAGATTCTCGATGTCCGGGGATCGATGACGATCTTCGAAGCCATCGTGCCGGGCGTGGTCGAAAAGTCGAAAGCGACCCTCCTTCAGATGAATCCGAACTTGTTCAAGGATCTCAACGAAGTCTCCGCCGAGTTGCGCAAGGAATTCGCCCCGCGGCTCGCCTCGCTACGCGAGGAGATTGCCAGGCTTTACGCCTCGCGTTTCACCGAACAGGAATTGAAGGATACGCTCGCCTTCTACAACTCCCCGCTCGGCAAAAAGATCGTCGCGGAGGAAGGCAATTTCGTCGACCGCTCCATGGCCACCGCTCAGGACTGGGCGATCAAACTGAACGATGAGGTGCTCCGCCGCTTCCGCGCGGAAATGAAGAAGCGCGGCCATCCGTTCTGACCGGGCGTTGAAGCCGATGAGCGATTTCGACGTCGACCTCTTTGTCATTGGCGCGGGTTCGGGCGGCGTGAGGGCCGCGCGGATTGCCGCCGGTCATGGCGCCAAAGTCATGATTGCGGAGGAGTTTCGGGTCGGCGGCACCTGCGTGATCCGCGGCTGCGTGCCGAAGAAACTCCTGGTCTATGCGTCACGCTTTGCCGACGAATTCCATGCCGCGGCCGGCTTCGGCTGGAGCGTCGGCGAGACGACATTCGACTGGCCGACCCTGATCGCCAACAAGGATCGCGAGATCGACCGGCTGGAAAGCGCCTATGTAGCCAATCTCGAACGCTCGAACGTGAAAATCGTGCGCAGCCGCGCCGTGCTCGAGGATGCCCATCGCGTGCGGCTCGTCGCGACCGGTGAGATCGTCCGCGCAAAGCACATTCTGATCGCAACCGGCGGCTGGCCGCATCCCGGCGCCGACATCGCCGGGCTCGAACATGTCATCTCCTCGAACGAGGTATTCCATCTCAAGGAATTGCCGAAGCGCATCCTGATCCAGGGCGGCGGCTATATTGCGGTCGAGTTTGCCGGCATCTTCCGCGGTCTGGGTTCGGAGGTCACGCTGGTCTATCGCGGCGACAATATTCTGCGGGGCTTCGACGAAGACGTTCGTGCGCATCTGCGCGGCGAGATGGAAAAGCGCGGCATCACGATCCTGACCCGCCGCCTGGTCGAAGCGGTCGAGAAGGTCGATCACGGCCTGTGCGTCTCGCTCTCGGACCATGAGCAGGTGATTGTCGATCAGGTCATGTTTGCGACCGGCCGCCGTCCGAACGTCTCAGGGCTTGGTCTCGAAACGGCGGGCGTACAGCTCGATGACAGGGGAGCGATCAAGGTCGACCGATACTCTCGCACCTCGGTCCAGCATATCTATGCCGTGGGTGATGTCACCGATCGCGTCAACCTTACCCCGGTCGCGATCCGCGAGGGTCATGCCTTTGCCGATACGGTATTCGGCGGCAAGGAGATCGTGGTCGATCACTCGGATATTCCGACCGCAGTCTTTTCCGAACCCGAGGTCGGCGTGATCGGATTGACCGAAGCCGAAGCGCGGCATCGCTGTGCGCGGGTCGACATTTACAAGACCAGCTTTCGTTCGATGAAGATGACGCTCGCGGCGCGCGAAACGCGTTCATTCTTCAAGATCGTTGTCGATGGCGAGACCGACCGCGTGCTGGGCTGCCATATCGTCGGGCCGGAGGCGGGCGAGATGATCCAGCTCGTCGGCATTGCAATCAAGATGAACGCAACAAAGGCTGATTTCGACCGGGTCATGGCGGTGCATCCGACTGCTGCGGAGGAGCTGGTCACCATGCGGACCAAGGCTGCAACCTATATCCGCGAGGCGGCGGAGTAGCGCGTCGACACTCGCTCCCATGCGCCGCCGGTTCCGACTATGCTGGGAACCGTTTCCGGACGGCGCGGGGAGGCTTGAAGCCGCATGAGCGTATGGCAAGGATCGGGCCTGCGGCCGGCCGCGAGCTATGTTACAGCGCTTTGGGTTTTTCTGCTTGCGTCCTGGGCGGCTGTGGCTCAGCCCGGCAACTCGCCCGGCCTGGATGCGTTGCGGCAGCGCGAGATCGTGGTCGGTACCAAGGAAGCGGCGCCGTTCGCGATGAAGGGGCCGGATGGACAATGGACCGGCATCAGCATCGATCTGTGGCGGCGCATTGCTGCGGAAAAGAATATTCGCTTCCGCTTTCATGAGGAGGAAACGGTCCCTGCGCTGATCGACGCCGCCGCCTCCGGCAAGGTCGATATTGCGGTTGCGGCGCTGACGGTGACCGCCTCGCGCGAGGAGATGCTCGATTTCACTTCGGCCTTTTATGGCACCGGCCTCGGCATCGCAGTCGCGGCCGGCGGACCGGCGAGCTGGGCGCCGGTGATGCGGACACTGACCTCGTTCAGTTTTCTGCAGGCGGTGCTGGCGCTGATCGGGCTCGCGCTGGTGGTCGGGTTCGTGGTCTGGCTGCTCGAGCGGCGGCACAATGAGGAATTCGGCGGCAGCGTCGCCAAGGGGCTGAGTTCGAGCGTGTGGTGGACAACAGTCGCCATGACCCAGCGCGGCATCGGCCATCAGGGGCCGCGCACCATGCCGGGCCGCTTCATCGCCATGCTCTGGATGGTCGGCTCGATCATCACCATCGCGGTCTTTACCGCGGCCATCACCTCGGCGCTGACGGTGCGGCATTTGCAGGGCTCGGTGCAGGGCGTGACCGACCTCTCCAAGGTGCGGGTTGGCGCGGTCGCTGGCTCGTCCACCGAGGAAACCCTGAGGAAGCTTCGGATCGGGTTTGACAGCTTCCCGACTGCCAAAGACGGCTTGCAGGCGATCCGCGACGGCCAGCTCGATGCCTTCGTCTACGACCGGCCGCTGCTGGCCTGGAGCATCAACCTGAATTTCCGCAATAGCATCCAGTTGCTCGACGTCATCTTTGACCAGCAGCATTACGCCTTTGCCCTGCCGACCGGGAGCCCGCTGCGCAAGCCGGTCGGTATCGCCCTGCTCAGGGAAGTGCGAAGCCCGTGGTGGGGCGAGACGCTGTATCGCTATCTCGGCGACAAGGGGCAGTAGGGCGGGCAGTCGCCTCGCAAAATTTTGCCGGAACGCGGGCGTGGCGGCGTGAACCAAGTGCCGCTATAACGCGCCCAAGACAGACGGGGTCGCAGGAGATCGCCGCGGCCGCAGGAGTAACGGATATGCCGGAGCGTTGGACGCCCGAAAGCTGGCGCAAAAAACCCATCGTGCAGGTGCCGGATTACCCGGACCAGGCGGCTTTAGCCGCGGTGGAAAAGCAGCTTTCGACCTTTCCGCCGCTGGTTTTTGCAGGCGAGGCGCGTAACCTGAAAAAGGCGCTGGCCCGCGTCTCTGTGGGCGATGCTTTCCTGCTTCAGGGCGGCGACTGCGCCGAGAGCTTTGCCGAGCACGGCCCGAACAACATCCGCGACTTCTTCCGCGTCTTCCTGCAGATGGCGGTGGTGCTGACCTTTGCCGGCGGCTCGCCGGTGGTGAAGGTTGGGCGCATCGCCGGGCAATTCGCCAAGCCGCGCTCCTCGCCGACCGAGAAGAAAGGCGATGTCGAGTTGCCGAGCTATCGCGGCGACATCATCAACGGCAACGATTTCACCCCGGAAGCCCGCATTCCCGATCCGCGCCGCCAGATCGAGGCCTATCGTCAGTCGGCCGCGACGCTCAATCTGCTGCGCGCCTTCGCCCATGGCGGCTACGCCAATCTCGCCACCGTGCATCAGTGGATGTTGGGTTTCGTGAAGGATTCGCCGCAGGCGCGGCGCTATCAGGAACTGGCCGACCGGATTTCGGAGGCGCTCGGCTTCATGCGCGCCTGCGGGCTCGATCTGGAAAGCCATCCCGAGCTGCGCACGACCGACATCTATACGAGCCACGAGGCGCTGCTGCTCGGCTTCGAGGAGGCGATGACCCGGGTCGATTCGACGAGCGGCGACTGGTATTGCACCTCCGGCCACATGGTCTGGATCGGCGACCGCACCCGCCAGCCCGATCATGCCCATGTCGAATTCTGCCGCGGCATCAAGAATCCGATCGGACTGAAATGCGGCCCCTCGCTGAAGCCGGACGAACTGATCCGGCTGATCGACATTCTCAATCCCGACAACGAGCCCGGCCGTCTGACCCTCATCGGCCGCTTCGGCAACGAGAAGGTCGGCGAACATCTGCCGGCGCTCATTCGCGCGGTGAAGCGCGAAGGCAAGAGCGTGGTGTGGTCCTGCGATCCGATGCACGGCAACACCATCAGCTCGGTGTCGGGTTACAAGACGCGGCCGTTCGACCGCATCCTCGATGAGGTGAAGGCGTTCTTCGCCGTGCATGCGGCAGAGGGCACTTATGCCGGCGGCGTGCATCTGGAAATGACCGGGCAGAATGTCACCGAATGCACCGGCGGCGCGCGCGCGATTTCGGATTCCGATCTGAATGATCGCTACCACACCTTCTGCGATCCGCGCCTCAATGCCGAGCAGTCCATCGACATGGCCTTCCTGGTCGCCGAATTGCTCAAGAAGGAGCGCGCGGCGCAGGCGAAGCCTTTGCCGCAGGTGGCGGGTCTGTAGACGACGCTCCGTTCAGGGCCGCCAAAACGGCTTCTGGATTTCCATATCGGCGTCGGGACGGCTGATCCCGATGTCGTGCAATTCGCGTTCGGTGAATCGTGCAAGCTGCTTGCGTTCGCGGGATCGCCGGAACCAGGTAGCAACAGTTTCGTGCACGCCGCGGCGCGGCGGAATGAGGTCGTAACGGCTGATGCCCATGTCGCGCAGCAGCCGGTCATCGTAACGCTCAAGCTCGGCGCGCCGCAATCTGCGGGTCAGATGCTGGTACGTGCTGACGGCAAGTCTCCGCAAGGCAACCCACGCCTGCGCCACCGCGCCGAAAATCGCATGCCTGCGCTGAGCGTGGCCGCAGCGCGTCAGTGCGGCAATGTCGGAAAGACTGGACGGATCGAAACGTTTATGCCGATTTTGGAAATTGGCGGAGTGTGTCATGGCCATCGTCCTTTTTTGGATCGGCCATCAATCTAGGTGCGGCGCGAGCGCGATCCGCACGACAAATGCTTCAGGGAAATTGAGAGGAGCTCATCCGTTGCCGCCAGCGGGCGATGCTCCCAATTCGTCGACCAGCCATTGCCGGAACAGGCGGGCTTCCGGGCGGTCGAAAATCCGGTCGGAGCCGACCAGCCAGTAAGACGAACCGGCCGCCCGCGGTTTGGCAAGGGCGACCAGTCGTTCACCGTCGAGTTCGACATTGACCAGCGGCCTTCGTCCGATCGCGACCCCGAGTCCGGCGGCGGCTGCTTCGATGGCGAGCGCGATGGTATCGACCTGGATAATTGCGCAGGACTGCCTGTCCTCCAGGATCTTCCGGCCGGTCCATTCGCTCCATTCATTGGCAACGCTGCTCAGGCAGATATGCGGTCCGTTGCCGATGATGCGGCGATAGTCGTGGGTCGCCGCCTGCATCAGGAAGGCCGGCGAGCAGACCGGTAGGGTTTCCTCGCGAACGAGGCGCAACCAGGTTTGCGATCCGGCCGGCTGGTCGGCGCGGCGGATCGCCAGATCGATGCCGGCAAGGTCAGTCTCGATGCGATGTCGCGTGGAATCGAGCTGCACGCGAATCTCGGGGTGCCGCGCGCTGAACCGGCGCAGCCTCGGCAGCAGCCAGCGGCTCGCGAATGTTGGGGCTGCGCTAATCGAAAGATGTCCTTGTGCCCGGCGGCCGGGCACACGCGCGGTCGCGTCATGCAGCGTCTGAAGGGCGTCGTGTATGCACGATGCAAAGTCCTGCGCCTCCCGTGCCGGCTCAAGGCCGCGCGTGGCGCGGACGAAAAGCGGGGCGCCATACCAACGTTCGATGGTCTCGATAGCGTGACTGACCGCGCTTGGGGTGACGTTCAGTTCATCGGCCGCGCGCCGGAAGCTGCCGAGGCGGACGGCGGCTTCGAGGAAACGCAACGTATTCAGCGGGGGAAGAGCATGCATGTCACGCGGCTTTCCCGGCCCGAAGCTGCAGCCGGTCCATCTCGTCAAGAAGCCAGGCGGAAAACGCCGCGATCAACGGGCGCTCCGTCGCGCCGGGCGCAGCGACGAACCAATAGGATTGCCGGCAGGCGACGGGTTTGTCACTCAATGCCACAAGACCGCCGGTGTCGAGTTCGGGTGCGACCGAAGGCAGCCGCGCCATGGCGATGCCCATCCCTTGGGCTGCGGCAGTGAGAGCCATCTGCAGGGTGTCGACGCGCAGGCCCTTTGCGGGGTCGGGCGCTGCCCTGCCATTTGCTGCGCACCAGTCGCCCCAGCCGTCGTCGGTGGAGGTGATCGAGATCAGTCTGTCGTCCGGGACGGTGCGAAGATCGGAGCTTGCGGCAAACAAGTCGGGCGCGCAGACCGGCACCAGCGTCTCGGTCAGGAGGTGCTGCACATGCAGACCTGGCCAGTTGCCCGAGCCGAGCCGGATTCCTGCATCGAAGCCGTCTTCCGGAAATGTCGCGAGGCGATGGCTGGTGTCGATCGCGATTGAGATGCCGGGATGTTGCGCCGTAAATCCTTGCAAACGCGGTACGACAATGCGCTCGGCGAAGGTCGGAACGATCGTCAGGCGCAGGCGGTCCGTCCGCGCTCCTGGTCTCGCCAAGTCCGCGGCAAGCGTCGCAAAAGCCAGATGTACCGCCTTGTAATAGTCCGCGCCGGCGGGCGTCAGGCGGAGTGTCCCGCGCTTTCGGGCGAACAGGGCGGCCCCGAGCCAGTCTTCGAGCGACTGGATAGCATGGCTAACCGCGCTCGCGGTGACGCCGGCCTCCTTTGCCGCTTCGGCGAAGCTGCGTGCGCGGCCTGCCGCTTCGAACAGGCGCAGAGTGCTCAGAGGGGGAAGCCGGAACTTCATCGGTGCATGTTGGATCGTGGTGCACATGAGCACAATAGGCGAGCGCGTCGGGATGAAATCCATTCATCCGGCGTGCAGCGCTTCTCACCTGCGGGAATGGCCTGCACGCGAACTGAAATCCTTTCACTTGCCGGGTCCGCGCCACGCTCCCATCGTCAGCGCGTTCAAATGACGGAGATGACGATGAATGCCCCGGTGCTTCTGCATATCGAGGATAGGATTGCAACCTTGACGATCAACCGGCCGGATAAACTCAATGCCTTGAACTATCAAACGGTCGACCTGCTGCTTGCGATGCTCGACGAACTGGAGGCCGACGCCCGCGTCCATGTGCTCATCGTCACCGGCGCCGGCGACCGCGCATTTTCGGTCGGCGCCGACATCCGCGAATTCTCCGACAGCGTGCGCGACGGCGCCGCTACCGCCGTGCGCGACTTCGTGCGACGCGGTCAGCAGATGACCTCGCGCATGGAGGCGTATCGCAAACCGATCATCGCCGCCGTGAACGGCTACGCCTTCGGCGGCGGCTGCGAGATCACGGAGGCGGTGCCGCTTGCCATTGCCAGCGAGCGCGCTTTGTTTGCAAAGCCGGAAATCAGGCTCGGAATGCCGCCGACATTCGGTGGCACGCAGCGGCTGTCGCGGCTTTCGGGGCGCAAGCGGGCGCTGCAGTTGCTGCTGACCGGGGAACGCTTCGAGCCGCAACGTGCGTTACAGGAAGGCCTGATCAATCGGGTGGTGCCGCATGCCGAACTCATGCCCGCGGCGCGTGAACTGGCGTCGCGGATTGCGTGCCATTCCCCGCTTGCGGTGGCTGCGATCCTCACTGCAGTGAGTCGCGGGTTGAACATGGCGATCGGCGAGGGCCTTCAGGTGGAATCCGAGCAGTTCGCCAGCCTTGTGCCCTCGCGCGACTTGCGGGAGGGACTGGATGCCTGGATCCAACGGCGTGAACCGGTATTCTGCGGGCATTGATGGCGGCACCCGGGATCGCGTCGCGCCCAAAAGCGCGCATGCTGAAGCAATCGTTGACGCGAAAAAGGCCCGTTTTCCGGGCCTTTTTCATGCGCGGCCCCGGCGCCATGCAGTCGAAATTTTCCGGCCGTTAACGCTGGATATGCGCCAGCGGCATCGTCACCGCGTTGGAAAGGAATTGCAGACAATTTCAATCAAAACTGCTCCCAGATGCGCTGGGTAAAAAGCGCAGGGGGGTACAGGGGGCAAGGGGTGGCAGGGCAGAAAGCCCAAGGAGCCACCGCAGTCGTAGCGATCGCGTCCATGCCTGTCATGGCCGCGATCGCTTCGCCGCTGCCGGGAAAGCCGGCTGCCGGCGCGCCGATCCTGACTATTCCATTCGCTGGATTTTCTGGTTTAGTCGCGCCGCCGGGGGAGGGCGCAGCGAAGATGCATCGGATGTGGCGGGCGACGCTGAACACGCTCAACGGGCTGCGGGCCGCGGCTTCCAGCGAGGCGGCGTTCCAGCAGGAATTGGTGGCGCTCGCGATTGCGATTCCGCTTGCGCTTGTCGTCGCGACCAGTCTGTGGATCGCGCTCGCCCTGATCGGAGTGGTGCTGGCGGTCATGATTGTGGAGTTGCTCAACACTGCGATCGAAAAACTGGCCGACCGCGTTACGCTGGACCATGATCCGATCATCGGCCGGGTCAAGGATATGGGGTCGGCGGCGGTCGGGCTGACGCTCCTGATCGCGGGCGCAGTGTGGCTTTTGGCGATCTGGGACCGGCTCTCCGGCCTGATCGGCTAGCATTTGCGGGCGGCCGCCCTGCCGCGCTAGAGGAGGGCCATGAACGCACGTCCTGCCGATACGCTCGCGATCGCGCTTGCCCAGGTCAATCCGGTGGTCGGGGATGTGGCCGGCAATGCCGGCAAGGCGCGCGCGGCGCGCGCGGCGGCACAGGGCGCGGACCTGATTCTGTTCCCGGAATTATTCATCGCCGGCTACCCGCCCGAAGATCTGGTTCTGAAACCGGCCTTCCAGGCCGCGTGCCGCGCCGCGGTCGAGGCGCTGGCGCGCGAGACCGCCCGGGGCGGCCCCGCCATGCTGATCGGCACGCCCTGGGTGGAAAATGGCAAGCTCTACAACGCGGTGGCGCTGCTCGACGGCGGGCGCATCGCCGGCTTGCGCTTCAAGGTCGACCTGCCGAATTACGGGGTATTCGACGAAAAGCGCGTCTTTGCCGTAGGGCCGATGCCGGGGCCGTTGAATTTCCGCGGCGTGCGGATCGGGGTGCCGATCTGCGAGGACATCTGGGGGCCGGAGCCGGCCGAATGCATCGCCGAAACCGGCGGCGAAATCCTGCTGGTGCCGAACGGCTCGCCGTACCGGCGCGGGGTGGTGGACCAGCGCCTCAGCGTGGCGGTGGCGCGGGTCAAGGAGACCGGACTGCCGCTTGCTTATCTCAACCAGATCGGCGGCCAGGACGAACTCGTTTTCGAGGGCGCGTCCTTCATTCTCAATGCCGATGCCTCGCTCGCGTTGCAATTGCCGCCCTTTGCGGAAGCGGTGGTGACGACGCAATGGCGCCGGCGCGGCGAGGGCTGGCATTGCGAGCCCGGCGAGATCGTGCCGCTCTTGCCGCAGGACCGCGCGGATTACAGCGCCTGCATGCTGGGGCTGCGCGACTATGTGAACAAGAACGGCTTTCCCGGCGTGGTTCTCGGTCTGTCGGGCGGCGTCGACTCCGCGCTCTGTGCTGTGCTCGGCGTCGATGCGCTCGGCGCGGAGCGGGTGCGGGCGGTGATGCTGCCCTACCGCTTCACCTCGCAGGAATCCCTCGACGATGCGGCCGCGGTCGCGAAAGCGCTCGGCATTCGCTACGACATCCTGCCGATCGAAAGCGCGGTGCAGGGCCTTGAAAAGAGTCTCGCGCCATTGTTTCAGGGCCTGCCGCGCGACGTCACCGAGGAAAACCTGCAGGCGCGCGCCCGCGGCACCATCGTGATGGCGCTGTCGAACAAATTCGGCGCCATGGTGGTGACCACCGGCAACAAGTCGGAAATGTCGACCGGCTACGCCACGCTTTATGGCGACATGAATGGCGGCTTCAATCCGATCAAGGATCTCTACAAGACCGAGGTGTTCCGGCTCAGCGCCTTGCGCAATGGCTGGAAACCGCAAGGCGCGCTCGGCCCCGACGGCGTGGTAATCCCGCGAAACGTGATCGAGAAGCCGCCGACTGCCGAACTGCGCGAGAACCAGAAGGACCAGGACTCGCTGCCGCCCTATGAATTGCTCGACGGCATTCTCGAACGGCTGGTCGAGCGGGAGGAGCCGATCGCCCAGATCGTGGCGGCCGGTTACGATGCGGCCACCGTGATGCGGGTGGATCGCATGCTCAATCTTGCCGAGTACAAGCGCCGACAGGCGGCGCCCGGTGTGAAGGTGACGTTGCGCGGTTTCGGCCGAGACCGCCGCTATCCAATAACCAACACCTTCCGCGATCCGGGCACGCCCTTACCGGAGCCAGATCCGTCGCTTGTGAGCGCCGCGCCCACGAAGTCGGAAGCGTTCGATTTTTGACAGCGGAAATGCCGAGGTTTGGGGCGCCGCCGAGCGCCGGGGAACCTCAGTCCTCGGGCAGGAAGCGCGGCCCGACCGAACGGATCGGCTTTTTTGGCGCATTCGGATCGACCGGCTCGGCTGCCGCAGCCGGCACGGGCGCGGACGCCGGCGTGCCGCCTTTCTTCTGCGATTGCGGCAGGATCGGCCGGCCTTTGGCGTCGCGCGGCGCATTCATCGCCCTGGCGCGTTCGTCGGTCACCGTGATGTCGCCCTGCACGGGCGGGGCATTCGGGTCTTCGCGAACCGCATCGGCCCAGCTTTCGCCCTGAGCCTTGCAGGCGCAGGATGAATCCAGCGCCTGCTTGTAGCGGAAGGCATTGGGCATCTGCGTGTAAAGCTGACCGGTGATCGAAACCGCCTGGTTCATGTCTTCGCCGGGGTTGCGATGCGCGAACAGCATCACCTCCGCGGCCGGACACATGCGCTGGCAGGTCAGTTCGTCATCGTGGAAGCGGTCCTGCGAGGTGGAAAACGAGATCGGGAAGAAAAAGCCGTCGCAGGTCCGCACGCAGACCGTGCGATAGCCGCCGCCGAGGCCGGTATCCTGCTCAGGGCCGGAGGTGGAGCCCGGTCCGCCAAACAACTGTTCGAAGAAGTTCCCGGGCGCTGCACGCGCGGCCTGCGCGCGGTATTGCGGGCCGCAATCGTTCTGCGCGAGCGCATTCAGCACGGCGCGGCGCTGGCCGTCGCGCTCCATGCCGGAGCCGCCCTGCAGTTGCTGCAGGTCGCCCTGCGCGCGTGCGAGATCCGCGCGAATTTTCTGAATTTGGTTGTTCAGGGGTGCGCATTTTTCCGACCGGTTGAGCCCGCCAAACAGCTGCAGGAAGCCGGACGCCTCGCAACCTTGCCGCCGCGCCTGCGCCTGGGTGCGGTCGAGTTCGGCCTGCTGCCGGCCGATCCGGTCCTCGATCCGGCGGATCTGTTCGGCGCGTGCGGCATCGCCGCCACCGCCGATGGAGGCGAGTTGCGCCTCCAGCCGCTGGCAGACCTGCTCGCGGGCGCTGATCGTAACCCCGGATGGCGGATAGGCAGGCGGCGGGAGCGGTTGTTGGGCAATAGCTGAGCCGATGCCGCCGGCAAGCGCCAGCGCCGCAAGACTCCCGATACGGCCGATTCGTGTCATTTGCTCCCCGCGAGATCGAACGCCCTGTGCATCGGGAATGCGGCGGAGCCATGGTTATCAAATGGCGGAAGCACGCGCAAAGCGCGCCGCGGCGCGCAAAATGTCCTATGTGGCAAAAAACCCTCAGGAACGCTCGGGACTGCCTTCGTCCTCCGGCAGGGCGACCATCTTCGCATCCCGGGCCTCGAGGCGCAGGTTCCACAGGATACCGGCGAGGATAATTCCGGCGCCGACAAAGACCAGCGCGTCCACGGACTCGCCGAAAAACAGCCAGCCGACCAGTGCGATCAGCGGCACCCGCAGGAAGTCGAGCGGGATCACGAGGCTCGCATCGCCGTAGCGGAAGGCTCGTGCCATACAATAATGGGCCGAGAGGCCGGCTATGCCGACGCCCGCGATCGGGGCGAATTGCCACGCCTCCAACCGCGTCACAAAGAGCGGGTCGCTGCCCGCCGCGGCGAGTGGAAATTGCAGCAGGTTCATCCAGAACACGATGCCGAAGGTGGTCTCGGTTGAGGTCATCTGCTTGGTCGCGACGTTGAAGACCGCATAGAAGAACGAACACAGCAGCACCAGGATCGAGGCCGGCTGGAAGGCGATCAGCCCAGGCCGCAGGATCACGAGACACCCGATAAAGCCGAGCACGATCACGACGATGCGGCCGGAGGTGAGCTTTTCCCCGAGCACCACGACCGCAAGAATCAGCACCCAGACCGGCAGCGTGAATTCCAGTGCGAACACCGTTGCGAATGGCAGCAAGGTGAGCGCGGTCGCCCAGCTATATTGCCCGGCGAAATGAATGGCCGAGCGGAAGAAATGCATGGGGATGCGCTTGGTCCGCGCGGCGGGCCGGAGCCCCGGATTGAGCGCGAGCAGCGAGAACAGGATCAACAGCGCGCCGAAGCTGCGCACCGTGAGTATTTCGAATACCGACAGCGTGCCCGCGAGCAGCCGGATCGACACCGCCATCACCGAAAATGACAGCAAGGTGCCGGTCATCCACAGAACGACGCGTAGGATGTTCTGGGATTGCACGTTGGGCTTGCTCGATGCTGCGCAGGGGCGGGCGCCTATTCGGCGTCCGGCTGGTTTTCTGGGCGCGCCTTGTCGAAGGCGGGAAGTTTCGCACATGCGGCGTCTACCGCCACGATGTTCGGGAATGCGTCGAGCGGCGTCTTGAACCGCCTTGCATTGAAGACCTGCGGCACCAGGAACACGTCCGCCATGCTGACGCGCGATCCGAAGGCGTAAGGTCCGGGCTTCAGCAGCGGCTCGATCGCCTCAAAGCCGGCAATCACCCAGGAGCGGTACCAGTCGTCGACGGTGGCCTGATCGTGTCCGAGCTTCTTCAGTGCGTTCAGGGTGACGAGATTGTTGAGCGGATGGATATCGCAGGCGATGATGTCGCAGATCGCGCGGACATGCGCGCGCTCCAGCGCATCGACCGGCAGCAGCGCCGGCTCCGGATAGACCTCTTCCAGATATTCGATGATCGCCAGCGACTGGATCAAGGTGTCGCCGCCAGACAGCGTTAGCGCCGGTACGCGCATCTGCGGATTGACTGCGCGGTATGCCGGGGTCTTGTGCTGACCGCCGTCGCGCGTCAGATGGATCGACACCGTCTCATAAGGCTGATCCTTCAGATTGAGCGCGATGCGGACCCGATAGGCCGCGGATGAACGGAAATAGCCGTACAGTTTCACGGAAGGCGTCCCCTCGACGTTGTCCGCTGTTGCAGATATCTGGCTTCCGGGCTGTCCCTTTTGCGAGCGCCAGACGATCAAAGATGGATCGACCAAACGCCAAGCCGTACGGCTTGTCCAGCCCCGGCCGGGCAATGGCTCGCATGCGCCAGCGGTCTAATTAGCGGTCGGGGTCGTCGGGCGCTTGCGCGGCCAGCGGGCCCGCCTGTTCGATCAGGCGTTTGAGCGCGCGGGTAAAGGCCTCCCGGTCGGCCGGATCGATCGCCTCGCTCAGGTGGCGGGCAAAGGCGGTGGCGCCGGGGGCCAGATCGTCGTAGATCGCCCGGCCTTCCGGCGTCAGCGACAGAAACGATTCCCGCAAGTCCGATCGATTGACGCGCCGCACAATCAGCTGGCGCTTTTCAAGAAGCGCCACCGCACGCGACACCTTGGTCTTGTGCATATGGGTGTGCTCGCCGATCGCCTTGCCGGTCATGGATTCGAATTCGCCGAGCGTGACCAGTACCCGCCATTCCGGCACGCCGATTCCATAGCGTTCGGCATAGAGGCGGGACAGCGCCTGCGAAACGAGGCTGGATGCGACATTGAGCTGATAGGGCAGGAAGTCTTCGAGCCGCAGCCTTGCGTCGCGGCCTGATCGCTTTTCGCCGGCGGCTGATCCCTTGGTCTGGGTCGTCATGGTTGAAGTCTTCGTTACCCGGCAGCCGAAGCGTGTCGGCGCGACCATGGCCCAAGTTGGCAGGGGGCGCAACGGCAGCTGGTTCGCCGGTTGACAAAGCCGGCGCCGTCGCGGGTTCATAGGGCCGGGCGGATTGCTTCGCCGCCGGCCTGTCGGTCCGGCATGCGCCGAAGGGAGGCGTGGGGACAATGACCGGCGCAACGCAAGGCACGCGCAATCTGTCATCGCCGGGTTCCTATCTTGCGGCATTCCCGAGCGCCCGCGCACTGTTCGCGCCGCGCGGCTTTTCGAACAGGCGATGCCATCCGCCAGTGTCACGCTTGGCACCTCGGGCTCGGCCGCGCATTGGCTGTCGCGCCAGCCGCCCGGCCTCGACATGCCGCGCTCGCTTTATCGTTCGGATGCGCCGCCGAATGAGCTCGCCAAGATTTTGAAACAGGCTGCGGCGGACTGGGAGGCGTTCCTCGCCGCGCGCGCCGACGAATTGCAGCCCGGCGGCGTCTTGCTGGTGCAGATGCTTGGCGCCGACGGATCGGCCGATCCGGTGCGGGTCAGCGCCGCGGGTCTGCTCAGGCTGATGAACGAATGCGCGCTGGAACTGGTCGATGTGGGGGAGGTGCCCCGCGAGGTCTATGCACATTATTGTTTCCCGGTGGTACCGCGCACCATCGAGGAGGCGAGGGCGCCGATCGAAGGACCGCTCGCGGACAAGCTGGAACTTCTGCATTGCGGACTGACGCCGGTGCCGTCGCCGTATCAGATGACGCTGGATGAAACCGGCGATGTCGCAGCATTCGCAAAGAGCTACACCGCCTTCACGCGGGCCTTCAGCGAGACCAGCCTGCGCGAAGGTCTTTTCAAAGACGGAAAGGCCAGCGCGGATGCGCTGGCCGCTCGTTTCTATGCTGCGATGGAGACGACGCTGAACGCGCGCCCGCAGGATTATCCGTTCGACGATCTGACCCTTGCCGTCATGGTGCGGCGGCGCGGGTGAGCCGACACCTCAGCGCTTGCGCACGAAGGTCTGACGACGTGTCGGCGGCGCCGCCATGGCATTGCCGCGATGGCGGAAGCTGATGCGTCCGCGCGACAGATCGTAGGGCGACATCTCGACGATCACGCGGTCGCCGACACCGGTGCGGATTCTGAACTTGCGCATCTTGCCGGCCGTATAGGCGAGGATCTCGTGATCGTTGTCGAGCTTCACGCGGAAATTCCCGTCCGGCAGCACCTCGGTGACGGTGCCGTCGAATTCGAGCATCTCTTCTTTCGACATCCAGTGGTCCTTCTAAGATCGGTCAGCGCGGGGCCTGCGCGTCGCGCCGCGTGTCGCGGGGCGTGGGACGGCGGTCCTGCATGAATCCGAGGGAAGATAACGCAAGGTCGGCAGCTCCGCCATTGGGTTTCGGCGCAGCCTGACGGGATTCCTGTGACCTGTCCTGCCGGTTCGGTTGCGGATTTCCATGCGCCTGTGCGGCCTGTGCCTCGCGTTCGCGCCGGCGGCGTCGTTGTCCGGCACGGTTGCGCGGCCTGCCTTGACCGGACCCGTCTTGACCCGACCTGCCTTCGCCGGATGTGCCTTCGCCTGGCCTGCCGGCAACGCGCTGGCCTTCACCGCGATCGCCGTGAGCCGGCTTGCTTTGGCCCCGCTTTGCCCGGGACGGCGGCCGCCTGTCGGGCCTGCCGGACCGCGCCGCACGCTGCGCTACAGCTTCGACCGGCTCGCCCGTACGTCCGTCGCTCGCGGGCAAGGTCATGCGGATCAGTTTTTCGATATCGCGCAAATAGGCGCGCTCCTCGCGGTCGCAGAACGAGATCGCAACACCCTCGGCCCCGGCGCGCGCAGTGCGGCCGATGCGGTGGACATAGCTCTCCGGCACGTTCGGCAGGTCGAAATTGATGACATGGCTGACACCGTCGACATCGATGCCGCGTGCGGCGATGTCGGTCGCGATCAGGGTCTTGATCTTGCCGTTGCGAAACGCCGCAAGTGCACGTTCGCGCTGGCCCTGCGACTTGTTGCCATGAATCGCCTCGGCGGCAAGACCCTGCTGGCCGAGCTGGCGCACCACGCGGTCGGCGCCATGCTTGGTGCGGGTGAACACGATGGCGCGGTCGATCGGCTCGCTCCTCAGAAGGTCGGCGAGCAGGTTGGCCTTGCCGGACTTGTCGATATGCACCACGCGCTGCGATACCCGCTCGGCCGTGGAGGCCTGCGGGGTTACTGCGACGCGCGCCGGATCGCGCAGCATCATGCGGCCGAGATCCTCGGTCTCCCGCGCCATGGTGGCGGAGAAGAACAGGGTCTGGCGCTGAGCCGGGCATTTGGCAACCACGCGACGGATGTCATGGATGAAGCCCATGTCGAGCATGCGGTCGGCCTCGTCGAGGACGAGAATTTCCACCTTGTCGAGGGTGACGGCGCGCTCGCCCATCAGATCGAGCAGACGCCCGGGCGTTGCGACCAGCACATCCACGCCATTGGCCATGGCTCTGATCTGCTTGCCGATCGGTACGCCGCCGATGGCGAGCGCCACCGAGACGCGCATGTGGCGCCCGTAGGTCTTGAAGCTGTCGACGATCTGGCCGGACAATTCGCGGGTCGGACTCAGCACCAGCACGCGGCAGCTCTTGCGCTCGGGCCGCTCGCGGTTATTGGCGAGATGATTAAGGATCGGCAGCGCAAAGGCTGCGGTCTTGCCGGTGCCGGTTTGCGCGATGCCGACGACATCGCGTCCGGCGAGCACGTGCGGAATGGTCTGAGCCTGAATCGGGGTGGGCGTTTCGTAGCGCTCCTCAACGAGGGCGCGGGTGATGGGCTCGGCGAGCCCCAGTTCAAAAAAGGCGTTCAATGATACGGTCTTTCATGCAGCGCATGCGTCACCGATCCATGATACGATCCCATAGACAGGATCCCATGGATCACGCGCGCAAACGCGGGATTCAAAGGACATCCCGCGTGGTCAGGGCTGCCGGATTTGAGGAAAGTGTTGGCGGGCCGAAAGCCGTTGCAGACACCAAAAGCGCAAGTGCTGCAATCTGATTTTCGTTCACGCGGCCCGCGAGCGACCCGGAAAAGTCTGAATCGGCTCTCGATGGCGTCGATATGGACTGTAATTGCGCCGGTTTCAAGCCCGGTCGACGAACAGGCTGGCATCATTGACAATAGTTACGAATGAAACTATTGTGGCAGGACTTTAGAACAACAACAGACCGTCCCCATCCGGCGGCGATCGCATGGAGGATACGTGATGGCCGAGATCGACACCGCGCCCCGGGTCAAGCGTCAGGGTTCCCCTGCAGCAGTGACCGACCGCATTCGCACCGAGCCGCTGGTCGATGCGGCGGAGTATATGTCCGGCTTCGGCAATTCGTTCGAGACCGAGGCCTTGCCCGGCGCATTGCCGATCGGGCGCAATTCACCGCAGAAGGTCAATTACGGGCTGTATGCCGAACAATTGTCAGGCTCGCCCTTCACCGCGCCGCAGGCGACCAATCAGCGCTCCTGGCTCTATCGCATCCGGCCGACCGTACGCCATACCGGCCGCTTCACGAAGATCGACCGCGGTCTGATCCGCACCGCACCCGAGCGCGAGGAATCGGATCTTTCGCTCGGACAGATGCGCTGGAGCCCGACGCCAATTCCGGACGAAAAGCTCACCTTCGTCACAGGTCTTCGCACCATCACCGTTGCCGGCGATTGCGAGTCGATGAGCGGCATGGCCGCCCACGTGCTGCTCGTCACCCGATCGATGGTGCGCGAGCATTTCTTCAATGCCGACGGCGAGATGCTGATCGTCGCCCAGCAGGGCCATCTGCGTTTCTGCACCGAGTTCGGCCTGATCGAAATCGCGCCGGGCGAGATATGCGTGATCCCGCGCGGCGTGATCTTCCGCGTCGAATTGATTGATGGACCGGCCCGCGCCTACGTCTGCGAGAATTACGGCGGCGCCTTCACGCTGCCGGACCGCGGTCCGATCGGGGCCAATTGCCTTGCCAATCCGCGCGACTTTCTTACGCCCGTCGCGTGGTACGAGGATGTCGAGGAGCCGTGCACCCTCACCGTGAAGTGGGGCGGCGAATTGTTCGAAACCAGGCTGCCGCATTCGCCGCTCGATGTGGTGGCGTGGCACGGCAATTACGCGCCCTACAAATACAATCTCCGGCATTTCTCGCCGGTCGGCGCGGTGCTGTTCGACCATCCCGATCCGTCGATCTTCACGGTGATGACCTCGCCGTCGGAAACGGCGGGCACCGCCAATATCGACTTCGTGATCTTCCCCGAACGCTGGGGTGTGGCCGAGAACACTTTCCGGCCGCCCTGGTATCACCGCAACATCATGTCGGAATTCATGGGGCTGGTTTACGGGGTGTATGACGCAAAGCCCGAAGGCTTCGTGCCTGGCGGCTTCTCGCTGCACAACACCATGCTGCCGCATGGACCCGACGTCGACGCCTTCGAGCATGCCAGCAATGTCGAACTGAAGCCGGTGAAGCTCTCGAACACGCTCGCTTTCATGTTTGAGACACGGTTCCGCCAGCGTGTGACGAAATATGCGGCCGGCCTTCCGTCACGGCAGGACGACTACGCCGACTGCTGGAAGGGCCTGAAGAAGCATTTCGATCCGAACCGCCGCGAGCCGAAATAGGACCGTGAACACATGCCGGCCCAGAGCTTGTTCAGTTTTGTTGCCGGCGAAGCGGGTGATTGGCGTATCGAACGCATGGACGTGATTTGCGGAGAGGGCCTTCCGGCCGCGCCCTGCCTGTCAATGGTCCGTAGTGACGGCGGTGAGCGTCAGAACGGCGCCGTTTGGGTGTTGCGCGGCGTTACCTCCAATCTGCGCTACACAACGGGCTCGGAGCGACAGTCCCTGGTCAGCCGGCAGGCCGGTCTTGGCCGGGATGAGGCGCGCCGCGCCGCGCTGATCCCGATCAGCAAGACCGGACAATGGTGGCAGCTCGCGCAGGATGAGCGGCGCAGGATTTTCGAGGAGACATCGCACCATATCGGGATCGGGTATCGTTACCTCCCGGCGATCGCACGGCAATTGCATCATTGCCGCGACCTTGGCGAGCCGTTCGATTTTCTGACCTGGTTCGAATATGATGCGAGCAACGAAGCGGCTTTCGACGATTTGGTCGCTAAGCTGCGAGAAACGGAAGAATGGCGCTATGTCGATCGCGAGGTCGATATTCGTCTGATGCGGGACGGAAAGGCCGAATGAAACTTGCTTCCCTGAAGAGTGGCCGCGACGGCCGCCTGGTCGTCGTATCGCGTGACCTGTCGCGCTGTGCCGATGCATCGGCGGTTGCGCGGACCATGCAGGCTGCGCTCGATGACTGGGACGCCGTGATCCCGCGGCTCACCGAGATTGCCGATTCCCTTGAGGCAGGCCGCATCGCGCATATGCCGTTCGATCCGGCGAAGGCGGCCTCTCCGTTGCCGCGCGCCTATCAGTGGCTGGACGGTTCCGCCTATGTGAATCACGTCGCGCTGGTGCGCAAAGCCCGAGGGGTCGAGGTCCCCGGCTCGTTCTGGACCGATCCGCTGATGTATCAGGGCATCTCCGACATCGTGATGGCGCCGCGCGATCCGATCCCGCTGGAGGATGAGACGTTCGGCGCCGATCTCGAGGCCGAGGTGGTGGTGATCCTCGGCGACGTGCCGATGGGGGTCACGCGCGCGCAGGCGGCAAGGGCGATCCGGCTGATCATGCTGGTCAACGATGTCACGCTGCGCAACATCACAGCGCCAGAACTCGCGAAGGGCTTCGGCTTTGTCCAGTCGAAGCCGCCTTCCGCGTTCACGCCGGTCGCGGTGACGCCGGACGAACTCGGCAAGGCATGGGACGGCGCGAAGGTCGATCTGCCGCTGCTCAGCTTTATCAACGGTCAGCCGTTCGGCAAGCCGAACTGCGCGGTCGACATGACCTTCGACTTCCCGACGCTGATCGCGCATGCGGCGAAGACCCGTCCGCTGGGAGCCGGCACAATTCTCGGCGCCGGGACAGTGTCGAACCGCGACGCAAGCGGCGGTCCCGGCAAGCCGATCTCCGAGGGCGGTCTAGGCTATTCCTGCATCGCAGAGATTCGCACCGTCGAGACCATCCTTCACGGCAAACCGTCGACGCCGTTCCTGCGCTACGGCGATCGGGTCCGGATTGAAATGAACGATGCGGACGGCCGCTCGATCTTCGGTGCGATCGAGCAGGAGGTGGTGCGCTATACGCCGCCGATCTGACAATAAGGCCGCATCATCGCGGTACAGGGTGGAAGAACCAGGATGGCCAAGGGCTTTGCTTCGACCGGCGATACCGCCGACAAGACCATTTCGTTCGACGAGATCGGACGCGATCTGTATGCCTTCACCGCCGAGGGCGATCCGAATTCCGGTATCATCGTCGGCGACGACGGAGTCATGGTGGTGGACGCGCAGGCCACTCCGGTGATGGCGCTGGAAGTGATCGAGCGGGTACGCAAGATCACCGACAAGCCGATCAAATATGTGCTGCTCAGTCATTATCACGCGGTGCGCGTGCTCGGCGCATCGGCTTATGCGGATGCCGAGATCCTCGCCTCCGACGCGACGCGCGAGATGATCGTCGAGCGCGGCCAGCAGGACAAGGATTCCGAGATCGGCCGCTTCCCGCGGCTGTTCCGTGCGGTGGAATCCATTCCGGGCTTGACCTGGCCGACCATCACCTTTCCGCAGCAGATGTCGGTGTGGCTCGGCAAGCGCGAGGTGCGGATCATGCATATCGGGCGCGGGCATACTGCGGGCGACGTGATCGCCTGGGTGCCCGACGCCAATGTCGTGTTCTCCGGCGATCTCGTCGAATATCGCTCGGCCTGCTATTGCGGCGATGCGCATCTCTCCGACTGGCCAAAGACGCTCGATCGTCTCAGCGAATTCAAGGCCAATGCGCTGGTGCCGGGGCGGGGCGCGGCGCTTGCGACGCCCGACAAGGTGCGGGCCGGGATCGAGGGTACCCGGGACTTCCTCGCGACATTGTACGGCTCGGCGCAGCAGAGCGTGGCTAAGGGGCTGTCGCTAAAGGACGCCTTTGCGGCCGCGCGCGAGGCCATGGATCCCAAATTCTCCAGCTATGCGATTTACGAACATTGCATGCCGTTCAATGTCGCGCGCGCCTATGACGAAGCCAAGGGCATCGACCATCCGGTGATCTGGACCGCCGAGCGCGACCGCGAGATGTGGGCGGCCTTGCAGGGCTAGACAAATGGGGAGCAGATGCCGTGGCCAATGAACGCAAGGCTCTGTTTCATTTCGGCTACCGGCGGTCGCCTGACCAGGACGCGGCAAAGCCGCGCCAGCACACGGTGGTGATCGTCGGTGCTGGTCCGGTCGGCCTGTCGATGGCGATCGATCTGGCGCAGCGCGGCGTGCCCTCGGTGCTGCTGGACGACGCCGACCGGATCGGCGAGGGCTCGCGCGGGCTTTGCTATTCGAAACGCACGCTCGAAATTCTCGACCGGCTCGGAGTCGGCGAGAAGCTTGTGCGCATGGGCGTCACCTGGAAGCTTGGCAAGGTCTATCTCGGCGACCGGCTGGTCTATTCCTTCGACCTGCTTCCTGAGGACGGCCACAAGATGCCGGCCTTCATCAACCTGCAGCAATATTACCTGGAAAAGGCACTGGTCGACCGCGTGCAGGAATTGCCGCAGATCGATCTGCGCTGGCGCAACCGTGTCACCGGCCTGGAGCGCCGCAACGACGGCGTGACGTTGACGGTCGAAACGCCGGACGGCCCTTACAAACTCGAGGCCGCATGGGCGATCGCGGCCGACGGAGCGCGCTCGACGATGCGCGACCTGCTCGGCCTCGAATTCAAGGGGCATACCTTCGAGGAAAAATTCCTCATCGCCGATCTGCGCATGCCGGCCGACGACATCCCGACCGAGCGGCGCTTCTGGTTCGATCCGCCGTTCCATTCCGGCCAGTCGGCGCTCATGCACCGCCAGCCGGACGAATCGTGGCGTGTCGACCTGCAACTCGGGCCCGATGCGAATATCGAAGACGAGCTGAAGCCGGAAAATTATACGCCGCGCATCCGCAAGATGCTGGGCGATCGCGACTTTCAGGTCGACTGGGTTTCGATCTACCGTTTCAATTGCCGCCGCATCGACCGCTTCGTGCATGGCCGGGTGGTGTTCGTCGGCGATGCCGCGCATCAGGTCTCGCCATTCGGCGCCCGCGGCGCCAATTCCGGCGTGGAGGATGCGGAGAATCTCGCCTGGAAGCTCGTTTCAGTTTTGCGCGGCGAGGCAGGCGAGCGGCTGATCGAGAGCTACGATCACGAACGCATCCAGGCCGCCGACGAGAATATCGGCCACTCGACGCGTTCGACAGATTTCATTGCGCCGCGCTCGCCCGCGGAGCGCAGTTTTCGCAACGCGGTGCTGTCGCTTGCGCCCCACGCCGACTTCGCCCGGCGTATGGTGAATTCCGGACGGCTCTCGGTCGCCAGCATCTACGACACGCCGCTATCGACGCCGGACGAGAACGATTTTGGCGGATCCGCGAAGCTCGGCGGTCCGGCGATCGACGCCGCAATGACGAAGCCCGACGGATCAGACTGCCATCTCGTCGAGAATTTGTCCGACGGCTTCGAGCTTCTTTACGTTACCGACGGCACGGCGCCCGTCGTACCGGAGGGCATCAAGACCACTGTCATCGGACGCGACCTGCTCGACGCGCGCGGCGATTTTGCGCAACGCTACGATTCGACCCCGCGCAGCGGTTATCTGCTGCGCCCGGACCAGCATATCTGCGCGCGCTGGCGCGAACCGACCCCGGAAAAGATCGCGGCCGCACGCGACCGCGCGCTGGCGCGCTGAGCGTTACGTTGGCATGCGCATCGAGGACAGCATGTCTGTGCAGGCGTCCACGCAATGCTGACAGGCTTTCGCGCACACCTCGCAATGCTTATGCGCGGCAGCATGACGCTTGCATTCGGCGGCGCAGGCCCGCGCGAAAGCGATGCAGGTGGTCAGTTGCGCTTCCAGGAGCTGACGGTGCCCAACCTTGTTGGCGCGGGAGAGGATGCTTCCGGTCGCGGCGCAAACCGCCGCGCAGTCCTGGTTGAGCCGGATGCAAACGATCATGCGGTCGACATGTTTCTCCGCAAGGCACGCATCGGCACAGGCCGTGCAGATTTCCACGCAGTCGAAACAGGCCTCGATGCAGCGGCTGATCGCGTCGGCATGACTAGGCTGCTCCGGGTGAGACTGGAACATGGATCGGACGGCGACGGCGGACATGTGGCCCTTCCTTGTTGACTGCGCGTGGCAAACAACACTGCACGCGCCGGTAGGTTCCCCGTCCCTGCGCGCCCTGCATCGGACAGCTTTTCCTGAAAGTTCCAGGACCCAGAAACCGGCGCCCGCCATGGAGGCTTGACCATGCCGCTAACCACCGCCTCACGCTTTCCAGAACCCGATGAAGCCTTCGTCATGCTGATCGAGGCGAGACGAGGGCTGCAGGAGAAGGAAGCCGCCGAACTCGATGCCCGGCTGGTTCTAATCCTCGCCAATCACATCGGCGATCCCGAAGTCCTGCGCGAGGCAATCGCGCTTGCAAAGTCGGCGGTCCCCGATCGCTGACCGCGAATGAGTTGCGACAATGGATCGGGGCGGTCAACCGGCCGTGGCGTTGTCGGCGATGAACAGCTCCGCCTTCGCCGCGTTGCTGATTGCAACGACGGCCGGGTGCATCAGTTTGCGTTCGATCGAAATTGCGAAATACGTTGCGAACAAGCCGTCGGCACGGCCGACGATCTCGGCATCGTATTGGCTGCGGATCTCGTCGGCCAATATGACCGGCGCCGGGAAAATGCCAGTTCCAGCTTTGCCAAATGCCTTCATCAAGGCGCTGTCGTCGAACTCTCCGACGATCTGCGGCTCGACCTGGTGCTCGCCGAGCCATCGCGTGAGGGCGCCGCGCATCGCCGCGCCATCGCCGGGGAGCAGCATGGGTACGCCGTGCAGCGATTGCGGGAATCCCTTGCGGGCGGTCTGGGCAAGCTTGCGCACGGCATAGAAGGCGATCAGCGCGCGTCCGAGCGTATGACTGTAGCCTTTCACGCCCAGCTGGGAAGGCAGCGGCCGGTCGGCGATCACGAGATCGATCTTGTGGATCGCTAGCTCCGCGAATAGCCGCTCCAGCTTGTCCTCGCGGCATATCAGACGCACGCGATCGGCGCTTCCTAAGGCCGGAGCCAAGAGGTGATAGGCCATCGATTTGGGTACAACATCCGCCACTCCGACGCGAAACAGAATATCCCCCCGCGCCGGACGGTTCCGGACGGTTTCTTCCAGTTCCCGCCCGATCTGGAAAATCTCGTCGGCGTAGGAAACCGCCAATTCGCCGGCCGCGGTCAGCTCCAGCCGCCGTCCGGCACGGCGGAACAGCTCCGTGCCGAGCGCTTGCTCAAGCGTGCCGATCTGGCTGCTGATTGTTTGCGGCGCCAGGCGCAACTGCTCCGCGGCCCGCGCGATGCTGCCTGTTTTGGCGACCCGCCAGAAATAATGCAGTTGCTTGTAGTTGAGCATGGCATTCGCAGATTTTTTCGATCTTTTCCTGCACAATTATCTGCTTTTTTTGATGGTTGAGCAAGTCTAGATCGCAGTCCGGCTGGACACAGGACAAATTCGCTCGGTTTCACACATGACGGCCTATGATTTCGACCAGATCGCACGGGACTCTGCGGTTGCGCCGCCGCCGGCGCGTCGCAACCCGGATACCAGCATGTCCTTCAGGGACGTCCTGCTCCAGGTGAGCAGCTATCCCGAGCCGACATCAGCGGCCGTGATCGAGCAGGCGGTGCTGATTGCCGAGGCCTGGGGGGCGGGCATCTCGGCGCTCACGTTCAAGGTCGCGATACCGAGTGCCGGTAACGCCCTTGCAAATGCGCTGCTCGACATCCCCGGAATGGTCGCAACCGAGCGGCAGAAAAGTGCAGCAAATGTACAAGCCATTCTCGACGTGTTCAAAGACGTGGCGGCGATGCACGGCGTCCGGCACGAGCAGATCGTCGAAGCCTGTGCGACGTCCCAGATGGTAACCGTCGCCACCGAGCATGCGAGGCTGCACGACATAACGATCCTCCCGCTCGCTGAGCACACAGCGCATCAGCATTATGTTGCGGAGAGCGTTGTCTTCGGTTCCGGTCGCCCCGTGATTGTGATTCCGGAAGACACGGGACGGCGCAGACCCGCGACGTTCGATAGTGTTGGAATAGCCTGGGATTTCAGCCGGCCTGCCGCACGCGCTCTGGCCGATGCGCTGCCAATTCTAAGACGCGCAAAGTCCGTCCGCGTTGTGACAATCACGCAGGAAAAGCCGATTGACACCAGACGTTCGGACAACTGGCTGAAAAAGCATCTGGCCTGCCATGGCATCGAGGCCGTGCTCGAAAAGCAAGACGCCGCGGGACGGACGATCGGACAGTCTCTTGAAGATTTTGCAACGGCCCGCGATCTCGACCTCTTGGTGATGGGAGCCTACGGGCACTCGCGCATGCGCGACTTCATCCTCGGCGGCGCGACAAAGTCCATCATCGCCAATCCGCCCTTGCCGGTACTCATGTCTCACTGACGACGCCGAATGGCGGCCGCTTGGCGGGATTTTCCCAGAAGGTTTGACCGTGGAACTGATCATCGACTTCTTGACAGCCGATTTTCTCGGTAAGGCCATTTGGCTTTGGCTTGCCTTCCTTGGCATTGTCGGCGCACTGCTCGCCTTCGACCTCGGCGTCCTTCACAAGCATGACAAGGAACTTGGTGTCGTCGAAAGCCTCGTCTTGTCAGCTTTCTACATCGCCATCGCTCTTGTATTCGGTGCTTGGCTCTGGTGGTCGATGGGCCCGACCTCGGGCATGGAATACTTTACCGGCTATGCTCTGGAGAAGGCGCTTTCGATCGACAACGTCTTTGTGATCTCGCTGATCTTCAGCTATTTCGCCATACCTGCGAAATATCAGTATCGCGCGCTGCTTTGGGGGATTATTGCGGTTCTTGTTCTGCGCGGCATCATGATCGGGCTCGGAGCCGCTCTCGTTCAGCAGTATGAATGGGTGCTCTACATCTTCGGAGCGTTCCTGATTGCCACGGGGATCAAGATCCTGGTGGTGGGCGAGGGCGACAACGATGTCTCGAAGAATCCGATCGTGCGCTTCCTGTCTAAGCGGATGCGGCTTTCTGCCGAGTTGCACGGCTCGAAGTTTTTCGTCCATAAGCCGGACCCGCAAACCGGAAAGATGGTCCGCTTCGCGACGCCTCTGTTCCTGGCGCTGATCGTCATCAACATCGCCGATCTCGTGTTCGCCGTCGACTCGGTGCCCGCGATTTTTGCCATCACGACCGACACCTACATCGTGTTCACGGCCAATATCATGGCCATCCTCGGTCTGCGCGCGCTCTATTTCGCCCTGGCCGCGATGATCCACCGCTTCGAATATCTGAAATATGCGCTCGCCGCCGTTCTGGTCTTTATTGGCGGCAAGATTTTCTGGAATCAGCTTGTCGGCAAGCTCGACCCGGCGATATCGCTTACCGTCACGCTGTCGCTGATCGGCGGAGGAATCCTGTTTTCGCTGTGGAAGACCCGCGCCGCTACCGGAGACAATGTCGGGCACGGCGGTCTTAGCGGTCCGCTTGCTGCATCCGACGCCAAAAAAACCATTGCCCCGTCAGTTGGAGAGAGCCGATGACCGTCGATGTTGCGTCCCGTTCCGGTGCGCGTTGCGTTTCTTCCCGTGGCGCGAGGGACTGGTGCAGCGATGCCGACACGCGGGACAATGTGCTGGCGCGCCGCAACGTGCTGGCGGCTCTGTGGGCTGGCCGTATGATGCAGCTCCCCAGTCCGTCGCTCGAAGGCTACGCGGCGGCGGTTCACCAGGTCGATTTTAGCGAGCCGGGGGACGAAGACGTGGTCGAAAAACTTTGGGGCGACCTTAACCGCAGCGGTGTCGGCATCACCCGCGAGCAGGTCCGCGGCAAGCTCCGTGAGTTCTATCGCGAGGCGATCATGCAGACCCGCGAAACCGACTAGGCGCGCTCAGGTGCGCACCGGTCTCGAAACGGGCAAATCGCAGGTTGCTCCGGCAGGCGTTATTCCTTCGCCTTCGACTTCAGGCTGTCGACCACCGCATCGATCCGTGTGGCGGGGTCGTCGGAATCGAGATCGAGAAGCTGCCGGACTTTCTTGGCAAGCGCCTCGGACGTGAAGGGCTTGGTCAGGAGTTCGACATCGGCGTCGAGCCGTCCGTGGTGAATGATGGCGTTGCGCGTATAGCCTGTCGTGAACAGAACCTTGAGGTCTGGCCGCCGGCGCCGTGCCTCGTCGGCCAGCTGCCGTCCGTTCATGCCGCCGGGCAGGACCACATCGGTAAACAGCAGCCGGATGTCCGGATTGGCGTCGAGCAGGCGCAGGCCGCTCGCGCCTTCATGCGTCGAGATCACGTGATAGCCTTCGTCGCGCAATACCTCGGAGGAAAACCGGTTCACCTGCTCATCGTCTTCAACCAGCAGGATTTGCTCGGGCCTTCGTTTCTCGGCCTCAACGCTGCGTGGCGGTTCGCTGGGAAACCATGGTGCGACTTCATCCTCGTTGGTCAGGCGCGGCAGATAAATCTTGATCGAGGTGCCTTCGCCCGGCTCGCTGTAGATCTTGATATGGCCGCGTGACTGTTTCACGAAGCCATAAACCATGCTGAGGCCAAGCCCGGTGCCGGAGCCTGTCGGCTTGGTGGTGAAGAAGGGCTCAAAGGCGCGTTCCACCACGTCCCTGGTCATGCCGGTGCCGGTATCGCTGACCGCGACCAGCACATACTGGCCCGGCGTCATGTCCGCAGCATTGGCGGCGATGTAGGCCTCATCCAGATAGGTGTTGGCGGTTTCGATGGTTAGGCGCCCGCCCTCTGGCATGGCGTCGCGCGCATTGACGGCAAGATTGAGCAGCGCGTTTTCGAGCTGGTTCGGATCGACCGCGGTTTTCCATAACCCGCCCGCCAGCACGGTCTCGACCGTAATGGTCTCGCCAATGGTCCGGCGCAGCAATTCCGACATGCCCTGGACCAGCCGGTTCAGATCGACCGCCTTTTCCTCGAGCGGATGCTGGCGCGAGAAGGCGAGCAGGCGTTGCACGAGGCTTGCGGCGCGTTCCGATGCCTGCCGGGCCGCGGTGAGCGAACGCCGCAAACGTTCGTCGCTTTCCGGCACGCGGCGGAGCGCGAGGTCGACATTGCCGAGTATCGCGGTCAAGAGATTGTTGAAGTCGTGCGCCACGCCGCCGGTGAGCCGGCCGACCGCCTCCATTTTCAGCGCCTGCTGCAAGGCCAGTTCGGTGCGTTCGCGGCGCGCCACCTCTTGCTGCAGCTGGTTGTGGGCTTCAGCCTCGCGCCGGGTGCGTCGCAGCGCCACGAAGCCGAGCCCGATCATTGCCGCAGTCGCCGGCAGCCCGAAGACGAGGTGGCTGCCCATGTTTTTCAGCCAGTCGCGGATCACCACGTCGGACTCGATCCCGGACACGACGTAGATGTTGTAGCGCGGCATCTTGCGGTAGGCGAAGAGCCGGGTGTGACCGTCGAAATTGGACGTACCGGTGACGAAACCTTCATCGGGCTGTAGCGCGATGCTCTTCATCACCGTCGAATCCGGGGACAGGCGCTGCAGGCGCTGCGACAGGTCCGGGTACCGCGCAAGGATTGAGCCATCTTCGCGGATGAGGGCAAAGACGCCGGGGGGCGGAAGCTTCTCGTAGAACTGGATGAAATATTCCGGTGCGATCGAAATGGTGGCGACACCGCCGAAAGGCTCGCCCGGCTGATCCGGCGGCTGAGGGTGAAGAATGTCGTATCGGCCGCGCGCGCCTTCAGGACTTCGCTGACATAGGTACCGGCCGCCGGGTTCTCTTTCTGCACGCGGAAATATTCGCGGTCGGACAGATCCAGTTTCGGCATCGGATAGACGGTGCCGGACACGATCGGGGCGCCGGATGGAGCGATGATCCACAGGTCACGCAATTGCGGCAGCGCTTCCGTGAGTGACCTCAGGCGAAGGTTGAACTCGGACTCGCGCCTGCGAAACTCGGCTTCGCTCACGCCATCGGCGAGTTCGTCGAGATAGCGGGCGCTCAACTCGAAGGTCTCGAATACCTTCAGCGCATGTTCGTAGATCGTGTTTAGATTTCGCTGCACGCGGTCGCGCGATTCCGCCAGATGCTGGTGATAGGACACCCAGCTTGCGGCAAGGAAAATCGCGACCGGGAGAATTATCGAAGCGGCTACCAGAAGCCGCAGCGGGCGCAACGCAGACGTCAGCTCTGCTTTGGCCGTCTGCTCATCCCTTGCGGCCGCTGCTTTCGACTTTGGAATTTCGATCATCGGCCCCGCGAGTCTGGCGAACGAAGCGCCATCCTACCGGCGGGAGCAGATCATTCCAAGCGCGCGGGCACGTAAGCTGCGGCGTTCAGCTATGCAACGGGAACTCGGCAGAGAATCAGCGCCGGCATTCGATGGCGACGAATTCCTCGCAGCCGTTGCGTCCGCATTGATTGCTGGTCGGCACGGCGCCGGTGATCTCCTCGCGTTCGATCTTGCGGTAGGACGTAGCGGTGGAGAATTCTTTCGACTGGCAGTAAGCGGCAGCCGCCGCGGCGCCGCATGTCGCCCCGTCCGCCAGGCAGCGGTCGACCCCATAGCCATCGGGGCTGTTGGCGATGATAAAGATCCGCTGCTCCGCCGAGGCTTTGGCCTCGGAGGCGGGCAGCGTGAGGGCGGCGAGAATGAGGGCCAGCAGGAATCGCATTGCGGGGCTCGTAGCATTCGGCGGGGACCGGTTCAATTTGCGCCTAAATCGCTAAGGCTTTGTTAACCGGATTTTGTGTCGCGCTATCCTCTTGACGCCACGGCGATTTTCACACATTTTGCCGGCGATGACCGTCCGCAACCCCCTTTTCGGCATTTGCCGGGAGATTATTCGCTAGCGCCCGAACGCTGGCTGCGGCTGTCTTTTGTCCATCGCGATAAACAGAACGCCCGGGCCAGCAGGGGCCTGAGGACTTATTGACGATGGAGCTAAAGCTCTACGATACGCTGTCGCGCGAGAAGCGGGTGTTCCGGCCGCTCGATCCGGACAATGTCCGCATGTATGTGTGCGGGCCGACGGTCTACGACTTCGCCCATATCGGCAATGCGCGTCCGGTCATCGTGTTCGACGTGCTCTACCGGCTGCTGCGCCATCTTTACGGCGGCGATCACGTTACCTACGTCCGCAACATCACCGACGTCGACGACAAGATCAATGCACGGGCGGCGGAGCAGGGCATCTCGATCCGGGACCTGACCGAGAGCACTTACGCCAATTTCAAGGCCGATGTCGCCGCACTCGGCTGCCTGCAGCCCAGTGTCGAGCCGCGTGCGACCGAGCATATCGAAGAAATGAAGACGCTGATCGGGCGTCTGGTCGCCTCCGGTCACGCCTATGTCGCCGAGGACCATGTGCTGTTCTCGGTGCCGTCGATGCCGGATTACGGCAGGCTGTCGAAGCGTCCGCTCGACGAGATGATCGCAGGCGCGCGCGTCGATGTCGCGCCCTACAAGCGCGATCCGATGGATTTCGTGCTGTGGAAGCCATCGAAGGCGGGCGAACCCGGCTGGCCGTCGCCTTGCGGTATCGCAACGCCGGGCCGCCCCGGATGGCATATCGAATGCTCGGCGATGTCGTGGAAGCATCTCGGCGAGACCTTCGACATCCATGGCGGCGGCATCGATCTGGTGTTTCCGCACCACGAAAACGAAATCGCGCAATCGCGCTGCGCCCTCCATACGTCCATCATGGCGAATGTCTGGATGCATAACGGATTCCTGCAGGTCGAAGGCGAGAAAATGTCGAAAAGCCTCGGCAATTTCGTCACGATCCGCGAGGTGCTGAATGACTGGCCGGGCGATGTGGTGCGGCTCGCCATGCTTGCCACGCAATATCGCCAGCCGATCAACTGGACCGTGAAGGGCTTGCAGGAAGCGGAAAAGGCGCTGTCGGGTTTTTTCGATGCGGCTGCAAGCGACGCTGATGCGAGGCCCGCACCGGGCGTGCTCGACGCGCTGCTCGACGATCTGAATACGCCGAAAGCGCTTGCCGAGATGCATGCGCTGAAAGACAATGCCGGGCGCAAGGCGCTAGCCGGCACCCTCGGCTTTTTCGGATTCCGCGAGGCCGAATTCAAGGCGTGGCAATATCAGCATGCGCCCGCGCTGGCGGTGGAACCGGCGGACATCGAGAGCCGCATCGCGGCTCGCAACGCCGCCCGCGCCGCCAAGAACTGGGCGGAGTCTGATCGCATCCGCGACGAACTCGCCGCCATGGGCATCAAGCTCACCGATTCCAAGGACGGCACCACCTGGGAGGTCGCGCGATGACCACGCTGCCGTTCGCGCTGCGGCCGATGCTGCCGGCCGACATCCCGCTGCTCGCCGAAATCTTCCGTGCCAGCGTCGAGGAGCTTGCGGTCGAAGATTATTCCGATGCGCAGATCGAGGCCTGGGTCGCGGCGGTGGACGACGAGGCCGCGTTCGCCAAGCGCCTGACCGAACAGCTCACGCTGCTTGCGACCCTTGACGGACAGCCGGTCGGTTTCGCATCGCTAAAGGGCGCAGACGTCATCGACATGCTCTACGTCCATCCGGCGACGACCGGGCAGGGTGCAGCGACGATGCTGGTCGATGCGCTGGAGAAACTCGCCGGCGCCCGCGGTGCGCAAAGGCTTTCCGTCGAGGCGAGCGACACCGCGGAGGATTTCTTCCGGCGCCGCGGCTATACGGCGAAGAGCCGCAACACTGTGTTGCGGGGCGATGAATGGCTTGCCAATACCACGATGGAAAAGGCGCTGGGCGATGCCGCCCCGCCTGCGGGAACACTGCAATGAACCTTCAGAAGCATCATTTCATTGTTGGCGTGGTCGCCATCGTCGTCGCCTTCGCGCTGGCTGCGAATTATTATCTATGGTGAGCGCGATGAAGCGCCCGGATACACCGTTCCCGCGCCACTGGCTCTATTACATCGCGCTGAAGATCGTGTTGATCGCGGCGGCGGTGGCGATCGCGCTCAAGCTCTACGGCCTGTGGTGACGCGAGAAGGTCAGGACCATGGCGCGCGAACGGCTTTACCTCTTCGACACCACGCTGCGCGACGGCGCGCAGACCAATGGCGTCGACTTCACCCTCAACGACAAGGTGGTGATCGCGAAGATGCTGGCCGATCTCGGCATCGACTATGTCGAAGGCGGCTATCCGGGCGCCAACCCGACCGACACCGACCTGTTCGCCAAGGACCACGGACTGAAGACCACCTTCACCGCCTTTGGCATGACGCGCCGTCCCGGCCGCTCGACCTCCAACGATCCGGGCCTTGCAGCTCTGCTCGATGCGAAAGCTGATGCCATCTGCTTTGTCGCAAAGTCGTGGGACTATCACGTCCGGGTCGCGCTGGAGACCACCAACGAGGAGAATCTCGCCTCGATCCGCGACAGCGTGGTTGCGGCGAAGGAGCGGGGCCGCGAGGTTCTGGTCGATTGCGAGCACTTCTTCGACGGCTACAAGGCCAACCCCGATTACGCGCTCTCCTGCGCGATGGCCGCCTATGACGCAGGCGCGCGTTGGGTCGTGCTTTGCGACACCAACGGCGGCACGCTGCCGCATGAGGTGGAGGACATTGTCGGTGCGGTGGTGAAGGTCATCCCCGGCGACCATATCGGCATCCATGCGCATAACGACACCGAGCAGGCGGTCGCCAACTCGCTCGCGGCGGTGCGCGCCGGCGCGCGGCAGATCCAGGGCACGCTGAACGGCATCGGCGAGCGCTGCGGCAACGCCAATCTGGTCTCGATCATCCCGACCCTGAAGCTCAAGAAGGATTTCGCCGACAAATTCGACATCAACATTTCCGACGATCAACTGAAGGCGCTGGCGCCGGCCTCGCGCAAGCTCGACGAGATGCTGAACCGTCCACCGAACCGGCATGCGCCCTATGTCGGCGATAGCGCCTTCGCTACCAAGGCTGGCATTCACGCCTCGGCGTTGCTGAAGGAGCCGCAGACCTACGAGCATGTGCCCCCGGAATCGGTCGGCAACCGCCGCCGCGTGCTGGTCTCCGATCAGGGCGGGCGCTCCAACCTGCTGGCCGAACTGGAGCGGATCGGGATGGTCGTCGACCGGAACGACCCGCGCATCGCTCGCCTCCTTGACGAGGTCAAGGAACGTGAGGCGCATGGCTATGCCTATGAGGGCGCCGATGCCTCATTCGAGCTATTGGCACGGCGCGTTCTCGGCACCGTCCCGGATTATTTCGATGTCGAGCAGTTCGATGTAAATGTCGAGCAGCGTTACAACGCGCTCGGCAAGCGCGTCACCGTGGCGATGGCGGTGGTGAAGGTGAAGGTCGACGGCGAGACCCTGATCTCGGCAGGCGAGGGCAACGGCCCCGTCAACGCACTGGACGTCGCGCTGCGCAAGGACCTCGGCAAGTATCAGAAGTATATCGGCGGGCTGAACCTGATCGATTATCGCGTGCGTATCCTCAATGCCGGCACCGAGGCGGTGACGCGCGTTCTGATCGAAAGCGAGGATGAGGAAGGCGCGCGGTGGTCGACCGTCGGCGTGTCGCCAAATATCATCGACGCCTCGTTCCAGGCACTGATGGATTCGATCGTCTACAAGCTGGTGCGCTCGGGCGCGAAGGCGTAGAGCGCGACTACAGCCGTTCCGCCGTACCCGCTTCCATCAGCTTTTCGGCTTCCGCCACCGGACGCGCAGCCTCCTGCAGCTTCGGCAGGATATCCTCGACCCGGTCGGCGACCAGAAGGTTGACTGACAGGCCGTTGCGGATGAAGGCGAGCGCGCGCATGTGTTCGAGCAGCGCACAGAGCGGGTCCCAGAAGCCGCCGATATTGGCGGCGAGGATCGGCTTTTTGTGGCGGCCGAGCTGAGCCCAGGTCAGTTGCTCGACCAGTTCCTCCAGCGTGCCGACCCCGCCGGGCAGCGCCACGAAGGCGTCCGAGCGCTCGAACATGATCCGCTTGCGCTCATGCATGTCGCGGGTGACGATCAGTTCCTGTGCCTCGGTGAAGGGCCGCTCCTTGCTGGACAGGAATTCCGGGATGATCCCGGTGACCCGCCCGCCGCGCGCGATGGTGGCCGCCGCCACCGCACCCATCAGCCCGACCGAGCCGCCGCCATAGACCAGCCCGATATCGTTGTCCGCGAGCAGGCCGCCAAAGGCATGCGCTGCCTTGACGAAGCGGGGATCGGTCCCGGGGCCGGAGCCGCAATAGACGCAGATGTTACGAATCGTGCTCATGCATTCACTGTGGCATCGGGGTGGAAAGGCCGTAAAGGGGCGGGCCCGGTTGATGTATGCGGCCGATGAGCCTATGCCAAGCGTGCTAACAAAACGGGCTGCGGCAGCCTATATGTCGCGCGGACCCGAATAGACGCGGACCCGAACAGACTAGGCGCCCCACCTGCCGATGACCGATACCACCGCCCCGGCCCCTGAGGCCCATGAGCCGCGGGTCACCGTCCAGAAGGGGCTGTTCCGGACCCTGCTCGCGCTCTGGCCCTATATCTGGCCGGGGGACCGGGCCGACCTGAAGATGCGGGTGGCCTTTGCGGTGGTGCTGCTGCTGCTTGCCAAGCTCGCCACCATCGCGGTTCCCTTCACCTTCAAATGGGCGACCGATGCGCTTGCCGGCCAGCCCAGCGCTCCCGTCTTTGCCTCGTCCTGGATGACCTGGGCGGTCGCCGCGCCTGTCGTGATGACACTCGCTTATGGCGGCATGCGCGTCGTGATGGCGCTCTTGACGCAAATGCGCGACGGCGTCTTCGCCAAGGTGGCGATGCATGCGGTGCGAAGGCTCGCGATCCTCACCTTCGAGCATATGCACCAGTTGTCTCTGCGCTTTCATCTGGAGCGCAAGACCGGCGGGCTGACGCGCGTCCTTGAGCGCGGCCGCAACGGCATCGAGACCATCGTCCGGATGGTAATCCTGCAGCTGGTGCCGACCATCCTCGAAGTCGTGCTGATCGCCGGCGTGCTGCTCTGGCAGTTCGACTGGCGCTATGTCGTCGTGATCCTCGCCACTGTCGTCGCCTACATGGTCTACACTTATTACGCGACGGAATGGCGGATCGCGATCCGCAAGCGGATGAACGAGAGCGATACCGAAGCCAATACTAAAGCCATCGACTCGCTCCTGAATTACGAGACGGTCAAATATTTCACCGCCGAGGAACGCGAGGCCAAACGCTACGACCGCTCAATGGAGCGCTACGAGAAGGCCAGCGTGCAGACCTATACTTCGCTTGCGGTGCTCAATGCCGGGCAGGCGGCGATCTTCAGCGTCGGGCTCGCTGCGGTGATGGTGATGTGCGCGCGCGGCATCCAGGCCGGCACCAACACGGTCGGCGATTTCGTGATGATCAACGCCATAATGATCCAGCTTTACCAGCCATTGAATTTCATGGGCATGGTCTATCGCGAAATCAAGCAGGCGGTGACCGATATCGAGACCATGTTCGGCATTCTCGCCCGTGACCCTGAAATCAGGGACAAGCCGGGCGCGCCCGCGCTCCGCGTCGAAAAGGGGGCGATCCGTTTCGAGGATGTGAGTTTCGCTTACGACAAGGCGCGTCCGATTTTGAAGGGCATCAGCTTCGAGGTGCCGGCCGGCCGCACCATCGCCATCGTCGGGCCATCGGGCGCGGGCAAGTCGACGATCTCGCGGCTGCTGTTTCGCTTTTACGATATCACCGGCGGCCGCATCCTGATCGACGGGCAGGACATCCGCGAGGTGACGCAGCTCTCGCTGCGGTCAGCCATCGGCATGGTGCCGCAGGACACCGTGCTGTTCAACGACACGTTGCGCTATAATATCCGTTACGGGCGCTGGGACGCGACCGATGCCGAGGTCGAGGAGGCGGCGAGCCTCGCGCAGATCGACGATTTTATCAGGCTGAGCCCGAAGGGCTACGAGACCGAGGTCGGCGAGCGCGGGCTGAAATTGTCGGGCGGCGAAAAGCAGAGGGTGGCGATCGCCCGCACCATCCTCAAAGCGCCGCCGATCCTGGTGCTCGACGAGGCGACCTCGGCGCTCGACAGCCATACCGAAAAGGAAATTCAGGACGCGCTCGACCGGGTTTCGCAAAACCGCACCACGCTCGTGATCGCGCACCGGCTGTCGACCATCATCAATGCCGACGAGATCATCGTGCTGGAGGCAGGGCAGATTGCCGAGCGCGGCACGCATTCCCAGCTGCTGGCGCGCGGGGGACTCTACGCCAGCATGTGGAACCGGCAGCGCGAGGCCGAGGAGGCGCGCGAGAAGCTCGCCGCAGCGGATGAGGACATCGCACCGAATCGTAATCCGCCGCCCGTCGAGGACGATATTGTGAAAGCCGCTAGCGCGCCGGATCGCCGCGCGCCGGCCGATGCATTGGAGTAGGGCATGTCGGTCATCCGATCGATCTCTTCGCAGATTGTACCGATCCACCCGCAGGGCATGCCGTTCATCGGCGCCTTTGCGCTGGCGAGCCTGGTGTTGTTCTGGTTCTGGTCGCCGCTCGGCTGGATCGGGACCATCCTCACGATCTGGTGCGCCTATTTTTTCCGCGATCCGCCGCGTGTCACCCCGGTGCGGGACGGTCTTGTCGTGTCGCCGGCCGATGGCCGAGTCAGTCTTGTGGTCAATGCGGTGCCGCCGCGCGAACTCGACCTCGGCGACCGGCCGCTGCCGCGGATCTCGGTCTTCATGAGTGTGTTCGATTGTCACGTGAACCGCGCCCCGGCGGGGGGCCGGGTCGAACGCATCGTTTACCGGGCCGGCTCGTTCCTGAATGCTGATCTCGACAAGGCGAGCGAGGAGAACGAGCGCAACGCAGTGGTGATCGCGACGCCGAACGGGCGGGTCGGCGTGGTGCAGATCGCCGGCCTCGTCGCGCGGCGCATCCTGTGTTTCGTGCGCGAGGGCGAACCGATCGGCGTCGGCGACCGATTCGGCATGATCCGGTTCGGCTCGCGGCTCGACATCTATCTGCCGGACGGCGCGCGTCCGCTGGTGGCGGAAGGGCAGACTGCGATCGCCGGGGAAACGGTTCTGGCCGACCTCAAGGGAGGCGAGGGCCCGCGCAATTTCAAGGTCGGTTAAGGCGCTGACGGCCGTGTGATGGCACCGCGCGCGGGAAACTGATAGGGTTCGCCCATGATCTTTTCACCCGTCGACCCCCAGGCAGGAGAGCCGCGCCGGCGGCGCTTCCGCGCCATCCCGATCCGCGTTCTGCTACCGAACATGATCACGCTCCTGTCGCTCTGCGCAGGGCTCACGGCGATCCGTCTCGCTCTCGAGGGGAGGATCGAATGGGCGCTCGGCGCCATCGTGTTCGCAGCCGTGCTGGATGGCGTCGATGGCCGGGTCGCGCGGCTGTTGAAGGGTCAGTCGAAGTTCGGCGCCGAACTCGACAGCCTCGCCGACTTCGTCAATTTCGGCGTGGTGCCGGGGCTGATCCTGTATTTCTGGGGGCTGAACGAGCTCGGCGCCATCGGCTGGATCGCGGCGCTCGTCTTTGCGATCTGCATGAGCCTGCGTCTGGCGCGCTTCAACGTCATGGCCGACGATCCGAACCGGCCGGCCTGGGCGGGCAATTTCTTCACTGGCGTTCCGGCGCCTGCGGGTGCCATCATCGTGCTGCTGCCGATCTACGTGAATCTGCTCGGCATGCCGCGGCTCACGGCGCTGGCCTGCATCTATACGCTGGCGATCGCGTTCCTTCTGGTTTCAACGCTGCCGGTGTTTTCGGGCAAGAAGCTCGGCAACCGGGTCCCGCCGCATATGGTGCTGCCGGTCTTCCTGCTGGTGGTGCTGTTCGTCGCGTTGCTGGTCAGCTATCCGTGGCAGGTCCTCACCACCGGATCGGTGCTCTACGTCGCGTCGCTGCCGTTCGGATGGCTGGCTTACCGTCAGTATCAGCGCAAGGATGCCGAGACTGCCGCAGCAAGGACAGCCGCGACCCAGCCTGCCACGCATGGCAACGCACAGGCCGCAACGGGACCTGACAAGGGCGAGGTGTCTCCGGCGCGCCCCGGCCTCGCCCAGCCCGAGGGCGGAGAGCGGCCCGATCGTTTGAACTAGGCCCTCACGCCATGGCGGTGGTTCGGGCGGTCTCGGTGATTGCACACGACGGCGAGCGGGTAGCCATCCGCGATACCGTAATGCTGGACCATCGCGAGCGGCGCGAACCCAGCGCCATACATACAGGTCTGCGCGGAACGAGGATCCGGTTCGCTCTGCCGGCCGGCACGCGGCTTATGCATGACGATCGCGTGGCCCTCGATGACGGAAGCACCGTCGAAATCGTCGCCCGGCCGGAAAAGCTTCTGGAGGTGAGGGCGCCCGATCTCGCCAATCTGGCCCGCGCCGCCTGGCTGCTCGGCGACCATCACATTCCGGTCGAAATTCATCCGCGTTATGTGCGCTTGCTGCAGACTGCCGAGGCGGGCAATCTGTTGGCCACGCTGGCGGTGACGGTGCAGGAGATCGAGGCTCCGTTCGAGCCGGAAGGCGGTGCCTATCAACACGAAATTCCCGTCACCGCCTGACGGTTATGCGCTTTCTGCGTTGTGCTGGAGAATGATGAAACGTATCGGCCGCCGCAGTTTTCTGACCTCGGCCGCTGCCGTTCTGGCAGCCCCCGCGCTCTCGCGTATCGCAAGCGCGCAATCCGCCGAGATCGTACTCAAGCTGCATCATTTTCTGGCGCCGACATCAAACGCGCAGGTGCGCTTTCTAACGCCCTGGGCGCGCCAGGTCGAGCGCGAGTCCGCCGGGCGGATTCGCATTGAGCTTTATCCCAATATGCAGCTCGGCGGCACCGCGGCACAGCTCTACGACCAGGTGCGCGATGGCATAGCCGATATCGTCTGGACGTTGCCAGGGCTGACGCCCGGCCGGTTTCCCAAGATCGAGGTATTCGAATTGCCATTCGTCGCGAACCGCTCGGCGCTGGCGAATGCGCAGGCGGTTCAGGCGTTCTACGAAGTCCATTTGCGCGACGAGTTCAAGGAGGTGCATCCGCTCGGCGTGTTCGCGCACGATCAGGGCGTGCTGCATACGACCAGGCCCGTCGGCGCGCTGCCCGACCTGAAGGGATTGCGGCTAAGGGCGCCGACACGGCTTTCGGCGGAGGCGCTGAAGGCGCTCGGCGCCAGTGGCATCACGATGCCGGTCACGCAGGTGCCCGACGCGTTGTCGCTGAAGGTGATCGATGGGTGCCTGGTGCCGTGGGAACTGGTTCCCGTGATCAAGGTCGGCGATTACACGAAATATCACGCCGAATTTGCTGCGTCGCCCGCGCTCTACACTGCGACCTTCATTGTCGCGATGAACAAGCGACGCTACGAGACGCTGCCGGCCGACCTCAAGGCCGTGATCGATCGCAATTCGGGTCAGGCTGCGGCGCGGGCTGCTGGAAAGAAGTGGGACGATCTTGCCGTATCCGTCGCCTCTTCCGTACAGGAACGCGGCAATACCATCACGCGGATCGACAAGGCGGAAGCGGAGCGCTGGCAGAAGGCGACGCAGCCGGTGGTCGATGCCTGGCTGAAGGCATCGAAGAAGATCGGCGGCGAAAAGCTGCTCGCGGACGCCAAGGCGTTGCTCGCGAAATACGGCGGGGCTTAGGCTCGCACCTAAGAAAGGTCGCCAACTAGGCTTGCAAAATCCGTCCCCTCACATCTTCGGATGAGCCGCTTGTCTGCGGTGAATACCCGGCCGGAACGTTCCTCTGCGAGCGCGATATAGAAGCAATCGTAAACCGGGTGTCTGAGCTTGGTCGCGATTGAAAATGCGTGCATCCGAAGCGTTTGGCTGGGGACGAGTTCGTCGAAAAGGCGATCGATGCTTCGGAGCGCAAAAGTTGCGCGGTCGACTTCGAGCCCGGCGAATACCACGGCCTTCCAAAGTGCGCTCGCCGTTTCGCTGATGACGATGTCGGGCGCAAGGATCGCGTCGGCGCTTGTGACCATTATCTCTGAGCGCTCCGATCCTGGCAGTTTCAGCAGCCACCGGACAACAACGCTGGCGTCAACGATCGCGATCACTCCAGGAACTCATCGTCGCGGCCTGCCCGGATCGCGGCCGACACATCGAAATCCTTCAGCTTTGGCGATTCGATCCGGATTTTTCGGATCAAGGCGATTTTCTCTTCTGCGGTCAGCGGGGCGGCAGCCGTCAACAACTCGCGCAATTCCTGCTCGAGCGAACGCCCCTTCATTTCGGCCTTGAACTTCAGGTTCTCGATGACGGCGTCATCTAGGTTGCGGACCAAGACTTGTCCCATCGCGGACTCCCGATGCTATCATTTATGATAGCGGCGGAAGCGCGATGACTCAAGGCCGCTCAGGAGATCGGATGACCCGGCATCAGATCGTAAGGATGCGCCCAGCCGGGCAGCGCCTTCATTCGTTCAAGCCAGGCCGCGATATGCGGATAAGTCGCCGGAATGTCGAAGCCGAATTCCTCCGCCGGGTAGTACAGGTAAGCGACCAGCGAAATGTCGGCGATGGTCGGACGATCGCCGAGAACGAAAGGCGCGCGCGCGAGCCGCTTCTCCAGAATGCCGAGCGAATTGTCGATGCGGCCTTTCAGGAACGCCATCGCTGCCGGGTCGCCCGCAGGTTTGGCGAAATTGCGCAGGAAGCGGTAGGGGCCGAGATAGCCGTTCAGCTTCTGGTTGTCGAAGATGATCCAGCGCAAAGCTTCCAGCCGCTCGTCTTCGCCCTGCGGCGCGAACTTCCCGGTCTTGTCGGCGAGATAGGTCAGGATCACGCCGGACTGCGTCAGCCTCTTGCCGTTATGATCGAGCACCGGGACTTCGCCCATTTCGTTGACATCGGCGCGCCATTCCGGCGAGCGCGGCAGGCCTTTGCGGAAGAAATCGACGAATTGCGGCTGCCAGTCGGCGCCAATCAGATTGAGCATCAGCGCGACGCGGTAGGCGTTGCCGGACTGGGCGAAGCAGTGGAGCGTGTATTCGGCCATGCAATTCCTATGAGTGATCGTGCTGAATGCGCAGTTCGGGACTGCCAAGAGGTTACTGCGACATTCTATCATTGGCCCGCAGCGACGGCAGCATCTGCTTTCCGAATAGGCAATGTCGAATTCGGGGTGTCATGTAGCATCGGGAAACGCTTCAAGGCAGCTGGCACAGCGATTGCATACAGTTTTGTATGCACTTGGTCCGATCTGGGAGATTGCCATGAAGCGCCGAGATTTCCTGAAAACCACCGCTGCCGCTGCCGGCTCCTTCGTTGTCGGCGCCCCGTTCGTCGCGCGCGCACAGGCGCCCGAGGTGGTTACTGTTGGACATCTCATCGGAATCTGCATGTCGCCGCTGTTCTACGCTCATGCGAAGGGCTATTTCAAAGACGAGGGTCTGGATGTCCAGCTCAAGTTCATGCCGAATCCGGGCGATGCGATCACGGCGCTCGTCAGTAACACTGTCGACATCATCCACAATCCCTTTACCAACGCATTCGTTGCGGCAGGGCAGGGTGCGCCGATCCGCATCATCGCAGGAAGCGGCGCGGGCGGGCTGTTCCTGATCGCCCAGAAAGACGCCGGCATGAAGACCATGGCCGATCTCGCCGCTCGCAAGGGCAAGGGCGTCAAGATCGGCACCATGCGCTTCAACACCTTCGAGCTCACGCTCTACCGCAACCTCGTCAAGAACGGCCTGTCCTACGACGATTACAATATCGTCTGGTTCAACGACACGCTGTCGATGGCAGCCGCTTTCGACGCCAAGGCGATCGATGTCGTGACCCATGTCGAGCCGTTCTCCACACGTCTCGTCGATCAGCTCGGCGGCGTCGCGCTTGCGAGCAACCTCGATGTCTGGGGCGAGCACGGGCCCGATTGCGTGACCAATACCTCGGTCCGCTACCTGCAGGCCAAGCCGGAGGTCATTACCCGCTACCTCAAGGCGCTGATGCGCGCCGATGCCGCGATCAAGGCGGATATGACCAAAGCCGCCGAAATCCTCGATGCCGGCAAATATTATCGCGTCGACAAGGCGGCGCTGACCGCGGCCCTGCCGCGCCAGAAGCCGCAGGTCGACATCACCAAGGGCGGCGACAAGGGAATGGAAATCGCCGTCAACGACATGGTGACGCTTGGCTATCTGAAGAGCATGCCGCGGATCATCGACACCGCGCTCCTGCAGAAAGTGGTGTAGCCATGAGCGGCGCGGACGCTTTGAAAGCGTCGGCCGCGGCGTCAGCCACTGCTGGCCCGGCTCTGCTTCCGTCCTGGGGACTGAGTTTCGCGAAAGCGCTCATTCCCTGGGCCATCGTGATCGCGGTCTGGGAAATTGCAGCACTGCGAGGCTGGAGCGGTGCGCCGCTTTTCCCGCCACCGTCATCGTTTCTGCGCTATGCCATCGACAACGATTTCCGCATCGGTTTCGGACGCGAGGCGATGACCGTGCCGATGGCGATCCTGGCCAGCGCCTTTCGCGTGCTCGTGGGGCTGGCGCTTGGGTTCGTTGCGGCGATCGCGGCCGGCATTCTGATTTCCGCCTCGCGCACGATATCGGACATGCTGATGCCGCTGGTCCGCGGACTCGCCCCGATCGCCCCCATAGCCTGGATTCCGCTGGGCATCGTGTTGTTCGGTATCGGCAATCCGACTGCGATCTTCGTCGTCTTCATGGGCGTCTTCTTCATCCTCACGATCTCCACGGTCGCCGCAGTCGGTGGCGTCGACCAGAAGCTGATCAAGACCGCCAGGAGCTTCGGTGCCACCAAGCTTCAGATCTGGACGCGCGTGATTTTCCCGGCGGTCCTGCCGCACGTTTTCACGATGTTGCGCATCAACTTCTTTGCCGCCTGGATGGCCGTGCTCGCCGCCGAGATGGTCGGACTCAAGAACGGGCTTGGCATGATGATCATTCTCGGCCGGGAGATGTTCAACACCAACCTGATCCTGCTCGGCATGTGCATGGTGGGGGCGACCGGCTACCTGGTCGATGTGCTGCTGGTGCAGATTCAGCGCCGCGTATTGTGGTGGGAGCCGGTGCGATGAAAACCATCACCTGCCATCATGTCGGCAAGGTCTGGGCATCGCCCGGCGGATTGTCCGTCACCGCGCTGAGCGACATCAATCTGTCGGTCCAGCAGGGCGAGTTCATTGCCGTTCTCGGGCCGAGCGGCTGCGGCAAGAGCACGCTTCTTGAACTGATTGCGGGGCTTGAGCCGCTGTCGTCCGGCCGCATCACGCTTGACGGCAAAACGGTGACCGGACCCGAGCCCGGGGTGGTTATGGTCTTTCAGGATCACTCTCTGTTTCCCTGGCTGTCGGTCGAGGACAATGTCGGTTTTGGCCTCGCCGTGAAGCATATGCCGAAACCCGAGCGGCAGCGCCGCGTCGCCCAAGTGCTGGAACGCGTCCGGCTGACCCGCTTCGCAAAGCACCGCCCGTTCCAGCTGTCCGGTGGTATGAAGCAGCGGGTCGCGATCGCCCGGGCGCTGGTCGAAAATGCGGATTTCATCATGATGGACGAGCCATTCGCGGCGCTCGACTTCCAGACCCGGGTGCTGATGCAGCATTTCCTTCTGGAAGTTTGGCTGGAATTCCGGCCGACGATTATTTTTGTCACGCACCATATCGACGAAGCCGTTCTGCTGGCCGACCGCGTCGTGGTGATGAGCGCCGGTCCCGGCCGCATCATTGACGATGTGCGCATCGATTTGCCGCGTCCGCGAAAGGTGACGGACGCCGCCTTCAACACCTACCGCAACCAGCTCACGATATTGCTGCAGGACGAGGTGATGCGCGCTTATGCAAGCGAAGACGGCGGGTTGTCCGATGCAGCCTGACGGAACGTGCAAGGCTGGTCCGGCGCTGCCGGTAACCTTTGCCGATCTGTTTGATTCAATCGGCACCGGTAATCTGAGCTACGGCCCCGGCGCCAAAGACCTGTGCGGCGTTCTTGTGGCGATCGACGGCTTTTTGTCTCATGCCCATGCGCCCGATCGCGGCGTCTCGCTCGTGCCGGAGCCAGGCCTGTGTCCCGATTGCGCCGGCGTTCCCGTTGCCGTGATTGCATTACCGGATGTTTCCGCAATTCCGCGCGAGGGAGAGCGCCCCGTGCGCATCGTCGGCCGGCTGGATTTTGGCTTGCGCATCGTCCGCGGTACGGCTTCGATGCTGCGCATCGATAACGCGATGATCCTCGAACCGGCAGACGCAGCGTGAAGCAACTTATCGCAGGTGGCCGCCTGCTCACGGCAGGCCGGCTCGACGGCGCGCCCGCGGATATTCTTGTCGATGGCGACACCATCGAAGCCGTGCTCAAGCCCGGCGAGGCGGTGAGCGGCGATGCCCGGCGTGTCGATGCGTCCGGTCGATTGCTGATCCCAGGTCTTGTCAATACCCACACCCATGCCACCGTGCATCTTGGCAAAGGATTGGCGGATCGCTGGTCGCTTGAGCTCCTGCTCAACGCCTATCCCTGGACTGCGGGCGGCCGCATCGTCGATACCAAATATCTTTCAGCCTATATCGGCGCCGTCGAGATGGTGCAGAAGGGCTGCACGGCCTGCTATGACCTCACGGCGGAACTGCCTGCGCCGTCGGTCGACGGCATCGATGCAGTGGCGCGCGCGTACAACGACGTGGGCATGCGGGCCGTCATTGCGCCGATGATGGCCGATACCAGCTTCTACCGCGCCATTCCCGGTTTGCTCGATGCCTTCCCGCCGCATCTGCGCGAGCGCGCCGAAGCGGTACGCATGCAGCCCTTCGAAGCGAGCATCGGGACCTGCAAGACGATCGTCGACGGGTGGAAGTGGAATTGCGATCAGATCCGGCCTGCGCTCGGTCCGACCATCCCGCATCATTGCAGCGACGATTTCATTCGCGCCTGTCGCGATCTCGCGCGAGACCATGGTATTGGCGTGCAGATGCATGTCGCCGAATCAAAAGTGCAGGCGGTGGTCGGCCTCAAGCGCTACGGCACGACACTGGTCGGCCATCTCGCAGAGATCGGTCTGCTCGCACCCAACTTTACAGCAGCGCATGCGATCTGGCTCGACGACGACGATTTTGCGCGGCTGGCGGATCATGGCTGCAACGTCGCGCATAATCCGGGCAGCAACCTGAAGCTCGGCTCGGGCCTTGCTGCGACGCGCAAGATGCGCGATCGCGGCATCGCTTTCGGCATCGGGACCGATGGATGTCTGTCCTCCGACAATCTCAACATGTTTGAAGCAATGCGGCTTGCGGCGTTCGGCTCGCGCGTTCAAGGCCCCGACCCGCGGCAATGGCTGAGCGCCGCCGAAGCCTTCGAGGCGGCGACCATCGGTGGCGCAAGGGCGCTTGGGATGGAGAAAACCATCGGCCGGATCGAGCCCGGCTACAAGGCCGATCTGGTCTTTCTCGATCTGGCCAGCATCAATTACATCCCGATGAACGATCCGCTGCTCAACGTTGTGTTCTGCGAGGACGGCACCGGGATCGATCGCGTCATGATAGGTGGGCGCATCGTGGTGGAGGGCGGCAAGGCGATCGGCGTCGATATGGTCAAACTAGCCGCGACCGCCGGCGCGGCCATCGCCCATCTGAACGAGGTCAACCGCGGCGCCCGCGATTTCGTTCAGGCGCTGGAACCTGTCGTGCTCGATTATTGCGTCGGGCTGGCGAGCCAGCCCTATCACGTCCAGCGCTGGTGCGGTCACGAGCATTAGGCGAAGACCCTCTCGCGAACCATCCCGCTCTCTCTCATTCGTCTCCCATCGCTCCTCAAACTGGGAGGGGCCGGAAAAGCCATTGCCATATACATCCAATAGTTGTATAATCGTTATATGTTTCTCATTACGCGAGTGTTGAAGGGGGGATGGACATGTCGACACTCGATGACGCTCTGAAGAATTTTGGATACGCCAAGGTGGTTGTCGAACTGAAGTCTGGCAATCACGGCGGTGCCGGCGCGGCCGCGACGGGCGCTGCCGCAAAGTCGGCAGGTGCTTCAATCGCTTCGCACTTTATCAATCCCGGCAATATCCAAACCAAGATCTTGGAGGCCGTGGCGAAAACTGCCGCCAGCAAGCCGTTCCATCGGGAAATCCCTCTTCCGAGCCGAAGGGTCCGCGTGTTTCCCAATCTCGGCTTGGCCATCGGTTATATCGACGCGGCCGGAGCCGCCGGCCTCAAGGCTGATCCGCATGCGGGTGCCGTGGTGATCGCGCCGGAAGTCAGCCTGATCCGTCCGGTGGCGGCCCATGACACGGCCAGAAAGGTCTCGGTCACGTGGGGCATCGAGCGGATGGGGGTGCCGCGTCTTTGGGCAGCGGGGCATCGCGGTCAGGGCGTGGTGGTCGGCCACCTCGACACCGGCATCGACGGCAAACATCCCGCCCTGAAGAACGCCATCGCCGATTTCGCGGAATTCGACTATGCCGGGGACCGGGTCGCGGATGCCGAACCGTGGGACAGCGAAGACCACGGCACACATACTGCCGGTACCATCGTCGGACGCGCAACGGCGCGGGGTCAATTCGGTGTCGCGCCCGAGGCGCAGATTGCCAGTGGCATGGTCATCGAAGGCGGACAGGTGATCGATCGGATCCTGTCGGGGATGGAATGGATCGCGTCCGATACCCGCAATCGTGTCCTGAGCATGTCGCTTGGGCTGCGCGGCACTTGGGCTGAATTCCAGATCATCGTCAATGCGCTGCGCCGCCGCAATATTCTCCCGATCATCGCTGTCGGGAATGAAGGGCCGCGCAACAGCCGGTCACCGGGAAATTATGCCGAAGTGCTCTCGGTCGGCGCTATAGACCGACACGACCGGGTTGCCGACTTTTCCTGCAGCCAACGCTTCGACCGGCCCGATGATCCGATCGTCCCTGATCTTGTCGCACCGGGCGTTTCGATTTTCTCCTGCGTCCCCGGCGGCTATGCCGAGATGGACGGGACCTCGATGGCGACACCGCATGTTGCGGGCCTGGCCGCGTTGCTGTTCGGCGCCAAGCCCGAGGCCACCATCGATCAGGTTGAGGACGCGATTTTCAAGTCTTGTGGGGCACCCAAAGGCATGTCCCCTGAACGCGGCAACCGCGGGGTGCCCGATGCCGTCGAGGCCTTCAGGCGATTGACCGGGGAGTCGCTGCTTTCGAAGCCTTCCACGCCGCGCAGGGCCGGGGAGGTCGCATCTCGAACCGCCAAAGGTGCCGGCAGGACGGCCTTTGGCCGACACCGCAAGAGCGCATCGGCCAAAAAGAAAAAGGCGTCAGCCGGCAAAAGAAAGTCTGCGTGAGGGCTCCCGCTCGACGCCACTGGCCCCTAGATTCGGTCAGGTTTGGACCTGCACCCAGACAAGACAGCAGGAGCGCCGGACGATGTCATCGCCGAGCAGTGCAAAAACCAAGGCGGCCGCTCTGCGTCGGCTGCAAGCCGAGGCAAAGGGCCAACCCGTAACAGCTCAGGTTTTCCTCTCGGACGCGGTCGAAGAGTGCGATATCGCCGCCCTGGCGCATGACATCATTGGTCCAATGGATGCCAAGTTGGGCAAAGTGCACACGATGGCGAAGTCCTTCTCGGTGACCGCAAAGCCGGAGGTTCTGGAGAGGATCGCAGAATCCCCGGAAGTGCGTTCGGTCATGCCGAACGAGATTGCGGACATCCTGCCGAAACCCGTTCGCAAGCGGCAATTGTGACGCTCACCGCATCGTCGGGATGACGAATTCTGCGCCCTCCTTGGTGCCGGAGGGCCAGCGCGCGGTCACTGTCTTGGTCTTGGTGTAGAAGCGGATCGAATCCGGCCCATGCTGGTTGAGATCGCCGAAGCCGGATTTCTTCCAGCCGCCGAAGGTGTGGTAGGCGAGGGGTACGGGAATGGCAAAATTCACACCCACCATGCCGACATTCACGCGGTCGGTGAAATCGCGGGCGGTATCGCCGTCGCGGGTGAAGATAGAGACGCCGTTGCCGTATTCGTGCTCGGAGGGAAGCCGCACCGCTTCCTCGTAATCCTTGGCGCGCACGATCGACAGAACGGGACCGAAAATCTCCTCCTTGTAGATCGTCATGTCCGGCGTCACCTCGTCGAACAGGCAGCCACCCATGAAGTTGCCGTTCTCATAGCCCTGCAGCTTGAAGCCGCGGCCGTCCACCAAGAGCTTGGCGCCCTCCTTGACGCCCAGATCGACATAGTCCCGCACCTTGTTGAGATGCGCCTTGGTGACGAGCGGTCCGTAATCGGCCTGCGGATCGTTGGACGGGCCCACCTTCAGGCTCTCCACCCGCGGGATCAGCTTCTGCACAAGTGCGTCGGCGGTCTTCTGTCCGACCGGTACCGCAACCGAAATCGCCATGCAGCGTTCGCCCGCCGAGCCGTAGCCGGCGCCCACCAGCGCATCGACGGCCTGGTCGAGATCGGCGTCCGGCATCACGATCATATGGTTCTTGGCGCCGCCGAAGCATTGCACGCGCTTTCCGTGCGCGCAGCCGGTCGCATAGATGTATTGTGCGATCGGGGTCGAGCCGACGAAACCGACCGCCATGATGCGCGGATCGGTGAGGATGGTGTCGACCGCTTCCTTGTCGCCGTTAACGACATTGAGAATGCCGGCCGGCAGACCCGCTTCCATGAACAATTCGGCGATGCGTATGGGCACAGATGGATCGCGCTCCGACGGCTTGAGGATAAAGGCGTTGCCGCAGGCGATCGCCGGCGCCGCTTTCCAGAGCGGGATCATCGCTGGAAAGTTGAACGGAGTAATGCCGGCGACGACGCCGAGCGGTTGGCGGATGGAATAGAGGTCGATGCCGGGACCCGCGCCGCCACTAAATTCGCCTTTCATGAGATGCGGCACGCCGCAGGCGAATTCCACCACCTCGACGCCGCGCTGGATGTCGCCTTTGGCATCGGCAAGCGTCTTGCCATGCTCGGAGGAGAGGAGCGCCGCCAGAGCATCGGTTTCCTTCGCGATCAGCTCCAGAAACTTGAACATCACACGCGCGCGGCGCTGCGGATTGGTTGCGGCCCAGGCCGGCTGCGCGCTTTGCGCATTTTGGATCGCAGCCTCGACTTCCGCCTTGCTGGCCAAGGCAACCCTGGCCTGTACCTCGCCCGTATTGGGGTTGAAGACGTCGCCGAAACGGCCGGACGTCCCGGCGACAGTCTTTCCGCCGATGAAATGTCCGATCTCGCGCATGACGTTCTCCGTGTTGAATTTGCTCGGCTTTTTTTCCTGGTCAGCCGGCGCTCGCGGCCCACTGCCGCCGATCCGGCGTCCAGATAGCGCAGCGGGAACGCGACTGCAAAGGCCAGTCACATAGGGCGCTCACGGACCGTTAGCCTTTACCGAACGTAAAGCCGATCCGCCTAATCTGCCCGACATTGTTGGTCCGGGTGCAGAAGGCGTCCGCGTGAGGTAGCGTAATGGATATCGCGACTGGTTTAGGCCTTTTTGCCGGCATGGGCGTGCTGATCACCCTGATTTTGATGGGTGGCGAGCTCAGCATGTTCCTGGACTCGCACGCCTTTATCGCAATTTTCGGCGGTGCCTTCGCGGCGACATTGATCCGCTTCCCCCTTTCCTCGATCTTTCATGGCGTTCCGCTCGGGATGCGATTCGTCTTTACGATGCGCCGTGTGAGCCAGCGCGAGCTGATCGACGAAATCGCCAGCCTCGCGGAAATTGCCAGAAAACAGGGCCCGATGGGGCTGGAAAAGGTTGAAATCTCGGACACTTTTCTCGCAAAAGGCGTTCGCTATGTCGCCGACGGTTACGACGCCGATTTCATCCGCGACAATCTCGAGCGCGATCGCGACAACTTCCTGACCCATCTCGACGAGGGCCAGAAAATCTATCGCTCGATCGGCGATTGCGCGCCAGCCTTCGGCATGGTCGCGACCCTCATCGGCATGGTGCAGATGTTCGCCAATATGAGCGACCCGTCGAAGCTCGGTCCGTTCATGGCGATCGCGCTGCTTGCCACATTCTACGGAGCCGCGCTCGCCAACCTGCTGTGCCTTCCGATCGCCGACAAGCTGCACCTGAAGCTGGTGGACGAGGAGATCAACCGTTCCCTGATCATCGACGGCGTATTGATGATGCGCGAGTCCAAGTCGCCGACCCTGGTGCGCGAAATGCTACTCGCCTATCTGCCGGAAAAACATCGTCACGAAGCTCAAGAACTCGCGCCGGCCTGATCCTGATCACGCGCAGGGAGCCGGAGCATGGCCAAAAAGAAAAGAGGCGAAGCGCATGGCGGCGGTCACGGCTGGTTCGTGACTTTCGCCGACCTGATGGCGCTTCTGGTGTCGTTCTTCGTGATGCTGGTCGCGTTTTCGACGCAGGACAACGCCAAGCTGCAGATTGTCGCAGGCTCGATGCGCGACGCTTTCGGCGTGCAGCAGAATGTACGCTACTCGGGCATCATCGAGGTCGACGGGCTCCCGACCCGGCCCAAGATCAAGAATGTTGCAAAGATTCCGCCTTCAGAATCGTCGGCAACTCCGTCGCCCGACGAGAAAGACCACAGCAACGCCCACGGTACGCGGCTGAAAAAGGACTCGGCCTTTGCGCTTGCATCGGCGTCGCTGCGCCAAGCCTTGCAGGACATGCCTGAAATCGCGGAAATCTCCAAGAACATCATGATGGAGGAGACCGAGGACGGTTTGAATATCGAGATTGTCGATCAGGACGGGCGGGCGATGTTCCCGGACGGCTCGAAAAATCCCTATGAGCGCACCCGGCGCGTCGTGGAGGCGCTGGCTAGCCGCTTCAAGACGATGCCGTACCGGCTGTCGATCGTGGGGCACACCTCGGCGCCGCGTACCCCGCCACGGCCGGGCTACGGCCCTTGGGATCTGTCCGCCGACCGCGCCAATGCGATCCGCCAGATTCTGGAAGAGGCCGGGGTGCCGGCGTCGCATTTCTTTATGGTGGGCGGCCGCGCCGATACCCAGCCGCTGTTTCCGGATGACCCTTATATGGCCGCCAACCGCCGCGTGACCATCACGCTGATGCGCGAGGCGCCGCCGGTTCCAGCAAATCTGAAACCGTAGAATACTCAATACGTTGTCTGATCGACTCGCAGCAATACACCGCTTCATTCGCGGCACACTTGCGGCATTTCGGTGTGTGCGATAATCCCCGCGCTGCCTTGCGGCAGCCATGAAAGCCAGGGGACGATGAGCCCGAAAACCGACGCTCCGCCGCCCGAAGCAGGCGCGCAATCCGGGTCCGACGACGCAACTGCGAAAGCCGGTTCCGGTCATGGTTCGCATGGCCGGGCGCATTTCTGGAAGCTGACGCTCGGCAGCATCGGCGTCGTATACGGCGATATCGGCACCAGCCCTCTCTACGCCTTTCGCGAGGCGGTCACCGCGGCAAGCGGCGAGGCGATGGCGACGCAGTCCGTGGTACTCGGCGTGCTGTCGATGATCGTGTGGTCGCTGATCATTGTCGTGACGCTGAAATATATCGTCATTCTGCTGCGCGCCGACAACAACGGCGAGGGCGGAACGCTGTCGCTCACCGCGCTTGCGTTTCGTGCGCTTGGGCACCGTACCAAGCTTGTCTTGCTGCTCGGCATCGTTGGCGCCGCGATGTTCTACGGGTCGTCGCTGATCACGCCGGCACTGTCGGTGATGTCGGCGATCGAGGGATTGAAAACCCGCAACGCCGCCTTCGCGCCGTTTGTCCTGCCGCTGACAGTGCTCATCTTGGTCTGCTTATTCGCGGTGCAGTCACGCGGTACCGGCCGGGTCGCCGCGCTGTTCGGGCCGATCACGACAATCTGGTTTATCGTGATCGCGATCGCAGGCGGCATGCATATCATGGATTATCCGGGCGTGTTCCACGCTCTCAACCCTTATTACGCTGCGATTTTCCTCGCGAATAATGGCTGGATCGGATTGATCACGCTCGGGGCGGTTTTTCTGGTGGTCACCGGCAGCGAGGCGCTCTACGCCGATCTCGGACATTTCGGACGCAAGCCGATTCAGACCGCCTGGATATTTCTCGTCCTCCCGGCGCTCCTTATCAATTATTTCGGCCAGGGCGCTCTGGTGCTCGCCGATCCGACCGCCATTGCCGATCCATTCTACCGGCTGATTCCGGATTCGATGCTGGTGCCAATGGTCATACTGGCGACCGCGGCGACCGCTATCGCCAGTCAGGCGGTCATTACCGGTGCGTATTCGATCACCCAGCAGGCTATCCAGCTTGGCCTTTTGCCGCGCTTTGAAATCCGACATACGTCGGCGATGCATTACGGCCAGATCTACATGCCGCGCGTCAATACGACGTTGCTGATCGGCGTGCTGCTGCTGGTGTTCATGTTCCGCACCTCAAGCGAACTCGCCCATGCCTACGTGCTTGCGGTCGCGGCAACGAGCCTGATGGCGACGCTGCTCGGCTTTGTCGTGATCTGGAAATTGTGGGGCTGGCGGCTATGGGCGGTCACGCTGCTGATGACGCCCTTCATCCTGGTCGATTCCGCCTTCCTGGTCGCTTCGCTGATGAAGCTTGCCGAGGGCGCCTGGGTGCCGGTCCTGTTCGGCGCTGCGGTGGTGTTGGTCATGCTGACCTGGCGGCGCGGGACGCAACTCCTCGTGCAGAAGACTCGCAAGCTCGAAATCCCGCTCGACACACTGGTCAATTCGCTGGAGCGCAAGCCGCCGCACATCGTGCAGGGCACCGCGGTGTTCCTGACCAGCGATCCCGCCTTCGCGCCGACCGCCCTCATGCATAACCTCAAGCATAACAAGGTACTGCATGAGCATAACGTGATCCTCACGGTGGTCAGCGCCGATACGCCCCGTGTGCCGGAAGAGGACCGTGTGTCGATCAGCCAGATCAGCCCGCATTTCTCGGCCGTCACCATGACCTTCGGCTTTATGGAACAGCCCAACGTGCCGAAGGCGCTCGCGATCGCGCGCAAACTGGGCTGGACCTACGACATCATGTCGACGTCGTTCTTCCTGTCGCGGCGTTCGTTGAAGCCGTCCGCGTCGTCCGGCATGCCGGTGTGGCAGGACCGGCTGTTCATCCGGCTGGCACGAAGCGCGAGTGACGCTACCGACTTCTTCCAGATACCGACCGGCCGTGTGGTGGAGATCGGAACCCAGGTGACGGTTTAGGTCACGGTAGAGACGGCGGCCTGGCGGGGAGGCGCCGGAAATTTTTTCAGCATGGCGACTTTTGCGCCTGTGCGGTTGTTAGGCAATCTGTAACAACCGATGGCCAGTCCCCAGATTGTCACCACAATGTTGCGTTCTTCGCCCTGCGGGCGCTCCGGCTTGTGTTTTGGAAGCTTCGCCCTTCGCGATGCGGTCGGTCCGGTCACCGGTCTCGGCCGAGGTCAAAAAGGCGTCCATATTTATCAGCGATATTTGGATTTATCGCGCGGTGACGATTGTGCTCGGCGTTGCGGTTCTGGCCACCATTCTCGGCGGTCTTGGGCTCGCTTTCATGGGAAACGCCACCAACTATAAGCTCCCGGCGGAAATCGTCGCTTTAGGATCGGCGGCCGTCGGCGCGCTGGCCGGCTTGCTCGCGCCCTCGCCGCGAGACAACACCTGACCGGCTCTGCCGCACTTTGAGCTCAGTTACTGATCGCGCGTTGGCGCAAAACCTTTCGCCGCAGTTGACGTTGGCGACGCAGGATGGTTCCTCTCTCACGGCAAACGGGAGAAGCCAATGGGCTGGTTCAGCCGCAAGCAGCCGGTGGTGCATGATCTGACCCCGCAGGATGTGGCGCGCGGCATCGCCGAGGGCCGCATCTTGCTGGTCGACGTGCGCGAACCGAACGAGGTTGCCGCCGAGGCTTATCCCGACGCCGTGGTGGTGCCGCTGTCGACCTTCGATGTTTCGCAAATCCCGGACCCGGGCTTCAAGCAGGTGGTGTTTGCCTGCCGGTCCGGGCGCCGTTCGGTCACCGCTTCGCTCGCCGCGCAGGACGCCGGCCTGCCGCATGACTCCCACCTCGCGGGCGGCATCCTGGCCTGGAAACAGGCAGGATTGCCGACCAAAACCGGATAGGGCAACCATGATCGGGCTTTCGACATGCCGCGCCGTCGCGGCGCTCGCCACCATTGCAGCCTGTCTGTTCGCCGCGCCCGCCCCTGCGCAGAAGCAAAGGGTGCTCAACGTCTATAACTGGTCGGACTATGTCGACCCGCAGGTGCTGCAGGACTTCACCAAGGAGACCGGTATCAAGCTGCGCTACGACACCTTCGATTCCAACGACACGCTGGAGGCCAAATTGCTGGCCGGCAAGTCCGGTTATGATCTCGTGGTGCCGACCGCGTATTTTCTGGAGCGTCAGATCAAGGCGGGGCTTTTTCAGAAGCTCGACAAAAGCAAGTTGCCGAACCTGAATAATGTCTGGCCCGAAATTGCGCAGCGGCTGGCGGCCTACGATCCGGGCAACGCACATGCCGTGAACTATATGTGGGGCACCACCGGGATTGGCTACAACGTCAAGAAGGCGAAGGAAATCCTCGGCGGCGCCGTGCCGGATTCCTGGGACATCGTGTTCAAGCCGGAGAACCTCGCGAAGTTCAGGGATTGCGGCGTGATGATGCTGGATTCCGCCGACGACATCATGCCGGCGGCGCTGCATTATCTCGGCCTCGACCCGAATTCGACCGCGCAGGCGGATCTGGAAAAGGCCGCCGATTTGCTGGCCAAGGTGCGCCCCCTGGTGCGCAAGTTTCATTCCTCTGAATATCTGACCGCGCTCGCCACCGGTGAAATCTGCCTGGTGGTCGGCTGGTCGGGCGACATCAAGCAGGCGCAGAAGCGTGCGGCGGAAGCGAAAGGAGACGTTGAAGTCGGCTATGCAATCCCGAAAACCGGGGCGCAGATGTTCTTCGACAATTTTGCGATCCCCAGGGATGCGCGCAATGTCGAAGAAGCGCATGAATTCATCAATTTCATGCTGCGGCCGGAGATTGCGGCGAAGAACACAAACCTTGTTTCATTCCCGAACGGCAATCTCGCCAGCCAGAAGCTGATCGATCCGGCGATTCTGAACGACAAGACCGTCTATCCGGATGAGGCGACGATGAAGAGCCTCTACGTGGTCACGGCGCGCGATCCTAAGACGCAGCGGGCGATCAACCGGCTGTGGACTCGTGTGAAGACAGGACGGTAGCTCCTTCCCTTCCCATGAAACGGGGGGAGGGTGGCTACCGCCATCTGCGGTGCAGCCACAGCCATTGCTCGGGGTATTCGCGAATCCAGCCCTCGACAATGGTCGTGATCTTCTGCATCGTGCCCTGCACGTCGATCTTGCCGTCGGCATCACGTACCGGCTCGACTTCCGGCGTCAGTTCGACGAAGAAACGGTGGTTCGGCTTTCTCACCACGCGCACGCCGTGGATCGGGCATTCGATCTGCCGGGCCAATCGGGCAAGGAGCGGATTGGCATTGGTCTGCCGTCCGAAAAACATCACCGGCACGCCGCGCACATAATACTGATCGACCAGCATGCCGACATGCAGGCCTTCCTGCAGGGCTTCGCCGGCCTTCACCGCGCCGTCGAGGCCGGTCTTGATCAGCCGGCCCATATTCACCCCGCGGGTCGCCATCACCATGTCGGCGACCTTGCCGATATTGGGCGCACGATAAACTGCGGCGCTGGGCAGGTTATGCGCCGGGCCGGGCAAAGCGGGCATCTCCCAGTTGGCGAGATGCGCGGCAAAGACGAGAGCAGGCTTGCCGTCGTCGCGCAGCTGAATGAAGCGCTGTTCGGATGCCGGATCGAAGTCGATATGGCTCGCGCCCCGATTGTCCGGATCGTGGTCCCAGATGCGGTCGAGATGCGCGAACTCGATGCCGAGCCGGCCGAGATTGTCCCAGACCCCGAGCAGAATCTCCTCGATCTCGGCATCCGACTTTTCCGGAAAGGCCATGCGGAGATTTGCGCGCCCGATTTTGTGCTCGCGCAGCTTCGGTCCAACCCTGCGCATCACCTTGGCGGCGAAATCCGACATGCGGTGTGGGTCGGTCCAGCGCACCATCTTGATCAGGCCGACCGCGGCATTGCCGACGACGGCATCGCGGACGGCGTTCGGAATGCGGATGCGCATTGGTTCAGCGGGCCGGGGGAGCTTCAGGCATCACAGCGTCACGATGACCTTGCCGAAAACCTGCCGGGTCTCGAGCCGCTCGAGCCCCTTTTCGAACGCTTCCAGCGGCACCTCCATGTCGATCACCGGATGCATGCCGCCAGCCATCTTGTCGAGGCTCTCGCGGATATTCTTCATCGTGGCGCCGAACGAGCCGAAAATCTTGTATTGCTGCTGGAACAGCTGCATCAGATTCAATTGAACGGTCGGGCCTGCGGTCGAGCCGCAGGTGACGAGGCGTCCGCCGCGCTTGAGCACCAGCAGCGAGCCGTTGAAGCCTTCGCCGCCGACATGCTCGAACACCACGTCGACGCCCTTCTTCTGCGTCAGCCTGCGCGTGATCGTCTCGAAACGGTCTTTCCGATAGTTGATGCCATGATCGGCGCCGAGCGCCTTGGCCTTTTCCAGTTTGGCATCGTCGCCGGCCGTCGTAATGACCGTGCAGCCGATCGCCTTCGCCATCAGGATCGCGGTCGAGCCGATGCCCGATCCCGCAGCATGGACGAGAATAGTCTCGCCCGGCTGCAGCTTGGCATTGTCGAATAGCATGTGCTGCACGGTCGAGAATGCGACCGGCGCGCAGGCGGCATCGCGCATCGACACGCCCTGCGGCACCGGGATCACGAGGCGTTCCGGCATATTGAGGATTTCGCGGGCGAAGCCGTCGACATGGAAGCCCATCACGCCGCCGACATTTTCGCAGAGATTGTCGCGGCCTTCGAGGCAGGCCTTGCACTTGCCGCAGGTCAGCGCGCCATACGTCACCACCGGATCGCCGGCCTTGAATTTGGTCACGCCGTCGCCGGTCGCGACAATTTCGCCGGCGGCCTCCACACCAACCACGACCGGGAAGGCGCGCTTGGCAAAGGCCATGCCGCGATAGCCCCAGAGGTCGAGGTGGTTCAGGCCGACCGCGCGCACGCGGATTTGCACCTCGCCCGGACCGGGCGGCGGGGGCGCGGGCAGGTCGACAAGGTCGAGCTTGCGGTCGGCAATCAGGGCGAGCGCTCGCATCGGCGCGTGTTCTCCGGTCGTCAGGTGAGGGCGGCGCTCTGCCTATCGCCCGCGCGCTATGGGCGTCAACTCATGTCTGGGCGGCTGGCTCGGCCGACCCGGCCGCTCATGAGCGAGCGGGGCTGCCTGCGGGGCAAGAATGTCGAAGGTCCGCTCCTGCCGCTCCGGCGGCGCCACGATCATGATCCGGGCGACGGTAATGGCGACGAGCAGCACCGCCGCCGCAGCCATCATGTAGAAGACGCCGTCAATACTGTACCAGGCGATCAGATTGGCACCGATCAGCGGGCCAAGAATCGAGCCGAACCCGCTTGCGAGGATCAGACGGCCGCTGACAGCGACGACACTGTCGGCAGGCATGCGGTCATGGGCATGGGCGACGCTGACCGGGTAGATGGTCGAAATCAGCCCGCCTAACACAGCCGCAGCCGGCAGAATTGCCGCGAGAGTCTGCGGCAACTGCAGAATCCCGATGGCGGTGACGATGAGACAGCCGGCCAGCACTGCGATCACCACCCGCCGGTCGAAACGGTCCGAGACCCGCCCGACCGGAACCTGGAAGGCGAGCCCGCCCAGCACCGCGGTCAGCATGAAAAGGCCGATGGTCTGCGGATCGATTTCCGCATCCTGCATCCAGGCCGGAACCAGCGCATAGAAGGCGCCGGTGATGAAGCCGCTGAGCAATGCCCCCGCCACCGCAACCGGCGCGTCCCGTGACAGCAAGCCGAACGGCAGGGATTTGGCGGCAACGACTTGCGGCGCCTCGGCGCGCGTCATGCTGACAAGCACAAGCGCCACCGCGAATAATGCGATCACCAGATTGAAGGGAGATGCGCCCTCGATGGTGACCTGGCCGATCAGGAGCTGACCCAGCGCGAGCGCTGTAAAGCAACCGACCATATAGATGGAGAATACGCGGCCGCGGTCGTCGGCGGCAGCCTTGGCATTCAGCCAGCTTTCCGTGGTGACGAACAGGCCGGCGCAGCCAAAGCCGATGATCGCGCGCAGTATCACCCACCACGGCGGCTCCATGGTCAGCGTCATCGCGGAGGTTGCGGCCACCACGATCCCGGCGAAGGCCGCATAAACCCGGATATGGCCGAAGCGCTCGATGATGCGGTTGCCGAAATAGGCGCCCACGGTGAAGCCGGCGAAATAGCTTGAGAGCACGAGGCCTGACCGGAACGCGCTGAAATCGGCAAGCGCCACGCGCAGAGCAAAGAAGGTGCTAAAGAAGCCGATGGCGAGCTGAACGAGGCTGGTGGCAATGATGAGTGTGCCGATCTGGGCTCGGATCGATTGCGCCGGCATCTAGACTTCCTGCTGGATCCCCGTTTGCCGCCAACGCATGAAGCCGGCATCGCGCCCATGCTCAAAGCGGGCAATCGCCATTCCGCGGTTACGACGCGCGGGGGCTTTGCACAATCGCACTGGGACGAATTGCGCCTGCGTCAGATGTTCACGCCGGCTCGCCGGTGATGACGAGGCAGGTATTCTGTCCGCCGAAGCCGAACGAGTTGGAGATCACGCGACGTACCTTCGCATCGCGCGCGACATTCGGCACCACGTCGAGCGGGATCGCCGGATCGGGCACCTGATAATTGATGGTCGGCGGAATGCGCTGGTTGAGGATGGTGAGCGCCGAGACCACCGCCTCGATCGCGCCGGCGGCGGTCAGTGTGTGACCGATCATCGACTTGTTCGACGAGATCGGAATATCCTTCAGCCGCTCGCCGAACACAGTCGAGACGCCGAGATATTCCATCTTGTCATTTTCTGGCGTCGAGGTGCCGTGGGCGTTGATGTAATCGACATCGGCGGGCGTGACGCCGGCATCGGCCAGCGCATTGCGCATGCAGGAAATCACCGGCTTGCCGTCCGGGCTCGATCGGGTGCGGTGGAAATTGTCGGCCTTCTCGCCGCAGCCCTCGACGACGGCGAGGATCTTCGCACCGCGCGCCACGGCGTGGTCGTAGCTCTCCAGCACCACCGCGCCCGCGCCTTCGGCCAGCACGAAGCCGTCGCGGTTCTTGGAGAAGGGGCGCGAGGCGCCGGCGGGCGCCGCGTTGTTGGTCGATAGCGCCGAGAGCAGTGAGAAACGCACCACCGACTCTGCCGTGATCGATCCGTCGGCCCCGATCGCGAGCGCCGCCTCGCATTCGCCGCGCTGGATCGCCTCGACCCCGAGCTGGATCGCGGTCGCCCCCGAAGCGCAGGCCGTGGTCAGCGAGATTGGCGAGCCCTTGGTGCCGAAATGCTCGGCGAGTCGCTCCGGCACCACGCCGTATTTCGATTCTTCATAGAAGGGCCGGAATTTCGGCTGGGCGGCGGCGCGTACCAGATCGGCATATTCGATCTTTTCGTTGGCGCCGGACGCCTCCGCGAGCGCATAACGCTGCGGCCATTCGATCTCGATCGGCGGGAAGGCGAGAAAGAAGGGGCCGGGAAAATCGCCCATCCTCAGACCGGATTGCTCGATGGCCTCATTGCCGGCGAGCCGCGCAAGCTTTTCGGACAGTCCCGACGACACCATGCCCTCTTCATAGACGTGGTCGACCGCGCCCGAGATCGTGGTCCGCAGGCCTTCGGTCGGAAAACGGGTGATCGAGCGGATGCCGGATTCGCCTGCGGTCAGGCGCTTCCAGTTGTCTTCCTTGCCGGAGCCGAGCGGCGAAACGATTCCCATGCCGGTCACAACCACGACCGGGCGGCCCTTCCAATCGCGCAGCTTGGACATTGCGAGCCTCCTCAGTCGACGCGCTCGATCAGCGCCAGTCCCTCGCCGCGCCAGTGGCCGACATTGGTAACCACGGCCTGGCGAATGCCGCCAGCCGGGGTGTCGCCAATGTCGCCGGTGCCGCAGGCCGGGAACAATTCACCCTTGCGGACCGCCTGGCAGCCGATCGCGATGTTGGCGAGGAACTGCGCCTCCATCCCGTTGCCGATATAGGTGGCCGTGGCCCGGACCGGGAGACCGATTTTGGCAAGCGCCTCGCGCTCCTCGGAGGTCGCGGGCTCGACCCCGGAAGCCCCGGAAATCACCACTGCACCGGAGCGGTCGACGCCGCCGGCGATCGCGTCCCACTCCTGAAGGAGCGTGGCGCTGGTGTCGCCAGCCTTTCGCGGATTGCGGTTCGACTGCACGTCGGTCAGGCGGGCAATCGGCTTGGCACCGCGCTTTTCGGCATGCGCGCGGCTCTCGATCACGACAAAAGCGCCCATCGCGGCAAGCGCCAGCGCACCGTGTGGACCGCGATCCCAGACCGGCCGGAACGGAGGCTCGAGCAGCGGCGTGCCGAGACGGAACAGTAGAACCAGATCCCAGCGTGTACCGTTATAAGCGCCACCGACGAGGCTGATGTCGCTCTGTCCGGCGGCGATCCGTGCATGTGCGACGCGCAGCGCATCGGCGCCGGACGCTTCCTCGCCCATGAAGGTGCGCGAGGAACCGACCACGCCATGGACCAGCGAGATATTGCCCGCGAGCAGGTTCGGTAATTGCGCGAGAAACAGCGTCGGGCGCAGGTCGCTCATCAGCCGTTCGTTGACGAAGGCGTCACGCTTTTCGACCTTGCGCAGGTCGGTCAGGATCGCGGCGTCGACCGCCACATCCCGTTCGCCCCCGCCGGCGGCGACAATCATGTCGGTCTTGTCGAGAATGTCGGTGTTCTTGGCGATGCCGGCATCGGTGAGGGCGAGTCCTGCGGCATAGACACCGATCCGCTGCCAGGCTTCCATCTGACGCTGGTCGCCCTTTTTCGGAATCTGGCTGTCGAAATTGATCGGCGGCACCGGAAAGGTGATGTAGGGCGCGAAAGTGCTCGCGTCATAAGGCGGCGGCCCGCCGGCCATCAGCTTGTCCCAATGCTGATCCAGCCCTTCGCCGAGCGCGGAAACGAGTCCGATGCCGGTGATCCAGACTTCCTGACGCGCACTCACGCCTTCACCCCTCAGCGCCGGGCTTGCGGAATTGCTCGAGCGGGAAGTCCAGCTGCCTGGCCCAGGTCACCATCGTGTTCTGGAATTCCGGGCTCGGATACGGGATCAGCCGGTAAGTCAGCCGTGCATCGGCGATCGCAGTGTCGCCCGAGGTGATCTTGCCGTCGGCGATCGCAAAGCCCGAGCCGTCATGCACGATCCTGCCTTCGGTGGAGAGTTGCATGCCAGGAAATACCGCGCCGCGCACCTTGGCTTCCTTGACGCCGGCGAGCACCGGCAGCCCGGTAAAACCGGTGATCGCACTGACCAGCCAGCCACAGGTTTGCGCCATATTCTCGATCAGCAATACGCCCGGCATTAGTGGATAGCCCGGGAAATGACCCTCGAAGACCGGGCTCTCGTTCGGCACGGTGCTCTCGGTGCGGATCCAGCGCTCGTCGGCTTTCACCTCGACGAAGCGGTCCAGCATCTGAAAATATTCAAGCCGCATGGATCACCGCGCGCGATCGGGACGGCGTGAGGAAACGGCCCGGCGATCTCATCCGGCAACGTCTCAGGCGGTGCTCTTGGCCGCGATCAGTTCGTCGATGCGGGCACAGAGATTCTTGAGGACGAAATACTGGTCTGTGGTCGCCTGACCGTCGTTGATCTGCTGGGTCCATTGTTCCAGCGGCAGCTTGATCCCGAATGCCTTGTCGATCGCGAAGGCGATGTCCAGAAAGTCGAGGCTGTCGATCTTCAGATCGTCGATGGCGTGGCTTTCCGGCGTGATCGTGTCGCGCGGAATGTCGCACGTCTCGGCAATGATATCGGCGACTTTATCGAAAGTGGTGGACATCGGTGCTCTCAAGGATCACGGGCGTGCGGCAAACAGCCCAAGGCTACGGGGAGGGACGGCGGAAGTCTGCCGCTTTCGGGGTTTCGCAAGGCTATAGCGAAGGCGAGGGCCAAGTTCAACGGCGGGGACCCGTCCGGTTCGGCCTTGTGCAGGGGCCGCCAATTCCCTAACCACCACCCCGCGACCCCTTCTCCGGTGGACGATGAGCGAGCCCGTAGTCAAACAGCGCAGCGTCTTTTTCCTCGGGGGCTACGAGCCGATTCCCCCCGAGCGGCAGCGCGAGCGGTATATTCGGGAGCTGGCCCGCTCGGCCAGGGTCTGGGGTGTCAAAACCGAGGTTTCCCCGCTTGAAATCGACAAGGAGCGGATGACCGGCACCTGGCGGATTGCGGCCGCAGGCCCGAACTGGTCGACCGATGCCGCCTATCATTCGCTGCTGTGGCACGACATCGTGCTGTCGGACTTTGCCCGTCCTGGCTGGCGGCGGGTTCTGCTCGGTGTGAGAGCCTTCGGCGACTTCATCCTGACGGGCACCGCTTTCCGGTATTTCCGGGTGAACTGGCGCTACGGGCTGTTCTTTGCCTATCCGGTGCTGCTGCTTTTGTCGTTCGCGGCGCTCTCGATCTACGTGGCGTCCTTCTTTCCCGGTTTCGGGATGCCGTTGCCCTACCTCACGGTCCCGCTCGTGGCGCTCGCCATCTTCGCCGCGCTGATGGCCGGGCCGGGCCGCTTCCTGATGCTGGACTACATGATCGACGACTGGATTTTCGGATACCAGCTGGTCCATCGTTTGCGGCCGGGCTTCGACGAGCGTCTGGAGGGCTTTGCGCGGGCGCTCGCGGAGGTGCTGCGCCGCGGTGGCGCCGACGAAGTGGTGTTCGGCGCCCATAGTCTTGGCTGTGCCCTGAAGATCGCGGTCGTGGATCGCGCGTTACAGCTCGTCCCGGAATTCGGCAAGAACGGCGAAAAGCTGTCGCTGTTGTCGACCGGCTCGTCGCTGCTCAAGATCGCGTTCCATCCCAAGGCAGGCTGGTTGCGGGAGATGGTGGCGCGGGTGTCCGCGCATCCGGCGATCTTCTGGATCGAGTATCAGACCATGGCCGACCCGATCAGCTTCTATAAGGTCGATCCGATCGCGGCGCTGAAGCTGCCCGCGACCGGTCAGCCGATCATCCGAAGGGTGCATATCCGCGATGTGCTGGAGGCGGCCACATACCGGCGATTCAAGGCAAATTTCTTCCGGCTCCACCGCCAGCTCGTGATGGGCAATGAAAAGCGCTATTTCTACGACTATTACATGATCTGTTGCGGTCCGCTGCGGCTCGAAACTCGCGTCTTCAAGCCGGACATCGTCGTACCGAGCTTTGCGCAAAACGGCAGCCTGATCGAGCCGGCCGGCGTCGAAACCGCTCGCGTGTCAGGAGGATGAGACCAGCATGACCCCCGATATCGCCAAGACGATACTCGTGATCGGCGCAGTGGCGTGGTTCGTCATCCGGCTGCCGCATCAGAAGCGGTCCTGGAAGACCAAGACCCGCGTCGACCGCCGCACCACGCTTGAAAAGGTGCTGCTGACCTGCTCGTTCACCGGGCTCGGTATCATCCCGTTTATTTATGTGCTGTCCGGGGAGCCGCGATTTGCCAATTATCCGTTCCAGCCTGTCCTGGCCTGGCTCGGCACCGCGGTGTTCGCCGTGGCGTTGTGGCTGTTCTATCGCGTGCACAAGGAACTCGGCCGCAACTGGTCCGATTCACTGGAGGTGCGGGAACAGCATGTGCTGGTGACCGAGGGACTGTACCGGTATGTCCGGCACCCGATGTACACGGCGTTTTTTCTGTGGGCGGTCGCTCAGCTGCTTTTGCTGCCGAACTGGGTCGCCGGTCCGGCCGGGCTTGTTGGCTTTGGGACGCTGTTTCTGTTCAGGGTCGGGCGGGAGGAGCAGCTGATGCTGGACAATTTCGGCGAGGATTATCGCAGTTACATGAAACGGACCGCGAGACTGATCCCAGGCATCTACTAGGGCGCTGCCGTGGCATCATGGCAACACACATGAATGTTCACATTCAGGATATTCCGGCGTTGTGGCCATTGAAGGGTATGGCGTTGTAAATGAGGTGGTCCGGCGGGCGATTCACTGGGCCCGAAATAGAAAAAGACGTGGAGCATCGGGTCCGATGAAAGGGATCAGACGCAGCTTGTTGCTCGTGCCGGTTGCGCTGTCGGTGGTGGCGCTGGCCCTGCCGGCCATGGCGCAGCAGACCGCTTCGACCGAGCGGGTGGCGGCCCGCTCCAAACCCACGCCGTCGCGGGCCGCCGCGCCCGAGATCAACGGCCACGTCTATCTGCTGCGCGGCCTTCTCAACATTTTCTCGCTCGGCATGGACGATCTTGCGTCGAAGGTTCGGGCCCGCGGCATCAGCGCCAGCGTCCATAACCACTCCGAATGGCAGACGCTGGCCGATGGCATCGCCGCCAAGCACAAGGCGCGCCAGCATGGGCCGATCGTTCTCGTCGGTCATTCGCTTGGCGCCGATGCGGTCATGTTCATGGCCGAATATCTCGGAAAGAAGGGCGTGCCGGTTGCGCTCGTGGTGCCGTTCGACGGAACCGGCTCATTTGCCGCCTCCAGCAATGTGAGCCAGGTCTACAATTTGACTCAGCGCGACTATGCACACATGCGTCGCGGTCCAGGCTTTCGCGGAAAGCTGGAGAATATCGATGTCAGCGGACAGGGCTACGGCCATATCGATATCGACAAGTCGCCGCGCCTTCACGCTCTGGTGCTTGGCCGTATCCAGACCGTGATTCGGACCCGTGGCGCGCCTACGGTAGCAACCGATGCGCCCGCGCGGCCGCGTCCGGCACCGGCGGCAACGCCCGCGTCTGCAACGCCCGGTTCGTCCGACGCTCCGGCTTCGACCGGGACGGTTCCGGCATCGGCGCCAGCCAAGCCAGAGGCAGAGTCAGAGGCAGCGCCGTCGGCGCGCGCATCCGCCGCCGCAGCTTTGCCCGCCACCAAACCCGTCACGACCCAGCCCGCCAGCGTCAGCACCGACGGCGTGGCGGGAGCGGCTGGCCAGGCGGCGCCGGCCGAGCCGGCTGCGCGGCCCGCTCCAGCCGCTTCACGGGCTACCAGCGAAAAGCCGGGCCTTCGTTTCTGAACGGATCGCCTGACGCGGCCCGTCGCTCGCGGCCAATCGCTCGCGGCCATGCTGTTGCATGGCGTCTGGTAAAATGATCCGCACGAAATCCTTCGCCTCGATCCGATTGTCAAGAATTGCGGCAACACGCGCCCCGCAATGATCGCAAACATTCCACGATCACGCCCGCGTGAGGTACGATTCCGTTCTTAACGCGCGTCCCATCATCCACACATCGATGAGGGACATGAATGATCGGTCGTACGATCAGCGGATTGCTGTTTGGTTTGGCGGTGGCCACCATGCCGGCTCAGGCCAGCAACATGAACGGGATTGCGTCCGTTTACGGCACCAAGGGCGACAGATATGCCGGGGCGAAGACCGCAAGCGGTGAGCGCATGAATCCGGGGGCGATGACCGCTGCGCACCGCAGCCTGCCTTTCGGCAGCATGGTACGGGTAACCCATAAAAGGAACGGACGCTCGGTGGTGGTGCGAATCAATGACCGGGGTCCCTTCATTCGCGGCAGGGTCATCGATCTGAGCCCAAGAGCCGCTTCGGCACTCGGCTTTTCGGGTCTCGCGCCGGTTTCGCTTTCGCTGGTCGGCAAGGGCGATCGCGTCGCCTCAAACTGAGCCTCAGCGCACCGGCGCCGGCGCCTCGACCGGCGCACAACTGCGCTGGCCGGTCAGCACACAATCCTGGGTCTTGCGCATGCTGGCCATGGTGTCGGCGAGCCACACCCCGGCCACCACCAGCGCAACCACGAAAATGAATGCCACAGCATTCACCGTCATGCGGTGGCGGAAGTCGTCAGGCTCTCCGCCACGCGCATATTGATCGAGATCGTCGGCAGGCACGCCCTCGGGGCGGCCGCCGGTGGGCCGGAAGGCGCGCCGGGTGCGGAAATCGACGACCCGGTCGTCTGTTGTGGATGAGGGGTGATCCGGCATCACGCGCTCTCGTTCACCAGACCTTTTAGCACGATCAGCGGGCCCCGGGCCAACGCGGTGGTGTGCAGCGGGTTCCGCATCGGATCGGCTCAGGCTGCTTTTGGTTCCGCAAATGGGTAGGCCTCGCCGTCCGGCAACGGTACGCGGAAGACATTCAGCGTCATCGCCACAAGCGTGTAATAGCCGAGGATGCCGACAAATTCGACCATGCCGGCATCGCCGAACAATGCATGCGCGCGGGCATAGGTCTTGTCCGAGACCCGTTTATTCTTGTGCAGTTCGGCGACGAAGTCATAGATCGCGCGCTCTTGTTTGCTCAGACGCGGATTGCGCCCGGTCCGCAGCGCCTCGATTGTGGCGGGTTTGACGCCGGCCTTCTGCGCAATCGGCGCGTGGATCCAGAATTCGTATTGCGAGCGCCAGAAGCGGGCCAGGACGAGGATAGTGAATTCCGACAGGGCGGGCGGCACGGAGGTCCGGTAACGGCAGAAGGCGCCGAGCTTCTGCGCCAGATCGCCGTATTCGGGGGCCTGCAGAAATACGGCAAACGGTCCACCCAGCACGCCCGATCCGCGGGTCTTGCGGATGTCCGCAAGCAGTTCGCGCTGCTTCGGCGAAAGGTCGTCTTCCGCCGGGATCGAAAGACGGGGCGAGGGCGGTTTCTTCGTCGGCTTGCGCATCGTCGCATATTTCCTTGGTTCGTTCCTTGCGAATGCGCTTCTCGCATGGCGGCGCGCCGCTCGCAAAGCCGTGCCTTGACGGGTGAGGGGGGAATTTCCACTCTGGTCCGAAGAAAAAGACCAAGGTCCGGGAGGACGCTATGAACGAGATGACCGCGCGGTTCGAGCCCAATCTCGCGCGCTATGAAGCGCTGATGGATACGGTGCGCAACCGCCTCACGACCCGGCAATTTCGCACAGACATCGCGGTGCCGCGGGAGCATATCGAGATGGTCCTGGAGGCCGCCCGGCACGGGCCGTCGGGAGCGAACGCCCAGCCCTGGCATTACATCGTCGTGACCGATGCCGCGGTGAAGAAACAGATCGCCGATTATTTCGTCGACGAACAGCGCAAGCGCGCCAAAATGAAGATGAAATTCCCGACCCCGAATTACCGCGGGCTGGAGACCGCGCCGGGCTTCGTGGTGGTGGCGGCCGATTTCCGCTTCGTGCGCGCCTTTCCGGTGCTGATGGACGGCTCCGATCTCGACAAACAATATCAGGCCAATGCCGAGCGCATCCTGCTGCAGAGCGTCGCCGCCTCCACGATGTCGGCGCATCTTGCCGCGGCGGCGCTCGGCTATCAGGTCTGGTGGGTGACGGCGATCGGACAGGACGACGCGCAGGCCGCGCTCAAGCCCCTCCTCGGCGTGCCCAATGAATTGTCGATCATCGACATCATGCTGTTCGGTGTGCCCGCGAAGGCACCCTACAAACGCTGGAAAAAGACTTTGCCGCAGATCATGAGCTTCGACCGGTTCGACATGAAGAATTACATGACGACCGAGCAGATCGACGAATGGGTGCGCGAGCACCGCCACAAGGTGATGTATCGCGACGAAGCCAAGATCGACTGAAGCTTCGGGAAGGTTTCGGCAGCGTGATTTTGTCCGGGGCCGATAGCTGCGCTAAGACGGCGCCGGTCCATGCCGGGCCAGCCAGATCGCCTGGAGAGCCGCATGCCTGCCGAACGCTTCGATTTTCCCAATGAGAGCGGCGAACGTCTGTCCGCCTTGCTCGATCTCCCGGCGGGCAAGCCGCGCGCCTATGCGTTGTTCGCGCATTGCTTCACCTGCGGCAAGGACATCCATGCCGCGAAAAGGATCGCATCCGGCCTGACCGCGCTCGGCATCGCGGTGCTGCGTTTCGACTTTACCGGACTTGGATCGAGCGAGGGCGAATTCGCCAACACCACGTTTTCCTCCAACGTGTCCGACCTGATCGCGGCGGCACGGCATTTGGCCGAGCAGGGTCACGGACCCGCGCTCCTGATCGGACACAGCCTGGGGGGCGCTGCGATCCTCGCCGCGGCACACGAAATCCCGGAGGCCCGCGCGGTGGTGACGATCGCCGCGCCCGCCGACCCGGCGCATGTCACGCATCTGTTCAGGGACCAGGTCGAGACCATCCGCGAGGCCGGCGAGCTCGAAGTCTCGCTCGAGGGGCGGCCGTTCCGGATCAAACGGGAGTTTCTGGACGACATCGAAACGCACAAGCAGGCCGAGCGGATCGCAAAGCTGCGCAAAGCCTTGCTCGTATTTCATTCGCCGACCGATGAAACCGTGGGGATCGACAACGCGACGGCAATTTTTGTCGCGGCCAAACATCCGAAAAGCTTTGTGTCACTGGCTGGTGCGGACCATCTCCTGAGCCGCAAGGATGACGCGGCCTATGTCGCCAATGTCATCGCCGCCTGGGCCGAACGCTATCTCGATATGCCGGCGCTGATGGAGCATGTCGAAGCCGAGTTGGGTGGCGTGACGGTTACCGAGACCGGGCAGGGCAAGTTCCAGCAAACGATCAGGGCCGGACGTCACAGCCTGATCGCGGACGAGCCGCTGGCGCAGGGCGGGCTCGATTCAGGACCGACACCTTACGACCTGGTGCTGGCTGGACTGGGCGCATGCACGTCAATGACGCTGCGTCTCTATGCCGATCACAAGCGGCTGCCGCTTGATCGCGTGTCGGTTGAGCTGAAGCATTCGCGTATCCATGCCGCTGATTGCGAAACCTGCGAGACGAAGGAGGGAAAGGTCAACCGCATCGACCGCGTCGTCTCGCTGACCGGACAACTCGACGCAGATCAGCGCAAGCGGCTCCTCGAAATCGCCGACAAATGCCCGGTACACCGCACGCTCACATCCGAGATCGACATCCGAACCATCGAGAGTGGCTGATTTCCAGCGGAGGACGCGCATGGCAGACACGATCATGTACCACGACGGCAATCGCCGTCTGCAGGACCAGTTCGATTCCCGGCGCATTTCCGACCGTCTCGAAGAGAAGCTGACACGGACGGCGTTCACTGCCGACGACAAGGCATTCATCGAGAGCGTCATCTACTTCTTCATCGCGACGGCCGATGCGGAGGGTCGTCCCGACTGCTCGTTCAAGGGCGGTCCGGTCGGATTTGTGCGTGTCACCGGCGATGCCGAGCTGGCGTTTCCGGACTATGACGGCAACGGGATGTTTAAGAGTCTCGGCAACGCCGTGATCAACCCGCATGTCGGGCTCCTTTTCATCGCCATGCACGGCAAGCCGAAGCGGCTCCGGGTGAACGGTACAGCGACGGTGAGTCGTGACGACCCGCTGCTGTCAAAGACGGTCGGGGCCCAATTGATGGTGCGTGTACGGGCGCGGGCAATCTTCCCGAATTGCCCACGTTACATCCCGGAGATGACGCTGGCAGCGCCGTCAGCGTATACGCCACAACCGGGCTGCGATCCGGTCGAGCCGGGATGGAAATCGTTCGACGACTTCAAGGACTATGTGCATCCGCGCCAGCCGACGGCGCGGGAGTGAGGCTCACGCCTCCCCGAACACCCGTTTGAAGATCGTATCGATGTGCTTGAAGTGATAGCCGAGGTCGAAATTCTCCTCGATTTCGGCCGGGCTCATTTTTGCCGTGACGCGCGGATCGGCCTTCAGGAATGTCAGGAAATCGCCTTCGCCGCGCCAGACCTTCATCGCTGAATCCTGCACGATCCGATAGGCATCCTCGCGCGAGACGCCCTTGTTGGTCAGCGCAATCAGAACGCGTTGCGAATGCACGAGGCCGCCGAGCCGGTCGAGATTCTTCTGCATGTTCTCAGGGTACACAACCAGCTTGTCGACGATCCCGGCCAGCCGGTTGAGCGCGAAATCGAGCGTCACCGTGGCGTCCGGCCCGATCATGCGTTCGACCGAGGAATGCGAGATGTCGCGCTCGTGCCAGAGCGCCACGTTCTCCATCGCCGGCAGCGCATAGGCGCGGACCATGCGGGCAAGGCCGGTGATGTTTTCCGACAGCACCGGATTGCGCTTGTGCGGCATCGCCGACGAGCCCTTTTGGCCCTGCGAGAAGAATTCCTCGGCCTCCAGCACCTCGGTGCGCTGCAGGTGGCGAATTTCGGTGGCGAGCCGCTCGATCGAGGAGGCGACGACGCCAAGTGTCGCAAAATACATCGCGTGCCGGTCGCGCGGGATTATCTGGGTCGAGACCGGCTCGATGGTCAGGCCCATGGCCTTGGCGACATGCGCCTCTACGCGCGGGTCGATCTGTGCGAAGGTGCCGACTGCGCCGGAAATCGCGCAGGTTGCGATCTCCTTGCGCGCTGCGATCAGGCGCCCCTTCGCACGGTCGAATTCGGCGTAGGCCTGCGCAAGCTTGAGCCCGAAGGTCACCGGCTCGGCATGGATGCCATGCGAGCGGCCGATGGTCGGCGTCAGCTTGTGCTCGAAGGCGCGCCGCTTCAGCGCGGCGAGCAGCTTGTCGGTATCGGCGATCAGGATGTCGGTGGCGCGAACAAGCTGGACCGACAGGCAGGTGTCCAGCACGTCGGACGAGGTCATGCCCTGGTGCACGAAGCGCGCCTCGGGGCCGACGATTTCGGCGAGATGGGTCAGGAAGGCGATGACATCGTGCTTGACCTCCGCCTCGATGGCGTCGATCCGCGCCACATCGAAGGTCGCGGCGCTGCCCTTATCGCGGATGGTTTTCGCGGCCTCCTTCGGAATCAGACCGAGGTCCGCCATGGCGTCGGCCGCATGCGATTCGATCTCGAACCAGATGCGGAATTTGGTCTCGGGCGACCAGATGGCCGCCATTTCGGGACGCGTATAGCGCGGGATCATGGGTCGCTCGCGGCAAGGATGCGGCCCGTCGCCTAACACGCGAAGGCGGCGCGGCAAACCCCGACGGCGGACGCTCAGGCGGTTTTCACAGCCTTAGCTGCGGTGTGGGGGGGCGTCGTTCAGCGGAACAGCCCGTAGGTCTCCCACTGATCCTCCGGGATCGGATCGCCAATTTTGTAGCTGAAGCTGGAAACGCGCTTGTGGTCGGCCGTGGCCTTGCATGTGAACGAATACCGGTACCACTGGCCCTTGCTGCGCAATGCGCCACCGTCGCCGGTCATGGTGCTGCCTTTGATGTCAGGGGTGGAGAGGGCATAGGTGATGGCCCGGTCGGGCCGGAACGACTTGTCGTCCTTGCGGACCCGCGCCATCGCCTCCATGGCGCAGACCTGATCCAGCCGGGTCATGGGATCGAGGGTATCGAGCCGCTTTTCGACGCGCTTGTTTGCGGCACCGGCTGTCGCTACGAATCCGGCCGTCAGGCATGCCACGAGTACGATCTGCTTCATTTCGGAAGTCCGGACCTTTCAGGATAGCGGTTGATTCGGTGGGCGCGATCATAGGCCGTCAGAGTCCTTTGCGTGCAGCCTCGAGCCGGTTGGCGGCCTCCTGCGGATCGGCCAGATCGCGAAAGGCGAGCTTGCCGGTATAGTCGACATCACGGAGCTTTGTGGGCATCCCCGAGGCGAAGTATAGATGCCCGCCTTTGCCGCCTGCGGCCATCATCTCCAGTGTCGCATCCATCCGCTCGAACGGACAACTGACGAAGCTCGGGCGCCAGCCGTCATGCACGATGAGCGCCCGGCGGTCGGTAATCGCATAGATTGTATAGCGAGTGTCGATCGCCACGATGATCGGCGCAAGCAGCATCGCGATCCCCACCATGGCGAGCGGCAGCGCGACCGCAGGCGAGGCCCGGCCTGCAAAATACAGGCTGAGCGTTCCCGCGCACCAGGGCACACCGATCCACCACAGGAACATCTTGTTGCGCAGCGCCACCCGAATATCGGGCCGCACCGCATAGAGGATGCGCTCGCCACGCTCCAGCTTGCCGGCGAGCAGGCTCAGCGCATGGCCCGGCGCGATCACGCCGCTTCGCCTCGCGCCAAAGCCGCCGCATTGCGGATCGCCCCGATATTGTCCCGATAGGCCGAGCCGCCGTCCTTGAACACCGCAGAGCCCGCCACCAGCACATTGGCGCCGGCAGCCGCGACTTTGGGTGCGGTTTCGACGGTGATGCCGCCATCGACTTCGATATCGATCGGACGCGCCCCGATCATCGCGCGGATCCGCGCGACCTTTTCTACCGCGCCGGGAATGAAAGCCTGTCCTCCGAAGCCCGGATTGACCGACATGACCAGCACCAGGTCGACGAGATCGAGCACATGTTCGATGGTGCTTTCCGGCGTTGCCGGATTCATGGTGACGCCGGCCTTCTTGCCGAGCGCGCGGACGGTCTGCAACGAGCGATGGAGGTGAGGGCCGGCCTCGACATGCACGGTGATGATGTCGGCGCCGGCCTTGGCAAAGGCTTCCAGATGCGGATCGACCGGCGCGATCATCAGATGCACATCGAAAATCTTGCTCGAATAGGGCCGCATCGCCTTTACGGCGTCCGGGCCGAAAGTGATGTTCGGCACGAAATGGCCGTCCATCACGTCGAGATGGATCCAGTCGGCGCCGGCGGCGTCGACTGCGCGGACTTCTTCGCCAAGCCTGGAGAAGTCCGAGGCAAGAATCGAGGGCGCGATCAGGAGCGGGCGGGTCATTCGGAATGCCTACCACCCCCCTTACGGGCGGGCAACGAAGCTCAAACCCGGCTGTTAATTCTTCGTGCCAGCGGATCGAGCAGGAAGGGAGCGAAATAAATCGGGAATTGTGCCATCGCGTAATAGAACCAGACCAGATCCGGCAATACGCTGCCGGCTGCCGCCAGCATCAGGCCGGTATTGCGCTGGGACGTCATCAGGCCGAGCGCGAAGGCGTCGCGCCATCCGGCAGGCGAAAACACCATCACAGTCAGAACCAGCATCGCGATGCCTACACCGAAGGCGAGGGCGAAGAGGCCGATTGCGAGCAAAGGATCGGCAAAGCTTCGCGCCGCCACGTCATGCATCAGGGCGCAGCAGAACACCAGCAGCAGCAGCACGCTCAATCCGTCAAGCTCCGCGCGCCGTTGGGCGATGAAATCCGTCCCGGCAAGGCGCCGGATGGCACTTGCAATCAGGGCCGCGCCCGCCAGCATTGCGAACAGCGTTAGTCCGAGGTCCACTGGAGAGAGGCTGACAGCGCCGTCCGCGAATATGCGCACGAACATCGGGGCAGAGAGGGCGATCAGCAAAGTGCAGCCGACCAGCGCGGTCAGCACCAGCGCCGCGTCGAGGCCCATGATCGCTGCAATGGCAGGCGAGGACATCATCGGGATGCTGGCAGCCTGCAGCAGCAGCGCCAGATACAGCACCGGCGATTGGTGCTTGAATCCTACGAGCCAATAGAACCCGATCAGCAGCACCGGCTGAGCGATCATGACCCAGATACTCGCAGCAATGACGAGGCCGGGCCGCGCGAGGCGTGCATGGATGGCGTGCGGATCGACACGCAGGAATGTGAGCACCAGCAGCAGAAACACCGATGCCGGCAGGAGCGGCTTGACGACGCCCAGCGCGGGCACCGAAACGCCGATGATCACCACCGCCGCGACCGCGCGGGTTCCCTGCCGGCCGAGCCAGGCAAGCGCGGCAAGACCTGCGTCAAAAATGAGCATGGCCGGTCATACGCCAGGCCGGTCGCGCAATCCATATTTCTGTGGCATTCAATCCGGCCGTCGCAGCACCGTTGCGGTGGCGGTTCAGTTTGGGGACAACATGGCTCGTACCGATGCGATCGTTCTTGGCGCCGGGATCGTCGGCGTATCCGCCGCGATCCACCTCGCGAAGCGGGGCCTTGCCGTGGCGCTGGTCGACCGCGGCGGGCCGGGCGAGGAGACCTCCTACGGCAATGCCGGGATCATCGAGGGCAATACCTATTTCCCATATCCGTTTCCAACCAAGCTGTCGGCCCTGTTGAAGATTGCATTCAAGCAGGCGCCCGAAGCGAATTATCATCTGTCGCATTTGCCCAAGCTTGCGCCCTGGCTGTTCGCCTATCTGCGGCATTCGAGCGGAGACGCGATGCTGGAATTCGCAACCAAGATGCGTCCCCTCTTCGCCGCCGCCATTGCCGAGCATGAGGCGCTGATGCGGGAGGCTGGCGCCGAACGCTATCTGCGCACCAATGGCTGGCTGAAAATCTACCGCACCACCCGCGCCTTCGACGAAGCCAAGTCCGACCTCGACGCGATTGCGGCGGCGGGACTTTCATTCGAGCGGCTTGACGTCGACGGCGCGATGGCGATCGAGCCGGGTCTGTCGCCGGTTTTCGAGCGCGGCGTTTTCTGGCCGCAGGCGGCAAGCGTCAGCAATCCGCTTGCTGTGACGCGCGCCTATGTCGATCTGTTCCGGTCGCTCGGCGGCGTGACGCTCACCGGCGACGCCCGTTCGCTGCACCGGGCCGATGGCCGCTGGCGGGTGGATACGTCCGAAGGGCCGGTCGACGCCGCGAGCGCGGTTGTGACGCTCGGTCCCTGGGCACCGGAATTGCTCGACCCGCTCGGCATCAGACTGCCGCTCGAAGTCAAACGCGGCTATCACCGGCATTTCCGTCCGGTCGGCAACAAGGGGCTCAACCGGCCTGTCCTCGACGCCGAGGTCGGTTATGCCGTGGTGCCGATGGAGCAGGGGCTGCGGCTCACCACCGGCGCCGAGTTCGCCCACCGCGACGCGCGCCCGACGCCGGTGCAGTTCGATCGCCTGATGCCGCAGGCACGCGCCCTGTTTCCGATCGGCGAACCCGTCGAGGCTGAACCCTGGATGGGCCGGCGGCCATGCTTTGCGGATTCGATGCCGGTGCTTGGTCCTGCACCCGGTCGGCCCGGGCTCTGGCTCGACTATGGCCATGCGCATTGGGGCCTGACGCTCGGCCCGGCATGCGGGCGGCTGCTGGCCGAGATGATGACTGGCGCTGAACCCTTCACCGATCCCGCGCCTTATAGCGCCGACCGGTTCTCGCGTTGATGCCGCGCCTCTTGCGGCAGTCCGGTCAATTCGCGAAAGCGGTAACGGCCGCGGATCGCGATGCTGAAAAAGGCAGCGGGTGAAGGTGACGTCCGGAAGGCTGCATGAAGCTGCGGCGGCACGTTGCTGTAGGCGAAGGTCCGTCCCGACCGGAAGGTGATCTGCAATTCGCGCCGTTCGGGACAATAAACCGCGTCGCGGATACCCGCTGCCTCCGATTGTGGCCCGCGCAACAGGCCCGGCGGGGTCGGGCGCAGATTGACCGGCATGATCGCTTGCTCCGCAGCGATTATCGTCATGGCGACGATTGCTGTGGAAGAGCACGGTTCAACCATACTGCCGGGATGGTTTATCGCTCGAATTTTAGACGAACTTGGATTCAAGAGAAACTTGAATTCAAGGGAATCTAGATTCAAGCGAACTTGTCACGCCATGACGGCAATGCGCCCGCAAAGCGCAGCGCAGCCGCTTCATAGACACCGCGCGCGACGGCGCGCGCCAGCACATTGGCCGCGATCGAACCGAGCGCCGTCAACGCGATGACCGGTTCGGGCAGGGGGGTCTTCCCGGTTGCGGCGGCAAACACGATGTCGCCGTCGAGCGGCGTATGCACCGGATAGATCGCGCGGGCAAAGCCGGTCTGCGCGATCACGGCAAGACGGTGGCATTGCGCCTTGGTGAGCAGGGCGTCGGTTGCGACGAGCGCGATGGTGGTGGACTGACCCGGTGCGCCGCCCTTGAGCCGCAAGGCGCGTTCGCTTTCGCCAAAGCGCGTGGGCCAGCCGCGCCCGCCGAACTCGCTATCCTGTTCGAACGGCGACGCCCAGAAATGCGGACCGTCGCCTATAGTGACGCTGCCAACAGCATTGACGATGACGATGGCGCCGACCGTGATGCCCTCGAGCGTCCTCGCAGAGGCCGAGCCGATACCGCCTTTCAGTGTCGCCGTGGTTGCGCCGAGTCCGCCGCCGGCGCTGCCGAGCGCGAAGTCGAGAGAGGCGGCCGATGCCGCGCGATAGCCGAGCTCGCGGTAGGGCGAAAAGCGCCCCCATTGCTTGTCGCCGCCCGCCAGGAGGTCGAAGACGATCGCGCCCGGCACGATGGGCACCCGCGCGCCGCCGACCGGGAAGCCGCGGCCGCGCTCATGCAACCAGCCCTGAACGCCCGATGTCGCGTCAAGACCAAACGCCGATCCACCGGACAGTACGATCGCGTCTACCCGCTCGACGGTGGAATGGGCCGCCAGCAGCTCGGTTTCACGCGAGCCCGGCCCCCCGCCGCGCAGATCGACAGATGCAACCGCCGGTTCGTCGAATATGATCGCAGTTGATCCTGAGCCGAGGGCCGGATCGTCGGCGTGGCCGACCTTCAGACCGGCGACATCGGTGAGGAGGTTGCGCACGAAGCATCTCCGGAAGCAGCGGTGGGCCTGAGACCCAGGGGGCCATCGATTGTCTTCGAAAGGATGGATCGCCGGGTCAAGTCCCGCGACGGCACATGCTGGCGAAATCCCGCCCGGCCGGTCACATCATGGCGAGGTGGCCCCGGCGCGCTTGCAGGAGCCCCCGGGGCCATGCACAACCCCCGCCATGCCGGACGTGTCCATCCTAGCCGCCCTGTTCGCGGGCCTGATCAGCTTCCTGTCACCGTGCGTGTTGCCGCTGGTCCCACCCTACCTTGTCTATCTGGCGGGCACTTCGCTTGAGCGCTTTGCCGACGCGGAGCCGGAACCGCAGGTCCGGCGCGAGACCGTGCTCGCGGCTGGCCTCTTTGTGGCCGGATTCTCTACTGTCTTCATCGCGCTCGGGGCGAGCGCGACGCTGATCGGCGGCCTCCTGCGGGCCTATTCGGATGTGCTGGCGACCGTCGCCGGGATCGCCATTATCCTGATGGGTCTGCATTTCCTCGGGCTGACCCGGATCAGCTTCCTGCTTCGCGAAAAGCGGCTCGGGATGGCCAAGCCGATCGGGCTGTGGGGCGCCTATGCGATGGGGCTCGCCTTCGCATTCGGCTGGACTCCGTGCATCGGGCCGATCCTTGCCGCCATCCTCGCGGTGGCCGCGTCCGAGGCAACGGTGGCGAAGGGGGCTGGCTTGCTCGCGGTCTACTCGCTTGGCCTCGGCATCCCCTTCGTGCTCGCGGCTTTCGCCGCTGAGCCTTTTGCCGCATTCATGTCGCGGTTTCGTTCCCATATGCAGAAGGTCGAAATGGCCATGGGTGGCCTCCTGGTCTTGACCGGGATCATGTTTCTCACGGGCGGCATCACGACCATGAGCTTCTGGTTGCTGGAAATGTTTCCGGCTCTCGGCCGGATCGGGTGAACTGCCCCTGCGGGACTATGCGACGCAAGGCGCCTGGGCCGCTTGCCAGTCGGCGCCCATAATCAGATCGAATCATCGGGATTGATAACCAAGGAGACCGAACGCGATGGCCATGACCCGCAAGGAAGAAGAGCGCGCGCTGAGCGCCGATGAGCGCGATCTCGTCGAGAAGAGCCACCATCCGGTACTTCAGGAATTGTCAGATCAGGAGCTGGCCGATCTCGTTAAATTGGTGCGCGAGCGGCGCGACAAGGCCAAGACGCAGGCCAACCAGCGCCGCCGCGAGATGCGCGGGAAGGGCGCGCCAAAGGGCGCGACGCCATCAAAATCGGACGAGGGATCGAAGGCCAAACTCGCGGTGCTGGCGATGGCGGTGCGCAGGCTTAACAGCGAAGTCGAACGCCGGCGCCGGCTGATGGCTGCAGTCTCCCAGGTCGAGACTGCGCGCAAGGCGCTGGCTATGAAGCAGGCGAGCGAAGAGAAGGGCGAGGGCGGAGCGCCCTTCAACAGCCGGACCGCTCATCGCGGCATGCGCAATGTTGCAAGCAGCAAGCGCCAGAATCTGATGCGGCCGATGGAGCTCGGACGCCAGCGCAAGGCCGCTGCAGTCGCGCAGGCGAAACGTGACGCGCGATGATTTGCACGATTTTCGTGCAGAATCGGATGGACGGCACGATGTCATGCCGCTTCGTTTACGCTGACATCGTGCTGTCACCGGACGCGGGCAGCGCTTAAACCAATCGTTGATCCACGGCGGCTATGAACGGGTCCGAAGGCGGCTATGGACAACCCGCTGCAGATATCCGCTCATGCCTGAAGTCCGTATCGAGCCAGTCACGGAGCGCCCGCCGTTCGAGCGCATCGCGCTGCTGCTGCAGGGCGGCGGTGCTCTGGGCTCCTACCAGGCCGGCGTCTATCAGGCGCTGGCGGAAGCCGATCTGCACCCCGATTGCGTCGCCGGCATTTCCATCGGCGCCATCAATGCCGCGCTCATCGCCGGCAACCCGCCGGAAAAGCGGGTCGCAGCGCTGCGGCGCTTCTGGGAGACGATCACCGAGCCGCCGCCATTCGCCCTGCCGCTGGCGACACCGCTGTGGGATTTCGCCGCAACCGGCGGCGACATGATGCATCTCGCCGTCAATCGGGCCTATGCGCTGAGCAATGTGCTGGGCGGCGCACCGGGATTCTTCGTTCCCCGCCCGCTACCATTCTACATGTGGCCGGGCCGGCGTCCGGAGGTGTAGAGCTTCTACGATATCAAGCCGTTGCTCGAAACGCTGCAATCGCTGGTGGACTTTGACCGGATCAACGCGAAAGAGATGCGGCTTTGCATCGGTGCGGTGAATGTGCGGACCGGCAATATGCGTTATTTCGATTCCGAGGAGGAAGCCATCACGATCGATCATGTGATCGCGAGCGGCTCGCTGCCGCCCGGCTTTCCGGCGACGCGGATCGGCGAAGACTTCTACTGGGACGGCGGTCTCTTATCGAACACGCCGCTCGAATGGGTGCTTGGCACGCGCCCGCGGAAGGACACGCTGGCGTTTCAGGTCGATCTGTGGAGTGCGACGGGAGAATTGCCGCAGGACATCATCGGGCTCGACGTGCGGCAGAAGGAAATCCGCTATTCGAGCCGCACGCGCGCCAATACCGGCCAGTTCAAGAAGATGCAGCGGCTGCGCCGCGCCGCGTTGCGGCTGTTGCAGATGATCCCGGACCAGGAGCTGTTGAACAACGATTCGGTGCTGGCGTGGCGCGCAGCGAAGCCGACGAGACCGTCTACAACATCGTCCATTTAATCTACCGTTCCAAGCAATATGAAGGCACGTCAAAGGACTTCCTGTTTTCGCGCGGGATGATGGAGGAGCATTGGGCCGCCGGCTACGCCGACACGGCTCGAACGCTCAGCAGTCCCGAGGTGCTGCAGCGTCCGTCGGCCAAGGACGGCGTTGCGACCTTTGACAAAGTTGGATCCTGACCCGTACCGAAACGATGAGAAGACGAGCGCTTCCATGAAAATTGCAGACGTCAAGGCGAAGGCCTTCGCCATGCCGCTGAACGATCCGGCCTACCCGAAGCCGCCGTACAAATTCTACAACCGCGAATTCGTAGTCATCAACTACCGGACCGATCCGGACAAGCTGCGGGCGGTGGTGCCCGAGCCGCTGGAAGTGGCGGGCGATACGGTCGCCTATGAGTTCATCCGCATGCCGGATTCGACCGGCTTCGGCGATTATACCGAGACCGGGCAGGTGATCCCGGTGCGGTTCAAGACGCCGGCCGGTGAGGTGCAGGAGGGCGGCTATGTCCACGCCATGTATCTCGACGACAATTCGCCGATCGCCGGCGGGCGCGAGATCTGGGGCTTCCCGAAAAAGCTCGCACGCCCAAAGATCTCACACGAGCAGGAGACATTGGTCGGCACGCTGCATTACGGATCGGTGCTCTGCGTAACTGCCACCATGGGCTATAAGCATCGCGAGCTGCCACTTGAGCCGATGAAAAAGGCCATGGCGAAGCCCGCTTTCATGGTCAAGATCATCCCGCATGTCGATTGCACGCCGCGCATCTGCGAACTGGTGCGCTACTACATGGAGGACGTGACGCTGAAAGGCGCATGGACCGGACCAGCCGCGCTGCAATTGTTTGATCACGCAATGTGCGATGTGAACCGGCTGCCGGTGCGCGAGGTTGTCTCCGGTACCCATTACATTGCTGACCTGACGCTTGGCCTCGGCGAGGTCGTATACGATTACCTGAAATAGCAACGAAGGAATGCTGTAATGGTGCGTTTCGACAAGAGAGTGGCGATTGTAACCGGTGCCGCAAGCGGCATCGGCAAGGAGATCGCGTTCCGGTTTGCGGCCGAAGGCGGCATTCCCGTCATCGCCGACCTCAATCTCGATGCCGCGCAGGCGGCCGCGAACGAGATCAAGGCGAAGCACGGCGAGGCCTTCGCGGTCGCAATGAACGTGACCGATGAGGCGCAGGTCGAGAAGGGCGTCGCCGATACGGTCGCGAAATACGGCAAGGTCGATATCCTCGTCAGCAATGCCGGCATCCAGATCGTGCACCCCTTCGTGGACTTTCCCTATTCCGACTGGAAGAAGCTGCTCGCGATCCATCTCGACGGCGCGTTCCTGACCACCAAGGCCTGCCTCAAGCACATGTATGCCGCGAAATACGGCCGCGTGATCTATATGGGCTCGGTGCATTCCAAGGAGGCGTCGATGCTGAAGGCGCCCTATGTGACGGCAAAGCACGGCCTGATCGGGCTTGCCAAGGTGCTGGCCAAGGAAGGCGCGGAGCATGGCGTCACGGCCAATGTCGTGTGCCCCGGATTCGTGCGCACGCCGCTGGTTGAGAAGCAGATCCCGGAACAGGCCGCGGCGCTGAAGATCACCGAGGAGCAGGTGATCAAGAACGTGATGCTCAAGGAAACGGTCGACGGCGAGTTCACTACAACCGACGACGTGGCCGATGCCGTGCTGTTTTTCGCTGCCGCCAAGAACGGCGTGATGACTGGTCAGTCGCTGGTGGTCAGCCACGGCTGGTTCATGCAGTAGAAGCTGCAGCGTCGCCGACCCAAGGAGCGGGCATCACCAAGCCTAGGTCACCACCATCGTCAGCTTCTTCGCCGCACGGGTGATGCCGGTATAGAGCCAGCGCGCGCGGCTGTCGGGGAAGGCAAAGCTCTCGTCGAACAGCACCACGTCATCCCATTGCGAGCCTTGCGCCTTGTGCACAGTCAGCACATAGCCGTAATCGAATTCGTCGTATTTCTTGCGGTCTTGCCACTCGAAAGCCTCGATGCCGCCAAGGAAGCACTCTCGCCGGACCGAAACCTTGACGCCCTTGATACCGAGAATTGCACCGGACAGATCGGCGTCCGGCATGATCCGCATGGTGATGATGCTTTTCGACTTTCCGACGCCGCGCTCCTTCACCGTCCACAGTCCGCCATTGAACAGGCCTTTTTTACGGTTGTTGCGCAGACACACGAGCTTGTCGCCCGCAACGGGCAGACCTTCCTCGCGGCCCAGACGCTCGCGCAGCCGCGTGTTATAGGCGCGCCGCGTATTGTTGCGCCCGACCAGGATCTGGTCGGTCGAGACCACGCGGTCGGGGTCGAAATCGGCCCGCAACACCACCTCGCTGTCGCCATAGCGGCCCGGTTCCAGCTGCACGCCCTCGCGCACCATCATCGACAGCCGCACGATCGGGTCGTCCTTGGCCTGGCGATGCACCTCGGTCAGCATGGCATCCGGCTCGGCCGAGGTGAAAAATCCCGCGCCCTGGATCGGCGGCAATTGCGCCGGATCGCCTAGCACCAGAACGGGAATACCGAACGAGAGTAGATCGCGGCCGAGCTCCGCGTCGACCATCGAGCATTCGTCGATCACGATCAGCTTGGCCTTAGAGGCCGGAGCCTCGTCCCACAACTCGAAGCTCGGTGTCTCGTCGCCGCTCTCGCGCGTTTTGTAAATTAGTGAATGGATGGTGGAAGCGCCTGCGCAGCCTTTGGCCCGCATCACCAGCGCCGCCTTGCCGGTGAAGGCCGCATAAGAGACCTTGCCCTCGACGCTCTCGGCGAGGTGGCGGGCGAGCGTGGTCTTGCCGGTGCCGGCATATCCGAACAGCCGGAAGACCTGCGGGGTCGAGCCGGTGCCGGGCTTGGCTTTTAGCCAGCCGGAGACCGCGCGAAGCGCTGCGTCCTGCTGCGGAGAGAAATCGGGCATGGGGAGGGTGTAGAGCGATTTGCGGCGGGAATGAAGGGCGCAACGCCCGCCACGTGCTCCGCTCATTCCCGCGCAGGCGGGAAGCCAGTCTGGCCCGCCGGGTCTGCGTCGTTTACGCTGGATCCCCGCCTTCGCGTGGACGATCGGGAATTAGAGAGGCCCGCGCTTTGGCGCGGGCCTGATTTGATTCGTCGTCGCGAGAGCGTTACGAGCCCTGCATGTTGGCCGGGAGTTCTTCGTAGGTGATTTTGCCGTCGGCGCCCTTCTTCCAGACATAGACCACATAGTCCGGGCGGGTGATGTCGCCCTTCTGGTCATAGGAGAGTTCGCCGATTACGGTCTTGAACTTCTGGCCTGACTTGATCTGGGCCGCCACCTTTTTCGGATCGAGCGACTTGGCCGCGTCAGCGGCCTGCTTGATCACTTCGACGGCAGCGTAGCTGTAGAGCGTGTAGGCTTCCGGCTCGAACTTCTTGGCGCGGAATTTCTCGATCACGGCCTTCGCCTCGGGACGCTTGCGCGGGTCCGGCGCGAAGGTCATCAGCGTGCCCTCGACGCCTGGGCCGCCGATCGCGGCAAACTCGTCGGAGGTGATGCCGTCGGCGCCGAACAGCACCGCCTTCACGCCCTGGTCGCGCATCTGGCGCACCAGGAGGCCGCCTTCGGTATGCAGACCGCCCCAGTAGACGACGTCTGCGCCCGAAGCCTTGATTTTCGACACAAGCGCTGAGAAATCCTTATCGCCGATGTTGATGCCTTCGTAGAGCACTTCCTTGACGCCGCCCTTGTTCATGGCCTTCCGGGTTTCGTCCGCGAGCCCCTGACCGTAAGTCGTCTTGTCATGTACGACGGCGATCTTCTTGTCCTTTAGATGCTTGAGGATATAGGCCGCCGCCACCGCGCCCTGCTGGTCGTCACGGCCGCAGGTCCGGAATATGTTCCACATGCCGCGTTCGGTGACGCGCGGATTGGTCGAGGCCGGGGTGATCGCGAGGATACCGTTCTCCTGGTAGATTTCCGAGGTCGGCATGGTGACGCCGGAATTGAAATGGCCGATCACGAACTTCACGCCCTCGGCCGAGAACTTGTTGGCGACCGATACGCCCTGTTTCGGATCGCCGACGTCGTCGCCGACAGCGATGGTGATCTTCTGGCCCTGGATGCCGCCGGCCTCGTTGATATCGGCGATGGCCTGTTCGAAACCGTTCTTGAGCTGAGCGCCGAAGGCGGCGTTCGAGCCGGTCAGTGGGCCGGCGACGCCGAACTTGACCTGTGCCTCGGCTTGGCCGGGCAGCGCCACGGCAACGCCGAGCGCCAACGTGAGCGCTGAGCCGAGCGCGGTGATCCGTTTCATTCGAAACTCCCCTGTAAAGGTTTAGCGGGTGCCTATGCCGGTTGGTCCGGCCCTGCCGCATGCCGGATTTAACGACAAAGCAAAGAAAACGTCAGCCGGATTTGTGGGCTGCGGCGTTTGGCGCGGGCCTTTTTTTTGCCCAGTTGATCAGCCCGGCCCGCCGGTACAGCCAGCCATATTGCTCGGCCATCTGGCCGGCGCGGGTGATTCGGTAACCGAGGAAACCGAACAGCAGGCAGAATACGGTATCCACGACGTAGTAATGCAGGGTCAGCAGATGACCCTCGAACAGCGCCATGTGGAAAAACCGCACCGCACCGCCGAGCAGAATCATATAGGCGGCGACCTGCCACCAGGGCCGCCAGGTCAACGCAATGGCGCGTCCGGTCATGAAGGCGGCGCTGCCGCCCAGAATGAGCGTGACCAGCAGGAAGACAAAGAACGAGTCTTCCTCGTAGAAGAAGTGGGCGATCGCATCCATCGTTCAGGCCTCCCGCCGGCCGCCTTCGAGATAGGCCGCGCGGATTTCCGGCCGGTCAAGCAATTCGCGCCCGGTGCCGGTCATGGTGATCTGGCCGTTGACCATCACATAGCCGCGGTGCGCGAGTCTGAGCGCATGGAACGCATTCTGTTCGACCAGCAGCACTGTCAGTCCGGTGCGCTTGTTCAGATCGGCGATGATGTCGAAAATCTGCTTTACGATCAGCGGGGCGAGACCGAGCGAAGGTTCGTCGAGCAGTAGAAGCCGCGGCCGCGACATCAGTGCGCGCGCGATCGCCAGCATCTGCTGCTCGCCGCCGGACAGTGTGCCGCCGCGCTGGTTGATGCGCTCTCTGATCCGCGGAAACAGGCCGAACACCATTTCCAGGTCCTCGTTGAAATGCGCGCCGCCGATCACCGCCGCGCCCATCTGCAGATTTTCCATCACCGTCATGCGCGAGAAAATCCGTCGGCCCTCCGGCGATTGTGCGATGTCGAGGCGGGCAATCTCGTGGGTCGGCATCTGGGTGATGTCGCGGCCCTCGAACAGGATCTGGCCCGAAGCTGCGCGCGGATTCCCGAAGATGGTCATCATCAGCGTCGACTTGCCGGCGCCATTGGCCCCGATCAGGGTGACGATCTCGCGGGGATATACATCCAGATCGACGCCGCGCAGCGCGACGATGTTGCCGTACATCGTGGTGACGTTACGGACCGCGAGCAGGGGGGTGGCGGCGAACGCGGGAGACGGTCCCATCACAGCCCGACCTCCGAAGCGACCGCTTCCATCTCCTCCTGCTCGACGCCGAGATAGGCGGCGATCACGTTCGGATCGTTTTTGACCTCGTCGCGATTGCCCTCGGCGATCTTCTCGCCATAATCGAGCACCACGACGTGATCGGAAATCTGCATCACGACGGACATGTCGTGCTCGATCAGCAGCACCGAAGTCCGGTGACGGTCGCGGATCGCGATCAGCAATTCCGATAATTCGGCGCTTTCGCGCGGATTAAGCCCGGCGGCCGGTTCGTCAAGGCAGAGCAACACCGGATCGGTGCACATAGCGCGCGCGATTTCGAGGCGGCGCTGGTCGCCGTAGGGCAGGTCGCCTGCGGGATCGTCGGCGCGCTCGACAAGGTTGATGGTTTCGAGCCAATGCGTGGCCCTCTCGATCGCGGCGTCCTCGGCTTTGCGGAACGGCGTCATTCCCAGAATGCCGAGCAAGGAAAATCCGGATGCCAGCATGAGCGGCGTATGTTGCGCCACCAGCAGATTCTCCAGGACGGTCATGCCGCGGAACAGGCGGATATTCTGGAAGGTACGGGCGACGCGGGCCTGCCGCGCGACCGCGTGATCGGGCATGCGCTCCAGCAGATACACGGCCCCGTCCTTGATGGCGCGGCTCCGCGCGGAGCTTGCGGTCAATGCGTCGAGTTCGTCCCATGCCGCCGGATTGCCGCTCTGCAGCGCGATACGGCCTTCCGTCGGCTGATAGAAGCCGGTGATGCAGTTGAACACCGTGGTCTTGCCGGCGCCGTTCGGGCCGATCAACGCAGTGATTTCGCCATGCCGTGCGGCGAAGGACAAGTCGTGAACCGCGACCAGCCCGCCGAAGCGCATGGTCAGATGTTCGACGCGAAGCACATCCCGTGGGCTGCTCATCCGCGGCCTTCCTTGACGAATTTCGCGGCAATGGTTTTCTTCTGGTGCAGGAAGGCGGTGGGTTCGCGGGTCGAGATCAGGCCGCGCGGCTTCCAGATCATGATCAGCACCATGGCCAGCCCGAACAACAGCATGCGGTACTGCGTCGGATCGAACTGGGCGCCGAAAATGGCTTTCAGGAAATCGAGATCGCGCATGATCTCGGTGCCGCCGATCATGACGATGGCGGCGATCGCGACGCCGACCTGGCTGCCCATGCCGCCCAGCACCACCATGGCAACGATCATCGCCGATTCCATGAAGGTGAAGCTTTCAGGCGAGATGAAACCCTGGCGTGCGGCGAAGAACGATCCGGCAAATCCGCCGAACATCGCGCCGATGGCGAAAGCGGACAGTTTGGTCTTGGTAGTGTCGATGCCGAGTGCGCGGCAGGCGATCTCGTCCTCGCGCAGCGCCTCCCAGGCGCGGCCGATCGGCAGCCGCCGCAACCTTACGGTCACGAACGCAGTCAGCAGCACGAGACACAGGATCAGGTAATAGAGAAAGATGGTGCGGTAAATCGGGGAGAATTCGAGACCGAAACGTGCGGCGAAGCCGTCGTCGCCGGCGGTGAACGGGATGCCGAAGAAAGTCGGACGCGGAATCCCCGAGATGCCGGCATAGCCTCCGGTCAGTTCGACCCAGTTGATCAGCACAAGCCGGATGATTTCGCCGAAGGCAAGCGTGACGATGGCGAGATAGTCGCCGCGCAACCGCAGCACCGGAAAGCCGAGCAGGATGCCCCAGAACGCCGCCAGGATGCCGGCAAGCGGCAGCAGCACCCAGAACGAAAAGCCGAACGTCTTGGCCAAGAGCGCGTAGGAATAGGCCCCCACTGCATAGAACGCGACGTAACCCAGATCGAGCAGGCCGGCGAGCCCGACGACGATATTCAGGCCGAGTCCGAGCATGATGTAGATCAGGATCTGGATGCCGAAATTGTCGATCCACTTGACCGAGCCCTGCCAGCCGCCGACCGCGATCACGAAGACCGGAAACACAACGGCAAAGCCGAGCGCAAACGGGATGGCGATCTTGGCGAATTTTGCGCGCCGTTCCGCAGCACGCAGGCTCGTCCCATCGGTGCGCGCCGCGGCGCGCGCTGCGATCAGCGGCTGTACCACAAGCGATTGTAGGAGGCTGATCGCGACGACGAAGGCGACCATGCCTGCGAGCAGCATGGGACGCGGATTGAGAATCAGCTCGTTGCGGATATTGACGGTGGTCTGCAGGCCGATCAGCGGCAGCAGGATGCCGAATGCGACGAGGCCGGCAATGGCCGCGTCGCGGAAGGCGCGCGGGACGTCGACACGCGCTTGCGCGGGCTCAGCCATGTCCGACCCTTCTAGACCTTCTCGACCTCAGGCCGGCCGAGCAGTCCCTGCGGCATGAAGATCAACACGATCGCGAGGATGGAGAAGGCAGCGACGTCCTTGTAGTCGATCGAGAAGTAGGCCGACCAGAAGGTTTCAATCAGGCCGATCAGGAGCCCGCCGATCACCGCGCCCGGCAGCGAGCCGATACCGCCGAGAACGGCTGCGGTGAACGCCTTGATACCCGGTACGAAGCCGTCGGCGAAGCTGACCACGCCATAATACATGAGATACATCGTGCCGGCGACCGCTGCGAGGGCTGCGCCGATCACGAAGGTGATGGAGATGGTGCGGTCGACATTGACGCCGAGCAGGGCCGCCATTTTCGGATCCTGCTCGGTGGCGCGCTGTGCGCGGCCAAGCGGCGTCTTGGCCACGAGATACCAGAACGCGGCGAGCAGGAGGGCGGTGACGGTCCAGATGATCAATTGCCGGTAAGACAGCGTCACCGTGTAATTGCCGCGGTCCATCAGCACGATCACATCCGTCACCATTGGCGGGACCGACTTGTTGCGCGGGCCCTGCGCAACCTGCACGAAATTCATCAGGAAGATCGACATGCCGATCGCCGAGATCAGCGGCGCGAGACGGAACGAGCCGCGAAGGGGGCGGTAGGCGACGCGCTCGATCGCCCAGCTCAGCATCGACGTGATGACCATTCCGACAATCAGGACGACGAACAGCGTCAGGAAAATCGAGGAGATGCCGAGAATGGTCGACATAACCAGCACCGTGATCAAGGCGACGAAGGTCGACACCATGAACACGTCGCCATGGGCGAAGTTTACCATCCCAATGATGCCAAACACCATCGTATAGCCGATAGCGATCAGGCCGTAGATGGATCCCAGCGTGATGCCGTTGATGAGCTGCTGAACGAAGACTTCCATGTCGACGCGCCCTTCCCCCCAGAATGTCGCACCCGGCCCGCCGATCGGACGCATCCACGCGGCGCGTCCGAAGGACTCTTAAAGTCTTAGCAGCGAGGGTGCGAGGCGGCAACGCGGCCGCCGCGCGCGGGCGCAACTTGAATGGTCGAGCGGGGAAAGAGCAAGTCTTGGGCCAGAAAACTGCGGCTAGAACCCTTTGGCCAAAACCCCTTGCCCAAAACCCTTGCCCAGAACTTTTGCCGGTAAACGTTGCACCGCGAGACTGGGTCACGTGACTTCAGCAACGATAGCTTGGCGAGCCGACCACGGAGCCTGTTCCGGAGCGGCTGCCTCGCGATTGCGGCAAAACCACAGATTTTGGGCGGAAGCCTTGTCAAACCTTCGTGTCGCGAGCGCCGGAACGTCCGCATCAGCGCCAGCGTTCGATGACAGGGCGGGCCAAACAGGAGCCTTCAACATGGCAATCGAACGGAACCAGAATCAACAGCAGCAGAACAACCCCAACCAAGGTGGACAGCAGGGCGGACAACACAAGCCCGGTCAGCAGTCCCAGCAGCCCGGGCAGGGCGGGCAGCAGGGCGGCCAGCACAAACCCGGCCAGCAGCAGAATCGCTAGTGCTGCAGCGCGGCATAAAGCTTTGACCGCGAAAGCCCTGCCTCACGGCGGGGCTTTCTTTTTCCTCATACCTGCGTTCTGCAGGCGCGAGATCGGCATCCGCGCGGCAGCGGAACCTCCGACAAAGGAACCGATGACAAAATGTTGGCCGCGGATTGGAAGGCGTCTAGTCTTGCCGCATGAGCGCCGGGCTCCCTCTGTTCCATCTCTATGGCGATCCGCCTGACGACCAGGCGTTCGACTTCATGCATGTCGAAACCATCGCCGCGCGGTCCTCCTTGCATGACTGGCTGATCCGCGCGCACCGGCACCGCAACCTGTTCCAGGTTCTGCTCGTCGAGCGCGGCGGCGGCGAGATGATTTTCGAGGCATCGATCAAGCCGTTCAGCGCGCCATGCGCGATCATCGTCGCGCCAAACGTGGCGCATGGCTTCCGCTTCCATGCGAGCATCACCGACGGGTATGTGATGAGCTTCAGCGAGGATGTCGCCTCGGTGCTGGGCGAACGAACGGGGGAGGCGATCGGTAAGCTCAAGGCGCTTGCGGCAGAATCCATCATCTCGCTCAAGACCGCGCATGACCGTCTCTCCTCGCTATGCGCGGACCTGTATCAGGAAATGCTGATCGCCCGCGACGGCTATCGTCTCGCGATGCGCGCTCTTCTGGCGCTGATCGCGATCGAGGTCGGGCGGCAATCGGCGAGCCGGGCCCGGACCGGCGCGGTGACGCTCGCGCCTGCCGATTCCACCGTCGATGCGTTGCAGCGCCTGGTCGAAGACAATTTCCGTAAGGAGCGGCAGATCGGGTTTTACGCTTCCGCGCTGGCAATGACTGCGGACCGCCTGAACGATCACGTCAAGCGCGCGACGGGCGTCACCGCAGGGCACCTGATCCGCCAGCGCGTCCTGACCGAAGCCAAGCGCGAACTCGTCTTTACCGGCCGGCCGATTCACGAAATCGCCTACGAACTCGGCTTCGCCGACCCATCGCATTTCGCGCGCTTTTTCCGCAAGCAGACGGCGATGAGTCCGCAGGATTTCCGCGCCCAGCAATTACGGTAATGCGGCATCCGACAATGTTACCTGTCCTGTTAGGGTAAACAGAACCTTTTCATTGAAGTGTCGGATGTAAACGTCAGACTCCTTGCCTCGAAAAGCAACCCAAAGGCCAAACAGGCGGGAGGTGCGGGTGCGCTGGCTTCCGAGAGCCATTCCGGCGCTGATTGCAATCGTCGCGCTTGACCTTGCAATCGTTTTCGGCGCCGAGGCAATCCGGATCTGGAACTCGCCGGTCTATGGCCTCGATCAACTCGCCTTTTCCAATCTCGTACACGGGGGACTATTTGGCATAAGTGCGCACGGGCTGTTTTCAATTGCGGCGCTCTTCGGTGCAGTTTATCTCGCCACCGCCATCGTTTTGATGCTGCATATCGGCAGCCGGATTGCGGCCTTGGGCGGTGGGCGCGTCTCCCACGAGCTGCTCGACGCCGGCCTGATCCTGGTCGTGATCTCGACGATGGTCGCGGCGACCCCCGCGATCCTCCAGGGTGCGACGGAGTTTCTGGTGCAGCAGCGCCTGCCGCTTTGGCTCGTGGGTCTCGCTGCAACGCTGTCGATGGTCGAAAGGCTGCCCGATGCGGATGCATACTACCCGGGCATTGTCGACAGGCTCGCTCGCCGGCTGTATCGGCGCCGCCATCGGGCGCTAGCCGGCCTTGTCGTTACCCCGGCGCACCGCAGTGCCGCTCCGGCCCGACGATGGGCGACGCTACGCGGCGAAGCCGGCATGAAGGTTGAGGCCGCGCCGCTGGTGCGGCCGGCGGGCCCCTGGTTCACGCCGCACTGATCGTACTTCGCGACCTTATCTGCCAATCAGGCTTTGCCGATCTCCGCAAGCACATCCGCGGCTTCCTTGAAGGCGTGGTTGGCGGCAGGCACGCCGCAATAGATCGCCTGCTGCATGATGATTTCCTTGATGTCGTCGGGCGTGAAGCCGCCCTCGACCAGGGCCGCGCGCACATGCATGCGGAACTCGGCCCATTTGTCGAGCGCCAGCATCGTGCCGATGACCAGCACCCGGCGGGTGCGCTCGTCGTAATGCGGGCGGGTCCAGACCTCGCCCCAGGCATAGCGGGTGATGAAATCCTGGAATTCGGAATTGAACGGCGTCTTGCCGGCATTGGCCTTGTCGACCCACGCATTGCCCAGCACCTTTCGGCGGCGCGCCATGCCCTGGTCGTAGCGGTCCTGTTCGTCCATTGCGGCTTACTCTATTTTGACCCGAGGAAGTCGAGCACGGTTTTTGCGTAAACGTCCGGCACCTCGACATTGGCGATATGCGCCGCCTCCACGATGGCGAGCTTCGATCCGGGGATACGGTCGCGGATGAATTCCGCCGCCGCGACATTGGTGGCAGGGTCTTTGGCTCCGGCGATGATCAGGGTAGGCACCTTGATGTCCTTCAGGATCTCGCGGTGGTCCATATCGCGCACCGCGGCAGCGCAGCCGAGATAGCCCTCGACCGGCGTTGCGATCATCATCTCCTTCATGCGGGCGGTGACGTCGGGATGCGCGGTCTGGAAGTCCTTTGTGAGCCAGGCATTGATCACCATGTCGGCGATCGCTGCGACGGATCCAGCCTTGCTGATCGCATCAATACGGTTATGCCATATGGTCTTGTCGGCATAGTACGACGAGGTATTGGACAGGATCAGCTTGTCGAAACGGTCGCCGGCATGTGCGCCGAGCCACATGCCTTCCATGCCCCCCATCGACAGGCCAAGCCAGTTCACCTTGTCGAGCTTGAGCCCGTCCATGATCGCAAGCGCGTCGCGGGCAAGCATTTCCATATTGTACGGGCCTTTCGGCACACCCGACTTGCCGTGACCGCGACGGTCATAGCGCACCACTCGATACTCTTTCGTGAAAGCCGCCATCTGCGGATCCCACATGTGCTTGGTGGTTCCAAGCGAGGAAGACAGCATCAGCACCGGCGCGTGGTCCGGGCCGGCGACCTCCACATCGATGGCGCATCCGTGAGAGTCAATGACGGGCATTTCTGGTCTTCCTCCGGGACTTTGATTGAAAGGCGTAACCGCAAACTCCGCTCATTCCCGCGAAGGCGGGAATCCAGAATCTTTGGTGCTGGGTCCCCGCCTTCGCGGGGACGAACGGAGGTCAGGGCGATGCATCACCGGCCCGCCTTTGCTGTCGCGATCAGGCGGTCGATGAATTGCTGCGCCACGCCCTGATAGCTCATCGGATCAAACAGCTTTGACAGTTCGGGCGCGGGGACGACATCGGTCACCTTGGTATCGGCGGCGAGCGCATCTTTGAGTGATATTTTTTCGGCATGCGCGCGCTTGCTCGCCTCTTCGACCAGCTTGTGCGCCTCCGACTTGCCGATCGTTTCGGCGAGCTTGAAGGCGACGGCTTCCGCCATGATCTGACCGCCGGTAACGTCCAGATTGTCGCGCATGCGCTCGACATCGACATCGAGTCCCTCGGCAATATCCACGACCGCATTGAGTGCTCCCGAGGTGACGAGCGACAGCGCCGGGAAGGTCGGCCATTCGGCGGCCCAGGCACCGGCGGCACGTTCATGCTCCTGTACCTGCGCCGCCAGGATGGTGGCGCAGAGCTGCGGGGCAATCGCGGCGCAGGCGAGCCCGGCCGCCGCCGCGACCGGATTGCGCTTGTGCGGCATGGTGGAGGATGCGCCGCGGCCTTCGCCGGCAGGCTCAAACGCCTCGCCGACCTCGGTCTGCATGAGCAGGGCGACATCGCGGGCGATCTTGCCGCAGGTGCCGGCAAGAAGCGCGAGCGCGCTCGCGACCTCCCCGAGCCGGTCTCTGTGGGTGTGCCAGGGGCCATCCGGCAGCGGCAGGTCCAGTTCCTTGGCGAAGGCCATCGCGACATCGAGGCCGCGGTCGCCGAGCGCGGCCAGCGTACCGGTGGCGCCGCCGAATTGCAGGACGAGGTCCTCGTTGCGCACCCGTCTGAGCCCGGCGCGGGCCCGCGTAAGCGCCGCGGCGTAGCCCGCGACTTTCAGGCCGAACGGCATCGGCAGCGCCTGCTGCAGCCAGGTGCGGCCCACGGTCGGCGTGTGCCGATGCTTTTCGGCAAGCGTGGTGAAGGCCGGGATGGCGCGATCGATCTCCGTCAGCAGGTCGTCGATCACGGCACGCAATTCCAGCACGAATGCGGTGTCGATGATGTCCTGACTGGTTGCACCCCAATGCACATAGCGGGCAGCTTCGGAATCTTTCTTCGCAACCTCGGCGGTCAGCGCCTTGACCAGCGGGATCGCCAGATTGCCTGCGGACACCGCGGCAAGGCCCAGCGCGCCGATGTCGTAGAATTTGGCGTGGCAGGCGTCCGCGATCGGCTTGGCGGCGCTCTTGGGGATCACGCCGAGGGAGGCTTCAGCCGCCGCCAGCGCGGCCTCGGCGCGCAGCATGCGGTCGAGCCGCGCCGAATCCGAAAGAATCTGGCGCATCGCAGCGCTCGAATAGAGCGGGCTCATCAGCATGGACGGCAGCAGCGGCGTGGACATTGGCGGGCCCCCGGATCGGCCCGCACACTATGCGGTGCGCGCAGGTCCGCCAAGCCATTGATGTGTCGCGCTGCGGGCTTGCGCCGGCCTATCGAAATCGGCGATACCGCCGCCATGTTCAATCTGACCCTCTCCTTCGATAACGGCCCGGAGCCGGCGGTGACCCCGCTCGTGCTCGACGAATTGTCGCGGCGGAACATCAAGACCACGTTCTTCGTGATTGGACAGAAGCTTGCGCGCCCAGAATGCCGCAAGCTCGCAGAGCGCGCGCATGCCGAGGGCCATTGGATCGGCAACCATTCCTGGACGCATTCGGTGCCGCTCGGCGAGCAGAGCGGCGCCGATGTCGCCGAGCGCGAGATCGGCCGCACCCAGGAGGCGATGGCCGGGCTGATCCATCCGCACCGGTATTTCCGTCCGTTCGGCGGCGGAGGCAATCTCGACCGACGGCTGATGTCGGGCCCCGTGCTCGAATACCTGAAGCGTGGCGGCTACACCTGCGTGTTGTGGAATTCGATCCCGCGCGACTGGGCCGATCCCGAAGGCTGGGTCGAGACCGCGCTTGCGCATTGCCGTTCCCAGCCCTGGACGCTGATGGTGCTGCACGACCTGCCCACGGGCGCGATGGCGCATCTGCCGGGCTTTCTTGATAAGGTGTCGGACGCGGGCGGGCGCATCCGCCAGGAATTTCCGCCGGATTGCGTGCCGATTGTGGATGGCAGGGTAGTGCGCCCGGTCGAGGATTATGTCGCTGCTGCCTGACTTTTCGTTCGAATGGAGTGACCGCCGATGGCGATGACGATGACCGGAGAGATTTCGCTTGAAGCAAGCCGCGAGGTCGTATGGGCGAAGCTCAACGATCCGGAGGTGTTGAAAGCGTGCATTCCGGGCTGCGAAGAACTCAACGTCGTCGGCGAGAATGAATTCGAAGCCGTCGCGGTCAACAAGATCGGACCGGTCAAGGCCAAGTTCAAAGGCAAGGTGCAGCTCACCGACATCGATCCGCCGAACGGCTACAAGATTTCCGGTCAGGGCGACGGCGGTATCGCGGGCTTCGCCAAGGGGGGCGCGACTGTCTCGCTTTCCGATCACGAGGGCGGCACGATGCTGAAATACGATGTCGAGGCGCAGATCGGCGGCAAGCTCGCTCAGCTCGGCCAGCGTCTCATCAACGGCGCGGCCAAGAAGATGGCGGACGATTTCTTCGCCCGCTTTGCGGAAGCCGTTAAGGCCGGCTGAGGTCGGTCATCGCGGCGTGACGATCCGGGAGCATCGTCATGGCCATGATGAGAGCTGCGGTTTGCCGGGACTATGGTCCGCCCGAAAACGTGCGGATCGAGACTGTCGAAAAGCCGGTCCCCAAAACTGATGAGGTACTGATCCGCATCCGTGCGAGCACGGTGTCGTCCGGCGACTGGCGGGTACGGAGCCTGACCGTGCCAAAGGGCATGGGATTGATGGTGCGCGCGGTGTTCGGCTTCACCCGGCCGCGCAACCCGATTCTCGGGACCGAGCTTGCCGGCACGGTCGAAACCGCCGGTGCATCAGTGACGAAGTTCAAGCCGGGCGATGCGGTCATCGGCTATCCGTCGTTTCCCAATGGCTGCCATGCCGAATACCGCACCATGCGGGAGACCGACCGCATCGTGCCCAAGCCCGATGCTCTGTCTTTCGAAGAGGCCGCAGCGATGTGCTTTGGCGGCGCGACCGCTTTGGATTTCCTTCGCGACCGCGCGAAGCTCAAGGCGGGCGAAGATGTTCTGGTGATCGGTGCGTCCGGTGCGCTCGGCAGCGCCGCAATGCAGCTCGCGAAGCATTTCGGGGCGCGGGTGACGGGCATATGCAGCGGCGCTAATCTAGACCTCGCTCGCGCGCTCGGAGCCGAGCGCGTGATCGACTATACTGCCGAGGATTATCTGCGCGGCGGCGAAAGCTACGACGTGATCTTCGACACCGTCGGCGAGGCGTCGTTCAAGACCCACGAGACATTGCTCAAGCCGGGCGGCCGCCTTTTGCTGCTGGCGGCGGGATTGCCAGAGATAATTTCTGCGATCGGGCGCAAGCGCGACGGCAAGCGGGTCTTTGCCGGGCCAGCGAAGGAGACGCTCGAACATCTGACGACGCTCAGCAAACTGGCCGGGGCCGGCGTCTACCGGCCGGTGATCGATCAGGTCTTTGCGTTCGAGCACATCGCCGAAGCGCATGCGCGGGTTGCGTCGCGCAGGAAGCGCGGCAGCGTGGTGGTCACGATCTGACGAGATCGATGTTCCTCATGCCGGGCGGCAAAATCCGTGTCGGCGGAAGCGGGATGTGGTCTCTGCGAGCGATCCGCGCCGCTCTGCGCTATGGGGATCCCATTCGGATGGCGACCAGGACATTCAGCTCATCCTCGATTGGCCGCGTCACAACCGGAGCTGCGCCAGACACCGTCCGAATGCCGTCTCCAGGATTCAGGCGAAGCTGAAGCTGCGGCCAGCCGAGCAAAACGGGCTCTTCGCCAAAATTGACGAGTCCCCAAAGGTCGTCGGTCGCCACCGTTCCAGTCTGATCCTGAATAACAAGCTCGCACACCGCGCCCGCGGGGGGCGGCATCTCCTTGAAAGCCAGGAAGTCGGCGAGGTCGTCGGAAAACACGTCGAAGTCGCCTCTGCCTTCGGACGCTTCCTCGTCCAGCATCGCCCAGAAGCGAGCCCGCATATGCGCGGGAACGGTGAACAAAAGTGCGCAAGCCGCGCCGGCGTTTGGGGATTCATCGGGCAGAGCGCTCAGCGTCAGACCGCTCACTTCATGATCGTCCGGCGCGCGCCAAACGTCACCATCGGCGATCAGCAACCGGTCCGCCCATGAGCCCTTGCACTGAAAGTTCTGCGCAACTGCAAACGATGCTTTCACATCACGGCCTTGAGTCGTTCGAACTTGTCGAGCGCAATATCGAACGTCGCCTTCTTGTGCAGGCGGCAGGATAACGTCTCTGTCGTGGCGAAGTCGCCATTCTCGAAATACTTGTTGCCTGGCGGGCCGCCGCCGCAGAACGGAAAATAGCGGCAACTTTCCCGGCACAGTTCGACGCCGCGGCGGATTTCTTCGTCGAGTGCGATAAACCGCGGCATGGCCAGCACCGATTCCAGCGAATCCTGCGCCACATTGCCGATGGCGAAGCTGCCAAGCCGCGGCGAGCTGAGGCCAAGCAATTCGGGCGAATAGGTCGAAAAATTACCCGCGCAGTCGACGTTGAGGATGCCAAACGGCCTGCATTCCTGCGTTCGCCGGTGATCGAGCTGCTCGGGACGCGCAATTGAATTACGCGAGGTTTCGAATTCGCGAACCCGAATCGGTGGGTCCGACCCGAGCGCGAGGTCCATGAACCGCGAATAGAAGCGGCGGAAACGCGGTTCCACGCCATTGCTGGCTAGCGACGACGTGACATGCGGCCCCTCGATCTCCTCCACGTTGAAGGCGACGTCGGTGATGCCGTGCTCGATGTAGAAATCGAAAAGCTCGTCAGGGTAATCGAGCGACGCCGAAGTCAGCACCGTAATAACATCGAAATAAATCTCGTGGTCGCGCAGCATCCGCATACCGCGCAATACGCGATCGAGCGTGCCGCCGCCGTTCCTCGTGACGCGATGCTTGTCGTTCAGGAAGTCGGGACCATCGACGCTGACACCGATCTGCACGTTGCGGCGGCGAATGAAGTCGCACCAGGCTTCGTTCACCAGGGTAGCGTTGGTCTGCAGCGACTGGCTGACCGTGAAACCGCTGGTGTTACATCGTTCCAGCACCAGTGTGGCCTGCTCGTAGAACGATGCCGGCAGAACCATCGGCTCGCCGGCATGCCACAATAGCGTAAAGGGCTGGCGGACCAGGCCGGAGGAAAAGACCCAATGAAAGGTCTTTTCCAGCGTTTCCAGCGTGATCTTCCGTTTGTCGAGACGATCGGGGAGATAACAATACGAGCAGTCGAGATTGCAGAACGGGGTCGGCTGGATAATGAGCAATTCCAGGGGACCGACCTGGTCGGCTGAAATCATGGTCTAGCGATTGCGGAACGCATTGCGGAAGCCGCCGCCGCCGCCATTGCGGAAGCCGCCATTGCGGAAGCCGCCATTGCGGAAACCTCCGTTGCGGAAGCCGCCGTTCCGGAAGCCGCCGTTACGGAACCCACCATTGCGGAATCCGCCATTGCCGAAGGGAAAATTCCCGAAGCGTCCGCCGTTGCCGAACCCGCCGATGCCCGGGAGATTGACGAACTGAGCATGCGCTTCACCGGCGGGACCGACAGCGTCCTCCAAGACCGCAGCGCGCGCCTGTACATCGAGATCGGCGGCGTGCAGGTCGGCGGCGGACACATCCGGAACATTTGCCAGGGAAGTTCGGGCGAGCGTGGCGACGCCCGCTGCGGAGAGCGCTCCTCCAGCCAGAGCGCGCAACAGGTTACGACGTGAAAGCTTGTCCATGGGCTCTACCGCCTCCATTCCCGCCCTTCCCGTTGAAAGGCAACGAATAGTAGCGGCTAATTGGCAAGACACAAGTTTCCGATTGCGTCAGGGGTGTGAACCGCGACAGAATGGTCACAGGGTAGTGACACCGGCTGTGACCGACCCACCACAGGCGAACCGCTTCGTTGAGTCGGAAGAGCGAAAAGATTGGGTCTAGGCAAGGCGGAACTCCCCATTGTGCGCTGCGATCTGATATGCGGCGTGGCACCGGTCATTTCAGCGGAGCGCACAGACATGACAGACAGGCAATTCAGCCCCGGCGATGTGGTCGTTCTCAAATCCGGTGGACCCCGCATGACGATCGCGGCAGTCGACAAGCAGAACGCGCTTTGCGAATGGTTTTCCGACGACCAGAATCCGCTAAGCCGCTCGTTTGCGCTGACGAGCCTGCGACTCGACGATCATTCCTGACGATCAGTCCCGAAACGGGTGTGACAGCGGTCACGGACCGGCTGCCCTGAAGCCGGTATCCATCCGCGGCCCATCCAACCGTATGCGGCTGACTTCCTGAGGCGCTATTGGGCTTCGTCGCGTGGCTGGCCGATATTGCGCCGCCAGGCTTCGGCGAGCGAGCGGCCAGCATTGGGAGGCTCCGGGCTATAGGCCGAGACAAGTCTCGTCAGCTTCGAGCCGCCATGCAGGAGATCCGCAGCCTGCTGCAAGATCGCCTTGCGAATGTCGCCGTTCATCGGAACCGAGACATGCGTCACGATTGAGTCGGTAATCTTGCTGGTGCGCAGATTATAGGAGCCGGGAATCTTCGGATAAGTCAGCGTGTGGATGTTGATGCAATTTTCGACCGGGCAGCGATAGACGTCGCCCCAGACCGTCGCCGCATCGAGCGTGATAATGGTGGGATGGAATTTCGCCTCTTCGACCATTTTCTTGCCGAACATATAGGCGCGCGCGCCGCCGGCCGAATGTCCGACGATCAGTACGGGCTCCTCGTTCTTGGTGAACAGGCCGAGATGCGAATCGATCACCACGCGCCAGCCCTGACGGCGCAAGTCGTTGGCCAAGGCGGCGAGCGGCGTTAGAATGCCGGGCTGATATTGTGCAAGCCCGTTGAACAACAGGGCGGTCGGCTTGACCGGAGACTGGGCGGCGGCAGGCGTCGCGATCAACGCCGCGGCAAGGGCGAGGGCGAATTTCATGTACGCTTTACTCGTTACGCAATACGGTTGGTTTAAGGCGATGCCGTAAACCGAAAATTACCTACAGCGCCTTGGCTAATAAGCGGCTAACGGCGCTGCCCCGCATGTCGATACCGGCTCGGGTTGTGGGTTCGCAGTTTGGCGCTTTTTCACGAGGAAATTACGGCAAATGGGGGGCTTGCGAGTCCGCCGTACGGTGGCCGTTCGGCCGGTTGTCCCATCGCTGCTCGGAACTGCCGGCTGCCGCAGTTTGACGCCTTAGGTTGTGACGGGTGGGGCAAGGGGCCGCTTGACCCCAGCCCGCGGCCTGATAAGACTTGTTCCGGTTCAAAGCTGCGGAAAACGGCAAGATTTCCGCTCCAAATGGAGCTGTCGAGCCGATTTCGTGCCAAAAACACTGCGATTCCAAGCCGAGGGAGGACCTCATGGCATCTGTCACGATGACCGTGAATGGCAAGCAGACCAGCGCCGACGTCGATGAGCGCACGCTGCTGGTTCAGTTTTTGCGCGAGAATTTACGGCTCACCGGAACCCATGTCGGCTGCGACACCTCGCAATGCGGGGCTTGCGTCGTCCATGTTGACGGTGTCGCCCGAAAGAGCTGCACCACCTTTGCCTGGCAGGTGGATGGCTGCAAGATCACCACGATCGAAGGCGTGGCCAACGGGTCGCAACTGCACCCCATGCAGGAGGCCTTCCGCGAGCATCACGGTCTGCAATGCGGGTTCTGCACGCCCGGCATGATCATGGCCGCGATCGACATGGTGAACCGCAAGGGCCACGACCTTGACGAGAAGACCATCCGGCACGAACTCGACGGCAATCTCTGCCGCTGCACCGGCTACCATAATATCGTGAAGGCGATCGCCGCCGGCGCCAAAGCGATGAAGAAATAAGGCGATGAAGGAATAAGGATCACGTCTTTTCGACAATTCGGGAAGGAGTCTGCCATGACTGCCACCGGAATTGGCGCTCCCGTGCGCCGCAAGGAAGACCACCGTTTCATCACCGGCCGGGGCCACTACACCGACGACCACGCCAGGCCGGATCAGAGCTTCGCCTATTTCATTCGCTCGCCGCACGCCCACGCGAAGCTGAAAAAAATCGACACGTCCGCCGCATCGAACATGCCGGGCGTGATCGCGATCTGGACCGGCCAAGATTTTGCCTCTGACAAGCTCGGTCCGCTGATCTGCGGCTGGATGGTCAATTCCAAGGACGGCTCCCCGATGAAAATGGCGCCGCATCCGGCTCTCGCGGCCGGGAAGGTGAACCATGTCGGCGACGCCTATGCGGTGGTGATTGCGGAAACGCTGGCCCAGGCGAAGGATGCCGCCGAGAAGGTTGTCACCGATTTCGAAGTGCTGCCGGCGGTGATCGACCCGGCGCAGGCTCAGTCGAAGGGCGCCGTCCAGATTCACGAAGTCGCGCCAGGCAACACGATTTACCAGTGGCATATCGGCGATCCGGCGGCGAACGACGCGGCCATGAAGAAAGCCAAGCACGTCACGAAACTGGACTTCATCAATAATCGCCTCGTCCCGAACGCGCTCGAACCGCGCTCTGCGCTCGCCGAATACGATCCGGGCAGCGAGAACTTCACACTCTGGACCACCAGCCAGAATCCGCATGTGGCACGCCTCGTGATCTCGGCGTTCATCGGCGTTGCGCCGGAGCACAAGCTGCGGGTGATCGCGCCCGATGTCGGCGGCGGGTTCGGCTCGAAGATCTTCATTTATCCCGAAGAGGTCGTGTGCCTGTGGGCTTCGAAGAAGGTGGCGCGTCCGGTGAAATGGACCGCGGACCGCTCGGAGGCCTTCGTCACCGACGCGCATGGCCGCGACCATGTCACCCATGCCGAACTCGGCTTCGACGAGAACAACAGGATCGTCGGCATGCGGGTGAAGACGATCGCCAATCTCGGCGCCTATATGTCGACCTTCTCGTCGGCGGTGCCGACCTATCTCTACGCGACGCTGCTCTCCGGCCAGTACGATATCCCGTCGATCTATTGCGAGGTGGATTCGGTCTATACCAATACCGTTCCGGTTGATGCCTATCGCGGCGCGGGGCGCCCCGAGGCGACTTATGTGGTTGAGCGTCTGATGGAAGTCTCGGCGCGCGAGCTCGGCGTCGATCCGGCGGATTTGCGCAAGAAGAACTTCGTGCGGAGCTTCCCGTATCAGACGGTGGTCGCCTCACTCTATGACGCAGGCGATTACGAGGCTTCGCTCGTCAAGGCGATGGATATCCATGACGTGAAGGGCTTCAAGCAGCGCAAGCGCGAGAGCGCGAAACGCGGCAAGCTGCGCGGCATCGGCTATTCCACCTATATCGAGGCCTGCGGCGTTGCGCCGTCCGCTGTGGTGGGTTCGCTCGGCGCGGGCGTGGGCCTTTGGGAATCCGCGGAGGTGCGCGTGAATCCGACCGGCTCGGTCGAAATTCTCACCGGCTGTCATGCGCATGGGCAGGGGCATGAGACCACCTTCGCACAGCTTGTGTCCGACCGGCTCGGCATTCCGATCGACAATGTCACTGTGGTCCACGGCGATACCGACAAGGTGCAGTTCGGCATGGGCACCTACGGCTCGCGCTCCGGCGCGGTCGGCATGTCGGCAATTGCCAAGGCGCTCGACAAGATCGAGGCCAAGGCCAAGAAAATCGCCGCGCATCTCCTCGAAGCCGCCGAGGGCGACATCGAGTTCAAGGACGGCAAGTTCAGCGTCGCCGGAACCGACAAGTCGATCGGCTTCGGCGAACTCGCGCTGCAGGCCTATGTCGGCCATAAATTTCCGACCAGCGAAATCGAGCCGGGTCTGAAGGAGGGCGCATTCTACGACCCGACCAATTTCACCTTCCCGGCGGGTTGCCACATCTGCGAGCTGGAGGTCGATCCGGACACCGGCGCAGTGACGATCGATAAGTGGACCGCGGTCGACGATTTCGGCACCGTCATCAATCCGATGATCGTGGAAGGCCAGGTCCATGGCGGCATCGCGCAGGGCGTCGGCCAGGCGCTTTACGAACACGCGGTCTACGACAAGGACGGCCAGCTGGTCTCCGGCTCGTTCATGGATTACGCCATGCCGCGCGCGGAGAACTTCCCGGCCTTCAAGGTCGACATGACCAAGACCGAATGCCCGTCCAACCCGCTCGGCATAAAGGGCTGCGGCGAGGCCGGTGCGATCGCGGCACCCGCTGCGGTTATGAACGCCATCACCAACGCGATCGGCACCGAACGGATCGACATGCCGGCGACGCCGGCCGCGGTCTGGCGCGCGCTGAAGCAATCCGCGCCCGCGCGCGCCGCCTAGGGCACACGAATACGTAAGGGGAACGCACCATGTATGCATTCAAGATCGAGCGTCCGACCACGGTCCGGCAGGCGGTTTCGCTGCTGGCCAACGAGGACGCCAAGCTCCTTGCCGGCGGCCATTCGCTGATCCCGGTGATGAAACAGCGGCTCGCGGCGCCGAAAATCCTGGTCGATCTGTCGAAGATCGAGGGGCTGTCCGGCATCGAGGTGACGCCGCGCACCGTCACCATCAAGGCGATGACAAAGCACCGCGATGTCGCGAATTCGAAAGAGCTGCTCGAAGTCATGCCCGCACTTGCAAGCGTGCCGGATTCCATCGGCGATCCGCATGTGCGCGGCGCGGGCACGATTGGCGGCTCGGTCGCCAACAACGATCCGAACGCGGATTATCCGGCGGCTGTGCTTGGTCTGGGCGCCACCATCGTCACCAACAAGCGCAAGATCGCGGCCGACGATTACTTCAAGGGCATGTTCGAGACCGCACTCGAGCCGGACGAGATCATCACCGAGATCACGTTCCCGATCGTGAAGAAGGCGGCCTATATGAAGTTCAAGCATCCGGCTTCGGGCTTTGCCCTGGTTGGCGTGTTCGTGTCGAAGCGTTCCTCGGAAATCCGGGTGGCTGCGACCGGAGCGGGCTCGAACGGGGTGTTCCGCGTGCCGGAATTCGAGGAGGCGCTGAAGAAACGCTTTGCGCCGAAGTCGCTCGAAGGCATCACGTTGTCGCCGGACGGCATGAATTCCGATATCCACGGCTCGGCGGAGTACCGCGCGCATCTCGTCGGCGTCATGGCGCGCCGGGCGGTGGCGGCGGCGAACGAGCGGGGTGGGGACGAGGATTGATCTACTGCCGTGCCGCGGACACGGTGCGCTTCCTCTCCCATGCGTGGAGAGGGTTGGGGTGAGTGGTCTCAATTTCTGTAACACCTCCCCCAGACCGGGCTCCGCTAGGTCGATCTCTGCCAATGGGCGATATGAATAGCGCCTGTGCAGCGCGCGCGGACTATGCCGCTTCGGTCTCCAGTTCGCTCAGCAAATCGCGCAAATTCAGCGGTTCGGTCTTCATCCTGATGCCGCCGTTTTCGTCGCGGGGCCATTCCTCGCGCGGGCGGTCCCAGTAAAGCTCGACGCCATTGTCGTCGAAGTCGCGTAGATAGAGTGCTTCGCTGACCCCATGGTCGCTCGCGCCGTCGAGCGTGATGCCAGCATCGATCAGCCGGCGCAGTGCATCGGCAAGGAGACGGCGCGTCGGGTACAGGATCGCGATATGATAGAGGCCGGTGGTGCCTGGCGCGGGCGGCTGGCCGCCGCGGCTCTCCCAGGTGTTGAGTGCTATATGATGGTGATAGCCGCCGGCGGACATGAACACCGCGCCGGGGCGGCGGTAAGTCTCCTCGAACCCGAGCACATCGCGGTAAAAGGGCAGGGCTCGCTCGATGTCCGCGACCTTCAGGTGCACATGGCCGATCCGGACGCCTGGATCGATCGGCTGGACGGGCGTCTGCGGCATGGCTGCTTCCTTGGCTGTGGCGTTCACCGTGCGGGGAACCGCGCCTATATGTAAACTGGACGCTGCGCCGGGCAAGCTGGCATATGGCCGGTCAGTCCGCGCACGATACCGCTCCGAGGTTGCCCTTTGACCAAAACCGCCCCGCGCCCCGTCCCGTCCTCGATCGACGACACCCTGAAGCTGCTCACCGCCGGGCACTATGTCGGCGACCGGTCGCTCGCGACCGTGCTTTTCCTCGCGCTGAAAATGGGCCGGCCGCTGTTTCTGGAAGGCGAGGCCGGAGTCGGCAAAACCGAGATCGCGAAGGTGCTCGCCGGGACGCTGGGCCGCAAGCTGATCCGGTTGCAATGTTACGAGGGCCTGGACGTTTCCGCCGCGGTCTATGAATGGAACTACGCCGCGCAGATGATTGCGATCCGGCTCGGCGAGGCCGAAGGCAACACCGACCGTGAGCGGCTGGAGCACGATGTGTTTTCCGAGCGCTTTTTGATCAAACGGCCGCTTCTGCAGGCGCTCGAACCGGACACCGCGGGCGCGCCGGTGCTCCTCATCGACGAACTCGACCGTACCGACGAAGCCTTCGAGGCTTTCCTCCTCGAAGTCCTCGCCGATTATCAGGTCACGATCCCCGAACTCGGCACCGTGAAGGCACCGCATCCGCCGATCGTGATCATTACCTCAAACCGCACGCGCGAAATCCACGACGCACTGAAGCGGCGCTGTCTCTATCACTGGGTCGGCTATCCCGATGCCGAGCGCGAGCTCGCGATCGTCCGCACCAAGGTTCCGGGCATCGCGGAAAAACTCTCGGCCGAGATCGTCCATTTTGTGCAGCGGCTCCGCAAGATGGAGCTGTTCAAGGCGCCCGGCGTTGCCGAGACGCTGGATTTCGCCACCGCGCTGTCCGAACTCGATGTGGTGGCGCTCGATCCGTCCACGGTGTCGGATACGCTCGGCGTCTTGCTCAAATATCAGGACGACATCGCACGGCTCGACGGGACGAAGGTGAAGGAATTGCTGGACGACGTGCGCGCGCAGATGAAGGCCGCGGAGTAGGAGTGGGCTGTACGCCCGCGCGAAGGAATGGCTCACCTCACGACAGGATCAGAGACACCCGGCCGGCTCGCGGAGAATATCGTCTATTTCGCGCGCGCCCTGCGTATGGCAGGGATTCCAGTCGGGCCCGGTTCGGTGATGGATGCGCTGGAAGCGCTGCGCACGGCCGGTATCACCAACCGCGAGGATTTCTACTGGACGCTGCATGCCGTGTTCGTGAAGCGCCACGAGCATACGATCCTGTTCGATCAGGCATTCCAGATCTTCTTTCGCAAGCGCGCCTATTTCGACCAGCTGATGGCGATGATGCTGCCGCAGGTGATGCCGCAGAAGGACAACGCGCCGCCGCCGCCGGCCGCGAAGCGCGTACTCGATGCGATGTTCAAGAGCCAGCAGAAGCCGCAGGAGGACAAGAAGAAGGAGGTCGAACTCGACGCGCGCCTCACCGTCTCCGACCGCGAGGTGCTGGAGAAGAAGGATTTCGCGCAGATGTCGGCGGCCGAGATCGCCGAGGCCAAGCAGGCGATCGCAAAGCTCGTGCTGCCGCTCGACGAGGTGAAGACCCGCCGCCTCAAGGTGTCGCGCCACGGTCACATGATCGATCTGCGCCGCACGCTACGGTCCAGCATGAAGGCCGGCGGGGCGGTCATCGATCTCAAGTATCTCGGGCCGAAGACGCGGCAGCCGCCGATTGTGGCGCTGCTCGATATTTCCGGTTCGATGAGTCAGTATACCCGGCTGTTCCTGCATTTCCTGCATGCGGTGACCGATGCCCGCAAGCGCGTCTCGACCTTCCTGTTCGGCACGCGACTGACCAACGTGACGCGTGCGCTGAAGCAGAAGGACCCCGACGAGGCGCTGGCCGCCTGTTCCGGCGGGGTGCTGGACTGGTCGGGCGGCACGCGCATCGCGCCGTCGCTTGCTGCATTCAACCGGCAATGGAGCCGCCGCATGCTGGGGCAGGGCGCGGTCGTGTTGCTGATCACCGATGGCCTCGAACGTGAGCCCGGCAGTCAGCTCGGTTTCGAGATGGACCGGCTGCATCGCTCCTGCCGCCGCCTGATCTGGCTGAACCCGCTCCTTCGCTTCGAGGGCTTCGAGGCCAAGGCCAGCGGCATCAGGACCATGCTGCCGCATGTTGACGAACTGCGTCCGATTCACAATCTCAATGCGATGAAGGACTTGTGCCGGGCGCTGTCGGCGGATGGCGACGGCAGGGCCGAGGCAAAGTTTTGGTTGAACAAGGTGGCGTAGAGCATGAGCCCGAAAAGTGCGAAGCGGTTTTCGGACAAGCTCATGCTTCACTAAAGATTCAAGAGCTGGTCTGAGAGGACTCAAATGACCCAACAATCGCTGGCAACGGACGAAGACATCCTCAAGGCCGCCGAGGACTGGCGGAAGGCCGGCAAGGGCGTGGCGCTCGCGACCGTGGTCGAGACCTGGGGCTCGGCGCCGCGGCCGGTCGGCTCCAATCTCGTGATCGACGAGGAGGGCAATTTCCTCGGATCGGTGTCTGGCGGCTGTGTCGAGGGAGCGGTGGTGACCGAGGCGCTCGATGTCATCGGCAGCGGCAAGCCGAAGACGCTGGAATTCGGCGTCGCCGACGAGACCGCGTGGAAGGTCGGGCTGTCCTGCGGCGGCACCATCCGCGTGTATGTGGAGAAGGTGGATTAGGCAGCGAGCAGCGAATAGGGAGTAGCGAATAGTGACAAGGGAAGTTCGAATGACCGTGATCGCTTCTATTCGCTATTCGCTATTCGCTATTCGCGCGTAGCCGCTATGAAACTATCCATCCTCACCGCTCTCAATGCCGAACGTGCGAACCGCCGCGCGGCGGTTGTTGTGACCGATGTCGCAAGCGGCGAGCAGCGGCTGGTCAAGGCCGCCGATGTGTTCCAGGATCCGCTGAGGGATCTGATCGAGAAACGGATCCGCTCCGGCAAGAGCGGCATGGAGGAAACGCCGGCCGGCAAGGTTTTCATCACCGTGCATGTACCGCCGGCGAAGCTGGTGATCACCGGCGCGGTCCATATCAGCCAGGCACTTGCGCCGATCGCAAAGCTCCTCGGCTACGACGTGATCATCGTCGATCCGCGCACCGCGTTTGCAACGCAGGATCGATTTCCCGATGTGCCGGTGATCGCGCAATGGCCGGACGAGGCGTTGCCCGCGCTGAATGTGGACAAGTACACCGCCTTCGTCGCGCTCACCCACGATCCCAAAATCGACGATCCGGCGCTGCTGCACGCGCTGTCGAAGGAGTGCTTCTATATCGGTGCGCTGGGTTCCAGGAAGACGCATGCGCGCCGGGTCGAACGGCTGAAGGCGCAGGGCATCCCGGACGATGCTATCGCGCGCATCCATGCGCCGATCGGGCTCGATATCGGCGCCATCTCGCCGCCGGAAATCGCCGTGTCGATTATGGGCGAGATCACCGCGCGCTTGCGGCAATCGCCGGAGAAGCCGGCATGAAATTCGGCCCGGTCAAACCCGAAGAGGCGCTCGGCGGGACGGCGGTTCACACCATCCGCGAAGGATCGTTTGTGCTCAAGAAAGGCACGATGATCGAGCCGTCGCACGTCGCTGCGGCGAAAGCGGCCGGGATCGCCGAGATCGTTGTGGCCCGGCTCGATCCAGGTGATGTATCGGAGGACGATGCGGCCGCCGCCATTGCCGAGGCGGCTTTGGGTGAGGGCGTCCGTACCGACAAGGCGTTCACCGGGCGCTGCAACCTCTTCGCGGAAATGGCCGGAGCTTTGGTGGTCGATCGCGCGCAGATCGATGCGATGAACCGGATCGACGAAGCGGTCACGATCGCGACGCTTCCCGCCTACAAGCCGGTGGTGGAAGGCGAGATGCTGGCGACGGTGAAAATCATTCCGTTCGCAGTCTCGGGCGATGTGTTCATGCGCGCGGTGAAAACAGCGCAGGCGGCAAAGCCGCTGGTGCGGGTCGCGCCTTACAAGGTCAAGAAGGTTGGTGTCGTTTCAACCGTACTGCCCGGTCTGTCGCCGAAGGTGGTAGACAAGACGCTGAAGATCACCGAGGAGCGGCTGGCACCCGCGGGCGCCCGTATCGTTGCAGAACGGCGTGTGCCGCACGACCAGGCCGCGCTCGCAACCGCGATCCGCGAAGTCGAGAATGAGGGCGCCGAGCTTGTCATCATCTTCGGCGCGTCTGCGATCGCCGACCGGCGCGATGTGATACCGGCTGCGATCGAGGCGGTGGGCGGCACCATCGAGCATTTCGGCATGCCGGTCGACCCCGGCAACCTGATGCTGATCGGGCAGACGCATGGGCGCGCCATTCTCGGCGCGCCTGGCTGCGCGCGTTCGCCCAAGGAGAATGGGTTCGACTGGGTGCTGACGCGGCTTCTTGCTGGATTGCCCGTCACCCGCGCGGACATCACCGGTATGGGTGTCGGCGGGCTCCTCATGGAGATCGTGACACGTCCGCAGCCGCGCGAGGAACCGTTGCCGCGCAACACCGGACGCTTCGCTGCCGTCATCCTTGCGGCCGGCCGCTCGACCCGGATGGGCGGGCCGAACAAGCTCGTAGCGCAGGTTGGTGGCAGGCCGCTGGCACGGATCGCGGCGGAGGCCGCGCTGGCATCGAAGGCAAATCCGGTGCTCGCCGTGACAGGACATCAAAGCGAGACGGTGCGCGACGCCTTGAAGGGCCTGCCGCTGCAATTCGCCCACAATCCGGATTTTGCAGAGGGCCTGTCGACGTCGCTCCGGGCCGGTCTTGCCGCCTTGCCCGAGGACATCGACGGCGCCGTGGTCATGCTTGCCGACATGCCGCAGGTCGATGCCGCGCTGATCGACCGGCTGATCGCGGCCTATGACGCGGAAAAAGGCGCGCTGATTGCAGTACCGGTGATCGACGGCAAGCGCGGCAATCCGGTGCTGTGGTCACGGCGCTTCTTTCCGGAATTGATGACGGTGTCGGGTGACATCGGTGCGCGTCACCTGATCGGCAAATATGCCGAAGCGGTGGTCGAGGTCCCGGCGAGCGGGGCGGGCGCGCTGACCGACATCGATACGCCCGATGCGCTTGCGGCTTTGAAGACCGAGCTCGAGCGCGGCTGACCGGCGCATTTTCCTTGGTCCGCGGCCGAGCGAATCCAGAGCCAGAGCGGTCGTCTGAAACCGCGTGGTTCCGCCGCTGCTGGGTCCGCCAAGACCGACGCCCGAGCCGATAGGCCGCCTTCAAAATTGGTCTTAATGCCCTGCCGCTGCATGACTTTATGGCTGTCACCGGCTTGTGCAGAAATCCGGCTTGCAAATCTGATCCACTCAAATTATGACTGACTGGTCAGTCAATATTGGATGACCATGCCGACGAAATCCCGTACCCGGATCGTGACCGCCGCCTCTCAAGCGACATCGGCCAAACGTCGCGGCGGGCCGCACCGTGACGAGGCGGGCTATGCCGCCGCGAAGACTGCCGCGCCTGCGAAGCCGATCGCAAAACCCCGGACTGCGCGCGAAATCCGCAGCGCCGCGCGCCGCGATGCAATCATTGATGCCGCGCTGGAAGAGTTCGCGTTTCAGGGCTTTGCCGCCGCGCGCCTTGACGACATCGCCAAGCGCGCAGGCGTCGCGAAAGGTACGATCTATTTGTATTTCGCCGACAAGGAGACGTTGTTCAAGGAACTGGTGCGCGCCATGCTGACGCCGCTGATCGGGCAATTCGAGGCGCTGGCCAAGACCGACATTCCGTTTCCTCTGCTCGCCGAGCGGCTGGCCGATGTGGCCGCACGCGAAGTCGTGGGATCGCGACGCCGAGACATCATTCGTCTGATTATCGCCGAAGGGCCGCGCTTCCCGGAAATCGCAGACTTTTACTATCGCGAGGTCCTGAGCCGGGTGTTCGCTGCGCTGCAGACCATTCTTGCGCGTGCCTACAAACGGGGCGAGATCCGACATCGTGGACTAGTCGATTTTCCGCAGCTGCTTGTTGCGCCTGTCCTGATCGCAGTGACCTGGACCAGCCTGTTCGAGAAGCAGGCGCCCCTCGACATCCAGGCTTTGCTGAAAGCCCATATCGATATTCTGCTGGATCGCGGGAGCGCATGATGAGCACATGGCTTGCGAGCGTTCGGCAAGGATGGCGGCCATGCCTGCTCGCTGTATTCCTGCTCGTCACCGCCTGCAGCAACGGCAATGAGAATGTGCTACAGGGCTGGGTCGAAGGCGATTTCATCTTTGTCAGTCCCGACGAGCAGGGCCGCATCGAACAGATGCTGGTGCGCCAAGGCGATGCCGTGAATAAGGACCAACTCCTGTTCGTGCTCGATGCCGATTTGCAGGAGGCCGATCTCGGCGTCGCCCAGGCGACGCTTGCCAATGCGAAACAGGCTTTCGACCGTGCGCAGCAATTGCTGAAAAGCCAGGCCGGCACGCAGAAGGATTTTGACGTCACGCAGGCGCTGTATCGCGAAGCACAGGCGCGCCTTGCCGCTGCGCAGACCCGGCTCGTGCGGCGGCGGGGTTTAAGTCCTGTCACCGGGTTGGTGCAGCAGGTCTATTACCGGGCGGGCGAAACCGTGCCGGCCAGCCGTCCGATCGTCTCGATCCTGCCGCCCGGAAACGTGAAGGTGCGCTTCTACGTGTCCGAGCCGATGCTGGCGCGTCTTGCGATCGACGATCCGATCGGCTTTTCCTGCGATGGCTGTCCGGCCGGAATGACCGGCAAGATCAGCTTTATTTCGCAATATGCAGAATACACGCCACCGGTCATCTATTCGCAGCAGGAGCGCCACAAGCTTGTCTATCTGATCGAAGCGCTGCCCAACGATCCGAAAGCGCTGCGCGTCGGGCAGCCGGTTGATGTGACCGTCAACCCCAAGCCCGTTTCGAATTGAGCGTCGCAAGAGATATGGCCGTCAATCCGGAAATCACGATCGACGTGCACGGGCTCACGAAATCGTTCGGCGACCGTGTGGTGGTGCGCGATCTGTCGATGCAGGTGAGGAGAGGCACAATCTACGGCTTTCTCGGCCCGAACGGGTCGGGCAAAACCACGACCATCCGCATGCTCACCGGGCTGCTCACCCCCGACAAGGGCGACGGCACCTGTCTTGGCTATGACATCCGCACGCAGGCGGACCAGATCAAGCTGCGGGTCGGCTATATGACCCAGCGCTTCAGCCTGTACGAGGATTTGTCGGTACGCGAAAATCTGGAATTCGTCGCACGGCTACATCTGATGCGCGATCCGCCGAAGGCCGCACGCGACATGATCGTGCGACTGGGATTGCAAGGGCGGGAGGAACAGCTCGCCCGCCAATTGTCTGGCGGATGGAAGCAGCGGCTCGCGCTCGGCGCCTGCACGCTGCCGTCGCCGCAGCTTCTCCTGCTCGACGAGCCGACCGCCGGCGTCGATCCGAAGGCCCGGCGGGAATTCTGGGACGAGATCCACACGCTTGCCGCGGAGGGCCTGACCGTACTGGTCTCGACCCATTACATGGACGAGGCCGAGCGCTGTCACGAAATCGCATACATCGCCTACGGCGAATTGCTGACGCACGGCTCGGTCGATGCGGTGATCCGGCAGGCGGGGCTCACGACCTACGACGTCAGCGGTCCTGACGTGAACGGCCTGTTGCACGAATTGCAGAACAAGCCTGGAATCGACATGGTCGCTCCATTCGGCAACAGTCTGCATGTGTCGGGGCGCGACCGGAAAACACTGGAAGAATCAATCGAGCCCTATCGCGACCGCCCGGGGCTGACCTGGAAAGCCTCCGAACCGACGCTGGAAGACGTCTTCATCGATCTGATGAGCCGCGCCAAGGATAATTTCCAATGAGCGCGCAAACGTCCGAACGCGCTGATTTGGGCGCAACTGCAAGCGTACGCGTCTCGCGCTGGACCGGTTTCTGGCGGCGTACCGGCGCCATGCTGATCAAGGAATTCATCCAGCTTCGGCGCGACCGGGTGTCGTTCGCGATGATCGTGATGATTCCGCTGATGCAGCTTGTCCTGTTCGGCTACGCGATCAACACCACGCCGCGCGACCTGCCGACCGCCGTGCTGCTGCAAGAGCACAGCGATCTCGGCCGCTCGGTGCTGAAGGCCCTGCAAAATACGCGCTATTTCAAAGTGACGCACCAGGTCGAAGACGAGGCCGAGTTCGATCGGCTGCTGGCTTCCGGCGCCGTGCTGTTCGGTGTCGAAATCCCGCGCGGCTTCGAGCGTGCGATCCGGCGCGGCGAGCGGCCGGCGCTGCTGGTCGCCGCCGATGCGACCGATCCGGTCGCGGCCGGATCGGCGCTCGGTGCGCTGGGCCAGCTGGTGCGGACGGCCCTGCAAAACGATCGTGGACTTCCGGAGACCGGGCAGCCGCTCTTCGAGTTCCGCACCCATGCCCGCTACAATCCCGCGGCCGAAACCGCGCTCAATATCGTGCCGGGCCTCGTCGGCACCATCCTGACCATGACAATGCTGATCTTCACCGCGCTTTCGGTCACGCGCGAGATCGAGCGCGGCACCATGGAATCTCTGCTGGCCATGCCGATCTCGCCGGTCGAGATCATGCTTGGGAAAATCATCCCCTACGTGTTCGTCGGTTTCATTCAGGCGGCGCTGATCGTCGGCACCGGCTCCTATCTGTTCGGTGTTCCGATTCTGGGCAGTCTGTTTCTACTTTCGGCGCTGTCGACGCTGTTCATCGCCGCGAATCTGTCGATCGGCTACAGCTTTTCCACGGTCGCGCAAAACCAGCTTCAGGCGATCCAGATGACGTTCATGTTCTTTCTGCCGAACATTCTCCTGTCCGGCTTCATGTTTCCGTTTGCCGGCATGCCGGTCTGGGCGCAATGGATCGGCGAAGCGCTGCCGCTGACGCATTATCTGCGCATCGTGCGCGGCATCATGCTAAAGGGGGCGACCATTGACGATCTCCGGTATGACGCGATCGCGCTGTTTGTTCTGATGCTGATCGCAATGGCCGTCGCAGTTTTCCGGTTCCGCCGGACGCTGGATTAATTACCGCCGCACATGCAAGCCGAGCCGTGCATAGAGGCCGTTGCGGTCATCTGAATCTGTCGACCAGCCGGCGGCGGCCGACCATTCGACCCAGGCGAAGCGAAACCCGGTGACATGGAGTCCGGCGCGGAACTGCCGGTAACTGTCGCCGCTGGCAAAGCCGCCCACTTCCGGACCGAGATAGAAGGCATCGGCGATCCGCCATCCGAACGCGGCGCGGGCTGCGTAGCTTGGGCCGATTGACGACACCGTGGCGTCGGCTGCGATCATGGTTGCCGCCGTCGGCTCATGCCACAGCTCCATGGCGCCGCGGATGCCGGCATGACCGCCATTGAGGTTGCTGCCCGGATCGAATGGACTGGTCTTGTGATGCTGCAGATCGAGACCGCCGAACAGCGTGACGAAAGTCTTGCCGCTGACGAAGCGCCAGCCGGTCAGCACGAAGCCCGTGGTCTGCCGTCCGGTGACCTGTGCATCGCCGAGCGCGCCGGACCGGTATTGGTACGATCCGGTGCCGATCAGCGCCTTGAACGTGAGGCCTTCGCGGTCCAGTCCGCCCGGCGACCACAGAGCGCCGCCATAGGAGAGGCCGCCGTGCCGCCACAGATCCACGCCTGAAAAAAACAGGAAGGTGTCGTCGTTGCGCGCGAAGCCATCGGCCCGCGCACCGGCATGACACAGCACTAAAAGCGTCGCGGTAGCCGTAAGCCCCGCGACCACGCCACGCACGCCGAACATGACAACGAACACCCGTTACGGACGCGAGCCGGCCGATACGCATAAAGCCAGGTATCATGTTAGGCTGGACTATTTCAGGTTGCAATGCTCTCCCGGCGCACCATGCGCCGCGGCGGTTCGCCGAAACTGCGCCGGACCATCGCTGAAAAGGCGCTCGGGCTCGAATAGCCGATTGCCGAGGCCACGCTGCCGACGGGTTCGCCAGTCGAAAGTCGTGCGAGTCCGTCGATGGCACGGAGCCGCGCCCGCCATTCGCCGAAGCTGAATCCTGTCTCGGCGCGGAACAGCCGTGCCAGCGTGCGGCGGCTGGCGCCGGCGCGCTCGGCCCAGATGTCGAGATCGCCATCCGTTTCGGGGCGGTCGAGCAGCGCGCGCGCTACCCTTACAGCCCTCGCATCGCGTGGCATCGGCAGATGCAGCTTGCGTTCCTGCATGCGCGACAACTCGGCGAGGATCAGCCGTGCGATCATGCCGCCGCGGCCGGTTTCGTCGTAATCCAGAGGCTCTTCCAGTGCGGCCAGGATCAGTTCGCGGAGCAGCCCGCCGATCTCGACCAGGATCGGTGACTGCGGCAGCACCTGGCAGGCCCGCGCATCGATATAGATCGTACGCATTGCCAATTCGCCGCGCATGACCATCCCGTGCGGGTAGGCCGGCGGCATCCACAGCGCCAGCGCCGGCGGCACGATCCAGGCCGCATCGGCGGTCTCGACCTTCATGGTGCCGTGGATCGCATGGATGAGCTGGCCGCGTTTGTGGAGGTGGAAGGGGATCCGGTCGCCGTCCGGATAGGTCTTGGCCATCGCAGCCACCGCGCGGGGCGCATCGTCGCGGTTGTTGCGGTATTCCGGGCGCAATGGCTGGCGCGATTTGGGGCTCACGGCGGGATTCCGGGGCTTGGCCTGATCGCGACGATATTCGGCCTAACATCGCCATCGGGCAAGGTTAAAGATTGCCCGGCGATTCCGAAAATGCCGGACCTGCTCCATGACCGACATCACCGCGAGCCACGAGGTTTTCAGCCGGGACACCCGTGTGTCGATCGGTTTTCTGAACTGGGCGCACGCGATGGACCATTACGTGCTGCTGATCTACCCGACGGTGGTAATCGGGCTCGAGGCGGTCTATGCGCGGACCTATGGCGAACTGATTGCGCTTTCGACTGCGGCCTTCATCGCCTTCGGCGTGTTTTCGCTTCCGGCCGGCTGGCTCGCCGACCACTGGAGCCGCCGCAACATGATGGCGGTGTTCTGGTTCGGCTGCGGCGCTTCTCTATTTGCGGCAGGTGCGGCGCCCAATCTGGTCACGCTTGCGATCGCGCTCGGCGCACTCGGCATGTTTGCCGCGATCTATCATCCGGTCGGCATGGCGATGCTGATCGAAGCCTCGAAGGCGCGCGGGCGCACGCTCGCCTTCAACGGCGTCTGCGGCAATCTCGGCGTGGCGCTCGCGGCGGGCATCACGGCGCTGATTGCGAGCACGCTGGGCTGGCGCCTGGCATTCTTCGTTCCCGCGGTGGTCTGTATCGTGACCGGCTTTGCCTATCTGTGGGCGGTGCAGAACGACGTCACCGGCAAGAGCGCCCGCAAGACCAATCCGGACGTTCGGCTCGGCCGAACCGCGACCTTCATCGTGTTCGGGCTGTTCATCGTCATCGCGCTCGGTGCCGGGCTCGCTTTCAACGTGATCACGGTGGCGCTGCCAAAGGTCATCGACGAGCGGGCGGGCGAGGGGATTTCTCTGCTGGCGGTAGGCAGCATTGCGACGGCGGTTTTCGTGGTCGGCGGCATCGCGCAGCTCGCGGTCGGCCGCCTGGTCGAGCGGATCCCGCCGCATGTGCTGTTCGTTTTCGTGACGCTGCTTCTCTTCACAGGCGCGGCATGGTCGGTTGTCGCAACCGGACCCATGTTGCTGGTCGCGCTCGCGCTGGCGATGGCCGGGGTTTACGGGCAGGTGACGGTGAACGACATCGTGCTGGCGCGCTATACCGCCGATGCCTGGCGCGGCCGGGTCTATGCGGTGCGCTATTTCCTGGTCTTCATCACGGCCGGAATCGCGGTGGCCTCGATCGCCTTCCTGCATCAGCGAGGCGGTTTTGATCTCGTGCTGCTGTTCACCGCAGGCGTCTGTCTGATGTTCTTTCTGGCGACTCTCGGCCTGGCCTATATGGTCTCCGGCGCCGAGAGCCGAAAGCCGGTGGCGGTGCCGGCGGAATAGTCAAGGCTCCGCTGGATGGAATTCGGCGCCGCTGCTGCGGCCGGCGCGCAGCGTCTCGATTTCTTTTTGCATCCGCTTCATGTTCTCGAATAGTCGGCGGGCGCTAAGCTGCATGAAGTAATAGCCGAATTTCGGATTCTGGAAGAATAGCTGGCGCACCTGATCGTAGGTGATGACCAGCAATTGTCCGCCGTCGACACAGACCGCTGACTGCGTGCGCATCTTGTCGGGGGACAGCATGCCGAGCTCGCCGACCACTTCGCCCGGCGGGACCGCAATCCCGAGCTCCGGGATGCGCAGGCTGCCGGACATGATGAAAATGATTTCGTTGGCCGGATCGCCTTTGCGAAACAGGATTTCGCCCGGGATCATTTCGCGGGTCGTGGTAAACGGCCTGATCCAGTTCATGTCGAGGTCGCCGTCGGTCGAAGCCTCGGTCTGGCGCACCAGCGAGAGCATCTGATTGAGCCGCCAGATGTTGAGCGGCAAAAGCGCCAGATGCAGGACCATCACCGGATAGGCTGGATGCAGAAAGCCGTAGGCAATGAACAACACATTGCTCGCGATCGCCACCATGCGCAGCGGCACCATGGTCTTCATCGAGAATGTGGCAAATACCAATAGCGCAGCGGCATAACCAAGCCATTCGGTGAGCTGCAGGTCGGCGAAATGGCCAACGATACCGGAAAGATTCATGAGGTCCCCTCAAGGAATTGGGCCGATAACCTGACCGGCTTCAAGCGGCGGTTCAACGGAAATTTCGTGGCTTCACAATCGGGCGCCGGCGTTGGGCGGCGTAGGGCTTGCCGTCCCTGCGGCGGCGTGAACTTTGCAGCGATGGGCAGCGACCAAGGAGCAAGGAGGTCTTGCATTATCGTGCAAGCCTCGCCATATCGCGGCGAGCAGCGTCGAGTTGCAAAGCTCCGCCGCTATTGAAGCCACGAATGTCGCGGGTGACGCCGGATGTAAGCGCGCTCCTTCATTTCGTGGCTTTTATTTTCAGGACCGTCAGTGCTTGGTCAGCGGCGAAGGGTTCGGAACGATCCGTGGCGGCCTGGTGGCGAGTTCGGCTTCGAGCCGCGCGATATTCTCGAACAGGCGCTTGCTGGTCAGCTTGAGGAAGCCAAGTCCGAACTCCGGATTCTGGTAATAGAGTTCCTCGAACTTTTCATAGGCCAAGGACAGAACTTCTCCATCGTCGAGCGAAATCAGCGTGGCGGTCCTGACGCCATCCGGTGACAGCAGCCCAAGCTCGCCGACGACCGCGCCCGGTTCGAGCGTGAGACCAATTTCCTGCAACTGATAGCGGCCGCCGACCACCAGATACATCGCCTCCGCGATGTCGCCCTTGCGGAAGATCACCTGACCCTTCTTGGTCTTGCGGCGGGTCATAAAGGGCTGCAGCCAGGTCATGTCGAGATCCGAACGCGCGGCGCGTTGGGTCCGGCGGATCAGCTGGCGCATCTCGTGCACCCGATAAAGATTCAACGGCAGCACGATGCAGTTCAGCACCAGGGTCGGCCAGATTCCGGCGATCGCGGAATAGATCAAAAACAGAATGTTCGTAACGATGCCCACGATCCTGAGCGGGATCATGGTCTTCATCCAGTATTGGACCACCGTGAGGGCGATGCCTGCGGTTGCCGCAGCCTGCGCGATCAGCGGAATTTCCATGTCGTGCTCCAGGCCGGCCGGGCGCCGGCTTCCCCTGGCGCCAACTATCGCCGCTTGGCCACCCCGCGATCAACTCCCGATCCAAGCCGCTCGATCAGCGCCATTGCCGCAGCCGGAGCCCGAAGCTTCGCCTCGTGGATGAAATAGATGAAGACATCTCGCGGCTGCTGATTTGGCCGCGCCGCCGGCGCGAGGTAAGGCAGGTCCTCCGGTGCGCCTCCGGCGGCCCAAACCTTGGCCCGGGCCGCCCATGCATCGAGCGCCTTGGGCGGATAGCCGGATTTGATCGTGTCCTGGCCCTTTTGCAGCCGGGCATAGACGAAACCAGCGGTGAGATCGGCGATTGCCGGATAGGTCGCATGCTCGGCGAAGCAAACCGCGACATCGAAGCTGCGCAACAGCGTGACGAAAGAGGGGACGCAGAAGCTGTTATGGCGCACCTCGACCACGTGGCGAAGCGGGCGACCGTCAATGGCTTGCGGCAGCAATTCCAGAAACCGTCCGAAATCCGTTTCGTCATATTTCTTGGTCGGCGCAAATTGCCACAGGAGCGGTCCCAGCCGGTCGCCGAGCTCGGTCACGCCGGAATTCAGGAAGCGCTTGATCGAATCGCCTGCTTCGGCAAGCACGGTACGGTTCACGGCAAATCGGGGACCTTTCAGCGAAAACACGAAGCCGTCCGGAACTTCCGAGGCCCATTTGCGGTAGCTGGCGGCGCTCTGCGTGCGGTAGAAGGTGCCGTTGATCTCGATCGAGGTCAGATGGCTCGCAGCGTAGCGCAGCTCCTGCGCATGCGGCAGGCCTTTGGGGTAGAATTCGCCGCGCCACGGCGCGTAGGTCCACCCGCCGATGCCGATGTAGATGCGGCCCTGCTTCGCCACGTTACCCTCCTGCGAGCCCGGTGCAGCCGGATGAGTGCGGCCGATACCATGCCAGGCGCTGTCAACTGTCACGGTCGTTTCAGATGACGATATCAGACGAGCTGCGGCGCGGGACCGGGTTTTCAGCACGCTCTCCATGTTCTAAACCGGCTATGTCTGTCACTTGGAAGCTGAAAGGACGTCCCATGCGCTCAATCCTGCTCACAGTGATCGCGGCCGTGACGCTTGGACTGTTGAATTCCCCAGCCGATGCGCAGTCCCGCATCCGTGTCGGCGGCCTGACCTGCGACCTTGCTCCGACCGTTGGTATGATCGTGGGGTCCTGGCAGCAGGCGCGTTGCATTTTCCGGCCGACATACGGCCGTCCGGAGCGCTATTACGCATCGCTGTCGCGCCTGGGCGTCGATCTCGGGGTAAAGCATGGCGGCCGTCTCTACTGGGCAGTCTTTGCACCGACCAGCGCACTGCCGCCGCGGACGCTGGCCGGAAACTATGTGGGCGCAGCAGGCGATGTGTCCTTCGGAGTGGGCGGTGGCGCTAATGTTCTGGTCGGCGGCTCGCGGCGCACCATTTCGCTCCAGCCGCTCTCGCTGACCGCGCAGCGCGGGGTGAATGTGGCAGGCGGCGTGGCGCACCTCGTTCTGCGCTGATCGCAGCACCATCTCGAGGCAAGGCCCCGGATATGTTCCCGGGGCCTTTTTTGCTGGGGCCTTGCTGGATACGACCGGCAAACGCCGCTGCCGTCGATCTGCGTATAATTCCGTATGTGCAACAGACGGAAATGTGCGTTAATTTTATCCAAACGCATTGCTGGGGGATAATCCATGCGCTTGCCGACCATTGCCGCTGTCGCGGCTGCTGTTTCGCTGTGCGCCGCCACAACATCCGCCGAGGCCCAGGGCCGGGTGCGTGCCGGGGGACTTGCCTGCAATCTGTCGCCGACCGTCGGTCTGATCATCGGATCGCGGCAGGAGATCCAGTGCACCTTTACGCCGAGCGGCGGCGGCAAGGTCGAGCGCTATAGCGGTCACATCGGCCGGATTGGCCTCGATCTCGGCGTGACCGCGGGCGGCCGGATGCTCTGGGGCGTTTTCGCCGCGACCAACAGGCTGCCGCCGCGCACGCTTGCCGGCACTTATGTCGGTGCGAGCGGCGATGCGTCGCTCGGTATCGGCGGCGGCGCCAACGTGCTAGTCGGCGGCTCGAACCGCACCATCTCGCTGCAGCCTTTGTCGCTGCAAGGCCAGGCCGGCGTCAATCTCGCCGTCGGCGTCGCCCGCATGACGCTGCGCTGAGCGTCATCGACGCAATCAAGGCTGAGGGGCCGCCGTTTATCGCGGCCCTTTTTGAGCCGTGCTGTGGATCAAGCTCCCGGCACGCTGCCCGGCGGCAGGAAGTCGACCTCATGCGCGGCCGAACGGCGCACGACTTCTTCGGGGTCGGTCAGATTGTGCAGCTGATCGAACAATTCCTTCAGCTTGCGCGACGGCGATACCCAGAACAGCGCGCGCGTCGGCTTGTCGGTCTTGTTGTAATAGCCGTGCGGCAGGCCCATTGGCATGCGCACGAGGTCGCCTGCTGACGCCTTCACCCATTGACCGTCGAGATAGAGGTCAAAGGTGCCCTCGAGCATGTAGATGAATTCGTCCTGGGTCGGATGAATATGCGGGGGCACGAAGGTGCCGGGCGGGTCGAGCGTCTCGAACGAGAACGAGGTCGCGCAGTTGGACTTTTCGTAATAGGTGTGGCCGAGAATATTCCAGACTGTCGGCGTCTGGCTCTTGCCGGCCGGCGTGATGCCCGGTGCGAGCTTGATGTCTGACATTGTCGTCTCCTGTTGGCAGTTTGCGAGCTAGGCGGCGGCCGCGCGGGCAGGATCGGCGAACAGCGGCACGATGGTGGCGGGCTCATCAAAGCCCTGCGCCACCTTGTCCGCAAGCTCCTGCCTGCTCGACGCGCGCGCCAGGAGATCGACCACATGCGGCGGCGGCGGCATCAGGATCATGTTGCTCCAGTTGGTCGAGGCTTCGACCCGGCTGAAGGCCGTTTCGAAGGTTGCATTCATCCAGGCCGGATCAAAAGCGCCGTTGCCGCGCTGAACGATCGCGTCGAGATAGATCGTGGCGGCCTTCATCGCATTGTTGGAGCCTTGGCCGACGATCGGATCGTTGAGGATGACCGCGTCGGCAAGACCCAACACCGGCTTGCCGGAGGGCAGGGTGCCGACGCCCTTGCGGATGGTCGGCGGGAAACGGCCGACAAGGCCAGCATTGGCGTCGGTCGGCACCGCATCGGCGATGCGCTCATATTCCCACGAGACAAACTGGCGGATCAGCGCCTTGATCTTCGCAAGCTGCGCCTCTGCATCCATCGACGGCTCGAACACATCCAGAGGACCGCCGGGACCGGCTTCGAAGAACAGGATTTCGCAGGGGCCGGATGTGGTCAGCGCCGGGATCATGAACAATTCGCCCGCGCCCGGAATGAGGGTCGCCGTGACGCAGGTCTGGTCGTAAGGCCTTGTGCCCTTGGTATAGACGAGCGAGAGCGCGCGCATTGGCTTCTCATAGGGCGAGCGTGCCGCATCGCGCACGAATAATTGCGAGACCGCGCCCTTACCGGCGGCAACAATGACGAGATCGCTCTCGCTCGCGTAGCGTTCGAGTTCGGCAATGCCGGCCTCGACTATCTCAAGGTCGCCGCCGAGTTCGGTGAATATTTCCATGAAGCGCGGGAATTTTACACGCTGATCGACGGATTGTGCAGGTGCAGCAAGGTTTCCGACGAAACCGAATGCCCTGTTGCCGGATCCGTCCGGCGCTGCGACTGCGATTCGCATGCCGGTAATGGAAGGAGCCTCCTTGTCCCAGAGGTCGAGCCCGAGCTTGCGCTCCTGTTCGCGTGCGGTTCCGAACACGCATTGGCTGGACAAAACCTTGCCGTTGGCGAGATCGGCCGCTGTCCGGTTCTGCACCATCCGGACCTTGTGGCCCGCCCGGATGAGGCCGATGGCGAGTGGCAGGCCGGCCTGGCCGCCGCCGACGATGGTGAAATGGCGCATGTTGCTTGCCTCCGTGAATGGACGCTGTTGCGAGGGGCAATCTGAAAATGCAGGCCAGGATTTGGCTATCCGCTGCGCGCAGGCGTTATCCGCCGCGCGCTGAATTTGTCAGCAGAAAGGCATCATGCGCAGATATTGTGCTGGTGTTCGGGAGGCGCTCGCCGGAGAATGTGCGCGAGGGGATTATTCGGGAGCGCAGCACGATGGAGATGCGCGCCGCCAGTGCACCGCCGCTGGCCATCTTCAATGCGGTCAACACCTTCGATCCCGGCCAGGCCGAAGACGAAGTCGCCCGCATCTTCTGTCCGCATCGTCTGACCCCGTCGCGGCGGGGCGCGCCGGATTTCCACGCCATCCATAACACAGCGCGGTTCGACGGCTTCTCGATCAATTATGTCGCCTATGGCGCCGAGGTCGAGATCGATCCCGGCAAGCTTGACCGGTTCTTCCTGCTGCAAGTCCCGCTTACCGGAAGCGCCACCGTAAAGTGCGGAACGGTGCAGGTCGCCGCATCGCCCGACACCGCTTCGCTGTTGTCGCCGACATTGCCGACACTGATGACGTGGCGGGAAGGATGCGCAAAGCTGATTGTACTGATTGACCGCAATGTCGTCGAAAGCCATCTGTCCGCGCTTCTGGACAGGCATCTCGATCATGTCGAGTTCGATGCCAATCTGCCGTTGTCCGGCGTGGTCGGTGCGGCGATCCGGTCGCATGTGATGTTGATGCAGGATGCGGCGAACCGCTCGCTGGCGCTGCCGGCCGGAACCGGGCGTCTGGTCCAGCGGGAATTGCGCAATGGGCTGGTCGGTCTGCTGCTCACCGGCGTAGCGCATGACCGAAGCGCAATGCTTGCAGCGCCGGTGCCGGCTCCCGCCCCGGCGCATGTGAAGCGGGCGGAGGATTTCCTGCGCGCCAATCCCGACCAGGATATCAACGTGGTCGAATTGGCTGCCATTGCCGGCGTCAGCCTGCGCGCATTGCAGGACGGCTTCAAGCGGTTCCGCAACACCACGGTGACCGAGGCGATCCGTGACGCTCGGCTCGCTTATTGGCGCAAGTTGCTGCAAGCGCCGCCCGAGGGCGCAGGCGTAGGCACGCTCGCGCTCACCGCAGGCTTGACGCATCTCGGGCGGGCGGCGGCGCTTTACGCCCGGCGCTATGGCGAAACTCCGTCGGAGACGCTCCGGCGCAATCGTCGCATAAGCTGATGAACGGCTGACGAGCGCGCAATCTGCCGGGGGTAATCTACTGGAATGCGACCTCGGCGAAGCTTCGCAGCTTGCGCGAATGCAGGCGCTCCCATTCCTGCGATTTTAGCTTCTCGATCGCAGCGAGGCCGATCTGAAGATGCTGGCCGACCCGCTGGCGGTAGAATTCCGCAGCCATTCCAGCGAGCTTGATCTCGCCATGCAGCGGTTTGTCGGAAACACAGAGGAGCGTGCCGTAGGGTACGCGGAAGCGGAAACCGTTGGCCGCGATCGCCGCGGACTCCATATCCAGCCCGACGGCGCGCGAAAGCGACAGGCGGTGAATCACCGCGGCATGATTGCCGAGCTCCCAGTTTCGATTGTCGACGCTCGCCACCGTGCCGGTGCGCATCACGCGCTTGAGCTCGTAACCGGACAGGCCGGTGACTTCGGCGAGCGCCTGTTCGAGCGCCACCTGGATTTCGGCGAGCGCCGGGATCGGCACCCAGAGCGGCAGTTCCTCGTCGAGCACGTGATCCTCGCGCACATAGCCATGCGCCAGCACGTAGTCGCCGAGCTTCTGCGAATTGCGCAAGCCCGCGCAGTGACCGAGCATCAGCCAGGCATGCGGCCGCAACACCGCGACATGGTCGGTGATGTTGCGCGCATTCGAGGGCCCGGTGCCGATATTGATCATGGTGATGCCGCGGCTCTTTCGCGCGACGAGATGATAGGCCGGCATTTGCGGCATACGCGCGAGCGGAGCCACAGGCTGAACCGGATGCCCACCTTTGCGCGTCACGACATTGCCGGGTTCGACGAAAGCGTCGTAGCCGGGATCGCCGGCGGCAACGCGTTCGCGGCACATCCGCACGAAGGCGTCCACGTAAAACTGGTAATTCGTAAAGATCACGAAGTTCTGGAAATGCTCGGGGTCGGTGCCGGTGTAATGAAACAGCCGGTGCAGCGAGTAATCGACGCGCGCCGCACGAAAGAGGGCGAGCGGGGCCGGCGCATCTGGCGGCAGATGGAGCGTGCCGTCGGCGATGGCGTCGTCCATGGTGGCGAGGTCTGGCACATCGAAGTGATCTCGCAAGGGCGGACCTTCGGCCATCACATCGGGGGGCGCTGCACTCGCGGCGATGCTGATGTCGGAGGCGTATGCGAAATGGATCGGGATCGGCTCGTTCGATTCGCCGATCTCTACCGGTACGCGATGATTGGCGAGCAGGAGCTCGATCTGTTCGGTGAAATAGTCCAGGAATAGATCGGGGCGGGTGACGCTGGTCTCGTAGATACCCGGGCCCGCGACGAAACCGTAAGAGAGACGGGAATCCATGCGGGCATGGGTGCCGGTCGCGATGCGCACGAACGGGTAGGTGGCGCGGACGCGACCCGTCAGCGTCTTGCCAGCCGCAAAGGCCTCGAAATGGTCGCGCAGGAATGCGGTATTGCGGCGGTAGATGTATTCGAGATGGGCGACTGCGGCCTTTGCATCCGTGTAACGCTCGGTCGGCAGATGGGGTGGGGTCAGGGGAGACGGCGTATCGTGCATCGGCAGAGCTTGGACCCCGTGGAACTGGTGTCAAGCTGATGCAGCTAAGGAAAACAAAAGGGGCCGCTTGCGCGGCCCCTTCGCATACTATTGCACAGTGCTGCTGGATCAGAAATCCATGCCGCCCATGCCGCCGCCCGGCATCGCCGGCGCCGCAGACTGCTTCTTCGGCAGCTCGGCGACCATGGCTTCGGTGGTGATCAGAAGCCCGGCCACCGAGGCCGCGTTCTGGATCGCCGCACGCACGACCTTGGTCGGGTCGATGATGCCCTTGGTCAGCATGTTGCCATATTCGGCGCTCTGCGCATCGAAGCCGTAAGAATATTGGTCCTTTTCCAGGATCTTGCCGACGATCACGGAGCCGTCCTCGCCCGCATTGATGGCGATCTGGCGGGCCGGCGCCTGCAGCGCCTTGCGCACGATCTCGACACCGGTCTTCTGGTCGTCGTTCTGGGTCTTGACCTTCTTTAGGGCCTCGGTGGCGCGGAGCAGGGCGACGCCGCCGCCCGGCAGGATGCCTTCCTCGACCGCAGCGCGGGTGGCGTGCATGGCGTCGTCAACGCGATCCTTGCGCTCCTTCACCTCGACCTCGGTCGCGCCGCCGACGCGGATCACCGCGACGCCGCCCGCCAGCTTCGCGAGACGCTCCTGCAGCTTCTCGCGGTCGTAGTCCGAGGTGGTCTCCTCGATCTGCGCCTTGATCTGCGCCACGCGCGCGTCGATGTCGGCCTTCTTGCCGGCGCCGTTCACGATCGTGGTGTTTTCCTTCTCGATCAGCACCTTCTTGGCGCGGCCGAGCATGGCGAGCGTGACGTTCTCGAGCTTGATGCCGAGGTCTTCCGAGATCGCCTGGCCGCCGGTCAGGATTGCGATATCCTGCAGCATGGCCTTGCGGCGATCGCCGAAGCCCGGCGCCTTGACCGCCGCGACCTTCAGGCCGCCGCGCAGCTTGTTGACCACCAGCGTCGCAAGCGCTTCGCCTTCGACTTCCTCGGCGATGATGACGAGGGGCTTCGAGGTCTGCACCACGGCTTCGAGCAGCGGCAGCAGCTCCTGCAGGCCCGACAGCTTCTTCTCGTAGACGAGGATATACGCATCGTCGAACTCGGTGCGCATCTTGTCCGCATTGGTGATGAAGTAGGGGGAGATGTAGCCGCGGTCGAACTGCATGCCCTCGACGATGTCGAGTTCGGTTTCGAGCGACTTGGCTTCCTCGACCGTGATCACGCCTTCATTGCCGACCTTGGCCATGGCCTTTGCCAGGAAGTCGCCGATCTCCTTGTCGCCATTGGCGGAAATGGTGCCAACCTGGGCGATTTCGTCGTTGGAGGTCACCTTCTTGGAGTTCGACTTGAGGTGCTCCACGACCGCCTCGACCGCGAGGTCGATGCCGCGCTTCAGATCCATCGGGTTCATGCCGGCGGCGACCGACTTGGCGCCTTCCTTCACGATGGCCTGGGCAAGAACGGTCGCGGTGGTGGTGCCGTCACCGGCGAAGTCGGACGACTTCGAGGCGACTTCGCGCACCATCTGGGCGCCCATATTCTCGAACTTGTCTTCGAGCTCGATTTCCTTGGCGACCGTCACACCGTCCTTGGTGATACGCGGCGCGCCGAAGGACTTGTCGAGCACGACATTCCGGCCTTTGGGTCCAAGCGTGACCTTCACCGCATTGGCGAGAGTGTCGACGCCGCGTAGCATCTTTTCGCGCGCGTCGACGGAAAATTTGACGTCTTTCGCAGCCATTGTTGATGTTCCTCAGATTATTGCTTGTTGGATCAGGCAGCCTTCTTGCGCGCGACGGTCTCTTCCATCACGCCCATGATGTCGCTCTCTTTCATGATCAGATATTCGACGCCGTCGATCTTGACCTCGGTGCCAGACCACTTGCCGAACAGCACCGTGTCACCGACCTTGACATCGATCGGGATCAGTTTGCCGCTTTCGTCGCGGCCGCCGGGGCCCACGGCAATGACTTCACCCTGCTGCGGCTTCTCCTTGGCGGTGTCCGGGATAATGATGCCGCCGGCGGTCTTCTCATCGGACTCGATGCGCTTGACGACGACGCGGTCGTGAAGCGGGCGGAACTTCATGGGTATCCTCCATCAGTGCTTTCGAAACAAAAATTTGGGGACGGACTACCGGGACGGTCCCGGCTGCCGGCGATCTAGGTCCGGCCGGTCCGCGCGCAAGTGGTGTGCCGCAAAAAATTGGCACTCGTCAAGGGGGACTGCTAGCAGTCGGCTAAGTGGTTAATTTGATGTCTGCCAAGTCTGTCAGCAGCCGCTGTTTGATGCTGCTAACGCCTTGATTTTAGGAACTAAATTCAATTTTTGGGCTTGTCAGCTTTGATTCGGGATTGAACTCTAGGTGCCTCGCAAAGTGCGAGAATCGCTTTCCAGAGGACTGACATGCCATCCAGAAACTTGCCTTCGGAAGACTTCAGAAAGCAGGTGAATGGTTACGGCCTGACGACGGCAGAAATCCTGTACCGGCGGCCGGACCATCCTTGGCTTCTGCAAACCTACGTCTGGCAGGACTACGACCTTTGCCCGGACTTTCCCGAACTCAACCAGTTTCTGCGATTTTGGCAGAAATCGATTGAGGGGGTGCTGCACACGGTTACGGTCGCCCATTCACGGCTGATACGGCCGTCGGAAATTAAGGCCGTCGACGGCGTGTTCCGGCTGCATTAGGCGGGGTGTCGTTTGCAGCCGGGCAGACGCTTGGCGAGACACGGATTGCAGCGGTACGGCATTTACGCGGCAAAGCCAGCTGACGCCGCCGGCGGAATGGCTTGGCGCATGGCGGGCCTGCGCGGAACGCCAGCCCGGACCATAGCTAAGTTGCGGGCAGCCCGTTAAGTCTGGTGGCCGTGTCCGCCGCCGGTGCCGTCCCGCATGAGCCATCTGCCCGCCCGCCTAGCGTTGCTCAGCGGGAATTTCATCACCGGTCTGGCGGTCCTTGCGCCCGCAGGCATGCTGCCCGAATTGTCGGCGGCACTCGGCGTGACGGTACGCGACGTCGGCTTGCTCGTGACCTATGGCGCAGTCGTGCTGTGCTTCGGATCGCCGATCGTTTCGTGGCTGACCACCCGAATCGGGCGGCGCATCCTGATGAGCGGTACGCTTGCGATAGTCGCTGCCGGTCATGTGCTGTCGGCCGCGGTCGACAGCTATGCCGCGATCCTCGCGCTGCGGCTTTTGATGCTGGCTTTTGTTGCGATCTATACGCCGCAGGCCGCCAGCACCATGGCGCTCATTGCTGCGGAAAAGGACCGCGCCTCGGCGCTCGCCTTCGTGTTTCTCGGATGGTCGCTGGCTATCGCGCTCGGTCTCCCGCTGATCACATTGTCGGCGGCGCAGATCGGCTGGCGCGAGACCTATCTGCTGATCGGCGCAGCTGCTGCGCTCAGCGCCTTGCTCAATGCGATATCCTTGCCGGGCGGCTTGCACGGCCACCCGCTATCGCTGCAGAGCTTCGTCGATATCGCGCGCAGCAAGACGCTGATGCTGATCCTCTTGATCACGCTGTTCCAAATGTCGGGACAATTCTCGATCACCGTTTACATGGCGGCGCTGGCGCAGACGGTTGCTGAGGGCGGTCCCGCTGCCGGCGGACTGCTGTTCTCATTGCTGGGGTTTGCGGGCCTGATCGGCAATCTCGCCGCGACCCGCATGGTGCGGCTTGCGGGCGTGAACCGCACGCTCGGGTTCTTTATACTGGTGATGATGGCCGGTGCGCTGATCTTTGCGCTCGGAACCGGCATCCTTGCACTGATGGCCGTGGGGGTCTTTGTGCTCGGGCTTGGCATCACCGCGGGCAATTCCATGCAACAGGCGCGGCTCGTCACCGCAGCACCTTTGCTCGCCAGCGCGACCGTCGCGCTCAACACATCGACCCTGTATGTTGGGCAGGCGCTGGGCTCGGGCGCGGCCGGGCTTCTTTACGAGCACGCATTCTATCGCGCCATCGGCTTTCTCGCCGTTGGATTCTTCGCCGCGGCCTTCCTGGCTTTCGTTCTGACAAGCCGCCGTCACGCTAGCTGAGGACGCCGACGATCGCGCCGATCGTGCAGGTCGCCAGCGTCCCCGAGACGATGGTCTTCGGTCCGAGCGCAATGATCTCCTCGCGCCGTTCCGGCGCCATCACCGTCAGTCCCGCAATCATGATGCCGAGCGATCCGAAATTGGCAAAGCCGCACAGCGCATAAACCATGATCACGCGCGAACGCTCGCTCAGCGCATCGGGCGGCAGCTTCGACAATTCGATATAGGCGATGAATTCGTTGAGCACGGTCTTGATGCCCATGAGTTCGCCGCCGCGCAGCGCCTCGTTCCAGGGCAGGCCCATCAGCCAGCAGACCGGCGCCATCACGACGCCCAGCATGCGCTGTAGAGTGAGCCGCGCGCCGGCGATATCCGGCAAAGCCGACAGCATCGCATTGGCGAGATGGACCAGCGCCACCAGCACGATCAGCATGGCGACGATGTTGAGGAGGAGGGCAAGCCCCTGGGAGGTGCCGTTGGCGATCGCTTCCATGGTCGAGGCTGCGACCGGCGGCGGGTCGGCATAGTCGCCGACGGTGCCGTCCGTCTCGGTCTCGGGCACCATCAATTCGCTGATCAGGATTGCCGCGGGCGCGCCAAGCACCGAGGCGATCAACAGATGCGCGGCAATGTCCGGCACCAGCGGACGCAGGATCGTGGCATAGAGCACCAGCACGGTGCCGGCGATCCCGGCCATGCCGCCAGTCATCACGATGAACAATTCGGCGCGCGTCAGCCGGGCCAGATACGGCCGAATGAAGAGCGGCGCCTCGACCATACCGACGAAGATATTCGCCGCCGTCGACAACCCGACCGCGCCGCCGACCCCAAGCGTGCGTTCCAGCGCCCATGAGAAAACGCGCACCAGCGGTGGCAAGATCCGCCAGTAGAACAGCAGCGTGGTCAGGACGCTCATGACGAGGACCAGCGGCAGGGCCTGGAAGGCGAGGATGAATTCGCCGCCAGGAAATTTCGGATCGAAGGGCAGCGGGCCGCCTCCGACATAGCCGAAAACGAAAGCGGTGCCGGCGCGAGTCGCTTCGGCGATGGCGTCGACCGCATTATTGGCTGCCGCAAAAGCCGCGCGGAGCGCTGGAAGTTTGAGCAGCAAGGCGGCGAGGATCGCGGTCAGCGCCATAGCCGCACCGGCGCGCCGCCAAGAGACCGCACGATGGCGCTCGCTGAGCGCAAACGCGATCGCCGGAATGGCGACGGCGCCTAGCAGCGACTGAAAGACTGGCATCACGATCCCCAAGCCCCGCTGCGATTGTCGGGGCAGGGGTTGTGCGATTCAAGCGCCGTGCCGTGGTCTGTTCTGGATCAGGCGCTCCGTAGCGCGCTTCGCCGGGGACGGGTCAGGAGCAGACCTTCACGGGCGGCCCAGGCGCGAAATTCCAGCGCCAGTTGCTCGGCTTCTTCCTCGGTCTTTATATCTTCGAGCCGGCGGCACAGAACAGATGCGGTCAAATTGCAGGATGCGGTCGCATGCCGGCGCACGAGCGCCGCGGCATCGACAGAGCTTGCGACGGGATCGCCATCGCGCAGATAGACCGGCGGACGAATTGCGAACGCGGACATCGCTTCGCTCCATGCATCGCTATGGCCGGAGAACGCAATCGGCAGAGAACCGGTTCCTTCACGGAACCATGAGCGGCGTAACGCGGGCGTGATCACTCGGCGGCATCGGCTGGCAGAACCCCAAGATGCGGCCCGGTCACGACGAGGGGGCCTTCCTCGATCCGATTGCGGCCCTTTTGCTTGGCCCGATAAAGCGCAGCATCGGCAATCGCATAAAGAACATCGAAGTCGTGGCCGGCCTGTGCGGTTGAGGAAATTCCGACGCTGACCGTCGCGGCGACCGGGAGGCCGGATACGTCGGACGCGGCGGCCTCGAAATTTTTTCGGATCCGGTCGGCGACTGCGGCTGCAGCTTCAGGGCTGACGTCGGGCAGGAGCGCCACGAATTCCTCCCCGCCGATCCGGCCAAGGAGATCGAGCGGCCGCAGCGATTGCGCAGCCGACTGCGTGAAAAGCGTCAGCACAGCGTCGCCTGTGCGATGGCCGAACCGGTCGTTGATGGTCTTGAACCGGTCGAGATCGAACAGAAGCAGGGTCAGCGGCCGGCCGTCGCGCCGTGAGCGGCCGAGCTGCCGCTCGGCCCGCTCGCTGAACCCGCGGCGGTTGGGAATCCCGGTCAGGGGATCGATGGCGGCGGCGTAGCGCTGGCGCTGCTCCGCGCGCTCCTTGGTCAGCGCCATCAGGAGAAAGGCCAGCGCAAAGGCATAGAGCAGCGGCGCGAAAATCAGGAGGGACGAGCTTTGCGTACCGACCGAAGGCGACGTGAGCGGGAACGGCAGCGTCATCAGGTACGGCGCGCGGACCGGGAAGATGGCGACATGGACGGCGGCAATCGCCATGACCGGCCAGCGCGAGAGCAATCCGTCGCGACGCCGGCGCCACAACTCATAGATGAAGGCGCAGGTATAGGCGCCGACCAGCAGCGAGGCGAGCGCCACCCGCGCGGGCACCGATTGCATGAAAGCATCGATCTGGCAGGCTGCGACCCAGACCACGGCGCCTGCGCCAATCAGGGGCAGGAGCGGACGGCGGCCCTCGAAGACCCTTGCCCCGGTCCACATCAGGGCATAGCCCAGAAGCATGACCGCATTGGCGGCCTGGACCGACCAGACATCCGCAACGATCCCGCGCGCCCCAAACAGCGCGGTAGCTGGCGCAAACAGAAGGAAACCGGCGCCCCACCATGCCAGCGCCGTAGTGTCGCGCGACTGCAGCCAGCCGAACAGCAGCAATAGGCCGCCCAGGCCCATGCTGACGACGGTGACCGCAAACAGGGTGGTGATGTCGAGTGTCACGACGGCTGAGTAACCATATTCAGCGACGCAAATCCGTGCGGCCGGTAGCCTTGGTGATCCGGCGGTGATCGTAAAATAGGCCCGCTGGCCTATCTCCCACTAGCCGCGGCCCTCGAACGGCATCTTGGTCGCCTTAATGGTCATGAACAGCACGTTCGACTCCAGCGACAGGCTCGCCATATAGGCCACGGCACGGCCGACATCCTCGACCGCCATGCGGTCTTCCGCACGCACCGAACCGTCCGGCTGCATCATCCCCTGCGTCATGCGCTCGGTCAGCGGTGAAACGGCATTGCCAATGTCGATCTGGCCGCAGGCGATGTCATAGGCGCGCCCGTCGAGCGCGGTCGATTTGGTCAAGCCCGTGACCGCGTGCTTGGTCGCGGTATAGGCCACGGTCAGCGGCCGCGGCGTGTGCGCCGAGATCGAACCATTGTTGATAATGCGGCCGCCGCGCGGCGTCTGGCTTTTCATGATCTTGAACGCCTCCTGCGTGCACAGGAAAGGCCCGGTCAGGTTGGTCGCGACCACGTCCTGCCATTTCTCCAGGGTCAGGTCTTCCAGCGGCATCGCCGGGGCGCCGATCCCGGCATTGTTGAACAGGAGGTCGAGCCGGCCAAAGGTCTCTTTCACCTTGGCGAACAGGGCCTTGATCTGGACTGGATCGGACAGGTCGGTCGGCACCGCGAGCGTCTTGCGGCCCATGGCCTGACCCTCCCTGGCGACCTCCTCGAGCGGCTCCTTGCGGCGGCCGGCAAGCGCCATGTCGAATCCGTCCTTCATCAGGGCGATGGCGCTGGCGCGCCCGATCCCAGATCCCGCACCCGTCACCAGCGCAACCTTGGCTGCCATGCCTTACTCCTGTTTCTGATCCGAGTTTGCTCCTGACGCGCAACGGTCACGAGCGGCCGGCATCCTACGGATTGAGCGCGCCTCCGCAATGCCTGCTTTGGCGCGGTGGATGGCGAAATCAGCCGGCGAGTGCTGCGGCAGCATCCCGCGCAATGCTGCGATGGGCGGCGGGCATCGCGAGGCGGGCGGCAATCAGGTTCGGTGAGCCGGGCCGTCCGAAGCGGTAGCCCTGCATCGAATGGACACCCGCCGCGCGCAGGAACAATTGCTGTTCTGCGGTTTCGACACCTTCAGCCGTGACTTTCATGCCAAGTCCCCGGCCGAGGCCGACAATCGCATGTACAATCGCTGCGGCATCGGGCGAGCGCTCGATCGAGCGTACGAAGCTCTTGTCGATCTTGAGCTTGTCGAACGGGAAGCGGCGCAGATAGGCGAGGGAGGAATAGCCAGTGCCGAAATCGTCGAGCGCGAGACGCAAACCGAGCGCCTTCAGCCGGTGCATCGCCACCTCGGCACTTTCGACATTGCCGAGCAGCGTGCTTTCGGTCAGTTCGATCTCGAGGCAGCTCGGATCGAACTCGGTTTCGGCGAGGATGCGCTCGACTGTTTCGACGAAATCGGGCCTTCGGAATTGCAGCGGCGAGACGTTTACAGACACGGTTATACCGGGCCAAGACTTTCCTTCCGAACACGCGCGCCGCATGACCCATTCCCCGAGCCCGATGATCAGGCCGGAATGTTCTGCGATCGTAATAAAACGCGAAGGTTCGATGTCGCCGCGTGCCGGGTGAGACCAGCGCGACAATGCTTCGACCGCAACAATCGTGTCGCCGCTGGCGTTGACGATCGGCTGATAAACGAGCCGAAGCTGGTCGTCGGCGATGGCGTCGCGCAGGTCGCGCTCAAGCAGCTTGCGCTCCGAAAGATCGGCGTCCATTGCCGCATCGTAAATACAGGCGCGGTTTCGTCCCTCGTTCTTGGCGCGATAGAGCGCCATGTCCGCATAACGCATCACGTCGGCGGCCTCGACCTCCGACTTCTGGTCGATGGTTGCGATGCCGATGCTGGCGCCGATCAGGATATTGTGGCCGCCGATGGTGTATGGCGCACAAATCGACTGAATGATCCTTTCGGCGGTTCGCTGGAGCATGGCCGCGTCGGCGCCGCCCGTCATGATGACCGCGAACTCATCGCCGCCGAGCCGGCTGACGAGGTCTTGCGGTCGCAATAGGCCTGACAGGCGCGCAGTCACGTTGCGGATCAATTCGTCGCCGACCGGATGACCGAGGGTGTCGTTGACATCCTTGAAATGGTCCAGGTCGATATAAAAAACCGCAGCCGATGGGGAACCCTTTTGCACCTCGGCGATCACCTGTTCGAGGCGCTCTCCGAAATAATTGCGGTTCGGGAGGCCGCAAAGCGGATCGTGCAGCGCAAGGTAACGCAGCCGTTGTTCGCCCTGCGCAATCGCTGCCGCGGTTCTGCGCATATAGCCGTAGATCAGCGCAGCGAGCAGTGCGAAGCCGGCGAATGCCACTGCGATGAACGGGACGACGCTTGTTATGATCTCGGAGCCAGGACGTTTGGGCGTCCAGGTGAGGCTCATGATCGTATGCCCGCCGCTGTCGTTGAGGTCATGGCTATATTGTCCGGGCGGAGCCAGTTCCTTCTCGGTGAGGCGTAGGCCGGTCAGCTGAAGCCTGCCTGCAATCTCGGCCAGCAGGCTTTCGTCGACAAACTTCACGGCCATGACGAGCGGCCCGTTCGCGCGCGCATCCGGTCCAGCAACCTGCTCGGTCGGCGCAACCAGCGTTGCGGCAACCGCGGCCGGGCGGCCGAGGAAGCGCTGGATCAGTGTGACCCGCGTCGGATGGCCGGTGTCGGTGGAGCGGCGCGGCTCTGAAATACGAATTGCGCCCTTCGGCTCGTCACCGGACCGGCCGCGGACATAGTCGATTGTCGGAGCGAGTTCAGGAACGATGGAATTGAGCCAGCGCGGATCGATGCTGTCGCGACCGAGCAAGGCATAGATGAGGGTGTCCGAGCCGTCGGAAACCAGGACGAAATCGTGGTCGAAATGCTGCTTGAGCCAAAGACCGACGCGGTTATGGACCCAGTCGCGGTCGAACCGGTCGCGAATGCGCCGCGCGGCTTCTTCATTGCCGGTAACGCTCTCCAGCTCTCGCAACAGCTGCTCGCCGTGATTGGCGATGGCGCGCGATAAGAGCCGCTTTTCGTGTTCGAGAGAGACTTCGTCGGCGCGTTTCGCCGATGTGAAGACGGCCACGACGACAGACAGGATTGCGACGGCGACGATGACGCTGATCGGCAGGACGATGCTCAGCCGGGCGCGATCCCAGCTGGCTTGCGCGCCGTTTTCGGCCAAACGCGCATTCGACTCAGCCACCGCCATTGTTCCCTAACTGCTGGATTTTCTGGCAGAAAAACTATGTGACAAAACTTGCCAATGGCTTGCGTTAATCTCGCAAGGTCGGTGGCATCGGCCGGCCGTTTCACAGCCATTGGTTAACGCCGCGTCAAATCCCGCGGTCAGGCGTTGCCGGCATAGGGCGGACGCGGGATTGCGTTATGCGCAGCACGCAGGGCCGCGGACCATCGTTCTCGCAAATCGTGAAAATATGGTTCACCCGGTTCGATCCGGTATGATAGTTCCGCATCGCACGCGTCGCGCCGTGCCACGAGGACATCGATCGGCATACCGACGCCGAGATTGGAACGCATGGTCGAGTCCATCGAGATCAGGCCGATTTTCAGCGCATCGTAGAGATCGACGCCATAGGTTATGGCGCGATCGAGTACCGGCTTGCCGTATTTGTGCTCGCCGATCTGCAAATACGGCGTGTCGGTGGTGCATTCGATAAAATTGCCGGCCGAATAGATCATGAAAAGGCGCATGCGCTCGCCCTTGATCTGTCCACCGAACAAGAAGGAGACGTCAAACTTCACGTCGGCGGCGGCGAGGGCTGCGGATTCCTCGTCGTGAATGGCCCGCACCACGCGTCCGATCCGCTGCGCCGCCTGAAACATCGTGGGCGCATTCATCAGCGTTTCGACTTCGCCTGTCTCCTTGTTACCCACCCCCTCCATCATTGTGGAGACCACCGATTGGCTCATCGACAGATTACCGGACGAGGCGATGGCCATAATGCGTTCGCCGGGCTGTTTGAAGACATGCAGCTTGCGGAAAGTCGACACGTTGTCGAGCCCGGCATTGGTGCGGGTGTCGGCGATCATCACGAGGCCTTCTCGCACCAGAATTCCGCAGCAATAGGTCATCTCATTCCCGACTTTCATGTGGTTATGCGCAGGGCGCGGCAGCGCATTATCTCCATTGCCGACATTTGCGACTGGGGCAAGTCGGTCCGAAGGAAACGTCGGCTAACGGCCCGTGAGCGGGGCCATTGGCCGACCCGCGCTTCACTCCTGCCGCTGGATAAGACCCTGCTGGACCCGGATCCGCACATCCAGACCCTCGCCATCGCCGCCGATCCGCGAGCCGCGTACCGGGGCGGCGCCCAGATAGTCGAGGCCAACCGCAACCCGCAAGTAGGCGTCGGTTGGACACATCCCGTTGGTCGCGTCGAAACCGACCCACCCGAGGCCCTCGACATAGGCTTCTGCCCAAGCATGACCGGCCTGCTGCTCGTTCATCCCGTCGGCTCGATGAAAATACCCCGAAACGTAACGCGCGGGGATGCCGAGACTACGGGCGGCGGCGATGAAAATGTGGCTTATGTCCTGGCAGACCCCGCGCTTGAGCGCAAAGGCTTCGGCGGCGGTGGTGTGAACGTGCGTCGGATCGGTATCGAACGTGATGGTTTGCGGTAGCGTATCGAGCAGCGCGTGCAAAATCGGCAGCGGCTCCGGCGCAACGCCGGTTGCGATATCCCGGGCGAAGGTCTGCAGTTCATCGCTTGGCTGCGTCAGCGGCGTCTCTCGCAGGAACAGCGAGGGGGGGAAGGGCTCGACGGTGCCCTTGACGACGCCGTTGGTATCCTCGATTTCCGCCTCGCCCTCGACATGAACCACGAGCTGACTGAGCGGCCCCTCCGCCGTCAGCGTGTGAGTGATATTTCCAAAGGCGTCGACGTGGTGGCTCAAGGGGCAATCGGCCGAAACGTCGATGCGCCACCCGATCAGATACTGGCTTTGGGTATTGCGTGGGGTCAGCCGCAATGTCTGGATCACCCCGGTCACCGGCCAGGAATAATGGTAGGTCGTATCGTGCCAAATCCGCAGACGCATGGGCGAGCGGGATGCTGAAGGTTGTGCGGCGCAAAGGCAAGTGCTGCGGCCGGTTCGGGACGGAAAATTACGCCAGATATTGCTGGGTGATGGTGGCGCCGATGCGATTGTTGTCGGCGATGAATTCCTGAATGAATTCGTGCAAACCGCTCTGGAATATGTCCTCCATTTTCGCATTTTGCAGCCGGGTCCGCACGCCCCGTGCGAGCCGCTGGGCCGGACCTTGCCGGCCATAGGAGATCGCGATGGCGTCGAGATAGCGGACCAGGTTCTCGTAACAGCTCGACAGTGATCGGGGCATTTCGTCCCGCAGGATCAGGAGATCAGCCACCAGCCAGGGTTTTACATTGTCGCGATAAACCCAGTGATATGCGGTCAGCGCCGAAACCGAGCGCAGGATCGCCGCCCACTGGAAATAATCGAGCGGCCCACCGACATGCTCATGGACGGGAAGCAGCATATGATACTTGACGTCGAGAATCCGCGCGGTGTTGTCGGCGCGCTCCTGATAGAGCCCAAGCCGTGAAAACCAATAGGCGTCGTTGCGCAGCATGGTCCGGTAGGCAGAGCCGTCGAAGCGCAGCGAGCATTCCTGTACCCAGCGCAGGAAGCGCGACAATTCCTCCCGTGAAGTCGGGCCGTTGCCGTAGCGCTTGAGTTCCAGCCACGTGCCGTTGATTGCGTCCCACATTTCCATGGTGAGCGCGGTGCGCACGGCGCGTGCGTTGGTGCGCGCGACCTCGAAACAGGAACGGATCGAGGAGGGGTTGGCGGTGGAGAAGGCAAGAAAATCAGTGACGTTTTCTTCGTTGGCCTCGCTGTAAATTTCGAAGAAGGCGTGGGCACAGCCTGCGGTCGCGACCGCCGATTCCCATTCGTTACTCTCGCCGACGTAACCGATCGGAAGCGAAGTCAGTCGCTGCGTCGCTTCGAGGATGCGCGCAAGATATTCGGCGCGCTCGACGTAGCGCGACAGCCAGTAGAGATTGTCCGCGGTTCTCGAAAGCATTAGCCGTCCAGCACCCAGGTATCCTTCGTGCCGCCGCCCTGGCTGGAATTGACCACGAGCGAGCCGGCCTTCATCGCAACCCGCGTCAGTCCCCCTGGCACGATGCGGATTTTATCGCGTCCGGTGAGGACGAACGGACGCAGATCGACATGGCGCGGCGCAACCCCTGAATCCACGCAGGTCGGACAGGTGGAGAGCGCCAGCGTCGGCTGCGCGATGAAATTCTTGGGATGAGTCTTCAGCTTGGCGCGGAACGCGTCGATGCTGGCTTTGTCGGCTGCCGGGCCGATCAGCATGCCATAGCCGCCCGAGCCGTGCACCTCCTTGACCACCAGTTGTTCGATATTGTCGAGGACGTAGGACAGGTGCTCTTCCTCGCGGCAGCGCCAAGTCGGAACATTCTTCAGGATCGGTTCCTCACCAAGGAAGAATTTCACGATGTCGGGCATGTAACTGTAGACGGCCTTGTCATCGGCGACACCGGTGCCGACCGCATTGGCAAGCGTCACATTGCCGGCCTGATAGGCCGCCATCAGGCCAGGTACGCCGAGAGCGGAATCGGGCCGGAAGGCGAGCGGATCGAGAAAGTCGTCGTCGATCCGCCGGTAAATGACATCGACGCGCTTCGGCCCCTGGGTCGTGCGCATATAGACGACTTCGCCCTTCACGAACAGATCGCGGCCTTCGACAAGTTCGACCCCCAGCTTGTCGGCTAGGAACGAATGTTCGTAATAGGCCGAATTGTAGATGCCGGGAGTCATCAGCACGACGGTCGGCTCCGCAGCGGAGCCGATTGGCGCGACTGACCGGAGCGTCTCCAGCAATTCGTCCGGGTAATTGTCGACCGGGGCGACCCGATGGCGCGAGAATAATTCAGGAAACAGCCGCAGCATGATTTCCCGATTTTCCAGCATATAGGACACGCCGGAGGGGGTGCGGGCATTGTCCTCCAGCACGTAGAAGGTGTCCGCGTCCACCCGAACAATGTCGATCCCGGCGATATGCACGTAGATGTCGTGCGGCACCTTCTGGCCGTTCATTTCCGGCCGGAATACCGGATTCTGGAAAACAAGGTCTTCGGGGACCACGCCGGCGCGCAGGATTTCGCGGCGGCCGTAGATATCCTTGATATAGGCGTTGATGGCCTTGACCCGCTGTTCGAGGCCGCGCTTGAGCTTTCGCCATTCCTCGCCAGAGAGGATGCGGGGAATGACGTCGAAGGGGATCAGTCGCTCGGTCGCGTCGGCCTCGCCATACACGGCAAAGGTGATGCCGATCCGGCGAAAAAGGACCTCAGCCTCCCGCCGTCTGAAATCGAGCACATCCGGGCGGATTTCCGAAAGCCATGCCGACAACTGGGAGTAAGCGGGCCTGATCTGGCCGTTAACCCCGTTCATTTCGTCAAACGCGACCGGCATGTCCCCCAAAGGTCCTCCCAGCCTTCTACAATTAGCAAGCTTCGCGCCAGTTCCGACGAAAGGGAAGGGGGTATAGGATCGCATCCCTGCTCAGGGATTGAGCGTCGCGGCGGCAGGACTGATGCGTTTTCGGTCAATGCCTTGAGCCGGCCGGGGCCCCAAGGTACCAAAGCCGTCGGGGAGGATCGAAAGCCGATGAACGATGCGGGTAGCGACACGCCGGTGACGGCAGCCATTCTGGTGATCGGCGACGAGATCCTGTCGGGCCGGACCAAGGACAAGAATATTGGCTATATCGCCGAGTACCTGACCGCAATCGGGGTCGACCTGCGGGAGGTGCGCGTTGTGGCCGATGTGGAAGACGACATCGTCGCCGCCCTCAATGCGCTGCGTAACCGCTATTCATATGTGTTCACGACAGGCGGGATCGGCCCGACCCATGACGACATCACGGCCGATTGCGTGGCGAAGGCGTTCGGCGTTCCGATCGATTACGACCCGCGCGCGGTCGCGCTCCTGAAGCAGCGTTTCCAAGGACCGGACCTCAACGAGGCGCGCATGCGCATGACCCGTATCCCGCATGGCGCCGATCTCGTCACCAACAAGGTGTCGCTCGCGCCGGGTTTCTGGATCGGCAACGTGATCGTGATGGCAGGCGTGCCCTCGATCATGCAGGCGATGCTGGACGAGGTCGGGCCAAAGCTGAAAACCGGCAAGCGGATGCTGTCGGAATCCGTGCGTGCCGACGCCCGTGAGGGCGACATCGGTACCGAACTCGGCGAGCTTGCCAAGGCGCATCCGGACGCAAGTTTCGGCAGTTATCCCTTCTTCGATGACAAGTCCGGTCCGAATACCAATGTCGTCATTCGATCGCGCGATCCGGAGGCATTGGCGGCAGCGACTGCGGCCGTTCACGATATGCTGCAGAGGGTGAAAGCTAAGCTGAAGGCGTCCTGATATTCCCGCGCCGAATACTCAAGCGGTGTCCCACCATTTGCCATAGGGCTAGCGTTGCGCCCTGGAATGAAGGTCCGGTCTTACGGCGGCGTCAGGGCAAATTCGAATACATATGATGTGCCTTGGCCCGGTTCGGCCGATAACGTGCAGGTTGCGCCGATCTACCGTGCCAGGTCGCGAACCAGTCGTGTGCCGACCCCCTGACGCGGATTGCTGGCATCCTGGCCGCGGCCGTTGTCGCTGATTGCGAGCCTTGCAACCCCGCTGGTTACGCCGAACTGCACGTCGATGCGGCCCGGAGTGTCGGCAGCGAACGCGTATTTGATGGCGTTGGTGATCAGTTCATTCACGATCAGACCGAGGGGCACCGCCTGATCGACATGAATGACGGCCTGTTCCAGGTGACGGTCAATAACAATGCCGGTTTCCGTCAGCATCGATTGCTGTAGCTGTTCACAGATTTCGCCGAGATAGACCTGTGCATCGACCTCGGTAATGTTGTCCGCGCGATAGAGCTGCTGATGAAGTTGCGCAAGGGTCGCAACGCGGTCGATCGCACGCGCGAAATCTTCCTTTGCCTGCGGGTCGGTTTGCCGCGCTCCTTTGAGGCGCAATAGTCCGACGACCATCGCGAGGTGGTTCTTCACCCGATGACTGAGCTCATGCAGCAACAGGGTCTGCCGCCTCAGCGCCTGGTCCCGCTCCTCCTGAATGCGCCTTTGTTCGGTCACGTCCAGACAGGCTCCGAGCATGAAGGCGGGGCTGCCGTCCGCGTTCCTGATCACGGCGCTCCGGTCGTAGATCCAGCGGATGGTATCGCCTACGACCGCGCGAAACTGGTAGTCCGCATCCTGCCCGGTCTCGATACAATTGCTTACTGCCCGCCATGCCATTTCCCGGTCGTCGGGATGAATGAGCGCCAGGAATTCTTGGGCCGTGCGAGGGGCCCGCTCCGGAGGCAATCCGTACACATCGCACAAAGCGGCATCCCACTCGACCAGGTCCTGCGCGATGTTCCAACACCACGTGCCTGCCCGCGAGGCCTTGAGCGCCGCGATCAATCGTTGCCGCTCCGAATGGGCGAAATCGAATGTTTCGAGTGGGGGGAGATGGGGCGTCCGCATTCATTATTCTTCGCCCTAAACTCAACGGCCCGGAGGAAAAGGAAGACGGACCGGCGCGTTTGCTGTCGCACTACACCCACGCAGCAATTGCCCAAAAATTAAGCGCCAGTGGCGTGATGGGTTCCAGTAAGTGCCGGCCTTTGCCCTCAGCGCGAAACCGCTTTTTGTTTCCAAGCCGTCGATAAAGGCGAGGTCACGTCTTCATACGGCCTTGTGATTCCTGTGCGCGGCTCTCGCAGGCTAAGTCCTTCGGCATGAGTGTTTATTGGCTGCGATTATGGGCCGCTCTGGCGCTTTTGGTGATTTGCCCGTCTGTTGGGTCTGCGGATGTATGGGCGACCCTGAAAGAGCCGGGTGTCATCGCGTTGATCCGGCACGCCGATGCCCCGGGCGTCGGCGACCCCAAAGGCTGGCGGCTCGACGATTGCAGCACGCAGCGAAACTTGAGTGAACGCGGACGGCGCGAGGCGCGGGCCCTCGGCGAGGCGTTTCGTGCGAACGGCATCGTGGCGGCGAAGGTCATTGCCTCGCAATGGTGCCGTGCGGTCGATACCGCAACGCTGATGCAGATCGGGCCGGTGGAGCAATCGGCGGCATTCAACAATGCGTATGTCCTGTTCGACAAACGCGCCGAACTGACGCGTGCAGCGCGCGGCGTTTTGTCGGCCTGGAGCGGCGAGGGGCTCCTTGTGGTGGTGAGCCATGGCGACAATATCGAGCTTCTCACCGGCGTCATGCCCGCGCAGGGCGAGATAGTCGCGGTGCGGGGTGTGGCGGGCGATCCCGGTCGGTTGGTCGTAATAGGCCGGATCAGAGGCGCCGGTGCCGGGGTGAATTCCGGGAGCATGGTCGCGACGGGAGGATGACTATGAAGCAGCAGACCTATCCGCGCCGTCGCATCATCGGGATCGGCGCGGGCGCGCTTGCGACGCTTGCGTTGCCGCAGCTTGCACGCGGACAGCAATTGCCGCTGACGCCGCAATGCGATGCCGATGCGAAGGTGACCCCGCCGCAGACCGAGGGCCCGTTCTTCAAGCCGCGTTCGCCCTTGCGGTCCGATCTGCGCGCAGAACTGAAGGGGAGCCCAGTGCTCCTGACCGGCTTCGTGCTGACGCGGGATTGCCGCCCGATCGCCAATGTGCTGGTCGACCTTTGGCATGCCGACGCCGATGGCGATTACGACAATCGCGGCTTCCGCGGCCGCGGGCACCAATTCACCGACGCGCAGGGGCGCTACCGCTTCCAGACCATCAGGCCGGCCCGCTATACCGGCCGCACCGCGCATTATCACGTCAAGGTGCAGGCCGCGAACGGGCCGGTGCTCACCACCCAGCTCTATTTCCCCGGCGAGCCGGGCAATCGCCGCGACCGGCTCTACCGGCCCGAACTGGAGATGCAGTTCAGCGGCGCTTCCGACGCGCGCTTTGACTTCGTGCTGGACCGGAGCTGACGGCTTTTCCACGCCGACGCGACCGCGGGAAAACCCCGATTTTTCTGTGGATCGGGCGCGACCGGCGTTGGCAGCACCGGCCCGGCGGGGCATGGCCAATGCATTGCCGGGAGATCGCAGATGATGATGGCCGAAGCCAACCCCTCAGCACCGAAGCATTTTCCGGTGTCCTGGGACCAGTTTCACCGCGACGCCCGCGCGCTCGCGTGGCGGCTGGCCGCAGCGGGTCCGTTCAGCGCGATCATCTGCGTGACTCGCGGTGGCCTCGTGCCTGCAGCGATCGTGGCGCGCGAACTCAATGTACGGATGATCGAGACGGTCTGCGTCGAGAGTTATGCTGGCTCCGGCGTAGGCCGGCAGGGTGAATTGCGGGTGCTGAAGGGTATCTCCGACGCCGTCACCGCCGGCACCCATGGCGGCGGGCAGGGTGTGCTGATCGTCGACGACCTGGTCGATACCGGCAAGACCGCGCGCGTCGTGCGCGATCTCGTTCCGAAGGCCCATTTCGCCACGGTCTATGCCAAGCCCATGGGACGGCCGCTGGTCGACACCTTCATCACCGAGGTGTCGCAGGACACCTGGATTTTCTTTCCGTGGGATACGGGCCTCGCATTCCAGCCGCCGATCCGCGAAGGCGGGTGAGCGGCTTGCGGCGCAGCAGCCGCTGCGCCATGGTGCGCACCGTTTCGGGCGCGGCAAGCGGACGTGGCGGAATGGTAGACGCAACGGACTTAAAATCCGTTGAGGGTAACCTCGTGAGGGTTCGAGTCCCTCCGTCCGCACCAGTCCCGGCCTGTGTGCTTCCGCCTGTGTCGCTTCCGTGTGTGCCGATTCCGTTCGCCAATGCCTGTCCGCAAGTTGGCATCCGGCTTTTGCCACGATTGACCGCTAGCGCTGCTGCCATGTTAGCCTCCGGGGAAACACCTCAGCTCATCCGCCATCTCGGTCTTGCTGCGATCGTGTGCGGTGCCGCCGTCCTGACCGGCTGCGCCGGTCACGACTTCGAGGCGACCGCGAGCCGTCCCGGCAAGTTTCAGTATTATAGCTGCGACCAGCTCGACAGACGCGGCGGCGAACTGCTCAAGCGCGAGCGGGAGTTGACCGCGCTGATCGACAAGGCGCGGCAGGGACCGGGCGGCGAAATCGCGATCGCGCTTGCGTACCAGAATGAATATAACACAGTGAAAGGTGACTTGATCGCCATCGAGCAGACGGGCACACAACGCAACTGCACGCTGAAATTTCGCACCGTCAGCGAGCGGGCGGTGCGCTGAGCGGATGCCCGCGGGATCCAAGCCGACATAAGGATGGAACTTTTTTCGCCCGCAGCGATTGTCGCGGTCGGATCAGGCGCGTTGTCATTCTGCCTGATGCCACATCGCACAATCCGAAGGAGCGGCCATGAGCCTGTTGATCGGCGTTCTGATCACATTTCTAGTAGTCATTCTGGTATTGTATCTTGTCAACATGCTGCCGATCGACGGCCGCGCCAAACAGATCGTGCGCATTATCGTCATCATCATCGGCGTGCTGTCGCTGCTTCGCTATCTCGCCGTTTTCTGACAGAACGTCTTCGTATTCCATCACAGCCTGACACGACGCAGCCGCAGCGCATTGCCAACCACGCTCACCGACGACAGCGCCATCGCAGCTGCCGCCACCACCGGCGACAGCAGAATGCCGAATACCGGATAGAGCACCCCCGCCGCGACCGGTACGCCGGCCGCATTGTAGACGAAGGCGAAAAACAGGTTCTGCCGGATGTTGCGCATGGCCGCTTCGGAGAGGCGGCGGGCCCGCACGATTCCGGTCAGGTCGCCCTTGAGCAGGGTGATGCCGGCGCTTTCCATTGCGACATCGGTGCCGGTGCCCATGGCGATGCCGACATCGGCCGCAGCGAGCGCGGGCGCGTCGTTGACGCCATCGCCGGCCATCGCCACCACGCGGCCCTGCGCGCGCAGCTTCTCGACGACAGCAGCCTTGCCGTCCGGCAATATCTCGGCCTCGACATCGGCGATGCCGAGCGACTTTGCGACGGCCTGAGCGGTGGTGCGGTTGTCGCCGGTCAGCATGACCACGCGGATGTTGTCGGCACGCAGCGCGTCCAGCGCGGCACGCGTGTTCGACTTGATTGGGTCGGAGATGGCCAGCATACCGCCGGTTTTGCCGTCGATGGCGACGAAGACCACGGTTGCGCCGTCAGCGCGCAGAGTTTCGGCCTGCGCCTGGAGGCTTCCGGTCTCGACACCAAGCTCCGACAGATAGGCCGCTTGTCCGATCGCAACGCGCGTACCGTCGACATGGCCGATGGCACCCTTGCCGGTCGGTGAATCGAAGTCTTGCACCGGCGAAAGCGCAAGCCCCCGGTCCCTTGCGGCGGACACGATGGCATGTGCCAGCGGATGTTCGCTGGCGGCTTCCACGCTTGCGGCAAGGCGCAGCATTTCGTTCTCGTCGAAGCCGGTAGCGGCAACCATGCCGGTGACCGCCGGGCGGCCTTCGGTCAGGGTGCCGGTCTTGTCGATCACCAGGGTATCGACCGTTTCCATCCGCTCCAGCGCCTGCGCATCCTTGATCAGAACGCCAGCCTGCGCGCCGCGTCCGACGCCGACCATGATTGACATCGGCGTCGCAAGTCCGAGCGCGCAGGGACAGGCGATGATCAGCACCGACACCGCGGCAACAAGGCCGAAGGCGAGGCGCGGCTCCGGCCCGAAGATCGACCACGCCGCGAAGGCCGCAAGCGCGACAGCGATCACTGCAGGAACGAACCATCCGGATACGCGATCTGCTAGGCGCTGGATCGGCGCGCGCGAGCGCTGCGCCTGTGCCACCATCTGCACGATCTGAGCAAGCAGGGTGTCGCGCCCGATCCGCTCCGCCCGCATCACGAAGGCGCCGCTGCGGTTGATTGTGCCGGCGATGACCTTGGCGCTTTGCTCCTTGGTCACCGGCATCGACTCCCCGGTTACCATCGATTCATCGAGGGTCGACCGTCCTTCGATGACGACGCCGTCGACCGGCACCTTCTCGCCCGGCCGCACCCGCAACCGGTCGCCGACCGCGATCTCCTCCACGGGAATGTCGTGCTCGCTGCCGTCTTCATCCACGCGGCGCGCGGTCTTCGGCGCCAGATCGAGCAGCGCTTTGATGGCGCCCGACGTCGCCTCGCGCGCGCGCAATTCCAGCACCTGGCCGAGCAGCACCAGCACGGTGATGACGGCGGCCGCTTCGAAATACACTGCCACCGATCCGTCATGGCCGCGGAATGCATCCGGAAACAGCGAGGGCGCAAAGGTCGCGACGACGCTGTAGAGCCACGCCACCCCGGTGCCCATCGCGATCAGCGTGAACATGTTGAGATTGCGGGTGAGGAGCGATTGCCAGCCGCGCTCAAAAAACGGCCAGCCCGCCCAAAGGACGACCGGCGTGGCCAGCGCGAACTGGATCAAGTTCGACCATGGCTGCGGCACAAGGCCGTGCCCGCCGACCAGATGCGAGCCCATTTCCAGCGCGAAGACCGGTAGCGCGAGGACGAGACCGACCCAGAACCGCCGGCTCATGTCGGCGAGTTCCGGGTTGGGACCGCTGTCGGCCGTGACAAGGTCGGGCTCGAGCGCCATGCCGCAGATCGGGCAGGAGCCCGGACCGATCTGCCGGATTTCGGGATGCATCGGACACGTATAGACCGTGCCTTCCGGTACGGGCTCGGCTTCGCGCGCGCCCGGCGACAGATACTTGTCCGGATCGGCCATGAATTTGGTGCGGCAGCCGGCCGAGCAGAAATAATAGGTGCGTCCGTCATGATCGTGACGGTGCTTTGCGTTGTGCGGATCGACGCTCATGCCGCAGACCGGATCGAGCGCCATGTGACTTTCCTTGTCACTTCCCTTGCCGCCGGATGGCTTGTGCTCCTGCGCGCGCGGCGTGGTTTTGCCGTCGCAGCATCCGCCGGAATGGTGATGGTCGTGTCCGTCCTGCGCCATGATTGCGCTCTTGTAACCCATACCCCGTAGGGGTATATAAACGGCATGCACAAAGAAGCCAAGGCCCAGGTCACGAAAAGGCTGCAGCGGATCGAGGGACAGGTGCGCGGGCTCGCGCGCATGGTTGAGGAAGACCGCTATTGCATCGACATCGTGACCCAGATTTCCGCCGTGCGCGCCGCGCTCAGGCGGGTCGAGGAGGCGGTTCTGCGCGATCATGTCGCCCATTGCGTCGAGGGCGCGATCGCGTCCGGCAACCGCGCCGATCAACGCAAGAAGATTGCCGAATTGATGGACGTGCTGGGCCGGGCGGACCGGTGATCCGCACTCCGAAAAGTTATCCCCGCCGTCCGGCCGAGCCTACATTGTGCCGGTGTCTGCGGCGCTTCATGAGGCGTTTGCAGATGGTGGAGCGCCGGGAGGCGCCGGGCCCTGCGTTATTGGGCTCGCGCACTCCGAAAGCGGTCCCTCCGGGTAACCGGAACGGGCCGTGAGTGCGCGGCGAGCCAGCGCCATGGCTCGCCAAGGGTGCTTGCGCCGAGCACCCTGGCGCCTCCCGGCGCTCCATCTCCCGTTTGGGAGAAAGGAAAAAGGGAACCAAAGACGCACCCGCGTCTCAAAGAACAGGGACGGCGGAGCCTGCGCAGGTCCAGGTATTTTATTCCAAACGCTTGCGCGCCAGTGCAGCGCCGTCGCCGAGCGCCTTCAGCTTGGCTTCCGCAATAATGCGCTTCATCGGCGCCATGCCGCAATTGGTGCAGGCGATAATGCGCTCTTTCGGGACATATCGCGTCGTAGCTTCAATCGTGGCCGCAACGTCCTCCGGCGTCTCGACTGCATCGGTTGCGACATCGATCGCACCCACGAGCACGTCCTTGCCCTTGAGCAAGCCGAGAAGCGATAGCGGCACCTTGGAATTGCGGCACTCGACCGAGACCTGATCGATGCGGCTCGCGGCGAGCGCCGGAAAAATCTCCTCGTATTGCCGCCATTCCGCGCCCAGCGTGTTTTTCCAGTCGACATTGGCCTTGATGCCATAGCCGTAGCAGATGTGGACGGCGGTCTTGCAGGAAAGGCCTTCGATGGCGCGATGCAGCGCCGCGATGCCCCAGTCGGTGACCTCGCGCATGAAAACATTGAAGGCCGGTTCGTCGAACTGGATCACATCGACGCCATCGGCTTCGAGCGCCCGCGCCTCGGCATTGAGACAATCCGCGAAGGCGAATGCCATCGCTGCGCGGTCGCCGTAATGACGATCGGCGATGGTGTCGGCGATGGTCATCGGGCCGGGCAGGGTGAATTTCAGCTTCCGCGCGGTATGGGCGCGGGCGGTCTTTGCCTCCATCTCGTGTACGCGGCCCTTAAGCCGCAGCGGTGCCGTCACCACAGGCACCATCGCCTTGTAGCGGTCGTTGCGGATTCCCATCTCGACCTTGTTCGCGAAATCGATGCCCTCGATCCGCTCCAGGAAGCCGTGCACGAAATGCTGGCGTGCCTGTTCTCCGTCGGTGACGATGTCGATGCCGCTGTCCTCCTGCAGCTTCACGGCAAGGATCGTGGCGTCACGCTTACCCTCGTCGAGTGCGTCGCCGGAGAGGCGCCAGCCGGCCCATAGCTTTTCCGGTTCGGCGAGCCATGAGGGCTTCGGCAAACTGCCTGCAATCGTGGTTTCGAACATGGCGATCCCCGGCGTGTTGCCGGATCAGTCCGGCCGCCAATCGTATAGCCAGTCGTAGCGGGCGCGAAGCCGCTCGCCGCCCATCATCCGCATTGCGAGATTTCGGGCGAGCGCCGCCGTCCCCGCCATGTGATAGGTGCGGCTGTTGGCGCGGGCCTCCCGCTGCACCTTGCGGGCGCGGGGTTGGCGGATCGCCTCGTAGCGGCGCATGCCGTCCGCGAGATCGGAGCCGGGCGAGGCGAGACAGCGGGCGAGCACCGCTGCGTCCTCGATCGCCATTGCTGCGCCTTGCGCCAGAAATGGCAGCATCGGGTGCGCGGCGTCGCCGATCAGCGTCACCGGCCCGCGTCCCGGAAAGCCGCCATCGCCCCGGTCGAACAGTGCCCATTTGAGCCAGGTCTCGGGAGTTTCTATCAGATCGCGTGCGGCTTTCGCCCAGCGCGCGAAATGACGGAGCAATACCTCGCGTTCGCCAGGCGCCGACCATCCTTGCGCATTCCAGCGGTCGCGGACGATCGCAACCACATTGATCTGCCGGCCGGCGCGTACGGGATAATGGACGAGATGCGCATGCGGTCCGAGCCAGAGCCGCGTGACAGGCTTGCGCATGTCCTGCGGCACCGCTTCCGCAGGAATGAGCGCCCGCCACGCGGTGCGCTCGCGAAACTCCGGCTTCGATGCATCGCCGAGCCGGGCGCGCGTTGTGGACCACAAGCCGTCCGCCCCAATCAGGGCGGAGGCGCGATCCTCGGTGACGCCGCGGCTGTCGCGCAACTGCACGGTGATGCCGTTCGGATGGACGGCGAAATCGTCCAGCCGCGTGCCGAGCTTCAGGTCGATATCGGGCTGGTCGCTCGCCGCTTCGAGGAGAGCCGCCTGCAGATCGGCGCGATGCAGCATCCAGTAGGGCGCGCCGTAGCGGAATTCCATCGCCGCCCCGATTGACATATGCACGATTTCGGCGCCCGAGCGCGCGCTCCGGATCGAAAGCCCCGCGGGCACCATTGCGGTCTGGGCGAGGCGTTCGGCCAGTCCGAGCGATTGCAGGATACGCGTGGCGTTCGGCGAGAGCTGGAGCCCCGCGCCTGCCTCGGTGAGCTTCTCCGCCTGTTCGACGATGACGGCGCGAAAGCCGCGCTGCGCCAGCATGAGCGCCGCGGCCAGTCCGCCAATGCCGGCGCCTGCGATAAGGATCGTCCGCGAGGACGCCACGGCGCGCGGACCTTATGGTTTACGCAGCTTCGTGGGCCGTCCAAAGACAATCGGCCGGACGGGATTCCTGCGGTCCGAGTTGTGGATTGTAACGGTAGAGCGTCGAGCAATATTCGCAGATAATCTCGTTGTCGTCGCCCATGTCGCAGAAGATGTGCGGATGGTCGAAGGGCGGCCGTGCTCCGATGCACATGAATTCCTTCGACCCGACTTCGATGACCGGCACCCCGGCCTCGTTGTGGAAATGCGGAACGGCGTGATCGGCCATGGCGGCTTCAACCCTTGATTCTGCGCGGGATCCGAGCGTGCTGCGCCTGCACAATAGCGGCGCGGGCTGCTTTCGCAATGCCGCCGTTAGCCGACCGTGCAGGGATGACGCAACCTTTGGCTTTGCGGCGCATTCTTTTCGCGGGAGCCGCCTTGAAATGCCGCAAAGAGCTGCGACATGCTCTGCGAACTCCGTTTTTGGGACCACCCCGCCCATGCCGACCCCTCAACCCCCGGCCGGCCCGATGCACACAGGCTTGCTGCGCATGCGGCTTTTGATGATTGCGGCCGGCATCTGCGGCATTGCGGCGCTGATGCTGCTGCCGCGGGCGGTCGAATCGGCGTGGCTGCTGGTGTTTCAGGACGATCCGGTGGCGCTCGCCGACCGGCAGCTTGCACGCAGTTTCGACAGTGCGGCGGCGGCGCGCGAGATCGAGGCCGCATTGGCCGGCGACGATGCGGAACTGGCGCAGAGCTTCGTCGAGCTCGCCCGCGACCGTAACGTGCCGGTCGCACCCGAGTTGGTCGCGCGGGTCGATGCCGCGGTCAAAAAGACGTCGAGCGCAGCGAAGACCGCGGAGAAATTCGCTACGGGACTGATCTTTGGCGAACCCGACGACATGGTCAGCCTTGCCGGGACCGCGCTCGGCGACCTGTTCGTATTCGGCGACGTGCGCGACGCCGTGCGCGAGGGTTCGCGGTTCGCCAATGGGCAGGAGGTCGACACGCTGATTCTCGGGCTGTCGGCCGTTGGGATCGCAGTGACTGCTGGGACCTACGCGTCTATTGGTACGGCGGCACCCGCGCGTGCGGGCCTCTCGCTCGTCAAGGCTGCGCGCAAGACCGGCCGGATCTCGGCGCGCATGGCAGAATCGATCGGGCGCACGCTGCGGTCGGTGGTCGACGGTCCAGCGCTGAGACAAGCGATCGACGGGGCGTCGAAGACCAATCCGGCCGCTACCGTGCGCGCGGTGCGCGGCGCCGTGAAGCTCGATAAGGCCGACGATCTGTTGCGGCTGACGCGCAATGTCGGAGAGGTCCAGGCCAAGGCCGGGACGCGCGCGGCGCTCGACGGGTTGAAACTGTCGGACTCGCCGCGCGAGATGGCGCGAGTCGCAAAGCTCGCGCAGAAGGAGGGCGGACGGACCCGTGCGGTGCTGAAATTCCTCGGCCGTGGCGCCATCGCGCTAACGGCGCTGGCATTCGACCTCTCGCTCTGGATCTTGTGGGCGGCGCTGACACTGTTCGGCTTTGTCTCGTCGGCCAAGGGGGCAGTCGAGCGCGCGACCTGGCGAAGTCTGCAAAAGCGGAAGATCCGCCGTGCGAAAATGGAACTCGAGCGCCAGCGTCGCTTGGCAATCGCGGCTCCGCAGGGGTAGGGTCCGGCCGCATCCCTCCGGCCGGCACAATTATTCGACACCATGCCAAGCTTCAGACACGGCGACGTCGAGATCGCCTATCTCGACGAAGGTGAGGGCGACCCTATCGTCCTCATCCACGGCTTTGCCTCGAACCGCGAGGTGAACTGGCTCTATCCGGGCTGGGTCGCGACGCTGACCGCAGCAGGGCGGCGCGTGATCGCGCTCGACAATCGCGGCCATGGCCAGTCGACCAAGCTCTACGATCCCGGCGATTATCATACCGCCAAGATGGCGGAGGACGTCCGCGCATTGCTCGATCACCTGGCACTCAAACGTGCCGACAGTTTCGGCTATTCAATGGGGGCGCGGATCACTGCCTTTCTCGCCGCAGCGCACCCGGAGCGCGTGCGCACGATCGTACTCGGCGGTCTCGGCTACAAACTAATCGACGGCGTAGGCCTTCCGGAGTCAATCGCGACCGCGCTGGAAGCGCCGTCTCTCGCCGATGTGACCGATCCGATGGCGCGCACCTTCCGCGCCTTCGCCGACCAGACCAAATCCGATCGGCTGGCGCTCGCGGCCTGCATCCGCGGATCGCGGCAGGTCATGACGGTGGACGAGGTCTCGCGCATCGCGGCACCCGCGCTGGTCGCGGTTGGCACCAAGGATGATGTGGCGGGTCCGGCCGGCAAGCTTGCGGCGGTGATGCGCCATGCGCGCGCCCTCGACATTGAGGGCCGCGACCATATGCTGGCGGTCGGCGACAAGAGCTTCAAGAGCGCGGTTTTGCAATTTCTCGACGAGCGAGCGTAAGTGGCGCGATGACCAAACACGTAATGCCCGCACAGTCTGTTTTCGCCGGCGCCAAAGGCAATCGCCTGGTCGGCGACGTATTCGGCGCCTCCGGCCCGGCGGTCATGCTGCTGCATGGCGGCGGGCAGACCCGGCATGCCTGGCGGGCCACCGCGGCGCAGTTGGCACAGCGCGGCTGGACCGCCTATGCCATCGACCAGCGCGGCCACGGCGATTCCGAGTGGGTGCCCGACGGCGCCTATTCGTTCGCCGATTTTGCCGGCGACGTGAAGGCGCTGGCGGCACAATTGGCACAGCAGCATGGCGAGCATCCGGCTGCAATCGGCGCGTCGATGGGCGGTATTGCCGCGATGCTGGCGGAAGGCGAGACCTTCCGTGACGCGGGTGCGCATGTTTTGTCGTCGCTCGTGCTCGTCGACATTACTCCGCGCGTCGATTTCGAGGGCGTGGACAAGGTGCAGGGCTTCATGCGCGCCCATGCCAAGGAGGGCTTTGCCACCATCGAGGAGGCGGCGGACGCGGTTGCGCAATATCTGCCGCACCGGCCGCGGCCGAAAAGCACCGAGGGCCTGAAGAAAAATCTGCGGCTCGGCGAAGACGGCCGCTGGCGCTGGCATTGGGATCCGCGCTTCATGGACGGGCGCAAGCGCTTCGACCCCGATCGACGCAAGCTCGAAAGCGCCATGCTTGATGCTGCGCGCCACATCAAGGTTCCAGCGCTGCTGGTCCGCGGCGGCTCCTCCGAACTGGTTCAGGAAGAGCATGCGCGGGAATTTCTGCAACTCGTCCCGCACGCCGAATATGTCGATGTCGGCGGCGCCCGGCATATGGTGGCGGGGGATGCCAACGACCATTTCGCCGCCGCCGTGGTGAATTTCCTGAGCCGCATGCACACCCGAGCGTAATCCTCGGCCGACCGGCGAAATCCCAGCTTTACGAACGACATAGCGCCGCGGCGTAGAAACTTATTCTCCAAACAAGCAAAAACCATCCCCCGAATTTGGCAATAATCCGGGGTGGCGGAGATCATTTTCAACGTCTATGTGTTAGCTCCGTAATCCGAAGCGAGGCGTCATATGCCGCATTATCAGGTCAAGCCGGCCAATACGGTCGGCAAGGTCGATCCGGTCTGGTCGAAAATCCGCGAGGAAGCCGACGCGATCGTGCGCGCGGAGCCGGCGCTCGCGACCTTCATTTATTCGACCATCTTGCTTCATGACACCCTTGAAGCCGCGGTGGTGCATCGGGCATCCGAGCGGCTGGACCATCAGGACGTTTCGGGCGAGATGATCCGGCAGGCCTATGCCGATGCGCTTGCCGACGAGCCTTCGATCGGCGACGCGTTCCGCGCCGATATCGTGGCGACCATCGACCGCGACCCTGCGACCGAGCGGTTCATCGAGCCGGTTCTCTATTACAAGGGTTTTCATGCCATCGTCACGCATCGGCTGGCGCACTGGCTCTATCGCCAGGGCCGTCGTGACCTGGCGCTCTATCTTCAGAGCCGGTCCTCGGCGGTGTTTCAATGCGACATTCATCCCAACGCGCCGATCGGCCGCGGCATTTTCCTCGATCATGCTACCGGGCTCGTGGTTGGCGAAACCGCAGTGATCGAGGACGACGTGTCGATGCTGCATGGTGTGACGCTGGGCGGCACCGGCAAGGAGGATGGCGACCGGCATCCGAAGATTCGCCGCGGTGTGCTGATCGGCGCCGGCGCCAAGATTCTCGGCAATATCGAGGTCGGCCATTGCGCGCGGATCGCCGCGGGCTCGGTGGTGATCAAGCCCGTGCCGAACAACGTGACCGTGGCGGGCGTTCCCGCGCGCGTTGTCGGCACCGCAGGCTGCGCCGAGCCGTCGCGGCGGATGGATATGCTTTTCGACGTCGGCAATTAATGCCGGCAATCGCTTTGCGTCCGGCCGCTGCTTGACGTAAGGAGAGCCGTCGCGTAGGCGCGCGCCTGCGTTTTCAAACGTGATCCTTCCGGGGCGGCTGCATCTTTCAGCAGCGAAACCCGGTTCATCAGGGTTACGTCCGTCCGAAGTGAACCGCAGGTGAGGGGGCGATATTGGACGTCCAGGAAATCAAGAAACTCGACACCTATCTGAAACGGCTGTTCGACAATCCGAAGATCCGGGTGGTGCCGCGGCCGAAGAAGGACGATTCAGCCGAGGTCTATATCGGCGACGAATTCATCGGCGTGCTGTTCCTGGACGATGAGGACGGCGACAAGTCCTATAATTTCAACATGTCGATCCTGGATACCGATCTGGAGCCGTGACGGCCGCCGGGATTTTCAATGCGCTGGCAAGAGACGCAAGGCCGCGCATTTCGCCAATCTCAGCGCCGCGATCCCGCCAGTTGCGCGATCACCCGGTCCACTCCGTCGCCGACCGCCTGCCAGTCCGAAAGCCAGGGGCGCGGGAAGCGGACCGTAATGTCGACCTCCTCCACGCGCCGCTCGAGCAAACACTGGCCGGAGGCGCCGGCCTTCGCATCTCGTGTGCAGCGGACCATGAAGCGCGCCGGATTGCGGTCGTTATAGAGAATGTCTTCCCCCTGATAGGGGCTGCCGTCCTGGAACGGTCGAAGCGTCAGGCCTGCAGGCGTGGTTTCGATGCTGGACGCGAGATAGCGTTGATAGATGGTGTTGAAGCGCTCCAGAGGCGGCAGGCTGTTGCCATAGGCGGCGATGGTCAGGAAGACCCGGTCAATCGTGCCGGGCATTGCCAATGGACCGGTTTTCCCGGCCGGATCCGGCGGGGTCAGCGCGGGCCACAGGAATACAAGGTCGACGCGCTCCTGACGGCCCGGCTTGCGTTGAACCTTGTTGCGGATTGCAGCCGGAGGAATGTTGAAATTCACGCCATTCACCGTAATCGGTAGCGAGGGCGCATCGAGCGCCATGTCCGCAGCCGGCCAGCGCGGCCATAGAAGATAGGTCACCCAAAACACGGCGCCGACGACGCCCGCGGTGAAGATTGCGATCGGCAGCCATAAGAGGCCCCGCGGTCGCTTTTTCCGGCGGGGACGGCGCTGCCTTGGATGGGCCACAGCCTCAATATCGGTGATCGCCACGACGGTGGTTCCTGCGCGGTCATGTTGCGAATCACAATGAGTATAGGCGTGCCTCCGCGGCCCGCCTCTCAATATGATTTTGCCTCCGTTTACCCTTTTTTAAGCAAATGCTGGCGCGGCCCGGTTCGCTTTGTCACATGAAGCCGTTGTCACTCCGCCGGGAGTTCTGAAGGTGTCCGCGGACGCGCTGCATTCGCTTTATGTTCTGACCCTGGGTTTTTCGGTCGCAGGCGCGCTTGCCACCGGCTATCAGCTGCTGACCGCGCGGCCGGCCTCGTTCAATATTTTCGGCGACGGCACCGGTCCCAAAGCGGCCGCTCATGTCCCGTTCCTTGTTTTCGCCGCCCCCTTCATCATCGTTCGCGACGCCATTGCGCTGAGACGGCCGGGCCTTGAAAGTTTCTTTGCGGCCATGGTCGCGACCGTGGTCGCTGGATGCTGGAGTCTGTTGTCGGGAAAATTCGTTATGGTGGCGGTCGCGGCGCTCGGACTCGGCTGAGCGCGTCCCTGGCTTTGTGAAAGTGCGACCATGCCAATCTATGCGCTCGACGGGCAAGCCCCGGAATTTCCTGCCGATAACGCCTATTGGGTGGCGGAAACGGCGGTGCTCGTGGGCAAAGTGCGGCTCAGGGCCGACGCCAGCGTGTGGTTCGGCGCGGTGCTGCGCGGCGACAACGAATGGATCGAACTTGGTGAGCGCTCGCAGATCCAGGACAATGCCACGCTCCATACCGACCCCGGTTTCCCGCTGACGATCGGCGCCGATTGTGTGATCGGCCACAAGGTGATGCTGCATGGCTGCAGTATTGGCAACAACAGCCTGATTGGGATGGGCGCGATCGTCCTGAACGGTGCGCGGATCGGCAACAATTCGCTGGTAGGGGCGGGTGCGCTCGTCACCGAAGGCAAGAGCTTTCCCGACAATTCGCTGATCGTCGGCGCGCCGGCGCGCGTCATCCGCAATCTCGACGAAAAGGCGGTCGCCCAGATCAAGGCCGGCGCCGACATCTATGTCCGGCGCTCGCGCGATTACGCCAAAGGGCTGAAGCAGATCGGATAGTGTGCGGCCTGCGCGGCGGAGGCATCGTGGTTAACCATATCTGAACGCCGCCGCAAATTTCTCGTGCATGCAATTTATTTAGAATTAGATCGAGCGCCTTAGCGTGCCGGAAAATCTGTTTGAGGCGCATGATGAACGAGCGGCGCAAGACATCCCGTGAGCGGATCAACGGCGTGGGGAAGGTGCGGGCCGGTGCCGGCCGCGGTACCGAATGCGTGATGCGCGATGCCTCCGGTGACGGCGCCGGAATTTCCTTCATGCACCGGCGCACCATCCTGCCGAAGCGCTTTGTTCTGACGACTGCGCCGGACGGCACGCAGCGATCGTGTCTTCTGGTCTGGCAATCGGATTATCGCGCCGGTATCCGTTTTTTACGCGAAGACTGACGATGCACGAGCGACGCAAGGCCATGAGAGACGCCGCGTCAAAGACTGGCTGTCAGCTTCGGCGTCGCGGCGGTCGCCGGTTGCACGATTGTCAATCTGTCGAAGGCCGGGGCCTGCCTCGATTTCGCATTCCGGCCGGTCCTGCCGAAAAGGTTTTCGGTGCTGATCCTGCCCGACTATACGCGGCGCATCTGCCGGCTGGTCTGGCAGTCGCAATCGCGCGTCGGTCTTGAGTTCGTCGACGGCCGTTGATCGCAGCGGACGATTTCCGCTTCTGTCCGATAACCGTTTGATGCGCCTCCGCTGGCATGCCGCAAATGGATGCGGCCGGCGCTTGGGGGGAGCGCCGGCCGCCGCGAGCCCGGTCTGGGACGGGGAGGGGTGGGGACGTGACCGGGATCGCGTTTCTCGTTGTCTCGTATCCTTCTTCAGGGCATCAGCGCGACGTTGCGGTCGCAAATAGCGGCCGCGGATCGCCGAGCGAAATCCAAACATTCTGATCGTGCTGGGATTGCCGCTTGACGAAGCGGTAGTCGGTGTCGGACCAGAGCAAAATATTGGGATTCTGATTGTCGAGGATGAACTCACCTTTGTCCGACTTGACGGTAAGAACAGCGTGCCCGTCGCCGTTGCGTTCGCGGACTACCGTGATCAGAAGCGCTTCGCGCGGCCATCCGGCCTCGATCAGCATGCGCCGCTTCAGCAGAACGTAATCCTCGCAATCGCCGCGCCCGGTGTCGGGATAGGACCATTTCTCGACCACACCCCATTGATCCATGTCGGTCATGGGACGGATGTTGTCGTTGACCCATTTGTTGACGCGCACCAGATCCTTCCAAGCCTTCGGCGTCATCACGACATCGCGCGGCATCGACGGCGCGGTATTGCATTCGCGCGGGTTATCGGCGCAGAATTCGATCCATCCGATCGGCGGGCGCGATGTATCTCCGACCGAAACGAAAAGCGGACGCGGATTTGCAGACGCTGCGCTCGCGAATGCGAGCATGCAGCCTGCCGCCGCAATCCGCACAGCTTCGCGCATCACGCCGACGCGAATGTTGAACAGAACTCGTTGCACGCGGTGACCCCTTCCCTTATCGTTGGGTCACACTTCGCACAAAGCTTTTGTTGTGCCGCTAAGTCACGCGCGCGCTTTTGAGGCGAAAGCGACTAAAGTGCGGGGCGAATGCGAATCTCACTTGAAACAAAATCGACTAAAATTGAATCGATCGCTTTGTGAATTGCAGGGGCCGGCACAGCGGCCAGTTGCGGCATTGCAAGGCAGGATGGGGCGAAGATGGTGAACGCCGTGGCTGTGCATCGGCGTTGCCGAGCCTGCGCGGCAGCATGCGCCGGATCCAGGCGCGCCGTAAACGCGGCCGGCATTTACCCCGCGGTGACGCTCTCTTCCAGAAAGTCCGGATGTTGCAGCCGCAGGAATTCCACGGCAAAGCCGTCATCGAGGTGACGGACCACGCGGCCCTGGACCCGGCCGAGCGTCACCAGAGCGCCGATCGCCGGACGCTGGTCGGTCGCCACCGCCGCTCCCGACAGCGATACGTCGATCAGGCGGCAGCCGAGATTGAGGCCGTTCGGCAGCGTCAGCATGGTCATCGGATTGCGCGGGACGAAGCGGCCGTGACGGCGGTCCTCCGGCGAGGCCAGCAGATGACGGTTGGCGAGCCAGGTCAACTGGGCTGCGAGCTTGTCGCGTTTGCGCGAGGTGGCGGCGATGGTGGAGGCAAAGCCGCTGTCGAGATGACGCGTGCAGACTCCCTCCAGGCGCCCGACGTGATCGATATAGGCGATCACGCGCTCGCCGATCTGCGGAAAGACGGGCGCAAAGACGGCCATGCCGCCGGGTGACATGTTCATCACCTGACACGGGAATTCGCGCCGGTCGGCAAGCATATAGCGCCCGAGCAGGTTCACTTTCACCCGCTGGAAGCGGCGGCGTTCTTCGCTATAGGGAAGAACCCGAGGGGCTGCCTGAGCCAGATTGCCGAGTAGCGCTGCCATGATGCCGGTGCTGCAAAATCCGCCTTGCCCGCGTCGTCCATTATGGAACGCAGCCGCTAAAACCTAGGGACCCGGCGTTAACGCAGAGTTAGCCGTGATTATTTTGTGAAAACCGGCCGGGTCTGACGGCGCGATCCAGAACGAGAGAGCCCGCAGGTGCAGACCATCCTCCGGAGGTCTTGGCCTCGTGGCGGTCGGCTCCCGTTCGGACCATCGACAGCGCCCGCAACGGGTGGCTGCCGAGCCAATAGGGAGGCTGCAGCGGCGTCAGGACCCCCAGCATACGATCGGCTTGACCGCCACTTCCGCAAAGCGGCAGCAAGAGCATCTCCAGATCGGTGTTGTGCCGATCCGAAGCGCCGGCGATGTGAGCAATGAAGGGCGTGATCCCGCTGGTGACGGTGCGCACGGCGTCATTGAGCGCGGGCTGAGACGCCGTATCGAACAACCGCGCAAATGGCGTCCGCACGAGCTCGATCCCGAACCATTCGCAGATCGAGGTGCCCGCAATCCGGAACGGGTGACCGCTCGCGCAATCCACGGTTAGAATGAAGGTATGAGCAAGACAGGAGCGGATCGCGCCGGGATCGAGCTCGCTGCGCAGCGGCGCCGGCCGGCTGCCGCGCAGGGCGTCCCAATAAGCCAGGACAGTGCGGGTTTCACGTTGCCTCATCGTCGGCCGTGCCGCTCGTCTCGCTATGGCGGGCGATGTGTTCCGGAAAGGGACAACCGGCCCGCATTCAGACATTGGTCGTGACGGCGGTGCAGGCGGCGTGCCTGCAGGGCGGCGTGGTCCGCCGTTATGGTTACCGGCGGGTTGCGGTTGCCCCACGCCGACGCTCCGTTAGGGTTAGGATTGAGACAGACGGCAGGCAGCGCCTGCGACCAGACTGAAAAGCGCGGAAGAGGGGACGTGACCGGGAAGCCGAGAGGTTCCGTGGCGTCCGGGACGATCGATGGGGAGGGCTGCAGCCCTCCCCATCGTGTTTTTGCGACAGCCGTGGTGTTTTTTCGCGCGGGCGTCGATTTGACTTGAATATCGCGGACGGGCGGGCGACCAAGACCCAATGCCGGGAGGGGGCTATGTCCGGTTCCCCGGCGGCACCCCGCGCCCAGCAACATTAGACGGGCAGCAGAAGAAGATCGGTCCGTTTTCGGGCGCCTGAGAGCCGCATGCATCCTGTCACTGCCCGCGAACCGATGTTCAACATTCCCGGTGTGATCGTTGCCACGCTCGCCGTGCTCGTCGCCATTCATCTGGTCCGCGGGCTGTTGTCCCAGAACGCCGACATCGAGGTGCTGCTGCTCTTCGCCTTCATCCCGGCGCGTTACGACGCGAATATGCTTGGCAATATGGCCTGGCCGGGCGGACTTGGGGCTGATGTGTGGACCTTTGTCAGCTACGCATTGCTCCATGGCGACTGGATGCACCTGCTGTTCAACGCGGTTTGGCTGCTGGCGTTCGGAACGCCGCTGGCGCGCCGGTTCGGTACCCCGCGGTTTCTGGCCTTTTGCGGGGTGACTGCGGCAGCAGGCGCAGTGGCCCATCTGGTCACGCATTTCGGTCAGCTGGCGCCGATGATCGGTGCGTCCGCTGCGATCTCGGGCACGATGTCGGGCGCGATGCGGTTCGCGTTTCAGCGTGGCGGGCCGTTGGGCTTCGGAGGCGCATACGACTCGTATCGCGTGCCCGCGCTTTCGCTCATCGATTCGTTCCGCGATCCCCGTGTGTTGGCCTTCCTGGCGGTATGGTTCGGCCTCAATCTGCTGTTCGGTCTGGGTTCGGTTTCGATCACCGGTAACGAGCAACCGATTGCGTGGCAGGCCCATGTCGGCGGTTTTGTCGCAGGGCTTTTGCTGTTCAGCTGGTTCGATCCGGTCGGCCCTCGCCGTTACGACGATCGCGCTGCAGCCTGATGCATTGCAGCATGCTTGGCGCTGGCCAAGCCGCCGACGCCGTGAAACACTACCTGGACTTTGTCGTTGAACGACATCGTTCCAAAAATGCGTGCGCGGGTCTGCCCGTGGCGGCGGACCTCGCGCAGCGAAGGGAGGCGCCCATGATCGTCAAATCGATCCTCTCCGCCAAAGGCAGTGACGTTGCAACGGTTTCGCCGACGGCGACAGTGGCGGAGGCCACAAACATTCTGGCAGAGCGCAAGATCGGCGCGCTCGTCGTGACCGGGGCCGGCGGCCGCATCACCGGCATTATCTCGGAACGCGATATCGTGCGGTGCTTGGCCTCGCACGGCGCTGCCGCCCTGCAATTGCCGCTCACCGAGGTGATGACCCGCAAGGTCGTGACCTGCGCTCCTAACGATACGGTCTCGGTAATCATGGAATTGATGACGGCGGGCAAGTTCAGGCATTTGCCGGTGACCGAAGAGGGCGCACTCGTCGGCATTATCTCGATCGGCGACGTGGTGAAATACCGGCTGACCGAGCTCGAATTCGAAAAGGATGCGATGCGCGACTATATCCAGACCGCCTGACTGAATGCAGGGGATCCTCAAAGCCCTCAGGTGAGCGCGGCGATCGCGTCGGCGATGTCGGGAATCGCCCGTTCCGCTGTCTGTGCTCCGATCTCGATCGCCTCCTTGGCACGGTGAAAGTCGAACAGCCCGACCTTGCCGGTGCGGGGCGCGATCATCACGTCGGGTGGGTCTCCGGCAAGGCGCGATCGCGTGACGCGATCCTGCATGATGTTGAAAGAATCGATCATGATGCTCGCGATATTCGGGCTGCGCCTGTTGCCGATCAGCTGACGCTTGAGCAGGAATTCCGGGCTGAGAATGCGCCGCAGGCCCGCCGGCCTCGTGCGCATTTCGCTGAGCAGCCGCGCGTCGTAGTCGTCCGGGCCATGGTCGGAAACCGTGCCGCCGCGTCCCAGCATGTCGGAATTGAGGTTGATCGCGATCACGAGCCTTGCCCCGAGCGCGCGCGCGGCCGACACCGGCACCGGATTGACCAGCGCGCCATCGACCAGCCATCGTCCGCCGAGCCGCACCGGAGTAAACAGACCGGGCAGGGCATAAGACGCGCGCGCCGCGTCGACGACGCGACCGCGCGTCAGCCAGATTTCGTGACCGGTGCCAAGCTCGGTCGCGATTGCCGCGTAACGTTTGGGCAGATCCTCGATCAGTGTATCGGCGAGCGTCCCTTCAAGCCGTTCCGCAAGCCGGTTGCCCCCCATCAGGCCGGAGCCGCCGAGGCTGACATCCAGATAGCCGAGCACGCCGCGCGTCGTCAGTCCGCGCGCCCATTCATCAAGCGCATCGAGCTTGCCGGCCGCATAGCAGGCACCGACCACAGCTCCGATCGAGGTGCCGACCACGACATCCGGCTCGATGCCGTGCTTCGCAAGAACCCTAAGGATGCCGATATGCGCAAATCCGCGCGCGATGCCGCCGCCGAGCGCAAGTCCGACGCTCGGACGCGGTGCAGCGCTTTGCGCGTCGGTCGCTTCCGCTGCGCGATCGCCGTTCACAGAACGACGGATGAGACCCTGCAAGACCACGGTTCAATCCTCTCCGCAAAAGATTGCGGTATCGCAGTTGCAAGACAAGAGGCTGTATCGCGAAAAATGCGCCGATCCGGAAATCCCCAACGGGCGTCCGCTTACGCGCCGGCCGGACGCTGCATCCGGAATTCGTGTTCGACCACGGCATAATTATGATAGCCGTTGCGTGCGATCGGCCGCATCGCCGCAGTATCGAGGAAGCCGTCGCGGATGAAGCGGTCGTCGATATGCACGCCGATCACCTGGCCGAATACCACATGCGCATCGAGCAGGCGCCCAGCCAGATCGGCGGGCTGCATGACCTGCAGCAGCTTGCATTCCAGCGCGCAGGGCGAGGCGGCAACGCGCGGTGGTTTGACAAGGCGCGACGGCGCGGCTTCGAGCCCAGCCGCCTTCATCTCGTCGACGCCGCGGGGCAGCGGGGCCGAGGTCGCATTCATCGCCTCGCGCAGGTCGAAGGTTGCCAGATTGCAGACGAACTCGCCGGTCTCGCGGATGAAGGCCAGCGAATCCTTGCGGCCTTCGCTGGAGAACATGACGACTGGCGGGCGGCTCACCACCGCATTGAAGAAGGAATAGGGTGCGAGATTAATTTCGCCTGCTGCGCTGATCGAACTGATCCAGCCGATCGGCCGCGGCGCGACAATGGCCTTGAAGGGATCGCGCGGCAGGCCGTGATCGTTCTTGCGGGCGTCGTAGAACATCGGCTATGCGCCGAACCGCGTTACAATCTGCGATAGTTCCGGTCGTGGCCGGTCTTCCGGCGGGCGCGCCGGCGAGCCGATATGGACGAAGCCGGCGATGCGCTCGTGCTCGGAAAGCCCCATCGCGCGCAGGATGCGCGGATCGTAGGCATACCATTCCGTGATCCAGTTTGCGGCATAGCCGAGCGCATGGGCCGCGGTCACGAGATTCATCGTGGCGGCGCCCGCCGAGAGCACCTGCTCCCATTCCGGGATCTTTGCATGCGGCCCCGCGCGGCTGACCACTGCGATGACCAGTGGGGCGCGGGCCAGCCGATTGCGCTCGAAGGCGATCTGGTCGGCGGTTGCATCCGGCCGGTCTGCCTGAAAGGCTTCGGCGATGATCTCGCCGGCTTTGGTCCGTGCCTCGCCCTCGAACAGGATGAAGCGCCACGGCGTGAGCTTGCCGTGGTCCGGCACCCGCGAAGCAATCGTCAGGATCGTATCGATGTCGGCGGCGGACGGTGCCGGACCAGTCATCTCAATCGGCTTGACGGAACGGCGGGTGGTCAGAAGCGTCAGGGCGTCGGGCATGGGTTGCGGCTAGCACAGGAGCGGTTGTTCATACAATCGCCGGATGCGGGGGCGCAGGCTTGAATTCGCCGCGATTTCCGCCGAAAACCTGACACCATGAGAGCGAGGGGAGCGACAGCCGGCAGGGTTGGAGCGCGGATGGCATTTGCCGTCGCGCTTCTTGTGTGCAGTGGCTTCGCCTCGCAATCGCAGCCGTTTACCGGGACGACTGCGCCCGTTGGTCCGGCAATGGGCGAACCGCAGAATCTCGCGCCGCCCGGCAATCTTGCGGCGCCGGGGCCGTCCGATGTGCTGCGGCCGCCCGCGCCGATTCCTGTGCCGGTTGCGCCGCTACCGGCGCCGCCGCAGGTTGAGCGGGCACCCTCGGCACCCGTGCCGCAACCGGCGCTTGCCCCGGTTGTACCTGCGGGGCACGTGGCGCTTTATCTCAGCGCGCGGTTCGGGCGCGATATGCCGCAGGTGCCAGGCGGAATCGTCTGGCGAATCTTCCCAGACCGGCCTGATGCGACGGGCGCCATGCGGCCGATCCGCGAAGACAAGTCGGCTTCGCCGATGCTGTTCCTGCCACCCGGCAGCTACATTGTGCATGCCACGATGGGGCACGCGCATACGCTCAAGAAGGTGCAATTGCGGGCGGAGACCGTCCGCGAAGTTTTCGAACTCCCCGCAGGTGGCATCCGGATCGAGGGCAGGGTCGGGGACGCACGCATCCCGGCCTCGCAGATTCATTTCGACATTTTCCGCGGCAGCCAGTTCGAGCCAGGCGACAAGCGCCCGGTGCGCCAGAATGTGCTGACCGGCGAGGTCCTGCTGGTGCCGGAGGGCACCTATCACATCGTCTCTCATTACGGCGACGGTAACGCCGTGGTTAGGTCGGACATCCGCGTGCAGGCGGCCAGGGTCACCGATGTCACCGTCAACCACAGGGCTGCCATTGTCACGCTCAAGCTCGTGGCGAACGGCGGCGGAGAGGCGCTCGCCAATACGCAATGGTCGGTGCTGACGCCGGGCGGCGACGTCATCAAGGAATCGATCGGCGCCTTTCCGCGCGTCGTGCTGGCGGAGGGCGACTATCGCGTGATCGCCCGAAACGAAGGCCGCTCCTTCCAGCACGACTTCAACGTGACGCCGGGCGTCGACCGCGAAATCGAGGTCGTTGCACGATGATCGAGGCTTGCGCAACGCCGGGAAGGTGAGGCGATCCGGAGGCGGCTTTGCGTCGTTCGCTTGCTTGTCTTGTCGGGCTCTTCGTGGCTCTGCCGCTCGGAAATTTTGCCGCTTCGGACGCGCGCGCCCCGGACGGGCGTGCTTTGAACACCATGTTCGCGCCCGACATCGCGCGGATGAAAGCCGAATACCGGCGTCCGCCAATGCGTCCGCCGGACAATCCGGCGCTGGTCGAACTCGGCCGCGACCTGTTCTTCGATCCGATCATCTCCGCCTCGGGCAAGACGGCCTGCGCGTCCTGCCACCGGCCCGAACTCGGATTTGCGGCAAACGAGGCAAAGAGCATCACCGATTCCGGGCGGCCGACGCAGCGCAAGACGCAGACCCTGCTCGGCATCGGTCATGCCCGTCCGCCCTTCGACTGGGACGGACAGCACGCCACACTCGAAGCGCAAGGCGTCGCTTCGATCGGGACCGGGTCGATGTCGATGTTCGCGACACCCAACGAGGTGAAGGTGGACGACATTATCGCGCGCTTGCGTAGCGATGACCGTTATGTATCCAAATTCGCCACGGCGCTGCCTGGCCGCCCGATCAATCTGGACAATGTCGTGATCGCGCTCGCCGCCTTTCAGCGCAGCATCGAGCCGGGGATCGCCCCGTTCGACCGCTGGGTCGAGGGCGACGAAACCGCGATCCCGGACGCTGCGAAGCGCGGCTTCGTGCTGTTTCACACCGAAGCGGCCTGCGCGGGCTGCCATCACGGCTGGCGCTTCACCGACGATGCTTTCCACGATGTGGGCATCAGCACCAAAGATCGCGGACGGGGTGCCGCGCTCAAGCACGATCCGCGTATGCAATTCGCCTTCAAGACCCCGACGCTGCGATCGGTGGCGCTGCGCGCGCCCTATCTGCACGATGGCAGCGCCGCGACGCTGCGCGATGTGATTGATCTCTACACCAAAGGCGGCATCGACAGGCCGAGCCGCTCGCCGATGATCAATCCGTTCGATCTGACCGAACAGGAGCGCGACGACCTCGTCGCTTTCCTGCACACGCTGACCGGCGAGCCGCCTGCAAAATAACCAGACAAAACGCTTAGCAGCTGTCGTTTTACTTTGTGAGCGGTCCAGCCGCCGTCATTGTTCTCAGACGGCCGTCCAGCCGCCGTCATGGGCGATGACCTGGCCGGTGACGTAGCTCGACGCATCGCTGGCGAGATAGATTACCAGCCCGCGCAATTCCTTCGGCGCACCGCGCCGGCCCATCGGCGTGCCGGCCATGATCGCCTGCTCGAAGCGTTCCTTGTCTTGCGCGCTCCAGTCTTCCTTGACGTGATCCGCAAGCCTGGTACCCGCGCCTTGCCAGCCCGGCGCGATGGCGTTGGCGCGGATGTTGTCCCTGGCATATTCCGCCGCGATCTGTCTGGTCATGCCGGAGAGGCCGGCCTTGGCCGCCGCATAGGCGACGCCGGACACGGCGAAGCCCGGATAAAAACCGCCAAGCCCGATCAGGGAGGCAATATTGATGATCGAGCCTGCGCCTGCCTCGAGCATCAGCGGGATAACGGCCCGCGTAACGAGAAAGGGCCCGGTGAGGTTCACATCGAGGACGCGCCGCCAGTCCGCGGTGTCGGCCTCATGCAGCCGCTTCGGGTAGGGTGCCACCCCGGCATTGTTGACCAGCACGTCCAGCTTGCCGTGCGAAGACTTCACCGCGCGGCCGAGATGGGCGATCTCCTCTTCGCGGGTGACATCGAAGAGAATGCGCGAGGCCTTGCCGCCGCCGCTCTGGATGATCGAGACGGTCTCGGTCACCCAGCCCTTGTCGCGATCGGCGCAGATCACGTCGGCGCCGGCTTGCGCAAGTCCGATCGCCATCTCGCGGCCGAGTCCGGACCCCGCGCCAGTGACCAGCGCCACCTTGCTGTCGAGCTTGAACAGCTCGACCGACATCACGCCGCCCTGGCGAGCTTGGCGCGCCGCAGATCCGGCGGCATGGCTTCGTCGGCGAGCATGGCCAGCGCCTGATCGAGCGGTATCACCTGCTGACCCTCCTTGCCGAGACGGCGGATCGAGACCGTGCGCTCGGCCGCTTCCTTCTTGCCGACCACCAGCAGCGCCGGGACTTTCGCAAGCGAATGTTCGCGCACCTTGTAATTGATCTTCTCGTTGCGCAGGTCGGTCGCGACACGCAAGCCCATCGCGGTCGCCATGCGCGCCATCTCCACCGCATAATCGTCGGCATCCGAGACGATGGTGCAGATAACCGCCTGTTTCGGCGCAAGCCAGAGCGGCAGATGCCCGGCATAATGTTCCAGCACCACGCCGAGGAAACGCTCCATCGAACCGCAGATGGCGCGGTGGATCATCACCGGCGTCTGTTTCGAGCCGTCGGGCGCGATATAGAAGGCCTCGAAGCGCTCCGGAAGGTTGAAGTCGACCTGCGTGGTGCCGCATTGCCAGTCGCGGCCGATGGCATCCCGCAAGACGTACTCGAACTTCGGTCCGTAGAACGCACCTTCGCCTGGATTGATCGCGGTCTTGATCTTCTGGCTGCCGCTGCGGGCTTCGATCTGCTTCAGCACATCCTGCATGATGCCTTCGGCATGATCCCAGGCTTCGTCGGTGCCGACGCGCTGCTCGGGACGGGTCGAGAGCTTCACTGTCATCTCGCCCTCGAAGCCGAAATCGGCGTAGGTCGAAAGGATCAAGTCGTTGATCTTGAGACACTCCTCGGCCATCTGCTCGGGCGTGCAGAACACATGGGCGTCGTCCTGGGTGAAGGCGCGCACCCGCATCAGCCCGTGCAGCGCGCCGGACGGCTCGTAGCGATGCACGATGCCGAACTCGGCCATGCGCAGCGGTAATTCGCGATACGACCGCAGCCCATGCTTGAAAATCTGGATATGGCCGGGGCAGTTCATCGGCTTGATCGCGTAGACGCGCTCGTCCTCGGTATCGTCGCCCGCGGAGGTCGCCTGGAACATGTTCTCGCGGAACCATCCCCAGTGGCCCGACGTCTCCCAGAGCGACTTGTCAAGCAATTGCGGCGCGTTCACCTCGGCATAATCGCCCTTCAGGCGACGGCGCATATAGGCGACGATCTCCTGGAACATGGTCCAGCCATTGGGATGCCAGAACACCGTGCCCGGACCTTCCTCCTGGAAGTGGAAGAGATCCATCTCGCGGCCGAGCTTGCGATGGTCGCGCTTTTCGGCCTCCTCCATGCGATGCAGGTAATCGTCCAGCTCCTCCTGCTTCGCAAAGGCCGTGCCATAGATGCGCGACAGCATCTCCCGGTTTGAATCGCCGCGCCAATAGGCGCCCGCGACCTTCATCAGCTTGAAGGCATTGCCGACCTTGCCGGTCGATGTCATGTGCGGACCGCGGCACAGATCGAACCAGTCGCCCTGCTTGTAGATCTTGATCTGTTGGTCTTCCGGGATGGCGTCGACGAGCTCGACCTTGAAATTCTCGCCCATGTCGCGGAATACGCGCTTGGCCTCGTCGCGCGACCATACCTCTTTGGTAAAGGGTTTGTCGCGCGCGATGATCTCGCGCATCTTCTTTTCGATCAACGGCAGGTCTTCCGGCGTGAATGGCTGGTTGCGGAAGAAGTCGTAATAGAAGCCGTTCTCGATGACCGGGCCGATCGTCACCTGGGTGCCCGGCCACAGGGCCTGCACGGCCTCGGCGAGCACATGCGCGCAATCGTGCCGGATCAGTTCCAGCGCGCGCGGGTCCTCGCGATTGAGGAATTCGATTTTGGCGTCCCTGACGATCGGATCGGCGAGGTCCATCACCTCGCCATCGAGCGCCATTGCCACCGTGCGCTTGGCGAGCGAGGGCGAAATGCCCGTGGCGATCTCGAGGCCGGAAATCCCTTGCGGAAATTCTCGGCGGGCGCCGTCGGGGAAGGAGAGGGTGACTTTGTGGGATGCGGGCGAGGCGCCCGCGATGCCGGCTTCGGCCATGGTGGTCTCCGGTTGCTCACTCCCGCGAACGAGCGCGGGTAAGCGATGTGAAGAACGGGATATAGCAGGCGAAACGGGGAGGGCAATTGGTTTGCAGGCACAGGGCTCTGCCCGGCCTTGTTGTGACGGTGGGGTGCCCGAAGTCTCGGTTCGCATGTCTCCCCTTGGCCAAGGTGCTGGGTTTCAGCCAAGCCCTTGACCTCGGTTGCGATGGCGAGAACGCAGAGCACCTGATGAGGCGCCCCTGAACCGGGCCGGATGGGCGCAATGGCCCAAGGCGGATGGCGGAAAGGGCGAAATGATCCCATTCTTTTTTGCGGGATTTTGCCGCATGGCGCTTGGCCGGACCAATGCCAGATCACCGCGATATGCCGCGCTTCCGCCATGACTGGCTGTAAGCTTGGCTTTACCCGGATATGCCGCGCATGATCGCCCGCCTGCTCCTCCCTCTGTATGTTGCCGTGTTGCTCCTGCCGCAACAGGCGCTTGCGCAGCCGGCCGCTCCGGGCGTCAAGCCAGGCGCGCAGCAAGGCGGCAAGCCAAACCCAAAGCCGAGCGCAAAGCCTGCAACGCGGTCGGCGCCAAAACCCGCGCCGAAATCGCGCAATGCCTTCAAGCACGAGCCGATGATCTTCTTTGTCGCAAAGGGCGAGCCGGATGCCTGCGGTCCGGGCTGCGACACCTGGATCGGCGCCGAGGGCACGTTCGATCCCGAGGTCCATGAGCGCCTGAGCGAGTTCCTCAAAGTCCCTGCGCATCGCAATCTGCCGATCTTCTTTCATTCGCCGGGCGGCGAATTGCAGCCCTCGATCGCAACCGGCAATGTGCTGCGCGAGCGGCGCATGACCGCGGGCATCGGCCAGACCATTCCCGAGGGCTGCCGGGAGCGGCCGCGGGCGGATGCCGCCTGCCGCAAGCGCATGGCGTCGGGGCGGGTGCTGCCGGCAAGGCTCAAGGTCGAGAGCGGCATCTGCGCCTCCGGATGCGGCTATGCCTTGATCGGGGCCTCGACCCGGCTGATCGGTCCCGGAGCCAAATTCGGGGTACATGCTAGCCGGCTGGTCCCGCGGCCCGCTCCAGGCGGAGCGCGGGTCGAGGTCAGCGCCGCCGCCAGCCGCGAGGCCGAGCGCCAGTCCTACGACCTGCTGAAGCAATATGTAGTCCTGGCTGGTGTCGATCCGGCGCTGATCGATGTGGCCAGCAAGACGCCCCATGACCGCGTGCATTGGCTGAGCCGCGACGAGTTGCAACGGCATGGCGTCATGCCGGGGCCGTCCTATGAGACGCCATGGCTGCGTATTCCGCTGTCGGAATCAAAATTCACGGTGGTGAAGTCGCTGACCCAGCTGTCCCGCGCCGGGCGCGAGGAGCACCGGACCACGACCATCGGCATTGATTGTACCGCGGGTCAGCGGCCGTTTATCACCGTCCGGCGCGAGTTGCCGGCCTATGAGACGGGCGCCGAACTGGCCCTGCGGATGTCGGCCGGCGAGGCCTTCAGTCTGACGTTCCGCGAGGGGCGGCGGGCCGACGCGGCAACCGAATTGCGGGTGCAGCCGGTGGCCGGAGATGCGCTGGCCCGGGCGGCGTCGAGCGAGGCGATCGTGCTGCGCGAGGAGCAGGGCCCCTTCACCCGCGAAACCCGGCTGTCGACAAAAGGGCTCGCTGAAGCCTTAGGTGGCGGACCCAAAGGCTGCGGCCGGTCCTGATCAAAAAAATCAGTCCGGCTGCGGAACAACTTTCAACCTTCGGCGTTGCTTGTCGGCGGTTTGTGCCTGGTGGCGGGGCAGGATTTCTTTGCCTCGCCACCCGCGCCGTCGTATCGGATCGCCGCCCGGAACCTGATGGATATAGCCCGAAATTCCGCCATCCGGTCGCTGCGGCTCGCCATGCTGGCCGCTTTGGTGCTGCCGATCATCCTGTTCGTCTTTCTGGCGGTGGCGAATTATAGGGAGACCGCGCAAGTCGCTGACGAGCGGCTCGAGCGGACGGTGAATATCCTGCAGGAACACGCGCTCAAGGTCTTCGAGACCATCGAGCGCACTATCTCCGAGACCAACGAAATTGTGCGCGGCATGTCGGATGCCGAGATTGTCGCCGACGAGGCCCGCCTGCACGCGAGGCTGAACCGGCTGGTCCGGACGATGCCGCAATTCAAGTCGCTCTGGGTGTTCGGTCCGGATGGCAGCGCCCTGGTTAATTCGCTCGCTTTTCCGCAACCGTCGGGCCTCAACTTTGCCGACCGCGATTACTTCCGGGCGCATCACGGGTCGGACGAACAGCTGTTTATCGGGGAAGTGCTGCGGCCGCGCGAGCCCTATCCGGGGGAAGACTTCTTCAGCGTCAGCCGGTCCCGCCCGCGCCCCGACGGCAGCTTTCGCGGCGTGATCCAACTGTCGATCCTGCCGAGCTATTTCGAGCAATTCTTCGCCAAACTTCAATCCGCCTATCCGGGGGGCTATGCCGCCCTGGTGCGCGAGGATGGCGCCGTGCTGGCACGCCATCCGGCTTTCGGCCCCAATGCAGCGCGGCCGATGACCACGCCGGTGACTGGGCCGATGCGCGCCAATCCAGGCGGCGGTTTCCTGACCCGGGTGTCGGCCGCCGACGGCGTGGAGCGGCGCATCGCCTGGAAGAAATTGCCGGATCTGCCGGTCTACGTGATCGCGGGAACTGAAACATCCGCAGTCCGCGCCGAATGGCTGCGCACCATGGCCGGCTATCTTCTGTTCGGGCTGCCGGTTACCGCGCTGCTGATCGGTGCGATCTGGATCGCGCTGGAACGTACCCGTCGCCTTTACAAGGAGGCGGCGCGCCGCGTCGCTGCCGAGGGCGCGCTGCGTCAGGCCCAGCGCATGGAGGCGATCGGACAATTGACCGGGGGGGTCGCGCACGACTTCAACAACATCCTGATGATCGTGAAGGGCAATGTGCACCGGCTGCGGCGCGATCTGTCCGACCCGAAACTCTTGCGCAAGCTGGAGATGATCGACACCGCCTCGCAGCGCGGCGAAACGCTGGTGCGCCAGCTCCTGACCTTCTCGCGCAAGCAGAATCTCACTCCCGCGGTGATCGATCTGGCCGAGCGCGTGCGCGACATCCGCTCGCTGCTTGCGCCCTCGCTGCGCGGCGACATAGAAATCCGCATTGACGTTCCGGCAACTGTAGCGCCGGTGCGCGTCGACCAGAGCGAACTTGAGCTCGCCCTGCTCAATCTCGCGGTCAATGCCCGCGACGCCATGCCCAATGGCGGGACGATCGAGATCGCGGTGCGACCGGTGCGGCTGCATGGAGACGCCGCGCATGACAAACTCGCCGGCGACTTTATCGCACTGTCGATCTCCGATACCGGATGCGGGATTCCGGGCGAGATCGTCGGCCGGATTTTCGAGCCATTCTTCACCACCAAGGATGTCGGAAAAGGCACTGGACTCGGCCTCAGCCAAGTCTATGGCTTCGCCAAGCAGAGCGGCGGCACCGTGACGGTGTCAAGCAGTGTCGGGCAGGGCACGACCTTCACGCTTTATCTGCCGCGCTCGCATGAGGTGCCGCAGCGTTCGGCCCCGGCGCGCATCGGAGACGACGCGCCGGTCGCGGCCGGTTCGGTTCTCGTCGTCGAGGACAATACCGAAGTTGCCGATATCGCAACCGCACTTCTCAACGAACTCGGCTATCATGTAACGCGGGTCGCCAGCGCGCAGACCGCGCTCGATGTGCTGGCCAGCGGCGAAGGCTTCGACCTCGTCTTTTCCGACGTCGTGATGCCCGGCGGCATGAACGGCGTCGAACTCGCGCAACGCATCGGCAAGGACTATCCCGGTCTCCCCGTGGTGCTGACTACCGGCTATTACAATGCGGTCGACAAGCCTTTGCCGCGCGGTCTGCCGGTGGTTCGCAAGCCCTATGACATCGCCGAGCTGAAAAAGGCGGTGACGGCGGCGACCGCGGCCAGGCAACAGTCCCGGCCGCGGCGCGTGGCGGCTGGCTAAGGCAAGCGCGGTCACATCCGCGTCAGGGATCGATACCATGCTTCGCCGCTATGGCGTGGTGTGATAGGCGGACACCCGATGACCGCTCAGTGGTATCAGCTCTGGCGCGACCGCCGGGGGCGCATCTCCGCCTTGCGGATTGCTGCGCTCTTGTTTCTTCTGGTGCCGGTGGCGCTGGCGGCCGATGCTTGGCTGTCGCACAAGCTGGCGCCGCGGCTGCTCAACGATCTCGTGCATCGCACTGGCTATTGGGCGCTGATCTTCATGCTGGTCGCACTGGCGATCACGCCGCTTCGCCACACCGGACGATTTTCCGGTCTGATCGATATCCGGCGCATGATCGGGGTCGGCGCCTTCGTCTATGGGACGTTACATATTTTGCTCTACATTGCCGACGAGCGCTTTGATCTCGTCAAGGTCGGGCTCGAAATCGTCAAGCGGCTTTATCTCACCATCGGCCTGATCGCGTGGCTCGGCCTGCTGGCGCTCGCCGTCACGTCGAACGATACGATGGTCAAGCGGCTCGGCGCCTTGCGATGGCGCCGCGTCCATCAGGCGACCTATGTGCTGACGCTCCTGTCGCTGGTGCATTTCTTCCAGCAGACCAAGGCGGACTTCACCTTGCCGGCGACCATTAGCGGCCTGTTCGGCTGGCTGATGGTGTATCGCGGCGTGGCAGCTTGGCGGGGAAAGGATTTGTCGACGCTGGCGCTCCTTTTGATGACGCTGTTTGTCGCGCTCGCAACCTTCCTTGGCGAAGCGATCGGCATCGCGCTCTGGTACAAGGTGTCGCCGATGACGGTGCTGCGCACGGTATTCGACTTCGATCTGGCGGTCCGGCCGGGCTGGTATGTGCTCGGCGCCGGACTTGCGGTCTGCCTGCTCGACCTGGTGCGCTCGCGCCTTGTAGGTGCGCGCGGTGCCGCGAAAGCTGGCGCCGCTCAGGTTCCGGCCGCCGGCGGCGTCTCATTCGTCGAGCGCCAGCGCGCATAACGCCACGGCAGATACCAGTGCGACTCGACCGGCTTTTCCGGCGGTACGAAATCGAGCCCCGAGGTTCCATAAGGATGACAGCGGCACAGCCGCCCGAGCGTCATCCATCCACCCGCCCACAGGCCGTGCCGTTGCAGGGCCTCGTCGCCGTATTCGGAACAGGTCGGCAGATGCCGGCAGTGAAATCCGATCAATGGCGATAGCGTATAGCGGTACGCCCGGATCAGCGCGCGGCCGGCGCTGCGTGGTGCGTTGCGGACACACCGCACGAGATTCGACCCGGGGCCGGGTTCCAAGATTTTGCGATCGGGCATGGTCGGCATCGTCAATCGTCCCAGAAATCGCAAGGAAATGGAACTTTCGGCGAAGTTCGGACGCGACAACTGGACGGCAAATTTACCTCGCAGTGCAGCACTCTCTTCTGGACGCGAATCCGGGTCGCATATTAAAAATTACATCAGGGTGACGGGCGGTCCTGTTTCACCGGCGGAGAACAAGCCGGAGCCATACGGTACGGGACGGCCGGGTAACCGGGGGAGTTTCATGAAGCTGCGCCAGTTGGGTGCGGTGGCACTGGGATGCCTTTTCGTTTCGTTCGCCGCACCGGTCGCCGAAAGCGATCCGGCCCGTTCGGCACCGATGCGGTTTTCGCTGCATCAGGAAACCGGCAATTGTGGCGCAACGTGCCGGACCTTCATCGCTGCGACCGGTATGATCCGGGCCGATACTGTCCGCGACTTCGAACTGTTTGCCGCCAAACATCCGCTTCGCGGCGCCACCATCGTTCTGAATTCCGAGGGTGGATCCGTGCATGGCGCGATCGCGCTCGGCCGCGCCATCCGCAAGCTCGAGATGACTACCACGGTTGGGCGCACGGTTCCAGTCAGGGGCGCTGCGGATCCGCGCGCGGCCACCATTGTGCCCCGCGCCGATTGTGAATCGATGTGCGCCTTCCTCCTGCTCGCGGGGGCCAAGCGGATCGTGCCGGCCGAGGCGCGGGTGCGCGTGCATCAGATCTGGCTCGGCGACCGCAGGGACGACGCCGCTGCCGCGAGCTACAGCGCCGAGGATCTTGTGCTGGTGCAGCGCGACATCGGCAAGCTGGCCCAATACACCATCGAAATGGGCGGCAGCGTCGAGTTGCTGGAATTGTCGCTTCGCATTCCGCCATGGGAGCCGATGCGTGTGCTCACGCGCGACGAGATGCGGCGGATGAATGTCGACAATTCCGATGTCACCGACGCGCGCGCCTTGCCACAGCAGCCTGCGGCCGGCGCTGCGCCCGCGCCGCTGCCGGTCAAGCGCATCAGCTATGGCGCGCCGCGCGATCGCGGATGGGTCATGTCCGAACGCACGGACGGGACCGTCCTGATGCGCCGGCATCCGCTGACGGTCGAGGGCGAGGACCGCGGCACCATCGAACTCAGCTTTGCTTGCGGCGAAAAGAGCGGCGAGTTCGACTTGCTCTATAGCGAAACGCGGCGCGCCACCGACGGCGCCGTGACCATGCCGCAGCGCAGCGTCGAGTTGCGTCTGTTGAACACCATCGTGCCGCTGAAACCTGCTGGGATGCGGCCTGCGGACAGCCCGGACGAGACGACGTTTTCGGCGGGCGGAATCGTGACATCCGACATGCTCAAGACTTTTGCGCAATCGGCAATGCGCTCGATCGTGATCGAAACCGCATCGGGCGAGAGCGATGTTGCCGTGATCCGCGTCGGCAATGCCGGCGCCGCCGCGAGCCTCGCGCCGTTTCTGTCAAGCTGCACCCGGCGGCCCGGCCGGGCCGAGCATGCGGGATTGCAGGCCGGCGCGCAGTAAGGGCCGGCGGCTTGCGCCTAGTCCGGCTGGTGCAGGCTATTCGGCCGCTTCCACCGCGGCGGCGCGCTTTTTCTCGATTTGCTCGATCGCCGACACCACGGCATCGAAGGTCAGCATGGTCGAGGCGTGGCGCGCCTTGTAGTCGCGCACCGGTTCCAGCACCGCGACATCGGCCCATTTGCCCTGCGGCGGGGCGCCGTTTTCCTTGAGCATGCGGCGGACCGACTCGCGCAGGGCGCGCAATTCCCCGGCATTCGCGCCGATCACATTGCGGGCCATGATCGAGGAGGAGGCCTGGCCGAGGGCGCAGGCCTTCACGTCATGGGCGAAGTCGACCACCGTGTCGCCGTCCATTTTCAGATCCACGGTCACCGTGGAGCCGCACAATTTGGAATGGGCGGTGGCGCTGCCATGCGGGTCCGGCAGGCGGCCGATTCGGGGAATCGAGCCTGCCAGCTCCAGAATCCGGGTGTTATAGACGTCGTTGAGCATGAATGGAGCCGATGATTCGGATCGGGAAAGCGTATTTGTCTTGGTCGGGCAACCGACTATATAGGGCGTCGGGAATGCAGCGTCCAAGCCCGGGAGGCGACGGGGGACGTGGCCGGCCCGGCGGGTATCCCGGCCTGACGCCCCTGCGGCGCGCCGGTCGAACGGAGAGACCATGGACGCAATCGTGAAGCCCTGGCCGAAGCATGCTTCGGCGCCTTCCCAACCGCTCTCCGACCTTGGGCGCGCAGAGCCTTCCGCCAACCGCCCGAGCCGCGAGCAGGCGGAGGAGGCGGTCCGCATCCTGATCGCCTATGCCGGCGACGATCCGGCCCGCGAGGGCGTGCTGGAGACGCCCAAACGCGTGGTCGATGCCTATGACGAGATGTTCCGCGGCTATTTCGAATCCGCGGCCGACGTGCTCGACAAGACCTTCGCTGAAGGCGCGGCCTATGACGATTTCGTGCTGGTACGCGACATCACCTTCAATTCGCATTGCGAGCATCACATCATGCCGTTCTTCGGCAAGGTGCATGTGGCCTATCGCCCGGTTGATCGGGTGGTCGGGTTGTCGAAGCTGGCGCGTCTCGTCGATGTCTATGCGCATCGCCTGCAGACCCAGGAGCATATGAACGCGCAGATCGTGGCCGCGATCGAGGAGATCCTGAAGCCCAAGGGCGTCGCGGTGATGATCGAGGCCGAGCATATGTGCATGTCGATCCGCGGCGTCACCAAGCCCGGCGCGCTGACCGTGACCACGCAATTCCGCGGCACATTCCGCGACGATCCGAACGAGCAGGTGCGTTTCCTCACCTCGATCCGTTCAGGGCAGCGATAGGCCACAGAGGCCGCGCGTATCCGCTCATTCCCGCGAAGGCGGGAATCCAGTTAGGCTTTTGCACACGGCCTCTGGGTCTCCCCCTTCGCGGGGACCAACGAAGCGTGGGGTTGTTCACTGGGAACGCCATCATGGCCGCCGCATCCGAGATCGAAGAGGGCTTGACCCTCCAGCCGAAATTCGACGCCGCGGGCCTCGTGGCTGCTGTCGCGACCGATGCCGCGACCGGCGAATTGCTGATGGTCGCGCATATGAATGACGAGGCGCTTCGCAAAACCATCGCGTCGGGCGAAGCGCATTATTACAGCCGTTCGCGCGGCAAGCTCTGGCGCAAGGGCGAGGAGTCCGGCCATACCCAGCGCGTGGTCGAAATGCGGGTCGATTGCGATCAGGACGCGGTGTGGCTGCGGGTCGAGCAGAAGGGGCCGGGGGCCTGCCATACCGGGCGGCGGTCGTGCTTTTATCGCGCCGTGCCGCTCGGACAGACCGGAGAGCTGCGGCTGGAATTTCGCGACTCCGGCAAGGCGTTCGATCCGAAGGCGGCCTACACCAAGTAGCGGTTCACGATTTCGCCCGGCCGAGCAGGATTTTCGCGCGCATCAGATGCGGGCGGTCGTACATCTTGCCGCCGATGCCGACGACGCCTGCGCCCGGCTGTGCCTCGAAAGCGGCCACGATGCTCCGCGCATGGGCAATGGCGTCGGGCGAAGGCGTGAACACCTCGTTGATGATCGCGACCTGCGCCGGGTGGATCGCCATCTTGGCGGTGAAGCCGTCGCGGCGCGCCTCCTCGCATTCGCGGCGCAGCCCCGCATCGTTGCGAAAATCCACATAGACGGTGTCGATGGCGGGCACGCCCGCGGCCGCAGCGCCTGCGAGACAGAGCGTGCGGGCGAGGCGATAGGGATCGAGAAAGCGGCCGTCCTCGTTGCGATTGGCCTCGGCGCCGAGTTCGGCCGAAAGATCCTCCGCACCCCAGGTGAGCGCGGCGAGGCGGGGACTCGAACCGGCATAGGTGCCGGTGGTGAACAGCGACGCCGCGGTCTCGGTCGCGAGCGCCACAATTCCGATCTCGCCATCCGGCAATCCGGCGAGCGCTTCGCGCGGGTCGAGCTTGGCATGCAGATGCGTCACCGACACGCCGCCTGCGGCCTTGGGCAGCATGATCGCGTCCGGCCTGCCGGGTACGATGGCGTCGAGGTCGTCGTCGGTCAGCCCGGTATCGAGCGCATTGACGCGGACCAAAAGCTTCTGCGCGCCGCGCTCTGCGCTTTGCAGGAACCAGCGCGCGATGTCGCGCGCCGCAGGCTTGCGGTCCGCCGCGACCGAATCTTCCAGATCGACAATCAGCGCATCGGCGCCGCTCGACAGCCCCTTCGCGAGCTTCTTTTCGGAATCGCCAGGCACGAAAAGGAGGGAGCGCATCAGTTTCCTTTCACGTCATTCCGGGACGCCTGCGGACCGGCCGAACCCGGAATCCATCAACAGGTTAAAGTGTTGCTTGATTCCGGGCCCGCGCTACGCGCGTCTCGGAATGACGACAATGGCTAGTCCACCGGCCGCTTCTTGATGAAGGCCTGGCGCTTGCATTCGGCGACCAGCTTGCCGTCCTGGTTGAAGCAGCGGTGATACAGTTCGACGATACCGGCATTCGGGCGCGATTTGGATTCGCGCTTGCCGATAATTTCGGTCGAGGAATGCAGGGTGTCGTTCTCGAAAACCGGATGCGGAAAGCGGGTCTCCTGCATGCCGAGATTGGCGATGGTTGTACCGGTGGAGATGTCGGAGACCGACATGCCGATCATCAGCCCTAGCGTGAACAGAGAGTTCATCAGCGGCTGGCCCCATTCGGTCTCGGTCGCGCAAAAATGCCGGTCGATATGCAGGGGTTGCGGATTGAGCGTCATGTTGGAGAACAGCATGTTGTCCATCTGCGTGACGGTCCGGTAATAGCGGTGTTCGTAGGTCCGGCCGACCTCGAAATCCTCGAAGTAAAGTCCGCCGCGCGGATGACGCTTTGGCTCGCTCATCGACACTTCCTCCAACCTCGCCGGCCGCAACGCGCCAGCACACTTTAAGATTTCATTTACCATAATTCGTCACAGTTGCGACGGTCCGGAACAGGCAGGCGCAGCCGAGACACCGGAAAGGAAACGCAGCAGCATGGCGGGCGAAGCCATTACCGCGGCGGGAGCGACAGGGGCGTCAGGGGCAACGTCGGTCACCGCAGCGATCCGCAAGGCGTCGGAGGTCACCGGCGCAAGCTTCGGCTATCTGCTGGCCACCGCCAAGGTCGAATCAAACCTCAATCCGAACGCCGCGGCCAAGACCTCATCGGCCGGCGGCCTGTTCCAGTTCATCGACCGCACCTGGCTCGGCACTCTGAAAGAGGCGGGGCCGTTGCTCGGCTATTCGCGTTATGCCGACGCCATCACGCGGACCAATGACGGACGCTATGTTGTCTCCGACCCGTCGATGCGGCGCGAAATCATGGCGCTGCGTCAGGATCCGACAGCTAACGCGCTGATGGCGGGTGTCTTCACCAATTCCAACGCCAAGCACCTGACCAACAAGCTGGGCCGCGCGCCGACCGACGGCGAGCTTTACATGGCGCACTTCATGGGTGCGACTGGTGCGGCGCGGTTGATCACAGCGGCGGAGAATAATCCGGGCGCGGTTGCCGCGCATTCGTTCCCCGCGGCGGCCAAGGCCAACCGCTCGATCTTCTTCGACAAGTCTGGGCGCGCTCGTAACTTTGCCGAGGTCACGCGCAACCTCTCGGGTCGTTACGATGTCGCGGCATCGCGGGTCGCACGTAACAATACCGCGAACGCAGCACCCAGTGCGGCCTTTGTCGGGGAAACCGCGCGAGTGGCGCGCGCCTATCAGGTCGTCGATACCGCGAGCCGTGCGACCGCGGTGCAGAGCGTCGCCCAGAACCAGCCCGCAGGCTATGCCCAGCCGGCAGCCGTCCCGCCGCCCGTCACACAGGCCGTGGCGCAACGCCCGGTGCCCGGCGAGCGGGCCTTCCACAATCCTTATCGGGCAGCCGGCCGCCAGCCGGTCTCGACTGCGGTCGCCGAACTCTGGGCGCCGCAAAGCCGCACCCGCACCGTGCAGCAGGAGCAGGCACGTCATATAGCCGCCGATCTGCAGCGGCGGGCGCGCCCGCAGACAGCCGAAGAAGCGACGCAGAACGCGCGGAGTGCACAGACGGCGCAGGCGGTCCCGGTCGCACAGGCCGTGCCGGCGGCCCAGGCCGCAGAGCCCGGCGCCGGCAGCCTTGGTCTCTTCCAGGATATGAGGCCCGACGTCCGCTCGCTGTTTACGCACGGCGTGCGGGGCTAGCAGGCAGCCTGCGGGCCGTCCGTCCCACACAGCGAGTTCCTCGCGCGTTAAAACTCCAGCAATAATCGCAAAGATTTATGGTGAACCCTTTGTTAAGGGCCGCGCGGTACGATTGTGATCAAGCCGGCGGGGACGTCGTCGTGTCAGCGTTTTGAGCCAGAGATGATCGTCAGACAGTTTCTCTTTTGGTTGCGTAGTGCCCCCGCCGGCGAACGAGCCGAGGCGACCGGCGCGCTGGCCCGCGCCTATCTCTATTCCGATCTCTCCGACGACGATCTCGCCGCCGCCGAAGGCGCGATGACGATGCTGCTCGACGATCCGTCGCCGCTGGTTCGGGGCGCGCTCGCCGATGTTCTCGCGCCGAGCGAATATGCCCCGGCCTCGGTGATCTATGCGCTCGCCGCCGACCAGCCCGATATCGCGGCGGTGGTGCTGGAGCGCTCGCCGCTTCTGGTCGATGCCGATCTGGTCGACGCGGTGGCGACCCAAGGCAGGCAGGCACAATGTGCGATTGCCCGGCGCGCATCGCTGCCGCGTTCGGTCGCGGCCGCAATCGCCGAAGTCGGCAGCGCCGAGGCCTGCCTTGAGCTTCTGGAAAATCAGGATGCCGACATCGCATCCTTCTCGATCGACCGTATCGTGGAGCGGTTCGGGCATCTGGCGCCGATCCGCGAGGTCTTGCTGGCGGGCGAGGGCCTCTCGGTTGCGACGCGCCAAGCGCTGGTCGCCAAATTGTCGGAGACACTTGCCACCTTCGTCGTGGCCCGCGACTGGCTAAGCGAGGACCGCGCCCGCCGCGTTGTCAAGGAAGCGTGCGAAAAGGCGACGGTCGCGCTCGCGGCGCAGACAGCGACTGAGGAAGTCCGGCCGCTGATCCGGCATCTGCGCGAGAGCGGACAACTCACCGCCGGTCTGGTCCTGCGCGCGCTCCTGTCCGGTAATGTCACGATGTTCGAGGAGGCACTGGCCGATCTGTCCGGCGTGCCGCTGTCGCGGGTAACGAGGCTGGTGCATGACGGGCGCAGCGCCGGCTTTCGCGCGCTTTACCACAAGGCGGGTCTGCCAGCGAGTGCCTATCCGGCTTTCCGCGAAGCGATCGCAACCATGCAGGAGGACGGCTTCCTGGGGGATCTCGCGGGTTCGGCGCGGCTCAAGCGGCGGATGATCGAACGGGTCCTGACACGTTGCGCCGATACCGATGCGGCCGAGATCGCGCCGCTCTTGATGCTGCTGCGGCGGTTTGCCACCGAAGCCGCGCGCGAAGAGGCGCGGATGTTCTGCGAGGATCTGGTCGAGGGCGCGCTGCCGGAGCCGGATTGGCGGATGATCGCTGCCTGACAGCTTTTTCCTGTCAGGCGTCCGTCCGTACTTGCGGCCGCTCAGCGAAGCCGCGTGCGTGATGGCTTCGCGCTTTCCTGCAATGCTGCCCTCAGATCGGTCGGCTTGCCGTGTTTCTTCAGCAGGTCGCGGACCGCCTCGTCGATCAATTCCTGCAGCGTGGTGGCGCGGTCCTCGGCAAGCTCGGTCAGCGCGCGCAGATCCTCGCCGTGAAACGCAATCAGCTTGCGCGGCATTTATCGCTCGGTCCGGGGATGATGGGAATGCAGGAACACTGCGAGTTATTCGCGTAACGATTCGTCGCGCTCGGAGCGATGGCCGGCGATCACCGCGTTCTCAAACAGCCGCTGCTGAACCTCTTGCGGCAGTTCGCCCCAGCACTTGATCACGGCCTGACCGAGCGCAAGAGCATAGCGCTCCTCGCCGTTGCCTTGCATGGGTGCCTCCTGTGCCGTTCGCCAAAGAACGCACCGTGGCCGCAGCTTGTTCCAGCCGCATCCAGGGGCCGCGCGCTTTCAAAGCAGACCGTCGAGATAACCCGGCCGGCTGCGATTCTCGTGTACCAGAAAGTCGTCCGAGACCTGGCGCAGTTTGCGCGACAGGGCGGTGGCCACATCGTGGATGTCGGGCCGGGCATATTCGCGCACGATGGCGCGGATCGCATCGACATGCTGATCGATGAGGGAAACCGGGATCCGGTCGCGATCGGGGGTATGCTCAAGCACCCGGCACAGGCTTTCGGCGGCCGCCGCGGCGAGCGGATAACCGAAGGTCGCCGCGCCGCCCTTGATGTCATGGGCGGCGCGAAACAGCAGGTCGAGATTTGATTTCGTCAGGCCGGAATTTTTAACGCGGTGGCGCGCCTCGTCGAGCCGTTCGCATTCCGCCGTCATCCAGCCGCCGAATTCCCCGGACAATTGTTCGAGCGCGGCTTCGGCGCGCGTCAGCGGATCGTCGCCCGCGGCGATGAACTTGACCTTGAACTTCTCCAGCCTGTTGACGGGCGTGATGATCTCATGGTCGCCGAACATGCGGATCGAAACGCGGTTCTTGTCCGATTCACCCATGGCAGGGTCTCGCTATGAATGGGCCTGCGCGCTGGCGGCGACCAGCTTCTGGTTGACGAAATCGGTCGGGCCGCCGCGCCGACGCTCCGGCCCAGTATAGTTGGTGTTGAGGCTGCGCCGTCTGTCCGGTCCGAAATAGGTCTTGGTGCGCACGAACGGGCGCGGATTGACGACGACATTGACGATGCGCTGATACAGTCCGCGCGCCGACAAGGGCTTTGCCAGGAATTCCGTGACACCGGCATCGCGCGCGCAGGTGACCCGGCGCTTCTCGGAATGGGCCGTCAGCATGATGATGGGGACGAACGGATTGGGATTGGCGCCGGGCTGACGGATCATCTGCGTCAGCTCCAGCCCGTCGAAGATAGGCATCGCCCAATCCATGATAACGATATCCGGAACCTGATTGGTGAAGGCTTCGAGCCCGGCCGCGCCGTCTTCGGCTTCGATCACCTCGCGGGCGCCGAAACCGTGCAGCAGCGTGCGCACGATCCGCCGCATCGGGTGGCTGTCGTCCACCACGACAAAGCGCAGCCGGTTGAAATCGATTTGCGACATGCTGAGTCCGTCACCGCGGCGGCCGGTGGGCGGAAACGTTAGGCGCGCGCCGTTAACGAAGGGTTTAGGATGATGGCGCGCACGCCCGTTCGCGCGCGCTGCCTCAATACCCAAACTGCTCGCGCAGGATGCGTTCGTCGAGGCTGTGACCGGGGTCGAACAGCATGTGCATGGATATGGAATGATCCATCGCCACCTCGACCTGCATCACGTCGCGGACCTCGGAATGATCTGCCACAGCGGCTACCGGCCGCTTGTCCGGATCGATCACCTCGATCGTGACGCGTGCGGTATCGGGAAGTAGCGCGCCGTGCCAGCGGCGCGGGCGGAACGGACTGATCGGGGTCAGCGCCAGGAGCGGCGCCTTGATCGGAATGATCGGCCCCTGCGCCGACAGGTTATAGGCAGTCGAGCCTGCGGGGGTCGCCACCATGACGCCGTCGGCGACAAGCTCGGGCAACCGCTCTTTGCCGTCGATCAAGAGGCGCAGGCGAGCCGCCTGGTAGCTTTGGCGGAACGCCGAGACTTCATTGATGGCGTAATGCTCATGCGCCTCGCCGGTGCGGTCGCGGGCGCGCATGACCAGCGGATGGATCACGGTGGTTTCGGCTGCCGCGAGCCGTTCCTGCAGACCGGTTTCGGCGAATTCGTTCATCAGGAAACCCACGGTGCCGCGATGCATCCCGTAGACCGGCTTTCCGGAGCGCATCAGTGCGCGCAGGGTGTGCAGCATGAGGCCGTCGCCGCCGAGCGCAACCACAACATCTGCGGATGCCGGTTCGCAATCGCCATAGCGCGCGGCGAGCCGGCTCCGCGCCTCCGCGGCTTCCGGACTTTGGCTCGCCACGAAGGCGATTTTCTCGTATCGACGGCTCATCGAACCGGCTCGCTCCCTGTGTCGTGCTTATAACGGCCGGGTCCGGCGCCGGATTGGTGCAGTTGAATGCCGAGAGAGGACGTTATGGAACGCGTGGTGCTCGTCTATACGACTTATCCTTCGCTTGTCGAGGCGGAGAAGGCCGGCAAGGACGTGGTTGCGCAGCGGCTCGCCGCCTGCGTGAATATCCTGCCCGGCATGGTCTCGCATTACTGGTGGGAGGGGAAGCTCGAGCGCGGCGAGGAGGTGGTGATGATCGTCAAGACGCGGGCCTCGTTCGCAGACCGCGTGCGCAAGGCGGTCAAGGCCTCCCATCCCTATGACACGCCGGCGATCCTGGTGATCCCGGTGGAATCGGTCGAGGACACCTATCTGCGCTGGATCATGAAAGAGACCGACCGCGCCGCCATGGCAGGAGCGGCCGGCTAGCTCAATAGGTCAGGCTCTCGCCGGTCAGCGCCTGCTTGAGCGAGATGTAGTCATCGCATTGCGTGCCGCAGATCGATGCGATCCTCGTCAGGTGCTGCTCGGCCCGTGCGCGGTCGCCGCGTTCCAGATGCCAGAGCCCGTAATATTGCCAGGTCCGCGTGTGGTTGGGCTCCGCGGCCAGCGCCTTCTCGTACCAGAGCTTGGCGTCTTCGGTGCGGCCGAGCTTGCGGCTGGCAAAGCCGATCAGGTTGGCGACGTCGGGATGATCGGCCCGGTCAAGCGCATGCAGTGCTGCGATCGCGGCATCATAGTCCTGCTTGCGATAGATCAGGTCATAGGCGTGACGGTAGCGATCGAGAAAGAGCTGCTCCGACTTCTTGTCGGGCGTCCTGGTCTTGCCTTCGGCGGCGGGCTTTTTCTTGCGCGGCGGCTTGGCTTTTGCTCCAGGGTCGGCCGATTGCAGCTTCATGCCGCCGCCGGCCGCTGCAGGATTCTCGACACCGGCTGCGTGTGCAGCGCCAAGACTGAAAGCGGCGGTCAGTGCCGCGGCGATTATTCCGGAACGAAGCCTGGACATGGCTGCCTCGCGATCGAATGCGCGGATGACGCCCGCGTCAGTAGGTCATGTTGCCGTTCAATGCGTTCTGCAGCGATGTGAATTCCTCGCAACCCTCGCCGCAGATCAAAGCGATGCGTTCGAGATGCGCCTGCGCCTTGGCGCGGTCGCCGCGCTCCAGATGCCACAGCCCGTAATATTGCCAGGTGCGGGCATGGTTCGGATCGGCGGCGAGCGCCCTCTCGTACCAGTGGCGGGCATCTTCGGTGCGCCCGAGCTTGCGGCTGGCAAAGCCGATCAGGTTGGCGACATCGGGGTGATCGTCATGACCGAGCGCGCTTAGAGTTGAAATAGCGCCCGCGTAATCCTGCCGCAGATACACGGCGTCGTAGGCGAGCCGGTAACGGTCGCGAAATTCGAGATCGGACTTCTTTTCGGAAGGCTTGGCATCCGAAGGCTTGGTATCGGGCTTTTGCCCCTCGGCGGCGGGCTTTGCGCCCTTCTTGTCGTCCTTTTTGTCCGCCGGCGCTTCCACTGGCTTTGCCGGTTCGTCGATGCCCATGGCATGCGATGTGCCGCCCAGCGCCATGGCGATGAGTGCCGCGGCGGCAAGGCTCGCAAAGCTCGAAAGACGCTGGTTCGGACGGGTCATGGTCTGGCACTCGAGGTTTCGTCGTTCAAGATACGAGAATAGTTCAAAAAGTTGCGCTGGTATGTTCGAACGTCCGTAAAAGTTTGGCCGCACCGATCAAATCATGGAGACACGATGTGTCGCCGCCATGCCAATTGCTCACATCGGCGTGATCTTGACTCTTCAGGGCGTCAATCGGATCATGTGATCGCACTGGTTCTCCGGCACCGCCGGAGAGGCAAGAGGGAACACGGAGCGGCCTTTTCCGGGCCGAAGCCGTGGCTGCCCCCGCAACTGTGAGCGGCGAATCCGCACCCGACATTGGCCACTGGGAAACCGGGAAGGCTGGGTGCAGGTGAAGACCCGCGAGCCAGGAGACCTGCCAGCGCAGTCACCCAACCGGTGGGCGGGGCGTCCATACGGAGCGGTTGTTCGCAGCGGTGACGCTTGAATGCCGATGCGAAGGCCGCCAAGGGGGATCTCGGCGACTTTTCGTAAGGCGTGAGCGGCGCTGGCAGCGGCAGCTTGGTGGCTGTCGCGCGTCACGGGCGTGCGTTCGCGTGTCCTTCGCATCGGGCTTTGTGCACCGAAAGGCTCCGGTTTGTACCGGAGCATGCGAAGGAACATGCGATGGGGGACTTTTCCACAACGTGCCGGACCGGGGCGGCGGGGCTTGCGGTCCTTATGGCGTCGGCCGCCTGGCATCCGGCGATGGCGCAGACAGTTACGCTGCCGGACATCAATGTGACCGAAACCCGGCTGACCGGAATCGGCCGCCGCACTGGGAGCGGCGGTGAGGCCGAGCCCGGCGGCCCGCCCGACGGCGCGCCATCCGGCACGATCGGCGGCATTGCGGTGGGCGGCGCAGGCATCACCGGCGCCTCCACCACCGTCATCACCGGCGAGGATATCGCGCGTTCACCCGAACAGAATTTGCCCGCGATCCTGTCGCGCGAGCCGGGCGTGCAGGTCCAGAGCCTGTTCGGCGGTGTGAACGGCGCGCGCACAAATGTGGACGTGCGCGGTTTCGGTGCGGCCGCCAATTCCAACACGCTGTTCCTGATCAATGGCCGGCGCGTCCAGGATCTCGACATGGTCGGTATCGACCTTGCCGCGATCCCGCGCGAGAGCATCGAGCGCATCGAGATCACGCGCGGTAATTCCGGTGCGGTGCTGTATGGCGACGGCGCCGTCGGCGGCGTCATCAACATCGTCACCAAGACCGGGGTCGGGGTGAAGCCGGGCGCGCGGATCGACGGCGCCTTCGGCTCGTTCAATTACCGCGAGGGCAATCTCTCGGCCTGGGGCTCCAATGGCGGCTGGTCGGGCAGCATCTTCACCAATGCGATCCGCAGCGATGGCTATCGGGAAAACAACGATTACAAGCAGCAGGGCGGCGTCGCCGATCTGCGCTACACGCATGATCGCGGCAGCTTCTATCTCAATCTGTCGGCCGACGATCAGCATATCGGCCTGCCGGGGCACCGCCGCTATTCACTCGCCGATGGCGTGTTCAACCTCATCACCGACCGGCGCGGCGCCTTCACGCCTTACGACTGGGCTGACAAGCAGGGCCAGAACGGCACGCTCGGCTTCACCTATCAGTTCGCGCCGGGCATGGAGCTGATCGTTGACGGCGGCCTGCGGCGCAAAGAGGAGCAGGCTCAGTTCTTCAATGCCACCGAGTTCGTCGCCACGCTCAACCCGCGGCAGGCGGTCGATACGAAGTTGACGACTTGGTCCATCACGCCCCGCGTCAAGATCGACACCGAAGGGTGGGGCATGAAGGTGAGGGCGACCGGCGGCCTCGATTATTACAATGCCGACTACGACTCCCAGCGGCCGCTCTATTTTGGCGCAGCGCCGATCAACGTCTACGATCTGCGGCAGGAATCGACCGGCCTCTACTGGATGCAGACTGTGTCGCTGCCGACCAATACCGATATTTCCGGCGGCGTGCGCACGCAACGCACCAAGGTCAGGGCACGCGACACCTTCGATGCATCGGCGCCGGGAGGCACCAGCTGCTTTTTCGGCTTCTGTTTTCCGAACGGCATCGAGGGCCTGCCGCTCGACAAGAGCGAAACCAATCACGCCTGGCATCTGGGACTGGAGCAGCGCCTGACGCCCAATCTCGCGCTGTTCGGGCGCATGGCGCAGAGCTTCCGCGTGCCCAATGTCGACGAGCGCGTCGGCGCAGTGACGGCGTTCACCGCTCCGACGAATTTCGACCTGCGCACCCAGAAGTCGCACGACTGGGAAGCGGGCATCCGGATCAATGCCGGGCCGCTGGAAGCGCAATGGAGCTACTACAACATGAATCTCACCGACGAGATTCATTTCCGCTACGGGCCGAATTTTGAGGCCAACAACACCAATCTCGATCCGACGCGGCGCTATGGCCACGAGACCATCGTGGCGTACAGGGTCAACGACGACCTGCGCCTGAAAGGCGGGCTCGCCTATACCCGTGCGGTGTTCCGGGAGGGGCTGTTCGCCGGCAACGACGTGCCGCTGGTGTCGCGCTGGACCGGCAATGTCGGGGTGTCTTGGGATATCTGGAAAAAATACCTGACGCTGGACACCGTGGTCCGCTATTTCGGCGACCGCCGCATGGACAATGATCAGGTCAATCTGCAGCCGATGATTCCGTCCTACACGACCGTCGATGTTCGGCTCGGCGGCGCCTATCAGCAGTTCTTCTGGTCGATCTCGGTGCTCAATCTGTTCAACGAGGAATATTTCGATTACGCGATCGCAAGCCCGTATCCGTACGGCTTTGCCTCGACGCTCGGGACCTACAATGCCTATCCGCAGCCGGGCCGCACCTACATGGTACGGGCCGGGATGACGTGGTGAGCATCGCTGCGCGACGCTTGGCATGGAAAGGGCCGCCAGCGGGCGGCCCTTTTGCTCTTGATGCGCTTGTGACCAGGCGGTTCGCTTACAGCGTCGGCGACCACATCTTCGGGACGAGCTCGTAGCCGCTCGCGGTCTTGGTGATGTAGCCGGAGGCCGGGAACGGCCAGTGATAGCCATGGGTCAGCATCTTGTCGGCCGCAGCACGGTCGAGCAGCATCTTGCGGGTCTCGGCGGCCTTGTTGCCGTCAGCGTCGAATACGGCCTGCCAGTTCGGATTGCGCACGAACAGCCATGGATTGTTGGTGGCATCCGCGATGTAGAGGAAGGATTTGTTGCCGGAATGCACCGAGAAGGCCGTGTGGCCGGGCGTGTGGCCGTGCGCGGCGATGCTCATGATGCCGGGCTCGACTTCCTTACCGGGTGCGAAGCGCTGTACCTTGCCGGCGATGTCGCCGAACACGCGTCGCGCGTTCTTGAACGAGCCCTGCGCCGCCTCCGGAGCGCGGCTCATGTTGCCGTCATCCATCCAGAATGCCCATTCCGGCTCGGGGACGTTGATCGAGGCGTTCGGGAAGAACAGCCCGCCGTCCTTGCCCTTGATGCCGTTGATATGGTCGGGATGGAAATGCGAGATGTAGATCGCATCGACCGTCTTCGGATCGATCCCGGCCGCCGCGAGATTGGCGGCATAGGTGCCCGATTGCGGCGCCATGCCGGTGAGCACGCCGCCGGTGCCGGTATCGAGCGCGACCAGCTTTGAGCCGGTATTGACCAGGAGCGTCGTGAACGGGATCGGCACCACATCGGTCGGCAGGAACGCGGCCTCGAGCGCCTTTTGCACATCGGGAAGCTCGGCGTTGCGCACGAACGACGCGTCGAGCTTGCGGTACCAGGTGCCGTCATTGACCGCGGTCACTTCATAGTCGCCGACTTTGAAGCGATAAAAGCCCGGTCCCTGCTGGCCGCTTTGCGGGGCCGCGGCTTCGGCGATTTGCGGCAATGCAACACTGGCGGCGCCGGCGGCGACAAGTGCCGTTCCGGCCAGCAGGTGCCTGCGGGATAGCTCGGTCATGGCAATATTTCTCCCTCGGTTGGCGGTTTATGGGCGTCCCTTTGGCTTTCCGGTACGTGAAACACCGGAGGGCCCAAGTTATTTCGGCGTGCAGCTGTGGGCGACGCGGCAGCGTGAAAGACGGCCTTGTCGCCTCTTCGAAAGACCCGCTACTGTAAAGACCAACAGATGACCGCTCGATGATGAGCGGCAGTGGGGAGGATGCAATGCAATTTCGCGTTTGGCGTCATGCCCTTGCAGCGGCCGCCTGCCTCATCTTCCTGAACGCCGCAGCACATGCGCAGGTTTATCCGGCAAAGCCGGTCACGCTTGTTGTCCCGTTCCCGCCCGGCAGCACCACTGATCTGGTCGGGCGCATCCTTCAGGATGAATTGGCCAAGGCGATCGGACAAACGGTCGTAATCGAAAATCGCGGCGGGGCCGGGGGCAGCGTCGGCACCGAGGCGGTCGCGCGTTCGGCGCCCGACGGCTATACGCTGCTGATGGGCACGATCGGGACGCACTCGATCAACCCGGCCGTGTACGCCAAGATCAACTACGATCCGATCAAGGATTTCGAGCCGGTGATCCAGTTCGGCACCGCGCCGAACGTGCTGGTCGTCAATCCCGACCTGCCGGTCAAGTCGGTGGCGGACCTGATTGCCTATATCAAGGCCAATCCCGGCAAGGTGAATTACGGATCCTCCGGCAACGGCACCTCGAACCATTTATCCGGCGCCATGTTTGTCGCGCGCAACGGACTAAACGCGACGCATATTCCCTACAAGGGCGGCGCGGAAGCCATCACCGGTCTGTTGCGCGGCGATCTGCAGTTCATGTTCTATCACTATCTGCCGCTGCTCGGTCATATCAAGGACGGCAAGCTGCGCGCGATCGCAAATACCAATGCGACGCGGATCGCAGCACTGCCGGACGTGCCGGTGATGAAGGAAGCCGGCATGGACGACTTCGAGGTCTCGGCCTGGTTCGGCGTCTGGGCGCCGGCCAAGACCCCGAACGAGGTCGTGACGAAGCTCAACCAGGCGATCCTGAAAATCATCAACGCGCCCGACGTGAAGGCAAAGCTCCAGGCACAAGGCATCGACCCGGTCGCGGGATCCCCGGAAGACCTGCTCAAGCTGAACCAGGCTGAGCTCGCGCGCTGGGCCAAGGCGGTGCAGCAGGCCGGTGCGAAACTTTCGAATTAACCGCCATAGTAACGCAACAACCCTTTCAGGCGATGGCCGGGCTTGCCCGGCCATTAGCGTTTTCAGTCAGGGCAAGTTATTGAATGCGCTAAAGCGGCGTAGCGGATTGCCGAGGATTGAGACCATGACGGACTTTCCCGGCGGACGCTTATTGCCGGACCGGCAGCGATCGGGAGATTGACAATGGCGGCAGGCGGCGACGGTGATTCTTACACAGGGCAGCCGCCCTACGGTCCTATGACCGCGCCGCTTCAGGGCAAGGACTTGCCCTCGCTGCGCTATGCGCTAGGCGCCGCGCCAAATATCCCGCGCGACGGCGGCTGGTCAAAGGAAGCCACCGTCCGCAATTTTCCGGTGTCGGAGAAGCTCGCGGGAGTGCTGATGCAGCTCGATCCGGGGGCCTTGCGCGAATTGCACTGGCACGCCAATGCTGCCGAATGGGCCTATGTCATCAAGGGACGCTGCCGGGTGACGACCATCGACCCGCAGGGATGTTGCGAGATCGCCGATTTCGGCGAGGGCGATGTCTGGTATTTCCCGCGCGGGCATGGTCATTCGATCCAGGGCATCGGGACCGAGCCTTGCGAGTTCATCCTGATTTTCGACAATGGCTATTTTTCCGAATTCGGAACGTTCAGCATCACCGACTGGATCGGCCATGTGCCGCCCGACGTGCTGGCGAAGAATTTCGCGGTCCCCGCATCGACGTTTGCAGATTTTCCGAAGCAGGAAGTCTATCTCGTCAAAGGCCCGGTGCCGCCGCCGCTGCCGGATAATCCGACGCCCGGATCGCTCAATCCTGGTGCGCTGACGCATCGCTTCAGGCTGCTCGCGCAAAAGCCGCAGGAGTTTCCCGGCGGCACCATGCGGATCGTGTCACAGAAGGAGTTTCCGATTTCTGCGACGATGACCGGCGCACTCTTGCGTATCAAGCCGGGCGGCCTGCGTGAGCTGCACTGGCACCCCAATGCCGACGAGTGGCAATATTACATCAAGGGCAAGGCGCGCATGACGGTGTTCGGTTCGGGCGGCCGGGCGCGCACCGAGGAATATGGACCGGGCGATGTCGGCTACGCGCCGCAGGGCTTTGGCCATTACATCGAGAATATCGGCGACGACGAACTCGAACTGGTGCTCGCTTTCAACGATGGCGAATACCAGTCGATCTCGGCGACGGCCTGGTTCGCCGCCAATCCGGCCGAATTGCTGGCCACCAATTTCGGGGTGCCGACCGAGGCTTTCGCAAATTTCCCCAAAGACGAAACGCCGATGCCGGAATGAGGCAGGAGCGTCGCGACTAATCCGGCAGCACGGTCTTCGGCCGCGGATAGAGGTGGCCGGATGCGACCATGCCCATGATCAGGATCGGGGTGGCGAGGAAGGCCCCAACCGGTCCCCACAGCCAGGCCCAGAAGGCGAGCGAGAGGAACACCGCCAGCGGATGCATGAGAAACTGGCGGCCGATGATGGTCGGTACCAGGAAATGCCCCTCAATGAAGGTAAAGGCGATGAATATCGCGGGCGCGATCAGTGCAGGGGGTAAGGTGTCGAATGTGAGAAGCCCGATCACGAACAGGATCGCGTGCATGATGCCGGGGCCGACATAGGGGATGTAGTTCAGCGCGAAGGCGAGCGCGCCCCACAGCAGCGGCGCAGGAAATCCCAGCGCCCAGGTCACGACCGTGGCGACCAGGCCGACTCCGGCATTGATGATGGTGACGGTGACCAGATAGCCGTTCAGGCTGCGTTCGGTGTCATTGAAAATTTTCAGCGCCCGCAATCGTCCGTCGCGGGTGTCGAAGAAATTGACGATGGACTGGCGCATGGCGTTGCGCCCGAGCACGAAGAAGAACAGCGTCGCGAAGAATAGAACGAATTGCATCATCGCCGGCGTCACCATGGCGAGCACGGTGCCGATGACGTCTGTCGGCTTGGATACATCCACAGCGAGCGCCGCCGATCCCGACAGGGCCGAGGTCAATTCCTTGATCGCGGCCAGCGGCCGCTCCATGAAGCTGAACTTTTCCTTGATCGTCGCCCCGATCTCGGCAGAGCGCGCAATCAGGTCGTAGATCGGGTCGGCGAGCAGGATAACGGCGAGATAAAGCGCTCCCGCGAAAATTGCGACGATGATCAGCGCCGGAACGAAGGAGGGCAGGCCACGCTTTACTGCAAATCCGGTCAGCGGCCCGATTGTCAGCGCCACGATCAGCGCGGCAAGAACGGGCATCAGGAGCGGGCGCGCCAGATACAGCAGCGCGCCAAACATGATCGCCGCCATGAGGATGGTGGCGAATTGCGACATGATCTTCCAGAAGACTCCCGCATCCTCGAGCGGCGAGGGTTCCTGCGCACCGAACCGAAAACCGCGCACGATTGCGATCGGGGCCGGCCGCGCCAGGGCGCTGCCTCTCACGTCGGCGCCGTCATTGCCGGCGGCCGGCTTCAATCTGGCATTCTGCGCCACGTTCACGCTGGTTTTGTCCCGTCCCGAGGGCCGCCGCCCAAGATGCGGCTTCGTACAATTCGGCATGGCGGATTAGGTTCCCTGTCGCAGAACGAAACAGGGCCGGGCGCTGGGAATGGCGTTCTGTATCGGATCGGTACGGTTGCGATGGCACCGCGCTTGCTATCAAATATTTAACCATATCCGGCCGTCCCGGCCGGAACCGGAGTAGGCGTGATGATCATCAGGCTCGCGGCGGCGGTCGTGTTCGCCGGTTTGCTCGGCGGTCTTGCTGTATCTGCGGCAGCCCAGCCTCAGCCACAACGCGCGTCGACCGATACCTTTATTGAAAGCTGCGTGTTCTCGCGCGGCGCCGGTAATTGCGTGCAGCAATATCGCTATGGCCCGCGCAACGGCAGTGCCGCGCCTTCGCTGCGCGAGCCGAGCGCGGAGGATGCCGCCGAGCTGCGCGAGCGCGAACGGCGCTGGGCGGACCGGTGCCGGCCGCAATTGCGTGCGGACGTGTACGGTGTCAATCGCTATGTCTACGCCGCGCGCGGCTGCGAATTCGGGCGCGACCGCGACTGATCGCGTCGTCGCCGGCCGGATTGCTTCCGCTCGCTAGTAGCGGCTCGGCCGCGCCGTAATCATCGGCACGACCAGCAACAGGATCAGCGCCAGTCCCACGAGATCCATCGCGGTCATGACCAAATCTCCCCAACGTGAACGCAGCGGTGCGCGCAATCCGCGTTGCGGCCGCTGCGATGCAGCGCGCTGGTGCGCGCGCCGGGTCCGCATCTTCGAATGCGTTCCGGACGGCCATGGTGGAGGGGGGCGGCTAACGCCGGCTGAAGAAACACGGTTAATCGCGAGCGGCTTGGCAAACGCCGCGATGCCGGCGACCACGTGACACAAGCAATTCCGGCTCGCTGGTCCTGGCGCGCAAAACCCCGCGCCGGCATCCGGCACGGGGCCTTTGCAGTTATCGACCGGCCGGGAGGTTCGCGCTGCCGGTCGCGGCGCCGATTATCGGCGCAGGAGGCGTCAAAATCGCCTCACAACCTGTTACCGCAGGTCATGGGCTGTGAACTGCGCGCGGGCCCGTAAGGTCCGCGCGCGTCGTGCCGCGCGGCCTGCGCCAGTAACGTGCGCCCCTAGTCTAATTGAAGATCAGCCCGATGCTTCGGGCGCGCCGCCACTTGATCCGTGCCGCTCGCTCGAAGCCCATTTCCGGGATCGCGACCACAATGCGGTCGGGCAGGTAGGTCGGGTGACTGACCATCACCAGCGCGCCGGTGGCCGACAGGTTGCGCACAAGGCAGTCCATGCTGCTCGTCTTGTCGATGACGATCCGCGCCGGTTTGTCGATGCGGCTCGGGCGATCGCGCAGGACGTGAATCTGCGCATTGCCGGATTCATTAAATGCCATGATGATGACCTCGCGTGCTGTTGGGTCTGCGTCCGGTGAGCCACCATTCCAGAACAATGAACAACGCGACGCCCGCGACGGCGCCGATCAGCATTTCCATCATCTATTGTCCCCCTGGGCGGCGGTTGCCGCTGCGGCGCGTCCGGTCGTGTGCTCCCCGATCGGAACGCGAGAATAAGCAAGCCTTACATTTCCCGGCGAAAGAAGCCGGATATCACGGTCGTTACGAGCCGAGCCCCCGCTCGAATCCTGTCTCTAATTGGGGCAGCGTATTGGGGCGGCGATGTGACCGCGGGGAGCATGGTGATACTGATTTGCACGGCACACGGTGCGATGATGCGGGATCGGACACAGAAGTTGCGAGGGGACGCTATGTGCGGCGAACACATGAACCTCGCAGCGCGATTTGAAGAAAGGATTCACCGATGACGGAGCAGGACGAAGGAACGGTGTCATGTATCGGAGTGGCGATACCTTATTTCGAAGGTGCGAAGTCTTTTTACGGAAGCCTGTTCGGCTGGACGTTCGGCAACGAATACCCGAACACGGCAGGCCGCTTTTTCGGCGCAGGCATTCCAGGCAATGCCCATGCAAGCGACCAACGCTGCGGGTTCGTGATCTATTTCCGCACAAGCGACCTGGCCGCTGCGGGCGCGCAGGTGCAGGCTCTGGGCGGCACGGTCGGACCTGTTGTGCCGCTCCCGGGTGCGGGAAAGCTGCAGCTGTGCCGCGACAATCAGGGCGTCGAGTTCGGCCTGCATGAGCCGGAAAGGTGAAGTCCTGACGCACCCATGATCGCCGCGTTGCTTCCCCGCGCTTCGGCGTCACTTGGTCAGGAAGCAATGCTCCGGGCTGCGGAACTGCATTCCTGTCGCGTTCTTGGTCGTGTTCTTGGGTCCTGGTCTTGGCCTTGCGGTTTTGCAGGCGCGGGTGTGAGATCATGCCAGGTATCCGACGCGCGGTCAGATGCTGTGGCAACTCGCATCAGGGAGGCTAAACAATGGCACAGGCACCAGGCGGTATCAAAAAGAAGAAGGGCGGCAATGACATCGCCGTCCCGCAATTTGCGGTGCCGGAAAAGTTTGTTGACGGCATAGCGCAAGTGATTGTCGACGCCTGGCAGGGCAAGCCGAGCCTCGACAAAATCATGGAACGCCACCCACCTGGACCGAAGAAAGGGATGGCGACGCAGGCCGCCATCGCTCAAGCCACCGCCGCAATCAACGCCGCGGCGCCGGGATTTGGTCTGAAGCGCGCCATCATCATCACGGAAGACGAACACGATGATGGCTACACGGTGGAGTCCGACGACGACGTGGTCTTTGTGCTTCCCAAGTTCAGCCGATCGGACGGAGCGACAAATCTTCTCAATACGGCCAGGCTGCTCATGGCCTGCACGCCCAATGGCATTTAGGGCGAGAGAGTGAGCCGCGCCGCATACAGGCGACGCGGCTTCGGCTCTTTGTGAGCAGCAGGCCTGTGCCGGAATCAGCGGTGTCTCGCCCGTCTGTTTCCGACCGCACTATCTCGGTCCGCTCGAACCCGGTGGCTCGGCCAGACTTGGCCGCAGCTTTGGCGCCAAGGGCGGTGATTGGTTTGGTGCCGGCTGAGGGGATTGAACCCCCGACCTTCGGTTTACAAAACCGCTGCTCTACCGCTGAGCTAAGCCGGCCTTCTCGAGCGGCTCCGGTCCGGAGCCCGTCCAACACCGCAGCAAACGCAAGGCGCGCGCCATAGGTTCGAAATGAGCCGTGTTTTGATCGAAAACCGCCGAAACTGCAATATCGGAAGCGGACCCGTGGCCGCTGGAAGGCCGCCGAATCCGCCGCCCGATCCCCAGCGGGCCGCGGGTCTATGCGATGCGCTCGCCGGTCGGCCGCACCGAGTAATAGATTTTCGGCGCGATTGGCTGCAGGCCGCCGGAGGTCGCAACCGCCAGCACGCGCACCTCGATGACATTGATGATGGCGCCGTTGCGCTCCACCTCGGACACGGTCTGACCGGGCACAAAGCCGTAAGTCGCGATCATGCAGGCATCCGGGGTGCCGGCCTCGCGGTTCACGGTGCCGAGCGCGGCTTCGACATTATCCCGCAGCACCAGCACGAAGCGCTCCGCTTGCGCGGCAGTGTCGCAGATCAGACCGGAGATGAATTGAGGCTGCGGTTCGGCGGTCTGCGCCGCGGCGGGCACTGCAAAGCTGCCGGTCACGACGAAGGCCGACACGACGATAGCGGCGAGACCTTTCACGCTTGCCTCCTCAGCGCTTGCAGGACAGGGCAGCATGCCGTTGTCTGTCGCTGTCCCAACTTTGTGTCCCGAACGTACGCCCCGGTTCGACAGTTACGCGGCAGGGCCCAGCGCCGTTTCGGCGGACGGGATGACGTTCTGGTGATCGCTTGCGCGGTGCAGCGCCGGATGGTCACTTTGAGTTAATGCTACCCGATGATTGTGCCGGCCGATTAACCGGGCCAAAGGTCGCGGGCGGTCATAACTACCGGCGGCTGAGGGGGCGCAGGCTTGCGCCCGCGCTGGAGTTGGTCGGATGCGTTGGGCGGCTGTTGCACTCGGGATCGTGCCCGCCGTTGCAGGCATAATGGACGCGCGCGCCGATCACGGACCGGTTCTGGTGGTGCCCGGCCGGCCGAACGTGCCGGTGCCGATCCAGGGCTATAACGCCGCCTGGGGCGTGGTCGAAGGCGACTGGGGGCTGTACCGGCCGGGCGCCGCGCCCGGCATCACGGTCTATCCGTCGCCCTATGTGCCGCCGCTCGAGCCGGAAAAGCCGGTGCGCTACCGCAAGCCCGTCGGCTATTTTCCCACGATGGGCGTCAAGCCCGCGGTCGGGCGGCTGGAGGTCGAGCCGCCTGCCAATCGCGAATTGCCAAAGCCCGCCGAAGCCTACAGCCGCTCCTGGTCGGCCGAGTCACCGGATGTCCCGCCGACGCAATATGCGCCGACCGGGCCGATGATGATCAGCCCCGAAGTCAATATCGGCTCGCCCTGGGATGAGGGTGGCCAGAATAACCGCCATCATCACCCGCAACCCCAACCGCGACCTCGCCGTCGCTAATTCCAGCCGCCTGAAGAGGACGTCCCATGTCTCGCGTAACGCTCTCCCTCCTGGCCGCCGCAGCGGTAACATTCGCCGCCGGCGGTCCCGCCAGCGCCCAGTGCTGCAATTCGGGCTTCGGCTTTGCCGTGCCGTTCGGCTTTTCCAGCAATTGCTGCAATACCGGCTTCAATGTCCAGGCCGCCCCGGTCTTGGTTCACGCTGCGCCCGTGGTGGTGCAAGGCGCTCCGGTCGTGGTGCAGCAGCCGGTGATTGTGAAACAGCCGGTCATCGTCCAGCATCCGGTGGTGGTGCAACCGCAGCCGGTGGTGCAGCAATATGTGGTCAATCAGGGTCCGGTCTATTCCGGTCCCGGCCTCAGCGATGCGCGCTACGGGACCTATTATGCGCCGCGTGCGCACCGTCCCTATCCCTATGTCGAGGGCCGCTGGGGTTATGCCCCGCGCCGCGCCTATTACGGTCCACGGCACTATCATCGGCATCATCACCGCTATGGCCGTCCGATCAGCGTCTATAACTGACGTCGCTCGCGTCTGAGCATTTGGAGATCGCGGATGCCCGGCCTGCGCCGGGCATCGCTTGCGTCATTCCTTGAGCCGTGTGCTTGCCACGTAAAGCGCAAGCGCCGCAGCATTCGAGACGTTGAGACTCTTGATCGTGCCCGGCAGGTCGAGCCGGGCCGTGCGGTCGCAGGTCTCGCGCGTCAACTGGCGAAGGCCCTTGCCCTCGGCGCCGAGCACCAGCGCCAGCGGACCGCGAAGCGGTGTCGCTGCAAGATCGGCCTCGCCCTCGCTGTCGAGCCCGACCAGAAGAAAGCCGCGCTCGCGTAGCGCGTTGAGGCCGCGTGCGAGGTTCTGCACGGTGACGATCGGCACATGGTCGAGCGCACCCGAAGCGGATTTCGCGAGTACCCCTGTGGCCTCCGGCGAATGGCGGGCGGTGGTGATGAGCGCCTTGACCGCGAAGGCGGCGGCGCTGCGCAGGATCGCACCGACATTATGCGGATCGGTGATCTGGTCGAGGACGAGGACGATGCCTTCGGCCGGCAGATCGGACAGGTCCGGGGACTCCAGCGGATCGGCCTCCGCCAGAAGCCCATTGTGGACGGCTTCGGGGCCGAGGCGGCGCGCGATCTCGTCGGGCCGCACGATCTGCGGTGTCACATGCTTCGCGAGACCGGCCTCGGCGAGCCGCTTGGCGGCATTTTCGGTGGCATAGAGCGCGCGGATGCGGCGGTTCGGATTGGCCAGCGCGGCCTCGACGGTATGCCAGCCATAGAGGATTGCGATATCTTCTCTCGCGCGGTTCCGCTCGCCGCGCTGGCGGGCTGGCGCACGGTCGAATCTGCGCGGGGCAGGGGCGGGCTTGCCCCGTTGGCCGGGCTTTCGCGGCCTCGTCCTGTCAGCGTCGCGCATTGGAAAATCCGTGATTTTGGATTGACTTAACCGGCTCTCGCCACCATAACGCAGCCCGCGCCCGGCGGCCTGCGGATTTTTCCGGCCGACGCGGCGTTTTACAGAATGCCGATCCGGGTTAAACCTTTCGTCGGCATGGCGCGACCAAGGAAGGCTCGCACCGAAAGCGATCCCGTGGAGGGGTGCCCGAGTGGCTAAAGGGGACGGACTGTAAATCCGTTGGCTATGCCTACGTTGGTTCGAATCCAACCCCCTCCACCAATCGTCGCTTGCATTGCAAGCAAACAAAACGATCACATTGAAACGGCCACTGCATAGCGCTTGAGCGCGGTTCCTGCCGCAATTGCATGTAGACTTGCTCCCGGCCAGCTTCAGGGGGCTTTCATCATGCATCATGCATCCCGCCGCGAGTTTCTGACCGTGGGGCTCGGCCTTGCGGCCGCCAACGCCTTTTCCTTTGTTCCCGCGATGAGGCCCGCCATGGCGCAAGGCACATCATCCGCAGCTCCGCAATCCGCCGCCGACATCGTCGTTGCAATCCGGGCCAAACGCATGACCGCGACCGATGTGGTCAAGGCCGCGCTCGCCCGTGCCGACGCGATGAAGCATCTCAATGCGATCATCACTCTGAACACCGATGGCGCGCTCGCCGCGGCCAAGAAGATCGACGACATGGTCGCTGCAGGGCAGGCGCTGCCGCCGCTTGCCGGACTGCCGATCGTGGTGAAGGACAACATCAATACCGCAGACCTGCCAACCACCGGCGGAACGCCCGCCCTGCAGAATGCTCGCCCGAAGGCCAATGCGCCGTCGCTGCAGAAATTGATCGATGCCGGCGTGATCGTGATCGGCAAGGCCAATCTGCACGAACTCGCCTTCGGCATCACCTCGACCAACGCCGCGTCCTTTGCGGGGCATGTGAAGAACCCTTACGACGTCACGCGCATCCCTGGCGGCTCCTCGGGCGGTACCGCGGCCGCGATCGCCGCCGGTATCGTGCCGGCGGGGCTCGGCAGCGACACCGGCGGCTCGACCCGGATTCCTGCGGCGCTGACCGGAATTGCGGGCTTTCGTCCCTCTGTGGGCAATGGCGGCGCGGAGCGCCGCTATCACGACGCCAATGCGGTGGTGCCGATCAGCCGCACCCGCGACACCGTCGGCCCGATGGGCCGCAGCGTCGCCGACGTTGCGCTGCTCGATGCGGTGATCAGCGGTACGCCGGTCGCAGCACCGGCCGAGCTGAAGGGAAAACGCTTCGGCATCCCGGCTTCGTTCTGGTCCGGGCTCGATCCGGAGCTGGAGGCGGTGGCGAAGGCTGCACGCAGCAAGCTGGAAGCGGCGGGCGTGGTCGTTGTCGATGCCGACCTGCCGGGCTTGGCCGAACTGAATGGCAAGGTATCGTTCCCTGTCGCGCTGCACGAACCGGTCGAGGATATTCCGGCCTATCTGAAGGCGTCCGGCATTCAAGGCGTCACGCTCGCGGACATTGCCGGCAAGATTGCAAGCCCTGACGTGCAGGGCGCGTTTGGCGCGATCATGAAGGACGTCTTCGGCAAGGATTATCCCGACGCCATGCGGGTGCATCGGCCGGCCTTGCAGAAGCTCTACGCGGACTATTTCAAGACCAACAATCTCGACGCCATGCTGTATCCGACGACGCCCGCGCCCGCGTTGCCGATCGATCCGGAAAAGGGCTCTGGCGAGGTGTCGATCGGCGGCAGCAAGCCCGCGCCGACCTTCTTCACCATGATCCGCAATACCGATCCCGGCAGCAATGCCGGCATTCCGGGGCTGTCGCTGTTTGCGGGCATGACCAAGGGCGGTCTTCCGGTCGGGATCGAGATCGATGGGCCGGTCGGCAGCGACACCACGCTGCTCGCGCTCGGATTGGCCATGGAGGCGGTACTAGGAACCGCGCCGCCGCCGGCTGCGAAGTGAAGAGATAGAGCCTGCCGCGAGTCCCAGGTCAGGCGGCGGGTCGCGCGACCCATGACGTTGCGCGGCCGGTGCCTATATATTGCGGACAAGGCCTTGTTTCCGGCGGCAAATTGTGGAAACCAACGGGCGTCCGGCACCGTCGGGAATGCGGGTGTAGCTCAATGGTAGAGCAACAGCCTTCCAAGCTGATGACGAGGGTTCGATTCCCTTCACCCGCTCCAAACTTTGCCTGAAGTGACTTGCGCGTTCCCCTCAGCCTGAAACGCCGTCGAGATGCCGGCGCAGGGTTTCGCGGTCGACCAGGAGCCGGGCATGGAGCTCCTCGAATTGCCGCAGCAGCGCCATGGCGCCTGAGGCGTCCTCGCGCTGGCGCAGCAATTCGGCAACCAGCTCGCGCTGTTTGGTCAAATCCTCCTCGACCAGCGCGATGTGGCGCTCGAGCTTTTCCGACTGACTGAGGATCGAGGCGCGGTCCATGCCAGCAAGTCTATCAGCCGGCGGCGTCAGCGGAAGCCCCGCGGCCGGCCGCGCCCGGGACAAATGGCCCATCGCCATGCTTTCATCGGCCTGCGTCAATCTGTAGGATGGCGCGCGCCACGATCCGCGAGGCCGGTCGCGGCGTTCACATCCATGCGCCGCCTTGCGGTCCGACCATGTTCTCCGACAAGACCGCGCCCAGCCTGCGCAATTCCGTGAAATTCTGGCTTGCCGCCATCGCCATTGCCGTCGGCATTGGGCTGTTCAAGGGCGACATCGGGTCCGGCGTGGTGTTCGTCGTCGCTGCCGCCGCCGTCTATGCTTACTGGATTTACGCGGCGCGCTCTCGCAGGACCAAAGACAAGACCGGCCCCTAAGCGGGGCCGGCAGTCCGCAGGGTAAGGTCGGAGACCCTCAGCGCGCCACCCCGACGGTCGGAGCCGAGGCCGCAGCGCGTGGCGTGGCGGGTGCGACGCTGCGCGGGTCGAGATTGAGCATCGGCACGGCGCCGCCGGGCAGCATGGTCACCGGGAGCTTGCCGTCCCATTTCTCGGCCTGCACCAGGTTGACGAGGTTTGGATTGTCGCCAAGCGCCGCACCGCGCGCGCGGATGGCGGTCGCTTCGGCTTCGCCGCGCAGCTTGATGGCATCGGCCTCGGCCTGGGCGCGCTGACGCACCGCATTCGCTTCCGCGGTCGCCTTGGTGACAACGATCTCGGCCTGCACCTTTTCGCGCTCGGCATTCTGACGCAGCCGCTGCACTTCGACTTCGGCCAGCATGCGCTGTTCGATCGATTTTTCGTATTCGGCGCTGAAATCGAGATTCTCGATCTGCACCGATTCGATCACCACCGGGCCGGCGGCAGCCTGGAGGATCGCCGACATCACTTCGGCATTGAGGCGGCCGCGCTCCTGGATCGCGGTCACCGCGTTGAACTGGCCGAATACGATCTTGGATTCCGAATTGACCTTCGGGAACAGCACGCGATCGGCATAGCCGCGCAGGCCACCGAATTGCGAATACAGATCGTCGACTTTGTCTTCGGTGGCCCGATAGTTGACGGAGATCGTCAGATTGGCCGGCTGCTGGTCGCGGCTGTAGGAATGCACCTTGTCGAAGCGGGCGCGTTGGGTTTCGAGCGAGATTTTGACGATCGAGTCGATGAACGGAATCTTGAAGCCGAGGCCGGGCGTGGCGATGCCGATCAGTTTGCCGTTGCGCAGAATGACGCCGCGCTCGCGCTGATCGATGGTGTACCAGCTGCCCATCACGATCGAGAGGCCGATCAGAAGAACCAGGGCCGTCACCAGGAACAGGGCGACCCTGCGGCCCCAGCCGCTGCCACCGCTACTACCGCCTCCGGTTGCGGAGGCCGCCATTTGCGCAAGCGATTTGTTCATGGATCCTGCTCTCCCTCTTTTGCGGACGCACGCAGATGCGCGCGGCAATACCGCGCCGCGCCGGGCCCGATGTCCGAATAGGTCGCAACCAAAAACCCTCCGGTTCAGCCGCCGGATCGAAAACTGACAGGTTTCAACGACAATTGGTACGGACGCAAAAACGCCGGGCTGTCCGGCGGCGCAGAGCCGCGGGACTCGCCCGGCGTCAGAATAGCACTTTCGGCGGCAAATGCCTCAGGCGCGCTTTTTGGTCACGATACCCCAGACCAGAAGGAGGATGATCGCGCCCACCACCGCGCCGATCAGGCCCGCGCCTTCGCCGGCACGGTACCAGCCGATGGCCTGACCGAGATAGGTCGCTAGAAATGCGCCGACGATGCCGAGAATCGTGGTGAGGATGAAGCCCTTGGGCTCGTTGTCGCCGGGGTGGAGGAATTTTGCGATCACGCCCGCGATGAAGCCGATGATGATTGTCCAGATAATGCCCATTCGCCGCCCTTTCCTGACCTGAGGCGGGGTGAAACGCGCCGCCCGGTTACAGGTTCCCATGCTAACGGCGAATCGCACGCGTAGCCATTACGGTCGTGTGGACGAGCGGGGGAGGGGCCGACGGCAGCGCGACGGCCGGCGCGCATTCGCAACCGCAATACAGCGAACCTGCATTGGTTCGCGCGCGCGGCGGTTGGCGCCGATCATTATTATCGCCGGAGCGCTGCATGCCGCCTCAGGATCGTCATTCTTGTGCGCCCATCATCGGCGCGTTGTATATCTGTCGTGTCACCGTCGCGTAATCGTAAGGCGTAACCGTGTACCCGAATCCTCTCGTCGCGGATCTGATCCTGTCCGGGATCGCCGACAGGATGGCGCTCCTTCGCAAACACCGGGTCGAACCCGATTCCGAGATCCGGCACGCGTTTATGCGGCTGGACCGGGAAATGGAACTGCTCGCGCTGGCCGCGCGCGCTTCGATCGATTTCCTGCAGGCCCGCGGATTCCCGCGGCCCGAACGCTGACGGCGGACCGCCCGGCCGATTGCGAATGGACAGTGCCCCGGCAAGGGCCGGGCGCTGTCGGTTGTGCGTAGCGCAAAGGCGCGGTCACGCTCTGCGGATCGAGAAGCTGTCCACATACTCATTGGGCTTGGCCGGGTCGAACGCCTTGCCCATCACCGAAAAGCCCTTCATCGGGGAATCAGGAACCGCCATGCCGGCATCCTTCATCGCCTTGCCGGCTTCTGTGGTGAGAAACACCTTTTTGGCGATGCCGGCATAATCCACGTCGCCTTTGACCTGACCCCAGCGCTTCATCTGGGTCAGGATCCAGACCGCGAAGCTTTCATACGGGAACGGATCGAAAGTGACGCGGTTCGGGTCCTTCTTGATGCCGCCAAGGCCGTCGGCGAAGGTCCCCGTCAGCACCTGGTCGAGCATCGCAACCGGCGCGTTCAGGTAATTGGCCGGCGCGATGGCTTCGGCGATCTGCTTGCGGTTTTCCGGTTTCGAGGCATAGCTGGACGCCTCGATCAGCGCCCGCAGCAGCGCGGCATAGGTGTTCGGCATCTCGCTCAGGAAATCCGCGCGTGCCGCAAAGGCGCAGCACGGATGGCCATCCCACATCTCTTTCGAGATCAGGTGGATAAAGCCGATGCCGTCGAACACCGCGCGCTGCACCACGCTGTCGGGCGCGAGGAAGCCGTCTATGTTGCCCGCGCGCATATTGGCGACCATGTCCGGCGGCGGCACGACACGCAGCTGAATGTCCTGATCCGGATCGAGGCCGTTTTCGGCCAGGTAATAGCGCAGCAGATAATTGTGGATCGAATAGTCGAACGGAATGGCAAACCGCATCCCCTTCCAGGTCTTTGGATCGCGGCGGTCCTTGTGCGCCATCGCCATGCAGATGGCCTGACCGTTGACATTCTGGATCGCCGGCACGGTAAAGGGCGTTGCGGTCGAGCCGAGCCCGAGCGAGATCGCGATCGGCATCGGCGCCAGCATATGCGCGACGTCGTATTCCTTGTTCAGGGTCTTGTCGCGAATGACGGCCCAGCCCGCGGTCTTGACCACGTCCACGTCGAGCTTCTGCTTGGTATAGAAGCCGAGCGGATGCGCCATGATGATCGGCGTGGCGCAAGTGATCGGGATGAAGCCGACCGCGAGCTTGGTTTTTTCCAGCGCGCCGCCTTGCGCGAAGGCCTCGGTGGCGGTGGCGACCGGGAAGATCTGCGAGAGCGCAGCGGTCACGGTGGCGCTGCCGACCGCGGCGAGCAGCGAACGGCGCGTCACCGGGTTTGGGAAAGCGGCGCGCAGCACCGCGGCCTCGACCCGGCTCTGCAACCCCTTGTCGCTCAGGCCTTCGCAGGCCAGTCCCGGATCGTGATCGGCGCCGCAGGCGCAAAGACTGGTTCGGGTCGGCGGAGTGTCGGTCATCGGACGTTACCTTGCTGACGTTACAGTGGGTGAGAGGAAAAGGCGCGGCGCATGGCCGCCGCGCCGCAATGTGCCTGGATCAGGCGGCCTTGCCCTGCATCGCCTTGGGGGCTGCGGGATGGCCTTCCTCGATCGGCAGCGACGGATCGCGCGACCATTCGTTCCAGGAGCCGAAATACATCCGCACGTCCTTCACGCCGGCATTCTTCAGCGCAACGAAAGTGTTCGAGGCGCGCGCGCCCTTGAAGCAATAGAGATAGACCGGGGTGTCGGGGGTGATGCCGACGGTCGCGCATTCGGCGAGAATTTCTTCCGATGACTTGAAACGCGGGCCTTCGGCGGTCGGCTTCATCATGCGGTACCATTCCAGCCACACAGCGCCGGGAATACGGCCCTTGCGCGGGCAGAAATCCTTGCCATAGGGCGAGGAGCTTTCGCCGATCCATTCGTCCACGTCGCGCACGTCGAGCAATGCGATCTCGGATTTGCCGAGCGCGGCCAGCATGGTCTTGGCGTCGATGATGATGTCGGCGGCTTCAGGCACTACGGGGAATCTGGCGGGCGCGGGCGAAGGCACCTCGGTCGTGACCGGCAGACCCTTGGCGGTCCAAGCATCGAACCCGCCATGCAGCACCTTGATTTTCGGATAGCCGAGCATGGAAAGTAGGAAATAGCCGCGGCAGGACTGGCCGAAGCCGGAATTCATCGACTGCTCGTAGATGACCGCGGTCTCCTTGCCGGACAGGCCGGCGGCGCCGAATGCGTCGGCGAATTTCGATTTCAGCTCCGCCATGCCTTCCGGCGTGGAGGTCGCGAGATAGGTGAAGATGTCGTGGACGTTGACGGCGCCGGGAATATGGCCCGCCGCATAGGCGTCTGGGCTTCTCGTATCGATGACGACGACGGGCTCGCTTCCCATCATGGTCTTGAGGTCTTCCGCAGTAATCAAAGCCGCAGTCATGACGAACCTCCGTTGTGTTCCTTGCTGCAAAGCCCCCGGACGTCTCCCGAACGTGTTATTGCGCGCCGTCGGCGAGCATCTTTCTGAGTTGCTTGGTCGCCGGCGTGACGATGGCGACGAAATAGGCTTCGCGCAGACGGCGTTGCGCACGATGCGACTTCAGATAGCCGCGCGCGCCGGCATGCAGCATCGCCGCATGCGCGGTCGCGACCGAGGCTTCGCCGAGCTGCAACCTGATCTTGATGACGCGCTCCCAGAAGGCCTGGCTCGGGTCGAAGGGCGTGGCGGCTAGCGTCATCACCTCGCGCTCGGCCTCCGCGAGCATGCGTTCGAAGTCTTCCGGCTGCTGATCGAGGAAGCGGTTGACGTGACCGAGCATGGGCCGCAGCTCTTTCATGATCGCGATACAGTCGCGCATCACGCCGAGCCCCATGCCGGCCTGCAGCAGCACAAAGCCGGCGCGGATGCGTTTGACGAAGGGCATGGCATTCTCGGCGAGGATCAGCCGGTCCGGCACGAAGGCATTGCGGATCTGCACCGCATAGGTGCCGGTGCCGTCCATCGCGAGAAAGGGCGGGCAGGGCTGCAGGGTGATGTTGGGGTCGCCGCAATCGGCAAGGAACATCACCTTCTCGCCGGGTGCGTCCTCGCGCTCGAAGATGGTGCCGAACAGGTGGCCGGGTGCGAGATTGGAGACCCAGGGCAGGGCGCCCTTCACGACATAGCCGCCGTCGACCTTGCGGCCCTTGAGCTTCAGTGTCTCGATCCCGAAGAAGCTTTTCATCGGGTTCGACAGCCCGGTGCCGCCGAGCTGAGCGCCGCTCGCAACGGGCTTGAGCCATTGCGCCTGCAACGCCGTGTTCTGCGAATTGCCGATGTACCAGGCGAGCGTGTCCTGGCACCACGTCATGAATGCGGTGGCGCCGCAGGTCTCGCCGATCACCGACATGGCGGCGATCGCGGGCCGCAGATCGGAAGCGCCGTTCTGCGGCATGTGCGAGGAAAACGCTCCTTCCGCAGCAAAGCTGCGCAATATGTCGGCGGGATAAAGTTCGCCGGTGTCGATGGCGTCGGTTGCTGGCGCGAGCTTGGTCCGCGCCACGGCGCGGACGCGCTCGCACAGGTCTTCCGTTTCGGTCCGGGGTTCCAGTGCGAGCGCGGCCTGCGTCATGGCGTTACGACCTTTTTGTCATTTCGGTTTGCGGATCAGCGGGTCACGGCGAGCGCGACCGGGCGCGTGAAGGTGTTGGCGACCGGCGACCATTTGGTCACATGCGCGATCAGCGCATCGATCTCGTCCGGCGAAACCCCGTCGCATTCCATCGCGACTTTGACCCGCACATCGGTGAAGCCGACCGGCTTTTCGCTGGTATCGCCGGTGCCCCAGACCGCGGTGATATTGAGATCGCCCTCAAGCTCGAGTTCGAGCTTGCGCACCGTCCAGCCGCGATGCACCGCATTGGCATGCAGGCCGACCGCAAGACAGGACCCCAGCGCTGCGAGCGACGCTTCGGACGGGTTCGGCGCGGTGTCGTCGCCTAGCAGCGCCGGCGGTTCGTCCACGATATAGGGCGGCAGATTGCGGATGAAGTTGAGGTGCCGGAATTTGCCTTCGGCGACGGTCTTGCATTTCAGCGTCTTGATGACCTTCGGATTCGCCTTTCCGCTTTCGATGAGTTTTTCCAGTCCTCCCTTGTCGATCGGGGCGAGACATCCGGTGAGCACGACTTTTTCCGCGGCAACGGCCATGCGTTCCTCCAGGTTTCAGGCGACGATTTCGGCGCCGTAGGCTACCAACCGGTCTGTTTCATTGCAGGGAGCGTGCCAACCGGCGGCGGCGCGGATTTGCGAGGAATTTCAATCATAGGCCCGCCGGTCACGGCCTCGGCAGCCGGCGCCCTTGCTCAATGTCGGAGCAGTCGGCCGCGATTTAAGCGGCGTTGCGCTTGCTTTGCGGGCAGAACGATCGGCCAGGCGAGCGCGCCTTCGCCGGGTGCATTGCGCGTCGTGCAGCGGGCGCATGCGTGCAGACCACGCGGCACGAATTCCGTTTTCTGCAATCCTGCGCTAATGAATGTGTCATGAGCGGGAAGAACGCTGCAGCCGAATTCGATCCGCGCGCGACAGGCGACGCCGAGAGCGCGCGCAAGCGCCTGCTCGATGCTGCGACCGAATTATTCTGCCGCTTCGGCATCAACGCCACCGGTGTCGATGCGGTGATCGACGAGGCCGGAACGGCGAAGACCACGCTGTACCGCATCTTCGGCTCGAAGGAGGGCCTGATCGAGGCCGTGCTCGAACAGGAAGGCGAGCGCTGGCGCGACTGGTTCATCGGCGGCATGGAGGCGGGGAATGCCGCGCCACGCACCAAGCTGATGCGCATCTTCCCGTTGCTGAAGGACTGGTTCTCCGAGGAGCGCTTCTACGGCTGTCCCTTCATCAATGCGATCGGCGAACACGACAAGGCCGACGAGCGGCTGCGCGCGATCACGATCAGGCACAAGAGTGTGGTGCTGTCGCGGATCGAGCGGCTTGCCGCTGAGGCGGACTTGCCGAACCCGGCGGCGCTGGCGCACCAGATCGGACTTCTGATCGACGGCGCCATCATCGCCGCCATGGTGACGCGCAATCCGAAGGTCGCCGACGATGCGGGGGCGGTGCTGCGCGTCCTGCTCGGCAACGAGCCGCATCGCAAGCAAGGCTCTACGCGGCGGCGCGCAGTGGCCGCCGCGGTCTGAGGTCGCGATCCCGCTTCAGTTCTGGTCGCGCAGCATCTTCATATAGGCGACCAGCGCACGCGCTTCGTCTGCGCGCAGCACGAAAACCGGCATTTCGGGATGACCGCCAATGATGCCGTCTTGCAGGCGGTCCTGCATGCGCTCAAGGTCGACCCGCGGTTCGAGCCTACGGAAGGCTGGTGCCGACGGGATTGGACTGCGCTCGGCGCGGCCGAGGCCGTGACAGGCGCCGCAGAGCCGCTGGGCTATCTGCTCGCCTATTTCGTATGGCCCCTGCGCGCGCGCAGGCTGTCCCGACGCGAGCAGCAGCATGGCCGCCAGCGCCGCTGCGGCCAGCGGAGAGTCCTTATGCGTCGAGGAATGTCTTTTCATCGATGCTTTGCGGCATAACGACTGCCGTCGCGTTAGGATTGAACCTCAACTGGCGCATATTCGTCGCGGTTCTTCCGGACCATTCCGTGATCCGGATGACCTTAGAGAACGCCAAACCGCCAGAGTTGACAAAAATCAAGCGACTGGCCGGTCGAGGATCGGGGCCTGGCCCAATGGGGCGCGCACCAATTCAAGTCGTGGACGCTCGCGGATCGGCCGCGGTTCGCGCTGGGGCGCATTGGCGATGCGGCTGAGGCGCGCTTCCTCGGCTTCGATCAACGCCTGCCAGGCCTCGAGCAGCCTCTCGTAGTTCTGCCGGACGGCGTCGCTTCTGGTGTGAGCGATACGCGATGCACATTCTTCAGCGCGCCTGCGATAGTGCCAGAGCATACGCACCCCCGAGGTCCGTATCCCGCGAACCGGCCTTCGATTCGCGGACCGCGGCGACTTGCGGTTCGGGGAACCTGACCGAACAGGGTTAATGGGGGGTTAAGCGCTGTCGTGGCCAGACCTGAGCGGCTGGCAATCCAGGCCGAGCATGGCGAGCATTCAGCCGGTGGACTGGAACGGCTTGTTGCAGTCGCCATCCGTGCCGCGGCGGCTACTGGCTCTGCGGGTGTGCCGCCGCTCTTGGGTTCCAAGACTATCGCAGGTGCCGCTCGCCTTCATGCGGGTTGGGGCCAAGGTGGCGGAAAGGGCCGTTCATGTTTTGGTGACAGCTGAGTGGCGCGTGCTGCGGGCGCCTTCGAATTCAGGCACGTCAGTGGTACACCCGGACGCGACCGGATGCGCTCGACCCTTGCAAAGTGCCCATTGCTCGGGCATATCCCGAAGGCGGCGGGCCTCGGGTCCGCCGCAGGCGCTTTAGACCTGCATCGGCGTTCTGCAGGCCCGCGTCCGTAGGAGTGTAGCTCAACTGGCTAGAGCACCGGTCTCCAAAACCGGGGGTTGGGGGTTCGAGTCCCTCCACTCCTGCCAGCGATTGCGACAGGCCCAGCACTCATTAATTCGTTTTGCCACCAAGGTGGTTCGCAGCCGCAACCGCGACGGCACCTTATAAGGCTCGGAGTATCGCACGGCTCGGACCGTTGCGGCTTCAGCGGCGGCGTGGGGTGCCATTGGGCTGACTGTCGCCGCGGTCAAATGCCATACAGATTTTGAATAGCAATGCGACAGCCCCGAAAAGCAGGCCGCCCACCAGCAAGATCAGGATTAAAGTCTCCATCGCCCACCTCGTCTAGCTTCCAGTCGTTCGGCTGCACCCGGAAGCACGCCACACGGTCATGACGAGGGGACAACGGTTCGGTGACTGTCGACAGGGACAAAACCGCGCGCCCCGGCTGACCCCGGCGCGACGGATTGCTCTGTCATTGCAGCCGGTTACGGAAAAATCGTAGGATAGAAATGCACCACCGAAGTCGCCGGCGGCCGACGTATGGCCGGACAAGCTCGGTCCGCCCTGCGGATTGCCTTGATTTTCGGCGGCATTGTCTTTAATTGACCGTCACGCTTCGCGGCCCGGTGACGGACATCCGCAGCGTCGGCACCCCCAAAAAACCGGGCCAAATTCCGGCCAGTCCGCCTCATGGATTGGCCGCAGGGCGGCTCGTTCGGACCAAAGCGAATGGCCAAGTTCAGCCCGTTCAAATTCCTGCAGGAAGTTCGCGACGAGACCGGCAAGGTCACGTGGCCGACGCGGCGCGAGACGGCCATCACGACGGCCATGGTGTTCGTGATGGTGACGGTCACGGCGATCTTCTTTCTGCTCGCCGATCAGGCCATCCGCTTCTTTATCACCACGATCCTGTCTGTCGGGCGCTGAGCCAAGAGAACCGGAATTAGAGCCATGGCCAAGCGCTGGTATATCGTCCACGCCTACTCCAATTTCGAGAACAAGGTCGCGGAATCGATCCGCGAGCAGGCCAAGCAGCGTGGCCTGGTCGACCAGTTCGAGGAAGTGCTGGTTCCGAAGGAGAAGGTCACGGAGGTGCGGCGCGGCCGCAAGGTCGATACCGAGCGCAAGTTCTTTCCCGGTTACGTGCTGGTCAAGGTCGATCTCACCGACGAGGCCTATCACCTCATCAAGAACACCCCGAAAGTCACCGGCTTTCTCGGTGCCGACAACAAGCCAATGCCGATTTCGGATGCGGAGGCCAACCGCCTTCTCCAGCAGGTTCAGGAAGGCATCGAGCGGCCGAAGTCGTCCGTCTCGTTCGAGGTCGGCGAACAGGTCCGCGTTGCCGACGGACCCTTTGCCTCGTTCAACGGGACGGTGGAGGAAGTCGACGAGGGCCGCTCGCGGGTGAAGGTCGCGGTGTCGATCTTCGGCCGCGCAACGCCGGTTGAACTCGAATTCGGACAAGTGGAGAAGGTTTGACGTTTTCCTCTTCCCGATCGGGAGGAGGCAAGAGAGCCGTGGGAGGTGAGGGCGGCCGCCAACCGTCCAAGTCCGCACCACGGCACCTGAACCGGGCCGGGATCGCAACGATCCTGCGCCCTCGCAACAGGAGAAGTATATGGCAAAGAAAATCACCGGTTACGTAAAGCTACAGGTGCCGGCCGGCGCCGCCAATCCGTCGCCGCCGATCGGCCCCGCGCTCGGCCAGCGCGGCCTCAACATCATGGAATTCTGCAAGGCCTTCAACGCGCAGACCGCCAAGCTCGAAAAGAACATGCCGATACCGGTGACCATCACGGTCTACGCGGATCGCTCCTTCACCTTCGAGATGAAGCAGGCGCCCGTATCCTATTTCATCAAGAAGGCGGCCAAGATCGAGAAAGGCTCGAAGACGCCTGGCCGCGACAAGGCCGGCAAGATCACTCAGGCCCAGATCAAGGAAATCGCCGAGCAGAAGATGAAGGACCTGAACTGCGACACCGTCGAGGCCGCGGCCAAGATGATTGAAGGCTCCGCCCGTTCGATGGGCATCGAAGTGGTGGGAGGCTGATCATGGCGAAACAAGGAAAGCGCTACGCCCAGATCCGCGAAGGTGTGGATCGCAACAAGTTGTATCCGCTCGATGAAGCGGTGAAGATGATCAAGGATCGCGCCAAGTCGAAATTCGACGAGACTATCGAGATCGCGATGAATCTCGGCGTCGATCCGCGCCATGCCGACCAGATGGTGCGCGGTGTGGTGACGCTGCCGTCGGGTTCAGGCCGCACCCAGCGTGTCGGCGTGTTCGCGCGCGGCGCCAAGGCCGAAGAGGCGAAGGCCGCCGGCGCCGATGTGGTCGGCGCGGAAGATCTCGTCGAGAAGGTCCAGAACGGCGAAATCGATTTTGACCGCTGTATCGCCACCCCCGACATGATGCCGCTGGTCGGCCGTCTCGGTAAGGTGCTTGGGCCTCGCGGCATGATGCCAAATCCCAAGGTCGGTACCGTGACCATGGACGTGGCCAATGCGGTGAAGGGCGCCAAGGGCGGCTCGGTCGAGTTCCGGGTCGAGAAGGCCGGTATCGTCCAGGCCGGCGTCGGCAAGGCGTCGTTCTCGGCCGATGCGCTGGTCGCCAACATCAAGGCATTCGCGGACGCCGTGCAGAAAGCAAAGCCGGCGGGCGCCAAGGGCACCTATGTGCAGAAGGTCTCGCTGTCCTCGACGATGGGACCGGGCCTCAAGGTCGAACCGAATACCGTGCTCGGCGGCAACTGAGCCAACACAACCGCGAAAAGAGAGCCCGGCAGCGATGCCGGGCTTTTTTGTTGGAATTTTTGATGGAGTTCGGCCGAGTCGCGAGGATCTAAATTTACAATCTCAGGTTGTTACCATTTTAAATTGTATGTTAAGTTTTACTCTACCATCTCCGGTGGAGGGAGCTATGCCGCGCTCGGGCATTGCAGCGGATATTCGCTGGTTCAAGGAAACATTCGGACTGCCGATGTCGCGCGCGATAAGCGGGACTTTGTTCGACGTCGACATGCTGACCGCGATCGCGTGTCAGGAGACGGGGTATCTGTGGCGGCGCTTGCGCATGCGCTTTTCATCGGTTGAGCGGGTGACGGCATTGTGTGTTGGCGACGTGATCGACGCCCGACCGGGCGGAGGGGGGCGGCGCGCCTTTCCGCGCAACAAGGCAGAACTCCTGGCATGGCCCAAAGGCGACGAGATGTTCGCGATTGCCCGCGCCGTTCTGGAAGCGCTCGCTGGGCTGTTCGACGATTTCAAAGTACCAGCGAGTGATCCAAGGAAATTTTGCCGCGGTTTCGGCGTGTTCCAGTACGATCTCCAGTTCTTCAAGACCGATCCGCAATATTTTCTTCAGGGCCGTTATTGCGATTTCGGTAACAGCCTTGCGAAATGCATCGAGGAGCTAAAGCGCGACCTCGCGAAGCTCGGCTGGCAGAACAAGCGATCGCTGACCGACTTCGAAATGGCCTGTGTCGCGATTGTGTACAATACCGGGCGTTTCATACCGCGGCTTGGCCTCAAGCAAGGGCATAAGAATCGTGACGGGATCTATTATGGCGAAGCGGTATACGATTTTCTCCGGATCGCCCGAACGGTCCGTGTCGGCGACGCAGGCGAAGGTCCGGAGCCGGGACGCGCGCGGCTCGCGTCAAGCGACAGTCTCGGCTCCGAGGGGACGCCTTACAAGGTGGTCACGCGATCGAGTACGTTGCGCATGCGTTCTGAGCCAAAAGTCTCCCGGCCGCCCACGCGCAACGTGGTTGCGGAATTGCCCGAAGGACACATTGTCCGGGCGCGTGGCCGCGGACGCCGCGGCTTCCTCCAGCTCGAGACCAGCCTCGGCGGCGCTAGATTTGTTGGTTTCGCCCATGCAGATTTTCTGGTTCGCGCCGGCAACGATGCTGTCGCACAAAGTGCGGCACCTGGTACGGCCGCACGATCCCGCGGCATTGTTGCCGTTCATATGCCGCGACGGCCTGGGACGGTCACCAAGCGAACGGCACATGCCGGTGCGCATTCTCTGAACGAAAACGGCCAGCCCGGCCGCGCCGGCACGACGCCGGCCGAATTGCGGGCAGAGCTTTGGGCCATCGTGGACTGGCTGGCGGTAGACCGCGTTTCGCACAAGAGATACCAACCGCGTGCGGGACTGACCTTCTGTAACATCTATGCGCATGATTTCTGCCATCTCGCCGGCATTTATCTGCCGCGCGTCTGGTGGAATGCGCGAGCGATCGCGGACCTATCGCAGGGGAAGCAGGTCGAACCGCTCTACGCAGCAACGATTACAGAAATGCGCGCCAACTCCCTGTTCCGCTGGCTGCGGGATTTCGGAACGGACTTCGGCTGGCGGCGCAGCGCATCGCTCGACGAGCTGCAGATCGAAGTCAATCAAGGGGCAGTCGGCGTTATTGCGGCGAGACGCCGCGAAGATGGCAGCTCCGGGCACATTGTTGTGGTCGTGCCGGAAACCAGCGTGCATCGGGCACAACGCAATAGTTTGGGCAGCATCGTCTCGCCGCTGCAAAGCCAGGCCGGTGCGAGAAATTTCCGGTATGGCCACGGCGCGCGGGCGTGGTGGCAGCAGGCGCAATTCGCGGAGAGCGGCTTCTGGTTGCATGCATAGAAGCATTAACGTTGCATTTACCGAAAAGCGGCAGGCTCGATCCACCTCGGGGGGAGGGATCGCCATGGGTCGATCGGATACTGCCGGGACTTTGCCGCAGGATAAGCCGAAAATCTGGCGCGACATCAGGGCAAGGCTCTGCCGCATGCAGAGCGTACCGCAATGGCTTCCGCAGGGATACCGGCGCAACCAGCGCCGGCTGGGCCGGTTGCTGATCGCCGAATTGCTGCGCGACCAGCGCACGGTTTCCTGAGCCGCGCCTCGTGCGCTGGATTCGACGGGGCCGCGCTTCATCAGTCGACGGAAGCGATGACGCGTGCGATGTCCTTGTATTTGCCAAAGCCGCCTCGGCGATATTCCGGCACTGAACACCCGCACTGCACACCGATACTGCACATCGACCACGCATGCGTCCGTCGCGTATCCGAGACTCGACCGCAGGGGTTGTCTGTCATCTCGTCGTCATTTTGCTTCCGACTCGGCATGAAGATGAAAAAGGCGCGCGCAAGGCCAACCAAAGTCTAGTCAACTGACTGATGAAAATTTTTGCGGCCCACTGGCCGTCGCGCGCGCCGTGTTTACATCCGTCGTCTTCGTTCACGGTTCTGGAGAGAACGCATGGCGGCCTATTCGTTGCAGATCAACGGCCAGACAAGGGCGGTTGATGTCCTTCCCGACACGCCCCTGTTGTGGGTGATCAGAGATACGATAGGCCTCACAGGAACAAAATTCGGATGCGGGATCGCACAATGCGGCGCCTGTACCGTGTTCATGAATGGCCAGCCGCTGCGGTCCTGCAGCTTGCCGGTATCCGCCGTCGGCGATTCCGAAATTACCACCATCGAAGGACTGCAGAGCCGTGAAGCGCAGGCTGTACAGAAGGCCTGGATCGCGCACGACGTTCCACAATGCGGCTATTGCCAATCCGGCCAGATCATGAGCGCCGTCGCGCTCCTGCAGGACAACAACAAGCCTTCGGACAGAGATATCGACCTGGCGATGAACGGCAATATCTGCCGCTGTGCGACCTATGTCCGCATCCGCGCGGCGATCCACGATGCCGCCAAGTCGCTGGGGGGTTGATCACATGACGATCCATCAGCGCACGCTCTCGCGCCGCTCGCTCCTGCAGGGAGCCGCGGGCCTTGTCATTGCGTTTCAGCTTCCGCGCGAGGTTCGCGCGCAGACCGTTCCGGCGCCGGCGCCATCAATGCCATTCGCGCCGAATGCGTTCATTCGCATTTCCAGCGACGACACCGTCACTATACTGTCGAAGCATATCGAGTTCGGGCAGGGGCCGTTCACCGGTCTTGCGACTATCGTGGCGGAGGAACTTGACGCCGACTGGTCGCAGATGCGGGCGGAGCATGCGCCTGCGGATGCGAAGCTTTACAATAACACCGCGTTCGGCCCGATCCAGGGCACCGGCGGCTCGACCGCGATCGCCAATTCATACGATCAGTTGCGGCAGGCCGGCGCAACCGCGCGGGCGATGCTGGTGCAGGCCGCAAGCAATGAATGGAAGGTGCCGGTTTCGGAGATCACTGTCGAAAACGGCGTCATCCGACACACCGCCAGCAAGCGCGAAGGCCGCTTCGGCCAGTTCGCCGATGCCGCGGCGAAACTCACGGCACCGGACAATGTCCGCCTGAAGGATCCGGCAAGCTTCAAGCTGATTGGAAAGGACACGGGACTTCACAAGCTCGACACGGCAGCAAAGACCAATGGCACTGCGCAATTCACCATCGATATCCGCGAGCCGGACTTGCTGACGGTGGTGGTGGCGCATCCGGATCGGTTCGGCGCCAAGGTCGCAAAGGTCGACGATGCGGAAGCCCGCAAAGTCCCTGGCGTGTTCGACATCAAGGTGCTGCCCAGTGGCGTTGCGGTTTACGCAGAAAGTACCTGGCCCGCGCTTAAGGCCCGCGAGCTTCTGAAGATAACATGGGACGAGAGCGCGGCGGAGAAGCGCGGCACCCAGCAATTGCTCGACGAGTACCGCGGGCTCGCCCGCAAGCCAGGGCTAATTGCCGGCAAGCATGGCGATGCCGCGGGCACGCTGTCGAAAGCCGCCAAGGTAATCGAGGCGGAATACGTGTTCCCTTATCTCGCGCACGCGCCGATGGAGCCGCTCGACGGCTATCTGCGCTACGGCAACGACAAGGCTCTGGCGCGGTTCGGCAGCCAGTTCCAGACCTTCGAGCAGGCGACGATCGCCGGCGTCCTCGGACTGAAGCCCGGGCAGGTCGAGATCCAGACCATGATGGCGGGGGGCAGCTTCGGCCGCCGCGCGCAGACCACGTCGCATTTCGTCGCCGAGCTTGCAGAAGCAGCGAAGGCGATCGGTCAGGCCCGCCCCGTCAAGCTGATTTGGACCCGCGAGGACGACCTGCGCTGCGGCTATTACCGGCCGCTCTTCGTACACAGGCTGCGTGGCGCGGTGGAGGATGGCAGGATCGTCGCCTGGTCGAATACGATTGTCGGCCAGTCTTTCATGAAGGGATCGCCGCTGGAGTCCTTCATGATCAAGGACGGCATCGATGCCACCTCGGTCGAGGGCTCGAAGGAAATCCCCTACGAGGTCGCGAATTTCCAGTGCGACCTGCATACGCCGGATGTCGGCGTCCCCACGCTGTGGTGGCGCTCGGTCGGGCATACCCATACCGGCTACGCGGTCGAATGCTTTATCGACGAATTGCTGGAAGCGGCCGGCAAGGATCCGGTCGCGGGCCGGCTCGAATTGATGGGCAAGCATCCGCGCGCCGCCAATGTACTGCGCGAGGTGGCAAAGCTCGCAAAGTGGAATGGACCGGGGCCGGTCGAAGGCCGTGCGCGCGGCGTCGCTGTGGTCGAAAGCTTCAACACCTTCGTTGCGCAGATCGCGGAGATCTCGGAAGGCGGCCGTGACGGTCCACGGGTGCACAAGGTTTGGTGCGCGGTCGATTGCGGCGTTGCAGTCAATCCGGACGTGATCCGTGCGCAGATCGAGGGCGGCATCGGATTTGGCCTCGGGCACATTCTGTTCGCCGAGATGACGCTCGACCAGGGCCGGCCGGTGCAGGGCAATTTCGATACCTACCGCTCGCTGCGCATCAACGAGATGCCCGAAGTCGAAGTTGCGATTGTTGCCTCGACCGAAAAGCCGACCGGCGTCGGTGAGCCCGGCGTTCCGCCGATCGGGCCTGCCGTCGCCAATGCCATGGCGCGGCTTGGTCTTGGGCGGCCCCGGCAATTGCCGTTCGTGAAGGGGGTGGCGTGATGAGACTTGCACTGCTCGCTGCGGTATCGTCCGGTGCGATTGCGGCCCTCGTGATCGTCATCGGCGCGCAACAATCGCTTGGTCAATCGCAAGCGCCACTCGACCGGCAGACGCTGCAACCGGTCTCAAGCTTCAACCGGATCGGCGATCCCGAGCGGCGCTCGGTTGCGTTGTTCGAAGAGGCCGGCAAGGTGCTGACCCATCCGCGCTGCGTGAATTGCCATCCGCGCGGCGACAGCCCGTTGCAGACCGACCAGATGCGTCCGCATCAGCCGCTGGTGGTGCGCGGCGAGGCCGGCATGGGCGTGGCGGCGTTGCAATGCACGACCTGCCACCACGAGTCGAATTTCGATCCGGCAAAGGTGCCGGGCGATCCGCAATGGCACCTTGCGCCGAAGGAAATGGCCTGGGAGGGCATGTCGCTCGGCCATATCTGCCGTCAGCTTAAAGATCCCGCGCGCAACGGCGGCAAGGACCTCGCCGCGATCGTCCAGCATTCGGCCGAGGATAGTCTTGTCGGCTGGGGCTGGAACCCGGGAGTAGGCCGCACGCCGGCGCCGGGCACACAGAAGGAATTCGGTGCGCTGATGCAGGCATGGGTCGATACTGGCGCGCATTGTCCGGCGGAGTGAAGTCTGGGCGCGAGTTCGTCGATGGAAATCGATGAGGCACGCCTCTGAAGCCAGCGCATCCCGGCCTAGACCCGGAGACCTTCGGCGGCCGGATCAGGCCGCCGATATGGCTGACGAGAAGCGGCCGGGATGCGCGCGCATTGTTTCCTCTAACACCGTTCTTGGTGTTGGGACGGACCATGCCGCGGACCCCGGCAGCAGGCTATCCGCACCGTGATGTCAGTCGTCGAGGGATTCGTCAGCGGCGGTGATCAGGCTGTCGTCGGGATGCTTGGCGCAATATTCGGCGATCTTGATGCCGTCCTTCTTCATCTTGTCGAAGTCGATGACCGGGGAGGCGTCCTCGGCGCTGTAATAGCCCTGCAGCCACATCATGATGAAGGCGATATTCTCCGTGCTGCTGGAGAGGAACTCCTTGCATTTGACGGTCGAGACATCGAGGCGCTGGGCATGGAGGGGCGTAGCCGCAGCAAGAAGCGCGGCCGCCGCCAGCGAAAGTAGGGTTTTCATGGGAAGGGTCCGTGTCGCGGCGCAGAATCGCGCCTGGACACGGACTGTGGCAGAGATTTGTGACCCGGCAAGCGCCCAGCTCCGGCTTTTTCGGGAAGGTTGCAGGAAATTCTTGCTTGCAATTCGGCCATATCCGGCTACGAGAGCGTGCAACGAGCGGGCCGGGTTCCGGCGCGCTCTCGCGTGCTTGGGCCCTGAGCCCGGCGCGTGTCCTGTCCAAGACTGCCGGTGCGGGCTTGCCCCGCTTAATTGCCACCATCGCACGATGACGGCTGCCAGCACAGACGGGTGAGAGACGAGACCGGGCTTTTTGCCGTCTGGCAAGCCGCGGTCCGGTTCGAACCTTTCGGTTCCACGCATCTTCGGCTGCGCGGAGGGCAGGGCTTGATCACAGCCGTTCTGCCCGCGCTTTGCGTTTTGGCGAACGGCGGTCGTAACCGGCCGATCCCGAAAGGGATTTGCCAACCGGAGAGAGCTAGTGAACCGAGCGGAGAAACAGGAGTCGGTCGCGTCGCTGAAGGAGGTCTTTGCGGCCTCCAAGGTGGTCGTGGTGGCTCACTATTCCGGCCTCTCGGTCGCCCAGATGCAGACCCTGCGCAGGCAGATGAAGCAGGCGGGCGCCCATGTGAAGGTCGCGAAAAACCGTCTCGCCAAGATCGCTCTTGATGGCTCCGATGCCGCCTCGATCGCGCCCCTGCTGAAGGGGCCGACCCTGATCGCTTATTCAATGAGCGATCCGGTGGCGGCACCGAAGGTCGCCACCGAGTTCGCCAAGGCCAACGAGCAATTCGTGATCCTTGGCGGCGCGATGGGTAAGACCGCCCTGGACGTGAACGGCGTGAAGCAGCTCGCTTCGCTGCCGTCCCTCGACGAACTGCGCGGCAAGCTGGTCGGCCTTATCCAGGCCCCGGCCACCAAGATCGCCCAGGTCGTCAATGCGCCGGCCGCCAAGCTGGCCCGCGTTGTCCAGGCTTATGCCAGCAAAGACGCGGCGTGACACCGAAGTTAACAATTCAGGTTCGAACAGGAAGATAAAACCATGGCTGACTTGCAGAAAATCGTCGACGACCTCTCGTCGCTCACCGTTCTCGAGGCTGCTGACCTCGCCAAGATGCTGGAAGAAAAGTGGGGTGTCTCCGCCGCTGCCGCCGTCGCGGTGGCCGCTGCCCCTGGGGCCGGCGGCGGTGCCGCCCCCGCCGAAGAGAAGACCGAGTTTACGGTTGTGCTGGCCGCGGCCGGCGACAAGAAGATCGAGGTCATCAAGGAAGTGCGTGCCCTCACCGGTCTTGGTCTGAAGGAAGCCAAGGACCTCGTCGAAGGCGCGCCGAAGACCCTGAAGGAAGGCGCCAACAAGGAAGAAGCCGATAAGATCAAGGCGACCCTCGAGAAGGTCGGCGCCAAGGTCGAACTGAAGTAACGATGATCTTGGCCGGTATCTTGGTCCGCTCGTGCGGGCCGTAACCGGCCATTTGACGCCAATGTGAGCGGACCCGGCACGGAAATTTTCACGTTTCCGGCCGGTCCGCCGCAATTTGCCCTAGACATTCGGGGTGCGGCCGCCATATACGGTGGCCAATCCCCTTATAGCGCCGCCATGCGGCGGCATTTGCTTTGGTTCGAGCCTTGGCTCGAACCGCATAGAACGCAGGCACCCCGACGCCTGTCCTGATGGCCGCGATTGATGGAGGCCGTTCGGAGAGTCGTCTCAGGCTGTCTCACAGTGACAGACGAGAGAAAGAGACGATGGCGCAAGCGCAGACGTTTATTGGTCGGAAGCGCGTTAGGAAGTTTTTCGGGAAAATTCAGGAAGTGGCGGAGATGCCGAACCTCATCGAGGTTCAGAAGGCATCCTACGACCAGTTTCTGCTGGTTGAGGCTCCCGAGGGCGGGCGGCCGGACGAGGGCCTGCAAGCGGTCTTCAAGTCGGTATTCCCGATCAAGGATTTTTCCAATACCGCCCAGCTCGACTTCGTTAGCTACGAATTCGATCCGCCCAAATACGACGTCGACGAGTGCCGTCAGCGCGGCATGACCTACGCTGCGCCGCTCAAGGTGACGCTGCGGCTGATCGTATTCGATGTCGACGAGGAGACCGGCGCCCGCTCCGTCAAGGACATCAAGGAGCAGGATGTCTATATGGGCGACATCCCGCTGATGACGAACAACGGCACTTTCATCGTCAACGGCACCGAGCGCGTCATCGTCTCGCAGATGCATCGTTCGCCCGGCGTGTTTTTCGACCACGACAAGGGCAAGACGCATTCTTCGGGCAAGCTCCTGTTCGCCGCTCGCATCATCCCGTATCGCGGCTCCTGGCTGGACATCGAGTTCGACGCCAAGGACATCGTGCATGGGCGTATCGACCGCCGCCGCAAGATTCCGGTGACGTCGCTGCTCTATGCGCTTGGCATGGACGGCGAGGAGATACTCAAGACGTTCTACAATGTCGTGACCTACAAGCGCGCCAAGGAAGGCTGGCGCGTGCCCTTTGATGCCAACCGCATGAAGGGCTACAAGGCGGTCAACGACCTGGTCGATGCCGACAGCGGCAAGGTGGTGGTCGAGGCTGGCCGCAAGATCACCGTGCGTCAGGCGCGCCTTCTCGCGGAAAAGGGCCTCAAGGCTCTCCGCATGACCGACGAGGAATTGCTCGGCAACTATATTGCCGAAGACCTCGTCAACATGAAAACCGGCGAAATCTACGCCGAGGCCGGCGACGAAATCACCGAGAAGCTGCTCGAGACCATCAACGAGCTCGGCTTCAAGGAACTGCCGATCCTCGACATCGACCACATCAATGTCGGCGCCTATATCCGCAATACGCTCGCCGTCGACAAGAACATGACGCGCGAGGACGCGCTGTTCGACATTTACCGCGTCATGCGCCCGGGCGAGCCGCCCACGGTCGACACCGCTTCGGCGATGTTCCAGTCGCTGTTCTTCGATGCCGACCGCTACGATCTTTCTGCGGTCGGCCGGGTCAAGATGAACATGCGTCTCGACCTCGATGCGCCCGATACCATGCGCGTGCTCCGCAAGGACGATATTCTCGCAGTCGTCAAGACGCTGGTCGATCTGCGCGACGGCAAGGGCGAGATCGACGATATCGACAATCTCGGTAACCGCCGGGTGCGCTCGGTCGGCGAGCTGATGGAGAACCAGTACCGCATCGGGCTGTTGCGCATGGAGCGTGCGATCAAGGAGCGCATGTCGAGCGTCGATATCGACACCGTCATGCCGCAGGACCTGATCAACGCCAAGCCTGCCGCCGCTGCCGTGCGCGAGTTCTTCGGCTCCTCGCAGCTCTCGCAGTTCATGGACCAGACCAATCCGCTGTCCGAGATCACGCACAAGCGGCGTCTCTCGGCGCTTGGACCGGGCGGTCTCACCCGTGAGCGCGCCGGCTTCGAAGTGCGCGACGTGCATCCGACCCATTACGGCCGGATCTGCCCGATCGAGACTCCGGAAGGTCCGAATATCGGCCTGATCAACTCGCTCGCGACCTATGCGCGGGTGAACAAGTACGGTTTCGTCGAAACGCCTTATCGCAAGGTGAAGGACGGCCGCGTCACCGACGAGGTCATTTACCTCTCCGCGATGGAGGAGGCTCGCTACACCGTGGCGCAGGCAAATGCGCCGATCGATGCCAAAGGCCGCTTCACCGAGGACATGATCGTCTGCCGCCATGCCGGCGACGTCGCGCCCTATCCGCGCGACAAGGTCGACTTCATGGACGTGTCGCCGAAACAGCTTGTGTCGGTCGCAGCGGCGCTGATCCCGTTCCTTGAGAACGACGACGCCAACCGTGCGCTGATGGGCTCGAACATGCAGCGCCAGGCGGTGCCGCTGGTCCGCGCCGAGGCGCCGTTCGTCGGCACCGGCATGGAAGGCGTGGTGGCCCGTGACTCCGGCGCCGCGATCGGCGCACGCCGTGCGGGCGTGGTCGATCAGGTCGACGCCACCCGTATCGTCATCCGCGCCACGGAAGAGACCGACCCAACCAAACCCGGCGTCGACATCTATCGGCTGATGAAGTTCCAGCGCTCCAACCAGAACACCTGCATCAACCAGCGTCCGCTGGTGCGTGTGGGTGACGTGGTCAAGAAGGGCGACATCATTGCCGACGGTCCCTCGACCGAACTCGGCGAGCTTGCGCTCGGCAGGAACGTGCTGGTCGCCTTCATGCCGTGGAACGGCTACAACTTCGAGGACTCGATCCTGCTGTCCGAGCGTATCGTGCGCGACGACGTATTCACGTCCATCCACATCGAGGAATTCGAGGTGATGGCGCGCGACACCAAGCTCGGGCCCGAAGAGATCACGCGCGATATTCCGAACGTCTCGGAAGAGGCGCTGAAGAATCTTGACGAGGCCGGTATCGTCTATATCGGCGCGGAAGTCCGCGCCGGCGACATCCTGGTCGGCAAGATCACGCCGAAGGGCGAAAGCCCGATGACGCCGGAAGAAAAGCTTCTGCGCGCCATCTTCGGCGAGAAGGCCTCCGACGTCCGCGATACCTCGCTCCGCGTGCCGCCCGGCGTGCAGGGCACGGTCGTGGAGGTGCGCGTCTTCAACCGTCATGGCGTCGACAAGGACGAGCGTGCGCTGGCGATCGAGCGCGAGGAAATCGAGCGCCTCGCCAAGGACCGCGACGACGAGCAGGCGATCCTCGACCGCAACGTTTTTGGCCGTTTGGCCGAGATGCTGGAAGGCCGTCAAGGCGTCGCGGGTCCCAAGGGCTTCAAAAAGGACACCAAGATCACCCGCGCGATCCTGGACGAATATCCGCGTTCGCAATGGTGGCTGTTTGCGTCGCCCAATGACAAGCTGATGGCCGAGATCGAGGCCATGCGGAAGCAGTATGACGAATCGAAGAAGATGCTCGAGCAGCGCTTCCTCGACAAAGTCGAGAAGCTGCAGCGCGGCGACGAGCTTCCGCCTGGCGTGATGAAAATGGTCAAGGTCTTCGTGGCTGTGAAGCGCAAGATCCAGCCCGGCGACAAGATGGCCGGCCGTCACGGCAACAAGGGCGTGGTGTCCAAGATCGTGCCGATCGAGGACATGCCGTTCCTTGAGGACGGCACGCATGCGGATATCGTCCTCAACCCGCTTGGCGTGCCGAGCCGCATGAATGTCGGCCAGATCCTGGAGACGCATCTCGGCTGGGCTTGCGCGGGTCTTGGCAAGCGCATCGGGCAGGCGGTGGACGCCTATTACGGCAAGCAGGACACCAAGCCTCTCAAGGAAACGCTGAAAAAGATTTATGGAGAGGACGACACCATCAAGTCGCTCGACGAGCGCGGTCTGGTGGAGCTCGGCCACAATCTTCGCAGCGGTGTTCCGATCGCAACGCCGGTCTTTGACGGCGCCAAGGAGAGCGATATCGAACAGATGCTCGACATGGCGGGTCTCGATCACTCGGGGCAGGTGACCTTGTTCGACGGGCGGACCGGCGAGCAGTTCGACCGCAAAGTGACTGTCGGCTACATCTATATGTTGAAGCTGCACCATCTGGTGGACGACAAGATCCATGCCCGTTCGATCGGCCCGTACTCGCTCGTCACCCAGCAGCCGTTGGGCGGCAAGGCGCAGTTTGGCGGGCAGCGCTTCGGCGAAATGGAGGTCTGGGCGCTCGAGGCTTACGGCGCCGCCTACACGCTGCAGGAAATGCTGACGGTGAAGTCGGACGACGTCGCCGGCCGCACCAAGGTCTATGAGGCGATCGTGCGCGGCGACGACACCTTCGAAGCCGGCATTCCGGAAAGCTTCAACGTGCTGGTCAAGGAAATGCGCTCGCTCGGCCTCAATGTCGACCTGCACAATTCCAAGGCGCAGCGTCCGACCGATCTGCCTGAGGCTGCGGAGTAATTCGTAAACGAGACGGGACGGCGAGGGCGCCGTCCCGGTCCAGTCGACTTGCTCGTCGACTTGCTCAATGGCGAAACAATTGACGGCCGAATGCTCCGGGACGCCGGGGCCCGCGCCGAGGAGACGACGATGAACCAAGAAATCATGAATCTGTTCAGCCCGCAGGCGCCGGCTCAGGTCTTCGACCAGATCCGGATCTCGATCGCGAGCCCGGAAAAGATTCAGTCCTGGTCCTACGGCGAGATCAAGAAGCCGGAGACCATCAATTACCGCACCTTCAAGCCCGAGCGCGACGGCTTGTTCTGCGCGCGCATCTTCGGTCCGATCAAGGACTACGAATGCTTGTGCGGGAAGTACAAGCGCATGAAGTACAAGGGCATCATCTGCGAGAAATGCTCGGTCGAGGTGACGCTGTCGCGCGTGCGCCGCGAGCGCATGGGCCATATCGAGCTCGCCGCTCCGGTGGCGCATATCTGGTTCCTGAAGTCGTTGCCGAGCCGCATCGGCATGCTGCTCGACATGACCCTGAAGGATCTCGAGCGCATCCTGTATTTCGAATATTACGTCGTGCTGGAGCCGGGCCTGACCCCGCTGCAGGACCGCCAGCTTCTGTCCGAAGAGGAATATCTCAAGGCGCAGGACGAATACGGGCAGGATTCCTTCACCGCCATGATCGGCGCAGAAGCAATCCGCGAGATGCTGAAGGCGCTCGATCTCACCAAGCTGCAGGGTGAACTGCGCGCCGAAATTGCTGCGACCGACAGCGACATCAAGAAGAAAAAGCTCGCCAAGCGCGTCAAGCTGATCGAAGCCTTCATCGAATCCGGCAACAAGCCGGAATGGATGATCCTGACCCATGTGCCGGTGATCCCGCCGGATCTGCGGCCGCTGGTTCCGCTCGATGGCGGCCGCTTTGCGACCTCCGACCTCAACGATCTCTACCGCCGCGTAATCAACCGCAACAACCGCCTGAAGCGGTTGATCGAGCTGCGCGCGCCGGACATCATCATCCGCAACGAAAAGCGCATGCTGCAGGAGGCTGTCGACGCATTGTTCGACAACGGCCGCCGCGGCCGCGTCATTACCGGCGCCAACAAGCGGCCGTTGAAGTCGCTCGCCGACATGCTCAAGGGCAAGCAGGGCCGGTTCCGCCAGAACCTGCTCGGCAAGCGCGTCGATTATTCCGGCCGCTCGGTGATCGTGGTCGGTCCCGAGCTCAAGCTGCATCAGTGCGGCCTGCCGAAGAAGATGGCGCTCGAATTGTTCAAGCCGTTCATCTATTCGCGGCTTGACGCCAAGGGCCTGTCGACCACCGTCAAGCAGGCCAAGAAGCTCGTCGAGAAGGAAAAGCCGGAGGTTTGGGACATCCTCGATGAGGTGATCCGCGAACATCCGGTTCTGCTGAACCGCGCGCCGACCCTGCACCGCCTCGGCATCCAGGCCTTCGAGCCGGTGCTGATTGAGGGCAAGGCGATTCAGCTGCATCCGCTGGTTTGCGCCGCGTTCAATGCCGACTTCGACGGCGACCAGATGGCCGTGCACGTTCCGCTGTCGCTCGAAGCGCAGCTGGAAGCGCGCGTCCTGATGATGTCGACCAACAACATCCTGCATCCGGCGAACGGCCAGCCGATCATCGTGCCGTCGCAGGATATCGTGCTCGGTCTGTATTATCTGTCGCTCGAGCGCGAAGGCGAGCCGGGGCAGGGCAAGGTGTTCGCCAATATCGCCGAGATCGAACACGCGCTGTCGGAAAAGACGATCACGCTGCATTCCAAGATCAAGTATCGCTGGATCGGGACCGGCCCGGACGGCGAGCCGGTGAAGAAGGTCTACGACACGACGCCTGGCCGCGTGCTGCTCGGTCAGGTGCTGCCCAAGAGCAAGGTCGTGACCTTCGACGTCGTCAACAAGCTGATGACCAAGCGCGAAATCTCGAACATGATCGATACCGTCTACCGCCATTGCGGTCAGAAGGACACGGTCATCTTCTGCGACCGGATCATGGCGCTCGGCTTCCATCACGCGTTCAAGGCCGGCATTTCCTTCGGCAAGGACGACATGGTGGTGCCGGAGAAGAAGTGGTCTATCGTCGACAAGACCCGCGAAGAGGCCAAGGACTTCGAGCAGCAATACAATGACGGCCTGATCACGCAGGGCGAGAAATACAACAAGGTCGTCGATGCCTGGTCGAAATGCACCGAGGCGATTGCCGCCGAGATGATGCGCGAAATTTCGACAACCAAGAAGGACCCCAAGACCGGCCGCGAGGCGCAGATCAACTCGATCTACATGATGGCGCATTCCGGCGCGCGCGGCTCGCCCGCCCAGATGCGTCAGTTGGCCGGCATGCGCGGCCTGATGGCCAAGCCCGATGGCTCGATCATCGAGACGCCGATCGTGTCGAACTTCAAGGAAGGGCTGACCGTGATGGAGTATTTCAACTCCACCCACGGCGCCCGCAAGGGCTTGGCCGACACGGCGCTGAAGACCGCGAATTCCGGCTACCTGACCAGGCGTCTGGTCGACGTGGCGCAGGATTGCATCATTACTTCGCATGATTGCGGCACCGAAGCCGGCATCAAGGTCCGAGCCATTATCGATGCCGGCACCGTCGTCGCCTCGCTTGGCATCCGCATTCTCGGCCGCACCACGGCTGAAGATGTGAAGGACCCGGCGACCGGCGAAGTGATCGTCGCGAAGGGCGTGCTGCTTGGCGAGCCCGAAGTCGAGCGCATCACCCAGGCGAATGTGCAGGAAGTGCGCATCCGCTCGGTGCTGACCTGCGAGTCGCGCAACGGCGTCTGCGGCGCCTGTTACGGCCGCGATCTGGCGCGCGGCACGCCGGTGAATATGGGCGAGGCGGTCGGTGTCATCGCAGCCCAGTCGATCGGCGAGCCGGGAACCCAGCTCACCATGCGCACCTTCCACATCGGCGGTGCGGCGCAGATCAACGAGCAGTCCTTCATCGAGTCGAATTTCGAGGGCACGGTTCGCCTGAAGTCGAAAGACAAGCAGGCCAACGCGGTGATCAAGAATTCGGACGGCGAGCTGATCGTTATGAGCCGCAACGTCACGCTCGCGATTGTCGACGCCGACGGCACTGAACGGGCGACCCATCGCCTGCCGTTCGGGGCGCGTCTGCGCGTCAACGAAGGCGATAAGGTCAAGCGCGGCCAGCGCCTGGCGGAATGGGATCCCTATACCCGCCCGATCATCACCGAAGTCGACGGCTTTGCCGCCTTTGAGGATCTGGTCGAAGGCCAGTCGATGCAGGAATCGCTCGACGAGTCGACCGGTATCGCCAAGCGCGTGGTGACTGATTGGCGGACCTCATCGCGCGCGGCGGACCTGCGTCCGGCGATCGTGATCAAGGACCGCGACGGCGCTATCCTGAAGCTTTCGCGCGGCAGCGAGGCGCGCTATCCGCTGGCGATCGACGCCATTCTGTCGGTCGATCAGGGAGCGCAGGTGCATGCGGGCGACGTCATCGCGCGTATTCCGACAGAAAGCGCCAAGACGCGCGACATCACCGGCGGTCTGCCGCGGGTGGCGGAGCTGTTCGAGGCACGTCGTCCGAAGGAGGCGGCGGTCATCGCCGAAATCTCCGGCACCATCCGCTTCGGCCGCGACTACAAGAACAAGCGTCGTATATCGATCGAGCCTGCGGAGAAGGACGTCGAGCCCGTCGAGTATCTCATCCCGAAGGGCAAGCACATTCATCTGCAGGACGGCGACATTGTTGAGAAGGGCGATGCCATCGTCGAAGGCAACCCGGCGCCGCACGACATCCTGGCGATCAAGGGCGTCGAAGAACTCGCCGCCTATCTGGTCAACGAAATCCAGGAGGTCTACCGGCTCCAGGGCGTGGGCATCAACGACAAGCACATTGAGGTGATTGTCCGGCAGATGCTGCAGAAGGTGGAGATCGACGACGCGGGCGAGACCGACCTGATCCAGGGCGAGCAGCTCGACCGCATCGAGATGGACCAGATCAATGCCAAGGCGGTAGAGCAGGGCAAGAAGCCGGCGACCGGAACCCCGGTGCTGCTCGGCATCACCAAAGCTTCGCTCCAGACCCGTTCCTTCATCTCGGCGGCGTCGTTCCAGGAGACTACGCGCGTGCTCACCGAAGCCGCCGTCAACGGCAAGTCGGACACGCTCGACGGGCTCAAGGAAAACGTCATTGTCGGCCGGCTGATCCCGGCCGGCACCGGCGCGATGATGAGCACGCTGCGCGAGATCGCGACCAAGCGCGACGCGCTTATTCTCGAAGAACGCGAGAAGGAAAGCGCCGCCAAACAGGCCGAAGCGCCTGCGGCACTGCCCGCGGCGGAGTAACGTACGCCGGTCCATAAATGCGAAAGGCCGCCCCTCGGGGCGGCCTTTTTTATGTCGCGCCACGACCGCCGATTCAATTTTCCGGCAGCCCGGCCGCTATGCCTGCCTTGAGAATCTGCTCGCCGGCCTCCCGATAACGCGGGCTGGTGTTCTTTTGCGGCGGCACGACGTTGGTCGCGTTCGAACCGGGTCGCAGCGCCATCGTTTGCGCGAGCGCCGCCTTGGCCTCGTCGGTCCGCCCCAAACGCTGATATGCCGCGGCCAGCAGAAGATGCGTGCGGCCTGTCGCCGGCGTGATCGCGATCGACCGCTGCAGCCAGGGCAGCGCATCCTCGTCACGGCTCATCAGCAGGTTTGCCCATCCCGCCCCGAGCAGCCAGGTCCAGCGCGACACATCCGGCGTATCGTATCGATCGGCCAGCATGAACGTGGCCAGCGCGTCCTCGAAGCGCCCCAGTTTGATTTGTGTCAGCCCGAGATTGTAGAGCAGCAGGCCGTTCCACGGATCGAATGTCAGCGCCCGGGCGCAAACAACGAGTGCGTCGACGAAATTGTTCGTTGCCGACAGGAACCGGCAATAGGCTTCGTACACCGGAAGGTAGTCGGGCCTGGTCCGCATCGCGTGCTTCAGTATCGCGCGAGCTTTGCTTTCGGCGGCGGCGTTGTCTTCGGGGCTGTACCACGCCATCTGAATGCCGCGCAGCATGTGCGCGGCGAGAGCAACCTCGAGATCGATATTGTGAGGGTTGTCGGCGAGTGCCTTTTCGAGCATCGCCTGAGCGGCACCGAACCGCTCGCGCGTGGTCTGGCCGATGGCGGCCTTGGCCTGCTCGACCACAACTTTTGCACTGCCGGACTGCGTGCCGGCATACAGAATCGCGTTCATCTTCTCAGCCAGCCGATGACCAAGTCCTGCAGTGAGGCGCGACTGCTGAAGCTGCAAATCGGACCCGTCGGTACTGACGGAAATCGACGTTGTCCAAGCGACTTCGCGGGTTGCGGTTCTGGTCAGCCGTGCGCGCAGCTCCCACGCATAGGCGGTTTTACGCAATTCGCCGCTCAGCTCGAATTCGGCCGGTGCGGTGCGTGCCGCTGCGGGTTGCGGTGCCGTGGATGCAGTGACCCGCTGCATTGTCACCACCCGGATGTTGTCGATTTGGGCGAGGCCGTCGGTGAGACTGCCGGTGACATGCGCTGCCATAGCGATGCTGTCCGGATCGTGCGCGGCGGGGGTGAGCGGCATCACAACAATGGCCGGCGGCTTCGCCTTGAAGAGGAGATCCGGCACGAAAATCGACGCCGCAGCGCCGAAGCCGATGACGGTGCAAAGCCCGACCAGGGCAGCGGCAACCGGGCGGCGCAAATCCGGGCCGAAAAGCCGTTTGGCCGGGCGGCTCGTTGTTTCGGGCGAATGGGGTAGCTCAGCCGGCCCGTGCAAAATCTCGGTTGTGAACATATAGCCGCGGCCGGACACCAGCCTGATCATCTTGCGCCGGTCGTCGCCGAGTGCCGCGCGAAGCTCGCGGATGCACTGGAAAAGGCTGTCCTCGCCGACATGGACGTTCGGCCAGATCGCGTCCATTAATTCCTGCTTGCTGATGACCCGGCCGGCATCGGTCGCGAACAGCCGCAGCATCTCGAAGGTTTTCGGCCGAAGCTTGATCGCCTTGCGATCGGGCCCGCGCAGCTCGCCGCGCTGCGGATCCAATTCAAAGCCGTCGAAACGGAACACCGTCCCCACTCCCGCGGCTCCGCAGACCGCCCAAAACGCCAGTCATTGTCAGCTCTTGGTGTACCCGGAGACGTCCAAAAAGGCCAATTTCAGAAAAATTTCAGAAATCCTGCGCCGCGCTCTCAGGACTGCGGCGCTGCGGACATGGCAACAGGTCGTAGCCGGATGGCTTTGCGGAGCCACGGTGTCAACGACCGCGCAGCGTTTCCGCGCCAGCTAAAATTGCCGGTGCGAGCCAAACCGATCACCGCCGATCATTTCGGTCGGCCAACAGAGGGATAGATCGTGAGACTTCTGACTTTATCGATGCTTCTGGCTGGATCGATCGCATCGACCGGCGTGCTCGCCCAGTCAATGAATGAGGACGATTTCAAGTGGATCAACCAATGCATTCGCGACAATCGTGACGAAGGTGCCAGCGCGGCCGTGGTGCGGGCATATTGCGTTTGCATGAACGAGAAGATGGATTCGAACGAAACCCGGTCCATCACTCAATGGGAGAAATCCAATCCAAGCGCGCGGCGCGCCTGCGAGCGCCAGGCGGGGTGGCGCTAGCGTCGTTAGCCCGTCTTTTGGCAGGCCCGGCGGAGGTCCGCCGGGTCGGCAAACGTGGCCCCAAGGCTGTTATCGTGTGTGCGGCCCCGATTGGGGGCCGCGCGACCATGCGGTTGCCGGGGAAGGGCCGGGCCTCTTCTCCGGCGCGGTGCGTGGCCGCACCTAAAATCTCAGAAAGCCCCGCAAAATCTGGACTTCTTCGCTTGACTTGGCTCTCCCACGCCGATACATACCGCCCACTTTTCGGCAGGCGGTGAGCATCACCCTCGTCGGCACGGCATCCCGAAAGCGGCGTTAAGTCATTGAGCCAAAAGCTCTTTTGATTGCCGTGTCGGCGGACCAGGACCTCGACGAACGATTCTCAGACGCTGCCGCTGACGGCAAGAAAGCCAGTTGGAAAAGTCATGACCGTGGGGCGAAAGCCCTCGCGGTCCTCTGCATCGCGAAGCGCCAATCCGCAAAGCCGGAGCGGATGGCGTGTTTTCGTTTTGCGCGCGTGGGCGCGCGGTCCGGCAAGGGGTGCCCCGAAAGGGCGTCTCGCACGGTGAGGATGAAGGCTTAAATCGGATGCCGACGATCAACCAGTTGATCCGCAAGGGCCGGGTCAAACCGACCTACCGCAACACGGTGCCGGCCCTGCAGGCCGCCCCACAGAAGCGCGGCGTGTGCACGCGTGTCTATACGACCACGCCGAAGAAGCCGAACTCGGCGCTTCGCAAGGTCGCCAAGGTGCGCCTGACCAATCAGTTCGAGGTGATCGGCTATATCCCGGGCGAGGGCCACAACCTGCAGGAACACTCGGTTGTGATGATCCGCGGCGGCCGTGTGAAGGACCTTCCGGGCGTCCGCTATCACATCCTGCGCGGCGTCCTCGATACGCAGGGCGTCAAGAACCGCAAGCAGCGCCGCTCCAAATACGGCGCCAAACGGCCGAAGTGAGGTAGCGCGTCATGTCCCGTCGTCACTCCGCCGAGAAGCGAGAGATCAACCCGGATCCGAAATTCGGCAATCTCGTCGTCTCCAAATTCATGAATTCGCTGATGTATGACGGCAAGAAGTCGGCCGCCGAGCGGATAGTTTATGGCGCCTTCGACATCATCGAGGGCAAGACCAAGTCGAATCCGCTGCAGGTCTTCCAGCAGGCGCTCGACAATGTGATGCCATCGATTGAGGTGCGCTCCCGCCGCGTCGGCGGCGCCACCTATCAGGTGCCGGTCGAGGTGCGCTCGACCCGCCGTCAGGCGCTCGGCATCCGCTGGATCATCTCGGCCGCGCGCGACCGCAATGAAAAGACCATGATGGACCGGCTCTCGGCCGAACTCCTCGACGCGTCCAATAACCGGGGGAATGCCGTCAAGAAGCGCGAGGACGTGCACCGGATGGCGGAAGCCAACCGCGCCTTCTCGCATTACCGCTGGTAAAGGACTCCCCATGCCCCGCAGCCATAAAATCGAGGACTACCGCAATTTCGGCATCATGGCCCACATCGATGCCGGAAAGACGACGACGACCGAGCGGATCCTCTATTACACGGGCAAAAGCCACAAGATCGGCGAGGTGCATGAGGGCGCCGCGACGATGGACTGGATGGAGCAGGAGCAGGAGCGCGGCATCACCATCACGTCGGCCGCGACCACGGCGTTCTGGAAAGACAAGCGCCTCAACATCATCGACACGCCGGGCCATGTCGACTTCACCATCGAAGTCGAGCGTTCGCTGCGCGTTCTCGACGGCGCCGTCTGCGTGCTCGATTCCAACCAGGGCGTCGAGCCGCAGACCGAGACGGTCTGGCGCCAGGGCGACAAATATCGCGTGCCGCGGATCGTGTTCGCCAACAAGATGGACAAGATCGGCGCCGATTTCTTCAAGTGTCTCGACGACATCGTGAAGCGCCTCGGCGCGCGGCCGATCGCCATTCAGCTGCCGATCGGTTCGGAGAATCTCTTCAAAGGAATCGTCGACCTCGTGCGCATGAAGGCCGTGGTGTGGGACGACGAGTCGCTCGGCGCCAAGTATCACGACGAGGAAATCCCGGCCGACTTGCTCGACCAGGCCAAGGAATATCGCGAGAAGATGGTTGAGGCTGCCGTCGAACTCGACGATGCGGCGATGGAAGCCTATCTCGAAGGCAAGGAGCCGGACGAGGCAACGCTGAAGCGGCTGATCCGCAAGGCGGTGCTCACCTCGGCCTTCTTCCCGGTGCTGTGCGGTTCGGCCTTCAAGAACAAGGGCGTGCAGCCACTGCTCGATGCGGTGGTCGACTATCTGCCGTCGCCGCTCGATGTCCCGGCCATCAAGGGCGTTGACGACAAGGGTAACGAGGTCGTGCGCAAGCCGGACGACAGCGAGCCGATGTCGCTGCTCGCCTTCAAGATCATGGACGATCCGTTCGTCGGCACCATCACATTCTGCCGCATTTATTCAGGCATCCTGCAGAGCGGCACCGGCGTCGTGAACTCCACCCGCGAGCGCAAGGAGCGGGTCGGCCGCATGCTGCTGATGCATGCGAATAACCGCGAGGACATCAAGGAAGCCTATGCCGGCGACATCGTTGCGCTGGCCGGCCTGAAGGAGACCCGTACCGGCGACACGCTGTGCGATCCCGATAAGCCGGTTGTGCTCGAGAAGATGGAGTTCCCCGAGCCGGTGATCGAAATCGCGATCGAGCCGAAGTCGAAGGCCGACCAGGAGAAGCTCGGCGTCGCGCTGGCCAAGCTCGCCGCCGAGGATCCGTCCTTCCGGGTCTCAACCGACACCGAAAGCGGCCAGACCATTTTGAAGGGAATGGGCGAACTGCATCTCGACATCAAGGTCGATATTCTGAAGCGCACCTATAAGGTCGATGCCAATATCGGCGCGCCCCAGGTGGCGTTCCGCGAGCGCATTACGCAGCGCGCCGAGGTCGACTACACCCACAAGAAGCAGACCGGCGGTACCGGCCAGTTCGCGCGGGTGAAGTTCATCGTCGAGCCGAACGAGCCGGGTAAGGGCTTCGAGTTCGAAAGCAAGATCGTCGGCGGTGCGGTGCCGAAGGAATACATCCCCGGCGTCGAAAAGGGGCTGCAGAGCGTCATGGGCTCGGGCGTGGTTGCGGGCTTCCCGGTGGTCGACGTCAAGGTGCAGCTGGTGGACGGCGCGTATCACGAAGTCGACTCGTCGGCGCTGGCCTTCGAAATCGCCTCCCGTGCGGCGTTCCGCGAGGCCCTGCAGAAGGGCAAGTCGGTTCTGCTCGAGCCGATCATGAAGGTCGAGGTGGTGACTCCGGAGGACTATACCGGCTCGGTCATCGGCGACCTGAATTCGCGGCGCGGCCAGATTCAGGGCCAGGACATGCGCGGCAACGCCAACGTGATCAACGCGATGGTGCCGCTGATGAACATGTTCGGCTACGTCAACACGCTGCGCTCGATGTCTCAGGGGCGTGCGACCTTCACCATGCAATTCGATCACTATGCCGAAGCGCCGCGAAACGTCTCGGACGAGGTCCAGAAGAAGTTCGCGTAATCTGCAAGTTTAGACCAACCGTCAGAAGGACCCGGAAGGGAGAGTTCTATGGCTAAAGAGAAATTCAACCGCAGCAAGCCGCACTGCAATATCGGCACGATCGGCCACGTCGACCACGGTAAGACGTCGCTGACGGCTGCGATCACCAAAGTTCTGGCGGAGACGGGTGGTGCGACTTTCACCGCCTATGACCAGATCGACAAGGCTCCGGAGGAGAAGGCGCGCGGTATCACCATCTCGACCGCGCACGTCGAATACGAGACCGACAAGCGCCATTACGCGCATGTCGACTGTCCCGGCCACGCCGACTATGTGAAGAACATGATCACCGGCGCTGCCCAGATGGATGGCGCTATCCTGGTCGTGTCGGCTGCCGACGGCCCGATGCCGCAGACCCGCGAGCACATCCTGCTCGCCCGTCAGGTCGGCGTGCCGGCGCTCGTGGTGTTCCTGAACAAGGTCGACATGGTCGATGATCCGGAGCTTCTCGAACTGGTCGAACTCGAAGTTCGCGAGCTTCTCTCGAAGTACCAGTTCCCGGGCGACAAGATCCCGATCATCAAGGGTTCGGCGCTGATGGCGCTGGAGGACAAGGATCCCAAGCTCGGCAAGGAAGCCATCCTAGAGCTGATGCGCAATGTCGACGAATACATTCCGCAGCCGGAGCGTCCGAAGGACCAGCCGTTCCTGATGCCGGTCGAAGACGTGTTCTCGATCTCGGGCCGCGGCACGGTCTGCACCGGCCGCGTGGAGCGTGGGGTGATCAAGGTCGGCGAGGAAGTCGAGATCGTCGGCCTGAAGCCGACCCAGAAGACCACCGTTACCGGCGTCGAAATGTTCCGCAAGCTGCTCGATCAGGGCGAGGCGGGCGACAATATCGGCGCGCTGCTGCGCGGCACCAAGCGTGAGGAAGTCGAGCGCGGCCAGGTGCTCTGCAAGCCGGGTTCGGTGAAGCCGCACACCAAGTTCAAGGCCGAGGCCTACATCCTCACCAAGGACGAGGGTGGCCGCCACACGCCGTTCATGACCAACTATCGTCCGCAATTCTATTTCCGCACGACGGACGTGACCGGCATCGTGCACCTGCCGGAAGGCACCGAGATGGTGATCCCCGGCGACACGGTGACCATGACCGTCGAGCTGATCGTTCCGATCGCGATGGAAGAGAAGCTGCGCTTCGCCATCCGTGAGGGCGGCCGCACCGTGGGCGCGGGCGTCGTCGTCAGCATCATCGAGTAACGAGCAGACTGAAAATGTCGTCCCCCGCGAAAGCGGGGGACCCAGTACCCGCAGAAGGCGGGTTGAACCGAGACCTCAGCGTTTACTGGGTCGTCCGCCTGGCGGACGGCGGCAGTTCAGAGAGAAACGACAAATGAACGGCCAGAATATCCGGATCCGGCTCAAGGCGTTCGATCACCGCATCCTCGATGCGTCGACCCGCGAGATCGTCAACACCGCCAAGCGCACGGGCGCTCAGGTGCGTGGACCGATTCCGCTGCCGACCAAGATCGAGAAGTTCACGGTGAACCGCTCGCCGCACATCGACAAGAAGAGCCGTGAACAGTTCGAGATGCGCACCCATAAGCGCCTTTTGGACATCGTCGATCCGACGCCGCAAACCGTGGACGCGCTGATGAAGCTCGACCTCGCCGCCGGCGTCGATGTCGAGATCAAGCTCTGAGCCGCGCACGTAAGGAACCATAGCCATGCGCACCGGTGTGGTCGCACAAAAGGTCGGAATGACGCGGGTCTTTACCGAGGCCGGCGAGCATGTGCCGGTGACGGTGCTGAAGCTCGCAGGCTGCCAGGTCGTTGGTCATCGCACCAAGGACAAGAACGGCTATGTCGCGCTGCAGCTCGGCGCCGGCAGCCGCAAGGTCAAGAACGTTTCGAAGGCCGAGCGCGGCAATTTTGCCGTCGCCAAGGTCGAGCCGAAGAGCAGGATCGTGGAATTTCGCGTCAGCGACGACGCATTGATTCCCGTCGGCGCCGAGATTACGGCAGACCATTTCGTTGTCGGGCAGTTCGTTGACGTGACCGGCACCACCATCGGCAAGGGCTTTGCGGGTGGCATGAAGCGCTGGAATTTCGGCGGCTTGCGTGCCTCGCATGGTGTGTCGATCTCGCACCGCTCGATCGGTTCGACCGGCGGGCGTCAGGATCCGGGCAAGACCTTCAAGAACAAGAAGATGCCGGGCCACCTCGGTGTCGAGCGTGTCACCACGCTCAATCTCAAGGTGGTGCAGACCGACATCGAGCGCGGGCTGATCCTGGTCGAGGGCGCGGTACCCGGCCACAAGGGCGGATGGATCACAGTGCGTGACGCGGTGAAGAAGGCGCTGCCGAAGGATGCGCCGAAGCCCGGCAAGTTCCGTGAAACCGGCGCCGCCAATGGCGCTGCCGACAAGCCGGCCGAAAATGCGGCCGAGCCTGCGGCCGAAGCCGAGACGAAAGAGGGCGCGTGATGGAACTCAAGATGCTTGCGCTCGACGGCAGCGAAGCGGGCGCCGTCACGCTGAACAAGGACATCTTCGGGCTCGAGCCGCGTGCCGACCTGATCCATCGTTGCGTCGTGTGGCAGCTCGCCAAGCGGCGGGCCGGCACCCACAAGGTGAAGAACCGCGGCGAGATCGCCCGCACCGGCAAGAAGCTTGCGGCGCAGAAGGGCACCGGCGGCGCGCGTCACGGCTCGCACCGGGTGAACCTGTTCCGCGGTGGCGGGCGCTCCTTCGGTCCGGTCGTACGCAGTCACGAGATCGGCCTTCCGAAGAAGGTCCGGGCGCTGGCGCTGCGGCACGCTCTGTCGGCCAAGGCCAAGGACGGCGGAATTATCGTCTTGAACGAGGCCAAGCTCCAGGAAGCCAAGACCAAGGCTTTGACCGAGCGCTTTGCGAAGCTCGATATCGCCAACGCGCTGATTGTCGACGGAGCGGAAATCGACACGAATTTCCGCAATGCTGCCCGCAATATCCCGCATGTAGATTTGCTGCCGGTGGCCGGCATCAACGTTTACGACATTCTGCGCCACGGAAAGCTGGTGCTGACCAAGGCCGCGCTTGACGCATTGGAGGCGCGCTTCAAATGAGCACGAACGATCCGCGGCACTATGACGTGATCCTGTCGCCGGTGATCACGGAAAAATCGACGAATGCGTCCGAGTTCAACAAGGTCGTGTTCAAGGTGCGTCTCGATGCGACCAAGCCGCAGATCAAGGACGCGGTCGAGAAACTGTTCGACGTGAAGGTGAAGGGCGTCAACACCATCGTCCGCAAGGGCAAGGTGAAGGCGTTCCGGGGCGTCGTCGGCAATCAGTCCGATACCAAGCGCGCGATCGTGACCCTGGAAGAGGGCCACCGCATCGACGTGACGACGGGCCTCTGAGAAGCGTGGCAGGAAACACGTCATGGCACTGAAAAAATATAAGCCGACCACGCCGGGCCAGCGTCAGCTGGTGCTGGTCGACCGTTCGGCTCTGTACAAAGGGGCTCCGGTCAAGACCCTGACCGAGGGCAAACCGTCGACGGGCGGCCGCAACAATAACGGGCGCATCACGACGCGCTTCCGCGGCGGCGGTCACAAGAAGACCTACCGTGTGATCGACTTCAAGCGGCGCAAGTTCGACGCGCCGGCCAAAGTCGAGCGGCTGGAATACGATCCGAACCGCACCGCTTTCATCGCGCTCGTAAAATACGAGGATGGCGAACTCGCCTATATCCTGGCGGCGCAGCGCCTTGCGGTGGGCGACACGATCGTCGCCGGAGAGCATGTCGATGTGAAGCCGGGCAATGCCATGCCTGCCGGGAATATCCCGGTCGGCACGGTCGTGCACAATATTGAGCTGAAGATAGGCAAGGGCGGCCAGATCGCTCGCTCGGCCGGGTCCTACGCGCAGATCGTCGGCCGCGACGGCGAATACGTGATCCTCCGGCTTAATTCAGGCGAGCAGCGCCTGGTTCATGGCCGCTGCATGGCCACGATCGGGGCAGTGTCGAACCCCGACCATATGAATATTTCGATCGGCAAGGCGGGGCGTACCCGATGGCTCGGGCGGCGTCCGCATAACCGCGGCGTGGCGATGAACCCGGTCGATCACCCTCATGGCGGCGGTGAAGGCCGCACCTCGGGTGGCCGTCACCCGGTCACGCCGTGGGGCTTCCCGACCAAGGGCAAGAAGACCCGCAAGAACAAGTCCACCACCAAGTTCATCGTTTCGAGCCGCCACGCTCGGAAGAAGAAGAAATAAGGAACGTTCGTCATGGCGCGTTCGGTCTGGAAAGGTCCATTCGTCGACGGCTATCTGCTGAACAAGGCAGAGAAGGCGCGTGCGTCGGGACGGCATGAGGTCATCAAGATCTGGAGCCGTCGCTCGACCATTCTGCCGCAATTCGTCGGCCTGACCTTCGGCGTCTATAACGGTCAGAAGCATGTGCCGGTGCAGGTCACAGAGGAAATGGTCGGGCACAAGTTCGGCGAGTTTTCGCCAAGCCGCACGTTTCATGGCCACGCGTCGGACCGCAAGGCCAAGCGCGCTTGAGATTGAGAGGGTAAAGTCATGGGCAAACCGGCGCGCGAGCGTACGCTCCCCGACAACGAAGCCAAGGCGGTCGCTCGCAACATCCGGGTGTCGCCGCAGAAGCTGAATCTGGTTGCGCAGCTCATTCGCGGCAAGAAAGTCGCAATGGCGCTTAACGATCTGCAGTTTTCGCGCAAGCGCATCGCGGTCGATGTGAAGAAGTGCCTGGAATCTGCAATCGCCAATGCCGAGAACAATCACGACCTCGATGTCGACGATCTGATCGTGGCGGAAGCCCATGTCGGCAAGGGCCTCGTCATGAAGCGCTGGGCGTCGCGTGGTCGCGGCCGCTCCGGACGCATTTTGAAGCCGTTCTCTCACCTGACCATCGTGGTGCGTCAGGTCGAGCAGAAAGCGGCTTAAGGAGAATTTGGGATGGGTCAGAAGATCAACCCGATCGGGCTGCGGCTCGGCATCAACCGGACCTGGGACTCGCGCTGGTATGCCGGCAAGAACGAGTACGGCACGCTGTTGCACGAGGACATGAAGATCCGCGAAGCGCTGATGAAGCTCTTAAAGCAGGCGGCGGTGTCCAAGATCGTGATCGAGCGCCCGCACAAGAAATGCCGCGTGACGATCTATTCAGCGCGCCCGGGCGTTGTGATCGGCAAGAAGGGCTCCGACATCGAGAAGCTGCGCAAGACCGTTGCGAAGCTGACGCAGTCGGACGTGGTCATCAACATCGTCGAAATCCGCAAGCCGGAACTCGATGCCCAGCTGGTCGCCGAATCGATTGCCCAGCAGCTTGAACGCCGCGTCGCGTTCCGCCGGGCCATGAAGCGTGCGGTGCAGACGGCGATGCGGCTCGGCGCCGAAGGCATCCGCATCAATTGCTCGGGCCGTCTTGGCGGCGCCGAAATCGCCCGTCTCGAATGGTATCGCGAAGGACGGGTGCCGCTGCATACGCTGCGCGCCGACGTCGATTACGGTGTGGCGACGGCCTTCACCACCTATGGCACTTGCGGCGTCAAGGTGTGGATCTTCAAAGGCGAGATCCTGGAGCACGACTCGATGGCCCAGGACAAGAAGATGAACGAGGCCGAAGCCGGGCGTCCGCGCCGGGAAATGGCCGCGGGATAACGAGTAACCGTCATGCTGCAACCCAAGCGAACCAAATATCGCAAGGCCCATAAGGGACGCATTCACGGCGTCGCCACCTCGGGCAATGCGCTCGACTTCGGCCAATATGGGCTGAAGGCGATGGAACCGGAGCGCATCACCGCGCGCCAGATCGAGGCGGCACGCCGTGCGCTGACCCGTCACATGAAGCGGGCAGGGCGGGTGTGGATCCGCATTTTCCCGGACGTGCCGGTGTCGAAGAAGCCGATCGAAGTGCGTATGGGCAAGGGCAAGGGTACCCCTGAATTCTGGGTCGCCCGCGTCAAGCCGGGCCGAGTGATATTCGAGATCGACGGTGTGCCGGTTGCTCTTGCTCGCGAGGCGCTCACGCTTGCCGCCGCCAAGCTTCCGATCAAGACGCGCTTCATCCAGCGCATTGCGGAGTGACGACCATGAAGGCCGCAGACATCAAGGTGATGACGGTCGACCAGATCGAGGACGAGGTGCTCAAGCTGAAGAAGGAGCAGTTCAACCTGCGCTTCCAGCGCGCCACCGGTCAGCTCGAAAACACCTCGCGCGTGCGCCAGGTGCGCCGCGATATCGCGCGCCTCAAGACGGTCGCGCGCCAGAAGAAAGCCAAGTAAGGGGCCTGTTATGCCGAAGCGTCAACTGCATGGCCTCGTGGTCAGCGACAAGCAGGACAAGACCGTGGTGGTTTCCGTCGAGCGCCGTTTTACGCATCCGGTGCTGAAGAAGACCATCCGGCGCACCACCAAGTTCCATGCCCATGACGAGACCAACGAATTTGCGGTCGGCGACATGGTCTGGATCGAGGAACACAAGCCGATCTCCAAGCTGAAGCGCTGGAAGGTGATCCAGGGCGAGAAAAAGAAAAAGGTGCTTTGAGCGCGGCGTATCGCGCTCGTGGCAGATGAAGGATTAGGTGCCCCATGATTCAGATGCAGACTAACCTGGACGTTGCCGACAATTCCGGCGCGCGCCGCGTCATGTGCATCAAGGTGCTGGGCGGATCGAAGCGGAAATACGCCACCATCGGCGACGTCATCGTCGTCTCGGTGAAGGAGGCGATCCCGCGCGGCCGCGTCAAGAAGGGCGACGTCATGAAGGCGGTCGTCGTGCGCATTTCCAAGGACATCAAGCGCTCGGATGGCTCGGTGATCCGGTTCGACCGCAACGCGGCCGTGCTGATCAACAATCAGCAGGAACCGGTCGGCACGCGCATCTTCGGCCCGGTGCCGCGCGAATTGCGCGCCAAGAACCATATGAAGATCATTTCGCTGGCGCCGGAGGTGCTGTGATGGCGGCGAAAATCCGCAAAGGCGACAAGGTCGTCGTACTGACCGGCCGCGACAAGGGCCGCACCGGCGAAGTCATCGCCGTGCATCCGGCCGAAGGACGCGCGCTCGTGCGCGGTGTCAACATGGTCAAGCGCCATCAGCGCCAGACTGCGCAGCAGGAAGGCGGCATCATCTCCAAAGAGGCGAAGATCCACCTGTCCAATATCGCGATCGCCGATCCCAAGGACGGCAAGCCGACCCGCGTCGGCTTCAAGATGATGAATGACGGACGCAAGATTCGCGTCGCGCGGCGTTCGGGAGTTGAGATCGATGGCTGAAACCGAAAAGCCCAAAGCCGAAAAGTCGAAGAAGGGTGCGCCGGCCGGAGCTTATGTTCCGCGGCTGAAGACCCAGTTCGAGCAGGTTATCCGTGGCAAGCTGACCAAGGATTTCGGCTATGCCAATCCGATGCAGGTTCCTGCGATCACGAAGGTCGTGCTCAATATGGGTATCGGCGAGGGCGTCAACGACCGCAAGAAGGTCGAAAATGCCGCCAACGATCTGACGCTGATCGCCGGCCAGAAGGCGGTGATCACCAAGTCGCGTAAATCGATTGCAACCTTCAAGCTGCGTGACGGCCAGTCGATCGGCGCCAAGGTGACGCTGCGCAAGACGCGCATGTACGACTTCATCGACCGGCTGGTGAATATCGCGCTGCCGCGGGTGCGCGACTTCCGCGGGCTCAATCCGAAGAGCTTCGACGGCATGGGCAATTATTCGTTCGGTCTGAAGGAACACATCGTGTTCCCGGAGATCGATTACGACAAGACCCAGGATACCTGGGGCATGGACATCACGATTTGCACGACGGCGCGCACCGACGAAGAGGCGCGCGCGCTGCTCGCGGCATTCAATTTCCCCTTCCGGCAGTGAGGGCCGAGTACCCTCAGACGCGGATAGTCAGGAGACTTTGATGGCGAAGAAGAGTTCGATCGAAAAGAACAAGCGGCGGCGCAAGATGGCCAAGACCTTCAGTGGCCGGCGCGCCCGTCTTAAGGCGATCGTCAACGACAAGACCAAGCCGATGGAAGAGCGCTTCCAGGCCTCGCTGAAGCTTGCCGAACTGCCGCGCAATTCCGCGCCCTCGCGCATTCGCAACCGGTGCGAAGTGACGGGCCGGCCGCGCGCCTATTACCGCAAGCATAAGCTGTCGCGCATCGCGCTTCGTGAGCTCGGCAACAAGGGGCTGATTCCCGGCCTCGTGAAGTCGAGCTGGTGAGGAGGGGAGAGCCATGAACGATCCCATCGGCGATCTCATCACACGCATCCGCAACGCCCAGGAACGCCACAAGCAGAAGGTGTCGTCCCCCGGCTCGAAGCTCCGCGAGCGCGTGCTCGAAGTGCTGAAGTCGGAAGGCTATATTCGCGGTTATTCGGCGGTCGCCCACAAGGACGGCCGCAGCGAGCTCGAGATCGAGCTGAAATATTTCGACGGTGCGCCCGTGATCCGCGAGATCGCGCGCGTCTCCAAGCCCGGCCGCCGGGTCTATGTGGCGGTGAAGAACCTGCCACGGGTCAATAACGGCCTCGGCATTTCGATCCTCTCGACCCCGAAGGGCGTCATGGCGGACCATTCCGCACGCGATGCCAATGTCGGCGGCGAACTGCTTTGTACGGTGTTCTGATGTCGCGCGTCGGCAAGAAACCGGTCTCCGTTCCGTCGGGCGTGACTGCCAATCTGTCCGGCAACACCATCAATGTGAAGGGACCGAAGGGCACGCTCTCGCTCGTTGTGGACGAGCGAGTCGCTGTCAAAATGGACAAGAGCGAGATCAAGGTCGATCCCAAGGACGACAGCAAGGAGGCGCGCGCATTGTGGGGCACCACCCGCGCCAACCTGAACAACATCCTGACCGGGGTCACCAAGGGCTTCGAACGCAAGCTTGAAATCACCGGTGTTGGCTATCGCGCCGCGGTGCAGGGCAAGAATCTGCAGCTTGCGCTCGGCTACAGCCACGACGTGCTCTATCCAATTCCGGAAGGCATTGCGGTGGCGACCCCCAAGCCGACCGAAATCGTGGTCACGGGCATCGACAAGAAGAAGGTCGGGCAGGTGGCGTCCGAAATCCGCGCCTATCGGCCGCCGGAGCCCTACAAGGGCAAGGGCGTGCGGTATGCCGATGAGTTCATCTTCCGCAAGGAAGGCAAGAAGAAGTAACGACGATGGCACACAAGACCACAACAGAGCGCCGCAAGGCTCGCGTGCGCCGCTCAATCAAGGCGGCGGCCAACGGCCGCATGCGGCTTTCGGTGCACCGCTCGTCGAAGCATATCTATGCGCAGGTGATCGACGACACCAAGGGCGTGACGCTGGTCGCGGCGTCTTCGCTCGAGAAGGCGCAGCGCGAGGCCGGCAAGACCGGGGCCGATATCGAGGCGGCCAAGGCGGTGGGCAGGCTGGTTGCCGAGCGCGCCGTGCAAAAGGGCATCAAGAACGTGGTCTTCGACCGCGGCGGCTACATGTATCACGGGCGGGTCAAGGCGCTCGCCGATGCCGCCCGCGAAGGCGGCCTGAGCTTCTAAAGGATCGACAGAATGGCACGAGAACCCAGGCGCGAACGCGAACGCGGTGAACGGGGCGAGCGGGAAGAGTCGGAATTCATCGACAAGCTCGTTCATATCAATCGCGTGGCGAAAGTGGTGAAGGGCGGTCGGCGCTTCGGCTTCGCAGCACTCGTCGTCGTCGGCGACCAGAAGGGCCGGGTCGGCTTCGGCCACGGCAAGGCGCGCGAGGTGCCGGAGGCGATCCGCAAGGCAACCGACGCCGCCAAGCGCGCGCTGATCCGGGTGCCGCTGCGCGAAGGCCGCACGCTGCATCATGACGTCGCCGGACGCCACGGCGCAGGCAAGGTGCATCTGCGTGCCGCGCCCGCCGGTACCGGCATTATCGCCGGCGGCCCGATGCGCGCGGTGTTCGAATCGCTTGGCATGCAGGACGTGGTGGCCAAATCGCTCGGGTCGTCGAATCCGTACAACATGGTGCGGGCGACGTTCGATGCATTGAAGAACCAGGATTCGCCCCGGTCGGTCGCGGCCCGCCGCTCGATGAAGGTTTCGACCCTTCAGGCGCGCCGCCGCGAAGAGGGTGTCGAGGCGACGGCCGATTGACCGGCAATTTGATTTCGGAAGGCAACGCGTGATGGCAGCGAACAAGACAATCAAGGTCGAGCAGGTCGGCAGCCCGATCCGCCGAGAGGCGTCGCAGCGTCAGACCCTGATCGGACTCGGGCTGAACAAAATCGGCCGCACCAAGGAATTGCCGGACACCCCCTCGACACGCGGCATGATCGCGAAGGTCGCGCATCTTGTGCGGGTGGTCGAAGACGGAAAGTAAAGGATCGTCCTGCCCGCGCCGTTCGCGGGCATCTGCGTCGCCTCTGAAAGTCGAGGCATGACGCGGTTGGCCGGGAAAGGTCGGCCATGACGGAAAAGAGAATGAGGACGTAAGGTCATGAAGCTCAACCAACTGGCCGGCCGACCCGGCTCTTCCAAGGGTCGCACCCGTGTTGGGCGCGGCATCGGCTCGGGCAAGGGCAAGACCGGCGGGCGCGGCGGCAAGGGCCAGACCGCGCGATCGGGCGTGCGCATCAAGGGTTTCGAGGGCGGGCAGATGCCGCTGCACCGGCGTTTGCCGAAGCGCGGTTTCCGCAACACCGCGTTCCAACTCGATCTCAACGAGGTCAATCTTGGCCGCGTTCAGGCAGCGATTGACGCCAAGCTGCTCGATGCCGGAAAGCCGGTGGATGTCGACGCCCTGGTCGAGGCCGGCGTGCTGAGCCGCGCGCGTGAAGGCGTCAAGCTGCTGGGCGGCGGCGAAATCAAGGCGAGGGTCGAATTCGCGGTGTGGCGGGCCTCCAAGTCTGCGGTCGCCGCGGTCGAGAAGGCGGGTGGCAGCGTGAAGATCCTCGCGCCCGCCAAGGAAGAGCCGAAAGAGCCGCGTGGCAAGAATGCTCGTTTTGCGGCGGGCATCGACAAGCCGAAGGTCGTCGAGGCCGCGCCGGCCCAGGCGGGCAAGAAAAAGGCCGACGCCGGCGAGACCGCGAAAGCCGAAAAGCCGGCCAAGCCCGCGGGCAAAAAGCCCGCCTGATCCCTACATGACGCCGGGACGTCATAGGGGCTAAAGCGGGGGCAGGAGCGAGCATGGTCTCAGCAGCGGAACAACTTGCGGCCAACATCAACTTCTCCGCGCTCGCCAAGGCCGAGGAGCTGAAGAAGCGGATCTGGTTCACGCTCGGTGCGCTGTTGGTCTATCGGCTTGGCACCTATATTCCGCTGCCCGGCATCGATCCGACCGCCTGGGAACAGATTTTCCGCACCCAGGCCGGCGGCATCCTCGGCATGTTCAACATGTTCGCGGGCGGCGGCATTCAGCGCATGGCGATTTTTGCGCTGAATATCATGCCGTATATTTCGGCCTCGATCATCATCCAGCTGATGACGACGGTCTCGCCGACTCTCGAGGCGCTCAAGAAAGAGGGTGAGTCGGGCCGCAAGACCATCAACCAATATACCCGGTACCTTACCGTCTTCCTGGCCGCCATTCAGGCCTACGGCATCGCCATCGGTCTTGAGGGCGCCGGCAACGTCATTAGCGAACCGGGCTGGTTCTTCCGCATCTCCACCGTGATCACGCTGACCGGCGGCACGATGTTCCTGATGTGGCTTGGCGAGCAGATCACCTCGCGCGGCATCGGCAACGGCATCTCGCTCATCATCATGGCGGGGATCGTCGCAGAATTGCCGTCGGCGATCGCCGGCACTCTGGAACTCGGCCGTCAGGGCGCCCTGTCCACCGGTCTGATTCTGATCGTGATCGTGATGGCCTTCGTGGTCACCGCCTTCATCGTGTTCATGGAGCGCGCGCAGCGCCGCCTCCTGATCCAGTATCCGAAACGGCAGGTCGGCAACCGCATGTTCGAGGGGCAGACCTCGCATCTGCCGCTCAAGCTCAACACCGCGGGCGTCATTCCGCCAATCTTTGCCTCGTCGTTGCTTTTGCTGCCGACCACGATCGCGAATTTCAACGCAGGCCAGGGACCGGCATGGCTCACCACCATCACCACCCAGCTCGGTCATGGGCGGCCGCTTTTCCTTGTGCTCTACATCTCGCTGATCATCTTCTTCGCGTTTTTCTACACGGCGATCGTGTTCAATCCGACCGAGACCGCCGACAATCTGAAAAAGCATGGCGGTTTCATCCCGGGCATTCGGCCGGGCGAGCGGACGGCGGAATATATCGACTATGTGTTGACCAGGATCACCGTGGTCGGAGCGATCTATCTTTCGATCGTCTGTCTGATACCCGAAATCCTGATTTCCTATGCAGCGGTGCCATTCTATTTCGGCGGAACGTCGCTCCTGATCGTGGTCAGCGTGACGATGGATACGGTCGCGCAGGTGCAGGGGCATCTGCTGGCGCACCAGTATGAAGGCCTGATCAAGAAATCGAAGTTGCGGGGGCGACGCAGATGAGGCTGATCCTGCTCGGACCGCCGGGAGCGGGCAAGGGCACCCAGGCGCAGCGGCTGGTCGAGAAGCACGGCATCGTGCAACTCTCCACAGGCGACATGCTGCGCGCCGCGGTCAAGGCGGAAACGCCGGTCGGGCTGCGCGCCAAGGATATCATGGCACGCGGTGAACTGGTGCCTGACGATGTGGTCGTCGGCATTATTGAAGAACGGATCGCGCAGCCGGACGCTCGTAAGGGCTTCATTCTCGACGGCTTTCCGCGCACCGTCGCCCAGGCCGAGGCGCTGGAAAAGCTTTTGGCGAAAAAGGGCCTGAAGCTCGATGCGGCGATCGAGCTTGAGGTCGATGACGACATCCTGCTGAAGCGAATCGAAAACCGGGTCGCGGAAATGAAGGCTCGCGGCGAAGCGGTGCGGGCCGACGACAATGCCGAATCGCTCAAGAAGCGGCTCGACGCATATCACGCCCAGACGGCGCCCTTGTCTCACTATTACCGCAAAAAGGGCCTGCACAAAGCGACCGATGGCATGGCTTCAATCGACGAGGTCACGGCCGCGATCGGGAACCTGCTGAAGCCTGCGGCTCCCCGGAAAAAGGCTCCGGCGCGAAAGCGCGCCGCGCGCGCCGCGCCGGGCCGCCGGCCTGCCGGCCGCAAGCCGGCACCCCGGTCTGGCGCTGGCCGTGCTGCCTCGAAACCCGCCGCAAAATCCGCGAAAAAGGCGGCCTCTGGGCTCAAAAAAGCGGTCAAGGGCCGGCCCAAAAAGGCAGTTTCGAAGGCAAAGTCCGCAAAATCGGCGAAAGCCGCCGTAGCCCGTCACAAGGCCGTCAAGAGCAGGAATTCGACCCGTAACCGGGCATCAAAAGCCCGATCGGGACGTGACCGGAGGTTGACGAAACGGCGGTGAAACCGTACATACCGCGCCATTCAGTGGGAGAACGTATGCGCGATACCGGGCCCCGGAAGAGGCGGGGGCAAGGTGTCGTGTTAACCCTTTGCGGTCCCCTCCGAAAGACACGGACAGAGCAGAAAGGCTGATCGGCGGCCCGGAACGGCCGCCGGCACATGGAGCGAGATCGTGGCCCGTATTGCAGGCGTCAATATTCCAACCAACAAGCGCGTTGTTGTCGCGCTTCAGTATATCCACGGCATCGGCGCGCATGCGGCCGACCAGATCATGCAGCAGCTACACATCCCGTATGAACGGCGTGTGTCGCAGCTGACTGACGCTGAAGTGCTGCAGATCCGCGAGATGATCGACCGTGAATATACGGTCGAGGGCGATCTGCGTCGCGAGACGGCGATGAATATCAAGCGCCTTATGGATCTCGGCTGCTACCGCGGCTTGCGCCATCGTAAAGGCTTGCCGGTGCGTGGCCAGCGGACCCACACCAATGCTCGCACCCGAAAGGGGCCGGCCAAGGCGATTGCAGGCAAGAAGAAGTAATTGACGGGATTCTCGCCCGGGTCGCCAGTCGCGAATGGCGATCCTTGGGCGCTTCGAAAGGGACCAGAATGGCAAAGGAAGTAACGCGCGTCCGCCGCCGGGAGCGCAAGAATATTGTCTCCGGCGTCGCCCATGTGAACGCCAGCTTCAACAACACCATGATCACTATAACCGACGCCCAAGGCAATACGATCGCGTGGTCGACGGCGGGGACCATGGGTTTCAAGGGCTCACGGAAGTCGACGCCCTACGCTGCGCAGGTGGCGAGCGAAGACGCCGCGAAGAAGGCGGCCGAGCACGGCATGCGGACGCTGGAAGTTGAGGTGTCCGGACCCGGTTCGGGCCGCGAAAGTGCTCTGCGTGCGCTGCAGGCCGCAGGCTTCACCATCACCTCGATTCGGGACGTAACGCCGATCCCGCATAACGGCTGCCGGCCGAGGAAGCGACGCAGGGTATGACGTCTACGACGGCGTGGCGGCTGGACGAGGCGTCCGCTGCCGATATGTCTCCCGGGGCCGGCGCTTTTGGAACGTCCCGGGATCCGCAGGGCAAGACCGAGCCGACCAAGGCGATGGGTGCAAACGTGACAATCCAGAAAAACTGGCAAGAACTGATCAGGCCGAACAAGCTCCAGGTTTCGGCTGGCGCTGATCCGCGGCGCGAGGCCACGCTGGTGGCCGAACCACTGGAGCGTGGCTTCGGCCTTACGCTCGGCAACGCGCTGCGCCGGATTTTGTTGTCCTCTCTGCAGGGCGCAGCGGTGCAGTCGGTCCATATCGACGGAGTGCTGCACGAATTCTCGTCGATTCCCGGCGTGCGCGAGGACGTGACCGATATCGTCCTCAACATCAAGGATATCGCCATCAAGATGCAGGGCGAGGGGCCCAAGCGCATGGTGGTGAAGAAGTCGGGGCCGGGCGTCGTGACGGCCGGTGACATTTCCACCGTCGGCGACATCGTGATCCTCAATCCGGATCTCGTGCTCTGCACGCTCGACGAGGGCGCAGAGATTCGCATGGAATTCACGGTCAATACCGGCAAGGGCTACGTCGCCTCGGAGCGCAATCGTCCGGAAGACGCCCCGATCGGGCTGATCCCGGTCGACAGCCTGTATTCGCCGGTGAAGAAGGTCTCCTACAAGGTCGAAAATACCCGCGAGGGCCAGATCCTTGACTACGACAAGCTGACGCTTTCGATCGAGACCAACGGCGCGGTGTCGCCGGAAGACGCGCTCGCCTATGCCGCGCGGATTCTGCAAGACCAGCTCAACGTGTTCGTCAACTTCGAAGAGCCGCGCAAGGAAGTAGTCGCGGAATCGATCCCAGATCTTGCGTTCAACCCGGCCTTCCTCAAGAAGGTGGACGAGCTCGAGCTCTCGGTGCGCTCTGCGAACTGCCTGAAGAACGACAATATCGTCTATATCGGCGATCTGGTTCAGAAGACCGAAGCCGAAATGCTCCGCACCCCGAATTTCGGCCGCAAGTCGCTCAACGAGATCAAGGAAGTGCTGGCGCAGATGGGCCTGCATCTGGGCATGGAAGTGCCGGGCTGGCCGCCGGAGAATATCGACGATCTCGCCAAGCGCTTCGAGGATCACTACTGAGTTTGAGTTCACCGTCATGGCGGGCCGGCAGCCTGCCATGACTTTTTCGGGCGAACGCAGGAAGCCCACCTGAGCACAGTGTCCGGCGGTCCGTCGCGACGCGGAGAATAGAGAGGGATAAGTCCCAATGCGTCATGGAAATGCACACCGCAAGCTGAACCGCACCGCCGAGCACCGCAAGGCGATGTTCGCAAATATGTGCGCGGCACTGATCAAGCACGAGCAGATCATCACCACGCTGCCCAAGGCCAAGGACTTGCGTCCGATCGTCGAGAAGCTGGTCACGCTGGGCAAACGCGGCGACCTGCATGCCCGCCGCCAGGCGGTTGCGCAGATGCGCGACGTCGATATGGTCAAGAAGCTGTTCGAGGTTCTCGGTCCCCGCTACAAGGACCGCAACGGCGGCTATACCCGCATCATCAAGGCCGGCTTCCGCTACGGCGATTCCGCGCCGATCGCGGTAATCGAGTTCGTCGATCGCGACGAAAGCGCCAAGGGCCAGGATTCCGGACCGGTCCAGGAGAAGGCGGTCGAGGATAATGCGGCGGCGTGACGATGGCCGCCATTTTGCAGAATTCGAGAGCGGCGCTGTGCGTCGCTCTTTTTGTTTGTGCGGTTCTTTGCGCGGCCAATGCCATGGCCGATGAACGTCAGGCGCTGATCGCGGCGGCCGGACGTGGAGACACGCGCGAGGTGAAGGCACTGCTGGCGCGCGGCGTTGCCGTCGACGTACGCGATTCGCGGGGCCGCACCGCGCTCCTTGCCGCCACCCACGGCAATCATGTCGAGGCGGCGCGGCTTCTGATCGCGGCAGGCGCTGACGTCAATGCCAAGGACGATATCCAGGACAGCGCCTATCTCTACGCCGGCTCGCATGGCCGCACCGAGATCCTGAAGATGACGCTTGCCGCCGGCGCTGACCTGAAGAGCCTCAACCGGTTCGGCGGCACGGCGCTGATTCCGGCGTGCCATTACGGGCATATCGATGCAGTCAAAGTGCTGCTCGCGACGAAAATCGACATCGATCACGTTAACAATCTCGGCTGGACCGCGCTCATGGAAGCCGTGATCCTGGGCGATGGCGGCCCGGTCCACAACGAGATCGTGCGCCTCTTGCTGGAGGCGGGCGCCAATCCCTCGATTGCCGATCGCGAGGGCGTTACCCCGCTCGAACATGCGCGGCGTCGCGGTTTTACAGAGATGGTGCGGCTGATCGCAGCGCGCGGTACGCGATGATGTACAAGCTCGCTGTTACGCGATAGTCGTTCATTTTTTCTTGCGCTGCGAACTGCGCAGCGCGTTGTAGAGGTCGGCGGGGGCGAAATCATCGGTCAGGATCACGCCCTGGGCGGTGTCGAGTTTGTCGAGCGGCTTTGCGACCAGATCGGGCAAGGGAAAGCGGAACTTGTACTTCTCTTGCAGCGCCGTGGCGCGCGCCACCACCCAGTCGCGCTCGCGCGGCTTCAGCGTCCCGATCGCGATCACTTCGCCTTCCCCGGTTGGATAGAGATGCACCGACGGAAACTCCGCCCGCATCGTCATGATGGTGGAGAGATAGAGCTTGGTGCCGTCATGGATGTTCACCGCGACCGCGCCGTCCGGCGTCAGATTGCGCTTCACCAGCCGGAAGAATTCGCGGGTCAGGAGGTGGAACGGGATATAGCCGCCGTGAAAGGCGTCGCACAGGATTAGGTCGAAGGGCTGCTTGTTGCGGTTGAGGAACACACGGCCGTCGCCGTCGAGATAGCGGATGCGCTCGCTGTCCCGGATGCCGAAATATTTCTTCGCCGCGGTGATGACGCCGGGGTCGATTTCCACGGTGTCGATGGTGACGTCCGGAATATGCCGGCCGAGATAGGTCGAGATAGTGCCTCCGCCCAGCCCGATCATCAGGATGCGCTTCAGTTCGGCCGGATAGACCACGGCCATCGTCATCTGGCGCGCGACCGCGATCGGCAGGTCGTCGGCATCCTTCAGGTTGATGGTCGATTGCGTATAGTCCCAGCCCTTCAGCTGGAAGGCCATGTGCAATTCGGACCTGTCCTTGGTGATGAAGATGTCGTTATAGGTGGTCTCGATATGGTCGATCTGGCCGTCCTTGCGCGTAAGAAGCTTCTCGCGCACGGACATGTCGACCAGATCTTCGGCCGACGCCGTGCCCGGCGAAAGAACGGCCGAACCGGTGGCCAAAGCGCCGGCGAGCAGGGCCGCTGGCACCGCGCGCATCAGCCGCTGCCCGGCCATCAGCGCGAGGCCGGAGGCGATGCCGGCAAGACCCGCAGTGATCGTGATCGCGCGCGACCCCATCATCGGGATCAGGAAGAAAGTCGTGCCCAGCGTGCCGACGATGCTGCCGAAGGTGTTGATGCCATAGACCGTCCCGGAAACCCGTCCAGAATGCTTTGGGTCGCGCAGCAGGAGCCGGATTCCGAACGGCGAATACATGCCAAGGAAAGTCACTGGAAAGAACAGGATCGCCATGGACGCGACCAGACTTCCGGTGCGCACATCGTCGATCCCGGCGAGCAGCATTTCCAGCATCGGTTCGGCGAAAAGCGGCACCAGCAGAATGTAGATTGAGCCGATGATCACGGTCAGGCCGAGCATCGTTAGGGAAGGGGCGCGATCGGCCAGCCATCCGCCGAGGAAATACCCGACACACAGAGCCGCGAGTACGGTCGAGATCAGCGACGCCCAAGTATAGATGCCGCTGCCGAAATACGGATTGAGATAGCGCGAACCGAGCATCTCGAAGCTCATCACTATGGTGCCCACCACGAAGGCCGCAACATAGACGATGAGCGCGATGGCGGTCGCGCCCCTGGTCGAACGATCGGTCACTGAAATCTCCCGCTCCCCTGGCGTCCGGGCCGGTAACGCAAAAGCGGCCGCTCCGGCACAAGTCTCTGGTCTGATTGGATTATTGGCTGGATGCGATGAACGCCATGTGTACGGCGCCGCCCTTCTATTGCTCCCCGGTTCGGCCTATATCTGGCGCAGATTCTGGGGAATTTCGCATGATCGGACGCCGGACCCTCCGCATTCTCTGCGCGACCTTTGGCCTCACGGCGGCAGCGCTCATTTTGCCGGCGCAGGCGCAGGACCGCACCGTTCCGCGGTCGGCGGCGGAGCTGAGATTGTCCTTTGCCTCGGTTGTAAAGCGGGCGGCGCCGTCCGTGGTCAACGTCTACGCCGCGCGCGCAGTAGAGGTGCGGCATCCGCTGTTCGACGATCCGATGTTCCGCCGCTTCTTCGGTGCGCCCGGCAATATTCCGCGCGAGCAGATGCAGCGTTCGCTTGGCTCCGGCGTGATCGTCGATGCGAGCGGGTTTATCATCACCAACAATCACGTGGTCGAGGGTGCGACCGAGGTAAAAGTGTCGCTCGCCGACAAGCGCGAATTCGAAGCCGAGATCGTCCTGAAGGACGCGCGCACCGACCTCGCGGTGCTTAAAATCAAGGATGTGCGCGAGCGTTTCCCGGCAGCCGAGTTCGGTAATTCCGACGACCTTGAGGTCGGCGATCTCGTGCTCGCCATCGGCAACCCGTTTGGCGTCGGCCAGACCGTGACCCATGGCATCGTTTCGGCGCTCGCCCGCACCCAGGTTGGCATCACCGATTATCAGTTCTTCATCCAGACCGATGCGGCAATCAATCCCGGCAATTCCGGCGGCGCGCTGGTCGACCTGACCGGCCGTCTGGTCGGCATCAACACGGCGATCTTCTCGCGCTCAGGCGGTTCGCAGGGCATCGGCTTCGCGATCCCGGCCAAGATGGTCCAGGTGGTGGTGGCCTCCGCGCGTGGCGGCGGCAGCGCCGTGAAGCGCCCCTGGCTCGGGGCCAAACTGCAGGGCGTGACGCCCGAAATCGCCGAAGGTCTTGGCCTCAAACGCGCCGCGGGAGCATTGGTCGCCGGCGTCAGCAAGGATTCGCCTGCGGCGCGCGCCGGTATCCGCACCGGCGATGTGATCGTGTCGATCGAAGGCCAGGAAGTCGAGGACCATAACGGTTTCGAATACCGGTTCGGTACGCGACCGCTCGGCGGACAGGCAAGGGTCGGCGTGCTGCGCAGCGGGCGCGAGGTCGCGGTCGTGGTGGCGCTGCAGACCGCGCCGGACCGGCCTCGCGAGGAAGTGGAGCTGAAATCGCGTTCGCCGTTGTCAGGTGCCAAGGTCGGCAATCTCTCGCCGGCACTCGCCGAGGAATTGCGGCTCGATCCCTCCGCGGAAGGCGTTGTCGTGCTTGAACTGGCTCAAGGTTCGGTCGCCCAGCGGCTCGGTTTCCAGCGCGGCGATGTGGTGCTGGCTGTCAACGACAGGCGTGTCGGCACCAGCAAGGAACTGGAGCGCGCCACTCGTGATCCTGCGCGGTTCTGGGAGATCACGATTCTGCGTGGCGGCCGGCAGGTGACCGCGCAATTCCCGGGATGATGCGATGACACCGCCCCGCGCAAAACAGGGCGGTCCGAACCTGTTCACCGCCGCAGGGCTCGACAAAGCGGGGCCACGCCCGCTGGCCGACAAGCTACGCCCGCAAAAGCTCGCCGAGGTGGTTGGCCAGGATCATCTGCTCGGTCCGGACGGCATTCTGACCCGCATGCTCGCGACGCGTTCGCTCGGCTCGCTGATATTCTGGGGACCGCCGGGTATCGGCAAGACCACGGTGGCGCGGCTGCTGGCGCAGGAGACCGATCTGCTTTTCGAGCAGATTTCCGCGATCTTTACCGGCGTCGCCGATCTGAAAAAGGTGTTCGAACAGGCCCGCGCGCGGCGGGAAAGCGGGCAGGGCACGCTGCTCTTTGTCGACGAAATCCATCGATTCAACCGGGCGCAGCAGGACTCGTTTCTCCCGGTGATGGAGGACGGCACCATCGTGCTAATCGGCGCCACCACCGAGAATCCGTCCTTCGAGCTGAATGCGCCGCTTCTGTCGAGGGCGCGGGTGCTGGTGTTCCGCTCGCTCGATGCGGAGGCGGTGGGCAAGCTCCTGATGCGCGCCGAGCAGATTGAAGGCAAGCCTTTGCCGCTCGGCGACAATGCCCGCGCCTCGCTGGTCCGGATGGCGGACGGCGACGGCCGCGCCTCGCTGACGCTCGCGGAAGAGGTCTGGCGAGCGGCGCGGCCGGCCGAAATCTTCGACGAAGCCGCCTTGCAGGACATCGTGCAAAGGCGCGCGCCGATCTACGACAAGAGCCAGGACGGACATTACAATCTCATCTCGGCCCTGCACAAATCGGTACGCGGCTCCGATCCCGACGCCGCGCTCTATTATCTTGCGCGGATGTTCGATGCGGGGGAAGATCCGCTTTATATCGCGCGGCGCGTGGTGCGCATGGCGGTGGAGGATATCGGTCTTGCCGATCCGCAGGCGCTGGTCGTCTGCAATGCCGCCAAGGACGCCTATGATTTTCTCGGCTCACCGGAAGGCGAACTCGCGATCGCGCAGGCCGTGATCTATGTCGCGACCGCCCCGAAATCGAATGCCGCCTACAAGGCCTATGGCGCGGCGATGCGAAGTGCGAAGCAGCATGGCTCGCTCCTCCCACCCAAGCACATCCTCAACGCGCCGACCCGGCTGATGAAGGACGAGGGCTATGGCCGCGGCTATGCCTATGACCACGACACCGCGGACGCCTTTTCCGGCCAGAACTACTTCCCCGACGCGCTGCCGCGCCAGATATTCTACGATCCGCCCGAACGCGGTTTCGAGCGCGAGATCCGCAAGCGGCTGGATTACTGGGCGAAACTGCGAAAGGATCGCTCCGGGGAGTGAGTTGTCGTGCGCGCGCTGGGGGAAACGGCTGTCGGCGTGATCTTGCTTTTGCTCGGCAGCACCGGAGCATTCGCGGCCGATCCGCTGTTCATCGGGCGCTGGTCGATTGATCCTGCGGGGTGCAAGGGCTTTGGACAGACCGCGCAAACCACGCCGCTCGTGATTTCGGAGCGTGCGGTCAACTGGTTTCAGTCGACTTGTTCGATCAAGAAATCCTACCGGATCGGCAATGGCCTTTATCTTGAGGCGCAATGCTGGACAGGCGGCGCCTTGCGCGTGATGCCGATCGGTCTTCAGCTTAAGGGCAGAATGCTGCAGGTCACCTGGGATCAGGCTGTCGCGGGCGAGATGCAACGCTGCCGCTGAGCGGCAGGATAGCCCGGCGCAATTTTCAGCGAATGTGAGCCGGATCACATTCCCGGATTGTGCTTTCCTCCAGACTGATCATGCCCGGTTTGCGTGTTTGCCGGGTAGGGCGCTTTCAGCAGCGTCTCTCTCCACTTGGCCCGGCCGCGGATGTGGATGCCGGGCCCTTTTTTCGTCGATGCATTTTGCAATCAGGTAGATTTGCCCCCCGCAAGTGTGGCATCAACCAGCGCTTCAACCCGGGCAGGCTCGACCGCGTGACGGTCTGAGGCGTCTGCAAGCGCCCGCGGTTCGATATGTTCTAGTGAGGAGCGGAAGGACACAACGCTGCCGCGGCTCGGTGCGTGATCGCTGACCATCAGCCGCACCAGGTCGGGCCGCGAATAATGCCCCGTTGTGTCGATGATCGCCTTCCATGCCTTGATCATCCATGCATGCAATTCTGCGTGCACGATTTGCGGACCTTCGGCCGGCCCCGCAAGCGGAATGCCGAGCGGTGCGATGATGGAAGAGCCGCCACGCGCGTAGCGAATATTCATCTTTCCCTTGTAGGGAAACTCATCCGGAATATCTGAATCCTCAATCAATCCGCAGGCGGAGACAACAAATGCGCCGGCTTCCAGCGCATGCGCACGTACCGAGGCATGTCCCCAGAACGATGAATGGTCCTTATCCCATTCTTCCAGTTCCGGTCCGGTATGCAGCGCGAACGCTCCGGGAAAAACCGCGACATGGATTTCCTCACCAAGGCCGATCATCGCCGCACGCACAAGCGTCATCAGATGCTCGCCGCAAATCAACCCGCCGATCCGGCCAATATCGGTGTCGAATACCCGAAGGTCGGACGCGTCGCCCTGACCCCAGAAAAGCCGCTCGGTGAAGGTCGGCATGGTTTTCCGGTGCCGTCCCATCAATCGGCCCTGGCGGTCGAAGAAAAGGAGACTGTTGTAGATCGTGCTCACCTCCGGCCGCGGATCGATTTCATTGCAGCCCATCACGACATAAGCGCCCGCTTTGGCGGCCGCGGCGCCGAGTCGTTCGGTGTCTTCGCTCGGCGCCAGGACAGCGGCCTCGCGGAATGCTATGCGTCCGCCAGCCCAGCTCTGCAGAGGCGAATCCCAGCCCTCTGTCCAGTACGGATAGCCGGCGAGCCATACTTCCGGAAACACGATCAGTTCGGCGCCTGCGGCGGCGGCTTTCTCAATATGCGCCTCCGCACGTGAAAGCGAGGCCTCCTTGTCGAGAAAGCGCGGCGCCTTCTGCACGATCGCGACCTTCACACTGTCACGCCCGCCGAGAACGGGTTTCCTGCCGATGGCCATTGTGATCCCCTTGCGCTGGTGTCGTTCTTGCAGGATCATCTTGCCGTCCGGGCGATATCGGGTCTTGCACCAGGCGGTCATGCGACTTGACCGAGCGGGACAGACGCAATGCGACACACCGGAACGCTGCGAGCATCGACCGATCCGCTTCCGGCAGCGGATCGCTTTCCCTATTGGGCTGACGTCGTTGCCCAGACTTTCGTGCCGCTTGAATGCGAAACGACGGTTCGGCGCGTGTTTTCCGGGGCCATCCGTCACCGGCGCGTCGGACGTATCGGCATAACCGATGTTCGCGCCTCGGCGCAGCGCGTGAGACGAACACGAAGCAAGATCGCGCAGGCGCCGCGCGACGATCTGATCGTCGTTGTCGGGGTTGCCGGCCAATGCAATGTCGGACAAGGGCCGAATACGGCTTGCCTATCGGCGGGCGAGGGAGCGATCGTTTCCGCGCAGGAGCCGTACTTCTTCGATTTTCCCGATGCGTTCAGGCAAGTGGTCCTGAAGGTGCCGTCGCAACTTCTTCGTCAGCCACCGGGGCTTGATTGCGCTCTACGGATTTCATCCGGACCGGCAAATCTGCTGCGTCATCTCGCATTTGCCATTCTGGATGGTCCGGAGCACGGCGAGATCGAAGAGGAAGCTGCAATCGAGCGCGCGATGATGGAATTGCTCCGCTCGGCGGCCGTTTCCCAGCCCTCGACCGGTCCTGGCGAAAACGCTGCAGCCGCGCGCTATGCGCAAGCGTGCGCCTACATCCGGCGGAACCTTAGCAATCCAGCGCTCAGTCCCGCGGCGGTCGCGGCCGCTGCCGGATTGTCGGCGCGTAGTCTGGCGCGTGTGTTTGCGATGCACGGCCAGACGATCGAGCGAAGCATCTGGTTGTACCGGCTCGCTGCGGCGCACGAGCAGCTTGCCGATCCGGATTTGCGGCACCGCACGATCACCGATGTCGCGTTCGCATGCGGCTTCAACGATGCCGCCCATTTCAGCCGCAGCTTCTCGAACGCCTATGGTCTGACGCCGCGGCAATTTCGGGCGAGGCGTGAAACCTGAAAGCGGAGGTTGGGCGCCTACCGCAAGCTTTGGATAAAATCGACGATCTGGTCCGTAAGTGCCGCATCGTCCGTGCCAATCGCATAGCCAAGCGACAGATGGCTGTGCTGCTTCAGCAATAGCGTCCTCGGCGGACCGCCCGGCGCCTTCGCCATGGCTTCGATCAGCGCCTCGTATTGGGTCACGAAGGGCGGGGGATCGTACTCGGCGCAGACCACCAGCGAGGGCACCGCCAGCGTGCGTAGCCCGCCGATCGGAGAGCGCGCCGGATAAGGGGATTCGTCGCTGCCGATATAGGAGCGATAGCCCTCGTTCGGAGGAAAGTTGTCGAAGTCGTAGATGCCGGATGTCAGAATTAGGCCGGCGATGCCGATGCGGTGCGGCCCATGGAATTGCGGCATGCCGGCATAGCTGCCGGCATGAGTGGCCCCCGCCGAATGGCCGAACAGCACGATCTTCGAAACATCGCCGCCATAAACCGCGATGTTGTCGCGCACCCATTGAAGCGCCGCACCGACGTCCTCCGGGCCGGCCGGCCAGGGATGCTCAGGCGCGAGGCGATAGGTGATGTTGACGCCGACAAGCCCGTTGCGTGCCGCCCATAGCGGCACATTGTCGTAAAACGGCGATCCGGGTGTCGATTTGTTGCCGCCGGTGAAGCCGCCGCCGTGCACAAAGACGAGCACCGGGCGCGTGCCCGTCGCGCCATTTTCGACAAATAGATCCAGAACATTGCGGTCCGCCGGGCCGTAGCGGATATCCCGCGTGACGGCCACGCCGGAATAGGGCTCCGGTTTATGCAGCGGTGCATAGATCGAGGCGGTTTTTTGCGGATCGATCACGCGGCCGATGGCCACGATCTTTTCCGCGATGTCAGGTGTCATGGCGCGGACTTCGCAAGCGAAAGTGCGCGTTGTCAAGATGTGGGGTGTCTGCTGCGCCATTCGCGCCAGGCAATGACGGCGATGGTCAGCGCGCAGAGCGGGAGCACCACGGTGCCGAGCACGAAGCTGTACGTCGACAAGGCGTCGTGCTGTCCTGCGGCCAGGATGAGATACACCGTGTAGGCGACATAGAGGCCGAAAAAGACCGCGCCTTCCCAGCGCGCGATCAGGTTGCCGGTAAAGAAGATGGGCAGGCAGGCGATCGCCACGGCCAGCATCGCGGGAATGTCGAACGCCATGAGAGCCGGCGCAACGACAAGTCCCCCTGGCACGACTGCGGCGGACAGGCCGAGTACACCAAGAATATTGAAAATGTTGCTGCCGACGACATTGCCGACGGCGATATCGCGCTGCCCGCGGATCGCCGCCATGATCGAGGTCGCGACCTCCGGCAGCGACGTGCCCGCGGCAACGATCGTAAGGCCGATGACCATCTCGCTGACGCCGAGATATTTCGCAAATGCGATTGCCGCCGCGACCAGCCATTGCGCACCCACAATCAGCAACACCAGGCCGCCAACGATCAAGACAGCCTGAACCGGCAACGTCGCATCCCAATCCGAACCGGCCCCTGGAAGGTCCTCGGTGCCGTCTTCGGATTTGGCCCCGAACCGGCGGCTTTGAACGATGAGAAATAAAGTGTAGGCGGCGAGAAGGGCGGTGAGGATCAAGCCATCGACGCGGGAGATCGCGCCATCCCACGCCATCGCGGCCAAGAGCATCGAAGTACCGACCATGATCGGGATCTCCTGGCGGATCAGCTGCCGATCCACGAGGAGCGGCGTGATCATCGCCGACACGCCGAGAATGAAAAGAACGTTGAACATGTTGCTGCCGACGACGTTGGCGACGGCGAGGTCCACCTGACCGGAGATTGCGGATTGCATCGAGACCGCGACCTCGGGCGATCCAGTGCCAAAAGCCACCACGGTCAATCCGACGACAAGCGGCGATATTCCGAAGGTGAGCGCGAGCTTCGCTGCGCCACGAACCAGGAGCTCGGCTCCCACGATCAGCAAGGTTAGTCCCAGAAAAAAGCTGACCAGGGTCATGCGCTGCTCATCACAAACAGGCCGGAATGTGCATCGATCGTGCCCGGACAGACTTTGAAAGGGAGGCTTCTCACAACAATCTGACTGGGGGTGCGGCAGAGTCTGGTAGATTGGGTCGGGCGGGCCGCGCGCAAGAGCCCGGGTCCAGGAGGCGGACGAAAAGGAGAAGGGCGATGGGCTTAGCGTTGCCCGTCCCGGCCATTCGGCGTTGCTGGCATGCCGCCGCTCTTGCGATGGCGCTGTGCGCCTCGCCGCAGGTATTAGCGCAGCAGACTGCGTCGCAGCCGCGCCCAGGCATCCAGCGCCCGCTAGTTCTGGTTCCCGGTCTTCTCGGTTCGCGCCTCTGCCGCCCCGACCCCAAAAACCCGAAGAAAACACAGGTGGTGTGGGGGACGGTCGCCGCACTGAAGCAGTTTCCAACCATTCGTCTGTCTCACCAGCCGGAAGCGCATGATCCGGTCAGGCCATGTGGCATCATTCGCGAGATCGTCTATCTCGGTGTCTACGTACAGGACGTGTATTCGCCGATCGTCCGCCACCTCGAAAAGACCGGGTATCGGGAGGGCCGCGATCTGTTCGTATTCTCCTATGACTGGCGTCGCTCGGCGTTCGACAACGCGAAAGCGCTCGACGCGTTCATCCGCGAGGAGGTGCCTGACGGAAAGGTCGACATTCTGGCGCATTCCATGGGTGCGCTGGTTGCGCGTGTATACGTGGCGGAAGGCGGGGGCGGCGAGCGCGTGGCGCGGCTGTTCAGCGCCGGGGCGCCGTTTCAGGGCTCGGTCAAGGTGTTCCAGACCGTGCAGAAAGGATGGGGCGCGCTCAATCCCGCGATGGGTGGCCTCGACGGCTTCCGCCGCACCATGCTGTCGTTTCCGTCTATCTTCGAATTGATGCCGCGCTATCACGACTGCTGCGGCAACACCGCCGACGCATTTGATCCGGCACGCGGAGATATGTGGACTGCGCTGCATTGGGACGGAGTCGAAACGACGACCATGCCTGACCTGAACAAGACCTTCCAACGTATCCGCAAACTCGAAACACTGGTCGTAACGCCGATGCCGCGCGGCGTCGAGGATGTGCTGCTGGTCGGGCTCGATCAAAGGACGCCGCAGCGCGCTGCGTTCCGCAAGGGCGAGGGGGCCGCATCGCTTACCGTGCAGCATAGCTGGGCCGGCGACGGCACGGTGATCCGTGACAGCGCCGTGATCGCCCAGACGCCGTTCTATCCGACCAGCTTCGCCGACCACCAGCGCATCCTGCACGATCCGCAAATCCAGGATTTCCTGCGCGTGGCGCTGACAGAAAACGTCGCGCGGGCCATCGCCACGGTCCCGGTGCGCGAGCGCGGCCGGGTACTCTCGATCGATGGCAGTCCGACCGAGCTGGTCGGTGTCATGATCGAACCCGACCAGCCGATCTATCGCACCGGCGACGTCTGCACGGTCCATGTTCATCTGCGGCTCGGCGACAGGACGAGCGTTGACCCCGCGAGAATCAAATTGACCCGGCGTATGCCGGACGGGCGGGATATCACGATCCCGCTCCAACCGGACCCCTCCGCGTCCGACCCGTCCAACCCGTTCGAGCGATCCTTTGTCGGACAATTCGATGCCGGGGTGAAACCGGGACATGCAGTCCTTCAGGCGGTGCTTGAACTTGCCGGGGCAAAGCCTCGCGTGGTTGAGACGACGATCCCGGTTATGGCGCAATGAGATGGACCGGCCCGGTTCGCATTGGCGGGCCGGATTGTGGTAAGCCGCGGTCATGAGATCGCGCGTCAAACGTCCGTCATCGCAGCAGCGCCGGCCCCGGAAACAGGGGCGTCCGGAGAAGCAAGCGCATCCTCAGAAACTGGGGCGTCCCGGGAAGCAAGCGCGTGCTGGGAAGTCAGAGCGGGCTGACAAGTCTGCGCGGCCGTTCCTTGAAGTGCAGGAAGGGCGGACCAGACCTCGCGACGGGCAGCGGAAGTCCGGTCCGGTTGTGGAGGCGCAGAAGGCTGGTCCAAAACCTGCCTCGAAGCCGAAGCCGGCAGACGGCGCGCCGCTCAGCATCGCGGTGCAGACCGTAACGGTGACAGCGGATGAGAGTGGCATGCGCATCGATCGCTTCCTCGAAGCGCGCTTTCCGGGGCTGTCGTTCAGCCATATCCAGCGTGTCATCCGCAAAGGCCAGCTACGGGTCAACGGCAAACGCGTCGAGCCTAAGGACCGGCTGGAAGCGGGGCAATCGGTGCGCATCCCGCCGTTGCGGCTCGATCCGGACAAGCCGCGCGGCGATCGCGAGGAGAGCGGCAAGAACGCCGAAACCCGCGCCTTCCTGAAATCCATCACGCTCTATGAGGACGACGACGTGATGGTGCTCGACAAGCCGATGGGGCTTGCAGTGCAGGGCGGCTCCGGCACGACCCGCCACATCGACGGGATGCTGGGCGCCGTTCCGACCAAGGACGGCCAGCGGCCGCGCCTCGTCCACCGGCTCGATAAGGACACCGCGGGCTGTCTGCTGATCGCGAAGTCGCGCTTTGCCGCCGCAGCGCTCGCCAAGACCTTCCGCTCGCGCTCGGCGCGCAAGATCTACTGGGCGCTGGTGCCCGGTGTGCCAAAGCCCAAGCAGGGCCGCATCTCGACCTATCTCGCCAAGGAAGAGCGTCAAGATGATTCGGTGATGCGGGTCGCAAAGCATGGCGAGGAGGGCGCGAGCCACGCGATTACCTATTACGCGGTGGTGGAAACCGCCGCGCAGCGCCTCGCCTGGCTGTCGCTAAAGCCGGTCACGGGGCGTACCCATCAGCTGCGCGTTCAGCTCGCCCATATCGGGCACCCGATCGTTGGTGATCCGAAATATTTCGATATCGAAAACTGGCACCTGCCGGGCGGCATGCAGAACCGCCTACATCTTCTGGCGCGGCGGATCGCGGTGCCGCATCCGCGCGGCGGCGTGATCGACGTCACCGCGCCGCTGCCGCCGCATATGCAGCAGAGCTTCAACCTGCTGGGGCTCGATGCCACCCGCTACGACCCGATCGAGGAGGCGCCGGAGCAATGATCCTGCCGGGGATCGGCGCGGCGGAACTGGCGGCACTGACCGGCGGGGTCGGCCTTTTCCTTCTCGGCATGTGGCTAATGACCGACGGCCTGAAATCCGCGGCCGGTGATCGCCTCAAGGCCATGCTCGGATCTTGGACGTCGAATCGGGTGCGCGGCTTTGTCATCGGGGCCGTTGTCACCGCTGTGGTGCAATCGTCCAGTGCAGTGGTGGTGGCGATCGTCGGCTTCGTCAATGCCGGACTGCTCACATTGGCTCAAGCAGTCTGGCTGGTATTCGGCGCCAATGTCGGGACCACGATGACCGGATGGCTGGTGGCCCTGGTTGGAATCAATATCAAGATGGAAACCTTGTCCCTGCCGCTGATCGGCGCAGGCATGGCGCTGCGACTCCTGTCAGGCGCGCGAAGCCGGGTCGCGACGATCGGTCTTGCGATTGCCGGCTTCGGACTGTTCTTTCTCGGCATCGACATTTTGCAAAAGGCCTTTGCATCGGTTGGCGATGGCATCGATCTGTCGGGACTGACCGCGCATCCGCTGACGATGACGATCGTTTTCGTCGGTCTTGGGACTTTGATGACGGTTCTCGCGCAGTCGTCCAGCGCGGCGATGGCGATCGTTTTGACGGCGGCGGCCGGCGACGCGGTACCGCTATTTTATGCCGCCGCCGCGGTGATCGGCGCCAATATCGGTACTACGTCCACGGCCGTCTTCGCGAGCATCGGCGCAACCCCGAACGCCCGCAGGGTTGCGGCCGCGCATATCGTTTTCAACCTTATCGCCGCCGTCGCCGCGATCGCATTGCTGCCGTTGATGTTGCCGGGCATCGAAGCCTTGCGCGACCTGATCGGTCTGACCGCGGGGCCCGCCACGACATTGGCACTGTTTCACACAACCTTCAATCTGCTCGGCGTCGTGCTGATGTGGCCGTTCTCGGCCATGCTGGTACGGCTCCTGCAAAGGATGTTCCGCTCGCCGGTCGAGGACTTGGCCTCGCCGCGCTATCTCGACGCCAATTTGCTGGCGGTGCCGGAGCTTAGCCTTGCTGGACTGGTGCTTGAAACCAAAAGGCTTGGCGCTCTGTCGTGTCTGGCCGTGCACAAGTCGCTGAACGATCTGCCCTTCGAGACCGAACGCGAGGCAGCTTCCCAGCTTGCGGTTCGCATTGCTGACCATGTGGCGGCGATGGGTACGACGAGCGTGCCGGAGCCGCTGGTCAAGCCGTTGGCCTCGATCCTGAGGGCAGTCCAGCATCTTGAGGAAGTTGCGGAGCGGGCAGGCCGGCCGTCGGCGCTGCGCGGGCCGCTGGCGGATGCGGAGGAGGCAGCACAGACGCTGATCCGGCAGGTCGACGCGCTTGTCGGCTTGGGCAGGGACGAAAACGAGAGGATTCCGGTCGCGGCGGCAGAGGCGGCCATGGCCGAGGTGGAAGCCGCATATCAGAGGTTGAAGGCGATGCTGCTGGATGCCGCCAGCCGGGGCGCGCTTCCGGTTGCCCAAACCGACCTTGCCATCCGCACAGCGGCCAATCTGCGCCGCCTTTCGGACCGCTGCCTCAGAGCGTTCATCCGGCTTGCGCCGCTCGAGGCCGCCGAATCGCCGTCCGCCTGATTTCGAACCTGAAACCGCGTTCTCGCGTTCCTATATAAGGGAAGCATGGGCATGCCTTTTGGTGGCGCGCGCAGAGGCCGTATGAAAGACATGCGAAATAGCTTTAAGATCGCCATGTTGAGCCTGGTTTTTGCTGGGCTCTTGATGCTGCCGGTGCAAGGCCAGAGCAGCGCCGGATTTCCGTTCTCCATCATCAACGACGGTTCCGAGCGCCGCCCCGCAAAGCGGACGACGCCGTCGCCCAAGGTTAATGAAGAGCAACCCGCGCGGCAGAAGGCCAAGGCTGGACCACGGGGCGCGCCGCGTGGCTCATCCACCCTGTCCACAATTCCGACGCACAGTTCACCCCTGACCCCGCTCGGCACCGTCCGTCCGATGCCGACCGCGCCGAGCATGGCCAATCCGGCGTCGCCCGCGGCGCCGGTGCCTGGCATTGGTGGCGTTGCCGGCACGCCGGCGATTGCCCCCGCACGCCCGGCCGGCCAGACCTTCCAGGACCGCGCCCGGGACTGCATCATGTCCGGAACCGGTCAAGGTGTCGGTCCGGGCCAGATTGGAAGTTTCACCCAGAATTGCGTGAACCGGTAAGCGCGCCGGGATCAAGCTTCCGCGCTGGCCGTATCGAGCGCAGCCACATCCGCGCCGGTCAGCGCGATTTCCGGCGCTTTCAGCAGTTCGGCAAGTTGGGGAAGGTTGGTCGCGCTCACGATGGGTGCTGTGATGGATGGCCGCGCCAGCTGCCAGGCGAGCGCGATCTGCGCGGGCGTTGCCGCGTGCCGCGCGGCGACCATATCGAGCGCATTGAGAATGCGCAGGCCCCGTGCATCGAGATATTTGGCGACCCCGCCGCCGCGTGCGGCGCTCTTCGCAAGATCGTCCTTGGAGCGGTATTTGCCGGACAGAAAGCCGCTTGCGAGCGCGTAATAGGTGATGACGCCAAGCCCTTCTTCGCGGCACAGCGCTTCGTAGTCGCGCTCGTAGCCCGAGCGCTCATAGAGATTGTAATGCGGCTGCAGGCATTCGTAACGCGCGACGCCAAGCCTTTTGCTTGCATCGAGCGAGGCCCGCAGGCGATCCGGGCTCACATTGGACGCACCGATGACGCGGACCTTGCCTTGCGCGATCAGCGTTGCATAAGCCTGCAGCGTTTCCTCGACCGGGGTGTCGAGGTCGTCAAAATGGGTCTGGTACAGGTCGATATAATCAGTCTGCAGCCGGCGCAGCGAGTCTTCCGCCGCGCGCATCACATAATCGCGCTTCAAGGTCTTGCCGGACCCCATATCGCTGCCGACCTTGGTAAAGATCAAAACGTCGTCGCGGCGTCCGCGCGCTTTCAGCCAGCGGCCGACGATAGTCTCGGACTCGCCGCCGGAATTGCCGGGCGCCCAGCGCGAATAGCCGTCCGCGGTGTCGATGGCGTTGAAGCCTGCATCGACAAACGCATCGAGCAGCGCGAACGAGGTCTTCTCGTCGGCGCTCCAGCCGAATACGTTGCCGCCGAACACGATCGGGGCAATCGAAAGATCCGAGCGGCCGAGTTTTCGGCGATTCACGCCGCTCTCCTTGATTGGAAGCCCCTCACCATGCCGTGCCTTTCAGCGCGCGGCGGGGCCGCATGTCACAATGCTTGCGGGGTCAGCGCAGGCTGGCGTTGATCTTCTCCAGCGCAGCCGAACCGGGGCAAAGCTCCGTTTCGCCGAGCGTATTGAGCGGCTGCGCCACCGTCTTCAGCGAGGCGTGCAGATCCTGCGGTTCCTCGGCGATATAAAGGACGCCGGTGACGATCTGGCCTTCGGCGGCGTGGCGCTGCAGGAAAGCCATGGCCGCGGTGCGGTCGTGGATGTCGTAATCGGCGCCGAGCTTGCGCAGCGCGAGCGTCGAGCCGTCATGCTGCTCCACCAGTTGGACCTCGCCTTCGCCATAGTCGACCGTGATCGGCGCGCGGCCAGCGATCACGTCGAGCCGGTTCACCGCCTCGTTATGTTCGCGCACATAGTCGAAGCTCTTGGTGGAGCCGGCATGATTGTTGAAGGCGACGCAAGGCGAGATCACGTCGAGGAAAGCCGCACCTTTGTGCTCGATGGCGGCCTTGATGATCGGCACCAGCTGCTTTTTGTCGCCAGAGAAGGAGCGGGCGACAAAGGTTGCGCCGAGCTGCAGCGCCATGGCGCACAGATCGATGGAATTGTCGGTATTGATCACGCCGCGCTTGCTCTTCGATCCTCGGTCGGCGGTGGCGGAAAATTGGCCCTTGGTCAGACCGTACACGCCGTTATTCTCGACGATATAGACCATGTTGACGGCACGGCGCAGCGCATGCGCGAACTGACCAAAGCCGATGGATGCGGAATCGCCGTCGCCCGAAATGCCGAGATAGATCAGGTCGCGGTTCGCGAGATTGGCGCCGGTTAGCACCGAGGGCATGCGGCCATGTACGGAATTGAAGCCGTGCGAATTGCCCAGGAAATAGGTCGGAGTCTTGGACGAGCAGCCGATGCCGGAAATCTTCGCTACCCGGTGCGGCTCGATCGAGAGTTCGAAACAGGCTTCAATGATCGCCGCGGTAATCGAATCGTGGCCGCAGCCCGCGCAGAGCGTGGAGATCGAGCCCTCGTAATCGCGGTGGGTATAGCCCAGCGCGTTCTTCGGCAGTGCGGGGTGGTGGAATTTCGGTTTGGCGAGATAAGTCATGGTTTGCTCGCTCGCTTAAGCGCCGCCCGCAGGGTTTCGTTGCTGCTGCGCGCGTCGGTGATGCGCCAGCCGTCTTTGGCCTGAACCAAGAGATAGGTGATGCGCATCGGCTCGCCGAAATTGCGGAAGGTGACGACGGCCTCGGCCTTGTCACCGGCGATTTTGGCGGACGCGACCTTCACGTCCTTCAGCTCGAAGTCCTGGCCCTGGATGAAAAAGTCGGAATCCTTGTGCTTTGCGGCGCGCCACAGTTTCAGGGTTTGGGCGTCCAGAAAGCGCGGCGCATCGCGGTCTGAAAATCCGTCGGAGCCTTGCCTTGTATAGATCGCATAAAGGCTTTCGACCGCGGCTTCCGGGGTCTTGAATTGTGCCAGGGCCGCGTCGGCCACGACCAAGCTGCCGGAGAGGGCGCCTGCGATGGCAAGCGAAAACCTCATGACGCCACCCGCATCGGCTTGACCTTCATCCGGCCGAGATGATCCCCGATCGCGCCGGCGATGAAGCGCGCGGTGATCGGGGTGCCGTCATAATGCAGGATCGGCACAAGCCGCACCGGATCGACGCCGCATTCGTTGACGATGAGTGAGCGTAGCTGAGAGTCGCGGTTCTGCTCGACCACGTAGACGAAGTCGTGGTCGGCGACAAAAGAGTTCACGCTGGAATGGAACGGGAAGGCGCGGATGCGCATGCGGTCGAGCTGGTGTCCGCGCTTCTCCAGAAGGCCGATCGCCTCGTCCATCGCCGGCGAGGTCGAGCCAAAATAGATCACCCCGTATTTGGTCGGCTTGTCGGCATTGGCGATCAGCGGCCGCGGCACGATATCCTTGGCGGTCTCGAACTTGCGTAAGAGCCGCTGCATGTTGTCGACGTAAGGGCCGCCCTCCTCGGTGTAGCGCGCATAGCGGTCGCGGGAAGTGCCGCGGGTGAAGAACGACCCTCTGGTGGGATGCGTGCCGGGATAGGTGCGAAACGGAATACCGTCGCCATGCACATCGAGATAGCGGCCGAATTCGGTGCCGGCCTCGAGTTCGGCATGGGTCATGACCTTGCCGCGGTCGAACTTGCGATTGTCGTCCCAGGTTAGCGGTGCGCAGAGGCGATGATTCATGCCGATGTCGAGATCGAGCATGACGAAGATCGGGGTCTGCAGCCGCTCGGCAAGATCGAACGCGTCGGCGCCGAACTGGAAGGCCTCGTGCGGGTCTTCCGGGAACAGCAGCACATGCTTGGTATCGCCATGCGAGGCATAGGCGCAGGAGATCAGGTCGCATTGCTGGGTGCGCGTCGGCATGCCGGTCGAGGGGCCGGCACGCTGCACGTTGAAGATGACCGACGGGATTTCCGCGAAATATGCGAGGCCCAGAAACTCCTGCATCAGCGAGATGCCCGGCCCGGACGTGGAGGTGAAGGCGCGTGCGCCGTTCCAGGAAGCGCCGATCACCATGCCGATCGAGGCGAGTTCGTCCTCGGCCTGGATGATGGCGTATTTGGCCTCGCCGGTGTCCTTGTCGACACGCAGCCTAGCGCAATAGCGGGTGAATGCCTCGGCGAGCGAGGATGACGGCGTGATCGGATACCATGCGCAGACGGTCGCGCCGCCATAGACCGCGCCGAGCGCCGCGGCCGCATTGCCTTCGATGAAGATGCGGTCGCCGACCTTGTCGGATTTGCGCACCCTCAGCCCGATCGGACATTTCAGGTTGGCGAGCGCCCAGTCGCGGCCCAGATGCAGCGCATGCACGTTCGGGCCGATCAGCTTGTCCTTGCCCTTGTATTGCTCGCCGATCAAGGTTTCGATCACCTTGGCGTCCATGTCGAGCAGTGCGGAGAGCACGCCGAGATAGATGATGTTCTTGAACAGCTGCCGCTGGCGCGGATCGGTATATTCCTTGTTGCAGATCGCGGTCAGCGGCACGCCGATGACGTTGATGTCCTCGCGGAATTTTGAGGCCGGCAGGGGCTTGGTCGAGTCGTAGAGGAGGTAGCCTCCCGGCTCGATCATCGCCACGTCCTTGTCGAAGGTCTGCGGATTCATCGCGACCATGAAATCGACGCCGCCGCGGGCGCCGAGATGGCCGTCCTCGGTGACACGTACCTCATACCAGGTCGGCAGCCCCTGGATGTTGGATGGGAAGATATTGCGGGGGGAGACCGGCACGCCCATCCGCATCACCGCGCGCGCGAACATCTCGTTCGCGCTTGCCGAGCCAGAGCCGTTCACATTGGCAAAGCGGATGACGAAATCATTTACGCTGCTGAGCGCGCCGCCTGACATCCTCGATCACCCGCATGTGTCATTTCGATCAGGTATTTCTGCATGTCCCAGGCGCCGGTCGGACAGCGTTCGGCGCACAGCCCGCAATGCAGGCAGACATCCTCGTCTTTCACCATCACCCGGCCGGTCTTGAGCCCGTCCTGAACATAGAGGTCCTGTGTCAGATTGAGGGCCGGAGCCTGGAGCCGCTGCCGCAGGTCGGCTTCGTCGCCGTTCTGGGTGAAGGTGATGCAGTCCATCGGACAGATATCGACGCAGGCATCGCATTCGATGCAGAGCTGTGAGGCGAACACCGTCTGTATGTCGCAATTCAGGCAGCGATGCGCCTCGCCGAGCGCGAGTTTGACGTCATAGCCAAGCTCGACTTCCGACTTGATGTCGCGCAGCGCCACCTGCTTGTCCCGCAGCGGAACGCGATAGCGCTGGTCCAGCGTGATGTCGTTGTCATAGGACCATTCGTGAATGCCCATTTTCTGGCTGACGATCTCGACATGCGGCAACGGCCGCTCGCTGACGTCCTCGCCCGACAGCATTTTGTGGATCGACAATGCAGCGTCATGGCCATGCGCGACTGCCCAGATGATATTCTTCGGCCCAAAGGCCGCGTCGCCGCCGAAGAACACCTTGGGATGGGTCGAGCCGAGCGTCTTCTCGTCGACCACCGGCATGTCCCACTTGTTGAATTCGATGCCGATATCACGCTCGATCCAAGGATAGGCATTCTCCTGTCCAACCGCGACCAGAACGTCGTCACAAGGGAAGTGCTGGTCCGGCTCGCCGGCGGGAACGAGCTTGCGCCGGCCCTTGTCGTCATATTCGGCCTTGACCTTCTCGAAGGTGATGCCGGTCAGCTTGCCATTCTCGTGGGTGAATTCCTTCGGCACGAGATAATTGTGAATCGGAATATCCTCGTGCATGGCGTCTTCCTTTTCCCAGGGAGACGCCTTCATTTCGTCGAAGCCGGATCGCACCACGACCTGCACGTTTTCGCCACCCAGCCGGCGGGCGGAGCGGCAGCAATCCATCGCGGTATTGCCCCCGCCGAGCACGATGACGCGCTTGCCGATCTTGTTGACGTGACCGAAGGCGATGGAGGACAGCCAGTCGATGCCGATATGGATATTGGCGGCTGCTTCCTTGCGGCCGGGAATGTCGAGATCGCGGCCGCGCGGCGCGCCCGAGCCGACGAAGATTGCGTCGTAATTCTCGGCGAGCAGCGCCTTCATGCTGTCGATGCGCCGGCCGCCGCGGAATTCGACGCCCAGATCGACGATATAGCCGGTCTCCTCGTCAATCACGGAATCAGGCAGCCGGAATTTCGGGATCTGCGTACGCATCATACCGCCGGGCAGCGGATCGCCGTCGAACACCACACAATCATAGCCGAGGGGAGCGAGGTCGCGCGCGACGGTGAGGGAGGCGGGGCCGCCACCGACCAGAGCGACGCGTTTGCCGTTCTTCACCCGCGCCTTCTTCGGCATGCGCGCGGTCACGTCATCCTTGTAGTCGGCGGCGACGCGCTTCAAGCGGCAGATCGCGACCGGATCCTTCTCGACGCGGCCGCGCCGGCAGGCGGGTTCGCACGGCCGGTCGCAGGTGCGTCCCAGAATTCCCGGAAACACATTCGATTTCCAGTTGATCATGTAGGCGTCGGCGTAGCGCCCCTGCGCGATCAGCCGGATATATTCGGGAACGGGCGTGTGCGCGGGGCACGCCCACTGGCAGTCCACGACCTTATGGAAATAATTCGGATCGCCGATGTCGGTCGGTTTCATTGACTCCTCTCGCACGCGTCCCGGAACCCTTCGGTTTCCTGTGCTCTGTTGGGACCGGCGAGCCGCAAACGGCAGGCTGGCATTTCGTTCCCCGTTGGGCCGGTGTTCTATTCCCCGACTCTTACATAAATTGTAGTCAGTCCAATTCTGAAAAGCCACCGATGCACTGTCGCGGTTGCGCAATTCCGGCACATGGTTGACGTTGGGTCACGTGATGCCTCGCGACACCGCGCTGGATTTCATGAGCCGAAAAGCCTGCGGGTTTGAGCCGGTTTTTGCGCCATCGATGGGCCTGAAGACGCGTAGATAGAGCCCGCAGTGCCAGGACTTGTGCAGCGCACAAATCTGCCTCATACGAAAGAGGCATGGTTCCATTGCAGGTTCGCGGGCCTCGTACGATCGTGACGCGCCCCTCGAAACCGCGGGGAGATGAACACTGAAACTTATTATCTTCGATTGCGACGGCACCCTGGTGGACAGCCAGAACATGATCTGCGCCGCCATGCAGCGGGCTTACGATGCGCATGCAATCGTTTGTCCGCCACGCGAGCGGGTGCTGTCGATCGTCGGCCTGTCTTTGCGGGAAGCATTCCAGCGGCTCGGCGAAGAGCATGATGGCTTCCCGATTGATGGCATGATCGAACACTATAAGCAGGCGTTTTTCGACCTGCGCCATTCGCTCGAGCATCATGAGCCGCTTTATCCCGGTGCCCGCGAAACCGTGCACGCCCTGGCCGCTCGCGACGATTGCCTACTGGGGATAGCGACCGGCAAGTCGCAGCGCGGCTTGCGCGCGATCCTGACACACCACGAGCTATTGCCGTATTTTGCGACGCTGAAAACCGCCGACGATGCGCCGTCCAAGCCGCATCCCGGCATGATCCTTGAGGCGATGCGCGAGGCGGGTGCTGAGCCGCAGGATACCCTCATGATCGGCGACACCACCTACGACATGGAGATGGCGCGCGCCGCTGGCGTGCAGGCGATCGGCGTGGCCTGGGGCTATCACCCGCATGTGATGCTTCAGCGAAGCGGCGCCTCCGACGTGGTATCGGATTTTGCGGAACTCGCACGCCGGATCGACTCTTTTATGATTGCGCGGGCTCCCGCCTGAGCGCCGCTGGACGAGACGGATGCGCGACATTTTCGAAGACATTTTCAAGGGCAATCCCCTCGACCCGATGGAGGCGGCGCGGCGCAACGTGCGGCCGAAGCTGCGCAGGCGCTTCTACCAGAAAGCCGCGGTCGTACAGGATGGCGATGCATATGCCGTGACCCTCGACGGCAAGCCGGTGCGCACTCCGGCGCGGCGGCTCCTGGCTGCGCCCACACCCGAACTGGCGCAGGTCATCGCCGACGAGTGGCAGGCGCAAAAAGACGTGATCGATCCCGCGTATATGCCGCTGACCCGGCTCGCCAACTCGATCATCGACGGTGTCGCCGACAAGCCGGACGAGGTCCGCGCTGAGATCGTCAAATATTTGGGCTCGGATCTTCTATTCTACCGCGCCGACGGTCCCGAAGGACTGATCGAGCGGCAGGCGGCGGCGTTCGATCCGATCGTGCGCTGGGCGGCGGATGCGCTAGGCGCCCGCTTCATCATGGTGGAGGGCGTCGTTTATGCCACGCAGCCTGAGGAGGCGATCGCCGCGGCGGCCAAAGCGATCCCGGCCGATGTCTGGAAGCTGGGCGCTGCGCATTCGGTGATGACGCTGACCGGTTCGGCGCTGCTGGCGCTCGCACTCGTGCATGATGCAGCCTCCGCCCACGATGTCTGGAAGGCCGCCCATGTCGACGAAGACTGGCAGATGGAGCAATGGGGCCGCGACAGCCTTGCGATGGAGCGGCGCGCCTATCGGGAGGCTGAGATGACGGCAGCCGCGGCGGTGTTGAGGCTGGCGCGGTAGGCTGGGGCGTCACGATGTTTCAACCTGTCATGCCCGCGCTTGTCGCGGGCATCCAAGTCTGCATCCAAGTCTTATGTGTCGGGATTGGCAAGAAAAACATGGATGGCCGGGACAAGCCCGGCCATAATGTGTATTAGCCGCAACTCGATCTGACAGACTGTGCCTGTTGAGCGACTGGGTTTTGGTGTCCGATACGGTCAGGCTGCGATCATCTTCTCCTTCGTCATCGGCATTGCATCGAGGAACGTTTGCATCGGCGTTTTGCCGAAGCACCAGCGGCCTTGATGCGGTCTCACCTCATTGTATTCGCGAATCCACCGATCGAGATCAGGCTGCCGAGCTGCTTGGCAAGCTCCAACAGGCCAACCTTGGCGCGGATGATCTTCTGTTCGGTCGTCATGATGTCCTCCATCGCCGAGGCGGGGCGCTTCGCCACCCCGACCGCTCCGCGCCCCGCCTCGGCTTGCGATTCGCCGTGGGGAAACAGGACACCATCTGTCAGATTAAGTTTTAGCTAGAGCATGATGATTTTAGGTTCGTCCATATCCTGAGTTTGTGAAGTAGTTGGCGCACTCACTGGGCGTGAAGGCTTGGAGAAGGTCGCCGATGGCGAGGCAAACGACTTCGACCGTTCGCGCGGCC